>Ga0213881_10000002_pt1 | contig 474735 bp, 468 predicted proteins | sample BarmaccoBMER_R08_FD_160104 | JGI IMG/M metagenome (GOLD analysis project Ga0213881, IMG submission 160104) | Barbacenia macrantha exposed rock microbial communities from rupestrian grasslands, the National Park of Serra do Cipo, Brazil - ER_R08 ...
CCCTGTAACCACGTCGCCCGGTTCATTGATTCGCCTCCACCCGGAGGCAGAAAACCGGACAACTCGTGTGCTACCTAACCCGGACAACTCATGTGCTTACGACAGCGAGACCTAGCGGTTTTGACCGAAGGTCTCTTTCAGAATATTCTCCGCTTCCGCAATCGCTCCTCTCGCTCCTCGATCGCTTTAGGGACAAGATAATGCATTTGCACGGCAGTCGTCACGTCAGCAATCGCTTTGAGTGCTCTTTTTAATATTCGCCCTGCTAACGACCGCAAGCGGAACGGCCACGCGTGCAGCTTTGACAATCAGGTGTTACTGACGCTTGCAGCTTTCGATGGGCAACGCTTTGAAGACTGATGGCAAAACGTCATTTTTGCCATCAGTTGGCTTGGCAGCCGGCTGCCTACAATTTTGCCACGTCAAATTAGGATCAAGCATGATTCAATTGCCAACCCGGCAATCAGCCTCGTCCCGCAGCAGCTAAAGCTCGTTGGCGGGCGGATCGAAGAACTTTCGTACCTTCTCCGCCAGCAAGCCATGCCGTGAATAATGTGTGCTTCCTGAGGAATCGGAATAACCGATAATGATGGATCGGCTGAAGTTCCGTATCGATTTGACTGAATCTCCCATAGCCCCTGTGTTCCTTTTTCTTACCCAAATAGGGCAGCTTGGTGAGGTACCGGACGGCTTTGAGTAACTCTTCGATCGTTCCTAGGGTGTCAAATCGTGGATATTTTTGCTTCCCCCGATCAATGGGTTCAAATCTCGAATAGATTTGCCGCTGGTGGCGACGCAGCGTAGCCGGACTGGTCCCCCAGTGAACGGCATGGCAATGGAACGACACTAGGTTGCCGACTTTTCCATTTATCTCCCAATTTCGTTTCAGGGTAGAAGGCGGCTTCGAATACGCCTAAAAAATTTCGACCAACCATGGCATTGCGAACCTTCTGCTTTGCTCGGGCATAATCAAATTCTAGGGTGCGATCGCAACAGGCCCATTCGCGATCGACAAAGCTGGCGAGCATCATAGTTATCCCAGGCGTGAAATCGGACTGCTCGACATCAATCACTTCGAGCAGGAGCTGGCGCCGGAAGATGCTCGTAGAATGTGGGTTAACCAGACTGAACTCGTGGCGATTCTCTATGCCCAAATACTTTCGGATGGTATCTTCGGCTTGGCTCGGGGCTTCATGCCTGCGAATAGCCTCGCTGAGTGCCGCTTTATATTTGCGATCCCATCTGTCCGCACTGCTGAGAAGTCGATCGACATCCATGAGCGGTCTCTTGGTAGCGTGTTATCGCAATTCGCTTTAGGTGAATAATGGTCGAAAAATAAGTCATTCCGGTTTCACGAGCCATGCGGTCAATTGCTTGGTATAGCCATCATTGATCAGTACTCAGTATAAAACTAAGTGCATAATACTGAATGATCAGCATTTTGTTCGCTTTGAGCGAAGATCGCCTGGACTGCACTGCGGCGCGATCGCAAATTTTGATGTTCCGGCCCGCTTCTGTGATAGGCTAGTGGGGCGACGGTTGTTCACTTGAAGTACCGAGCGTTGGTGTTAGCGACAGGCGGTGTATTTTTTTGCGCACGCTTCGATCCCACCATTCTCCCCAATGAATGTCCTCAGGGCTGCCGGCGGACAACCATTCACTTTCGCAAATCGTAGCGCGTTCGCATAACGGGACCTCGCCTTGACTTCGCCTTCACAAGTCCCCTCGATCAACAGGCGAACGGGTGATCTGGCTGTGCGTAGGTCGATTTTGTGACTGGTAATGTTGGCAATGGCTGATCTAACGGCCGACGCATTGCCAAGTCTCGGCAGCTCAGCAGCATTGACATAGACCTCGATAAGGTACGTGAAGATATCGTCCTTCTTTCGGGACAAGCCGCTGTAGATCGCCGTGAGTTTTTCAACCATTTCGTGTATCACTCGATGCGCTCTAGGACCGAGAGCATTGCCTCCCATTCAGAACCTCCTCGATAGAGGAATACCGGCGAATCGTTGCGGTACTAAGCTGTGACGACCAGGTCGCCAGCATTAACAGTAGTCGGGTCGTGACTAAAGAATTCGCTTGGGCGTTATTCGCGTCTTGTCCGGAGCCAATTTTTTCACATTGACGGCAAAGTTGGTACCATCGCCGTAGCAGCTAGTCTACCCTAAGGACGAATTAATGAAACTATCACGATTTCCGAGCAATCGCCCGAATTATGGCCAGTGGGTGCCGTGGGGCTTATATGATCACAGGACTGTTTCGCATCTTTCTGGCGACCAGCTCCAGATGGCACTCGGTGCGCTCAAAGTCAGAGGCAACAAAAAGACTGCCATCGTCAGAGACCGGTTACGTAAAATAGCGCTTACCTATTGGGCTCTTAAACGAGATTTCGATCGGCCGAACCAAAAATGGTATCGTGATCAGATTAAGTCAATCAGACGGGCTACCGACACGCTGTCAGGGCTTCTTCACGAACTTTCGCCTACTACTGCACTATCGTTTCTGAGCGTTCGAATGAAAATGCGAACCGAGCACCCGCTGTTCAGCGCACAAGTGGGCCAAAGCAACATGTCGCTGGCGCAATTGCTCCAGGGTCTGGGCAATGCGTGCGATGACTGTCTTCGGGTTAAAGGAACTGCAGGTGCGAAAAAGCGCAGCCATACTGAACGGGCGACCAGAGATCTAGTTGAACTTTGGCGAGACTTCGTCGGTAGCGAGATGGGGCTAAGTTTGGGCACGGCACCTGGCCAATCTGAAAAGGAGTTTATTTATCGCGGCCCACAGTTTGTCTACACCACACTGAAGGCGATAGATTCTGAGATCTCACTGACTGAGGTCAGCACGGCACTTCGGAGGGTATTGGGCAAGCGCAATGTGGTAAAATCAACGACGCCCTGATATCAATTTCCGCACAACTATTGTCAGGACCTCAGCAGTCTACAATGCCATAATGCATGGGCGGACAGGCTGCCGCGAGAGTACCTATTGAGGAGGCCCTGCAGTGGTCGAGAAAGTTATGGCGCGGGAGACGCGACGTATAGGCGCCGAACTCGATATCCCACGACCAGACCAGATCGGCCCAGATACCCCCCTGCGGCTCAGCGTGGCAGCGTCGTTGGCATTTCCTGACGGTTCGATGACGGCAGCTGGTCTAAGGAGGGAGCACGCTAGAGGCCGGCTCGTTGTCGAGCGGATCGCTGGAAAACAGTATACTACGCTTGCTCACATTGAGCAGATGAGGGCCAAATGCGTAGAAGAAAGGGCGCGAGACTCTGGCTGCGGCCGGCGCGACGGAATAAGGCGGGCAAAGTCATCCATTACGCAACGTGGATCATCCTCGATCGCGGAAAGCATATCGCCACGGGATGCGCTGAAGGCGAAGCTGACCGCGCGGAACAGCTGTTAGCGACATATATTTCTGAGAAATATAGCCCCGGTCGTCAAATACGCGATCTCGAACTCATCGATATCGCAGATGTTCTTTCGATCTACGTCGAGGATTGTGCCACCCGGCACACCGACCAGAAGAAATTTCTTTCTCGCATAGGTCGGCTTAATGAGTTTTGGGGTGGCATGGTGCTTTCGGGTGTCATGGCCTCATCATGCCGAAGGTACGTTCAACACCGGGGGAATAGGGGGGCGCACGCCGTGATTTGGAGGACTTGCGGGCGGCTATTAACCACCACGCCAAGGAAGGACTCCATCGTGGCGTTGTGCGTGTTGTTTTGCCCGACAAGGGGCCTTCGCGCGATCGATGGCTGACACGTGCCGAAGTCGCGCGGTTACTGCGAGTTTGCTGGCGGACACGCGAAATCCAGACTGTCCACCGAGGCACCCGCAGGGGGACGACGATACCTACGGACCGCTATCCGTTACGCCACCTAGCGCGGTTCATCCTCGTCGCGCTGTACACGGGAACCCGACCTGGTGCAGTTATGACCGCACCCGGCAAATCGTTCGTAGACTTGGAACGCGGCATTTTCTATCGCCTAGCCGAAGGCCGCCGAGCCACGAATAAACGTCAGCCGCCTGTGCCGGTCCCGGCGCGGCTCCTTTCCCACTTGAGGCGATGGGTCCAGCTCGGTATTGTCAAAGACTATTTCGTCGAGTGGAACGGCAAGCCCGTTCGGTCGATCAAGGTTGGTTATGGGCGCGCTATTTCGCTTGCCAAGTTGTCCGGCCGGGTAACCCCTCATACGCTGCGCCATACGGCCGCTACCTGGCTTATGCAGGCTGGCGTATCGATATGGGAAGCTGCCGGCTTTCTCGGGATGTCACCGGCGATGGTCGAGGAGACGTACGGGCACCACCACCCTGCCCATATGCAGAGCGCGGCGAAGGCCATTGCGGGCGAGAAGAACTACCGGCAATCGTTGGTCATTTCATTGGCCGCAAAACGTGCCGCGATACCTGAGACCTGAAAAACCTAGGAAATTCCGCGGTGTGAAGGGCACGCTCATAACGGTCTGGTTGGAGGTTCGAGTCCTCCCGGGCCCACCAATTCCCGCGTCCTGCCACTCCGACCAATAATTAGCTGATTTCCCGGTCCATTTCCGCCGCGCATCGCACGCTAGTATCTCGAACCATTCGAAGATCCTTGCGTCGAGCCGTGACCAGGGCGAATCTGGGCTTGCGAACTCAGTGAAGGAGTAGGGGGATCGAACGGATTACGAGCGCAATGTTGATCTCGTGATCGTCAAAGAACTCAACGTTTCAAATGAGTTCGCGCGGTTGATATTGCCTGGCTCAACCTGTCGGCGCGGCGACCAAGCAAACTGCAAACCCGCGCACAACGGCAAATCGACCGCCAATTATCCGACTTCCCAGGAAAGAGGGCCGTTGGCCGTTTGCGAGCCGCGCCGCGAAAGAGTTCGTTCGCCCGTCGAGTTCGACCTCTACGTCCTTGAAATCCAGGAATGATTCCGTAACCGGATTGTAGGCCTTGAAAACAGCCTCCCGTATCGAGAACAGACATCCCGGCAGTTCCGTCTCGGGAATTTCGTTCCGGTTGCGGGCAAGTTCGGTCGCCGTCGTGATCGTGAACACGATCTCTTCTGATACGTCCCGGATCCATTCGAGGTCGAGACCCAGGGCCCGGGTCTGCGGCGTCCGCGCTACAACGGCCGCGCACAGGCCGCGGCAGTGGGAGAGACTTCCTATCGTACCGGCGGGCCACATCGGTCTGCGCTGCGGGCCGACCGGGATCGGCATCCTTCCGTACCCGAGCTGAGCGAGTGCCAGTCGTGCAAGCGCGCGTCCTGTCGCAAACTCGTGCCGCCGCTTGGTTACCGCCTTGGCGATGGCGCGCAGCTCTTGCGGATAGAGATCGGCCGTCGCATCCGCGACTGCGGCCGCCACAACGGCAGTATTGGGTGGTACGATGCGCTGCAGGCACAAGAGAATCTCTGCCACCTCGCCGCCTTGGCAGTTCGAGTGCCAATCAGATGAGATCGCGCTTTTCGGGCTCGACGTCGCGTTCTGGCCACTCATTCACCTACCCTTGGACCATATGGAGAGAGAACATACCATCAGGGCAAGCGGTGCCGGAGGGGAGATCAGCGTGCTCGATCCAGGCGGTTAGGCGCGGTGCTGCCGCGCCTGTAGCGTCGGTTCTGGTCAACGCGCCGGCTTGTCCGCACTGACTCGGTCGTCGATAGCAAGCGCTTTTTCATAGAAAATTTGAGTCGGGACAAATCCGAAGCGCGCCAATACGGCCTTCATCCTCTCGTTTGTAGCCCTCGTGCGAAACACAACGCGATCCAGTTTTTCCTTTTGACAGAAATCGAAGATCGCTTGGACCAGCTCCGATGCAGCGCCGGTGCCGCGTTGCGAAGGGCTGATGTAAATGCTGTGAAAGTCGCCGTATGGTTCCTTCGTGATGAAGTTCTGCCGCTTGCTGACGTACGCCCAGCCGACCACTCCAGCCTCGGATTCGGCAACGATCGCCGCGACATTGGGGTCGCCGACGAGGCGACCGACCTTTTTCATGTAGAATTTCAGATCGGTGATGGGATCGTCCGGAAAAGATACCTTCGCAATCTCCCGCTCGAAGGTTGCCACCGTTTCGATGTCCGGCAAAGCCAGGGGTCTCAGCCAGAATTGCGGCTTCTCGGTCATCTGCAGTCTCCGCTGGATCTTAATCGCACGTCAGGTGAAGCGCGGCAGTCACTCGTCGGCCGGCGGTCGTCACCCTCTCCCGGCTTGCCGGTGGAACGCTCGACCGCTGCAAACGGGACATCCGACCGCCTTCAACGCTTCGATCGTGTCCGGTGTTCGGTTTTGTCCGAGGACCAGTTGGGCGCCGCATTCGGCACATATGTAGGCGCGTGAACGCGGGTTCACGTCGGCGGTGTAAAGAGGGCCGCTCCATGTCGGCAAATCGGAAGCGACAACCTTGCCCCGGTGCAACTCGATTAGTTGGCCGGCGTTGCCGAGCACGGTCGCGCCGGCATACCTGTTGAAGTTCGGCCAAACATTCCGAATGGCCCAACCGAACGCGACAAAAAGCTCCTGAAGTTCGAGCATCTGCGGGGCGGGCCACTGCGCAAAGGAAAAGAAGCAAACGCCGCTGCCCTCTAGCGACAACGCTTCGCGTCCTCGCGCGAGGAAGAGGCGCGCCCCCTCGAACGTGTAGGGCGGGTCGGTTTCGATCGTATCGAATGAATCCGTGAGAGCATCCGGCAACGGGTCACGAAGGTCGTGGTGCACCGTATCGATGCGTATCTGCTCCTTTTTGGCGGCCGCACTGATAAAGGACAGGAAACGATCGTCAACGTCGGCGACGACAACGCCCCTGGTAAGATCGTCGTGGCCGAGCGAGCGGCCAAGCAAGCCGATGGCTATCGACACTGAGTCGTCATCCCCCAGAAGGAGCACTCTTCGGCCTTCGAGCGCGCCGTTCTGCAGCATCACGAGCGCACGCAGCATTGCGGTCTCCGGCGTGCACGGGGCCTGATCGAGCGTAACATCAGCGGATGGTGCGGAAGCCGTGATCTCGCTCAAACGCCGGATGAGCGCATGGAAATCGGGAGGAACGACCACGCCACGCCCCGCACAAGTCGGGCAAGTGACATCCGTCTTCAAACCTAGGCCGAGCTCATGCTCGACGAACGTGCGTCCCTTCTCGGTCAAAGATAACCCGTGTTTGCGCTCAAGAAAATCGAGCTTCTCAAGCTCTCGTCGAATGGCGGTGGCGACCGGCAAGGGCAATCGGGCTTGCCGCGCCACGTCTTGCAACCGCAGGGAACCGGCGCGATATACGGCACGAAGAACGGCCAGGACGCCGGGGGGGCCTTCGCGCAGCCGAGTCGCCCGCGCTACCGACTCCAAAATTGACTCGTCGACCATGGATCATTTCCCTGGCGCGCCGCCATAGCATCGGGGTGAGGCAGAGGCAAATTTGGCGGATAGACTATAAGTCAAAGGAGTCCCACGGATGTTGATAGTTCACGCCCTCGCAGAAGTGTATGGCTGCCAGGCGATTATTGAAGACGCGGCTAAACTTGTGGAAGCGGCAAAAACCGCAGCTGCCGCTGTCGGGGCGCGCACGGTCGGCGAGTTTCAGGTTAAATATGAGCCCCAGGGCCTTACCATCGCGGTGTTCTTGGCGGAATCGCACATCATAATCACCACTTGGCCGGAATATCAGCTGGCATTGATCGATGTGCTGATGTGCAACTCGGAAATGGACTACAATCAGGTGGTCAGGCAGATCAGAGAACAGATCTCCCCTGATGGACATTTGGTAATGCACACGGTGCCCCGCAACATCGCCGCGTCTCCGTGAGTGTAAACGCCACAGACGACTCACGAAGAGCGCCGTTCGGAGCGACTGAGTGTACGTTCGATCTCATTGTTTTCTTTCCGCGCAAAGCTGGCGCGCATCTACGCTCGACCAAACAGGCGCTTAAAGCCGGAACCGGTCCGGCGAGCCCCCCGCACCGCCGCATTCACACCATCTTGCTCACGCCCCAGAAGAACGGCAGCGGTCCTTGCGTGACGCCGGTGAGCGTGCGGCGCCAAGCGTAGTAGCGCAGGTACCAACCGAGCGGCGCGTAGACCACGTCCTCGATCGCTGCCTTGTTGAGCCGCCGCGCGGCGGCCTTTTCCTCCTCGGGTGTCGTTGCGTCGAACCAGGCGGCGGTCTCGGTTTCCACCGCTGGGCTGTTGGGCCATCCGTTCACCGCTACGCTGCCGTCGGCGCGGAGGAAAGTGTAAGTCGGAGTAACGCTGTCCACGCCGTAGATCGAGGTATGATACATATGCCAGCCGCCCTGGCTCGGCGGCTTCTTCTGTGCGCGGCGCGCTACCACGGTGCCCCAATCGACGGCGGCAAAGTCAACATTCAGGTCGAGCCGTTTCAACAAATCGACCGTCACGTCGCCCCACGCCTTGTGGTGCGGGATGTCCTGGGCCGCCATGCACACGATCGGCTCGCCGGCGTAGCCGCTCTCGGCCAGCAGCTGCTTAGCAATGTCAAGCTTGCGTGGGCCTTTGAGGATGTCGCCGCCGTCCTCGGTATAGAGCGGCGTGCCGGGCGTGAAATACCCGGGCAGCGGCTTCCACAGGCTGGTGTCGTCGCCCACGTAGGCGCGCATGTATTCTTCCTGGCTCATGGCCAGGAGGATGGCGCTCCGCGCCCGCGCGTCGTTGAACGGCGGGAACACGTGATTGATGGGAAGCATGGCGACGTTGCCGAGCGGATCCTGAATGTCCACTCCGATGTTGCGGTTTTTGCGCAAAAGCGGCACGAGATCGGGAATTGCGATCTCCCACCAATCGATTTCGCCGGTCTGCAACGCCGCGGCGACAGTTGCCGGATCGGGCATCGTGATCCATTCGATGCGGTCCGCCACGATGCGCTTGCCTCCCGCCATCCATGACGCCTCTTCCTGGCGCGGCACATAGCCGTCAAACTTCTCGAAAGCGGATTTGACGCCCGGTACCCAGTCGTTACGGATGAAGCGCATCGGGCCGCTGCCGACGTATTCTCCGATCTGTTTGTACGGATCGGTCGCCGCGACACGCGCCGGCATGATGAAACAGCAGGGCGTGCTGATCTTGCCGAGCGCCAGCAGCATTTTCGGATAGGGCTTCTTGAGCAGCCAGCGGAACGTACGGTCGTCAACCGCTGCCAGTTCCTGCTCGATGGCCTTGAGCATCTGGCCCATGGAATCGCGCGCCGCCCAGCGCCTGATGCTGGCGACCGCATCTTTCGCCAACACCGGCTCGCCGTCGTGGAATTTAAGACCCGGCCGCAGCCGGAACGTCCATGTCAGGCCGTCGCTCGACACCTCCTCGGTCTCGATCATCTGCCGCTGCACGTTGAGCTTGGCGTCGACGCCGTAGAGCGTGTCCCACACCAAGAGGCCGGCGTTGCGGGCGATATAGGCCGTCGTCCAGATCGGATCGAAGTTCGCAAGGTCCGCGTGCGGGACGAGGCGCATCACGCGCGCGGCGGCGCCTTGCGCGATGGCTGGCGTCGCTATCCCGGCTGCACCGAGAATGCCGGCGCCGGCTGCCGACTTCAGGAATGCTCTTCGGTCCATCTTGCTGCTCCCTCTGCCGCAGTTCAAAGCCGGCTCGGTCATTTTCGGTCAGTCGCGCGGGTTGCGCAACGGCAGCACATCGAGACCGGTGATACGGGTAGCGCTCTGCCCGTGCATGTTTTATCATTATAGAAATCGGAGGGGTGACATGCACAAGCACTTGATCACGACCATCGTATTTGCCGTCATCTTTTCAGCGGCAAGCGGGGCCTCGGCGGCGGAGAAAACCATGAATCTTTCGCGCAATGCGAAGTCGGGGCTCGATTCCCGCCTTGCCTATTCCAGCCGGTGGGACCGCAATTGCAATTCACAGCCGGTCAAGATCACCTTCACCCGCCAACCCGAGAATGGGACCGCGTGGTCGGTCGAAGCCGATGAGGTCTTGCCGCCGAGCACGCCCGGATCCGGTGACACCGGGCAATGCGCAGGCAAGACAATCACGGGCAAGAAGATCATGTATCGCTCGAAGCCTGGCTTCCACGGGAGCGATACGGTCGGTTACGACTCCGACGGCAGCGGTACAATCATTCACACGACAATCGCCGTCACCGTTCAGTAACGGCGCGATGGCGCCGACGCCAATAGCTACCGCAGCGCGTCCGGCAACTTGAATCGCTGGTGCTCGTTCGGGCGAGGATCGAATACCGCCAGCGTGCGTGAGCCCGGGCATTTCATTTTGGCGACAGAATGCGCGTAGAACCGCGATCCGTCGTAAAGGGAGCGCGCGTGCGCGTACATGTGCTGCCGGCCGCCCTTGTTCACGTGGAGCCGGACCATCTGCCGGCAGATCGGGCATTCCGTGCTCAGGGGGTGAACCCGCCGGCCGCTGGCCAGCTTGAATAATTCGATAAACCAGATGAATCCGTGCCGCATGTCCGCGCTCCCGGTAGGCGGACGCTATCCCCAGCACGCGTGTGTGTCCAAAACATGATGGGAGCCTGCGGCAGGCCCGCGCGTCATTGCAAGGCACCCTCCAGGGCAACGAAGAGGCGGGCGTATTAGTCACGCCGCAGGCTGTAATCCGCCGGCTTCTCGCTCCCGGTTGGCATTTGCGCTGACGCAAAGAAGCTCCTCGCGATTCCCTTCGGCTCGCGGGTCTTGTTGACTAGCGCGGGAGAGGTGTGTACCTCTGATTGGGTTGTTATATTTTGTCTTGCTAGTACGGAGGAGAACATGGTTTGCAAAAAAAGCTGGAGATTGCAATTACTAGCTGTGGCCTTTACGGCCGGCTGTCTGGGATTGGTTTCGATCTCCGGTTCGGCGCAGCAGGCGGCGGTCGCGCCGACCCTAGTCGGGCCAATCTGCTCCGACCAAAAATCGGTGACGGCCAGTAATACCAACACTGGCGCGGCCCTGGTCGTGCGGATCAACGGTGCTGACAACAATCATGCGTCCGGAAGCGCCGGCGACGTGGCTATAGGCATTACATCGCCCGCGCGTCTCGTGGATGGCGATACCGTGCAGGTGGCGCAGCAAGTGGGAAGCGCCACCAGGCTTTCCAATGCTATCGTGGTGGGCTGCACTGATGTCCTGACCTACCACAACGACGCACGACGGAATGGGTGGAACAAGAGCGAAAATACCATCAACGCCACTAACGTCACGGCCAGTTCCTTCGGCCTGGTGGCGCAGGTCGGCTCCGACATCCTCGATGAGGAGATCGATGCTCAGCCTCTGATCGTCACCAACCAGCCGATCAAGGATTTTGGAACGCGCAACGTGGTTTATGTGGTCACAGCCGCCAACTCGGTTTACGCCCTCGACGCGTGGTCCGGACAGCAGCTGAGGCGCGTCAATCTCGGCAAGGCGGTACCAGCCCCTTTTGCATGCTACAACAATTCGGACATTATCGGGATTGGCAGTACGCCGACGATCGACATACAGACGAAAACCCTTTACCTCGTCACATATACGCTCGAAACAGACGGCCCCACCTACAAGCTGCACGCCCTCGATCTGAGCACTCTCGATGACAGGGCCGGGTCGCCCAAGATCGTGGCGGCCAAGCAAAAACTGGGCGATCAAACGGATTTTGTTTTCAATGCCACGTATCAGCGCCAGCGCGCGGCGCTCTTACAGGCGGGCGGAAATATCTACGCTGGGTTCGCCAGTTTCTGCGACTTCAAGGCCCTGTATTCGCGCGGATGGGTGCTCGGATGGAATGCCGCCACGCTTGCGCCCGTGGGCTCCGGCGAGTTGACCAACAAGAGGACCGACACCCCGACGGCGCCGTGCACCTATGCCGGCAACCAGCCCTGTTACCTTTCGTCGGTCTGGATGTCGGGCTATGGACTGTCGGCCGATACGGCCGGCAATATTTTCTTCTCGACCAGCAACACCGCGCCTGGGACTTACGACGGGATGCTGAACATCGGCGAGAGTGTGGTCAAGCTGTCGCCCGATCTTTCGATCAAAGACCCTGCCAAAGATTTGTTCACACCTAACAACGCGAAATTGCTGGACGCACAAGACCGGGATCTGGGTTCTGGTGGCGTCATGGTCCTGCCGGACATGGCAGCGGAGACGGTTCCTCATCTCGCGGTGATGGCTGGCAAGGATGGCAGGGTGTTCATTCTCAATCGTGACGATCTGGGGGGCTTTCATACGCCGGATGTCCCGAAAAATGTTAAGATCGATTATTGCGCTTGCGGCCCTTCGTTCTTCGAAGGTGCGGACGGCAAGGCGCGAGTCGTTACCAGCGGGGGGCATACGCTGACCACTTGGCTGGTGGACACCGCGCAAACTCCGGCGCTGACGCTGGAGGCGTCCGCCCAGATCGCGGAATCTGGCCAGGTTGGCGGCTTCTTCACCTCGGTTTCGTCCAACGGCAGCTCGGCTCGGACGGGGGTCATCTGGGCGGTCGGCCGGCCCATCGGGGCCAATAACCTCGTGACGCTGTATGCGTTCGACGCCGCCGCCTCCGGCGGTCAGTTGACGCTGCTGTGGTCCGGCATCGCCGGCAGTTGGCCGAAAACCGGCGGCGCATCCAATATCGTGCCGACGGTGGCGAATGGCATGGTCTATGTTGCGAGCTATCGCCAGCTCAGCATATTCGGGCTGAAGCGCCCGCAACCACCGGCCGAGGTTGCGGACTTGCAGGTGAAGGTGCTCGCGGCGGCTGTCGCGCGCCCCGCCGAACCGGCGCTCGGACCCACCTACTGGGGAACGGTCCTGAAAATTGATGGTACCACTCTGCTGCTCGAACTGCGGGACGGCCGCGTCCTCAATGTCGATTTCACGCCGGCGGTAAAGGCCAGTCAGGCGCGCATCGTCACGCCTGGCGACTCCGCAAAGATCGTCGGAATGACGGGGCCGAATGGAGTTTTCCAAGCCAATGTCCTCTTGCGCGCTCCCGGACGCTCTCTGTGGGGAGAAGATCAGGCGCAGTGACTTTCTTATCGACACCGCGACTTTCCATCATCGGGAGCAGACAGTGAAAACAATTGCCCAATTCGTTCGCGACGGAATCCAGACGACCGACGATCTCAAGGCGGCGCTGCAAGTCGCCATGCAGCTCGAGTTTTCGACCATTCCTCCCTATCTGTGCGCAGAGTGGTCGATCGACTTCAATAACGATCCCGACAACGTCATGACCATGATTCATGGCGTCGTCATCCAGGAGATGTATCATTTCGGCTTGGCAGGGAACATTCTGAGCGCGATCGGCGGCACGCCTGCAATCGCCAACGCTTCGTTCCTACCGACGTATCCGACCAACACTCTGCCCGGAGGCATTCACCAGGCGCTGCCCGTCGATCTGCTCCCCCTGTCGCGCGGGCAATTGGAAGTCTTTATGCAAATAGAACACCCCGAATTTAATCCGATTGCGCTGGCAGAATCCCCACCGGGGACGATCGGGGCTTTTTACAGTACTATTGCGGCAGCGCTCACGTCCAACAACCCGGCGATAAATACCAACGCTCCATTTATGAAATCCGGGAACCAAGTGGGGCAGATCAAAACAATCGACGACGCGTTGGCGGCGATTCAAAGGATCAAGGGAGAAGGGGAGGGTACGCCACAATCGCCTGATCAACCGGCGCTAGATGGCAACCAACTCGCGCACTACTACATTTTCAAGCAGATTCACGAAGGCAAACAACTGATCAATGTCGGAGGCAAATGGGACTATGTAGGACCACAAATCCGATTTCCCGGAGTCTTCTCTTTTGACGGCTCGGCGAGTAGTCCCAAACAGGCCACATTCAACCAGCAGCTTTCGCAACTGTTGACGAATCTTCAAGCCTGCTGGACGGGCGGGTCACCGCAGCCGGACATCGGCGGAATGAGCAACCTCCAGGATTTGGGCACCGATTTGATCCAGAACCAGGTGCGCCCACCATTCACCTGGGCCGCGGTCGGCGCATAGGTCGAGCCTTTTCTTGGGTAATGTGCCACCCTACGACTCCCGCCCTGCGCCGGGCGGCAATTTCTCCAGCAGTTCGGAAACCCGCTCTTCGCTCCACGCCACGTCGCCGGCCCACGCTGTGTTGCCGGGGTGCTTGGCGGCGAGTTCGCGCCGCGACGCCAGCGCTTCGCGGTGGTGGTCGAGGGCGCCGGCGAGGTCGCCCGCCGCTGCGAGTGCCTGGCCGATCTTGCCCAGGGCGATGCACATGTCGTTGCGCAGGGCATCGTTTTCCGCCTGCGCCGTCAGCAGTTCGCGGCGCACGGCAAGGCACTCGCGATAGCTGCCGAGCGCGTCGGCCAAGTCTCCGCGCGCGGCGAAGAGATCGCCGAGCTTGCCGAGCGTGATGGCAAAATACGATGCCATATCCTCGCTCGCCGGCTCGATCCGCTGCAGGCGGCGGGCAATCTCGACGTCTTCGCGATAGGCGGCGAGCGCGCCGGCATCGTCCTGCACTTTCTCAAGTGCCTCGCCGAGCCTCCCGAGGCTCCACGAGAGATCGCGCAACGCGCCCGGGTTGTGGGCATTGCGAGCGAGGAGCGCGCGCCGCATCTCGACGGCCTCGCGTTGCGCGGCGAGCGCCCCTTCCGCATCTCCTTGCGCCGCGAGCACGTCGCCGAGCGTTCCGAGGCGCCATGCCACATCCTCGAGCAGCGCCGGGTTTTCAGGGTCTTGCGCCGCGAGTGCGCGCCGCTGGCGGATTGCTTCGCGGTAGAGCGCAAGCGCGCTGGCGGGATCGCCGCGGCTTGCGAGCAGGTCGCCGGCGCGCGCGAGATTCCATGCGGCGTCGCGCTGCACCGCGCCGGCCGTTGGCGCCTCCTGCCGTTCCGTCTCGGTGCGGTGCGCCGCGAGCGCGCTCTTCATCACCAGCGCCGCGCCGATTTTCTCGCCGAGCGCAGCGGCGTCGCTGTGAACGTCCAGCCCTTCACGATAGGCGGCGAGCGCGCCGTCGAGGTCTCCGCGCGATTTGAGAAGGTCGCCGAAGCCGGCGAGCGCTTGCGCCAGCGCGCGGCGCGCCCCGCTGTCGTTGGGCGCCAGGGCGAGACGCGCGCGGGCGGCGGCGAGCGCCGCGCGAGCCTCGCGCGACTTGTCGTCACCGCCGGGGTTCGACTCATTCATGTGTCAGCCAATCTCGCCATGCTAGCCCCGTGTGACTATATTCGCAGCCAGCTAACAGCGTGAGGAAACGCGACATGCATACGGTCAAATGCAGGCTTTACGAGAAGCGCTTGGCGCCGCGGCGCACGAAGATGGAGATCCCCGGTTGGTCCGGCCAGTCCGTGCCGCGGCGGGACGGCTCGCATGAATTCGCGTGGCATTGCGTGCCCTTTACCGAAAGCGCGACCTACGGCATCGAATTGTTTTATCCGTTTGATAACGAATTACGCGTGACCATGCGCGACGGGAAGCTCGTGTTCGACGGAGATTTCGGACCAAACCCGGGCACCGGCATCGATTGGCCGCCGTTCCGGACCTTTGGCGAGCAGTTCTATACTTATCAGATATTGATCGACCTCAAGCCCGAGGACGGGTTCGCGCTGCGGTTCGAGCCGCATCCGCGCTTCTATACGGACCCCACCGATAGCGTTCCGATCGCCGTCCCGGCGCTGTTGCGCAACTGGTGGCCGATGGTCAATTTCATGGTATTCAAATCGCCGCCGGAGGGTCGCACGCATATTTTTCGTCCCGGCGAGCCGTTCGCCCAGGTGCTCGTGATCCCGGCCGAGTCCGCGTTTGAAATCGTCACCATGAGCGAAGAAGAGTCGGCCGAGCGCGAATTGCAGAGCCGGCGCATCCACGCAAGCCGGCAGACGCTGGGCGCCGACACGCACTGGCTTTCGACCACCGACACGGTGTTTGACGGGACTTACCGCCATCTTCACCGCGCCGCGAGAGATAAGGCGCGCAATCAGTCGACCTGAACGTCATTGCGAGCGCAGCGAAGCTATCCAGGGCAACACGTGAGGCCGTGGATTGCTTCGTCGTCGCTACGCGGCTCCTCGCAATGACGGATGGCGCACGTGGGCAAGCCCCCGGGCCGAAGTGCCCGGGGGCTTTGCCCACCCTACGGAACTACACGTCCCGCGTATTTTGTCCGAGATATTGTGAATGATGGTGGTGACGGCGCCACCGATTATGGTGATGGTGGTGATGACGACGCCACCAGCGATTATGGTGGTGATGATGGCGCCACCAGCGATTATGATGATGGTGGTGATGATACTGCACCTGCGTCACCGTCGCGTCGGTCTCGGCCTCTTGCGCGGTCCGCGCGGCCTCGGCCGCGCCCACTGCGCGCAGTACCGCGAGCGCGTTCGGGATCGGTTCTAGCAGTTCGGCGTAGGATTTCGCGGCGGTCAGCCCCGTCGTGTTCGGGGTCTCAAGAGCAGCGGCTTGGGCGCTGTCGAGGGCCGCCAAGCCGGAAACCGCACCTACGATGCCGACAATCTTGTTCATCTGCGTCTCCTTGGGTGATTTGGTCCGTTAAACTCACTCACTCACTCACTCACGCACTTGCGGAGCCGCAGATGACGCTCTGCGCGCCCCCAGATAACCCTTAACCGCGAATGTCAGCATTGGTTCCGGCCGATCTTACAGGAACGGTGATCGGCTTATGAACAACCATTCAGACCGAGGGTTATTCGGCGGCTGCTCCGGCCGGGGCCGCCGCGTGCCGGGTCGCCAGGCTAACCAGGATCAGGACGACGAAGTTCACGGCGAGCGCCACGATGCCGATGTTGAGATCCTGGAACTCCACCGGCGCCCACGGCAGGAGCGTGTGGAAGCTGGCACCCGTCAGGCTGACGCCCGCGACCGTGGCGACGCCGGCGATGATGCCGGCGGCGGCGCCCTCGCGGGTTGCGATATTGTTGCGCGCCAGGGCCGGGAAAAGCTGCGTCACCAGGCTGTAGCCCATCAGCAGCAGCGCCACGATCGTCTCGCCGCCTTTCAAGGTGAAGAACACGGCGACCGCCGCAACCGCCGGCACGAGTAGCTTTGCGAGCGCCGATACCCGCCGGTCGTCGGCCGACCGGTCGACCGCGCGATAAAGATTGTTGGCTATCAGCGTCGCGGCGGTGAGCAGGATCATCGAGCCGGGCACCAGGGCGGTCAATACGCCGGTCGCGCCGATCACGCCGACGAACCACGGATCGAACGTTTTTACCGACAGCTTGAACAGGGCGAGATCGATGTCGGGACCGGTGAGGCCGGGCACCTGCAGGGTCGCGGCGAAGCCGACGAAGAACACGAACAGCAGGATCAGCTGATAGAGCGGGAGAACGATCGTGTTCTTGCGGATGACCTTGGCGCCCTTCGCCGTGTAGAGCGACGCGAAAGTGTGGGGCCACATGTAGAAGCCGAGCGCAGTCAGGAGCACCGTCGAGGCGAACCACCACAGGCCCTGGCCGTGCGGCGGCAGGACGGTGAAGCCCGGCTTCGCCTCCTCGATCGCCGCGAACATCGGCCCGAGCCCGCCGTAGTAATGATAGGGCAGATAGATGCCGAGGAAGATGACGATGACGAGAATCATCGTGTCTTTGGCGACCGAGGTCCACGCCGAGCCGTGCACGCCCGACACCATCACGTAAGCGGTCACGACGACCGCGCCGATCCAGATGGCGGCGGTCGCGGAGATCGCGCCGTAGCCGGCGATTTCGACGATGATCCCTAGCCCTTTGAGCTGCAGCACCAGGTAGGGGATCAGCGCCACGATATCGACGAGCGATACGATGATGCCCAGCGTCGGGCTGTCGTATTTGCGCACGAAAAAATCGGATTGCGAGTAGAGGCGGTGTTCCTTGGCGTAGCGCCAAATCGGCGGCAGCATGAAATAGGAGAGCACATAAGCGAGCGTGCCGTAGCAGAGAATGTAGTAGGCGGGCGCGCCCTTGCCGTAGGCAAAGCCGCTGCCGCCGAGGAAGGTGAAGGTGGTGTAGATTTCGCCGGCGAGCAGCAGAAAGACGAACAGCGCGCCGAAGCCGCGGCCGCCCACCGTCCATTGCTCGAGGTCCATGTCCTTGCCGCGGCGGGCGAGGAATCCGAGCGCGAGCGCGAGCAGCGCGGCCGCGGCGATGAAGGGCAGGGCGGCGTTCACGGCTCACCCTCCCGGTTCGCCGGATCGGTCGCGTAGATCACCGCCATGATCAGCGAGGTGATCAGGATCCACGCCACGATCCAGGCGAGCAGGAAGGGCAGGCCGGCGATGAAGGGTGTCGCCCGATTGACGAAGAACGGACCGATGATCAGGGCGAGGAACGGGATGACGGCAAGCCAGCGGATGAGCATGCGCAATCTCCTGCGCACCCGTCACCCGTAAGCGAAACCTGCCGCAGGAGCGAAAGTTCCGTAGGGCGCATTCGCGGGCCGGTCAAGCGCCTCGTCATTGCGAGCGAAGCGAAGCAATCCAGGGGCTACCGGCACCGCGGTTGTTGCCCCTGGATTGCTTCGGCGCCTCTGCGGGGCGCCTGGCAATGACGTGCGCTCTACGAAACAATCTCGCCCACCGGCGCCAGCAGATCGATGATGCGTTCGTCGAGGACTTGCGCCGTGCCGTCGAGCCGGAGCGGCTGAATGCAGACGTGGTCGGCGCCCGCGTCCCAGTGCGCCTGCACGCGCGCACGGATCGCCGCCTCGTCGCCCCAGGCGACATTGGCGTCGATGAAGCGGTCGGAGCCGCCGCCGGCGAAGTCGTCGTCGGTGAAGCCGAGGCGGCGCCAGTTGTTGACGTAGTTGTCGAGCTTCATGTAGCGCTCGAGGGCGGCGCGGCCGATGCGGCGCGCCTCCAACGGGTTCTTCTCCAGCACGACCATCTGCTCCGGGCACAATAATTTGTGAGGCCCGAGGATGCGTCGCGCCGCGGCCGTGTGCTCGGGCGGCACGTTGTAGGGATGCGCGCCATCGGCGTGCTCGGCCGAGAGCGCGAGCATGCGCGGACCGAGCGCCGCCAGGATGGTGAGCGGCGGCTCCGGCGGGGGCGGCGCGATGTAAGGCGCCGCGCGCATCGCATCGAGATACGCCCGCATGGTCGCGACCGGCTTGCCGTACACGTGGCCGCGCAAGGTGTTCACGGTCGGCACGTGCGACACCCCGAGGCCGAGGAGGAAACGTCCGCCCGACTGCTCGTTGAGCCCGCGCTGGCCGGCCGCCATGGCCATGGCGTCGCGCGCGTAGATGTTGGCGATGCCGGGCGCCACGATCAGCTTCGTCGTGCCGGCGAGCAGCCAGGCGGAGTTCACCAGCACGTTGCGCCCGCGGCTCTCAGGTATCCACAGGGCGGAATAGCCACGCGCCTCTATGCGCTTGGCGATTTCGAGCGACCTCGCCGCCGTGACGCTGTCCAATCCTATCCAAATGCCGAGCTTGCCGAGCTTCATTCATTCCTCCCGAGGCGCCGCCGCCGCTTTGCCGCGCACGCGCGCATGCGGATGATAGTATGTTGGCAGGTGCGGCGCAGCGTAGTCGCGCAAGAGGTTTGCCCATGAAAATGACCGCCGCTGTTCTCTATGAGCAGGGCCTGCAGCGTCCGTACGCGGACAGCCGGCCGCTGCGCATCGAGAGCGTCGATCTCGACGGGCCCGGCGAGGGGGAAGTGCTGGTGAAGGTCGAGGGCGCCGGCCTGTGTCACTCGGATCTGTCCACGATCGACAACAGCCGGCCGCGCACCTTGCCGACCATTCCCGGCCACGAGGGCGCCGGCATCGTCGCCGAGCTCGGCGCGGGCATCCGCGATCTCAAACCCGGCGACCACGTGGTGTTCGTTTTCGTGCCGAGTTGCGGGGAATGCCGCAATTGCCGGCGCGGCCGTCCCAACGTGTGCACGCGCTGGCCGCAACTGCGCGCGCGCGGTGAACTCATGACGGGCGGCCGGCGGCTCTCGCGCGACGGCACGTTCATCGCGCATTACTCCGGCATTTCCTGCTTTGCCGAATACGCGGTGGTCGCGCGCTCGTCGCTGGTGAAGATCGATCCGGCCGTGCCGCTGGTTGATGCGGCGATGTTCGGCTGCGCGGTGCAGACCGGCGTCGGCGCGGCCGTGAACACGGCGGGGGTACGGCCGGGCGACGTGGTCGCCGTGGTCGGCCTCGGCGGCGTGGGCTTGAGCTGTCTGCTCGGGGCGCGCGTCGCCGGCGCGCAACGGATCATTGCGGTCGATTTGTCGGACGAGAAGCTCGGGCTCGCGCGCCAGCTTGGCGCAACCGAAACCTTCAATGCCGGCGATCCTGCCTGCGCCAAGGACATCCACGAGGCGACTGGCGGCGGCGTCGATTTCGCCTTCGAGATGGCGGGCTCGATCAAGGCGCTGGCGCTCTGTCTCGAGCTTCTCACGCGCGGCGGCGCGGTTGTCACCGCCGGCCTGCCGCCCGCGGCGGCGACCTACGCGCTCAACCACTCCAGCCTAGTCGGCGACGAGAAGGCGATCCGCGGCAGCTACATGGGCTCCTGCGTGCCCGAGCGCGACGTGCCCGCGTTCATCGAGCTCTACAAACAGGGGCGGCTGCCGATCGATCGCCTCAAGAGCGGCACCCTGCCGCTCGCCGACATCAACGCCGGCTTCGACCGCCTCGCCGACGTCGCCGCCGTCCGCCAGATCGTGACGTTCTGAGAGACGTAGAGCCGCCGCGCCAGGAATGATAAGTCATCCGGCCAAACAGCGGCCGGGGCACCCAAACCCGGCCGGTTACACGGGGAAGAAGATGAAGCAGAGCCTGCAGCCGGGGCTGTCGAAGACGGTATCGATCGCCATCGGCCTCGACCGCACCATCGACTTCATGGGCGAAGAAGGGCGCGTCTACGCCACACCGATGCTGGTGCGCGACATCGAACAGACCTGCCGCGGCCTGCTGCTGGAGCATGCCGATCCGGGCGAGGAGTCGGTCGGCATGGATATTTCGCTGCGCCATCTGGCGCCGACGTTGCTCGGCATGACCGTCGAGATCACCGCGAAAGTGATGGCGGTCGAAGGGCGCAAAGTTTCCTTCGAGGTCACCGCCAAGGACGAACTCGAGCCGATCAGCGGCGGTACCCACGCGCGCTTCGTCGTTGACGTGAGCAAGACCTACGCGCGCCTGAAGGCCAAAGCCGAGCGGCGCGACGCCGCACGCAAGGGCTGACGTGGAAGTCGCGGAGACTAACGTGGACAGCGACGCGTTCATGTTCGACCGCGACGCCGAGACCATGCCGCGCGCGGCGCTTTCCGAGCTGCAGAGCGTGCGCCTGCGCCAGACGCTCGAATACGCCTATGCCAACGTGGCGCAGCACAAGAACAAGTTCGACGCGGCCGGCGTGAAGCCCGCCGACTGCAAGGACCTCGCCGATATCGAGCGCTTCCCCTTCACCGAGAAAGGTGACCTGCGCGAGAATTATCCCTTCGGCATGTTCGCGGTGCCGCGCGAGAACGTGGTGCGCGTGCATGCGTCCTCGGGCACCACCGGCAAGCCTACCGTGGTCGGCTACACGCGGCGCGACCTCGACACCTGGGCGGACCTGATGGCGCGCTCGCTCGCCTGCGCCGGTGCGCGGCCCGGCGACATCATTCACAATGCCTACGGCTACGGCCTTTTCACCGGCGGCCTCGGTGTGCACTACGGCGCCGAGCGCCTCGGCTGCACGGTCGTTCCTATGTCGGGCGGCGGCACCGAACGCCAAGTGCTCCTGCTCAAGGATTTCCGCGCCAACGTCATCTGCGCGACGCCGTCCTATGCGCTCAACATCGCCGAGGTCGCGGCCGGCATGGGGGTCGAGCTGCGCAGCGACGCCTTGCGCATCGGCGTGTTCGGCGCCGAGCCGTGGAGCGACGCGATGCGCGCAAGCCTGCAGCAGCGGCTCGGCATCAAAGCGATCGATCACTACGGCCTCTCCGAGGTGCAGGGTCCCGGGGTAGGCGGCGAGTGCGACGTGGCGCAGGCCGGGCTGCACGGCTGGGAGGATCATTTTCTGTTCGAGATCATCGACCCGAAGACGCTGCGTCCGCTGCCGGCGGGCGACACCGGTGAGCTGGTGATCACCACGCTTACCAAGCAGGCGCTGCCGATGATCCGCTACCGCACGCGCGACATCACCCGCCTCGACCGCAGTCCCTGCCCGTGCGGCCGCAGCCATGTGCGCATCATGCGGGTGACCGGGCGCGACGACGACATGCTGATCATCCGCGGGGTCAACGTCTATCCCTCTCAGCTCGAGGCGGTCCTGGTCGGCTTTCCCGGGCTCGCGCCGCACTATCAGATCGTGCTCGCCCGCGAGGGCGCGCTCGACGCGATCAAGCTGGAAGTGGAGTTGGCGCCGGACGCACCCGCAGACGCGGAGGGGCGCGAGCGAAAGGCGCAAGACGTGGCGACGCACATCAAATCGCTGATCGGCGTGACCTGTGAGATCGCGGTGAAATCACCCGGCGAGGTGCCGCGCTCGGAAGGCAAGGCGGTGCGGGTGCGCGACTTGCGCAAGAAATGATCGTCATTGCGACCCGCGAAAATCGGGGAAGCAAGCAATCCAGGATCCACAAGCGTCAACCCAAGAAAGGGTAAGCCATGGCACAGCAACCTGCATCGGCACGTGATCAAGTCCGCAACACCGTCCCGGCCCTCATCGAGCTCAGTGAACGGGTGCTGTTCGGCGAGGTATGGGAGCGCCCCGGCTTGTCCAAGCGCGACCGCAGCCTGATCACCTGTGCCACGCTGATCGCGCTCGGCCGCGAGAAGCAACTGGTCGGCCATCTGCAACGCGCGCTCGACAACGGGCTCAAACAGAGCGAGCTGAGCGAAGTCATCACCCATCTGGCGTTCTACGCCGGTTGGCCGGCCGCTATGACCGCGGCTCTCGTCGCCAAGCAGGTGTTTGAAGAGCGGAGCTAATCCACTGACTATCATCCCGGGGCCCGAGCGAAGCGAGGGATCCCGGGAACCATGAACACGGGCGGAGCTAATTCTGGACGGCCGGTGTTCATGGATTCCGGGCATAGGCGGCCTTCGGCCGCCGTTCTTGACGTCAAGAACGCCGACGCGCAGCGTCGGCTACGGCCTCGCGGCGCCCCGGAACGACAATCGGTCACGCCGCCTTGGTGGCTCCCGGCTCGCGCTGGATCGTGCGCACCAGTTCGGTGCCGCACTGGCCGCACGCGTGGGTCACGTCCTCGAATTCGGCTGCGAAGCGGGTGGGCTCGGCCGTCTTGACCGACATCCGCCGGCCGCAATAGGGGCAGGGCAAGATGAAGCTCGGCAGATATGAGGCGGCCCGGCCGTCCATGACCATTTCCCGACAGTAGAATTGATTCAATCTGAATGCTGCACTGAGTCAAGCTTTTTGTGCGATGCACCCAAATAACAGCGGGGATTGCTTAAAACGGCTGTTACATCAAAGGTATAGCGTGACCACCGCAGTTGCGTTATAGCCGCTGGCGTCGGGCTGCCGGGCGTTCTAACCTACTTAAGTAGGGAATCCGCCAATGTCAGGCTCGATGCGCCCTCTTATGTGGGTCGGTTTCGCAGTAGGCGGCATTGCCGTTGTGGCTGTCGCCGTCCTCGCCGGCATGATCGCCTTCGGCACAAGCGATCCGCCGCCCTACCTCGCCTCCATCAGCGAGCCGTTCGGTAAGGTCGATTTTCATGACCTTCCGCCGGTGCAAACCACCCCTGCCCGAGACGGCACCCCGATCGCTTTCCGCGTCTGGCAGCCCCTCACGCGTGTCACGCCCGGCCTCATTGTCATCGCCATCCACGGGTCCTCCGCGTCGAGCGCCAGCCTGCATGCTCTCGGTAAAGCGCTTAACGCCGAACCCCTTGTCGTCTACGCGCCCGACATCCGCGGCCACGGCGGCACCGGCCGGCGCAGCGACATCGATTACGCGGATCAACTCGATGACGATCTCGCCGACTTCGTTGCGTTTATCCGCCAGCGTCATCCGGCGGCGCGTCTTGTGCTGGTGGGCTTTTCTTCCGGCGGAGGCTTTGCGCTGCACGCCGCGGCCATGCCGGTCGGCGCGAAGTTCGAGCGTGTCGTGCTGATCTCGCCTTTCTTGGGGCCCGGAGCGCCGACCGTGCGGACGCGCGGCGACGCTTGGGCAAAACCGTTCCTGCCGCGCATCTTCGGTTTGCTGTTTCTCGACAAGCTCGGCGTCCACGTCTTCGATCATCTGCCGACGCTCGCCTTCGCGATCGCGCCCGACAATCCGGCGGATCTCACGCGCTTCTATTCGTTTCGCTTGATGCGCGCCTTCGGCACGTGGGACTACGCGGGTGATTTGCGTGGCGCGCGCGCACCGCTCGCGGTCGTCGTCGGGGCCAAGGACGAACTGTTCTTCGCCGACCTGTTCGCGCCGACGGTGCACGCGGTCCGGATCGACGTGCCTGTCACGGTCGTCCCCGATCTCGATCACATCGAAATGATTACCGACCCGCGCGCAGTTCCGGCAATCGCGGCGGCGATCCGCGGATCGTCATGAGGAAATAACGGGCGCGTCCAGCCATTCGACGAACGCCTGTGCGTAGCTGCGCGCCACGTAGACGTCGATCGTCTCCGGCGCGACGGCGTGGAGCAGCGCGTCGATCTTGCCGAGCGCCGTGAGCGCGCAGGCGCCGGGGCTAAAATGTGCCGGCCGCAGGTCGATGCTGGTGCCTGTGGCGAGCACGTCGCGGGCGCCATCACCCTCGAATCGCAGCGCCGCGCGGGCGTGACTGAAATCGACCACGGCGGCGTCTTCACCAAATAATTCGGCGAGATCGTCGGCAAGCTGCGTCGCTGCCGGCGCGCGCGCGATCAGCCATTGGCCCGGCCCATGCCACAGCACGGTGAGATCGCCGGCCACGATCGCGCGGTTCGGAGCCGGCGTGATCGTCAGCCGGAAATGTTTGGACAGGCGCGCGGCCGTTTGCGCGGGATCGCCGAATGCCGCGACCTGCGCGATGTCGAGCGGGCCGCGCGCCGTGATGCGAACGGGCGTGTCAATCATGGAGCCGTTCTCCCGCCGGATCGTAGAACACCGGATGAACCACCCGCGCCGCGACGCTCACGCCGTCGAGCGGCGACGCGGCCACGAGAGTTTCGTCAATGCGCGCCATGCCGCCCGTGAGCAGCGCGAGCGCGATCGGCCGGCCGAGCGTCGGGCTGAAGGTCGCGGAGGTGACGTGGCCGAGCATCTTGACCGGTGGTTTCGCCCGTGCGTCGGCAATGAGTTGCGCGCCGGCGGGAATGGGCGTGACGCCGTCTACCGGCGTGAGCCCGATGAGGGTCGGGCGCGCCGCATCGGCCATCGCGGGCCGTTCCAGCAGCCGTCGCCCGACGAAATATTTCTTCGTGGATACGAGCCGCGCGAGGCCGAGGTCGGCTGGCGTCGTCTGCCCGTTGATCTCGGCGCCGGCCGCGTGGCCTTTCTCGATGCGCATCGCCGCCATCGCCTCGGCGCCGTAGGGCGCAAGACCGAACTCCTGTCCCGCCACGAGCAGCGCCTCCCACACCGCGACGGTGTGACCGGCCGGGATGGCAATCTCATAAGCCAGCTCACCCGAATAACTGACGCGCAACAATCGCACCCGCGCGCCGGCGATCGTCGTCACGGCAGATCCCAGAAAGGACAGGGCGGCGCTGTCCACGGCGATATCGGCGACCTTGCCCAGCACGTCGCGGCTGCGTGGCCCGGCGAGCGCGATCTGGCCGTACTGATCGGTGACCGAGGCGACTCGCACTTTCAGCTCGGGCCATACCGCCTGCAGCAAATATTCCAGATGCGCCAATGCCCGCCCGGCGTTTGACGTGGTCGTGGTCAAAAAATATTGCCGCTCACCGATGCGGGTCACGGTGCCGTCATCGAGCACGATGCCGTCCTCGCGCAGCATCAGGCCGTAGCGGCCGTGGCCCACCGGCAGGCGCGCAAAGCCATTGCAGTAGACGCGCTCGAGAAACGCGGTCGCGTCCGGCCCCTGCACGTCGATCTTGCCGAGGGTCGAGACGTCGCAAATGCCGGCGGTGCCGCGCACGCTGAGCACCTCGCGCCGCCAGGCGGCATTAAAACTTTCGCCCGGCCGCGGGTACGCTCGCGGGCGCAGCCACTGGCCGGCCTCGACGAACGTCGCGCCCTGCGCCGCGTGCCAATCATGCAGCGGCGTGCGCCGGATCGGCTCGAAATATTTGCCGGTCTCCGGCCCCGCGAGCGCACCCAAGGCGACCGGCGTATAAGGCGAACGGAAGGTGGTCGTGCCGACCGTCGCGATCGTCTCGGCCCGCCGCTGCGCCACGATCGCGAGGCCGTTGAGATTCGCGGTCTTGCCCTGGTCGGTCCCCATGCCGAGCGTGGTGTAGCGCTTGACGTGCTCGATCGAGCGATAGTTCTCGCGCACCGCGAGCTCGAGATCGTCGGCCGTCACGTCGTCCTGCAGATCGACGAAGCGCTTGCCGCGCATATTGCGCGCCGACTTCACCTCCCACAGCGGACGGATCGACCACGGCTCCTCGGGCGCGCAGGCGGGGAGGTCGAGCGCGGGCGGTTTAAGCCCGAGCGCTTGCGCGGCCACGCCGCCGGCGCGCACGCCATCGGAAAGGGAATCGGCGAGCGGGAACACGCCCCGCGCGGCACCGCACACGCGAATATTTGCTGCACCCGTGCCAGGCACAAAGGCGGCGATCGTCTCTTCCCAGGTGAGCTTGCCGCCGGTGTGAGAATGCAGATGCACGCTCGGCGTCAGACCGCCGGAGACGGCGAGGAGGTCGCAGTCGATCCAGCGGGAGGCGTCGATCGGCCGGCCTGCGTCGTCGATCGACGATATGGCCACCGCCCGCAAACTGCGCCCGGTCGTGGCAACCACCGCTTGGCCTGCGCGCGCATCGACAACGGCTGCCACCTCGACGCCGGCCGCTGTGAGGTCGCGGGCTGTACAAGCGGCATCGGAATTGTTTGTGAACACGACGGCGCGGCGCCCGGGCAGGACGGCGAAGCGGTTGATATAGGTTCGCACGGCCGATGCCAGCATCACGGTCGGCCGATCATTGCCGGCGAATACGAGCGGCCGCTCGATCGCGCCGGCTGCAATGACGATCTCCCGTGCCCGCACCATCCACAGGCGCTGGCGCGGGAGTGACGGCGTTGCGGCCGCGCCGAGGTGATCTGTCACCCGCTCCGCGAGCGCCACGGTGCCGTGATCGTAAACGCCGAACGCGGTGGTGCGCGGCAGGAGCCGGACGTTCTTGTCGGCCGCAAGCTCTCGCAGGTAGGGCAGCAAAATTTCGGCGCCCCCGCGCTCGCCGCGCAGGTGCCCGCCCAAGGTGTCGCGTTCGTCGATGAGCATCACGTCGGCGCCGGCGCGCGCCGCCGCGGTCGCGGCCATGATGCCGGCGGCGCCGCCGCCGACCACCAGCACGTCACAATGGGCAAAGCGCCGCTCGTATCGATCGGGGTCGGCGTGCGGCACGTGCGCGCCGATGCCGGCCGCGCGCCGGATGATGCGCTCGTAGGCCGGCCACGCGCGCGCCGGCGCCATGAAGGTCTTGTAGTAGAAGCCGGCCGGAAACAGCGGGGCCAACAAATTGTTGAGCGCCCAAATATCCAAACCAAGCGACGGCCAGCAATTCTGGCTCTGCGCAACCAGGCCGTCGTAAAGCTCGACCATGGTGGCGCGGGTGTTGGGCTCGGCGCGCGCGCCTTCGCCCACGCGCACGAGTGCGTTCGGCTCCTCCGGTCCGGCGGTGAAGACGCCGCGCGGGCGGTGATATTTGAAACTGCGGCCGACGATCCGAACGCCGTTTGCCAGCAAGGCCGACGCGAGCGTGTCGCCCGGATGGCCCGTATAGGAACGGCCGTCAAAGGTGAAGGCGAGCGTGCGCGTGCGGTCGATCGCGCCGCCCGACGGAAGACGAAACGGCTCGGCGCTCACGAAGCCTCTCCGCCCGGCGTGACGATCGCGTGCGTGGCGGTGTCGCGTTCGACTGTCACATAGGCGCGGCAGCCGTGCACGTGGTGCCAGTATTCGCGATGCGGCCCGTGCGGATTGTCGCGCAAATAAACATAATCGGCCCATTCGGCGAGGGGCGCGTCGTCCGCCGGCCGGCGCAAGGTCGCGTCGCCCGCGTAGGTGAACTCGATATGGCTGCGCGGGCCGCAGTGCGGGCAGGGGATCAGGAGCATTTCTCAATGCGCCTTGGCGTCGGGGCCGGCGCCTTTTTCGTCGATGACGGCGCCGCGGCGGAAGCGGTCGAGCGCGAAGGCGGCGTTGAGCGGATGCGGCTCGTCCTTGGCGATGGTCCAGGCGAACACCCAGCCCGAGCCGGGCGTCGCCTTGAAGCCGCCGTAGCACCAGCCGCCGTCGATGTAGAGATTCTCGATCGGCGTTTTGCTGATGATCGGGCTGCCGTCCATGGTCATGTCCATGACGCCGGCCCAGCTGCGCATCATGCGCAGGCGCGAGAAACTCGGGAACATGGCGAGCCCGCATTCGACCGCGTGCTGCACCGCCGGCAGGTTTCCGCGCTGGGCGTAGGAACTATAGAAATCGAGGTCGCCGCCCATCACCAATTCGCCCTTGTCCGACTGACTGACGTAGAAGTGCCCGGCCCCGAAGGTCACGACGGTGTCGAGCATCGGCTTGAGCGGCTCGCTCACGAAGGCCTGCAGCACGTGGGTCTCGATCGGCAGGCGCAGCCCGGCCATCGCGGCGACCTGGCCGGTGTGGCCGGCGACCGCGAGAGCGACCTTGTCGGCGGCGATGAAGCCGCGCGTGGTGTCGACACCGCGCACGCGCCCGTGCTCGATGCGGAACCCGGTGACCTCGCAATTCTGGATGATGTCGACGCCGCGCGCATCCGCGGCGCGCGCATAGCCCCAGGCGACCGCGTCGTGACGCGCGGTGCCGCCGCGCGGCTGCAGAAGTCCGCCGACGATCGGATAGCGCGCATCATCGGAGCAATTGAGCAGCGGCACCCGGCGGGCGAGTTCGGCGCGATTGAGCCACACCGCGTCGATGCCGTTGAGCCGCATGGCGTTGCCGCGCCGGCGGTATTGGTCGCGCTGGGCGTCGGAATGGGCAAGGTTGATGACCCCGCGCTGAGAGAACATGACGTTGAAATTGAGTTCCTGCGACAGCCCCTCCCACAGCTTGAGCGACCATTCGTAGAAATGCGCGTTCGCATCGAGCAGATAATTCGAGCGCACGATCGTGGTGTTGCGCCCGGTGTTGCCCAGGCCGAGCGCGCCCTTCTCCAGCACGGCGACGTTGGCAATGCCGGGCTCCTTGGCGAGGTAATAGGCGGTCGCGAGCCCGTGCCCGCCGCCGCCGACGATGACGACGTCGTAACGCGGCTTCGGCTCGGGCGAGCGCCACGTCGGCTCCCAGCCGCTGTGGCGGCGGAAAGCTTCACGGACGAGGCGGGGGAAAGAGTACATCACAGCTACCGTAGCCCGCCCAATGTTCGCCGTCACCTGAGGAGCGCGCCGAAGGCGCGCGTCTCGAAGGGTGGACGCACGCACCGAGCTTGTGGCCATCCTTCGAGACAGTCGCGCGCAAGCGCGCGACCTCCTCAGGATGACGTTTTTATTTGTTGTACGACTCCATAAACATTTTGCGCAGTCGGCGCATCGATTACGCTCTCAGCGATGTCGCGCGCGACCGCGTCACGGTCGCGCTCCGCGGGTGGGCCATAGCCGCCGGCACCCGGCGTGATGATCTCGAACCATTGGCCGGCCTTGACCGTCGCGTTGTCGCGCTCGAACGCGAGGCCGGGGCTGCACACGCGGCGACTGCGCCCGCCGGCGCCGCCGCCGAACAGGCCCCAGGAATCCGAGCGCAGGCGCGACAGATCGAGCCGCACCTGGCACTCGGCCTCGGCGCGATAGACCCGCCGCAGCCCCATGCCGCCGCGGAATTTGCCCGGGCCGCCGGAACCATCGACCAGCTCGTAGCGCATCAAGGTCAGCGGATATTCGATTTCCAGCGCCTCGACCGGCAGATTCGAGGTGTTGGTGATGTGCACGTGCACGCCGTCGAGGCCGTCCTTGTTCGGACGCGCGCCGCTGCCGCCGCCGATGGTTTCCAAATAAACCCAAATGCTGTTGTCGTGCGGCTGATGACCGACGAAGGTCACGATCGTGCAGCAGCTGTTGGAGCAGGCTGTCACCCGCTCCGGCACCGCTTGCGCGAGCGCGCCGATGATGAGATCCGCGACGCGCTGGCACGTCATGGTGCGTCCGTTCACAGCCGCCGGATGCGTGCAGTTGAACAGGGTGCCCTCAGGCGCCGTCACGGTGAGCGGCCGCGCGAGGCCCGCGTTGGGCAAAATGGTCGGATCGACGATCGATTTCACTGTGTAATAAACGGTCGAGAGCAGCGCGGTGTAGGTCATGTTGATGCCGGCGCGCGGCTGCGGCGGGCTTTCGAAGTGCAGTCTCATTGTGTCGCCAGCCACGGTGATCTCGGCCGAGACCGGCATTTCACCCTCGATCTCCGCGTTCTCGAACAGGTCGGCGAAGCGATAGACGCCGTCCGGAATGGCGGCGATGCCGGCGCGCATCTTGCGCTCGGCATAATCGAGCAGCGCTTCGCTGGTTTTGAGCACGATCGCGGTGCCGTATTTCGCGCACAGTGCCTGGAACCGCTGCACGCCGAGCCGGTTCGCGGCCATCTGCGCGCGCAGATCGGACAGGCGCTCGCGCGGCACCTGACAATTGAGCAGGATGAGGTCGAGGACGTCCTGCTGCAGCTCGCCGGCGCGATAGAGCCGGATCGGCGGGATGCGCAGGCCTTCCTGATAAATATGGGCGTGGCCGCGGTCGGCGAAGTCGGCGTGGTGCGCGAGGTTGACGGTCCAGGCGACAATTGCGCCGTCGACGAAGATCGGCTCGGCCAGCACGATGTCGGGCAAATGCGTGCCGCCGCCGGCGTAGGCGTCGTTGCCGACGAACACGTCGCCTGGACGAATGCCGGCGACCGGGTGATGCTTGACCACGTGCGAAAGGATGCCGATGAAACTGCCGAGGTGCATCGGGATGTGCTCGGCCTGGCACAGCGTGCGCCCCTCGGCGTCGAACAGCGCCGTCGAGCAGTCGCGCCGTTCTTTCACATTGGTCGAGAACGACGCGCGGATCAGCGCCTCGCCGGTTTCTTCGACGATCGACGAGAGGGCGGCGCCGATCACCTCGACGGTGATCGGATCGAGCGTAAGCGCCGGCGCGGCTTCGTTCATGCCGTCTCCAAAATCAAATGCAAATACGTATCGACGTACGCCTCCATGCCGGGCAGCACCAAGGTGGTCGCGTCCATCTGCTCGACGATCGCCGGTCCTCGCAGGCGGTTGCCGGGCTTGAGCAAGTCGCGGTCGTAGATCGGGCAGGGCAGGCTGCGCTCTTCTTCGGCGATCCACACGTCGCGCCTTGCCCGGATGGCACCCGACGCATCGGCGCCGCCCATTTGCTCCTGCGCCAGCGTCGCCTTGACGACAAGGCCGGTGGCCTCGACCCGGAACGTCACCAGCTGCACCGGCTCCTCCTCGGCGAGGAAGCCGTACATGCGTTGGTGAGCCGCGGCAAATCCGTCGGCCAGCAGGTCGAGCGTGCGCGCGGTGATCGGTCCGTCCGGCAGCGGCACGGCCAACTCATAATTCTGGCCGGCGTAGCGCATGTCGACCGTGCGCGCGAGACGACGCCGATCGGCGGGAATGTTCTCCTGAGCGAACCACGCGGCGGCACGAGCGTCGAGGGCGGCGAACGCGGCTTCGATTTCGCTCACTGACTCAGCCGCGAGCGGCAGCAGCCGGGTGGTGGCGAAGTCGGCGCGCAAGTCAGTGAGCAGCAGGCCCATCGCGCACAAGATGCCGGGGCTGCGCGGCACCAGGATGCGGGCGATGTCGAGTTCGCGGGCGAGCCGCGCCGCGTGCAGCGGACCCGCGCCGCCGGACGCGACGAGGGTGTAGTCGCGCGGGTCATGGCCGCGCTGCACCGAAATCACACGGATGGCGCGCGCCATGTTGGCGGTCACGACCGAGACAATGCCCTGCGCCGTCTGCATCATCGGCAAACGCAGCTGCTTGGCGAGCCGGCCGATGGCATCGCGGGCGAGGTCCTGGCGCACCGCCATGCGGCCACCGAGCAGGTGCGTCGGGTTGAGCGTTTGCAGCACGACGTTGGCATCGGTCACCGTCGGCTCCGTGTTGCCGCGGGCGTAGCACACGGGCCCAGGATCGGCGCCGGCACTGCGCGGACCGACTTTGAGCAATCCGCCCGCATCGACGTAGGCGATCGATCCGCCGCCGGCGCCGACCGTGTGGATGTCGAGCATCGGCGCCTTAATGGGATAGCCGTGCACCGTCGCTTCCGACGCGAGCCGCGCGGCGCCATCCTTGAGCAGCGACACGTCGGTCGAGGTGCCGCCCATGTCGAAGGTGATGAGATCGGAAAAACCCGCCGCGGTGCCGACCGCCTGCGCGCCCACCACGCCGGTCGAGGGACCAGACAGAATGGTGCGCACCGGCATGGCGGCGGCGGTCGTAAAGCCGATGACGCCGCCGTTCGACTGGGTCATGTGCGGCGCAGTTCGCACGCCGAGGTCGACGAGCCGTGCGCCCAGACGTTCGATGTAGCGCTTCATCACCGGGCCGAGATACGCATTCACCACCGCGGTTGACAGCCGCTCGAACTCGCGGAACTCGGGCGCGATCTCGTGGCTCGTGCAGATGAACGCCTCGGGCATTTCCTCCTGAAGAATGCGTTTCGCCCTCTGCTCGTGTTCGGGGCGCACGAAGCTGTAGAGGAATGCGATCGCGACCGCGGCGACGCCGGCCGCGCGCAGCTTCTGCGCGGCCGCGCGCACGGCCGCCTCGTCGAGCGGGGTCTCGATCGCGCCGGTGTGACGCACGCGCTCGGGCACTTCGATGCGCAAGTCGCGCGGAACGAGCGTCGTCGGCTTGTCGGCGAAGAAGTCGTAGAGGTCGGGCCGCTTCTGCCGGCCTATTTCCAAAAGATCGCGGAAGCCCGCAGTGGTCACGAGCCCGGTCTTGACGCCGCGATGCTGGATCAGCGCATTTGTCGCGACCGTGGTGCCGTGGCCGAAATAGGACACGGATTCCGCCGGCGGCGCGCCGCCGTTCGGCGATGCGCGGCGCAGCGCTTCCTCAACGCCGTCGACGATGCCGCGCGAGGGATCGTCCGGCGTCGAGGCGACCTTCCAGACAGCCACGCGCCCGTCGCTCTCGTCGAAGATGCAGATGTCCGTGAAGGTCCCGCCCGCATCGACCCCCACGCGCCAGCGCGCCATTTGTGAAAACAAACTCGACGTCATCCTGAGGAGCTCGGCGCGTAGCGCCGAGCGTCTCGAAGGATGGCCGCAAGCACGGAGCTTGCTTCCATCCTTCGAGACGGCCGCGCGCAAGCGCGCGGCCTCCTCAGGATGACGGCGTCAAACAATGTTCACGCGCCCTTGTGATTGCGGTCGAGCAGCTCGATCGACACGCCTTCGGGGCCGCGCAGGAAGCAGATGCGCACGCCCGGCCGCACGGTTTCCGGCTCGCGCGTGAACTCGACGCCCTTCGCCTTCAAGTCGGCCGCGATCGCATCGATGTTGCTCACGGAAAGGCCGAAATGGTCGAGCCCCCGATAGGGCGTGGTCGGCGCGGGATTCACGTCGGGCGTGGTCTGGGCGATGAAAATATTGGCGCCGCCGAGCTTGAGATCGATGCGCGGCTTGCCCTGCTGCGTCGTGCGCAGAACGTCGGCGCCGAACATGCGCTCGTACCACTGCGCCGTCTTCTCCGGATTCGGGCTGCGCAAATGGATGTGGTCATAAGTGAACGTGGCCATGTCTTCCTCCCGTGCTTTTGCGGCTGGTTTGTAAAGATGGGACGCCAAGCATAGAGCCGGCGTAATCAATGGCAAGGCCGTGATTTTGGCGCATGATCTTTTCCGAAAACCGGTACCCACTTTTCGGGATCATGCGCTATTGCTGCAGCAGCTCGCGCACCGCGCGCTCGGCCTGGTCGATCGCGAGGTGCACATAGGCATCGCCGCCCGCGTCGGAATTGGCGATAGCGACGCGGCCGACCGTCTGCCGCGCGCGCTTGACCACGGTCTCGTCGTAGTCGTCGGGGTCGAACAGCGAGTTCGCCGCGTAGCCGTAGCCGTGCGGCCAGCGGTTCACCGTGATCGCGGCGATGTCGCGCGCGCTGACGAAGCCGCCGGGGCCGAGCATCCGGTCGAGCTCGTCACGGATGCGTTCCTCGAAATCGGCGAACGTCATCTGGTAGATCTTAATTTGGCCGATGCGGAACTGCGTGCGCGCGTCGAGTCCGGGCGCGCCCGGCACATGCGCGAGATGCAGCAGCATCGGCTCGCCGGGGTCGCGCGCGTGCTGATAGCCGCCCATGCTGACAGGAAAATCGAGCGAGACCGTATTGTGGAATGACATGGGCGCGGAAATGCTCGACACCTTCAGCTCGATCCAGGGCCGCCAGTCGCGAACCAAAACGTTAGTGTAAACGAGCGGCGTCTTCACGTTTGACGCCAGCGCCTCGCGTTGCGCCGCCGGCAGGCTCGGCATGATGTGCGGGATCATCATGTGGAAACAGGCGAGCACCGCGTGTTTCGTCTCGACTCGGCGCGTGGTGCCGTCCCGAACGTAGCCAATGCGGACTTTGACGTCTTGTTCGCGCACGTCCACGCAAGTGGAGTTGAGCCGCACGCGCACATTCTGCTCGATGCGATCGAGATTCGCATAGTCGAACGGCGCCAGCACCACGTCGTCCATGGTGTGGCCGGGCGCGGCATTGGGAATGAGCGCCCGCACGAGCAGCCGCGCGATCGCCGCGTTGCCGTCTGGAAAGTGATAAATATAAGGCTCACGCCGTTCCGCCGCGTGCTCAGCTGTCAGGCCAAGCCCGGCGAAGCCGGGATAGCCGAACTCCGCGAGGTCGGCCGCCGGCACCGCGTCGCAGCCGAGGCCGAAGAATCCGAGTGGGCGGCCCTGGAAACAATTCGCCACCTCCTCGCTGCACCCGCACGTCTTCATCAGATAGTCGCGGTAGCTCGTCTTTTTGAGGAACGCTTTCTTTTCCGCGGGCGACTTGCCGCGCAGTGCGTCCCGACCGGCGTCGTACAGCGCTAGAAGCTGCGCTTTGCTGCTATCGGTGATCGGGAGCTCGGCGACAAATTCCCCGAGCGGCCGGGCATTGATTTGCGCGCCCTCGCCTTGCGGGACCGTCAACGCGTCGCCGGCGACCAGCACGTCGCGCCCGAACGTCTCGCGCGCCAAGAACACGCCGCGCGAGAGGCCGAGTGAAGGATAGAAGGAGCGATCGAACGCCGTCTGGAATGCGCCAAGAGTGACCCCGAGGTCGCGCAGCAAACCTCTGGCGACCGGACTGTAGAGCGTCTTCGGCGACTGGAGCGACTGGCTGCCGCCGTAGCCTATGAGGGTGCGGCCATTGATCGTGAAATCGTTGCGCTTGGCGTGGCCGCCGAAGTCGTCATGGTTGTCGAGGACCAGAATGCGCGCGTCGTCGCCGGCGGCGCGGCGGTAGAACCACGCGGCCGCGAGCCCACTGATGCCGCCGCCCACCACCACGAGATCGTAGCTCTCTTCGATAGCGAGGCTCTCGATCGGATAGCGCCACCCCTCGCGGCCGACCGCATGCGCAACTTCGAACGAACCTTCGTGCTGGCCGCGCATGCCGGTGAGCGCCGGCGGGTAGCGCGCCGGATCGGCCGCAACCTGCGCGGCCGGGGTGAGCCCGGACGCAACGGTCAGGGCGACCCCATTGAGAAAATCGCGGCGGGTGATGCGCGGCATGAGGACACTTTCGTGGTCATTGCGAGGACCCCCGCAGGGGGGACGAAGCAATCCAGGGCGTCACGTCCGGCCCTGGATTGCTTCGGCCCTGCGGGCCTCGCAATGACGAGCCAGAGGCTAACCGATTGATAGCCGCCGAGAAAGTTACGTAGGATGCCGGCACGCACAGGAGGTCATCGCATGCTCTCTTTCGTCCGCACCCTTATGCTGACCGGCGCGTTGGCGCTCGCGGGCTCTGCGGCCGCGCACGCGCAAACGCTCTACGTCGCCGGCTACGGCGGCTCGTTCGAGCAGACCATCCGCAAGGAGATCTTTCCGGCGTTCACCAAGAAATTCGGCGGCGCGGTCGAATACATCGCCGGCAATTCGACGGACACGGTGGCGAAGCTCCAGGCGCAGCGCGGCAATCAGCAGATCGACGTGGCGATTGTCGATGACGGGCCCATGTACCAGGCAATCGCGCTCGGCTTCTGCGCGCCGATCGTCGGCCTGCCCGACGCCGACATCGTCAAGGCGGCGCGCTACAAGGACGACAAGGCGGTGGGCATGGGGCTCGTCGCCACCGGCCTGATGTACAACACAAAATATTTCTCCGACAAAGGCTGGGCGGCGCCCACGTCGTGGAACGACCTGAAGGATGCGAAATACAAAAAGCTGCTCGTGATCCCGCCGCTCAACAACACCTACGGCCTGCATACGCTGGTGATGATGGCGCGCATCAACGGCGGCGGGGAAAGCAACATCGATCCCGGCTTCAAGGTGGTGTCGAACGAGATCGCCCCCAACGTGCTGGTGTTCGAGCCGTCGCCGGGCAAGATGACGGAGCTGTTCGAAAGCGGGCAGGGGGTACTCGCGGTGTGGGGCTCAGGCCGCGTGAGTTCATTCGCTGCTACGGGGTTCCCGGTCGACTTCGTCTATCCCAAGGAAGGCGCGCCGGCGCTGCTCGCCTCGGCCTGCCCGGTCGCCAAGCCGAACGCCTCGCCGCTTGCGCAGGAGTTCGTCAAAATGCTGATCGAGCCGCAGTTCCAGGAAATCTTCGCCAAGGAATACGGCTACGGACCGGTCAACCGCCGCGCGCAAGTGGCGCCGGAGGCCGCGCGCATGGCGCCGATCGGCAAGCGCGCCGAGGAACTGATCGTGGTCGATTGGGACACGATCAACCAGAAGCGCACCGAATGGGACAAGCGCTGGAACCGCGAGGTGGAGAAGTGATGTTAATCCCTCCCCGCGAAGCGGGGAGGGTGGCCGCGCGCGTAGCGCGCGGTCGGGTGGGGTCTGGGCCGCGGGCCCCCACCCGGCGCCGCCCGCTTCGCGGGCGTCGCCACCCTCCCCCTGCGGGCCCCTGCGGGGGAGGGATGAACCCGCTAAAATCCGCCGATGTCCTTCCTGTCCATCTCAGGCCTGAGCAAGTCCTTCGGCCAGCATGTCGCCGTCGCCGGGCTCGACCTTACGGTCGAGCGCGGCGAGTTCATGGCGCTGCTGGGACCGTCCGGCTGCGGCAAGACCACGACGTTGCAGATGATCGCCGGGTTCGTCTCGCCAGACCGCGGCACGATCATGCTCGAAGAGCAGGACCTCGTGCGCGTGAAGCCCAACCGGCGCGGGCTCGGCCTCGTGTTCCAGAGCTACGCGCTGTTTCCGCATATGACGGCCGCTGGCAACGTGGCGTTCGGCCTCGAGATGCAGCGGGTGCCGCGCTCCGAGCGCGACAAACGCGTCGCCGAAATCCTCCGGCTTGTGGGGCTTGCTGCCTTCGCCGAGCGTTTCCCGCGCCAGCTCTCCGGCGGCCAGCAGCAGCGGGTCGCGCTCGCCCGCGCGCTTGCGATCCGGCCGCGCGTGCTCCTGCTCGATGAGCCGCTCTCGAACCTCGACGCCAAGCTGCGCGAGGAAATGCAGATCGAGTTGCGCCAGATCCTGCGCGGCCTCGGCGCCACTACGATCCTGGTCACGCACGACCAAGCCGAAGCCATGGCGCTCTCCGACCGCATCGCCGTGATGAACGCGGGCTGCATCGAGCAAGTCGGCACGCCGACACAGGTTTATGAAAGTCCCGCGACGCCATTCGTCGCGGGCTTCCTCGGGAAGACCAACGTCATCCCGCTCGAGGTGCGCGCCGACGCTGCCGGCACCGCGGCCGTCATCGGCGACGCCCGCTGGCCGGTGCCCGCGCGGGTTGCGCCCGGCCGGGCAAGCGCGAGCATCCGGCCGGAGAAGATTTCCTTCGTGCTCGACGGCGCCGACGCCGCGCTTGCCGGCACGGTGCGCACGCGCGTGTTCCAGGGTGCGCACTGGCTTTATCAGATCGACACGCCGGCCGGCGGGCTCATCGTCATCCGCCAGAACGCCGGCGACATCATGCCGGGGGAGGGGACGCCGGTGCGGCTGACGTGGCGCGCCGAAGACATGACGTTGGGACCGGCCGCATGATGCCCCGCGCGCTGCCCTATCTGCTCAGCGCGCCCGCGCTGCTGTTGTTCGTTGGCGTCGTGCTGATCCCGGTCGCCATGACTGTGGTGTTGTCTTTCAACGACTGGAGCATGACGCGCGGAATCATCCCCGCCTTCACGCTCAAGAACTGGCAGGAGGTGTTCGGCGACGGTTATTTTTACGGCATCTTCTTCCGCACATTGCGCATTGCGCTCATCGTCACCGTGATCACTGCCGTGTTCGGCGCGCCCGAAGCCTATGTGCTCAACCGCATGCGCCGGCCGTGGAAGGGGCTGTTCCTGCTGATCGTGCTCGCGCCCCTGCTCATCTCGGTCGTGGCGCGCACGCTCGGCTGGGCGCTGCTGTTCGGCGGCCAGACCGGGCTCATCAACAAATCTCTGCTGGCACTCGGCGTGATCGCAACGCCGATCCCGTTCATGTTCACCGAGACCGGCGTGATCATCGCGCTATCCCACGTGCTCATCCCGTTCATGGTGCTCGCGGTGTGGACCGCGCTGCAGCGGCTCGACCCGCAAGCGGAAAACGCCGCGCGCTCGCTCGGCGCCGCGCCCGCGGTCGCGCTCTATCGCGTGGTGCTGCCGCAGGTGATGCCGGGCGTGCTCTCCGGCGCGATCATCGTGTTCGCGCTCGCGGCAAGCGCATTCGCGACGCCGGCGATCATCGGCGGGCGCCGGCTCAAGGTCGCCTCGACCCTGGCGTACGACGAGTTTCTCAACACCCTCAATTGGCCGCTCGGCGCCACCGTCGCCACGTTACTTCTCATCGCTCTCGTCGTGATCATCGTCGGCGCCAACCGGCTGATCGAGCGCCGGTATGTGCAGGTCTTTCAATGACCCGCAACGGCCCCATCGCGCTCGCGTATCACACGCTGTTCGTCGCTTTCATCCTGGCGCCTATCCTGATCGTGTGCTGGGTGGCGTTCACGCCGCTCGGCTATCTGTCGATCCCCATCGACGCATTCTCGCTGCGCTGGTTCCGCGCCATTGCCGATTATCCCGAGTTCATCACCGCCTTCTGGTCGAGCATCGCGCTCGCGGCGCTCTCCTCGACGGTGGCGATCGCCTTATCCGTGCCGGCGGCGCTCGCGGTGGCGCGCCACCGTTTCCCCGGCCGCGACGCGATCACCGCGCTGTTCCTCTCGCCGCTGATGATCCCGCCCGTGGTGCTCGGCGTCGCGCTGTTGCGCTTCTTCACCCAGGTCGGCCTCGGCGGCACCTTCGCCGGCCTGGTGCTCGGGCATATCGTCATTGTGTTTCCGTTCGCGCTGCGCCTGGTGCTCGCCGCGGCCGCCGGCATGGATCGATCGATCGAGCATGCCGCGATCTCGCTCGGCGCCTCTGACGCCGCGGTGTTCCGGCGCGTGACGCTGCCGTTGATCCTGCCCGGCGTCGCGAGCGGATGGCTCCTTGCCTTCATCAGCAGTTTCGACGAAGTCACCATGACGGTGTTCGTCGCCACGCCCGCCACCATGACGCTGCCGGTGCGCATGTTTCTTTATATTCAGGACAACATCGATCCGCTGGTGACGTCGGTCTCCGCGGTGGTGATTGCGCTGACCGTGATCCTCATGCTGCTGATCGAATGGCTCTACGGCCTCGAACGCCTGCTCGTGGGCCGCCACGCGGAGAGCGCATGACCCGTGTCGGGCACGAACCCGATGTGGCGGTGATCGGCGGTGGGCTCGTCGGGGCCGCCATCGCCTGGGGCCTCGCGCGCAACGGCGCGCGCGTCGTCGTGCTCGACGAAGGCGACGTCGCCTTCCGCGCCTCGCGCGGAAACTTCGCGCTGGTATGGGTGCAAAGCAAAGGGCTGGGCATGCCCGAATACGCGGCCTGGACCAAGCTGTCATCGGATCTCTGGGGCCAGTTTGCGCGCCGGCTCGCCGATGAGACCGGCCTCGACGTCGCCTTCCGCCGGCCGGGCGGTCTTCATCTCTGCCTCTCCGAGCGGGAGGTCGAGAACCGCGCCGCCATGCTCAGCCGGCTGCACAACCAACCGGCCATGGTGAAATATGATTATGAGATGCTCGACGCCGCGCAGATAAGGGCGAGGCTGCCGCAAGTCGGCCCCGAGGTCGCCGGCGCGAGCTATTGTCCGCTCGATGGTCACGTCAACTCGCTCCGCCTCTTACGTGCGCTCCATGCGGGCATGCAGCAGCTCGGGGCGACTTATTTGGCCGACCACGTGGTCGAAAAAATCGAACCGCGCGACGGCGGCTTCCGGCTCACCACGCGCAACGGCGAAGTGCGCGCCGGCAAGGTCGTGCTCGCCGCCGGCAACGGCAACGCGCGGCTCGGCCCGATGGTAGGCCTCGACGTTCCGGTGCGCCCGCAGCGCGGGCAGATCATCGTCACCGAAAAAGTGGCGCCGTTCCTCGATTATCCGATCGTCACGATCCGCCAGACCGACGAGGGCAGCGTGATGATCGGCGATTCCGTCGAGGAGGCGGGATGGGACACGACGGTCGGCGCCGGCGTCGTCTCCGCCGAGGCCGAGCGCGCGGTGCGCATGATCCCGCATCTCGCCCGGCTCAACGTCGTGCGCACCTGGGCGGCGCTGCGCGTCATGACGCCGGACGGTTTTCCGATCTATCAGCAATCCGTAAGCTCACCCGGCGCGTTCGTCGCCACCTGTCACAGCGGCGTCACGCTCGCGGCCGTTCATGCGCTGATGGTCGCCCCGGCGATCGCGCGGGGCGAACTGCCGGCGGAGCAATACGGCGCGTTCAGCCCACGGAGATTTCATGTTCCGGCGACTGCCTGATGTGGATGGCGCAACGGTCGAAGTGACGATCGACGGCCGCAGTGTGTCCGTGCGCGCCGGCGACACGGTCGCGGCCGCGCTCATCGCCGCCGGCGTGCTCGCGAGCCGCGTCTCCGACGTGTCCGGCGCGAAGCGCGCGCCCTACTGCATGATGGGCGTGTGCTTCGAGTGTCTGGTGACGGTCGATGGCGTCGGCAATCGCCAGGGCTGCCTCGTGCCGGTTGCGCCCGGCATGCGGATCGAGATGCAGCACGGCAGGCGCGAGGTCGAACGATGACGGAGCTGCGCGATTTTTATGACGTGGCGGTGGTCGGCGCTGGGCCGGCGGGGCTCGCGGCAGCGAACGTGTGTGCGCGCGCCGGGCTTGCGACCGTGCTGTTTGACGAACAGCCTGCGCCTGGCGGACAAATTTATCGCAGCGTCAGCACGACGCCGGTGAAGCGCGACACGATCCTGGGCGCGGATTACTGGGCCGGCGCCGCGCAGGCGCAGAAATTTCTTGCGAGCGGTGCGCAGTATGTTCCGGGCGCGACGGTGTGGAATCTGACGCGCGAGCGCGAAATCGGCGTTTCGATTGCAGGCTCGGCGCGGCTTCTCACCGTCGAGCGCGTGATCCTCACGACCGGTGCGCTCGAGCGGCCGTTTCCAATTGCTGGCTGGACCTTGCCGGGCGTGATGACCGCCGGCGCCGGGCAGATTTTGCTCAAATCGTCCGGCCTCATTCCCGACGGCCGCACCGTCATCGCCGGCTGCGGCCCGCTGCTGTGGCTGATCGCCTGGCAATATCTGAATGCCGGGGCCCGTATCGACGCAATTTTGGAAGCGGCGAAAGGCGACGGCGGGGCTGCGTGGCGTCACGCGGCCACGTTCGCGACCTCGCCTTATTTTATAAAGGGCCTTCGGCTGATGCTCGCGGTGCGCCGGCGCGTGCGCGTTGTTGCGAACGTCGTCGAGTTGCGCGCCGAAGGCCGCGATCGCGTCGAAGCAGTCGCCTATCGTACCATGCGCGGCACCGAGCAGCGACTGCCGGTCGACAATTTGTTCCTGCACCAGGGTGTGGTGCCCAACGTGAACCTGGCGATGGCAGCGGGTATCGAGCATCGCTGGGATGACGCGCAGCTTTGCTTCGCGCCGATGCTCGATGCGGACGGCGGCACCGCTATTTCGGGGATCGCAATCGCGGGCGACGGAGCCGGAATCGCCGGCGCCGAAGCCGCGCAGGCGCGCGGCATGCTTGCAGGGCTCGCGGCGGTGCGCGCACTTCGGCCGGATGCTCCTGTGTTGGCAGAAACGGAGGCGGTGCGCGGGCGGCTTGCACGGTTCACCCGCGGGCGTGCGTTTCTCGACGCGTATTACAAGCCGGCCCCGCAGTTCCGCCGGCCCGCGCGCGATACGCTCGTGTGCCGCTGCGAGGAGGTGACGGCCGGCCAGATCATCGACACGGTCGCTCTCGGCTGCACCGGCCCCAATCAGATGAAGGCGTTCCTGCGCTGCGGCATGGGGCCGTGCCAGGGACGCGAGTGCGGCCTCACCGTCACCGAGCTGATCGCCCAGGCGCGCGGCGTCGGTCCCCAGGAGGTCGGCTATTATCGCCTACGCCCGCCGGTGAAACCCATCACGCTCGGTGAGTTGGCGAGCCTGCCGAAGAACGAAACCGCGTTGCGCTCGGTGGCGCGTGGTTAGCTGATAATGTCGGCGCCCGACGTTATTGTCATCGGCGGCGGGCTGCACGGTTCGTCCGCCGCGCTCCATCTCGCGCGGCGCGGCGCACGCGTGACCGTCATCGAGAAGGATCACGTCGGCCGCCATGCCTCGGGCGTCAACGCGGGCGGCGTGCGCCGGCTCGGCCGCCATCTCGCCGAGGTGCCGCTCGCCGTCGCCGCCATGGAGCTGTGGCACCGCATCGGCGACCTGGTCGATGACGACTGCGGCTTCGAAAGCCACGGACAAGTAAAAATCGCCGAGAACGAGACCGAGTTTGCGGGCTTGCGCGCGCGCGTCGACGAGCTGACGCGCCTCGGGTTCACCCATGAAGAGCTGATCGAGCGCGACGCGCTCAAACAAATCCTGCCGGCGATTTCCGACCATTGCGTCGGCGCCATCGTGTGCCGGGCCGACGGCGCCGCCAATCCCTACCGCACCACGCTTGCGTTCAAGCGCAAGGCCGAGAGCCTGGGCGTGCGTTTCATCGAAGGCGCGGCGGTCACTGCGCTCGCGCGCAATGGCGGCGCGTGGCGGGTCGCGACCGGCGCGGGCGAGCACCAAGCCGGCGTCGTCGTCAACTGCGCCGGTGCGTGGGCCGACCGCATCGTCGCGGGGCTGGGCGAGCCGGTGCCGCTCGAGCCGATCGCTCCCATGCTGATGATCACCGCATCGCTGCCGCCGTTCATCGAGCCGGTGGTCGGCGCCGCCGGCCGGCCGCTCTCGTTCAAACAATTCCGCAACGGCACCGTGCTGATCGGCGGCGGCCATCGCGGGCGGCTCGACCGTGATGCGAACCGCACCGAGCTCGATTTCGCCGGCCTTGCGGCGAGCGCGCGGACAGTGTGGGACTTGTTCCCGATCATGCGCGGCGCGCAAATCGTGCGCTGCTGGGCCGGCATCGAGGCACACATGCCCGACGACATTCCGGTGATCGGCCCGAGTTCGACCAGCGACGGCGTGTTCCATGCCTTCGGTTTTTCCGCCCACGGCTTTGCGCTCGGGCCGATCGTCGGCGCCATCATCGCCGAGCTTGTCACCGGCGGGAAAACCAACCTGCCGATCGCGCCGTTCCGCATCGACCGGTTTGCGGGAAGGGCCAAGATATGACAGGCGGGCTTGTCGCGGCCGCTCGCGGCTTTTATTTGAAGTCTGTACACCAGCGCTCGATCGGAGAAGGTAAGATTCTCGATCGACGAAGGAAAGATTGATGTGGCCGGACCGCCGTCTCATCGAATTGTTCGGAATCGATCATCCGATCGTCCAGGCGCCAATGGCTGGAGCGATGGACGCCGAACTCGCCGCCGAGGTTTCGGCCGCGGGCGGGCTCGGCTCGCTGCCCGCCGGTATGCTGAGCCGTGAAGCCCTGCGCGATCAGTTCGCCAAATTTCGCGCGCGCACTGACAAACCGGTCAACGTCAATTTTTTCTGTCACAACCCGCCGGCGCTCAACAACGCGCGCGAGGCGCGCTGGCGCGACCGGCTCGCGCCTTATTGCCGCGAACTCGGCATCGATCCGTCGGCCCCGGTGTCGTCGAGCAACCGCGCGCCCTTTGATGCGGCATTGTGCGAAGTGGTCGAGGAGATCAAGCCGCCGGTCGTCAGCTTCCATTACGGTCTGCCGGCGGCCGACCTTCTCGCGCGCGTGAAGGCGGCGGGCTGCCGCGTGATGTGCTCGGCCACGACGCCGGCCGAGGCGGCAGCGCTCGAGCGGGAGGGCGTCGATGCCGTCATCGCCCAGGGAACCGAGGCCGGCGGCCACCGCGGCATGTTTCTGACCGACGACCTTGCGGCGCAGGTCGGCACCTTCGCGCTGGTGCCGCAGGTCGTCGATGCCGTGAAGGTGCCGGTGATCGCGGCGGGCGGCATTGCCGATGCGCGCGGCATCGCCGCCGCTTTCGCGCTCGGCGCCGCCGGCGCGCAAATCGGCACGGCTTTTCTGCGCTGCCCCGAGGCAAAGATCTCAGCGGCCTATCGCGCCGCGCTCGCGGGTGCCTCGGCCGATTCGAGCGTGCTCACCAACGTGATGTCGGGACGCCCGGCGCGGGCCGTGATCAACCGCCTCATCCGCGAAGTCGGTCCGATCAGCGATCTCGCGCCCCAGTTTCCCCTCGCGGCGGGCGCGCTCGCGCCGTTGCGCGCGAAGGCGGAAGCCGACGGCTCGGGCGATTTCTCGCCGATGTGGTGTGGACAGGGAGCGGCGCTCGGCCGCGACCTGCCGGCGGGTGAACTCACGAGGGTCTTGGCGGCGGAGGTGCACGCGCTGTTGCAAAGGCTGGCGGGGTGAGTCGTCTGCCGAAACTTTTAATCAGTGGACTACTGACGTGGATTTGCTCGAAGACCCGCTCGTTCGCCTGCTCTTGGACCCCGCCGGAGGGTCGCACCTTGGTGCGCGGCGCGGCCGGGGTCATAAGCACCAATGCGCGCCTTCGACTCATCGACTTTGGCGACGGCGATGCCGGGCTGTGCGAGGGAACTCGCCATGCACGATGGCGGTCACTGGCATTCAGGCGGCAACTTGAAATCTTTGACCCTGGAGAACGTCGGGACTCTCGAAAAAAGGTCCATGAGAATGGTTCTCCCACGGCCCCCGGCCGACCTGATTGACCGCGTCCTACGATACCCTCACAATCGCTTCGGTCGGTGCGGCGGCGGAACGTCCCCACCGACTTTTGAAACGCTTAAAGGTGACCAATGGAATTTCCTCAAGAACCAGACCTTATCATCGAGAGGGACGCCGATGGCGTCGTTCGCGAATTGCGGCACCTCCAAGCCCCAGCGATTGGCGATCCGGACCAATCCATAAAAGCGGTGGCCCTGGCATATCTGCGGCTCGCCGTTCAGAAATGTTTGCTGCCGCTGGACGAGGACGACTTGGAACATCTCGCCAAGACGATTGGCGAAGGTCGCACCGAGCCAAGTGAGAATTCCCGATTTCGTTGGGCGAATCCGCGTGAGCTGAAGCGCGATAAAAAGCTCGAGACGGCAATCGTCTGGTGCCAGCAAACGGTTCCGGTCAAGGACGTTCATTGGGCGACCGACTTGGAGGGATGCAGCATCCGATTGGTACTCCATAGCATTGGGCGCACCTTCGGGGTCACAAGCGCCCGCTCGACCGTACAGGTCCCGTATCCCTTCTGGTCGTTCGATGAACGAAGGTTCTTTGGCTTCAAGGACGAATGGATAAAAAATGGTCTCAAGCCGCGCGAGGCGGCGCAGATTCTTGGGTTGCCGTTAGGATTCCACGAGGAGGCGCAAATCATTGGCCAACGAATTGTGGCGTTTGCGGGTGTCAAGGATAAAACCAAGGCCGGCCCTGCAATGAGTGCGGCGATTGTGCCAATCGCCCGTTCGCACTCTGTTGCACATCGCCTGCTGTACGACTTTAAGAAAAAGGCTGTCGTCGAAAAGTCGGTGCTCGCGTCCGCGTGTGCAGGTTATGCGTTCCTGGGCGACCCGGCCAGTAAACGTGGAGATTTCACGGTACGCCCTGACAACAGTGCAGACATTCTCGATGCATATCACGATCCGGTCTCCCTTATGGACCTTGAGCCGGCCCCCGGACATCCCGCCGGCGGCCGCCGCCAACTGTCGGGTCCGCGCGTGACCGTACGGCAGGCAAGTGCGCTCGGTGAGGCGTTCGACCCGCCGACACAGAAGCCTCCCTTTGCTTTCACCGCCCGAAGCAATGAGTTCGCCGCGGTCAGCGCTTACTATCATTGCGATTCGATGGTGCGTCTGGTTGCCGATTTCGGTTTTGATCTTAGCGAGTACTTCCAGAACATTGAACTGCCGCTGACTGTGGAACACCGTGCGAAACTTCTGTCCGGATCGGGGGCGCGGGACGGCCGGGGAATCAACGCCTACGTGACTCCATTCATGCCCGCTACGAGTAGCGAGGCGCCATGGAACGCCAGAATGCTGTTCGGCCTCGCTGATTTTGCCGATACTTGGAAGCATCCGTTGGGACTCGCAGCCGACGCTCACTTCATCTGGCACGAGTTCTCGCACGTGCTCATCTTGGCGGCCACCGGATCGACCGAATTCGGCTTTGCCCACAGCGTCGGAGACGGACTGGCAGCCGTGATGTCCGATCCCAGTTCGCGACTCGACGGGTGCAATGACTCTTGCCGCGGCGTTACCTTCCCGTTCGTATCGCTGCCGATGCGGCGGCACGACCGCGACGTGGAAGACGGATGGGGTTGGAATGGCACGTTGTACGAGAAGCCATTCGGGTTATCGCCCTTATATCGCAAGTACGGGGTGCGGGATCCAGCCGGCTATTACGCGGAACAAATCCTCTCGAGCACCGTGTTTCGCTTGTACGGTGCTATCGGCGGAGATGCCACCGCGTTTGACCGCAGGTGCAACGGAGAACCCGACGTCGACAGACGTAGGGCAGCGGCGCACTACACCGCATATCTGATTGTCCGCGCGATTGCCTCGCTGGGCCTGATCACCGTGCAGCCGACCAACGACGCTGAGCAATTTGCCACCGCGCTCATGGATGCGGACGTAGGAACCGTGGATTTCGCTTATGAGGGCGCGGCTCGCCGGGGCGGAATGGTGCACAAGGTCCTCCGCTGGGCGTTTGAAAGGCAAGGCCTGTACCAAGCGCCCGGAGAGTTCCCGCAGAATAGGCCGGGTGAACCGCCAGCCATCGACGTGTTCATCGATGATGGACGTCGGGGCGAATACCAATACGTGGATGATTGGTCTGCCGAGCCTGACGTTATGTGGGTTGCGCGAAACGTCGGGGGCGCATCGACGCAGCCGAGCGTCGGGCAGATCAACTATGTTTACGTTGCGGTCGGAAATCGCGGAAGCCAATCGGCGACACAGGCATCCGTGAAGGTATTTACGGCAACTGGCGCCGACGCCGATACTTGGAATACTAACGGCGCGTGGCGATCGGTCCCATCCGCGAACGCAGTGCAGACCGCCGATGTGTCTGCCGGCGGTCTGGTCATCTTTGGCCCGTTCGAATGGACGCCGCCGCGCAGGGGTAGACATGCGTTGCTCGCCGCCGTCACGGTGAGTGGCGATCGCAGCAATATCGATATGGCGTCAGCTTTGCCGTGCGCGACGGGTCCCGTCGCACTGCTGGATCTTGTCGCCTGCGACAATAACCTGGGCTATCGCGAGTGGGAGCTCGGTTGAACCGAGACGCGGCCAGAGGGAGATGCCCTTCTTCGAATCGGCAGCACGCTCTGACTTCTCGCGATCATGCTCAGGCTGCGGGGGGTGTGATCGAGTCGTGCCATTGTTGGGTGGCCTCCCCGAATAGCCGGCAGATCTGTGGGCATGCCGTATGGGTGATCATCGCATAGCACTGCTTTGCGATGTATTTACCCACCTCGCTATCGCTCGGATAGTGGACCCCGGCACGCTCTCGATTGAGCGCAACACGCGCTGCGAGCCAGTTCAGTTCATAAGTGTAGCTGGGAACGATCTGCTCGAGGAATGACGATAACAGCCAGCTTTGCAACGAGTGACCACTGGGGAAAGAAGCGTGCGCGGGCGGGCCGAATGGCGGCAGGAGTCCCGGACAGATGTAGGAAGGTCGCGGCCGGTTGAATTTGTTCTTGTAGTATGCCGCAACGATTTGACCTATGCGCACCGCAAGATTCATGACGACGAGCAGCTTATGATGTTGGTTGCCGTTCAACGCCATCAGGCTGACCCAATACCCCGGCGCGTTATCGTGTTGCGCCACGATTTCTCCCATGTACCGTTCGCGGTCGATCTGCATGAGCTGTTCAAGTTGGTAAATTTCACATTTGACGAAATCCTCGTCAGACCGCCAGGCCAGCAACTCGGGCCGGTTGGCCTCTATGTCGATCTCTCTCCAATCGGTATTTTCAATGAATTCATAGAGATAAAGAAGCGACTCCACATCGGGATCCCATGGACCGATTCTTTTCGTCGACAACCTATTTTCTGGAAAGCTCGGTGGGCAGTTGGGGCCGAGGTCGTATTGCAGGGTCAGCGGACGAAAACCGAGCTCGGGAGGGGTGGCGCCGAATGCCATTCCCATTCCCATTCCCATTCCCATGCCCATTCCCATTCCCATGCCCATGCCCATTCCCATCCCCATCCCCATTCCCATACCCATACCCATAGCCATGATTTTCCTCCCATGGTGCTTCCGGAACGCTTATCGGCCCGGAACAAAACAGTGCGGATTGACTAGCGAGGCAGGCCTGCCTTTATCAATCTTTCGGCCAGCAGTGCGCGCCGCTCAGCTTGCTTCAAAGGGTACCAACGGCAGAATCTTTCCACCGAGAATCCAGGATCGATTTTCAGTAAAGCGGCCCCGACTTCGCGTGCTTCGTCCAGACGGTCGGCGGCCACGAGGCTCACGGTCAAAAGCCGCAAATTGGCGGCATACTGAGGCGCCGCCGCCATGACTTTCCTGCCCCATTCCACCGCGTCGTCGAAAGTTCCGTTAGTGTAGTGCGCATTTGTCAGCGCCGATTGGTAGAAATAGGCGTAAGGATCGAGCGGCGAAAGCGAAATCCCATATGAGGCTCGTGCTACCGCTCGCTGTCCATCGCCGAGATAGCAATAGGTTGATCCGCTCAGGGTCCATGCTATTGCTGAGTTTGGCGTTCCGGCGATCGCGCGATCAAAGGCCTCGACTGCACGATCATAATTCGCGAACAGGAAAGAGTTTGTGTGCCCGAAGATGGCAAGCGCGAGGGGATCGGACGGGTCGTGTTCAAGCGCCAACGATGCGAACCTAAGTGCCTCACGCGAGTCGCCTTCGACGTCGACCGAGCGGCCCTCGCCGATGTGCAGAATGTACCATTTCGCCATCAAAGCGTATGCGGTCGCATACCGCGGATCGTACTCAAGTGCGCGCTCGAACATGCCGCGTGCGGCCGCCATATCATCATGACCTAGACGGTAGAGCCGATACATTCCTTGCAGCACCAGGTCGTATGCATCCATGCTTTGTGGCGCTTTCCGCTGCGCGCTCTTGAGCTCGGATATGTGGATATGTGGCAGGAGCGCATAAGATACATTAGCCGCGATGGAATCCTGTACTTCGAAAAGCTGTTCTATCGCCAACTCATACTGGTTCGTCCATAGTATGGAGCGGGTATCAACGTCGTTGAGCTGGACCCGCATCCTAAGTAACTCTCCCCGACGCGTAAGCGAGCCGGTCACGAGATATCTTACGCCAAGACGATGGCAGATGGTGGCAGGGTCCGTTGTCGTATCTGTAAAGGCGAGGGTTGAAGTGCTGGAGACGACAAATAGTTCACGAATTCCAGCCAAGGAAGCGACGATGTCGTGGATAATGCCTTGCGCCAGGTAAGCTTGCGTCGTTTCCAGACCAAGAGTTCGCAACGGAAGCACAGCAATGGATGGTTGGTGTCCATAGCTTATCGCGGCCTTGGGTGCAGCCAGGTTTTCATGCGCGATCTTGAATGCTCGAACGCGCTGCTCAACATTTTTGAGGGTGAGGAACCCCAGGTCGGCCGAGTGATATTTCTGCTGCTCTCTGACTTGATCATGGACAGTTCCCGAGATCACGATTCCATCGGGTCCGGCAAATTCTTGAAGCCTGGCCGCAATGTTCACGCCATCGCCGTAGATATCGTCGCTTTCAGCGATGATGGCGCCTGCGTTCACGGACATGCGCAGGGGCAGTGACCGGAATTCGTCAGCACCCCCTTGCGCCAACTGAAATTGAAGGTGGAGGGCAAAAGCCACTCCCTCGGCCGCGGTGCGAAACTCAAGCAGTAGTCCGTCGCCTGTGCTTTTTATGACGCGCCCGTCGTGAGAAGCGACGCTTGGCTCAATAATCCGCCTTCGCACCGACATCCATTTGCGATGCGTACCCGCCTCATCGCCTCCCATAAGAAGCGTGTACCCCACGATATCAATAAAAACGACGGCGGCGAAGCGCCTTTCCAATTGGCTCGCTTCTGAACCATTCTCCGGCGAGCCACTCCTGACGCTGACCATGACGATCGCAATATCTTTCGAAGGATAATGCTTCTTTAAGTATAGCAAGTAGTTGTGGCCTGCGCAATCCTCTTGCCTCTGACCGATACCGCGTATTTTGCGTGTTAATTCATTTCGCTTTTCTTTCTAAGCCAGTCCAGAAGAGGTGCCGGCAGACGACAATCTGGCCCCTCCCGGGTCGCACCGGATCACTAGGGCAGACCATAGACTTCCCTACCATGGTTACGCCCGCGCACATTTCGCTGATAAGGGTCCCGGGGTAAGCTGCGAAATTAGTCCAACGGAAAAGACGCAATGCACACCTCCGACGTCCTCGTGATCGGCAAGGGCAACGCCGCCCTGTGCGCGGCACTCGCCGCGCGTGAGCAGGGCGCGAGCGTCACCATGCTGGAAGCGGCGTCGGAGGAGGAATCCGGCGGCAACAGCGCCTTCGCCGGCGGCGTCATGCGCTTTGCCTTCGACGGGGTCGAGGACCTCAAGCGCGTGACCGAACTTTCGCCGGAGGAAATCGCCTCGAGCGACTTCGGCACCAATACGAAAGAGGAATATTTCGACGATCTGTTCCGGCTCACCAGCTACCGCACCGATCCGGAACTCTCCGAATTTCTGGTGACGCGCAGTCTCGACACGATGGCGTGGCTGCGCTCGCGGGGGGTGCGCTTCGTGCCGAACTTCGGCCGCCAGTCGGCGCTGGTGAACGGCAAGCGCCGGTTCTTCGGCCGGCTGCCGATCGAAGTGTCCGGCGGCGGTGCCGGGCTTGTGCGTGCGCTCGATCAGGCGGCCGCAAAGGCGGGCATCACGATCAGCTACGACACCCGCGCGATCGAACTGATGTACGATGGCGAGCGCGTCAGCGGCGTACGCGCGAACCGCAATGGCAAGCGCGCGGAGTTTTCCGCCCGCGCCGTGGTGCTCGCCTGCGGCGGTTTCGAGGCCAACCCCGAGTGGCGCGCGCGCTATCTCGGCCCCGGCTGGGAGCTCGCCAAGGTGCGCGGCAGCCGCTTCAACATGGGCGACGGCCTGCGCATGGCGCTCGCCATCGGCGCTCAGCCCTGCGGCAACTGGTCGGGCTGCCACGCCACCGGCTGGGACCTCAACGCGCCCGAGTTCGGCGACAAGAGCGTCGGCGATCAGTTCCAGAAGCACAGCTACATTTTCGGCCTGCTGATCAACGCGCACGGTAAGCGCTTCGTCGACGAGGGCTGGGACTTTCATTCCTTCACCTATGCCAAATACGGCGGCGAGGTGCTCAAACAGCCCGGCCAGTTCGCCTGGCAGGTGTTCGACGCCAAGGCAAAGCCGCTGCTGCGGCCCGAGTACCGCATGAAACAGATGACGAAAATCACCGCCGATACGCTGGAAGACCTGGCGAAGCGGCTCGAAGGCGTCGATCCGCAGGCGTTCCTCGCCACCGTGCGCGCGTTCAACGCCGCGGTGATGAGCGAGGTGCCGTTCGAACACACGATCAAGGACGGGCGCGGCACGCGCGGGCTCGATCCGCCCAAGAGCAATTGGGCGCGCGAACTTGATACCCCACCGTTCGAAGCCTATGCCACGACTTGCGGAATCACGTTCACCTTCGGCGGCGTGCGCATCGATCCGGCGAGCGGGCAGGTGCTCGATCTCGTCCGCCAGCCGATTGCCGGCCTCTACGCCGCTGGCGAAATGGTCGGCGGCCTGTTCTACTTCAACTATCCGAGCGGCACTGGCCTCGTCTCCGGCGCCGTGTTCGGCCGGCTCGCGGGAACAAGCGCGGGTGCCGCCGCGAAGGAGGGAAACTGATGCAGCTCGCCCAGGAACTCGCGCGCCGCTCGGCCGCGCTGCGCTTCGAGGATCTTCCCGCCGACGCGGTGCACTGGGCCAAGATCGGCATCCTCGACACGGTGGGCGTAACGCTCGCCGGCTGCGGCGAACCATGCGCGCAGATCGTCCGCAAGCTCGCCGGCAATGTCGGCGCGAGCCTCGTGTTCGGCACCGCCGAGCGCACCGGCGCGCTCGACGCCGCGCTCGCCAACGGCGTCGCCGCGCACGCGCTCGACTTTGATGACATGAACAATTCGCTCGGCGGCCATCCGTCGGCGCCGATCCTGCCCGCGTTGTTTGCGCTCGCCGACGAGCGCGCGGTGAGCGGTCGCGCGTTCATCGCCGCCTTCGTCGCCGGTTTCGAGACCGAGTGTAAGATCGGCCGCGGCGTTCACTTTCATCATTACACCAAGGGCTGGCATCCTACCGCGACCTTGGGCGTGTTCGGCACCGCGGCCGCCGCGTGCAACCTGATGCGGCTCGATGCGGAGCACACCGCAATCGCGCTCGCCATTGCGGCGTCGCTCGCCGCCGGCATCAAGGCGAACTTCGGCACCATGACCAAGCCGCTGCACGTCGGCCACTGCGCGCGCAGCGGCCTGTTCGCGGCGCTGCTGGCCGAGCAGGGTTTCACCGCCAACCCTGGCGCGTTCGAACATAACCAGGGCTTCCTCGACGTATTCAACGGGCCCAACACTTACGACGTCGAGCGCATGCTCGCGCATTGGGGCGATCCGTTCGACATCGTCGCACCCGGCATCGCGGTCAAACAATATCCCTGCTGCGGCAGCACGCATCCTGCCGTCGAGGTGATGCTCGACCTGGTGCGCCGCCACGATCTCAAGCCGCCGAACGTCGCGCGCATCGAGGCATGGACGCACGCGCGCCGGCTCGAGCACACCAACCGGCCCGACCCGCAGAGCGGGCTGCAGGCGAAGTTCAGTGTGCAGTATTGCCTGGCGCGCGCGCTCACTGACCGCGCCATCCGCATCGAGCATTTCGAAGGCGATGCCTGGAGCGATGCGGCAGTGCGTGCGGTGCTGCCGCGCGTGCACGCGGCGGCCTACACCACCGCGGAGTTCGCGGAAGACAAGCACTATGGCGCCGAATTAAAGGTGACGACGACTGACGGGAAAGTGGTGTCGGGCAAGGTCGACGAGGCGGCCGGGCGCACCAGCGGCAATCCGCTCTCGCGCGAGCGGCTGCGGGAAAAATTCGACAACTGCGTCGCCCGCGCCCTGCCGCGTTCGCGCGCGGGCGCGCTTGCCGAGATGATCGAGCGGCTCGACAACGTTGCCGACATGCGCAACTTCAGTGCGCTCGTCGACCTCGCGCCGGCGCGGCAACGCGCGAGCGCATAACTCAGTCTCGTCATTCCGGCCGAGCGCAAAGCGCAAGAGCCGGAATCCAGTAGCCGCCGCCGGTGATTACTGGATTCCGGGTTCGCCGCTTCGCGGCGCCCCGGAATGACGAGTTCGTTACACTAAATCGCCGCTTCCGTCGCCGCGTCGAAGAAGTGCAGGCGCTCCGGGTTGACGGCGAGGCGCAGGTGGTCGCGTATCTTGGCGCGCACAGTGGGCTCGACCGCCGCCACCATGGAAAGTTTTGAGTTTTCCCCAACGGTTTTGCTTCGTCGTAAGTTTGTCTTTGACGTGGTTTTCCGAATCTGTACCTACGCATAATTGCACATGCGCCGATACCGGCACTCGGCAATAGGAGGAATGCATGAAGACCGTTAAGACGATAGAAGCGCCTCAGCACAAGATTGAAGATGACGATAGGGTGAGGATCGGCAATCAGATGCCGATGTTTCCGGCTGCGGGGGTGACGCCAAACAACGCCGCGGACAACGGCAAAGTGCGGATCGGCAATCAGACGCCGAGTTTCAGGCTGCGCGGGTGACGGCAACTAGCACGGCGGACAACGGCAAAGCGCGGAGCGGTCAGATAACCCCAAGCTTCACACTGCTCCGCACTCATTCGTGACACACGAACCGCCTAGAATGACGAGGGTCCAACTCGTCGAGCTCACGATTTAATGCTTTGTGGACGTCTTGAGCCGACCATTTAGGACATTTTGGGCCCTCGTTTTACTCAATTATCTAGTCGCCACTCACGTGGCCTGGCGGAACGGAGTTGCCCTGAATGCTGCAGCTTCACCAACGGCCGAACCGCACAACTACAGCCTTTACAACCACCGCGCCGGCATTGAGAACAGCAGACACGACCTTCCCGATCGCCTATTCGCTCTACAGCCAGGAATCGCGGATAGCGTGGCTCGCATTGTGGATGGCAGGCTCAATCTTGTCATTTGTCGCGGGAGCGGTTTCAGTCCGCGCGCTGGCCAATAAGTTGAGCGTATTCGAAATTGTGTCGGTGCGTAGCGCCAGCGGACTTGCAATCCTGGCGGCAGTCCTGATGGTTCGGCGAGACTTGGGGCAGGCGCTTACTTTCCGTCGGACCGGTTTGCATGTGGTCCGCAACAGCGTTCACTTCGTCGGCAACGTTATGTGGACACTCGCGATCACATTGCTTCCCCTGGCAACGGTCTTCGCTCTCGAATTCACTATGCCCATCTGGCTCGCGCTCTTTGCAGTGATTTTTCTGGGCGAGCGACTAACCGCGACCCGTGCCTCGACGATCGGCCTGTGCTTGGTCGGCGTATTTGCGATTCTGCACCCGGGCCTTGCTACTTTTCGCCCCGCGGCGTTGCTTGCACTCGGCGCTGCAATCACCCTGGCGGTTACGTCGACCGCCACCAAGAGCCTGACGCAAACCGAGTCCCCGTTCGCGATCTTGTTTTGGATGAACCTCATGCAGCTACCGATGACTCTTGTCGGGAGCAATCCATTTTTCATCACCAAACTAGATCCTTCAATGATAGTGCCTTTGATCGGGGTGGCGGCTGCTGGCTTGTCCACCCACCTCTGCATCGCTCAAGCCTTCCGCTACGGGGATGCGATCGTCGTCGTTCCGCTCGACTTTTTGCGCGTTCCCTTGATCGCTTTGCTCGGGTGGTCGCTCTACGGCGAATCTCTCGATGCGTTAGTATTCGCGGGTGCCGCTCTTATCATCGCGGGTGTGATTTGGAATCTGCGGCTAGAAGCCCGACGAAGGTGTACGAGTTCGGCGCGCCTTTAAACGGACGTAGCGGGGACGTCCGCTGCTCGAGTCGCCACCGGCGCAGCAACGCGCGAGCGCGTAGTTTAGATCGGTTTCGTCATTCCGGCCGAGCGCGAAGCGCGAGAGCCGGAATCCAGTAACCGCCGCCGGTGATTACTGGATTCCGGGTTCGCCGCTGCGCGGCGCCCCGGAATGACGAGATGTTTAATTAAATCGCTGCTTCCGTCGCCGCGTCGAAGAAGTGCAGGCGCTCCGGGTTCACGGCGAGGCGCAGGTGGTCGCGTATCTTGGCGCGCACGGTGGGCTCGACCGCGGCCACCATCGTGGTCGGCCCGACCTTGACGTCGAGCAGCACTTCCGAGCCGAGTTGCTCCACCACCTCGACCTCGGCATCGAGGTTGAGTTCGGGCGGATCGGTAGCGTTTGCGACCCGCAGGTCCTCCGGGCGCACGCCGAGCACACACTCCTTGCCGGTGTAAGGCTTGAGCCGCGCGGCGATCTCCGCCGGCACCTTGATGCGCATGCCTTCGTTCGAGGCCCATAGCGCGCCATTCGCCTCGCTCACCGTGACGGGAGCGAAGTTCATCGCCGGCGAGCCGATGAAGCCTGCCACGAAGCGGTTGGCCGGCGTGTTGTAAAGCTCGAGCGGCTCGCCCACTTGCTGCACGAAACCGTCCTTCATGACGACGACGCGGTCGCCCAAGGTCATCGCCTCGACCTGGTCGTGGGTCACGTAGATCGCCGTGGTACCGAGGCGGTCGTGCAGCTTCTTGATTTCGACGCGCATCTGCACGCGCAGCTTGGCATCGAGATTCGAGAGCGGCTCGTCGAACAGGAATACCTGCGGGTGGCGCACGATCGCGCGGCCGAGCGCCACGCGCTGGCGCTGGCCGCCGGAAAGCTGGCGCGGCTTGCGCTTGAGCAACGCCTCGATCCCGAGGATGCCGGCCGCCTCCTGCACGCGCTTGGCGATTTCGGCGCGGTCGAACTTCCGCATCTTCAGGCCGAACGCCATGTTGTCGTAGACGCTCATGTGCGGATAGAGCGCGTAATTCTGGAACACCATGGCGATGTCGCGATCCATGGGCGCCAGATCGTTGACGACCTTGTCGCCAATCAGGACTTCGCCCGAGGTGATCGACTCCAGACCCGCCACCATGCGCAAGGTCGTGGTCTTGCCGCAGCCGGACGGGCCGACCAGCACCACGAATTCCTGATCATGGATCTCCAGGTTCACGTTGTTGACGGCGTGAACCTCGTCGAATTTTTTATTGAGTTGCCGAATATGGACCGGCGCCATGCTCCCCCGCTCCCCGCCGTTAGCTAAGACTTTATTGATTGCGCATGATCTTTTTCCGAAAACCGGTACCCACTTTTCGGGATCATGCGCTAGCCCTTGACGGAGCCGGTGAGCCCCGCGACGTAGTGCTCGACGAAGAACGAGTAGACGAACGCCACCGGGATCGAGCCGAGCAGCGCGCCCGCCATCAGCTGGCCCCAATAGAACACATCGCCGCGGATCAGTTCGGAGGTGACGCCGACCGGCACCGTTTTCTGGGCGGGCGACGAGATGAACACCAGCGCGTAGATGAACTCGTTCCACGAGAGGGTGAAGGCGAAGATGCCGGCCGAGAGAATGCCGGGCACGGCGATCGGAAAGATGATGTAGACCATCGCCTTCCAGCGCGAGGCGCCGTCGATGCGCGCGCACTCCTCAAGCTCGCGCGGGATCGCCTTGAAGTATCCCATCAGCAGCCAGGTGCAGAACGGGATCAGGAAGGTCGGGTAGGTGAGGATCAGCGCCCAGGGCGAGTCGCCGAGTCTGAAGTTGCGGATGATATCGGCGAGCGGGATGAACAGCAGCGTCTGCGGCACCAGATAGGTGATGAAAATGCCCGTCCCCAGGCTGCCGGCGAACCGGAACTTAAGCCGCGACAGCGCATAGCCGGCGAGCAGCCCGCAAAATAAGGAAATGAGCGTGGACACGATGGCGATGAACATCGTGTTCCACATCCAGGTCGAAAACAGCGTTTCTTCCAGGAGGCCGCGTACGTGCTCGAGCGTCGGGCGCGTCGTCCAGAACGGCGTGTAATTGGGCGCCATCCACGGCCGATAAAGTTCGCTGTCCGGCCGTACCGTCGTGACCGCCATCCAGTAGAACGGGAACAGGAGGGACACAACGAACGCGGACAACGGAATGTAGAAGAACACCCACCGCTTCCACTTGGCGCCTTCGATCATGGCTTAGTCGATCCGCTCAGTGGGTCTCTACCCGCCGGATGTACAGGAGCTGAATGATCACCACGATCAGCAGCACCGGGAACATGGCGAGCGAGATCGCCGCGCCTTCGCTCAGGAGGCCGGTGCCGACGCCGATCTGGTAGGCGTAGGTGGCGAACAGCTGGGTGGCGTTGGCAGGCCCACCGCCGGTGAGCACATAGACCAGCTGGAAATCGGCGAACGTCTGGATGACCGAGAACAGCACCACCACCATGGTCACGGGCAACAGCAGCGGCCAGGTCACGTGCCAGAAGCGCTGCCACGGCCGCGCGCCGTCGATCGCGGCGGCTTCCTGCAGCTCCGGATTGATGGTCTGCAGGCCGGCAAGCAGGCTGATGGCGTAGAAGGGAACGCCGCGCCAGACGTTGACGATGATCACCGATATCATCGCCAGATCCGGGTCGCCCAGCCAGTTGATCCGGGCGTGGATCAGCGCGAGTCGATAGAGCGTCCAGTTGATCACGCTGAAGGTCGGGTCGAACATCCACTTCCAGGCGAACGTCGAGAGCACCGTCGGGATGATGAACGGCAGCAGGATGAACGCGCGGGTGAGCGCCTTGCCCCTGAAATTGCGGTTCAAGAGCATGGCCAGCCACAGGCCGAGCGCGAGTTTGAGAATAGTCGTGACGATCGTGTAGACGAAGGTGTTGCGCACCGCGACGCGGAAGATGCTGTCGTTCCACAGCCTGTCGAAATTCTCGAGCCCGACGAATTGCCCGGGCACGCCGACCTTGGTGTCGGTCACCGACAAGAGCACGCCCTTGACGAACGGATAGGCGATGAACAGGCCGAGCAGCACCACGGTCGGCAGCAGGAGGGCGACCGCGAGCCAGCGCTCGTCCTCCAGCAGGCGGGTGATGGGCCCGCGCGTCGGCGTGCCCACGTAGGCTCTCGGAGCGACGGCGTAGCTCACGGCCATTGGCGTTGCCTTGTAGCTGGCCTGCGCGGGCGGATGCGCTCAGGCGTGCACTTTCTTGACTTCCTCGTGCGCCCACTTCACCGCTTCTTCCGCCGGCATGCCTTGCACAGCTTTGGCGTACATGTCGGTGATGATGTATTTGCTCAACACCTCCGCCGCCTTGCGATCGGCCGGTCCGGCGTAGCCCGGGAAGCGGCCGGCGGCGGCCGCCACGCGGAACGGCAGCATCACCGGATCCTTCTGCCACAGCGGATCGTTCTCCCACACTTTGGTGGCGCCGACCGAATAACCCTGCTGCGAGTTGAACCAGGTCTGATAGACGTCCTTCGAACTGATCCAGCGCAGGAAGTCCTTCGCCGCCTTCTGGTTTTTGGAATAGCCCATCAGCATGTTCGACATCGGCAGGTGATAGCCGAACTGGCCGGCGGCCCCCTTGGGCAGCGGGGCATGCGCGATGTCGTCCTTCATCGGCGTGCCCTTGTCGGTCTGGTAGGTGTCGGGCTTCTGCTTCGTCAGCAAGTAGATCGAGGCGCCGTTGAGGGTGGCGCTGATGGTGCCCGACAGGAACGCGCGGTTGTTGCTGGTGTCGTCCCAGGCGAGGCCGCCTTCGTCGTGCGCGTCCTTCCAAAAGCCCGTCATGAACTTGACCGAGTCGACGGCGGCCTTGCTGTCGAGGACGACGGTGTTGCCGTCCGCTTCGACTTCCTTGCCGCCCCATGACCACAGGTACGGATAGCTGAAGGTGGGCGCGTCGCCGAAGGTGTGGCCGAGCGTCTGCCCGACCGGATGGCCGGCAGCCTTGAGCTTCTTGCCGGCCTCCCGATACTCCTCCCACGTCTGCGGGAACTTGCCGTCGGGATAACCGACTTCAGCGAGCCACGACTTCCGATAAGCGATAAGTGCGCCGAGGATGCACCACGGCAGCGACACCCATTTCTTACCGTCATTGGCGACCGCGCGTGACTCCTCGTAGTAGCCGCCCTGCGCCTTGCCGATCTCCTCGGCGAGATCGCTCACGTCGACGATGCTTTCGGCGTAGAGTCGCGGCCAGTTGTTGAGCCCGCAGATCACGTCCGGCCCGTTGCCGGACTGGATCGCCGAGGTGGTGCGCGCCTGGATGTCGTTGCCGTTGATCGTCTCGATGTTAAGCGTGATGCCGAGCGCCTTCTTGCACTCGGGGATGATCTGTTTGCGCAGCAGTTCGTCGGAGGCGGGAATAAAGTCGTTCCAGCGCAGCCAGTGAACCGTGGCTTCCTGCGCGAAGGCGGGCGCCCGGCCGGAGGCGAGAATCGCCGCCATGCCGCCGGTGCCCTGGAGAACCGTACGTCGACTAATGCGGGCCATGACTTCCTCCCTGGCCGGTTTTTTCTTGGTGCGAAAGCTATAGAGGCAAGGCTAGGGGCGCACAAGCTGCGTAGCGCCGCATGCCCCGTCATTGCGAGCGCAGCGAAGCAATCCAGGGCGTCGCGTACGGCCCGGGATTGCTTCGGCACTCCGTGTCTCGCACTGACGGCAGCAGCTCACGCGTAGATCTTCACCAGCTCCGCGTGCGCCGCCTTGACGGCGTCGGCGGCCGGCATGCCCTGCACCGCCTTGGCGTACATGTCGGTGAGGATGTACTTGGTGAGCACCTCGGCGGCCTTGCGGTTGGAAGGGCCCGCGTAGCCGGCGAACCGGCCGGTGCGGGCCGCCGATCTGAACGGCAGCATCACCGGGTCGTCGTTCCACAGTTTGTGTTTCTCCCATTCGGTGGTGGCGCCGACCGAGAAACCTTTCTGTGATACGAACCACGGCTCGTATACTTGCCGCGAGCTGATCCAGCGCAGGAAGTCCCTGGCCGCTTTTTCGTTCTTCGAATAGCGCATCAGCATGTTCGAGAACGGCACGTGGAAGCTGAACTGTCCGGCCGGCCCCTTGGGCAGCGGCGCGTGCAAAATGTCGTCCTTGAGCGGGGTGCCTTTCTCGCTCTGAATGGCGTCGGGTTTGCGCAGCGCTTCGATGTAGATCGAGGCGCCGTTGTTGGTGGCGCAAATCGTGCCGGAGAGGAACGCGCGGTTGTTGTTGGAATCGTCCCAGGCTAGGCCGCCCTCGTCGTGGGCTTCCTTCCAGAAGTCGACCATGAACTTGACCGACTCGACCGTCTCCTTGCTTTCGAGCACCACCTTGCCGTCCGCTTCGACCTCCTTGCCGCCCCACGACCACAAATACGGATAGGTGAAGGCGGGTGCGTCGCCGAACGTGTGGCCGAGCGTCTGGCCGAGCGGGCGACCCTTGGCTTTGAGCTTCTTGCCGGCCTCGCGCAGTTCCTCCCAGGTCTGCGGGAACTTGCCGCCCTCGTAGCCCACTTCGGCGAACCAGGATTTGCGATAGGCGATCTGCAGGCCGACGATGCACCACGGCAGCGCGATCCAGCGTTTGCCGTCGTTGGCGACGGTCTTCGACGTGTCGTAGAAGCCGCCCTGCGTCTTGCCGAGCTCCTCCGCCAAGTCGCTCACGTCGACCGTGCTGTCGGCGTAGAGCTGCGGCCAGTTGTTGAGGGCGGTTATCACGTCCGGTCCGGCCTTCGACTGCACCGCCGAGGTGATGCGCGCCTGGATATCGTTGCCGTTGATGGTTTCGAGATTGAGCCGGATGCCCAGCGCCTTCTGGCACTCCGCCGTGATCTCCTTGCGCAGCAACTGGTCCGAGGCCGGAACGAAGTCGTTCCAGCGCAGCCAGTGGAGCGTTGCACCCTGCGCGTAGGCGGGCGCGCGGCCCGTGGCGAGAATCCCGGCCATCCCGCCGGTCGCCGCCACGGCGCCGGCGCCGGAAAGCTTGAGCAATTTTCTGCGATCGATGCGCGCCATGTGTGTCCTCCCCTGAATGGCTCGTGCCGATTTTTTCTTGTGAATGAAGACCCTAGATGCAAACCTGAGTGCTCACAAGACAGGAGTTGGAGCAGACCATGACGCGGCGCAGCGTGTTGCGCATGACCACCGCCGTTGCCGGGTTGGCACTCGCGCCTGGACGTGCGGTTGCTGAGGGCTCTGGCCCAAGCCCGGCAATGGCGGCGCTCTCCGCCTACATGAGCGAAGCCGGATTGCGCGCGTTGCCGGCCGAAGTGGCGGAGGAGGCGAAGCATCATCTCATCGACACGCTCGCCGCCATGATCTCGGGGTCGCAGCTGCCGCCTGGGCAGGCAGCGGTGCGCCACGTCACGGCGCACGGCGGCAAAGGCGGCGCGACCATCGCCGGCACCTCGCTCATTGCCGCGCCGCTCGACGCCGCGCTCGCCAATGGCGTGATGGCCCACGCCGACGAGACCGACGATTCGCACGGGGCATCGCGCTCGCATCCGGGCTGCGCGATCGTGCCCGCGGTGCTCGCGGCGGCGGAGGAACTCGGCGCCGACGGCGCGCGGCTCTTGCACGCGGTCACGCTCGGCTACGACGTCGGCCCGCGTGTGCTCATGGCCATGGGCGGGGCGCAGTTCAGTTACGCCAGCAGCCTCTCGACCCACAGCATCGGCGGCACCTTCGGCGCCGCGGCCGCGGCGTCGTGCATTGCCGGGCTTGACGCACGACAGATGCGCTTCGCCCTCGACTACACGGCGCAGCAGTCGTCCGGGATCATCGCCTGGCGCCGCGACACCGATCACATCGAGAAGGCCTTCGTGTTCGGCGGCATGCCGGCGCGCAACGGCGTCACCTCCGCGCTGCTGGTGAAATCCGGATGGAACGGCGTCGATGACATCTTCTCCGGGCCAGACAATTTCTTTCAAGCCTATGCACCCAACGCGAAGCCCGAGCTGCTGATGGACAAATTGGGCGAACGTTATGAAATAGCGCAGACCGACATCAAGAAATGGACGGTCGGTTCGCCGATCCAGGGCCCGCTCGACGCGCTCGAGGCGATCCGCACCCGCCAACCCTTCGAAGCCGAGCAGGTGCGCAGCGTCGTCGTGCGGCTCGCGCCGTCGGTCGGCAAGGTGGTCGACAACCGCGACATTCCCGATATTTGTTTGCAGCACATGATCGCCGCGATGCTGATCGACAAGACGGCCTCGTTCCGCGCGGCGCACGACAAGGCGCGCATGCAGGACGCGGCGGCGTTGCGCGAGCGCGCCAAAGTGAGCCTGGTGGCGGATGAGGAACTCGCCAAGCTGCTGCCGGTGCGGGTCGCCGTGGTCGAGGTGGAACTGGCGGACGGCAGCCGGCTGTCTGAGCGCGTCTCCGCCGTCCGTGGCACCCCGCGCAATCCGATGTCGCGGGCCGAGGTGGTCGCCAAGGCACGCGACCTCACGGTGCCGGTGCTCGGCGTGGAGAAAGCCGATCGCCTGATCGCGACCGTGTATGCGATCGAGAGCGTGACCGACGCGCGCTCGCTTCGGCCGCTGCTGCAGGTGTCGTGAGCCGCATGCGCACGCAGGTCGGGATCGTGGGAGCGGGGCCGGCCGGGCTGTTGCTGGCGCACCTGCTCGACCGCGCCGGGATCGATTGCGTCGTGCTGGAGGCGAAGAGCCGCGCCTATTGCGAGGAACGCCAGCGCGCCGGTTTGCTCGAGCAGGGCACCGTCGACCTGCTGAATGAACTCGGTGCCGGCGAGCGGCTGGCCCGCGAGGGCCTGGTGCACCACGGCCTCGCACTGCGCTTCCAAGGGGTCAGCCACCGCATCCCGCTATCGGACCTGACCGGCGGCAAGACCGTCGTCATCTACGGCCAGACCGAGGTGGTGAAGGACCTCATTGCCGGTCGCTCGGCGCGGGGTCGTGATATCCGCTTCGAGGCCGAGGCGTTTGCGCTCGAAGGGCTCGACACATCGTCGCCGGTCATCCGCTTTCGTGAAGGCGGCCGCGAACAGACAGTGACGTGCGACTTCGTCGCCGGCTGCGATGGCTTCCACGGAATCTCCCGCGCCGCCATCCCGGAGGCCGCGCTCTCGATCTACGAGCGCGATTATCCGTTCGGCTGGATCGGCATCCTGAGCGACTCCCCGCCGGTGTCGGACGAACTGATCTACGTCAATCACGAGCGCGGGTTTGCCCTCTTCACCATGCGCACGCCGCATGTGAGCCGACTTTATTTGCAATGCGAGCCCGACGAGGACATCGCCAATTGGCCGGATGATCGCATCTGGGATGAACTGCGCCGCCGCCTCGGCGAAGAGCCGGCGCTGCCGCAAGGGTCGGTCAGCCAGAAGAACGTCACGCCGATGCGCAGCTTCGTCGCCGCGCCGATGCGGCATGGCGCGCTGTTTCTCGCCGGCGACGCGGCGCATATCGTCCCGCCCACCGGGGCCAAGGGGCTCAACCTCGCGGCCGCCGACGTGCGCGTGCTCGCGCGCGCGCTCATCGCGTTCTACACGGAACATTCGCCGCGACTGCTCGACCGCTACTCGGACGTTTGCCTCAAGCGCGTGTGGAAGGCGCAGCGCTTCTCGTGGTGGATGACCTCGATGCTGCACCGATTCCCCGACCACACGCCGTTCGAGCGCCGCGTGCAGTTGGCCGAGCTCGATTACATCACCGGCTCGACCGCCGGCATGACCACGCTCGCCGAAAACTACGTCGGCCTACCGTTCGAAGATCTATGAGGGTCGTTTATGGCGCCGCTGATCGATATCTACACGCACATCTATCCGGACCGTTTCTTTCGCGAGATGACCGACGTCTCGCCGCAGCTCGAGAACCTGAGCAAACGCCTGCGCACCGTGACCAAGTTGTTCGATCTCGACGAACGCTTTCGTGAGATGGATTCCTTCGGCGACTACCGCCAGGTGATCTCGCTGCCGAATCCGCCGATCGAGGACCTTACGAAAGGCGAGGTGGGTTTGCGGCTTGCGCGCATCGCCAACGATTCCATGGCCGAGCTGTGCGCGCGGCATCCGGATCGCTTCCCCACCTTCGCGGCCGCGTTGTCGCTCACCGATGTCGAGGGTTCACTTAACGAGGCCGAGCGCGCGATCGATCAGCTCGGCGCGCGCGGCATCCAGATTTTCACCAATGTCGCCGGGCGCCCGCTCGACGATCCGGAATACCGGCCGGTGTTCGCCGCGCTCGCCGCGCGCGACTTGCCGATTTGGCTGCATCCGGTGCGCACCGCCGCCATGCCGGACTACCCGGCCGAAGCAAAGTCGCGTTTCGAAATGTGGTGGTGCTTCGGCTGGCCCTATGACACCTCGGTCGCCATGGCGCGGCTGGTGTTCGCCGGCATCTTCGACCGCCATCCGCAGCTTAAGATCATCACCCACCATTGCGGCGGCATGATCCCTTTCTACGACGGGCGCGTCGGACCGGGCCTAGCCGTGCTCGGCGCGCGCACCTCGGACGAGGACTATTCCGCAATTTTGCCGTCGCTCAAGCGGCCGCACCTCGACTATTTTCACGACTTCTACGGCGACACCGCCATGTTTGGCGGCGTCCACGGCATCAGGTGCGGGCTCGAGTTCTTCGGCCCCGATCACGTGGTGTTCGCAACCGACGCGCCGCTCGGACCGATCCGGGCGACGATCGCATCGATCGAGCGGCTGGAGCTGAGCGAAGCGGGCCAGCGTAAGCTGTTTGCCGGGAATGCGGCCAAGCTGCTGAACATGGATTTCACCTAAGCGGCCAGCCGCCCGCAAGTATTACGGCAGCGGCCGAAGCATCCACGCGGCGGCATTCCTATCTATCGGGTGACTGCGAAAGGAGTTTGCCATGGCCACGAACGCCCGGTTTGCCGAAGTCGCCGCTCTCGCGGGCGATCCCGCGCGCGCCGGCATGCTGCATGCGCTGATGGACGGGCGCGCGCTCACGGCGACCGAACTCGCACGCGCAGCCAGCGTCACGCCCCAGACCGCGAGCGGTCATCTGTCCCGCATGGCCACGGCGGGCCTGCTCGGGTTCGAGAAGCAGGGCCGCCATCATTATTACCGGCTCGCATCGCCCGCGGTCGCGCAGATGATTGAGAGCATCATGCAGGTCGCCTCGGTCGCGGACGCGGCGGCGCGGCCGGTCGTCGTCGGTCCGCGCGATGCCGCCTTGCGCACGGCGCGCACCTGCTACGATCATCTCGCGGGACGGCTCGGCGTTGCGCTCGCGGACGCGCTCGAGCAGGAGGGAAGGGTGGAACTCGGCGGCGACGGCGGTCTCGTTACCGACGCAGGTGTTGCGTTCTTCGATCGCATCGGCATCGACGTTGGCGCGCTTGCGGCGCGCCGCGGCGGCCGCCCGGCGCGCGTCGTCTGCCGGCCATGTTTGGATTGGAGCGAGCGGCGGCCGCACCTCGCCGGCGGTATCGGCGCGGCGCTTTGCTCGCACAGTTTCGCCAAGGACTGGATCCGCCGGCTCGCGGGCACCCGCGCGGTCGCGGTGACGCCGAAAGGTCAGCGCGTCTTTCGCGAGCAGTTCGGCGCGCGGGTTATGTAGCCCGGATGAGCGCGTAGCGCGAAATCCGGGAACCCCGCATTTCGCTCCGCTCCTGCGGGCTGCGATCCTGTTCGTCCCGGTCGAAGCTCAGTCCGAATGTGGCTTGAAATGCTCTATTTCCCGCCGGCGTAATCGACACCGCGCGCGTATCGCGCTCCCGCGCCAGCCAGCCCAGCTCGAAACAACGCCGGCACATCTCCGCGCCGACGTGGCCGGCCACGTGGTAGCGCCGCTCGCTCCAGTCGAGACACGGCCGGCAGAAAATCCGCCGGCTGCGCGCCTTCGCCGCCACGTCCACGCCGAAATCACAAAAGAAGTTTCGGCCCGCATCCGTCACTTCGCCGCCGTCGTCATCCAGGATGATGCATCCCTTCGCGACGAGCGCATCGGCGATGGCGACGCCAAGCCATCCCGCCAAGTGATCGAAGCAGGTGCGGGCAACGCGCAGCCGCTCGTCTTGCGCCGAGCGCGGCTGATGACGCGGCGGCACTTCGATGGCGGCGACGGTGATGATGCTTTCCAACATGCGCGCCACCAGTGGCGAGGCGATGCGGTAGTAGCTGAAGCGCCGTTTCTTGTTCACCGTTACGAGCCGGGGGGCAACGAGCTTCGCGAGGTGTTCGCTCGCGGTCGGGCGCGAGACGCGGGCGAGGAACGCCAGCTCGCTGCCGGTGAGCGACTCGCCGCCCATGAGCGCGGCGAGCATCGTCGCCCGCGCGGTATCGCCGACGAGCGCCGCCACCTCAACCATATTCGCGGCCGCGACCATGCAGGACTCTAGCGCCGGCACGGGAGCAGCGGCAAGCGACGACGGTTCGGCCGACGCCGAACCGATCGCAGGCAACGAAAGTCGATTTGCTGCTTAAGTTAATTGAACCGGCGACCGTGAGGAGCAAATCATGAAACGTGTCCCGCTGCGCGTCGAACCCTTCTCGACGTATTTGGAGAGGCGGCGCAAGGGGCCGATCTTTCCCGTCATCGTGGCCGGCGAAACCATTTACGTATCGGGCTTGCCGCCGTTTGATCCGGCGACCGGCGATCTCAAGCGCCTGCCGTTCGACCGGCAATCGGAGATCGTGCTGGAGCAGATGAAACAATGCGTCGAAGCTGCCGGCTCCTCCCTCGACCGGGTGGTCAAGTGCAACGTCTATTGCACGCCGGCGGAGGCGCACTTTGCGACCTTCAACGAGATTTACGCGCGCTATTTCCCGATCGACTCGCCCGCGCGCATCTTCGTTAACGTGCCTTCATGGTCGGGTCCGTTCGATATCGAGATCGATTGCGTCGCGGTGATCTGAGGCATGGTCATCGTGTAGCCCGGATGAGCGCGCAGCGCGACATCCGGGGACCAATCCCGCATGTCGCTTCGCTCATGCGGGCTACGGGTTACGCCCTCCCATACTCGTCGTGAAACCGCACCCACGCCATCTTGTGCGGGCCGGACTCGTCGCGGCCCTTGGGGACGATGTCGAGGTAGTGATAGGCGCCATTGAGCATGTCGAGGCCGCGCGAGTAGCATGAATAGGTGTGATAGATGCTGCCGTCGTCGTCCTTGTAGAAAACGCTGATGCCCGGCGACTCGGGCGGATATCGTTTGCCGTACTCATAGTTATAGAAGTTCTCGCCCTTGGCGATTTCTTCCGGCGTGAACGACACGTGATAGTCGTAATTGAAGTCGTTCTCGAACGAGGACACCCATTTGAAGGTCCAGCCGAGGCGCTCTTTGAACGCCGCAAAGTCCTTGAGCGGCGCGCGCGAGACCGCGACCAGCGTCACATCGCGGGCGTTGAGGTGCGGAATGATGTTGTTGAAATTGTCGGCCCAGAACGAGCAGCTCTTGCAGCCGGCCTCCCATCCGGGGCCGAACATGAAGTGATAGATGATGAGCTGGCGCCGCCCGTCGAACAGATCGGCGAGCGTTTCCTTGCCGTCGGGCCCGTCGAACACGTAGCTCTTCTCGACTCGCTCCCACGGCAGCTCGCGCCGCTGGCGGCTCAAGTCGTCGCGAAGCCGGTTGAATTCCTTCTCCTTGGCGAGCAGCGCCTTGCGCGCGTCGAGCCATTGCGCCGGCGGAACGACTTTGTGGGACGGCATTGGTGGTCTCCCGATATTCAACGTACAGGTTGATAGTAAACATAATGGTTGATAGTCGTCAAGCCCGCGTATCGAGATTCCGGCTAAAGTGACCCGTTCGCACAAGAGGTGCCGATGAACACGCTCCTTCCGACCACGCTGGTCGGCTCGTATCCGCAACCCGACTGGCTCATCGACCGCGAGAAGCTCACGAAGCAGATGCCGCCGCGGGTGCGCACGCGCGAGCTCTGGCGGGCCGATCCGCAATGGCTCGAGCAGGCGCAGGACGACGCCACGCTTATCGCGATCCGCGACCAGGAGCGTGCCGGCCTCGACATCGTCACTGACGGTGAAATGCGGCGCGAGAGCTATTCCAACCGCTTCGCTACCGCGCTCGACGGCATCGACATCGACAATCCCGGCACGACCGTCGGCCGCTCCGGGAACGTCACCCAAGTGCCGCGCGTCGTCGGCGCGATCCGCCGCCGCCATGCAGTCGAGGCGCGCGATGTTACCTTCCTGCGCGCCAACACCGACCGCATGATCAAGATGACGGTGCCGGGCCCGTTCACCATGGCTCAGCAGGCGCAGGACGAGTTCTATCGCGACGAGCGCGCGCTCGCGCTCGACTACGCCGTCGCCGTCAACGCCGAGATCAAGGACCTGTTCGCGGCCGGCGCCGATATCGTGCAGGTGGACGAGCCATGGATGCAGGCGCGGCCCGACAAGGCGCGCGCCTATGGCGTCGAGGCGCTCAACCGCGCGCTGGCGGGCGTCGGCGGCACCACGGCGGTGCATCTGTGCTTCGGCTATGCGGCGATGGTGCGGGAGAAGCCGTCCGGCTACTCGTTCCTGCCGGAACTCGAGCAGTCCGCCGCCGATCAGGTCTCGATCGAAACCGCGCAGCCCAATCTCGATTGCGCCGTGCTTCGGGAACTGCCGAGCAAGACCATCATGCTCGGCGTGATCGACCTGTCGGACGAAACGCCGGAGACGCCGGAAGTCGTTGCCGCGCGCATCCGCCGTGCGCTCCCCTATGTGTCGCCCGAGCGGCTCGTCATCGCTCCCGATTGCGGCATGAAATATCTCTCCCGCGCGTCCGCCTTTGCCAAAATGCAGGCGATGGTGGCGGGGGCGGCGATTGTGAGGGAGGAGTTATCGTAGGATGGGTTGAGCGCAGAGATCGCAGGTTGGCGTTCGCTGGCAGGAGCGCGGCGCCCGGGCCACAAGCTCCTCCCTCCCCCGCTTGCGGGGGAGGGATGGGGAGGGGGCGTTTGGCTGGCTAACGAGGAGGCGCTCGCAAGCGTTCGGCCGCGGTCATCCGAATAAGCTCCCAGACACCCTCAAGATTTCCGAGCACTTCGTCATTTGAGATGCGCAATACGAAGTAGCCGCGCGATGCGAACCATGCGTCGCGCCTTAGGTCGTACGTTTGCCGTGCCGCGAAGTCGTGAGTTTCGCCGTCAATCTCAATCACCAAGTGCGCCGCGTGGCACACGAAATCGGCGATGTAGGGACCCATCGGCACTTGCCGACGAAAGCCGAGACCGTCGAGGTGATGGGCCTTGAGATAACGCCAGAGAAGGCGCTCGGCTCTCGTCATTCGTTGACGAAGAGCCTTTGCTCGATCGCGCTGCTCGTCGCGCACGAAATAGCGCGGCAATTGCCCCCTCCCTAACCCTCCCCCGCAAGCGGGGGAGGGAACACACCGAGCGTGCTTCCTGCGCTGTGATTATTTGCTACGGCCGCTCGGCATTCAACATTGCATCTTTCGCCATTCGCTACTCACTATTCGCTATTCTTAGCGCGGCTTGATCACCCGGATCGGCTTGCCAGCGAGAAAGGCGCGGATGTCCTCGACCATCTGGCCATACCAAATGCGATAATTGTCCTCGGTGACGTAGCCGAGGTGCGGCGTGGTCACCGCGTTGTCGAGCCTGCGGTAGGGATGATCGAGCGGCAGCGGCTCGACGTCGTAAACGTCGAGCCCGGCGCCGGCGATGCGCTTGTTGCGCAGCGCATCGAGCAGTGCCGCCTCCTCGACAATCGGCCCGCGCGAGGTGTTGATGAAATAGGCGGTCGGCTTCATCAGCGCGAGGTCGGCGGCACCGACGAGCCCGCGCGTGCGCGGCGATAGCTGCAGGTGCACGCTGATAAAGTCTGAGCGGCGGAACAGGTCGTCTTTGCTCACCAGTGCAGCGCCGACGTCGCGGGCGCGTTCGGCAGTGAGGTTCTGGCTCCATGCGATGATCTCCATGCCGATAGCACGGCCGATCTGCGCGACTTTCGAGCCGAGCTTGCCGAGCCCGATCACACCCAGCGTCTTGCCGCCGAGGTCGATGCCGAGCGTGGTCTGCCAACGTGCGCCCGCTTTGAGCCGCGCGTTCTCGTAGCCGATCTTGCGGGCGAGCTCGAGCATCAGACCGATGGCGAGTTCCGCCGTCGGCTCGCCCGGCGCCCCGGTGCCGCACACCACGACCTTGCGCTCCTCGGCCGCGGCCAGGTCGATCGCCGCGTTGCGCGCGCCGCTCGTCACCACGAGCTTGAGCTCCGGCAAACCCTCGAACACCGCGCGCGGAAAGAGCGTGCGCTCGCGCATCACGCACACGATCGAACAATCCTTGAGCGTGCGGATCACGTTGGCCTGCTCGCCAAGCGAGTCGTTGTAGACGCGCACGTCGACCTCGCCCTTGAGCTGACCCCAATCGGCGAGCTTGAGCGCGACGTTCTGATAATCGTCGAGGATGGCGCAGCGGTGCGGCATGGGGGGCTCCTTTTGTAGCCCGGATGAGCGAAGCGATATCCGGGGCCTTCACCCGCATTTCCGCCCGCGTTCGCGGGCGTCATGCGGGCTACGACTATTCGCTTTTTCTTATTCGAAACACGAATAATCCCGTCTCCTGCGCATCCCCTTCCAGGACATCGCCGGTCTCGCGCAGCAGGTTGGGGATATCGATGGTCGAGAGCGGATCGGTGCATTCGACCACGAGCCGATCGCCCGCGGCGAGGCTTTTCAGCGCCTTGCGGGTCTTGAGCGCCGGCAGCGGACAGCGCAGCCCGCGCAGGTTAAGGACGGTTTCGGCCATGCCGGTTGAGGAAAGTTTACTCGGCGCCCCAATGGCCTATTGCGCCCGAGGGCGTCAAGGGTGCGTCGACCTCGGTTCGGGGGAGCGAAACAATCGCAGCCTGAGAGCGCCCGAAGCCGCGTCAACATCGATAAGCAGCAAAATTAGTCGTCCGATGTCGGATAGCGGAATCCGATCTCGTCCATAACGCCGTATGCCATGGCTGTTCGATAAATGGCCTCCGCGAACCGGCGGTCATTGCAGACTTCTTCCAGAGTGCGGTTTTTCAGCCGTGGCCACACTTCGGCAATCACCTCTTTCACGATCGCCAGATCGATCGGCATCATGACGCCGCAGGTGACGGAAAACTCGTCAGGTGTGAACACGCGGGTTGCGAGAATGGTGCCGTTTTCGACGCTGCTCTCCAACCCTTCGTCCATCAGCCAGAAGTCGGTTTGGCGCAGCGCGTCGCCGATAATGAGCCCTGCCATCTTATGCCGGCGTTCGACCGTGCCGAGCACGAATCGCGCGTTGCGCATGGCCTCAAATACCCGTGCCTCGTCCGATCCCGATTCAAGCCGTGCCGTCTTGGCGTAGCGATCGATGGCGCGGGTGCGGTCCGGCGGTGCCGTGTAGATGGCGAGGTCGAAAAGGAACGCCATCTGGTCCTCGCTGTCGAGCAGCACAGTCCGGCCAAGCGTCAGGCCGAGCTTCTGCGCCTGTTTGATGATTGCATTTCCCGAAACAAGCTCGAGCAGGCCGTTGTTGATCCGCCTGCTGACTTCGCGCACATGCCGGTAGCGATGGATGATTTCGTCGCGCGTCCGCAGCGGCGGTAGGATGTCGAGTTCGAGCTGCTGGCGGGCCAGCGCGGAAGCGGCCATCGCGGTTCTCCCGGTCGCCGGAGCGAGTGCGAACGGTTTGCTGAGCGGCCTCGCTCCGCACTGGCCTGCTTAATCGCGCACGCTGATTCGGGGAACCGCGAATTCGTATTGAGCTTGTGGCCTGGGGAAAATTCCTGCGCGCTGAACGCTACCCCGCCTCGCGCATCGCCACCGCGCCTTCGAGGTCGACGGAAACGAGCTGTGACACGCCGCGCTCGGCCATGGTGACGCCGAACAGGCGGTCCATGCGCGCCATGGTGATCGGGTTGTGGGTGATGATGACGAAGCGCGTGTCGGTGAGTTTGGTCATCTCGTCGAGCAGATCGCAGAAGCGCTCGACGTTGTGATCGTCGAGCGGCGCGTCGACTTCGTCGAGCACGCAGATCGGCGCCGGGTTGGTGAGGAACACGGCGAAGATCAGCGCCAGCGCCGAGAGCGCCTGCTCGCCGCCCGAGAGCAGCGACAGCGTGGTGGGTTTTTTGCCCGGCGGCCGCGCGACGATGTCGAGCCCGGCTTCCAGCGGGTCCTCGTGCTCGACCAGGATCAGTTCCGCGGTGCCGCCGCCGAAGAGTGACGTGAACAGCTGCTGGAAATGTTTGTTGACCGTCTCGAACGAGGCGGTGAGCCGCTCGCGTGCCTCGCGATTGAGGCTCTGGATGCCTTGGCGCAGCCGCTTAATCGCCTCGACGAGATCGTCGCGCTCGGTAGTGAGCGAGGCGTGTTGCGTTTCGACTTCGCGCAACTCCTCTTCCGCCCGCAGGTTGACGGCGCCGAGGCGTTCGCGGTCGCGCCGCAGCTTCTCGATGTCGGCTTCGATCGCCGCGGTTTCGGGCAGGCTCTCGCCGGGCGCGACGCCGGCCAGCGCGGCAACGCCGTCGGGTGCCACGTCGAGCAGCTCCTGAATCTCGTGGGCGATGTCGGACAGGCGCCGCTTGGCGCCCTCGTGCCGCTCTTCCGCGCGGATGGCCGCTTCGCGCGCCAGCGCCAGCCCATCGCGCGCCTCGCGCTCGGCGGCCTCGGCCGTGGCAAGGCTTGCTTCGGCCGCGGCGAGTTCGTCGGCGGCCGCACGGCGCACCGCTTCGGCGGCTTCGATCTCATCGATGAGTGCGCGCCGCTTCTCCGCAAAAATCGCTGGGGCGGAGTCGAGATCGGCGCGCTCGCGCCGCGCCTCCTCCATGCGGGCATCGAGCGTCGCAATCTGGCTCTGCGCACTGTCGGTGCGTTCGCGCCACTGCGCGCGTTCTGCGGCGATCGCCTCGCGCCGGCGCCGGCGCAATTCCGCCTCGCGCGCGAGCGCCTGTGCTTCGCCGCGCGCCTCGGCAAGCGCCGCGCGTTTTCCCGCCACGTCGTTACGCGCATCCGCGAGGTCGGCTTCGAGCGCAGTGATCGAGGCCAGCGCCATAAGCGCCTCGGTCGCGTCCCGCTTCATCGCCACCGCTTCGTCTCGGCTTGCTGCAAGCCGCACTTTTGCTTCGGCGAGCGCCGACTGACGCGCGGTGGTACGGCTTGCCTCGCGTTCGGCGGCGGCATGATGGTCGCGCGCCGCGTCGGCGAGCGCCTGCGCCTCGCGGCGGCGGGTGCGCGCCTCGCTCTCGGCGGCGATCGCGGCGCGCACATCGGCATCGGCGGCCTCAACCGCGCCGCGCTTCGCGTCGACTTCGGCGCGCGCGCTCGCAAGCTCGGCTTCCAGATCGGCGTATCGATTCTTCTGGGCAAGCCGCCGCGCTGCCGCGGTTGGCGCATTGGCGGCGGCGGCAAATCCGTCCCAGCGCCACAAATCCCCTTCGCGGGAGACGAGCCGTTGACCCGGTTTGAGGTGTGACGCGAGACGGGCGCCGTCGCCGCGCTCAACGATGCCAATCTGGGCGAGCCGGCGCGCAAGTTCGGGCGGCGCGGTCACGTGCTGCGCCAATTGTTCGACGGCTTCCGGCAGCGCCGGGTCGGACGGATCAATCGCGGCGCCTGCCCAGCGCATGGACGCGTTAGGATCAATCGGCGCGTCGAGGTCGTCGCCCAGCGCAGCGCCCAGCGCCGCCTCGAATCCCTTCTCGACCGTGACGAGGTCCAGGGCCGGCGGCCACATTTTCTGTGCGTCGATGCCGAGCACGCGCGTGAGTGTCTTCAACTCGGCATCGAGCCGCTGCAGGCGCCGCTCCGCTTGTTCGAATGGCACGCGCGCCGCATCGAGGCCTTGACGGGCGGCCGAGTGGCCGGCTTCCGCGCGTACCGCCGCTGCCTCGGCTTCGGCAACGCCGCCTAAGGCCGCCTCGACTGCGCTCGCGAGCGCCGCGAGGTCCTCGCCGCCGCCGGGCCGATCAAGGCTTGCGAGTTCGCTCTCGACTTCCCCGATCTGCCCTTCAAGGCGCACCAATCGCTCGAAATGCTCGCGCACCGCTCGCTCGAGCTGGTTGCGCCGGGCGGTGAGGTCCGCGAGCGCGCCGGTAAGGTCGCCGAAGGTCTTTTCGCTCGCGCCGAGCGCAGCTTCGGCGGCACCGACGCGCTCGGCAACCGCGCGTTCCCGTTCCGCCGCGGCGTCGCCTTCCTGGCCGAGCCCCGCGTCCTCGGCGTCGAGGCGATCGAGTGCCGCCTGCGCGTCCGCCGCCAGCCGGCGCTCGCGCGCGGCGTCCTCGCCAAGCTGCACCAGCCGTCGGTCGAGTTCGGCGATGCGTTCGTTGGCGCGCGCTTCTTCGCGGTCGAGGGTCTCACGCGCGATCACGAGGCGCTGCAAAGCCGCCGCCGCGCGCATCTCCGCTTCGCGCAAGCTCGGTAAGGAAGCCGCCGCCTCCGCCTGGTGGCGCGCCGCTTGCGCCTGGGCGGCGGTGGCATCGGCGACCACGCGCACGCTTTGCGCCTGCGCCTCTGCGGCCGCCGCCACTTCGGCGTTGGCGCCGACCCATCGCAGGTGGCACAGCAGCGCCTCGGACTTGCGCAGCTGCGCCGCGACATTGCGGTAGCGCACTGCTTGGCGCGCTTGGCGTTTGAGCGCGTCGATCTGTGCCGCGATCTGCGCGATCACGTCTTCGAGGCGCGCGAGGTTCTGCTCCGCACCATTGAGGCGCAACTCGGCTTCGTGGCGCCGCGCGTGCAGCCCGGCGATGCCGGCGGCCTCTTCGAGCACGCGCCGCCGCTGAGAGGGCTTGGCCTGGATGATTTCGCCAATACGGCCCTGATGGACCAGGGCGGGCGAGCGCGAGCCGGTCGAGGCGTCGGCGAACAGCAGCTGAACGTCGCGTGCGCGCGCCTCGCGCCCGTTGACCCGGTAGAGCGAACCGTGCTCGCGCTCGATGCGCCGCGAGACCTCCAGATTTTCGTGTTCATTGAACTGCGCCGGCGCCGAGCGGTCGGCGTTGTCGAGGAACAGCATCACCTCGGCGTGGTTACGTGCCGGACGGTTGCCGCTGCCGGAGAAGATCACCTCCTCCATATCGGCCGCGCGCATCGCCTTGTGCGAGGCCTCGCCCATGACCCAGCGCAGCGCCTCGACCAGGTTCGACTTGCCGCAGCCGTTCGGGCCGACCACGCCGGTGAGACCGCGCTCGATCTCGAAGTCGGTCGGCTCCACGAACGACTTGAAGCCGATCAGCCGCAGGCGGTTAAGCTTCATGGGCCGGCGCTCCCCCAGCGCAGGAGCGGCCGCAGGCGGACTCCTTCCGCGCTCGGCGTACGGTGATTCGTCGTCGAGGACTGCCGCATCGCGCGGGACAATGAATCGGCGGGTGATTCAGGGCAAGATTCCGCGCACGCTTTTGCGCAAATTTTCCATGGCATTGCACCGCGGCAACGGTCAAACGGGCGCGTCGGCGTAGTCCCGCCGGGGCAAAAAACCGTTGTCAGCTCTTAAGATAGGTGTCGATCTCTTTGCCGATATCGGCCGCCGTCGGACTGCCCGTGAACTTCTTGCCGTTGATGAAAAAAGTGGGCGTTCCCGACACGCCGAGCTTCTCGGCAGCCCGGTCGCGCACCCATTTGATTCCATCCTCGATCTTCTGATTCTTCAGGCAGGCCTCGAAGGTCTCCTGGGTGAAGCCCGCCTGCTTGGCTATCGCCATCAGCGGCTCGAGGGGCTTCTGCACCACCCAGTCCCGCTGCTTCTCGAACAGGGTGTCGACGATCGGGAAGAATTTACCCTCGCCCGCACAGCGCGCCAGCATGAAGCCCGCTACGTCGAGCGCATTGAGAGGGAACTCGCGGAAAATGAAGTGCACCTTTCCGGTGTCGATGTATTTCGATTTGATCTCGGGGAACTGGTGGAGGAAGAAATCGGAGCAGTGCGGGCAGGTCACCGCCGCATATTCGATCAAGCTGACCGGCGCCTTCGGGTCGCCCTGGGATTGGTCGCCCAGCGGGCCCGGCGTCATCACCTCCTCCGGCGAAGCATCCGCGAACGCCGGCAGCACGAAAGAGAAGCCACCCGGGCCGGCCCCGAAAACCGCGCCGGCGAGCGCCAATGCGGCCGTTCCTGCACACAATTCGCGACGCGTGACGCGCACGGAGCATCTCCTATGGCTCTCGTCATTGCGAGGAGCCCGAAGGGCGACGAAGCAATCCAGGACAGCGCGGAAGACCCCTGGATTGCTTCGTCGCTTCGCTCCTCGCAATGACCTCGATTCGGGTCGCTAGCGTGAAACCACCACTGTGGCAAGGTTACGTGCCGCGGCGGTTAAACGTTGCAGAAGCGTACTCACGATCGCTTGATCGCGGCGCCCAGTCGCGCCAGCGCGTTGCGCAGCTCTTCGTCGGCGACGTCGAGGGTTCCAGCAATCTGCGCCGCCGCCTGCGGATCGGGCGCGGGACGAACCAGGGCGACGGGCCGGCGCGCCAACGGAGCCTGACGCAATGCCAGCCGCCCCACCGCACGCCAGCCGAAGAAACGGTTGACCCGCTCGAGAATCACCGGCGAGAGGTGCTGGATTTCGATTGCCACCGGACCTTCGACCCGCAGCACAAGGGTGGCCGGTTCGGGCGCGTCGACGTCCCCGCCGCGCGGCCACTGGAGGCGCATCGGCTCGCAATGCGCCGCGACCTCCGCGCCGACGATGTCGTTCCAGTGGGTGACGAGTTCGGTTGATGCGAAGCCCTGGCGTGCGAACGTGTCGGCGAGCGTGCGCCGCACCAGATCCGCGAGCGGCCGGGCATAGGTTTTGGCCCGCTTGTTCATGGCTCGGCGTCCTGACAGAGGTTTGGAGATGACGCTAGCAGCGGCGTACAAACGGAGAAAGGCTGCGAGCCGCGCCGACCCCGCAATTCTTCTCGCTTGGTACGACCGGCACCGTCGCGCGCTGCCATGGCGCGCGCCGCCCGGCGAGGCTCCCGATCCTTACCGGGTGTGGCTTTCCGAAATCATGCTGCAGCAGACGACCGTGAAAACAGTCGCACCCTATTACGCGCGTTTCCTCAAGCGCTGGCCGAGCGTGGCCGCACTCGCCGCAAGCTCGCTCGACGACGTGCTCAAGACGTGGGCCGGCCTCGGCTATTACGCGCGGGGGCGCAACCTGCACGCCTGTGCGCGGGCGGTGGTGGAACGCCATCGCGGAGAGTTTCCCGCCGATGAGGCCGCCCTCGCGGCGCTCCCGGGCATCGGCCGCTACACCGCGGCGGCGATCGCCGCGATCGCGTTCGGCAAGCGCGCGACCCCGGTCGATGGCAACATCGAGCGCGTCATCGCGCGGGTGTTCGCGGTCGAGGCACCGCTGCCCGCGGCCAAGCCCGACATCCACGATCTTGCCGAAGGGCTTACGCCCGCCGAACGCCCGGGCGATTTCGCGCAAGCGATGATGGACCTCGGCGCAACGATCTGCACGCCGTTGCGGCCATCCTGCATGCTGTGCCCGTGGAACGACGCCTGCGCGGCGCACCGGCTCGGATTACCCGAGACGTTCCCGCGCAAGACGCCGAAGCCTGAAGGCCGGCCGCGCCGCGGCGCCGCCTTCTGGGTCGAGCGCGCGGACGGCGCGGTGCTGGTACGCACGCGGCCGCTGCGCGGCCTGCTCGGGGGCATGACCGAGGTGCCGACCACCGAATGGACGCACGACTTCGAGTTGGCCGACGGCCTGCATAGCGCGCCGCGCGTGGCGAATGGCAAGGGAAAGCCAGCGTGGCGCAAGCTACCGGGCAAGGTAACCCACCTGTTCACCCATTTCCCGCTGGAGCTTGTGGTTTACGCGACGACGGTTCCGGCCTGCACGCGCGCACCGTCCGGCATGCGCTTCGTTGATCGCGCCGCATTCGATGATGAAGCTTGGCCGACCTTGATGAGGAAGGTGATCGCGTTAGCGGAGGACGGACGACGGAGGACAGAGGACGGAAGAGGGCAGAGAGGCAACCGGGCCAGTTAGGCCCTGTGACCTCCGTCGTCCGTCGTCCGTCGTCCGTCGTCTGCTTCAGCGCGAAACTGCGCGCGCAGCGCGTCGATCGAGGTGAGGCCGCGCCGCGTCTCCACGTGCCAGAAGGTCCAGCCGTTGCAGGCTTCGAGACCCTGGGCGACGGCGCCGACCCGGTGGATTGAGCCGACCACGTCGCCGAGAGCGACCGCCCCGTCGGGCCGAACCAGCGCCGCGTGACGCCGGCGTGCATCGACCAGTCGCTGACCGGCAGCGACGAGCCCGCGCTCGACCAGTGCCGCGAACGGCACGCGCGGGGCTTCCCGGGCGGTCTGGAACGGCTCGAGGCTCGCCTGCGGCAACGGGTCAACGGCCGCAATCCGTTTCTCCGCCGCGCGCGCGTAGCTCTTCTCGCGCTCTAGTCCGATGAAAGAGCGGCCGAGCCGTTTCGCCACCGCGCCGGTCGTACCGGTCCCGAAGAACGGGTCGAGCACCACGTCACCCGGCCGCGAGGCGGCGAGGATCACGCGCGCAAGAAGCGTCTCCGGCTTCTGGGTGGGATGAAGCTTGCTGCCGTCCGCCTGCTTGAGCCGCTCCTCGCCGGTGCACAGCGGGAAGGTCCAGTCGGAGCGGACCTGGATGTCCTCGTTGCCGGCCTTGAGCGCTTCGTAGTTGAAGGTGTAGCGGCTGGTTTCCTCGCGCGCCGCCCAGATCAGCGTCTCATGCGCGTTGGTGAAACGGCGGCCGCGGAAATTCGGCATCGGGTTCGACTTGCGCCACACCACGTCATTGAGAATCCAAAAGCCGAGGTCTTGGAGGATGGCGCCGACCCGATAGATGTTATGATAGGATCCGATCACCCACAGCGTGCCGGCCGGCTTGAGCAGGCGGCGGCAGGCGGAGAGCCACGCGCGGGTGAAAGCGTCGTATTCGGTGAAGCTTGCGAATTTGTCCCAGTCGTCGTCGACGGCATCGACGCGGGAATCGTCCGGGCGCTTGAGGTCGCCCTTTAGCTGCAGGTTATACGGCGGATCGGCGAAGACGAGATCGACCGAAGCGGCCGGCAGCGCGGCCATTTGGGCGACGCAATCGCCGACGATGATCCGGCCGGAAGCGGTGGCTTTAAACGGAGCGCGGGGCGCCACCCCGGGCGCCCCGCGACGCGACACACGCATGACTCAGAACTCTACGAACTCTGATCACTCGGGACGCCGTCGGCGACGCGAGACCTACAACCGACAAGCCACATCATGCCGTCGCAAGGTAAATAAAGTTCTGATGGAATGCGGCTAAATCGAAATCATTCGCGCCATGGCGCGTAAACCGTTTGGAAACTATATGCAGGGCTGACGCGCCAAAGCCGCGAACCCGAAGTTGGCACGAGCGCGAGAGAGGAACGCCATGCGCACCGACGATTGGCGAACGAGCGACAACGTTGAGGACCGCCGCGACGATGGCGACGGTGGCGGCGGCGGCGGATTTGGCATGCCGGTCGGCGCGGGTGGCTTGGGCATTGGCGGGCTGGTGGTGCTCGGCCTACTCGGCTGGGCACTCGGCATCGATCCGCGCATCCTGATCGGCGCCGGCGACGTCATCACGCGCCAGTCGCCCTATCAGCAGCCATACCAACCGCCCATTCAGCGCCGCCCGTCTTCGAAGGCGGGTGAGCCGACCGACACCGCCGGAAAATTCGTCAGCCAGGTACTGGCGTCGAACGAAGACCGCTGGCGCGAAATCTTCCAGCAGTCGAACCAGCGCTACCAGGCGCCGCACCTCGTCTTGTTCCGCGGCCGCACGGCATCGGCTTGCGGTCTCGCGCAATCCGCCATGGGGCCGTTCTATTGCCCGAGCGATCGCAAGATCTATCTCGACACGTCGTTCTTCGGCGAACTCGAGCGCCGCTTCCACGGCTGCGACGGTCAGGCATGTAAGTTCTCCGAGGCCTATGTGATCGCCCATGAGTACGGGCATCACGTGCAGAATCTGTTGGGAATTCTGCCGAAGGTGCAGGAGATGCAGCACGGCGTGGTGAAGAGCGAGGCGAACCGCCTGCAGGTTCGCGTCGAACTTCAGGCCGATTGTCTCGCCGGCGTGTGGGCGAACCGCCAACAGCAGAAAGAGGCTTTCCTCGATCCTGGGGATGCCGAGGCCGCGCTCCAGACCGCTTCCGCGATCGGCGACGATCGCTTGCAGCGCCAGGCGCGCGGCGTCGTGATGCCGGACAGCTTCACCCACGGCTCGTCCGAGCAGCGGGTGCGCTGGTTCAATACCGGTTTCAAGAACGGCACGGTCGACAGCTGCAACACATTCGCGGCCGCGAAGTTGTGACCGGCTGAGATGGCCGGCATCGACGAAACAAAACCGTTCGTGCCGCTGAAAATTGCGGTGCTCACGGTGTCCGACACGCGCGAGCTTGACGACGACAAATCGGGCGCGACTCTCATCGGCCGGATCGAAGCGGCCGGGCATGCGGTGGTCGACCGCGCCATCGTGCCCGACGACGTGAACGCGATCCGAGCGCGCGTGCAACGGTGGATCGACGATCCCTCGGTCGACATCGTCATCACCACCGGCGGCACCGGCTTTACCGGCCGCGACGTGACGCCTGAAGCACTCGAGCCGCTGTTCGAGAAGCGCATGGACGGCTTCTCGACCGTTTTCCATATGATGAGTTATGAGAAGATCGGCACCTCGACGGTGCAGTCGCGCGCTACCGCCGGCGTCGCCGGGGCGACCTACATCTTCTGCCTGCCCGGATCGCCCGGCGCCTGCCGCGACGCCTGGGACGGCATCCTCAAGGAGCAGCTCGACTACCGCCACCACCCGTGCAACTTCGTCGAAATCATGCCGCGCCTCGACGAGCATTTGCGGCGGGGCCGTAGGGCGGGTTAGCCGCGGCAGGCGGCGTAACCCGCCGATAAGCGATCAAACAAACAAAACGGCGGATTACGGCGCTGCGCGCCTAATCCGCCCTACAAACTCAATTCCCAATTCTGCCCGACGAGATCATGCCCGAAGCTGTGGTGCTTTTCCTCCTGCGCCAGCCGGAATCCGGCGGCCTGGTAGATGCGCCGCGCCGCGACCAAAACGTCGTTGGTCCATAACGTGAGCGTGCGGTAGCCGGAAAGCCGCGCGAAGCGAATGCATTCGGCAACGAGCCGTGCGCCGATGCCCATCCCGCGCGCCTGCGGCTCGACCAGCAGCAGGCGCAGCTTGCCGACCTCGTCCGAGTGTTTGACCAGGAACACCGAACCGACCGGAGCGCCGTCGACTTCGGCGACCCAGCAGCGCTCGCGCCGCGCATCGAAGTTTTTGATGAACCCTGCGACGATCTCGGCGACCAGTGCTTCGAACTCCATGTTCCAATTGTATTCCTGCGCGTAGAGCGCACCGTGCCGGCTCACCACCCAGCCCATGTCGCCCACGTGGTGCGGGCGGAGCAGATAGGGCGGCGTCTGGCGCGAGCGTGCGCCGAGCAACTGCTCGACCGTTGCCATCGCTTCGATCAGTCGCGCCTGCGCGCCCTCGCTCAACGGAGCGAGCAGCGCGGCGACTTCGTCATGCGAGCCGCGGTCGAGCGGCGCGAACGCCTCGTGTCCCGCCGGCGTGAGCGCGAGGTGGCTCTCGCGACCATCATTTTGCGAACGCGCGCGCGCGAGAAACCCGCGCTGGGCGAAGCCGCGCAGGATGCGGCTCAAGTAGCCGGCGTCGAGGCCGAGGTCGCGTGCGATGTCGGCGGCGGTCGATGACGAGCGGTTGGCAAGCTCGTAGAGCACGCGCGCCTCAGTGAGGGAGAACGGACTCGCGTGCAGTCCCTCGCGCAACACCCCCATGTGGCGGGTGTAGAAGCGGGTGAACCGGCGCACCGCGGCGATGCGCTGTTCGGAAGCTGGAAGAGCTACATCGTTCATGGTCGTATTCCGTACCCGCATGAGCTCCGCGGAGCGGGAGACATGCGGTGTCGCGGCTGGCGCCGCTCATCCGGGCTACAATCGTCAATCAATTACTTGACTCAGTCAATCATTATTGCCGGCGTTCGCAGGACCGTGATCCGCTTTCGACCGAGGCGGCGCAGCAAGTCAGCCTCGCAGTCGGCAACGCCGTCGCGATGACCTCCGACGGAATCGTAAAGCCGCTTCGCGACCAGGAGGCCCTGTTCGGGCTGTGGTCGCCGCCGAAGGAAGTTTTGCAGGCGACCGAGCGGCTTGGCCGCTTGCGACAAATCCCGGCTGAACACCGCCGTACGCGGCCGGGATTCCCCCGCCAGCTCAGTCTCCTCGACGAACCGCATCACCTCCGGGATCCAGGTCAGATCGGGGGCGATGCCGGGCCGCAGAAACATGAGCCACCGCGCACGCGCCACTGCTGCGGCGGCACGCAGCCGGCCGGCGAGCGGCGCCGGCGTCACCAGGAGCCGGCAGCCGGCCACGTCTGCCACCTCGGCCGTCTGATCGCGCGAGCCTTTATCCGCGACGATCACTTCGCGGATCGCGCCCGCGGTCGCGCCCGGGACGAGGGCGGCCAGCGTAGCGACGAGCGCGCGCTCCGATTCGTCGGTAGCGATGATCACACTGAGCATGGAACTTTGGCACCGGTCGTTCGGTTGATCTGCATCAAGTAGCATATCGCCCTATGCACTACTAAATATCGGGCCACGTTTAGCAATTTCCGTTGTTCGCCCGAATGTTCTTGATTTGTTCGCGAAGAAGCGCTAGGTAAACGCCATGGCTCGTTCCTCCCTCGCCCTGCGCCCGTCGGTGTCGCCTAGCCCGGCACCGGCGGGCGAATTTGGCCCGCCGTCCGCTGGCACCCTGGTGGACCGCGAGCGCCGGCGCGGCCGTGGGGCGCAGTCTAACGCGTCGGGACGCTACGAGCCGCTCGCCCGGGTCGCCTTCGACGACGGATGGCAGAGTCTCGAAGATTTGCCGCCGTTTTCGACCAGCGTGAGCGTTGATGCGAGCCGCAAGGTCATCACCCGCAACGAATCGCCGGACATCGGCTTTGACCGCTCGATCAATCCTTATCGCGGCTGCGAGCACGGTTGCGTCTATTGTTTCGCACGGCCGACTCACGCGTACCTCGGCCTCTCGCCGGGACTCGACTTCGAATCCAAGCTCTTCGTCAAACCGGACGCGCCGGCGCTGCTCGAGCGCGAACTCTCGGCGCCCAACTATACCCCGCGCACCATTGCGATCGGCACCAACACGGACCCGTATCAGCCGATCGAACGGCGCTACGAAATCATGCGGCAGATACTCGAGGTGCTGGAGCAGGCGGGGCACCCGGTCGGCATCGTGACGAAGTCGGCGCTCGTGTTGCGCGACCTCGAAATCCTCGCCCGCATGGCCAAGCGCAATCTGGTGAAGGTTGCGATCTCGGTGACCACGCTCGATCCCAAGCTTGCGCGCATCATGGAGCCGCGCGCTCCGACGCCATCGCGCCGGATCGAAGCGCTGCGCCAGCTCTCGGCCGCCGGCGTCCCGACGGCCGTCATGGTCGCGCCGATCGTGCCCGCCATCAACGACGCGGAAATCGAGCGCATTCTCGATGCGGCGGCAGCGGTGGGCGTCTCCGGCGCCGGCTACGTGATGCTGCGGCTTCCCCTTGAAGTGCGCGACCTCTTCCGCGAGTGGCTGATGGCCAACTATCCCGACCGCTATCGCCACGTGTTCAAGCTCATCCGCGAGATGCGCGGCGGCAAGGATTACGACTCGACCTGGGGTCAGCGCATGAAGGGCTCGGGCCCTTACGCCTGGATGATCGGCCGCCGCTTCGAGGTCGCCTGCGAGAAGCTCGGGCTCAACGAGGAGAAAGTGAAGCTCACTACCGAGCACTTCCGTCCGCCGCGCCCCTCCGCCGTGCAGCTCGATTTGTTTTAGTTAGCGCGTGATCCCGAAAAGTGGGAACCGGTTTTCGGAAAAGATCATGCGCCAATAAAGTCCGCCGTAAGCGTTGCGTTGCGTAGCCCGAGCGTTGCGTTTCGCGGGCAAGGCCGCCCGGGAGCAATCCCGCGCGGCCTTTTGTTTAAGCGTCATTGCGAGCGAAGCGAAGCAATCCAGTTAAAAAATAAGGCGCCTCGCAAAGCCGTGGAGGAAGTGAAGTGAAACAGCCCTGCGTCTACATCATGACGAACAAACGCAACGGAACCCTCTATACCGGTGTCACGTCAAATTTGCCGGGTCGAGCATTTCAGCACCGCGCGGGACTCGCAAAAGGTTTTACAAAGAAATACGGTTGTAAGATGCTAGTTTGGTTCGAGCTACACGAGAGCATGTACGAGGCGATTGTGCGGGAGAAACAGATTAAGGCAGGTAACCGCTCCAGGAAACTGGAACTGATCGAGTCGGTCAATCCGGACTGGCAGGACTTGTACGATGGTTTGACATAACCCCATTGCGAGAAGCGTCAGAGGGGCGAAGCAATCTAGGACCTCGCGTGCTTCCTGGATTGCTTCGGCGCTTCGCGCCTCGCAATGACGGCTGCGTTTCCACAGGCGCCGGACGCCACCGTTGCGTCTCCCCGTGAGGCCGCGCAATCTGCGGCGCCATGAGTCGATCAGCAAGCGCCGCCCGCCTGCCGCTCAACGAGCCGCCGCAGCGGCCGACCTTTGCGCGCGAGCGCGCTGCCATGCGGCGCGGCCTGTTGCCGGTTGCCGGCTGCGATGAAGCCGGCCGCGGCCCATTGGCGGGACCGGTCGTGGCGGCCGCGGTAATCCTCGATCCCGGCCGCGTTCCCCGCGGCCTTGACGATTCCAAACGCCTCACGCCCGAGCGGCGCGCGGTGCTCTATGAGCGCATCTGCGCCAGCGCCCAGGTGGCGATCGCGTTTGCGCCGCCGGCCCGCATCGATTGCCACAATATCCGCCAAGCCTCCCTGTGGGCGCTGGCGCGCGCGGTCGCGGCGCTGCCGACCAAGCCTAGTCTCGTGTTCGTGGATGGCTGCGACCGGATCGCGGTGACGTGTGAATGCCGGGCGGTGATCGGCGGGGACGGCCTCGTGTCCTCGATCGCCGCCGCCTCGATCGTCGCCAAGGTGACGCGCGATCGGCTGATGGCGCAGCTGGGAGTTGCCCATCCGGGATACGGTTTCGAGCGCCACATGGGCTATAGCGTCCCCGAGCATATCGAGGCGCTCGGCCGCCTCGGGGCGACCATCCACCACCGCCGCTCGTTCGCGCCGGTCGCCCTCGTGCTGGGTGAGGCGGTGATCGAGACCGCAGTGTCGGCCGAGGAAGAATTGCCGCTCGATTCCTGAGCGTGCTAGGTCCCTCCGAACACCCACGCTCTCTGCGGTAAAATGCTCACCCTTCCGGCGTCTGCCGCCGCTCGCTCTCCAGTCAGCCGCGCACCCATGCTCTACGTCTCCCTGCTGGTCGAAGCGCTGCGCGCGCGGCCGGTGCTCATGTTCTGGGTCGCCGCGCTCTCGCAGGGTGCGCTTTGGGTGCTGCTGCCGACGCTGATCTATGCGGCGCCGCCGGGCGAGGTGCCGCTCGTGCTCGCGACCGGGCACGAATGGGCGCTCGGCTCCCCCGCGGGCCCTCCGCTCGCGCCGTGGCTCGCCGAACTCGCCTTCGACGTCTTCGGCCACCGCATGTTCGGCGTTTATTTGCTCTCGCAAATTTGCGTCGTCGTCACCTTCTGGGCGGTGTTCGCGCTCGGCCGCGCGACGGTCGGCGCGCGCCACGCGGTCATGGCGGTGCTGCTCATGGTCGGCGTCACCGCGTTTTCCCTGCCGACCCTCGACTTCGGCCCGGCGGTGCTGGCGATGCCGCTCATCGCGCTTTGCGTGCTGCACTTGTGGCGCGCGCTCGGCGAGACGCGCCGGCATTATTGGTACGCCGTCGGGATCGAACTCGGCCTGTTGCTTCTCACGAACTATGCCGGCCTGATCTTCGTCGTGCTGATTGCGCTCTTCCTTGCGGCAACGCGGCGCGGGCGCGTGGTCCTGCGCACGCTAGAGCCGTGGATCGCCGCGCTCATCATGATAACGCTCGCGCTGCCGCACCTGATATGGCTCGGGCGTACGGGCCCTGGGGTGCTGGCGAATTTTGCCGGGCTTCCCCGTCGGTTGATCGCGGACGGACAGACGCTCGCCTGGGTCCGCCTCGTCGGCGGGCTCGTCGCGGTGCATGGCGGCATGCTGGTGCTGCTCGTCGTCGCCGGCGGGTTGCGCGTCGGCCCGCGCGCGCCCGCGCCGGCCTTCGAGCGCGATCCGCCGCCCCCGCTCGCGAAAGCCTTCGTCTATTACTTCGCGCTGACGCCGGGGCTGGTCGCGACGGTGCTGGCGGCCGTGTTCGCGACGCCCATGCCGTTCGGCGCGGCGGGTCCGTTGGTGATTTTCTCCGGCCTCGCCGTCGTGATGGCCGCGGGCGACGTCATTCATCTCTACCGCCAACGCATCGTCGGGGTGGCGTGGCTCGCGCTCTTGGCCGCGCCGCTCGCGGTGACCTTGTCGGCGGTCGCGCTCGGGCCCTGGACGTTCGCGGTCGATCTCGAGACCGGGCGGCCCGCCGCCGCCATGGCGGATTTCTTCACCGACAGTTTTCAGCGCCGCACCGGGCGGCCGTTGCGCATCGTGGCGGGCGGCCTCGACAACGCCGGGCTAGTTGCCGTCTATTCGCCGGATCGCCCAAGCCTTTATCTGGTGGACGCGCCCGAGCGCACGCCGTGGGTCACCGACAAGGACATGCGCGAGAATGGTGCGATCATCATTTGGCCGAGCGGCGACACCGCCGGCACGCCGCCCCCCGCGATTACGGCGCGGTTCCCCGATTTGGTCCCTGAAGTCCCGCGCTCGTTCGAGCGGCCGGTGCAGGGCCGGCTGCCGCTGTTGCGCCTCGGCTGGGCACTCATCCGGCCGGGGGCTGGGCGATAATGTAGTTGTCGCCGCGATCGCGCCGCTTGTAACGTGGCGCGCCACACGGGGTGAAGGGGAGAAATCATGCGGTCGAACGTATTGCGCGGCGTCGCCGTGCTGCTGGTCGCGCTGTGCCTTGGGGCGTGGCCGCACGTTGCGCGCGCCCAGGGCGTCGGCATGGATGCCATGCTCAAGCAGACCGGCTACACCTACAACACTCACAACCCGACCACCTGGTCGGTCGATCTCACCCGCAAGAACTTCGGCAAGATGCGGGTGATTCTCTCGACCGGCAGCGACATGCTGGTGACTTTTGTGATCCTGGCGAAGAAGGCGAAGATCCAAAAGACGCCGCAGATGATGGACGCGTTGCTGACCGCGAACCACGATTACGACTACACCAAGATCGGCCTCGACAAGGACGGCGACATGTTCGTGCGCATCGACATGCCGTTGCGCACGATCGACGCCACCGAGCTCAAGTCGGTTATCGACCAGGTGGCGAACGCCTCGGACGAAATTTACGTCAAAGTCGCGACGTGGATTAAGAAATGACGCGCGCAGCGCGTCATTGCGAGGAGCGTAGCGACGAAGCAATCCAGAGAAAAACGGCGATGCCCATTGCCCTGGATTGCTTCGCTTCGCTCGCAATGACGGCTGCTACGACAGCGCCTGTTTGATCGCCAGAAAATCGCGCCAGGCGAGGCGCTTCTGCAGCGGCTGGCGCAGCAAATAGGCGGGATGGAAGGTGGCGATGGCGCGGATTTCGCGCGTGCCGGTGTGATATTTGAACCAGCGGCCGCGCGTTTTCATGATGCCGTCTTTCGCCTCGAGCAGCGCCTGCGCCGCCGGACTGCCGAGGCATACCAGCACGTCGGGGTTGGCAAGCTCGATCTGCCGGCGCGTGAACGGCAGGCATATCGAAGTCTCCTGCGGCGTGGGCGTGCGGTTGCCCGGCGGCCGCCAGGGAATGACGTTGGCGATATAGGCACCGGTGCGGTCGAGCCCGATCGCGGCGAGCATGCGGTCGAGAAGCTGCCCGGAGCGGCCGACGAACGGCAGCCCTTCGAGATCTTCCTCGCGCCCGGGCGCTTCGCCCACGAACATTGCGCGCGCCTGCGGGTTGCCGTCGGCGAACACAAGCTGACGCGCGGTGCCTTTGAGCGCGCAGCCATCGAAGCCATCGAGGATCGCGCGCAATTCCTCCAGCGTCGCCGCGCTCGTGGCTGCCGTGCGCGCCGCCATGACCGCCGCCTCCGGCGCCGGAGGCGCTGCCGGGACTGCGGAACTCCCTCCCACAGTTGCGGGTGAGGGATGGGAACGAGGCCTCCGCGCCGCAGGGGTTGGCGCGGACTCGGCTGGTTCCGCGGCGCGCGGCGCCGCTTCACTGTCGGCAAAGCGGTCGACCGGCGCCTCGCCTACGAGCGCATCGACCCCGGCCTCCAGATAGAAGGCGAGCAGCTCACGGGCGGCGCGGGCGCGGTCGGGCGTCATCGACTCCTTCTATCATCTCGTAATGGCGTAGCGATTGCCCCCTGGGGACAAACGTGGAAAAGCTGTAGCCCGCATGACGCCCGCGAAGGCGGGCGGAATGCGGGATTCCCGGATTTCGCGCTGACGCGCTCATCCGGCTACGTCGCTCGAAGGAGCCTGTCATGGCCGAACTGCCCGCTCGCGAAGCGATGGATGTCGACGTGGTGATCGTCGGCGCGGGACCGGCCGGCCTTGCTGCGGCGATCCGCCTCAAGCAGCTCGCGCCTGATGCCTCGGTCCTGGTCGTCGAAAAGGGTTCCGAGGTCGGCGCCCACATCCTTTCCGGCGCGGTGATCGATCCGATCGCGCTCGACCGGCTGCTGCCCGACTGGCGCAAGGAAGAGACGCCGATCAAACAGCCGGTCACCGCCGATCGATTTTATTGGCTCGGCCAATCAAGCGGGCTGCGGCTGCCGAACTGGCCGATGCCGCCGTTGATGAGCAATCACGGCAACTTCATCGTCTCGCTCGGCAACGTGTGTCGCTGGCTCGCGCAAAAGGCCGAGGCGCTCGGCGTCGACATTTATCCCGGCTTTGCCGCGACCGAGGCGCTATTTGGCGCCAACGGCGAAGTCATCGGGATCGCCACCGGCGACATGGGCATCGGCAAGGACGGCGATCCGAAATCGTCGTTCAGCCGCGGCATGGAACTGCGCGCGAAATACACGCTCATCGCCGAAGGCGCGCGCGGCAGCCTCGCCAAGGCGCTGATCGCGCGCTTCAATCTCGGCCGGGAATCCGATCCGGGCAAGTTCGGCATTGGCCTCAAGGAACTCTGGCAGGTCGCACCGGAACGTCACCAGCCGGGACTTGTGCAACACACCTTCGGCTGGCCGCTCGACAACAAAACCGGCGGCGGGTCCTTCCTCTATCACATGGAAGACAATCTAGTTTCAGTCGGCTTCGTGGTTCACCTGAATTATCACAATCCGTATCTCTCCCCGTTCGAGGAGTTTCAGCGCTTCAAGACGCATCCGCTGGTGCGCGACACCTTCGCGGGCGGCAAGCGGCTCGCGTACGGCGCCCGCGCCATTTCCGAAGGCGGCTGGCAGTCGGTGCCGCGCGTGGCATTCCCGGGCGGCGCGCTGATCGGCTGCGCCGCGGGCTTCCTCAACGTGCCGCGCATCAAGGGCACGCATAACGCCATGCTTTCCGGCATGCTCGCCGCCGAGCACGCGGCAGCCGCACTCTCAGCCGGGCGCGCCGGGGACGAGCTTGCGGATTACGAGGCGGCGTGGCGCTCCTCCGACATCGGCCGCGACCTGCACCGCGTGCGCAACGTCAAGCCGCTATGGTCGAGGTTCGGCACGGTTCTCGGCGTCGGGCTCGGCGGCCTCGACATGTGGACGAACACGCTCGGTTTTTCTTTGCTCGGCACGCTTCATCACGGCAAGCCCGACAGCGACACGCTCGATCCCGCCGCGCGCCATCAACCGATCGTCTACCCCAAACCGGACGGCAAGCTCACCTTCGACCGGCTCTCCTCCGTGTTCCTGTCGAACACCAACCATGAGGAAGACCAGCCGGTGCATCTGCACGTCAAAGACATGGCATTAGAGAAGACCTCCGAGCACGACGTCTACGCCGGGCCGTCGACGCGTTATTGCCCTGCGGGCGTCTACGAGTGGGTGGGGGAGGGGGCCGATCTGCGCTTCGTCATCAACGCGCAGAACTGCGTGCACTGCAAGACGTGTGACATCAAGGATCCGGACCGCAACATCACCTGGGTGCCCCCGGAGGGGGGCGGCGGCCCGAATTATCCGAATATGTAGTCAGACGACGGACGAGAGAGGACGGACGACGGATTTGTCGTCCTATCTTCGCTTCATCCGTCCTCCGTCGTCTGCCCTCTGTCATCTGTGTCTTACTTTTGCCGCCGTGAAGCATTACCGGCGGGTCTCCGACACAAGGTCGCGCCTCACGTGGCGCCGCCGTCCTTGCGGACGAGGGGCAAAGCGGCCATTGTGGGTAACGCCGGAGGGGTGGTGATTCAGCGCTGCCCGTTCCAGGGAGATCAGCGAACCGTGAACGCTTTCAGCATGTTGCGGTGGACGGCTGGCGCCGTTCTCACCGCCGCCGTGGTTGTCGGTCAAAGCGCCATGGCCGGCCAGACGCCGCCGCCCGGGCTCAGCCCGCAGGAGCTTTCGCACCTCACGACTTCCGGCAGTTACCTTGCCGCGCGCCACGCCGGAGTTGAGCGCGATGCGCCGGCCGCCTCCGCGTTTTACCGCACGGCCTTGCGCCACGACCCGAAGAACGCCGAACTCCTGGAGCGTGCGTTTCTGTCCGTGCTGGCCGACGGCGAGATGGACGAGGCCACCAAGCTCGCCGAGCGCATCGTGCAGCTCGACAAGAGCGATCGGGTTGCTCGGCTTGTGCTCGGGGTGCGCGCGCTCAAGCAGAGACAGTACCAGCTGGCGCGCCAGAATTTCGCCCAGTCGACGCGTGGACCAATCGCCGATCTCACCGCCTCTATTCTCTCCGCCTGGACGCTTTACGGCTCGAACGAGAACCGCGCCGCGATCGACACGATCGATCGCCTCAACGGGCCTGAGTGGTATGCCGCCTTTAAGGATCTGCATGCCGGCCTCATTCTCGACCTCGCCGGCAACCGCAAGGAGGCGGGCAAGCGCCTGGAGCAGGCGCATGCGATCGACGCCAACCAGATTCGTGCGGTCCAGGCCTACGGCAGCTGGCTCGCGCGCAATCAGAACAAGGACGAGGCGCTCAAGGTATTCGACACCTTCGACAAGGTGCTGCCGCGCCACCCGCTCATCGTCGAGATGGTCGACCGCATCAAAGGGGGAGGGAAAACTCCGCCCCTCGTCGATTCACCGCAGGCCGGCGCCGCGGAACTGCTCTACGGGCTCGGCTCCGCGCTCGGGCGCCAGGGCGGCGAGGACCTCGCGCTGTTCTATCTGCAGCTTGCCATTTATCTCGATCCCGAGCAGCCGCTCGCGTTGCTGACGCTGGGCGATCTCTACGAGAACCTGAAAAAGCCGGCGCTCGCGCTCAAGGTTTATCAGAAATTGCCCGAGCACTCGCCGCTGCACCGCAACGCCGAGATCCAGATGGCGATCGATCTCGACTCGCTCGACCGCACCGATGAGGCCAAGAAGCGGCTGGACAAGCTGATCACGGATCGGCCCAAGGACCTCGACGCGATCCGCGCCCTCGGCGACATCCTGCGCGAGCGCAAGCAGTATGCCGACTGCGCCAGCACCTACAGCAAGGGCATCGCCGCGCTTGCCACGCCGGAGAAGCAGAACTGGTACCTGTTCTACTTCCGCGGCATTTGTTACGAGCGCTCGAAGCAGTGGCCGCTCGCCGAGGCCGATCTCAAGAAGGCGCTCGACCTCTATCCCGAGCAGCCGCACGTGCTCAACTATCTCGGCTATTCCTGGGTCGACCAGGGTATCAACCTCGACGAGGGCATGCGCATGATCCGGCGCGCCGTCGAGCAGCGGCCCGACGACGGCTACATCGTCGACTCGCTCGGCTGGGCCTATTTCCGCATCAACAATTACGACGAGGCGGTGAAGAACCTCGAGCGGGCGGTCGAGCTCAAGCCCGAGGACCCGACCATCAACGATCACCTCGGCGACGCCTATTGGAAGGTCGGCCGCTTCCTCGAGGCGGCGTTCCAGTGGTCGCACGCGCGCGACCTCAAGCCCGATGCCGACGAACTCGCGCGCATCGAAGCCAAGCTCAAGTCCGGCCTGATCGACGAGAACGCTTCCGCTACCGAGGCCGCCAAGAAGAAGCCCGGCAACGGCGGCTGACCGCCGCGTGCCACCGCTGACCGAGCCGGCGCCCGCCAAGGTCAACCTGACTTTGCGGGTGACCGGGCGGCGCCCGGACGGTTATCACGAACTGGAAAGCCTGGTGGCGTTCGCTCGCGTGGGCGACCGCCTCGACTTCACGCCGGGCGATGCGCTCGCGCTTGAGGTTACGGGTCCGTTCGCGGCGTCCGCCGGTAGCGTCGCCGACAATCTCGTGCTCAAGGCCGCGCGCGAACTGGCGCGCCGCGCGCCCGATTTTCAGCTCGGAGGTTTTTATTTGCTCAAGGAACTCCCCGTCGCCGCCGGCCTCGGCGGCGGGTCGGCTGACGCGGCGGCGGCGTTGCGTCTTCTCGCCCGCGCCAACGCGCTCGCTCTCGATGATCCTCGGATTGCCGCTGCCGCAAGCGCGACCGGCGCCGACGTTCCCGTGTGTGTTGATGCCAAGCCGCGCGTGATGCGCGGCATCGGCGAGATCCTCTCCGCGCCGCTTGCTGTTCCGCCGCTCCCCGCTGTGCTGGTCAATCCCGGCGTGCCGCTCGCCACCAAGGACGTGTTCGCGGCATTCGCGCGCGGCGGCGCGGCGAAGGCGACCGCTCCGTTCGACGCCGCGACCATTAACGGCGCATCGGTCGAGAGCGCGCTTGCCGCACTCGCGGGCGGCATCAACGATCTCGAGCCGGCCGCGATTTCACTGTGCCCGGCGGTGGCGAACGCACTCGCCGCGCTCGCAGCAACGCCCGACTGCCGCTTGGCGCGCATGTCAGGCTCGGGCGCCACCTGCTTCGGGCTCTATTTGAACGAAGCCGCGGCCGCGGCTGCTTCGCAGGGGCTTGTCGTCGCTTATCCTGACTGGTGGGTGCGGGCGACGGTGCTCGGCTGAGAGGCGCCCGCGTTGATTCGCAACGTATTGACGTATTTTAGTATTGGTTCTCGCAACGTGAAAATTTGGGCGAAGCCATGCGCAATATCACGATGTCTTTGCTGGCGATTGCGGCGGTCATCTTTGTGACAACCGGAGCGGCTTCAGCGGCGGCCCTATCTTCGAACGCGATGTGCCGGGCCGCTGCCAAAACCACTCTGGTATCCAAGGTCCATTGCCGCATCGTGCGGAAATGCAGCTACTTCGGTTGCTCGTACGAAGAAGTGTGCAGCTGAGCACGGAGCCGGCGCTGCAACTAACGAGTTAATGCGCGCGCGCGATGCAGAACTCGACGGTCTCCTCGAGCGCCGCTTTCATCACTGAATCAGGAAACAGCGCCAGCGCATCCTTGGCGATCGCCCCGTAGTGGCGCGCGCGCTTGACCGTGTCTTCGAGCGCCCGGTGCTTGGCCATGAGGCCGAGCGCGATTTCCAAATCCTTCTCGGCGGCGTCCCCCTGTTCCAAGGTCCGCCGCCAGAACGCGCGCTCGCCCTCCGAACCGCGGCGAAACGACAGCACCACCGGCAAGGTGATCTTGCCCTCGCGGAAATCGTCGCCGACGTTCTTGCCGAGCTTCGCCGATTTGCCGCCGTAGTCGAGGGCGTCATCGACCAGCTGAAAGGCGATGCCGAGATTCATGCCGAACGAGCGGCACGCGGCGACATCCTCCTTGGGCCGGCCGGCGAGCACCGGGCCGACCTCGCAGGCGGCCGCGAACAGCTCGGCGGTCTTGGCGCGGATGACGGCGAGGTATTCGTCTTCGGTCGTGGCAGTGTTCTTGGCGGAAGCAAGCTGCATCACCTCGCCCTCGGCGATCACCGCGGCGGCCGAGGAGAGAATTTCCAGCGCCCGCAGCGCGCCGACTTCGACCATCATCTTGAACGCCTGGCCGAGCAGGAAGTCACCGACGAGAACGCTCGCTTCGTTGCCCCACAGCATGCGCGCCGCGAGCTTGCCGCGCCGCATCTCGCTTTCATCGACCACGTCGTCATGCAGCAAGGTCGCCGTGTGCATGAACTCGACGGCGGCCGCGAGCTTGACGTGGCCGTCGCCCGGGTAGCCGGCGAGTTGGGCCATGGCGACGGTGAGGATCGGGCGCAGCCGCTTGCCGCCGGAATTGATCAGGTGGTTGGCAACCTCGGGGATCATCGTCACCTGCGAACCGGTGCGCGCGAGGATCGCGGCGTTGACACGGTCCATATCGGCAGCGACGAGATCGACCAGTCGGTCGATCGAGGCCGAGGCGACGGATTCGAACGGAATGATGACGGCCAAGGCGATGTCTCCCGCGCACCCCGGCGCGCTAACGACCTGAGAACGCACATGTTCCCGGCCTGATCGAGCCGGCGCGGCTTCGCACAGCCAACCCCGCCTCAACCGTTTGCGGCCGGGGGCGGCCGCTGGAAAGAGAATAGAAATGCTCCGAAACAGCGGCAAGGGCATACCTTGTCGCAAGCGGACGACAGAGGACGGACGACACACGACGGAAAAGCTCGTATATTCCCTTTCCGTCCTCTGTCCCCCGTCCTCGGTCGTCCGATATGCGCGAACTCGTACGCACCAACGACGCGGTGCTGGTTTCGGCGATCGGCGCCCTGCTTGACGGCGCCGGCATCGCTCACGTCGTGCTCGACCAGAACATGAGCGTGCTGGAGGGCTCGATCGGGATCCTGCCGCGGCGCATCCTGGTGGCGGAGGATCAGGCGCGCACGGCGCGCAAGCTGCTCGTCGACGCGGGGCTCGCCCACGAACTGCGTCCCGATGAGGCCTGAGCCCGTCGCATGTTCCGGCGAAGTGGGTACCGGTTCGCCGACAAGAACATGCGCAATGCAAAAAACCTCGCGGTGACGGAAGATGCCGTGCTGGGCGGCCGGCTGGTGCTCCGCCAGCCCCGGCGCGGACACCGTTTCGGCCACGATGCGATCCTGCTCGCCGCGTCGACACCCGCGAAAGCGGGCGAGCACGTGGTCGAGTTCGGCGCCGGGGTCGGCGCGGCCGGGCTTGCGCTGGCCTCGCGCGTGCCGGGACTCGCGCTCACCCTCGTCGAAATCGATCGCGAACTCGCGACGCTCGCGGGCGAGAACATCAGCCGCAACGGTTTGGCCGACGGCGTACGCGCGGTGACCCTCGACGTGACCGCGGGTGCGCGCGCCTTTGCGGCGGAGGCGCTGCCGCCCGGCTCGGCTGCCCGCGTGCTCATGAACCCTCCGTTCAACGATCCGGCGGTGAGCAGAGCTTCACCTGACGCGGGACGCCGCTGCGCGCACGTCTCGGCCGGTATCGCGCCGTGGCTTAACAGCGCCCAACGGCTGCTCGGCGCGGGCGGAACCGTCACGTTGATCTGGCGTGCCGACGGTCTTGGCGACGTATTGTCGGCGCTCGCGCCTGGGTTCGGCGCGATCACGGCTCAGCCGGTGCATCCGCGGGCCGATGCACCCGCGGTCCGCGTGCTCGTGCGCGCGGTCAAGGGGAGCGGTGCGCCGCTCGTCTTGCTGCCGCCTCTCGTGCTGGCCGGCACCGATGGCCGCCCGAGCGCGGAAGCAGAGGCGGTGTTGCGCCACGGCGGGGCATTGCCGCTCGCCGATGTCTAAGTTTGCTCAGTGACGTTGTTTAGAAACGTTATAAGCCGCGTTATTTTAGAAGCGTTGTAATGTGGCCATCACGTTCTTTAATTAGAGTAATTGTAATGTTTGTTCAATTGGTTGACCCGACTTGGCCGCGACGGTAAGTAAGTATCGCCGGGAATGAGCAGCGGGGGCATGAGATGCGTGCGCGCGGGAAGGCATTGGCCTTGGGCTCGGCGGTGGCCGTTGCCACACTGTTTGCCGGCATCCCGGCCTATGCGGATAACGGCAACAATTTTTACGAGATCGAGACCAAATACATCTTCGGCTTCACCGAGGGCTCCGGCATCGGCCTCGAAGGCGAGAAGGAGTTTTCGCCCGAGACCGTCATCAACTTCGGCAAGCGCGACGGCCGCTATGCGGTGAGTGAAACCAAATTCGAATACGAGTTCACCCCCAACCAGTACATCCAGATCGAGCTCGGGCCGCTCGTGTCCTATTACGACATCCGCAACGTTACCGGGCTCGACGACATGAATGCCGTGAAATGGAACGGCTTCTTTGCCGAGCTGCGTTATCTGCTTTTTGACCGCGGCACCAATCAACCGCTCGCGGTCACGCTTTCAGCCGAGCCCGAGTGGCACGCATTCGACGAAACGAGCGGGGCGCACGTCGTCAACTACGGCTTGGAGATGAAGGTCAACGCCGACCTCGAACTCATGGCAAACCGCCTCTATCTCGGCGCCAACACGCTCTACGAGCCGGAAACGACGCGCGCGGATCTCGGGGGGTGGGATCAGGAATCGACGCTCGGCCAGTCCCTCGCGCTCGCCTATCGGGTTCGTCCCGATGTCACGATCGGCGCCGAAGCGTGGTATTTGCGCCACTATGACGGAATTTTTTTCAACAGCTTCACCGGCGACGCGGTCTATGTCGGGCCGACGCTTTACGTCCAGCTCTCCAATAAGGCGTTCATGACGGCGGCGTGGAATACCCAGATCGCCGGGCATGAAGCGGGCGTTGGCACGCTCGACCTCGCCGACTTTTCGCGCCATCGCGCCAAGGTGAAGTTTGCTTTTGAGTTTTAGCTGCGCTGCCAAACAACTTGCGCTTCGAAGGAGACGAGCCCGATGATTTGGATGGTAGGCAGGCGCGCGGCTGTGGCCGCGCTGGTAGGTGCCGCGCTCATCGCCGTGGGCTCCCGGGCGCGAGCCCAGGACGCGGTCGTTCATATCACCGTCAAGAACCACCGCTTCGAGCCGGCCGAGCCGCGTGCGCCCGCCAACCGGCCGATCACCATCAGGGTGCGCAACCAGGATTCCGTGCCGATGGAGTTCGAAAGCGTGCGGCTTCGGGTCGAGAAAGTGGTGCCGGCCAACAGCGAGGGCGTGGTCCACGTGCGCGCGCTCTCGCTGGGACGCTATGAATTCTTCGACGATTTCCATAAACAGACGCGAGGCACCCTGGTCGTCGAGTAGCTCGTGCTTGCCTAGCTTGGGTGCAAAAAAAGCAGCAACAGCTTAGAACCGTTCCAACTCGTGCTGATTTGAATTGTTCTAATGAGTGCGTATTCGTTGACAACGCTCTCCCCCGGCCAACAATTTGCGCATATCTATGTCGTCGGGAGATGACGATGCGGACAGGTCCGTTGAGTGCCCTGGTGTTAGCTGCTGCCCTTGTGGCGCTTATCAGCAGCGCCGGCGCCAAGGAATATCCGATCGGCAAGCCGAAGACGGCCAACGGCATGGAAATTTCCGCGGTCTACCTGCAGCCGATCGAGATGGAGCCGCCCGGCATGATGCGGGCGGCCGCCGACTCCGACATTCACCTCGAGGCGGACATCAAGGCGACCAAGGGCAACGCCAACGGATTTCCCGAAGGGGACTGGGTGCCCTATCTCGTCGTTCACTATGAATTGACCAAGCTCGACGGCGGGCAGGTGATCAAAGGCGAGCTGATGCCCATGGTCGCCAACGATGGCCCCCACTACGGCGATAACGTCAAGCTCATGGGCCCGGGCAAATACAAGCTGACCGTGACCGTGTCGCCGCCGAGCGAAAACACGCACGCGCCGTTCGGCCGGCACGTCGATAAGGAGACCGGCGTCGGACCCTGGTTCAAGACGTTCTCGGCCGACTACGAGTTCGTGTTTGCCGGGACCGGCAAGAAGGGTGCGTATTGAGTACGCGCTCGGTCGCTCGATGCGTTCACCCGCGAAACCGCGTTCTCATGATGCTCCGCGCGTTCGTTCTCATCGCCGCCACCGCCCTTCCATTCGCCGCGACCAAAGGTCACGCGGAGGACATTCCGGTGTTCAGTATCGAGTTCAAGGACGGGGTGATCATCCCGTTGCGGCTCGAGGTGCCAGCCGGCCGCGCCTTCAAGATCGAATTGCACAATACCGGCAGCAGCCCGGCGGAGTTCGAGAGCATCGAACTTCACCGCGAGAAGGTGCTCGCCGCGCAGAGCACCTCGTTCATCGTGTTCCGCACGCTCGATCCGGGAGAGTACAAATTTTTCGACGACTTTCATCCCGGCGCGCCCCAGGCGATTCTGGTGGCGAAATGAACCGGCGGGACGCATGACGACCGCGGACGTGACGTGGCGCGGCGACAGCTTGGCGCGGCGGGCCGGCGATTGGCTCGTGTGCCATCAGGGCGCCGTGCGGCGGCTGCAATGGTTGGTGGTCGCCGTGTATCTCGTGCTCGTCGCGGTGCCGGCTTTCCTGCCGTTGCCGGACCGCTCCGCGCATATTTGGAACAGCATCACGCTATTCGCCCAGTTCGTGTTCTGGGGCATCTGGTGGCCTTTCGTCCTGTTGAGCATGGTGCTGGTCGGGCGCTCGTGGTGCGGCCTCATCTGTCCGGAAGGGACGCTGACCGAGTTTGCCAGCCGCTACGGACAAGGACGCGCACTGCCGCGCTGGCTCACCTGGGGCGGCTGGCCGTTCGTCACCTTCGCCTGCGTGACGATCTACGGGCAGATGGTGAGTGTATATCAGTATCCGAAGCCGGTGCTCGTGGTGTTGGGCGGCTCGACCGTGGCGGCGATCCTCGTCGGCCTGCGCTACGGACGCAACAAGCGTGTCTGGTGCCGTTATCTTTGTCCGGTCAATGGCGTGTTTGCGTTGCTCACGAAGCTCTCGCCGCTGCATTTCCGCGTGGACCCGGAAGCCTGGCAGATCTCGCAGCGGCGCCGCGAGCACCCGGAGCGCGTGAATTGCGCGCCGCTCGTACCGATCCGCACCATGCGCGGCGCCAGCGATTGCCATATGTGCGGCCGTTGCAGCGGATTTCGCGGCGCCGTGGCGCTCTCGACCCGCGCGCCCAACGAGGAAATCGTCAACGTGGCGGGCCGGCGCACCAATCCGTGGGAGACCGTCCTCATCGTGTTCGGTCTCATGGGCATCGGGCTTGGCGCCTTCCACTGGTCGGCAAGTCCGTGGTTTGTCAGCACCAAGCAGGCGCTCGCCGAATGGCTGGTCGAGCACGGCGTGATGTGGCCGCTAGAACTCACCGCGCCGTGGTGGATCCTCACCAACTATCCGACCCAGAACGACGTGATGACCTTGCTCGATGGCGCGGTGCTGATCGGCTACATCCTGGCGACCGGGCTCATCGTCGGCGGCGCCGTCACCCTGCTGCTCGCCGGCGCGACCCGCGTGCTCGGCGCGTGGTCATGGCGGCGCTTCCACCACTTGGCTCAGTCGCTGCTGCCGCTGGCGGCCTGCGGTGTGTTTCTCGGCCTCTCCGCGCTGAGCGTCACCGTGCTCCGGGCCGAAGGCCTGACGCTCTCCTGGGTCGGCGCCGCGCGTGGGCTCCTTCTCGCCGGTGCCGCGCTGTGGTCGGTCTGGCTCGCTTGGCGCGTCGCCGGCCTGACAGCACGCGGCCTGCGGCGCGGGATCGCCACCGCCTGCGTCACGCTCGCGACGGTGGTGGGCCTCTCCGGCTGGGGCCTGCTTTTCTGGGTGTGGTAGGAAACATCCATGCTTGCCGCGCTCATCATCGTGTTCCGCGAAGTATTCGAGGCGGGAATCATCGTCGGCATCATGTTGGCGGTGACGCGCGGCATCGCCCATAGCGGCTGGTGGATCGGCGGCGGCGTTGCCGCCGGCGCGCTCGGCGCCTGCGGGGCGGCGGTTTTCGCCGGTGCCTTGGCGGCGGCCTTCGAAGGATACGGGCAGGAATTTTTCAACGCCGCGATCCTCATCGTCGCGGTCGTCATGCTCACCTGGCACAATGTCTGGATGGCGCATCACGGGCGTGAGCTTGCGGCCGAGATGCGCGCCGCCGGCGAAGCCGTCGCCGCCGGATCAAAGTCGCTCGCTGGGCTGGCGGTGGTCGTCGCCGTCGCCGTGTTGCGCGAAGGCTTCGAAGCCGTGCTGTTTCTCTACGGCGTCGTCGCCGCCTCCGACGCGGGCTCGGGGCTTGCTCTTTTTGCCGGCGGCACCATCGGCCTGCTGCTCGGCGCCGCCATCTCCGCCATGACTTACCTCGGTTTGCTCACCATCCCGAGCCGCTATCTGTTCCAGGTGACGACCATCATGCTGGCGTTCCTTGCCGCCGGCATGGCCGCTCAGGCCGTCGCCTTCCTCGAGCAGGCGGATGCGCTCACCGCACTCGGCGCCGTCCTGTGGGATACTTCATGGATCCTGTCCGATCACTCGATGCTCGGACGGGCGCTCCATACGCTGGTCGGGTACACCGACCAGCCGACCGCACTGCAGTTGCTCGTTTATCTGGCGACGCTCGCCGTCACCTTCGGGCTGCTGCGGCTGTTCTCGTCACAGCCGGCGCCGCAGGCCGCGACTTGATAGTCGTCATCGCGAGCGGAGCGAAGCGATCAAGGGGTCACGGCACTACGCCCTGGATTGCTTCGGCGCTACGCGCCTCGCAATGACGGTGAGGGTCTACGCAGGGCCGCTCGGGGCTCCCGGCGTGAATTTGAGAGAGACCCCGTTCATGCAGTAGCGCTTGCCGGTCGGCGGCGGCCCGTCGTCGAAAACGTGGCCGAGGTGGCCGCCGCAGCGCCGGCAGTGCACTTCGGTGCGCGGGATGATCATGCTGTAATCGGTCGAGGTGCGAACCGCGTCCTCGATCGGCGCGTAGAAGCTCGGCCAGCCGGTGCCGCTGTCGAATTTCGTCTCGGACTTGTAGAGCGGCAGCTCGCAGGCGCTGCAACTGAACACGCCGGCGCGGTGCTCGTCATTGAGCGGGCTCGTGAACGGCCGTTCCGTGCCGTGCTTGCGCAGCACCTGGAACTGCGCCGGCGTGAGCACGCGGCGCCACTCGTCCTCGCTATGGGTGATCTCGAAGGTCTCCGCGCCGGCCTTGCTCGCGCGCAGGAAGGCCGGTGCCGCCACCGCGGCCATCACGCAGGCGCCGCCGATGAGGATTTCGCGTCGGTTCATGTTCGTCTCCTCGCGTGCATCAACTCACGAGTTCGGCTTGCCCCACAATTGCTCGAGCCGTTGATCGCGCCCGCAATTGTAGCGGTAGAACTTATATTGAACCGGATGTGTCCGGTAATAGCGCTGATGATAGTCTTCCGCCGGCCAGAACGTCGTGGCGGCGACGATTTGGGTGACGATCGGCTTATCGAAACGGCCCGATTTCACCAACGCCTCTTTCGACGCCTCGGCGATGCGTTTCTGTTCGTCGTCCTGATAGAAAATCGCCGAGCGGTATTGGGTGCCGTGGTCGCAGAACTGGGCGTTGACGGCGAGCGGGTCGATGTTGTGCCAGAACACGTCGACGAGCTTCTGGTAGCTCACCTTCCCCGGGTCGTAGACCACCTGCACGGATTCGGCGTGACCGGTGGTGCCGGAGGAAACTTCTTCGTAAGTCGGCTTGGATTTGGTGCCGCCGGTATAGCCGGAGGTGACCGAGACCACGCCGGCTATCTCATCGAACGGATGTTCCATGCACCAGAAACAGCCGCCGGCGAAAATCGCAGTCTTGCGGCCCGCCTCGGGAGCGGTGCCCTGGGCGAGAACGGCCGAGCCCATGACCGTGAGGGCGAACGCCACGACTGCACGCAGGAGCCTTGAACCCATGGTGTCCTCCTGATCGTAACCATTCATATGATAAATCGTTTGATCACTGGAAAGTAACGAGTTCGTAAGACGGAGGACAGACGCCGGACGACCGAGGACCGATGGCGTTCAAGACATCCCTTCCTTCCGTCCTCCGTCCTCTGTCCTCTGTCGTCCGGTACCGCTTGAGCCCGAGCCTTTTGCGGCCTATGTCCTCCTCCATGCGCGAAACTCTGTACCGGCTATCGGAGCGCCTGCGCCCGCTGCTGCCGGCCCGCCTCCGCGGCGGCGCCGCGGTGGTTCCGGTGGTGCGGCTTTCCGGCGTCATCGGCTTCTCGACGCCGCTGCGGCCGGGGTTGACCATGTCCTCGGTCGCCCGCTCGCTCGAGCGCGCGTTCTCGGTGCGCAACGCCTCCGCCGTGGCGCTGGCGATCAATTCGCCCGGCGGCTCGGCGGTGCAGTCGCATCTCATCTACCAGCGCATCCGCCAGCTCGCCGAAGAGCACGAGCGGCCGGTGATCGCCTTCCTCGAAGACGTCGCGGCCTCGGGCGGCTACATGATCGCCTGCGCGGCCGACGAGATCGTCTGCGATTCCTCCTCGATCGTCGGCTCGATCGGCGTGGTCGGCGGCACCTTCGGTTTCAACCGGCTGCTCGAGCGCCTCGGCATCGAGCGGCGCATCTATACCGCCGGCGAACGCAAGGTGATGCTCGATCCGTTCCAGCCCGAGAAGCCCGAGGACGTGGCGCACCTCAAGGCGATCCAGCAGGACATTCATCAGGGCTTTATCGATCTCGTGAAAGGCCGCCGCGGCGCTGCGCTCAACGGTGACGAGTCGAGCCTTTTCAGCGGCGAATATTGGACCGGCCGCAAGGCGCAGGAGCTGGGCCTCGTCGACCGGATCGGCGATCTGCGCGGCACCTTGCGCGAGCGCTACGGCGAGACCGTCACGATGCCGCTCATTTCCGCCGAGCGCGGGTGGTTCGGCCGCCGTGCCCAGGGCATCGAGATGGGCGCGCTCGCGCCGTTCGCCGGCGTCGGCTTTGCCGAGGAAATCGTCTCCGCGCTCGAAGCGCGGGCGCTGTGGGCGCGCTACGGGTTGTGACTTCGAGCATGATCCCGAAAGTGGGAACCGGTTTTCGGAAAAGATCATGCTCCAGGAAAAATATTGCAGCCGCGCATAAGGCACGTGGGGAGACCGTCATGCCGCCGCTGATCATATGGGCCCTGGGCGTCGTCGGGGCCGTGGCGCTGGCGCGGCTGATCGCGCGCGAGGCGCGCCGCATCAACGCCGAGCTTCACCCCGCCGCGCCGGCTCCGGTGGACGGCGAGGCGGTCACGCTCGAGCGCGATCCGAAGACCGGCGTCTATCGGCCGAAGTGATGGCGCAAGACTCGCTCGCCCCGTCGCGCTCGTTTCAGGGGCTGATCCTCGCGCTGCAGCGTTACTGGGCCGACTGGGGCTGCGTTATCTTGCAGCCCTACGACATGGAGGTTGGCGCCGGCACGTTTCATCCCGCCACCACGTTGCGCGCGCTCGGCCCGCGGCCGTGGAACGCCGCCTACGTGCAGCCCTCGCGCCGCCCGAAGGACGGCCGCTACGGCGAGAACCCCAATCGCCTCCAGCATTATTATCAGTTTCAGGTGATCCTCAAGCCGTCGCCGTCCGACATCCAGGACCTTTATCTCAACTCGCTCGTCGCGATCGGCATCGACCCCGCGGTGCACGACATCCGCTTCGTCGAGGACGACTGGGAGAGTCCGACTCTGGGCGCCTGGGGACTCGGCTGGGAATGCTGGTGTGACGGCATGGAGGTCTCGCAGTTCACCTACTTCCAGCAGGTGGCGGGCTTCGAGTGCACGCCGGTGTCGGGCGAACTGACCTACGGGCTCGAGCGGCTCGCCTGCTATCTGCAGGGCGTCGACCGCATCATGGATTTGAACTTCAACGGCCGCGAGGGACCGGAGAAGGTGAGCTATGGCGACGTGTTTCTGCAGGCCGAGCAGGAATACTCACGGCACAATTTCGAATTTGCCGACACCGACATGCTGTTCGAGCAGTTCCGCATGGCCGAGAAGGCGTGCCAGCGCTACCTCGACGCCGGCTGGGCGAACGGCAACAAGCGCCGGCACCTCATGGCGCTCCCCGCCTACGACCAGTGCATCAAGGCGAGCCACATCTTCAATCTGCTCGACGCGCGCGGGGTGATCTCGGTGACCGAGCGGCAGAGCTACATTCTGCGCGTGCGCGAACTCGCCAAGGGCTGCGGCGCCGCCTGGCTCGCCACCGAAGCCGGCGGCACGAGCGCGTGATCATGCCCGATCTCCTCTTTGAACTCTTCTCCGAAGAAATCCCCGCCCGCATGCAGGCGAAGGCGGCGGACGATTTGAAGAAGCTCGTCACCGATCGCCTGGTCGACGCCGGCCTCGTCTACGAAGCCGCGCGCGCCTTCGTCACGCCGCGGCGGCTCGCGCTCGTCGTCGAAGGCGTGCCGGCGCGCCAGCCCGACCTCAAGGAGGAGAAGAAAGGCCCGCGCGTGGGTTCGCCCGAGCGCGCGATCGAGGGCTTTCTCAAGAGCGCCGGGCTTTCCTCGATCGGCGAAGCGAAGATCCAGAAGGACCCGAAGCGCGGCGATTTTTACATCGCGCTGATCGACCGCCCCGGCCGCCCTGCCATCGACGTCATCGCGGAAATCCTCCGTGCGGCGGTCCGTTCTTTTCCGTGGCCGAAGTCGATGCGCTGGGGTGCGGGCTCGCTCTCCTGGGTGCGCCCGCTCCATTCGATTGTCGCGACCTTCGGGCCGCAGACCGAGGACCCCGACGTCGTGCCGTTCACCGTCGACGGCATCGCGTCTGGCAACACCACACGCGGGCACCGCTTCATGGCGCCGGCACCGTTCGCGGTGCGCCGCTTCGAGGATTATCGCGACAAGCTCGAGAAGGCGAAGGTGGTCCTCGATCAGGCGCGCCGCGCCGAGATCATCCTCGCCGACGCGAAGAACCTCGCCTTCGCGCAAGGCTATGAATTGGTCGAGGACGCGGGCCTGCTCGCCGAGGTCGCCGGGCTCGTCGAATGGCCGGTCGTGCTCATGGGCGCGTTCGAGCCGGAGTTCCTCGCGCTGCCGCCTGAGGTCGTACGCACGACCATCCGCAACAATCAGAAATGCTTCGTGCTGCGCGACGCTTCGACCGCGCGGCTCGCCAACAAATTCATCCTCGTCGCCAACATGGCGGCCGCCGACGGTGGCAAGGCGATCGTCGCCGGCAACGAGCGGGTGATCCGCGCGCGGCTTTCCGACGCCAAGTTCTTCTGGGATGGCGATCTTAAAGTTCCACTGGAAGACCGGCTGCCGAAGCTCAAGCAGATCGTGTTCCACGAAAAGCTCGGCACGCAATATGAACGGGCGGAGCGTATTGCGCGTCTGGCGCGCGAGCTTGCGCCCACGGTCAACGCCGATCCCGCCAAGGCGGAGCGTGCTGCGTGGCTCGCCAAGATCGACCTCGTCAGCGAGATGGTTGGCGAGTTTCCCGAATTGCAAGGCCTCATGGGCCGCTACTACGCCGAGGCACAGGGCGAGGACGAAGCGGTCGCCCACGCCATCGCGGATCATTACAAGCCGCAGGGGCCGAACGATCTCGTGCCGGCCGATCCGGTCTCGGTCGCGCTGGCTCTGGCGGACAAGCTCGACACCCTGGTTGGGTTCTGGGCGATCGATGAGAAGCCGACCGGGTCAAAAGACCCCTATGCGCTCAGGCGCGCGGCCCTCGGTGTGATCCGCCTCATATTAGAAAATGGGCTGCGCCTCGGCATCGTTACTCTGTCGGAGCATCACGCGGTCGCTATTGATCAGACATCCGCGCGATTGAAGCGCGACCGAGATCAGAAGTTGGGTGGCGTCATTTCCGAATCGACAGGTCTCGTATCAGTTTCAGTGTCTGGAAGACTAGTTCGTAGGAGTAGTGTTGAACTGATTGCTTTCTTTGCCGATCGCTTGAAGGTTCAACTGCGTGAACAGGGCGCACGCCACGATTTGGTCGATGCCGTCTTTGCCCTCGAAGGGCAGGATGACCTCTTGCTGATCGTGCGGCGGGTGGAGGCGCTGGCGAAATTTCTCGACAGCGACGACGGCAAGAACCTGCTCGCCGGCTACAAGCGCGCGGTCAATATCATTCGCATCGAGGAGAAGAAGGATGACGCGAGCTACACCGGCGCGCCCGATCCGCAGCGTTATGCCCAAGCGGAGGAGCGCGCCCTTGCTCAAGGCATCGATGCCGCCAAACAGGAAGCGAGCGCCGCGACCGCCCGCGAGGATTTCGCCGGCGCCATGGGGGCGATCGCGAAGCTACGCCCGGCGGTCGATGCGTTCTTCGACAAAGTCACGGTCAATGTCGATGAACCTGCCGTGCGTGCCAACCGCCTCAAGCTCCTCAATCAAATCCGGGAAGCAACGCTGGCCGTCGCGGATTTCTCCAAAATCGAAGGGTGAACCATCTTGCCAGTTCACTCGACCAAATTATTGAGGGTACTCGCCATGTTGCTCGCCCCTGCCATTGCCGCCATCTGCGCCGCGCTGATGCTGTTCGCGGCCGCGCCGCTGCGCGCCGAACCGGCCACGGGCGCCAGGCAGAGCGAGTTCGAGCGCATGCTCAAGGATTATCTCGCCGCGCATCCCGAGGCGATCCAGGAGGCGCTCGACACGCTCGCCGCCCGCAAGGCGGCCGCCAAAGCCGAGCAGCAGAAGGCAACGATCAAGGCAAACCAGGGCGAGCTGTTCTCCTCGCCGCGCCAGGTGACGCTCGGCGATCGCGCCGGCGACGTCACCCTGGTCGAGTTCTTCGATTACAATTGCGGTTACTGCAAGCGCGCGCTCGCCGACTTGCTCGAGCTGATGAACAGCGACCCCAAGCTCAAGGTCGTGCTCAAGGAATATCCCATTCTCGGCCCGGACTCGGTCGAAGCGGCCCGCGTCGCCGTCGCCGTGCGCATGCAGGATGCCGGTGCGCGCTATCTCGCCTTCCACCGCAAGCTGCTGGAGAACCGCGGCCATAACGACAAGGCGCGCGCGCTCGCGGCGGCCGAGGAGGCCGGCTTCGACATGACACGGCTCGAACGCGACATGGCGAGCGAGGAGGTCACGCAGTCCCTCGACGAATCCATCCGCCTCGGCAAGGAGCTCGCGATCAACGGCACGCCGGGCTACGTGGTCGGCGAGCGCGTGGTGATCGGCGCGCGGGGCGAGCAGGTGCTCAGGGAGAGCGTCGCTGCGGCACGGAAGTGATCTTTGTAGCCCGGATGAGCCGCGCAGCGGCGAAATCCGGGGACCGTCGCGCCGCATTTCCGCCCGCCATCGCGGGCGTCCTGCGGGCTACGGCCTCACCGCGCTAGCCAATATCGCCGCGATCGGAATGTGCAGCTCATCGCCGTGACGGAAGCGCTCGGCTTGCGCCGCCATATGCGCTGCGATCGCCGGCAGCGCGTCCGCATCCTGCGCCTCGATCAGTGCGGCGGTGCGGGCGGTACCGTTGCGGAACGCGGCGAGAAGGTCGTGCACGCTCTTCATCCGCCACGCGCGTTCCACCAGCCGCGCGTCGGCGTCGCGAAAGCCGGCTTCGGCGAGTGCCGCCGCGCAGTTTTCCTCGCTGTTGATGCTTCCACTCGGCGGCGGTGTCTTCGCGGCGTCGAGTGCGCCGTGCGCCCGGATCGCATCAAACAAAAGCCGCCAGGGGACGTTAGTGTCGGGGCGCGGCCAGACCGTGAAGGCGGCGCGGCCGCCCGGCGCGAGCAGCCGGTGCATTTCGGCGAGCGCCGCGGCGGGGTGCGGCACGTGATGCACGCCGAAATTCGCAACCACCGCATCGAATGAATCCTCGGCATAGGGCAGCGCTTCCGCGTCCCCTTGGGAAAATTCGACGCGCGGCAGCGCGGCGCGGGCAATCGCCAGCATGGCGGAGGAGAAATCGACGCCGCTCGCGCGTGCGCCGCGCGCGGCGGCGGCGCCGGCCACGAGCCCCGGCCCGCAACACACGTCGAGCACGCGCGTATCCGCGTTGACGCGCGCTGCATCGAGCAGCGGGTCGATAAATCCGCGCGTTGCCGCCGCGAACGTATCGCCGTAGTCGGCGGCGACGCGCTGCCAGCTCGCAAGTTCGAACGCGCGGATGCCGTGCGGGTCCGATTCCATCGCACTCAGTCGTAGCATGGTGCGTCGGAATGTCTGGAACTTGGCGCTTTGCCCGGGAGTTAAGCGCCCGTGTTTACGCGCCATCTCGGTTGCGCGTGCAAGATCGATTTGGCAGATAGGGGCCGCTTTTCATGACTCAGGTCGACGTGCCAATGCCCGCGAAAACCCGATCTCGCAAGCCGGCGGCCAAGCCGCAGCGTCGCGCGCCGACGCGCAAAGCATCCGCGCGCAAAACGTCGCAAGGCAAGGCCCCGGCGCGCGGGCGCGAGCAGGCGCACGCTGCCAAGGGCAAATGGGTCTACGCGTTCGGCGGCGGCAAGGCGGAAGGCCGCGCGGAGATGAAAAACCTGCTCGGCGGCAAGGGTGCGGGGCTTGCCGAGATGGCGAACCTCGGCCTGCCGGTGCCGCCTGGCTTCACCATCACCACCGACGTCTGCACTTATTTCTACGCCAATCGCAAAACCTATCCGTCCGGCCTCGAGGGCCAGGTGAACGCGGCGCTCGAGCGCCTCGGCAAGATCGTCGGCAAGCATTTCGGTGACGCGGAGAATCCGCTGCTTGTGTCGGTGCGTTCCGGCGCGCGCGCCTCGATGCCCGGCATGATGGACACCGTGCTCAACCTCGGCCTCAACGACGAGACCGTCGAGGCGCTGGCGCGGCAGTCGGGCGACCGCCGTTTCGCCTACGACAGCTATCGCCGTTTCATCACGATGTATTCGAACGTGGTGCTCGGCATCGAGCATCATCTGTTCGAGGAGATCCTCGACGAGTACAAGGAGCGCGAAGGCCACAGCTTCGACACGGATCTCACCGCCGACGACTGGATCGCCCTGGTCAAGCGCTACAAACAGCGGGTCGAGGAGGAACGCGGCGAGCCGTTCCCGCAGGACCCGCGCAAACAATTGTGGGGCGCCATTGACGCCGTGTTTGGCTCGTGGATGAACCAGCGCGCCACTACCTACCGGCGCCTGCACCGTATCCCTGAGAGCTGGGGCACCGCGGTCAACGTCCAGGCCATGGTGTTCGGCAACCTGGGCGAGACCTCGGCGACCGGCGTCGCCTTCACCCGTAACCCCTCGACCGGCGACAAGCAGCTTTACGGCGAGTTCCTGATCAACGCCCAGGGCGAGGACGTGGTGGCCGGCATCCGCACCCCGCAGGAGATCACCGAAGCCGCGCGCGAAGCCGCATCGTCCGACAAGCCGTCGATGGAAAAGGCGATGCCGCAGGCGTTCGCCGAACTCAAGCGCATCCAGCAGACGCTCGAGCGCCATTATCGCGACATGCAGGACCTCGAGTTCACGGTCGAGAGCGGCAAGCTGTGGATGCTGCAGACTCGCTCCGGGAAACGCACCGCCAAGGCGGCGCTCAAGATCGCGGTCGAGCTTGCCAACGAAAAGCTCATCTCGCGCCAGGAGGCGGTGACGCGGGTCGATCCCGCCGCGCTCGATCAGTTGCTGCACCCGACAATCGATCCGAACGCCGAACGCAAGGTGTTGGCGACTGGGCTTCCGGCATCCCCCGGCGCTGCCGCCGGCGAGATCGTGTTCTCGGCCGACGAAGCGGAGCTGCTCAAGAGCCAAAGCCGCAAGGTCATCCTGGTGCGGGTCGAGACCTCGCCCGAGGACATTCATGGCATGCACGCCGCCGAAGGCATTCTCACCACCCGCGGCGGCATGACCTCGCACGCCGCCGTGGTGGCGCGCGGCATGGGCAAGCCGTGCGTCTCGGGTGCCGGCGCCATCCGGGTCGACTACGCCGCGCAGACCATGACGGCCGCGGGCGTCACGCTCAAGAAAGGCGAGACGCTCACCATCGACGGCTCGACCGGGCAAGTGCTCGCCGGCAAGGTGCCGATGCAGGAGCCGGAGCTTTCCGGCGAGTTCGCCACCTTGATGGGTTGGGCCGACAAGGTCCGCCGGCTCAAGGTGCGCGCCAACGCCGACACGCCGAGCGACGCGCGCGCGGCGATGAAGTTCGGCACCGAGGGCATCGGGCTGTGCCGCACCGAGCACATGTTCTTCGAGGCGGACCGCATCGTCGCCGTGCGCGAGATGATCCTCGCCGACGACGAGAAAGGGCGCCGCGCGGCGCTCGCCAAGCTGTTGCCGATGCAGCGCGGCGATTTCGTCGAGCTGTTTTCCATCATGCGCGGCCTGCCGGTGACGATCCGCCTGCTCGATCCGCCGCTGCACGAGTTTTTGCCGCACAGCGAGCGCGAGATCGAGGAAGTCGCGCAGGCGATGGGTGCCGACCCCAAGAAGCTCGCCGACCGCGCGCGCGAGCTGCACGAGTTCAATCCCATGCTCGGCTTTCGCGGCTGCCGCCTCGCCATTGCATTCCCGGAGATCGCCGAGATGCAGGCGCGCGCCATCTTCGAGGCGGCGGTCGAAGCCGGTCAGCGCACCGGCAAGCCGGTGGTGCCCGAAGTGATGGTGCCGTTGATCGCCACCCGCGCCGAGTTCGACCTGGTCAAGAACGCGATCGACGAGGCCGCGCGCGCGGTCAAGGCGGAGACCGGCAGCGAAATCAAATATCAGGTCGGCACCATGATCGAGCTGCCGCGCGCGGCCCTCAAGGCCGGCGAGATCGCCGCGAGCGCCGAGTTCTTTTCGTTCGGCACCAACGATCTCACCCAGACGACGTTCGGGATTTCCCGCGACGATGCGGCGAGCTTCCTCGGCGCCTACACCAGCAAGGGCATTCTTTCGGTCGATCCGTTCATCACGCTGGACCGTGACGGCGTCGGCGAACTGGTGCGCATCGCGGTCGAGCGCGGACAGAAGGTACGCCCCGACATCAAGCTCGGCATCTGCGGCGAGCACGGCGGCGATCCCGCATCGGTCGCCTTCTGTCACGAGGTCGGGCTCGACTATGTTTCGTGCTCGCCCTTCCGCGTGCCGATCGCGCGCCTTGCCGCGGCCCAGGCCGCCCTCGGGATCGACGCCGAAAATCAGGCGTAGCCTTGTAGCCCGCATGAGCCGCGCGCAGCGCGGCGACATGCGGGAGCGGGTCCCGGATTTCGCGCTGGCGCGCTCATCCAGGCTACGGCTTTCCCCCATTAACGCCATGGCAACGTTAATCCGGCAGAAAGGACTGCAGGGCCGATGAGTGCGTTAATTCGGACGGGCGTCCAATGGTTCTGTGGCGTAGCGAGTGGGGCCCGGTCGCGGCGTCGTTCGCGCTTGGCGCGCTCCTCTATGCATTCACCCCGACGACCGCGAGCTACGACGACATCGGCGCGCTGATCGCGCGCCAGCCGCAGGTCGCCGCTCACTGGCACCAGCATCTGCTCACCTCGCCGATCGAGACGGTACGGGCGGGAATTTTCGTGCTGCCGCAGCCGATCGGCACGGCGCGGCCCGGCCCGGCCGGGCTGACACTTGCGAGCTTCGAGCGCGACGATCCCGACATCACCGGCGCCATCCGCGCGAACCTCACGCGCGCCGCGCCGGTCGACCCGGAGCCGCTGGTTTATCCCACGGTCAACCGCGCCGGCAAAGGCGATCGGCTCTCGCCGCAGCGGGCGCCGCAGCCGACCACCACAACCCCGGCCGCGGAGGCCTCCGCCGCCGAGGATGCGCCGCGCAACTTGCAACAGGACATTCTCGACGCGATCGCGCGCGAGCGCCGACCCAAAGTCGCGGCGCCGGCGATCGACGAGATCGAGGCGGCGATGCGCTTCGTGCCGTTTCCGGAATACGACATATCGCTGTCGCTCGAACTCCATCCGCAAATCCCGCGCGACGAGCCGCCGGACGAATCCGCGACCGACCAACCGGACCTCTCGATTCTCGACGAAGCGGCCGATCCCGACCCGACCGAGCGCACCGCCCGCCTTTTCTTCGACCGCGCGCCGATCGGCGCGCTGCCGCCGCGGCTCGAGCACTGGTCGCCGGGACAGGAGCCGGTGCTGATCGTGCCGCAGGTCCCGGCCGATCTCGACATCAAACGCTCGGCGCGCGGCGGCGAGAGTAGGAGCGGGGAGGGCATCACCGTCGCCGGCAAGGGCGAAGTCACCGGCGATGGCCGGCGGCCGAAGAGTCCGGCCGAGCGGCTCGGCCTCGCCGGCAAGGCACGCGCCAAGGCCGAGCAGTGCCTCGCGAACGCTGTCTACTTCGAGGCGCGCGGCGAGCCGGTGCGCGGCCAGATCGCCGTCGCCCAGGTGGTGATGAACCGCGTGTTCTCCGGCTATTATCCCAACGATGTCTGCGGCGTCGTTTATCAGAACGCGCACCGCCATCTCGCCTGTCAGTTCACCTTCGCGTGCGACGGGATTCCCGACCGCATCACCGAGGCCGACGCGTTCGCGCGCGCCAAGCGCATTTCCGCCGCGACCCTCGATGGCGCCGTGTGGTTGCCGGAAATCGGCAAGGCCACGCATTATCACGCCTATTGGGTGCACCCGTGGTGGGTGCGCACCATGCGCAAGCTTTCCCGCATCGGCGTGCACACGTTCTACCGGCCGCGGCGGTGGGGCGACGGCGCCGACGCGCCGAGCTGGGGCAACGCGCAGGCGACCGCCGAAGCAGCGGCTAAGATGTAAGTGTTTGGAATCGGGTCTCTGACTCGTCATGCCCGCGAAAGCGGGCATCCAGTAAACACGGCTGCTGCAGCTTTAAATTTATAGGTCACCATTTACTGGATCGTCCGCTTTCGCGGACGATGACGAGATCGTGGAAACTACATCTCAATATCGATCGCGACGTCGAGATTGGGGGCGGAGTGGGTGAGTGCGCCGGAGGAAATGTAATCGACCCCGGTTTCGGCGATCGCCGCGACGCTCGCGCGGGTGATGCCGCCCGAGGCTTCGGTGACGAGGCGCCCGGCGACCATCGCGACCGCGCGGCGCATGGTCGCAACATCCATGTTGTCGAGCAGCACCGCGTCGGCGTCGCCCGCGGCGAGCACTTCCTCGAGCTGCGCCAGTGTGTCGACCTCGATCTCGACCTTGACCAGATGACCGGCGACGGTTTTCGCGCGCTCAAGCACCGGGGCGATGCCGCCGGCGACCGCGATGTGGTTGTCCTTGATCAGAATCGCGTCGTCGAGGCCAAAGCGATGATTGAAGCCGCCGCCGCAGCGGATCGCGTATTTCTCCAGCGCGCGCAGGCCCGGAGTGGTTTTGCGCGTGCAGCAAATGCGCGCTTTGGTATGGGCGACCGCCCGGACCAGTACCGCCGTCGCCGTGGCGATGCCCGAGAGATGGCCGAGGAAATTGAGCGCGACCCGTTCGGCCGCGAGGATCGCGCGCGCCGGCCCGGCAATGCGCAGGAGCGGCGTGCCGGCGTCGACCGCGGCGCCGTCGCCGGCCTCGGCAATGATCTCAACCTCGCGCGCGAGCCGCCGCACCGTTGCGGCGACGAGCGGCAGGCCGGCGATGGTGCCGGCGGCGCGGGCGACGACGACCGCGCGCGCTGTCGCATCGGCCGGAACGGTCGCGACCGACGTTATGTCGCCGGCGCGGCCGAGATCTTCGGCCAGCGCTCGCTCGACCGCCGCGTCGATCTCGAGCGGCGAGAGGAAGGCGTCGGGGGCGAGCCTTACCTCCCCGTCCAGGGGAGGGCGGGCGCGCTCCTGAGAGGGCGTGCGCTTCAGCATTTCAAATGCACCATGCGCTCGACCGCGCGGCGCGCGTTGGCGGCGACCACCGGATCGACCGTGACCTCTTCTTTCAGATAAACCAGGCTGTCGAGGATCTTCGGCAGCGTGATCCGCTTCATGTGCGGACAAAGATTGCACGGCTTGACGAACTCGACCTCGGGCAACTCCGCCTGCACGTTTTCGGCCATCGAGCATTCCGTGACCATGACGACGCGCTTGGGCTTCTGCGCGCGCACCCAGTCGATCATCTTGGCGGTCGAGCCGGTGAAGTCCGCCTCGGCCAGCACGTCGGGCGGGCATTCCGGATGGGCGATGATCATCAGGCCGGGATCGCTCTCGCGGTAGCCGCGCAATTCGTCGCCGGTGAACCGCTCGTGCACCTCGCAGTGCCCCTTCCAGGCGATGATTTTCACGTCGGTCTGCGAGGCGACATATTTGGCGAGATATTCATCGGGCAGAAAGATCACCCGCTCTGCGCCCAAGCTCTCCACCACTTCGACCGCGTTCGACGAGGTGCAGCAGATGTCGCTTTCGGCCTTCACCTCGGCCGAGGTGTTGACGTAGGTGATGACCGGCATGCCGGGAAAGCGCGCGCGCAACAGCCGCACGTCGTCCGCCGTGATCGCCTCGGCGAGGGAGCAGCCCGCCTTCACGTCGGGGATCAGCACCACCTTGTCGGGATTAAGAATCTTCGCGGTCTCGGCCATGAAGTGAACGCCGCATTGCACGATCACATCGGCATCCGCCTTGGTGGCCTCGCGGGCGAGCTGGAGCGAGTCGCCGACCACGTCGGCGACGCAATTGTAGATTTCCGGCGTCTGATAATTATGCGCCAGGATGACGGCGTTGCGCTCGCGCTTAAGTTCGTTGATCGCCTTCACGTAGGGCGCGAAGAACGGCCACTCGACCGCGGGCACCACGGCCTTGATGCGCTCGTAGAGGTGCGCCGTCTCGCGCGCGACGCTCTCGTTCCATTCGAGCGAGGGCATCGGCAGCACGCCGAGCCGGCGCGCCGCGGCGGAACGGCCGGATGCGGGAACGGGCGGGAGGCTGCGGTGGGGCGACGGCCCCAGGGCTTCGAGGATGGGCATCGGCACCTCCTCCAATATGCTCACTTTGAGCATATCTCGGTACTAAAAGAACCGGCCAGAGCCGGCAGCAGTTATCCTCATTTCGAGCAAATCACATATAACACGTCTCAAGCAGCGACGCTACCCCTGTCGAGCATGGCTTCGGCGAGCGCCATGCAGGTTGGGCCCCGTGTCCGATCGATGCGCGGCACTCATCGCAAGCATCAGTACTTTTCGTTTTCGCTCGCCGGCAAGCCTGCATATGTCAGTGAGCCTGACCCATCGTCACAGGAAAGTATCGGCCATGCTTATGCCTCCGGCCCCGACGCAACGCACGACTTGGCGCACGCCCGCGGTCATCGTCGTGTGCGGCTGCCTCATCGGCATGATGACCTTCGGCCCACGCTCGACGCTCGGCTTCTTTCTCACGCCGCTCTCGCAAGCCCACGGTTGGGGCCGCGATGTGTTCGCGTTGGCGATTGCCGTGCAGAACCTGCTGTGGGGAGTAGGCCAGCCGTTTGCAGGTGCGCTTGCCGACCGTTACGGCGCCAACCGGGTGCTCAGCGTCGGCGCGCTGCTCTATGCGGCCGGGCTCGTCATGATGGCGTATGCGACCAATGCCGCCGTGCTCGAGCTTTCCGCCGGGTTTCTCATCGGCTTCGGCCTCTCGGGCTGCGCCTTCACCATCGTGCTCGGCGCGTTCGGCAAGCTCTTGCCGGAGAATTGGCGCTCGCTCGCTTTCGGTGCCGGCACCGCGGCCGGTTCGTTCGGGCAGTTCTTATACTCGCCTGTCGCGGTGATGCTCATGGGGGTCGTGGGCTGGCAGGAGACGCTCGTGATTTTCGGGGCGAGCCTGCTCGTCGTGCTGCCGCTCTCGCTGGCGCTCGCCACCGAACGCGGCGCGGCGCCCGCGCCGACCGCCGGCCCACCCACGCAGTCGCTGCGCCAGGCGCTTGCCGAGGCCTTCGGGCACCGCAGCTACGTGCTCCTCGTCCTCGGCTTCTTCACCTGCGGGTTCCAGCTGGCCTTCATCACCGTGCACCTGCCGTCCTACCTGATCGACCGCGGGCTCTCGAACCAGGTCGGCGGCTGGACACTCGCCATCATCGGCATTTTCAACATCATTGGCTCGCTCGCAGCCGGTTGGCTCGGCAACCGCATGCCCAAGCGCTACATCCTCTCGGCCATCTATTTCTTCCGCGCGCTCGCCGTCGTCGCTTTCATCAGCGTGCCGGCGTCGCCGATCGCGACTTATCTGTTCGGCGCAGTGACCGGGCTTTTGTGGCTTTCCACCGTGCCGCCGACCTCCGCCTTGGTTGCGCTGATGTTCGGTACCCGCTGGATGACGACGCTGTTCGGCTTTGCCTTCTTCAGCCACCAAGTCGGAGGCTTCCTCGGCGTATGGCTCGGCGGGATCGCCTTCGATCGCACCGGCTCCTACAATTCCGTGTGGTGGCTTTCGGTGCTGTTCGGGCTGCTCTCGGCGGTGATCAACCTGCCGATCGTGGAGAAGCCAGTCGCGCGTCAGGCCGCTGTCGCGGTGTAGGGACGCTTTGTCGAGATCGGCCCGTGGACCGAATTCCACCGAGGTAGCTGCGGCCGTTCGTGGACGACAGGCGCGCCGAACCCGCCGCGCTTGCCGAGCGCAGTTCTGAACAGCTCTTTCCAATCCACCTGGGATGAGGCTCTTGCTGGTATGGGCGCAGGCTGCCATACTCACTAAACTTGTATTATCTTTCGCCAATAAGCCATGGGCTGCGAAATTCCAGAAAACGGCACGCCCAAGCAAAAGAGTAGTAGCGTGAACAATTTCCGCAAGCCGCTTGAGCGCAGCCTAAAGGTAGTCGATAGGAAAACGCGTGATCGCGACGAACTCCGCGCAATTTTACTGATGCTCGACACCCTCGGCATCGTTAGTGAGCCGATTCCTTGGCTCGGGCAACTGCGCGTTTTGCTGGGCCGGAGACGCAAGATATTGAGTGTGCGCCGCAGCAAGTTTGATGAAAGTACGCGCCTTTATAGTTCGCTGATCCCAAGCGAGAAGGATGACGGGTTCCGCGCCGCCCCAATGAATCACCGTAACCCACTGCCTCGAGGCCGCAGGTCGAGGATCCTGATGGTGCTCGCACGTCGACCCCGAGCCAGGGCGGCCTCGACGGCTCAATACCGTCTTGCGCGAGTGGAGGCGATGACGACAGTAGTCAACTGGACGGCGATGACCAAAGATGTGGCAGTCTGCCTATGCGGGTTACCCGATCCCGAGTTATCAACTCCAAACAACTTGCGGTTCGGCGCAAACGGATCGCTCAGTGTGAAGGTAAATTGCGCCGGGTTCTATGATCGCGAAAACAACGTCGGTGGCAGCTTGGTCGACCTCGTCAAGCTGAAGCTGGGCGCCGACGATGCCGAAGCCATCGCATGGCTTGAACGCAAAGGATTCGTCGACGGCCAAGAACGCCCTAAGCCGCGTATCGTCAAAGCGTACGACTATCGTGACGAGCGCGGCGTCCTGCTCTACCAGGTATGCCGCCTCGAACCAAAGGCGTTCCTCGAGCGCCGACCGGATGCGCGCGGCGGCTTCGTCTCGAATATCAAGAACGTCCGGCGAGTCCTGTATCGTTTGCCTGAACTCGTTCAGGCCATTGCCGAGGACCGGACAATTTTTGTCGTCGAAGGTGAAAAGGACTGCGACACGCTTTCATCTCTCGGCCTGGCGGCGACATGTAACCTCGGAGGCGCTAATAAATGGCGCGCCAAGGACTCGGCAGCGCTACGCGGCGCTCGCGTAGTGCTGCTTCCGGACAACGATGAGGCTGGTCGTGAACACGTCGGGTCGGTGGGGCGAGCGCTCCAAGGAATTGCTGCCACCGTTCGCGTGCTCGATCGGCTTCCCATGCCGGAGCGCGGCGACATAACTGATTGGATCGCGGCGGGCGGTACTGCGGATGCGCTTGCAAAGCTGGCTGAGCACGCAAGGGTCTGGACGCCTTCGAGTGCTGCGCGTGTCAGGCGAAAAGTGTCACGCTTGAAATGCACGACCTTCAACCCCACTGGTTCCGTAGCGGCGAAAAACCACCTTTCAAAAGAACTGGGCACGCGCGATGGCTTCGTCTTGGTCTGGGGTCCGCCAAAGCGTGCCCGAGGTTTTGTGACATTCGATGTCGTGGTGCATGCAGCCTGAGATCGGCCATTCGGCTGTCCAACTCGAAGGAGGATCACGTGAGATTTTTTGTCGCCTTGGGCCTCATTTTCGCAATGTGCGCCATTGTTGCGCCAACCCCGCAATATTTTGGCGCCGTCCAAGCGCAAGGCGACACGCGTTCAAGCCTAACGTCATCGGCCGAACTTACTGGACTTCGCGCCGTTCTGGCTAAGCGAGTCGTCGTTGGCGGTAAGGAGGCAGTTGAGATCGTCTTTGACGAACCATCGGCCGAGCGGTTTCGTCAATTTGCCAATGGAGCTGTCGGACATCGTATTGTGTTCTTTGTGGACCAAAGGAAATTGGCGGCATTGCGTCTGGTCGAGCCCCTTGCCGGAGCGAAGGCCCAATTGACCGGGGATTTCGATCGCGTCGCATTGGAATCGATTCTCCGGTCACCTAACGCCGTTATCGACCTGAAGCTGGAGTGACGTCAGGCTTTTCGGCGGTGATCTTTGACTGTCATTGCCGCCAAACTGCAACGGCTCGGTCTGCGGCTTTGCATGCCGCTCGGTACAGATTTGAGTTCGATCGTTGCCCAGATTATTGGGTCGCGGCGGTACGGCGTCGGCGCACAGCCCGAAGCGCGTCCGTAAGATGACTGCGCGATCCCATCCCAACCAGAGCACACGTGATGCCCGGCGCTCGGCTGGCAAAGGCGATCGCTTTTTCCGCGTCAGTCAGCGCCTTGTCCGAGCCTCCGGACAGTACCCCGGGCATGGCGAGGCTCCCACCAGCCAACGTGGCGGAAGTGAGCACGAGCATGTCCTCTGCATGGGCGGCCGCGAGCAACGTCGCTCGTCCGTTGCGACCGCGCTGCGATCGCAACGTGGCGATCTCGCGCCACATCACGTTGTATGGAGCCTGTACGGCGGCAAAATGGTTTTCGCGGCCGCCCACATCGGCAGCGATGCTGCGCAGTCGATGCAGACTGAGATGAGCCGGCGCATCGTTGGTACAACGAAACGCTTCCCAGGTCGAAATCCCGAATTGACCGATATGGCCGCTGGCGCAGGCCTGCTCCAGCGCGTCGAAAGCTGCACTCATGCGGCGCTCGAATTGATATTTCGACAAGCTGGCCGTGTGAACCTCGGGGTTGTGCAGCAGATAAAGATCGATCGTCGCCAGTCCCAGGTTGCGGCGACTGCGGGCAATTTGATCCGCTATAAATGCCGGAGCTATGCAGTGACTGCCGAGCAAGATATCGCCCGGCTTCAGCCCGAGTTGCTGCTGGTCGATACGCGGGTCGAAGCGGCGATTCGCACCGCGTCCTCGCGGAGCGCGCGGCAGGTACCCGCATTTAGAGACCACGAATATCTCGTCACGTGCGGCGCTGCCGTTGCGGATCGAGTTTCGTAACGCTGCGCCAATTGCACGTTCGCAGGTCTGCGCGCCATAGCTTATGGCCGTGTCGATGACGTTGATGCCTCCGATCAAAGCCATCTGCGCGACCCCGCGGTAGCGCTGACCACCCGCATCGTCGGAACCAAGCGAAGTCCCGAGGCCAACTCGTGATAAGCGCAGCTCGCGAAACGTCACGAATTCAGTCGGGTGTCGCGAAGCATAGCGCCGCGTACCGGAGACTGTCGCTCGGCCCTTGACCAATTCTTCGCGAGCGGTTGCATCTCGCACCGCGCCGGAAAATCTGCTCACCACGGCCCCCGCCAAGCGACGCACCGCTGTACGCAGCGCCATTCTAGAGTAAGATGCGAGAGCGCCAAGCGTCGTCGGCGGGTAGCCGGTCCAGCCGGATGTGTTTGGCCTTCCACCGGGAGCGGTGAAGCTTGGGATGTGTCTTGCAGGGCATTCCAGCCGCAATTTGGATGTTTGGCCCGAACTGGATCAGGAGCGAGATCTCACTCTCCACGCGAGAGTGTGATCGCCTGATAGAGATTGTCTCCTCAGCCGAATCGGACAACAAGCATGGCCGCGGAGGCGGCCGGTTGCGCCGGCGACGCGCCGGAAGACGCCACAAGTTGACCCTGACTCCACAGTCCGCATGGATGTATGACGTTCTCTATCAGGTCGTGACGGACGCCAATCGCGAACGCTTCCGCTTGCTGCTCAGCGGGATCGAGCGTGCGCCGGAATATGTCGAGCAGACGGCCGGCAGCCGGCCCCTGCGCTGGCGCCGCGATTATCGTCACAGGGATATTCACGATTCGTGCAAGCTGACAGTCATCTGCCAGCTGAGCGATCCTTCCGCCTATCGAGGGGGCGACTTGCAGATATTCGATGACGGCATAGCAACGACGGTGCCCGCTCGCGGCGGTTTTTTTGTTCTGCTCGGGGCGCTGTTTTGGCGGGTTACGCCCGTCACTCGCGGCGTACGGCGCTCCCTGGTATCCTGGTTTGCGGGGCCGAGAATGAGGTGAGCGCGATGCGGGGTTCAGGTTTCCATTTGACCGCGGAGGAGACCCGGCTGTTCAAAGAGCAGGGCTACATCGTCCGGCCAAACGTCCTGTCGGCCCGCGAGGTCGACCTTCTCCGACGCGCATTGACCCCGGCCGAGCTGCGGCAGGATCGCCAGCCGCTTGCACGTCACAAGATCGACGCGCTGTGGCGACAACTGGTCAGGCACGCCCGCGTAGCCGGTCCGGTCGGCGAATTGTTTGGGGGCGTTCCGTGCGTCGTGCAATCGATGATCGCGTTCAAGCCGCGGGCCCGGCCAGGGCGGCAGGCGCGCAACGGGATCGCTCTGCATCAGGATCAGCAATACATCAAGACAAAGCCGGCCGGCGTGATCGGTTGCTGGGTTGCACTTGATCACACCGATGCCGGCAACGGCGGATTCATGGTCGTGCCCGCCAGCCATTGCAAGGGTCTGCTTACGAGCCGGAGCCGCGAGGGTCGGCACTTCCAAAGCCACTCGGTCGTGCAGCACATGCGCGACTGCGATGGCAAGGAGTGGCACGAAACCGCAGATACTTTTGAGATTCCCGGCGTCAACTGGGACAACGCGATAGCACTCAACATCCCAAAAGGCGGCGCGGTCTACTTTGACGGATTCCTCGTCCACGGATCGCGCTCGAACACGGCCGAGGACCGAGATCGGCTTGCTGTCGCGATTCACTTCGTCAAGCAAGGAACCTGGGTATACCGGGTTGACCTCAATGACGTCTTCCCGGTCCGTCGCACTGTCCGCGAATTGCGCCGCAGAGGGAACGGCGCCCCGCGGTCGGCCGGGCGTCATCGCCCCAATGATCGGGGGGAGCGGGCAAACAGGCGAAAGGCAGGGACGAGGCGCAGGTATTCGAGTTCGTAGGGCGTATGGTTGGCATCATGGCGATGGCCCGGATCATAGTAATGACCGCTGGTGAAGCCATCGAAACCGAAAACGTCCACCTGATAGCCCAACTCTTGAAGCAGCAGAAGAAGCGCGAAGCCGGTGGAGGGGCGCGGGAAAAGATGCCGCAGCCGGCAGCGCGCAGCAAATATCATACGACCGCGAAAGTGAGGTTTGATATTCGTCGATTCCGGCGCGATGGACGTGAACGGGCTGAGCGGCCTCAAGCCGTTGCGGCGACGGCGCGGTAAGGGGGGATTGACCGTCGTGTCACCGAAGGTGCACCAATGGGTGACGCGTGACCCGCACCATTGTTCATAGCCGTCGATCTGAAAGGCATTGATGCGAATTACCGTAGCGTAGCGGTCGATCACTTCTCCAAAACGGAAGTGGAAGCGACCATTGCCGATGACCGCGATTGGGCGCGAGAGCCCTGCGAGAAAAAGTTCCGTGAACATTATCTCTGCGGCAATGTTTTCCAGCTGAAGACATCGTGGCCGTTTGGAGATACAGCGCGCGCGATCACGGGGAACGCCGCGGTTTGGCGCACCGGGTCAGGTATCCGTAGCGCAGAAGATCGTCCACGAGCTTGAGCTTGCTAGCGTCGTCGGCCGCGACCGGTAGATCGCGCACGCAGAACTCCAATCCCCGCGCAATGTGCCGAAATGCCGGTTCGAGAGCGCGGTCGCCCCTGATGCTCGTGCCGGGCAGGTACAGGATGACCGACGGGCCGCTCACCTCGACGGTGCTTCGCACGCCATCCGACAGCTTCAGCCGCGATGCCGTGGTCAGAGGCGCGGCCGCGGCGATATCGTGAAGGCCGCTGTGGGGTGGAAGATCGCTTTCGCTGAGCAAACGTCCGCCCACCTGTGCGACGGCGACCGCGGTTTTCGGGTCGTCCGGTAGCCGTCGCGCCAGGTCCCGGAGCAGCCGACGATCGCGGGCACGAAGCCGTCCGTGCGAGGCAAATCCGCGCGGCAGATTGCGCCGGAACGGAGCGCTCGCGGTGAGGATGCCGCTGAAGACGTCGCGCCAAGTCGCCGGATGTACGCTCAGCGTGAGGTGCAGCGACAGGTCTTCCGTCGTGCAGGCTTCGTGCGCGACACCGCGTGGAATATAGACGACATCGCCGGGCGACAGCACGAGTTCGTGCGCCGGCTTTCCCGTTTCCTCAGGGGTGAGCGATTGCACCGGCGGCTCCACCGGCGCCTCAACCGTGCGACGGTAGATGCGCCAATGCTTATGCCCGGCGAGCTGCAGAATAAATACGTCGTGCGCGTCGTAGTGGGCGGCAAACCCTTGCGCCGAGCGCGGCGTGAAATAGCCGTTCGCCGCTATCGGCTGAGAGAGAAGCACGCCCCGCTGGGTAAATTCGGCTTCGAGTTCCCGGCACAACCGGCCGATTCCAGCGTGGCGTCTGTGCAGCTTGGTCAAAAGCAGACTGTGACCTTGGCCGACGGCGCCGTAGACCTCGGCGAGGTCGAGTGTCCCCTCGCTTGTCAGCGCTGATTTTGGCGGCCGTTGCGCACGGCCCTTTACCAAGCTGAACCAACCATCCTCGGGTGCGGCGAGCGACGCCAGGAGAAAATCATAGTCGGCGACGGAGGGCAGATCGTCATAGAAGTTCGAATCATTACGCTCGACGATCAATACTCTGCGTCCCCAATATGCCTGGAAGAATCGATCGATGCTGCGCGGGGCAATGAGGCCAGCAATCCCCGCACGACGCGACATCTGCTTAGGCACGACGCCCCCATTTCCGTGGTGCGCCGCCCGGCAGCCGTTCTCGAACAGGCAACGCCAAGACCTCTCCTGCCTCTTGAAACACCAGGCCCAGATTGTCGAGCTCGTCGAGGGCGTCTTGCAGCGTTAGCGCGTCGAGATCCGGGAATTGAGCAAGTAGGTGCCGCTTGCGCGTCGGCCGGTCGCAAGCGAGGAAGAGTTCGCGCGCGCGCCCGGAAAGATTGACCAATTGGGACTCGTCGCCGCGATGGTCCGCGACGATGACGCACGCACCGCCGTCCCGAAAGGTCAGCATTTGAGAAAACCCCTCTCGGCGGCGTTGTTCATGATGGGCACGCCAACACCCTATGGCCGCTTCCATCTCATCCCATGCGGCCCGGGTGTCATCGTCCATGCTGGATTCAAATGGTACGATTTGACAGACAGGCGCCTCGCTCAGAGCTTTTGGCAGAAAGCAAAGCCGCGCGCGGTCGAGGCTCTCCGAATAGATGCCGTATCTCTCCGGCTCGGCATACATTCGACTGCCGCGGTCGAGGTAGAACTCGGCGGATGATGGTGGTCGATAACCGTACAGAGTCGGGAGCAGCTTCGTGGATTCGCGGAGTTCGGCAGCAGCTACGCCAGGCACGCGCAGCATGACGTTATACTGGAACGGGATGCCGAACTCTTCGCACAGTTTAATGGAAGCGATGTTGTCGATCGTCCGCGTACCCTTCTCCATGCGCGACAGGATGCCGGTATGGAAAGCTTCCACGCCGAGCTGAAGCCGGCGGGTTCCGGCCGCCGCCAGCAGCGCGGCCGTTTCCTCGTCGAGATCGCATCGCGCCTCGCAAAACAAGGTCACGTCCGGCGCCTCGGTTGCCAGCCGCCGCAACAGCTCCTTGGCATAGGCCGGAGGCAGATAGGCGTCGATGAAACTCAGCTCCAGCACCTGAGTGCGCGCGATACTGGCGCGCATTTCCTCCCAGAGGGCATCGAGGGACTTCTGGCGGGCATTCGGAGAATTGCGGTATAGCCCGCAAAACGTGCAGCCCCGCAGGCGGCCGTCGCCACGCCGGTGCTCCCAGGCGCATCCGCGCGAGGCCTCCATGGGCAGCACCAGCCCGGAGCGGGGATAGCCCGCATTCCGCGCGGCGTCGTAAAACTCCCCCATATCCGGGGGACGAGCGGTGTCGATATTGGCCTGCACCGAGGTTGGGCTCCGGCCGATCCCACCGTTGCCGTCGCGAAAGCGCAGGTTCGGCAGATCGGCAAGAACGCCCGCGCCCCAGTGCGGCAACCGCGCCAGCTTCGCGAGCGTCGCTTCTCCCTCGCCGTCGACGATCGCGTCGACCCAAGGCACGGCCCGGAGCAAATTGGCGCCTGGCTCGCCAAGAACGCCCCCGCCGCCGAGAATGACGCGCAGGTGCGGTGCGCGCCGCTTGAACTCGCGTGCCAGATAGAGGGAAGCGCCCAGTTGCAGTGCGCCGACCGAGATGCCGGCGAGGCTGTACTTCGTCAGGTCCAGCGCCGCGATCGCCGCTTGCGTGGCCTGCTCAACCTCGCGCAACGCGCCGTTTCGGGCCCAGTGCGCAAGTTCCGTGTCGCCGGCCCGTGTCAGCACATCGGCGGTGCGGTCCAGGATCTCGTGCGCCTCGTCGGGCGAATAGAGGGCGCAATAGAGCGCTTCTCCCAGCTCCCAGCCGTTGGCGACGCGATCGTAGCGGTCAAATCCCAGACGTACGGCGACGTCGAAATGCAAATGCACGCCGTCGGCGGGAATGCCGTTGGCAGCAAGATGCGACTTGAGCACGCCAATGGCCAGCGAGGGCCATGTCGCTAACCGCCAGGGTGCCGAAACCAGCAGAACGGCGTCCGGGTGATGCCCTTGCTTACTGGCCGAGGTGGTCGGCAGAGCGCCCATCCCCACGCATGGCAAAGCCGCCGCGGATCAGCAGCTCGGTCCGCCCGGATTGGAGATGCACCCATCGCTCGCCATCATGCGCGCGCGCTGGTCCTTCAACAGCCCGGTGCTAAGTCTCTCGACATTCACGCTGAGGCTGTTATCGCGGGCAACCTTGACCATGCTGCGCGGCAGTTTCACCTTCCTGCTCGATGCTGCCGGGTGGCGCACATTGAGCAACACTTTGGCCTTTATGCCACCCCGACCGGCGGCCTTCTTTGCACGCTTCTTTGCAGTCTTCCTTGCGCTCTTCACTTGTTGCTCCCTTGCTTCATGTTGTCGATCATTCCCATTCTCCAGCCAACACGTTCGCTGGAACTGCACCTGCATCGCTTTCGCTGAACGTGCGGACAAGATTACGAAGGCGATGAAGCTTGTCGTCGGCGGTGCAATTCGTCACGCGTCGATTGCCCGTGGCCTTGCCGTTCTGAATTCGGCAAGTTCCGCCGCACAGATTGCGAATATCGCATCGGTTACAGCCGAGATTATGATCGACGTCGTACTCTTGCGCCACGCCTTCGAGCATGCCGATCAGCGCCGCCATGGGTTGCTTGTCCACGTGCGTGATCGCCCCGTCCAAAAGATGGCAGGGATGAACAGATCCATCCGAGGCGACCACAATCTGCTCGGCGTAGCCGCAGCCCTTGGTCCTGCGGGCAATCCGCGGGCCCGCACTTCCCTCGATCTGCTCCATCATCTGCTCGACCACGGGGCGGGTGTCGTTGATGTCGAGGGAATCCTCGATGTCGTCGCCTCGTCCGTGGTGGGTGAGCCCGTAGCCGAGGCGGAATTCGACATTTCGCCCGTCCCAGCGCTTGGTGAAATCGATGAACCCGGCCTTCATTGCGGCCCAGTTGCGTTCCATTACGACCATGCCGATGCGGACACGCACCCCCGCGGCGACCAGGAAGTCCACCGCCTCGACGGCCCGCCGGAAGCTGCCAGGTCCGCGGATCGGATCGTTTGTAGCAGCGTCGGGGCCGTCGATGCTTATCTGCACCTGATCGACATAGCTGCGAATGGCGTCGATGTGGCGCTGGATCAAGATGCCGTTCGAGAACAGCGTCACGTCGAGGCGGCGCGCATGGGCACGCTCAAGCAGACGGTCGCATCCCGGATAAACCAAGGCCTCCCCGCCGGTGAACAGGATTCGCTCGCCGCCAGCGTCGGCGAAATCGTCGATAACCTTCAGCCACCTCTCGACCGACATCTGTCCTTTGGTTGAAACATGCGGACTCGAATCGGCATAGCAATGCACACAACTCAGATTGCATCGTTGCGTTAGATGAAGGCGCATGAAACGCCGCGGCTGCGGCTTCCAGACATCGGTATACCCTTCGATACCGCGGACGAAACCCGCCGTCGCGAGCCGGCCGATCAACGCATGGACCTGAGCAGCAACCCGGCGTCTCGTTCTTGCGCCGCGATCGCCGGCGATTAGCGCCGCGATCGCGTCAGGGGGCGTGCCGTCGCGCAGGCGCAGGAACAGCGCGTGTTCCTGCTTCGACATCGTGATGGCTATCCCTTCCTCAACACCGATCCAAAGGTGCGCGCCGTCCACAAGCCGATGCGAAAGCGTTTCCACCAGCGGCAGCGGCGTGCCGAGCGGCACCCGATACTTTCCCTCGCCGGTCTGCACGGCTGGCGGCGCGTCGCGCATTGATTGCGGCGCGCGCCACAGTTCGTGCAGCGTCGTGCGATCCAACTCGCGCTTGCCTTCGATGATATGGGCGGCGAGGGCATCCGGGCGGGGCAGTTCATACGAACTCGCCGGCGCCAGGCGACTTGGCGGAGGGGCAATAACCGATGCTGAGGATCGCCCGCGTGCCAGTTCAGGCATGACCCGCACCTTTGAAGACAACCGTTAGTCGTCGCACCAAATATTATAAGTAGCATCCCATGGTTGAAATGGGCTGTCAATCCGAATATCGTAATCGGTGCGCGCCCGCGGCGGAGCCTCTCGGCGCTCTGGCCGGTGCCGGAAGGCCGTCGACACTTGCGTTCGGACGCGCGTGCGGAGCGGGACCATGCTTGTTTGCGCACCATTCCATTCGGTCGCCAACCCACCCGTCGGCATGGCGTACCTCGCCTCTTATCTGGGGGAACGCGGCATCGACTGCCGGCCGCGTGACATCAACATAGAGGCGCGGGAATTTGTCCGCGCGCTTCCCGGGCCGGACGGTAAGCCGGGCGCATTTGCCGCGATCGCAGATGATCTGTTTGCCTTGGCGCGCAGGACGTATCTCGGCGAGGCCGCGGCCTGGTCGTGGTTCGATTCGGGCGGCCTCGAAGCGGTCGCTGCGCGTGCCCTGAATCATCCGGTCAAGGCGATCCGCGACTTCTGGAGGGGCGCGGAGATAGAGCGTCTGGTCTCTGACGGCGCGCTGCGCCACGTGAGCGCCGCTCTGCACGATTGGCTTCTGCGCCAAGCCGAGGCGATTGCAGGCGCTGCGGCCGGTTGGGTCGGCTTTTCGACCACCATAACGAATTTCGCGCCGACCTTGTTCCTCGCGCGACGCATGCGCGAACTCGATCCGGATTTGCTGCTCATCATCGGCGGACCGCACATCTCGGCTCGCAACGCGGCCCAGATCCTGCGCGCGTGCCGCGTATTCGACTTTGCCGTGCCGACACCGGCGTTCGCGGCGCTTGAATCTTTGCTCGCCGACATCGGTCGCGCACGGCACGGGCCCTTGCCGCCCGGCGTCTGGCGGGCGCGACGCGAGGCCACCTCCGGCAATGGTTCGTCCGCCGCCTCCGCCGTTGACATCGAGTGTGGCAGCGGACAGGTCCGCATGGATCTCAACGCACTGCCGCCGGCGGATTGGACCTGGGCACGCCTCTCCCGTTACGACTCCGGCTTTTTGATGAAGAACACATCCGGCGATTTCACCAAATGGTATCCTACCATCCCGGTGCAGACATCGCGCGGATGCTCTTACAGCCGGTGCAAGTTCTGCCACAACGTCGTCGACTATCCAAAGTACAGCATGCAGCGTCCCGAACGCGTCGCCCAGGAGGTCAGGCATCAGATCGCCACGGTCGGCAGCCGCGGCTTTTTCTTCACCGACGACGAGTTCAGCGGCTCGCGCAGGCGCACGGTCGAGATTGGCCGCGAGTTGCGGGCGCTGGATGAGGAGGTTCGATACTCCTGCTGGGTCCGTCTTGACAAAATCGATGCCGAATTACTCGACGATATGTACGCCGCGGGAGCGCGCCAGCTGTTCATCGGAGTCGAGGCCGTAGATGACGACATTCTGCTGCTCATGGACAAGGGCTACGGCTCACGCGAAGCGCTGCGCAACCTGAAGCTTCTGTACCAGTTCGCAGACCGTCATCCGGATCTGGTCTACGTCTTCAATCTCATAGTGGATTATCCCGGCGAGACGCTCGCATCCGTCCGCAGAACCCTCGCCGTCGTGGCTGAGAACCCCGAGCTGTTCGTCGGCAAGGTCGCCGCCTGCTGCGTGTTCCATCTGTACGAGGGGACGCCGGCTTTCGAGCAACTGGGAGACGGCGCCACCGCGTGCATCGATCCGCTCCTGCCGGCCGATGTCACGGTCCCGGACCTACGCTATCTATATCCGCCGGTCGGTGTCGAAACCCGTCCCGACCGTATGGAGATTTGGTCGGCGATTGCGGAATTCGTGCGCTTCAAGGAACCCCACGATCATGGTCACTCGCGCAACACGGTCGCGATCTACGACTGAAGCCGTCGCGCCGCCGGGCTCGCGCGGGCTGATCCGCTGGGTTGCGAAGGCGGGAAGCCGCGGCGGACGGTTTCGCATTCCAATCCGGACGGTTGGTGGCCCGCGCGACGGATATTTTCATCTTGACTGGGTGAAGTGTGCGACACGTCTATCGTCCAGGCAATGCGATGAGATCATCAGAACAGGGGAAGGGTTCGCGCCGGAGGCGCCGACGGTCGTTGGCGAGAACATTCTTTCTGCGCACCGGGTCGGACACGTACGTCTGCTTCCCGACGTCGCCCAGACCGAGCCGATTTATCGTCTGCTGTGGGACGTAGCCGCCGACGCGGCAAATCGGCACTACGGGCTGGCCATCACCGGCATTACCCGCATGCCGCATTACGTCGAGTATCACGCCGGCTATGGGCACTTCCACTGGCACAACGATTACAGTCACGAGTCGCAGGAATCGCCTCGCAAGTTGACCGTCATCGTGCAACTCAGTGACGGCGACGACTACGACGGCGGCGACCTGCAAGTCTTCAATGTTGCGCCTGAAGCGATGCCGCGCGAGCGGGGCACCATCATCTGCCTGCCGTCATTCGTCACGCACCGCGTAACGCCGGTAAGCGCCGGCGTGCGACGGATCGTGGTTGCCTGGATCGCGGGCCCGAGGCTGGTATGAGCGTCGCGGCGATAGCGCGCGCGTCCGGCGAGACGAAGTCGAGCCGACCAAGGTACGATGTAGCCCGCATTATAAGCACGATCCGCGAGCGCGGCTTCTGCGTGGTTCCCAACCTGATCCCGGGTCGCCGCTGCGACGCCCTCGGTGCGGCGCTGCGGCGTCTGCTCCGGGAGGAAGAGCAGGTCAACAGGCGGCCAAACGGCCATCAGCGCGTTCTCCATCTGGCGGCGAAGCATGCTCGTTTTGTCGACCTGGTGACGCATCCGCTGGTGCTGTCGGTGTGGCGCGGTTATCTGGGCGACGACATGCTATGCTCGTCGCTGACTGCCAACGCGCTTTGGCCGGGCTGCAGCGAGCAGTACTGGCATGTCGACCACCCGTATTGGACGATGGCGCAGCCCTATCCAGTCGACCTGCCGCTCGCAACGCAGACGATCTGGATGTTGGACGATTTCACCGTCGAGAACGGGGCGACGGCTGGAATCGCGGGGAGCCATCGTCGGCCGCATCTTCCGAGCATCGGTGCAGCATGGACCGAAGAGGGCACGATTTTTACCGGTCGCCGCGGCAGCGCTGTTCTGATGGATGGAGCGCTCTGGCATACGTCGCGCCCGAATCTTACCGAGGCGATGCGCTGCGGAGTTCTGGTTAAGTACATTCGCAGCTTCTGCGTTACACAAGAGGACATGCGCCTGCAGCTCGCAGCGATCAAGCGCCCGTCGAAAACGGTCGAGCAACTTTTCGGCGCCCATCAGTATGTGCCCACCCGCAGCTTTCCTTATTAGTGAGAGCGACGATGCGGACCGGTTCAAAAAATGCGGGGGTACGGACGAGACGAAAGGTGCGCCGTGCCATCATTCAAAGCACGCCCGAAATGCCGAGTCTGGTGCTCAAATGGCTGCGCCGTCTGCGCCGCGACGTAAATGGTCGACGGGTCGACCAGCTCACACACAGTTTGCAAACCGCGACGCTCGCCTTTCAGGCCGGCGCCGCCGACGACATCATCGTCGCGGCGCTCTGTCACGACATCGGCAAGGCCGTATCCTGGGTCGACCACGGCAGGCGCAGCGCGGATATTATCAAGCCCTATGTAACGTCCGCAGCGTACTGGGTCGTTGCTGCCCACGACGACTTCCTTGCTGTCTACAACATCAACCGGAGCGGGCTCGACCCCTACGCGTTTCGCGAGAAGCACGCTCGGAGACGCTGGTACAAGACCGCGGTCGTGTTCGCCGATGAATGGGATTCGATGGCGTACGATCCAACGATCAAACCGTTGTCATTGCGCTATTTTGAACCCCTGATCCGCCGAGTGTTTGCGGCTACCCGCAGGCGAGCGGAACGGGATACGGGACTGGCGCTCATCCAGGAGCTGGAGAGCGTCATACCGGCAGATCGCTGAGTTCGGCCGATTTCTCCCTGAAGTGATCCTATCGGGTGGATACCCGCTCGAGCATGATGGCGAAAAGTGGGTATCGCTTTTCGTAAAACATCATGCTCGGCGGCAGCTAAGACGTGACGACGATTCGAAGAAAGTCATTACGCTCTGACGACGGGAGCGAGTTCCATCATCCCGCCATCAACGCGACCGCCGGCCGCCTTAGGTCCCCTTGCAAAATTAATTCAACCGCAGTTCAAGAATGTGCCGCTTGTCGGGCTTGAGTTCGCCCTTCTCGACGCGTTTGACGATCTCGGTGAGCGCCGCGTTCGCGGGCGTTGACATCCCGAGTTCCTTGCCCTTGCCGACGACGAGCCCGTTCAAAAACTCGATCTCGGTGCGGCGGCCCTTGACCATGTCCTGGCCCATGGAGGGGCGATGCGCCCCGCCGCCGGGCTTTTTGGCCTCGGCAAGGCGATGGTCGTCGTAGGTGCGCTTCGCCGCCACGTCGCCTTCGCCGGCGCGCGCGATGATTTCCGGGTCGATGTGATAAATCTCCTCGAGCGCGTACCCGAGCGCCTGCCCCACGCGGATTGCCTCGCTGCCGAGGCGGGCGCCGAAGTGGCGCAACCCGTCATCGAGCAGAATGTCGCGGGAGATGAGCCCGGTCGAGGCCGACATCCCGTTGCCCATGGCGTTGATGACGAGCTTCGACCAGCGCTCGCCCCACAGATTGCCGGTCACCTTGGCGGAGTCTGCATTCGCCAGCAGGCGGCAGACCTCGCGCGCGCGGTCGGTCTCGATGCCATGGACCTCGCCCACGCGGAAGACGGTGTGGGCCTCGCCATGCTTGCCGCCGGCGCGGCGCACGTGGCCCGGCTCGCACAGCTCGACGGTGATGGAGCTTGCGATCGAGCCGAGCGTCTTGCCCCAGCCGACGACGCCCGCGATCGTTTCCTCGTTCATGCAGTTCTGCAGCGACACGACGAAGCCGCCCGGCGCGAGGTACTGGCGGATCATCGCGGTTGCCCAGCCGGTGTCGTAGGACTTGGTGCACACGAAGGCGATGTCGATCGGCTTTTCCTTGGCAAGCGCTTGCAACTCGGTCACGTGCAGCGCGCGCGCTGGCGTCGTAAACTCGGGGACATCGCGCAGGTGGCTGATCCGCAGGCCTTTGCTGCGCATCGTCTCAACGTTCTCCGGCCAGAAGTCGACGAAGATCACGTCTTCGCCGGCCTTCGCCATGTGGGCACCCGCATAGCCGCCGACCGCGCCGGTGCCGACGATCGCAATCCTCGCTCCCATTGCACTTCCTCCAGCTCTTCTGTCTTGAAATTGGCATAGCACGCGAAAGCGAGACTTGCAGCCAATCCATCACAACGCCACTAATCTCCTGCGCCGTTGTGCAGGAGGCGAGCATGGCAACTTTCAAAGCGATCCGGATCGAGAAGGCCGAGAAAGGCCAGAGCGTCGCGCTCGTCGACTTCGACGAGAAGGACCTCATGGACGGCGACGTCACCGTGAACGTCGCATGGTCGACCGTGAACTATAAGGACGGACTCGCGCTGACCGGCAAGGCGCCGGTGGTGCGCCGCTTTCCGATGATCCCCGGCATCGATCTCGCCGGCACGGTCGAGGCCTCGTCCAATCCCGCCTGGAGGCCGGGCGACCAGATCATCCTCAATGGCTTCGGCTTGGGCGAAACTCATCTCGGGGGCTACGCCGAAAAGGCGCGGGTCAAGGGCGACTGGTTGGTGGCGCTGCCCTCCAGCATGAGCGGACGCGACGCCATGGCGATCGGCACGGCCGGTTACACGGCGATGCTCGCTATCCTCGCGCTCGAGCACCATGGCGTAACCCCCGACCACGGCCCCGTGGTGGTGACGGGGGCGGCCGGCGGGCTCGGCTCGGTTGCGGTCGCGGTGCTTGCCAAGCTCGGCTACCGGGTCATCGCCTCGACCGGCCGGCCGCAGGAGGCGGGCTACCTCAGGGATCTCGGAGCCAGCGACATCATCGAACGCGCTGAACTGAGCGGGACGCCCCGGCCGCTCGGGCGGGAGCGCTGGGCCGGGGGAATCGATACGGTCGGCTCGACCACCCTCGCCAACGTTCTCTCCATGACGAGTTATGGCGGCGCCGTGGCGGCCTGCGGCCTTGCCGGCGGAATGGATCTCCCGACGAGCGTCGCGCCCTTCATTCTGCGCGGGGTGTGTCTTTTGGGCATCGATTCCGTGATGTGTTCGCTGGAACGGCGCCGAACAGCTTGGAATCGCTTGGCTTCCGACCTCGATCGGGGCAAACTGGCGGCGATGACGAGCGAAGTCGGCCTGGGGCAGGTGCAGGACCTCGGCTCGGCCATCCTCGAGGGGCGGGTGCGCGGTCGAATCGTGGTCAAGATTGGGTAAACGTGTTCAGGATTTCTCCACGATCGTCAGGCATGCTCGATCCGCGTCAGGTTAACAGGGGGTTAAAGCCGTGAAGCTCATGTGCTTCGCCGCGATGCTCGTCGCGTCAGCGGCCGGGGTCCTTGCTGCAGGGCAGGTCTCCGCTGGAGAAATGCGGACCGATGAAGCCAAGCGCTTCATCGCCGGTAAGCTTTACTCTTTCCGCTGTTTCGATGGTACCGCCGGGACCGGCCGCATCCAGCACGACGGTTCGGTCATCGGCATCGTCCGCTTCGGCGGCGCGGGCAACCTTCGCTACGTCAACCTGCCGGCCGGAACGCTGCGGGTGAAGGGCGAAAACTGGTGCGCATCGCTCAAGGGGTCGTCGTTCGAGCCGTGTTTCAATCTCGAGAAGATTGACGAGTACAGCTTCCGCGGGAGTTTGACGGGGCTCGGCTTCGCCTCCTGCAATTTCACCCGGCGCGCCCGCAGCGATTTCATCCGTACTTCGGCCGCGCTGCGCGCGGCCTCAACAGCGACCGCCGAGAAGGCGGCAACTGCGAATAGCGAATAGTTGTCCGAGCCCAGCTTCACTTGCCATTCGCTATTCGCCCCTGCAGTTTAGAACAGTTACACGCAGCAGATTAGAAGCGCTGTAAACTGCATTTTTTCTTTGCTTTTGCGCCGCCGTTCCCGTATCGGTCGCTGGTTCTTTCGGCTTCGCGTGCAGTCCCATGATCATTTGCTCGTGTAACGTTCTCAGCGACCACGCGGTGCGCACCGCGGTTTCCGGCGCTGGCGCCCCGCGCACGGCGGGTCAGGTGTACGGCTGCCTCGGCTGCAGTCCGCAATGCGGGCGTTGCGCCACCACGATCCGGCGGATCATGGACGAGGCGCTCGGCGCGTGCTCGAGGGGCTGCCCGCGCGACGGCGCCGCGTAGCCTCTCCTTCCCCTGGAATCTCCGAAAGCGCCCTTGCCGCAGCGCGGGCAGGGGCCGAAAATACCTTTTAACACATGGAGCAGAGCATGCGCGGCGACCCGGGCGTCATCGATTTTCTAAACAAGGCGCTGCGGCACGAGTTGACCGCGGTCAATCAGTATTGGCTCCATTACCGCCTGCTCGACAATTGGGGCTACCGCGCGCTCGCCAAACAGTGGCGCAAGGAATCGATCGAGGAAATGGAGCACGCCGACAAGCTCGTCGCGCGCATTATCTTTCTCGACGGTTTCCCCAACATGCAGGTGCTCGATCCGCTGCACATCGGCCAGACGGTGAGAGAGGTGCTCGACTGCGATCTCGCGACCGAACTCTCCGCGCGCGCCCTCTACCAGGAGGCGTCCGGCTATTGCCACGGTGTCCAGGACTACGTGACGCGTGACCTGTTCGAGAAGCTCATGGCGGATGAGGAAAGTCACATTGATTTTCTCGAGACCCAGCTCGATCTCGTCGCCAAGCTCGGGCTCGAACTCTACGCCCAACATCACATCGGCGAGCCGGAAAAAGACGACGACTGAGCTACAAGTTTTTCGATCACGTCGCCGGCGCCGCCGCGGCGGCGTGCCGGGGAAACAGCAGGCGCTGGTAGAGCCAGCCGATGCCGACCAGCACCAGGCCGAGGCCGATGAAGGAGAGGGCGCGGAACGCCCCTTCGAGCACCGCGAGGTCGAACAGAAAAACCTTGCCGATCGTGATGAGCACGACCGCCGCCGAGGCGAGGCGCGCCGGCTGTGAGCGCAGGAAAACGCCCGCCAGGAGCAGCAGCACGCCGAAGGCGAGCCAGACGGCTGAATAGGTGTATTGCTCGGCGTTGCTGGTCGGGCCGCTTGTGAGCACCGGGCCGTGATAAAGCGTCGTGACCTCGAGCGAGAGATAAGCCAGTGCGAGGCCGACCGCGACAACGGCGGCAACGACCCGATAGGCATAGGGACGCGTTTCGCGCGCGATGAGGGCGAGAATCGCCGCGAGCACGGCGGGCAGGCCGTAGCCGAGCAGGATGAGGTTCACGAACGGGCCGCCCACCGGCCGGCCGGTCACGAGCGGATTTTCGAATCCCCACAGGCCGAACACGATGCCGCCGAGCGCCAGCGCGGCGAGGATGAGCGCGCCCGCGTCGTGAATGACGCTGCCGGTGCGCGCGCGAACGCGCTCGAGGCCGATGGCCATGGCGAGGAAGGCCGAGACCTGGAGCGCCACTTCGCTTAAGCCCCCGGTCGAACGATAAACATCGCCGTCGTTCATGATGAAACGAATTTCGAGGAAGACGAGAAGCACGGTGAACAGGATCGCACCCGACTCGACCATCCGGCACGGCATGTCGTCGGCGCGGCGGCGCAACAGATGGCCGGCGAGCCAGAACCCCGCCGCCGGCACGCCGTAACCGTAGAGCAGCCAATTGAAAATCGGTGTCGTGCCGACATCGTCGCCGACGATGCGCGGTTCCCAGGCGATGCGCGCAAGCACCAGCAGAACGCCCGCCGCCGCGGCCCACCGCAGCAAGGGGAGCGGACGCTTGAGCGAAACCCAGGCGATACCGGGCACCATCAGCGCGAGCCCGACGGTGAGCCAGCCTTTTTCCAGCGAGAACGTGAGCGCCAGCGCCAGCGCCGCGATGGTGCCGGCGGCGAAAATCGCGGCGGCTGAAGGAAGTCCCGGCCGGCGCGGGCGCCGGTCGAGGATTTCCACCGCCCACGCTCCCGCGCCGGCTATCAGCAGCGCGATGACCGCGAACGGCACCGAGCGGTCGAACTGGGCGATGCGATAATAGAGCGCGATCAGGATCCCGAGCGGCGCAACCACGCCGGAGGCCGCCCACAGGATCGGTGGGACCGGTTGCTCCGAGCGGCCTTGCGCCAGGAAAGCGGCGCCGGCGAACAGCACCGCAAGAATGCCGCCGAACACGAGGTGCGAACCGAACGCGGCGCGCGCCGGTTCCGGCACGGCTCCGGCCATGGGCCCGGCGGGCGCAATCAGGTGTTCGATGCGCAGATCGACCGACCAGGCGGCAAGCACCAGCACGACCAGCACGGCGCCCACCGGCACCGTTGCCACGGCCGCATCGGTGCGCCACGCGATCGCCAGCGTGCCCGCCGTGAGCAGCGCGAAGGCGATGAGCGCCACGCCGTCGTGATCGGTGGCGAACACCAGCATGGCGGCGGCAAACAAATAGGCAGCGAGCGCGCCCGAGGAAATGCCGTCGATGCGGCCGGGTGCCGCGCGCGGGCCATAGAGAAAGCCGGAGACGATCAGCACGGCGGCGAGCACGAACCCGGCGACGGCGTGAAACGCGTGCGCAAGGAGCACGGCGCTGGCCGTCTCCTCGATGCCCGGGAACATCCATAGCGTCCCGACCCCCACCGCGGCGATGGCAAGCCAGCGCCACAGGCGCATGCGCGCGAGCGCGAAGCTCGCGGCGCTCACGACCGCGAGATAAAGGTAGAGCGCCCAGTAATTCGGCTGGTTCGTCGAAACGAGAAGCGGCGCGACGTAGGCGCCGACGAGCCCCAGCCCGGCGAGCGCCGGCCCATGCAGCAGCGCCGCCGCGAGCGTGAGCAGCGCCACGATTCCGAGCAGCACGAACGCGACGGCCGGCCCGAGGAATCCGTAGAGCGCGTAGGCGGCGTACACCGTCGCATAGGCCACCGCGGTTCCGGCCGCGGTGAGAATGCTCGGGATATGCGCGGTGGGCAGAGGAACGAGGCTCGAAAGATTCTCTTTGCGGCGCGCCCATTCGCCGGCGACGAGCAGCCCCGCGGCCAGAAGCGCGCCGCAGAAAATGCGCATGCCGGGCCCGAACCAGCCCTGCTCGATCGAATATTGCACGAGGAAATAGCCGCCGAGCACCAGCGCCAATCCGCCGGCCCATACGGCCCATTGCGTGCCGAACCGCTCCTCGAAACTTGGGCGCGGGGCGGCGGGCGCCGGCGGCACAGGCGTCGGGGGCGGCTCGGCCGCGGGCGGCGGTTCGGTCGCGAACGGCGGTGCGGCGGACGGCGGTGCCGCGGCCGGCGGTGCCGGCTCGACTACCGGGGGCGCGGGTTCGGGCTGCGGCGGGGAGGGCGTCCGGGCTGCGGCCGGGGGCAGTGGCGCCCCGCCTCGCGCCAGGCGGTCTTCAATGTCGCGCAGGCGGCGCTCCAGCGCCTCGACGCGCGAGCGTGCGCCGGCCGCGGTCGCGAGCGCCAGGATCGCCATCAACGGAATGGCGAGCGCGATGAGAACGGCGAGCGTGATCAGCCCATCCACGGATCCGGCTCCGCTGAAAACGGCAGTATCTTACCGCGCCCGGCGATTCGGGCCACGCGTCTTTGCTCGCGGCTGTGCGGAAACCGGTTCAACTTTTCCGGAATGTCAGCCGCGCGCGCCGAGCCGCAGTCCGGCGGCCGGGCGTTCCTGGATCACTTCGCGGCGAAAACGAAACAGCGCCGCCGGCCGGCCGCCGGTCGCCGTCGATGTCTCGCCGGTCGGCTCGACCAGGGCGGTCGATTCCACCAGCCGCCGGAAATTCTGCTTGTGCACGAGGCGCCCGGAGATCGCCTCGACCGTGCGCTGGAGCGCGGTGAGCGTGAACTCGTCGGGCATCAACTCGAACACCACCGGCCGGTATTTGAGCTTGGCGCGCAGCCGGGCGATCGCGGTTGCGAGAATGCGGCGATGGTCGAAGCGCATGGGCTTCCCGAGCGGCGGCAGCGCGCCGCGCGCGAGCGCCGCCGGCCGGCCGTCGCGGCGCGCTTCTTCGACCAAGCCTGCTTCGTAGAGCAATTCATAGCGGTCGAGCGTCTTCTCTTCGTCCCATGGGCTGCCCTCGATGCCGAAGCACAGGCGAAGCCGTTCGCGCCGGGAGAGCGCGCGGCGTGGCTCCGGCCCGGTCGAGCGCCGCGCCCATTCGGTGAGCAGCGGCAGGATGGTTTCGTCGAGAATCGCCGGGCGCGCGGTGCGCCAATCTTCCCATGGAAAGAACCGGTACCACGGCTCGAAGCCGGCGCCGGCCGCGATGAGCGGGTCAACGTTCTCCGGCATGCGGATGAGCGCGAGATAACCGACCGACACCACGTGCGGGCCGGTGTCGCGCGGCAGCGCATGGCGGCCGCGATCGCCGAAAGTGTAGAGCTGCTCGACGTAGCCCACGCGCAGGCCGGTTTGCGCCTCGACCCAGGCGCGTAACCCGATTTCGAACGTGTGATGGGCAAGCGGATCGAATGGGCCGAACGGCAAACCCTTCGACCGGTCCGGATTCGCGCCAGTGTCGCCTGCGTCCAGGATCGCCGGCGCATCCGCCTCCATGGTGACGATCGCCGCGGTCAGTCCGATCTCGATCGGCGTGAGGACCGTGTCGGTCATTTTATCAAATGAGGTCAAGGCGGAACGGGTGGCCTTCGTAGCATGCGATGCCGCGCCCGATCGCCTCGACGGCTGCCACCATGCGGCCGTCGCGCCCGAGGATCTTATCCGCCAGGGTGACGATGCGGATGTTGGGTGTCGCGGTCGGCGAAAGACGGCGGATGTCCTTTGCGATCTCGAGTTCGGCGCGCCGCGGGTTGAGCGCGCAGGCGGACACGAAGGCGCCCGCGGTCGAGCGGCTCACACCGGCGTAGCAATGGATCACCAGCGGGGCGGCGCGATCCCACGCGCGGACGAACGTCAGCAGTTCGGCGACGTGCGCTTCGCCCGGCATCGTGTAGCCGTCGATATGCTCGCTGATGTCGTCGAGCCGCAGCAGCAGGTGATCGGCGTGTTCGATGGTGGGCGGGCGCCGCACCAGTTCGACGTCGCGCATCAGCGTGATGACGCGGCGTGCGCGGGTCTCTTCGACCGTCGCATGGAGCCGCGCGAGGGAACACACATGAATCATTGCGGAATCATCCAGAGTGGGGACGCATCATACAGGCGTTTGGTCTTGGCTCGAAGACGTGCCGAAAATATCGCGCGGCCCCATCACTTCGGCGCGACTTCGGCGAAGCGCTTGAGATAGCGCGATTGCGCCTGCGCGGCGGTCCACGGCGTCAAATAGTCGCGTTCGATCGGCGCCGGCAGCGCAGGCGGGCGGCCGAAGAAGCGGCCCGCCTCGGCCGGCTTGAACCCGGCAAGCCGCGTCGCCTCGAGGTAAGCGGCCGCGCGGTCGGCGCTCTTGATCAGCCGCGTGATTTCGGCGGGGAGTGCAGCCGGCAGGCCGAAGCGTACGTGGATCGCGGCGAGCAGGCGCTGTTCGACCACGCGGTAGGCGTCGCCGATCACCGCCTTGAATGGCGTGATCATGTCGCCGATCACGTACTCGGGGGCATCGTGCAGCAGCACGGCAAGACGCAAGCGGCGGTCGGGCGAATTCGCAACGCGATGGCGCAGGATCGCGTCGACCAGCAGCGTGTGTTGCGCGACCGAAAAAATATGCGCGCCGCCGGTCTGGCCGTTCCAGCGCGCCACCCGCGCCAGCCCGTGGGCGATGTCATCGATCTCGATGTCCAGCGGCGAGGGGTCGAGCAGGTCGAGCCTGCGGCCCGAGCGCATGCGCTGCCAGGCGCGCGCCGTCACCCGCGCTTCGGATCGGCCAGTTCGCCGTGGCGATAACATGTGACGAGATGATCGTTGACCATGCCGACCGCCTGCATGAAGGCATAGACGATGGTCGGGCCGCAGAATTTGAATCCGCGCGCGGCAAGCTCTTTCGATATTTGTTTTGACAGCGGCGTCTCCGCCGGCACTTGCGAGCGGCGACGGAAGCGGTTGACCTTCGGCTTGCCGTCGAGAAATCCCCACAGCAGCGCCGAGAAGCCCGGCCCTTTCTCCATCAGCTCGAGATAGGCGCGTGCGGAAAGGATCGCGCCTTCGATCTTGAGGCGATTGCGCACGATGCCTTCATCGGCCATCAGCGCCGCGACTTTGCGCTTGTCATACCGCGCGATGATCTCCGGCCGGAAGCCGTCGAACGCCCGGCGGAAGTTTTCCCGCTTGCGCAGGATGGTGATCCACGAGAGACCCGCCTGAAAACCGTCGAGCACGAGCTTCTCATAAAGCGCGCGGTCGCCGTAGTCGGGCACGCCCCATTCGTCGTCGTGATAGGAGACATAGAACGGGTCGAGGCCGGGCCACGGGCAACGCTTGCGGCCGTCGGGATGGGCGAGATCAGGCATGCGAGCGGTCTCTACACATCGCGAGCGCGGCGCTCAAGCCTGACTCTCACCGTCATGCCCGGCCTTGTGCTGCCTTGTGCCGGCCATCCACGTCTAAAAATCGTGAGAAACAAACGCGGCTGCAGCCGCTCACTCTGCCGCCGTCGCCTCGCCCGGAAACGCGAAGCGCGCCCATTCTGGCTTGACCAGGCGGAGCGTTACGCCGCCGGCCGAAAGCGCGGCGCCGGCCGCCAGCGCCTCGGCGGTGCGATCGAGCCGCAGCATGGCAAGGCCGCGGCCGCGCGCGGCCGTGCCCATGGTGCCGACCGCACGCTCGCCGGCCATCACCGGAACTCCGTCCGCCGGGGCGAACTCGTCGTAGGCGACGGGCACGATGCGGCTGCGCGCGCGGGCGCGGTGCTCGATGCGCGAGACCACTTCCTGCCCGACGTAGCAGCCCTTCTCGAAATCGACGCCGTTGAGCTGATCCATGTCGGCCTCGTGCGGGAAGGCATCGCCATAGCCGAAGTCGGCGCCGCCGCGCGGGATGCCCAGCGCAATGCGGTGCGCCTCGTAGGCTTCCGGCTCGACGAGGGTCGCGCCAAGGTCGCGCGCCGCCGCCTCGGCGAGGTGCGGCGGGAGCATCACGCGCAACCCGAGCGCCGGCAGGCGCGGGTCCGGATAGACGAGCCCGTATTCCGAGGTGCCGGTGCCGTCCCACGCGGCGAGCACGCCGAGCGCCTCCGACAAATCCTCGATGACGACCTTGGCGCGCAGCTTGTAGAAATTGAGCCGGCGGACGAGATCGGAAACGAGCGCGCGGGGGCAGTCGATGAACAGCGCGGTGCCGTCCTCTGGCGGCACCGCCGCCACGATGCCGTCGAACAGGATTTTGCCTTGCGGGGTGAGCAGCGCGGCGAAACGCGGCGAGTCCGGCGTGAGCGCCTCGATGTCCGACGTGAGAAGCCCGTTGAGAAAACGCCGCGCGTCGGCGCCGTCAACCTTGACGACACCGCGATCGGTAAGAAGGGCTGCCTGCATGCCGCGATCCGTTCGGTTGCGATACGTAGGGCGCGCGCACAAGGGACTCAAGGGCGGATGCGATGGATCTGCGGGAGCCACCTCTCCATCGATGGTGTGACAAGCTCGCTACGCGCCGCCAAGCTTGGACGCTATGGCGTCCAACGCCGCATCACATCCAGCCGCAAGATCGGCGTAATGGACTCGAAACGATCCAAATGCCTTGAGGGCTTGTTTCTCCAAGGTTCGCTTCCTTTCAATGGCCGCGTGACCTTTCAAGACGGTTCGAAGCTCGTGCAGCGTTCTTAGAGGCTCGAGACTGTTGCGAGCGTCCTCTTGATCGACGCCTGCCCCGATCAAGGATTCTTCAACTAGCTTGAGGGATGCCCAGTTAGGATCAACCGAGCGCCCGAGGTGCCTCGCCAAATCGCGCAGCGCCCTAACTTTGAAGCCCTCGACGAGCAGTTGGTCGAGCGCGAGAATTTCGTTCGCCCACTCGGCCGGCGCCGTAGTCACCGGATAGTGCACTGCCTTGAACAATTCCTCACCACGCCGCGTCCACCACGCAGGAGGCGCTTTATCCAGCGCGTGGAGCTTGCGCTTGAGCGAATTTAGCGGATCGTATTCCGTATAGAACTCGCCCTTAAAGTCGGTCGCAACTGCGCGCTGTGAGAGGGGCGCTTTTGGCCACTCATTGAACGACTGCCAGTACACCTGTTCTCTATAGGGCAGCTGAGCAAGATATCGCAGATACGTATGGACCTGTCCGGCCTCGTTAACATCGTAGGTCTGGAGGCCCCAAGTTCCCCGGCAACGGATCGAGCGGTCCTGAAGATCGTACTTTTCGCTATCGGCTTTATACTTGTGAAGAACGTCCGCCTTGAAGAAGGCAAATGACATCTCGCGTGGTAGAAGTGAATCGGCCTGAAAGTAATTAGACAGCCCCTTCGGATCGCAAGAGATTTCAATTTTCTGACCGGTAACCAAGTCAATCGCCTTGAACGTTGCGTATTGGCGTGACGCGGGGTCCAGCGCCTTTTTGCGAGCTTTGACGATCTGCTTCATCGTGATTGCCGGCCGGGCAATCATCCGACCGTTGACATAGCTGGCACGCCCCGGCACTACCTCGCCATCGTAAAATAAGTCGGGTGCTTTACGGCTGAACGTGCCTCGGTTAGACCACCCGTTAAAGGAACGGCGATCCAATCGTGTGAAATCAAAAAAGATAACCATTCCCATTTTGTCCAATCGCATGTATTCCACGAAATCCTTCATCGAGATTGTAATGAGCGTCAGGTGCTCGAACAGACTCTTGTCGTCCTTTTCCGTAATGCAGATGACATCCTCCAAGTCCCCGTCATCGTCGAGGCGGCAATACGCATTCCGCTCCTCAATGAAATGCAAATTGAGAGCGTGAACGAGCCTCTGGCTGATTTCGAGGGAACGGCGGCGAGACCCGGCGAACGACCGGCTGAAATAAAGCTTTTCCCCGCCCTTAAGCGTTTTGTACCGGGATAACGGCGGGGCCAAATACACCCTATCGGCCCTTCCGCCGCCGGACTCGTGTTCGATTCCCCAAGCGTCATCCAGAGCCACGAAATCGTGGCTAAGATCGTCCTGATCCGGGGGATTGAGATTCCTTAGAGGCGCGAGCACCACGTGAATGAGCACGCAGGGCATCGAAACGAACAGCACCAATCTGTCCGATTGAACGTTCTCCTTCAGGAATTCAATCGACTTTTCTGCGGATGAAAGCCACTCGCCGGCATTCGCCTCGGGAATCTGGGAAATGCCTGTGAGCTTTCGCAATGTTCTATCATTGGTCGTCATACCTGAGCCGAATCGCGGATAGCACTGTCTCGAATGTGTACCTGCAAACGCTGATCCGCAATGTGGGCAGGAAGAAGTCTACCAAGATGCGGGCGCGTTCGGCTGCGCCGGCCGGGCTTGTTGCACGCCGAGCCCGTAGAGGTCTCGGCCCTTCGGGCTTCCATCCCTCAGCCCCGCTCATGCGTCCGCTGGCATGAGCGTGTTACGCCGATTGCTCCGCCAACCGCCTCCGTCGCTGATAAAAGCGCACGGCGAGATGCGCGTTCTCCGCGCCGAGCTGCTCGTAGCTCACGAGCGCCGCCTCGAGCTCGTGCGCGGACACGCTGTGGCCGCCGGCGCGCAGCAGCAGCACGAACTTGACCGTGGTCCAGGAAAGGCCGGATGCCTTGGCGAGAATGAGCAGCATGTCGGGCTGGTCGTCGAGCATGGCGGTCTCGGCCACGTCGATCGGCACGCCGGACATGAGCGCCAGCGCGGTCACGGTCTCTTCGAACCGGCGGGCCTTGGCATATTCATAGACATTGGCCTCGGTGAGCGCGCCGGCGCGGTGCAGCGCTTCGACCTTTTCGCGCGCGGCGACGTAGTCGCCCGATTGGCTCACGGCCTCGGCACGGATTTTTCCCACCACTTCGGCGACGACGAAGCCGATCTCCTCGGCGGCAGTGGGATTGGCGGCGGCAAGCTTGGCGCGGACCGAATCGGACGCGCAGGCGATCAGGCGCATGAAGTGATGACGCGGAAGGTCGGCGCGCAGCCCCAGCCGCTCGGCCAGCACGTCGTCGCCGGCCGATCGCTTGACCAGCATCTCGAAGCCGGCGTCGGAAAACCGCGCGCCGGCGTTGCGGCTCACCGCGCGCGCCACGCGCGAATCGCCGCGCTCAACCAGCACGTCCGTGACGGCTTCGCTGAGGATGCGGCGCTTGGAGATGGCGAGCAGGTGCAGCTGGCTTCGGCTGGCGGCGCTCGTGCGCAAGGTCGCTTCGTCGAGCCGTTCGGAACGCGCCAGCACCGGGCCGGCGACCTCGATGTCTTCGTCGCCAGCGAGGGCCTTGATGGTGTTGATCGGCGCATTGGCAACGGGGGCCAGCATGCGCGCAAGCTTGGCCCGGGCCGTGACCTCGATCTGCGCGGCGAGCCGCGTGATCACGTCATCGAACAGCGAAACCTGCTCGTCGGAATACTGCGTCGCGCCGGTGATAAACAGATCGGTGACATGCCAGAGCGACGCGACGCGCCGCTCGATCGTGCCCGACGCGATCGCACGTTCGAGGTCGCCGATCAGCGATCCGCGGGCATCCATCGTCATCCCGCGGCGGCGTGAGAGACGCCCTGGCGGCTCTGATAAAACCGGACGGCGCGTTGCGCGGTCGAGACCTGGAGCCGATCGAAGCTCTGCAGCGCGAGTTCGAGATCATGCTGCGAGGCGCCGCGCCCGGCCGTGCGCAGCAGCAAAATGAGTTTCGCGGTCGCCCAGGAATAGCCCATGGCCTTGGCGAGGATCAGCACCATGTCGGGGCGCTCGTCGAGCAGCGCCTGCTCGACCGCCTCGATCGGCAGGCCGCACAAGAGCGAGAGCGCGACCGCGGTCTCCTCGAATTTTTCCGACTTGGCAAAGCTGTGGAGTTCGCTCTCGCCGAGCTTGCCGGCCCGATGCAGCGCCTCCACGCGACTGCGCGATGCGCTGTAGTCGCGCGCCTGGGCGTCATTGAGCTTGCCTTCGATGTGAGCGACCACGTAGCGGATGTGGTCGGCCGCGTGTGGATTGGCGGCGACGAGCTTCTTCTGGACCGAAGCGGAAGCCTTAGCCAGCAGGTTCACGAAATGCCGCCGCGGAATGTCGGCGCGGATACCGACCCGGTGGGCGAGCGCGTCATCGTTCGCGGAGCGCTCGACCAGCACGCCGAAGGCGGCATCGGAAAAGCGCGCGCCGCCGTTCTGCGCGACCGAATGCACGACCTCGCGGTCGCCGCGGGTCACCAGAACGTCGGTCACCGCTTCGCTCAACGACGCGCGCTGAGAAATGGCGAGGAGGTGCTGTTGGCCCTTGCCGCGCGCCGTTCCGATCAGGTCTTCGTCGTCGAGGCGGGCGCATTGCGCGAGCACCGGCCCCGCGACCTCGATGAGGTGGTCGGCGGCGAGATTCTTGACCACGTTAAAGGGCGCATTGGCGATCGGCGCCAGCCGATTGGAAAGCTCCACCCGCGCCTTGGCTTCGATCGAGTCGGCGAGCCGGCCGATCACGTCGTCGAACAGCTCGACCTGCTCGTCGGAATACATGCTGGCGCCGGTCTCGAACAGATCGCACACCCGGCGCAGCGTATCGAGGCGCCGGTCGGCCGAGCCACAGCTGATCGCGTCTTCGAGTTCGGTGATCAGGGACTGCTGGGCTATCATTCCAGTCTCGCGCGCTTATTGCTGGGGCATGATCCCCGCTTTCGCGGGGGCAGGTCTTTTCCGAAAACCGGTACCCACTTTTCGGGATCATGCTCGGGGGCGTTAAACTCGGCCGCACTGTGAGCGAAACTCGTAACCAAATACGTAATTCCGCCCTGTCATTGCGAGGAGCCGAAGGCGACGAAGCAATCCAGTGAAGCGTGCACCAGCCCCTGGATTGCTTCGCTCCGCTCGCAATGACGACGGAGCGCAGCCGCTCACGAAATGTTAACTACGCCGCAACTGCACGACCGCGTCACTCGCCGCTGACGAAAAAGTGCCAGGTGCCATCGGGCGCAATCCCCACGCGATAGAAAATGTACGCGCCGAAGTCCTGCATGGCGCGGTAATCGGAGCCGGTGACGACCTTGAACAGCTCGACCTTCTGCGCCGCCGTGAGGTCCTTGAGCGGCAGGTAGGCGAAGTAGGGCCACACGTACATGTCCTGCGGCGTTCCCGCGTCGACGTGCACGAAGCCCATGTCGAGAATCTCGAGCAGGATCGACAGCACCTCGAGCCCGCCGGACTCCGGATAATTGGTTCGCCAATAGGCAACGGGGTCGCGCTCGTTCGCGAACGAGAAGATCGGCATCGTCTCGTTTGTCTGCATCACGGTGACGAGCTTATCGAGGTCGCCGGTACGGGCCGCCTCGATGATGCGCGCGCGCATGCGCGCGACCGGCGCCGGCAGGAGCTTGAGATCGGTGATGACGTCGGAGATCTTCTGCCCGGGCCGCGCGCCGGCGCGGCCGTACGGCTTCCCGGCGGAAGTGATCGGCGGCAAGCGAACCGGCGGCAACGGTTTCGGCGCCGCGATTGGAGGAGGGGCCGGAGGCGGCGTAATGCCGGGCGGTCCGATCTGCAGCGGCGTGGCCGGGGTGGCGGGGGTCAGTCCCGGAACAGCGGGTGAGGAAGGTGACGGAGCGGCGGGGACTGGGACATCGGCCGGCGGGATGATGGTCTCGGTGCGCACGCGGTTCTGGGCGCCGGGCTCGCTCGCAACGAGCAGCGTCAGCACGACCGCCAACAGGATGCGGCGCGAATCCATCTAGCCGCATTCAAGCCCGCTCGAAGGCGAAGCCGCAAGGCTTCTTGTCGGCAAAAACCCTACTGGCGGGCCAGCTCGATCGAGAACTCGCCGTTGCGGATGCGTGCGCTTAAGCCTTCCGCGAAGGTGGCGGCGGCGTCTTCGCCGTAGGTCGAAACCAGCTCGGCGATCGCCGTGAACAGGCACGCCTGGGCGAGACAATCGTCCTCGACGCCGTCGAGACGCGCTTCCGCCCATGCTTCGCGCAGGTACGCGAGCGCGACCTGTTTCTGTTCGTGCTCCGGCACCGGCTTCTCGACCGGAATCGGAGGCATCAGGCTGTTCATTGTGAGTTCACCCCGCGGGCGCGGCCGCGCCCCTCCCGGAAGTCGCGACGTTAGCACGGCGCGCGGCGCCTCCTAGGGGACACCTTTAGGAAAGGTTAATGCCGCATACGAAACCGACGAGATCAGTTGGCGTAGCGCGCGGTGATGTCGCGGGCGATCTTCGCGCCCTCGTCGAGATAGCGGCGGATCGCGATGTTGGCGGCGGGCGTGCAGGTCCGATAGGTCTGCTGGAATCCGCGGTAACCGCGGTTGAAGCTGCCGATCAGGCGCTCGCGCCGGTCGCCGCCGGGTGCGTCGGCGTCGATCAGCGCTTGCATCTCGTTGCGCCAGGTCTGGCCTTCGTTGGCGCCGCAAATCGCGCGCAAATAATGCAGCGCGCCGAGGATCTCGGCGAGCCGCTGCATGTCGGCCTCGTAAGGCGCGCGCGCGCCTTGCGCCGCGCATTGGGACGCTGTGCTAAAGGCGATCGCGATAGCGACGAAAACCGCAATATGTGGCGCCGGCCGCATCGGCTGCGTTATGCGACACGCACCTCGCGCCCGCAAGGACGCGCGTCAACTCGCCAGGTGGACCATGGCCGCCGCGATGATTTCCGGGAGCCCGCTGGTGGTCTTGAGATTGGCGATTTCATCGGGCGCGACCCAGATCGCTTCCGCGACCTCATCGCTCGGTGTGGGCTCGCCGGCGCGCCAGCGGCAAGCGAAGGGAAGAATGACGAAGTGCCGTTCGACCCGGCCGTCGGCGTCGCGCACGATGACCTCGCGATGTCCGGCGAGCTCGACCGGTTCGACCGTGAGCCCGGTTTCTTCGAACACCTCGCGCGTCACCGCTTCGGCGAGCGTCTCGCCGGCTTCGACGACGCCGCCCGGCAGGCTGAACAGGTCGCGTCCGGGCGCGCGGGCGCGCCGCACCAACAGGATTCGGCCATCGCGATGGATCACCGCGCTCGCCGCCAGGAACGGGCGCGTCGGATAGGCGCGTGGGTCATCCGCGGTCATCGCATTGATCCTGGGCAGCGCGCGGGCTCAGCGCGTGAACAGCGCATCTACCGCGGCCTGATCGGCTTGTGCCTCGGTCGCCTCGGCGGCCGCGGTTTCGGCGCCGTGGATCACCGCCCCCGCGCGGGCAACGAGCAGCCGCAGCCGCATGAGCGCGTCGTCAGCGAGGGCGCCCAGCGCCTGCGGCTCGGCGCGCAGGGCCGCGGCGGTGGCGAGCAGGATGCCATTCATGCCGTCGGCGAGTTCGTCAAGCCGCCGGCGCAGCGCCGGATCGGCCTGGCCATAGACGGCGATCGCCAGGTCGCGCTCGCGAAAGCGAGAGGCGGCGAAATGCTCGCAATAGCTCAGCGGCCGCCAAGCGCAGAAATCGTCGATGCATTCGGGCGCCTGCGCCGCCAACTCGAGCATCATGATCGCTTCGTTGAAATGATTGAGGTAGTCGGTGGCAAGCCCGGTGACCGGATTGATGTTGGCTTCGATCAGGCGCGCCCGATCGACACCGAGGCCCAAGGCCGGCTTTATCGCGGGAACGGTCATGGGCGGGTTGGGTACATCGGCTCCAATTGAGGCAGTTTTCCCGCGCGTGGTTAAATTGCGATTAACCCTGACGTAGCGGCAGGTAAAACGCATGTGCGGACGATACGCCATCACCTCGGCGCCGGAAGCGATCCGGCGGCTGTTCGGCTACGACGAGCAGCCGAATTTTCCGCCGCGCTACAACGTGGCGCCGACCCAGCCGGTGCCGATCGTGCGCATATTCGAAGGCAGGCGCCAGTTCGCGTTGGTGCGCTGGGGCCTGATCCCCGCATGGGTGAAGGATCCGCGCGGCTTCTCACTCCTGATCAACGCGCGTGGCGAGTCGCTCGGCGACAAGCCGGCGTTCCGCGCCGCGCTTCGCTACCGCCGGTGTTTGTTTCCGGCCGACGGGTTCTACGAATGGCGGCGCGAGGGCGAGCGCGCGCGGCCGTATTTCGTCCGCCCCAAGACGGGCGGTCCGATGGCCTTTGCCGGGCTGTGGGAAAACTGGATGGGACCGAATGGCGAGGAGATGGAGACAGCGGCCATCGTGACCACGCGGGCCAACCGGATGCTCGCGGCGATCCACCCGCGCATGCCGGTGATCGTGCCGCCCGAGGGCTTCAACCTGTGGCTCGACAGCGGCAGGGTCGATGCGGCGACGGCCGCCGTGATGATCGCGCCGGCGCCCGAAGACATGCTCGAGGAGCACGAAGTTTCGGCGGCCGTGAACAGCGCCGCCAACGACACGCCGGATTTGATCGCGCCTGTGACGAGCGATGGTCTCGGTGCTCACGCGGATGCTCCCGCGCCGAAGCGCAACGCCAAACAAGATACCCGCCAAGGTTCGCTGTTCTAGGCACTGGGCGCGCCGGGTCCTGTGTTAGTCTGCCGTCGTCGCGGGAAATATCCTCCCAACAAAATCTCCCGCGCGAACGGAGATGTGCGATGAAAAATCCCTATTTGTTCGATCTCGCGAAATCGAAGCCCCTGGTGAAGAAGCCGGGCGGGACGGTGCGAGGCGCCTATGAGAAGGTGTTCCCGGTCGTGAAGCACCAGAAGGGCGCGATGTTTCTCGTCGTGCTCAAGCCGGGTGGGATTCGCGAGCCGCACTGGCATCCGAACGCGTGGGAGTTCGATTATTGCATCAGCGGCCGCGCGCGCATGTCCGTCGTCGCGCCGGAGAACGAGTGGAAGGAATTCGACGTGGAACCGGGGCAGGCCGTGTTCGTGCCCATGGGTTTCTTTCATTATTTCGAGAATATCGGCAAGGAAGACCTGCATTTCCTGGTAGTGTTCAACAACAGCGCCGCGGAAAGCGGCGACGACATCGGCCTTTCCGTCTCGCGCGGCGGCATACCCGATCACGTCCTGGCGGCCACCTTCGGCGTGCACGCGCGCGACTTCCACAAGATACCCAAGCTGCACAAGGAGGTCGTCATCGCCTCGCGGCGCTAGTCGACCATGTGACGAGAGCGTTTGTTGTAATGCCTGAATTCGGGTCACTGTTTGTTGACCCGAATTCGGCGGATAGTTCTCGACGGACGCACGGGCGTCTGCTTATATTTGTCCACTAAAGGAACTACGCCCCTTCACTGATTACTATTGGTTGCTTGCAGATCGTTGCTGAATCCCGGTTGCGAGCCATCCGTAGCCCGGATGAGCGCAGCGAAATCCGGGACAGCGTCGCCATCGAGTCGCTCATGCGGCCACCACTGAGTAGGGGAAGTGCGGACTGGGCCGTTATTACTATCGGTTGCTTGCAGATCGTTGCAGAATCGGCGGTGCGCGACGGACAGGCGGCTCGAGAGCAAGACGAAAGAGAAGAACCGATTTTTCTGCACCGCACCACGGCATTGTAAAGAACAATGAAAATACAATAGCGGCGACCCTTGCGGAGCGACGGTTAACTAGGCGGATGGGGCGCTAAGTCCCTGAGCTCCTGGAGGAAAAATAGATGCGCCGAATGGATGCACTGCAGCAGGAACAATGAACGAACAACAATGGAAACAACGCGATCAACAATCCGGAACAAAGGTGGCGGGAACTTTTGTTTGGTTAATCGCGGGTCACGGCGTGAGCGGACGCCCGTCGAGCCATTTGGCAAAGAGAGTGCGCTTCTGTTCGCCGTAACCGAGCGCCTCGTAGAACGCGCGCACGCGGTCGTTATCGGCCCGCACCATCAGCTGCGCCTTGGCGATGCCGCGCGCTGTGAGCCACGCTTCGGCAGCCTGCGTCATCACGCGTCCGAAGCCCTTGCCTTGCAAAGCGGGATCAACGGCGAGGTAGTAGAACCAGCCGCGATGGCCGTCGTGGCCGACCATCACGGTCGCGACAATCGCGCCATCGAGCCGGCCGACGAGCACGGCGGAGTTCGGGCCGCGCCGGGCAAACGCAATATCGCCGGAGGGATCGTTCCACGGACGGGTGAGGCCGCAGCGTTGCCACAAGTCGGCGACCGATGCGACGTCGGCGTCCGCGATCGGTGCGATGGCGAGGTCTTGCGTCGGCGCAGTCATAATACTTTTCCCGGGTTGAGAATGCCGTTGGGGTCGAGCGTGCGCTTGACCGCGCGCATCAGCTCGAGCGCGACCGTGTCCTTCACCTCCGGCAGCAGGTCGCGCTTGAGCTGGCCGATGCCGTGCTCGGCGGAGATCGAGCCGTGAAGCTGCGTTACGATGCGGTTCACCGCCGCGCCCATGTCGTCCCAGCGCGCGAGGTAAGGGGCTGTGTCGGCGCCGATCGGCTGGCTGACATTGAAGTGAACATTGCCGTCGCCGAGATGGCCGAAAGCAGCCGGCCGGCAGCCAGGGATCAGCGTTTCGACCGCGGCGCTCGCCTGCGCAATGAAATCCGGCACCGCCGCAACCGGCACCGACACGTCGTGTTTGATCGAGCCGCCCTCGAATCGCTGGACGTCCGAGAGCATGTCGCGCACGTGCCAGAAAGCTTTTCTCTGGTCGAGACTAGCCGCGATGGTCGCGTCGGCCACGCGGCCCTGCTCGACGGCGGCGGTGAGCAAATCTTCAAGCGCGCCGCGCAAGCCCGCCGCCTGCGAGGAAAGTTCGATCAGCACGTACCACGGATGCGGCGCGCCGAGCGGGTCACGGCAGCCGGGGCCATGGCGCAAGGCAAACGCGACCGAGGTGCGCGACATCAGCTCGAAGCTCGTTACCGTGCCGCCCGCGCGTTCGCCTGCGAGACTGAAGAGCGCCAGTGCATCGGCCGGAGACGCAAGCCCGACGAAGGCGGTCTCGACCGCGCGCGGACGCGGATAGAGCTTGAGCACGGCGGCGGTGATCACGCCCAGCGTTCCCTCGGCGCCAATGAACAAATTCTTCAGGTCGTAGCCGGTGTTGTCTTTCTTCAATTTGCTCAGGCCGTTCCACACGCGCCCGTCGGCGAGCACGACCTCGAGACCGAGCACAAGGTCGCGCGCGTTGCCGTAAGCAAGGACGGCGGTTCCCCCGGCATTGGTCGCGAGATTTCCGCCGATGGTGCAGCTGCCTTCCGCCGCGAGCGACAAGGGAAACAGGCGCTCGGCCGCGGCGGCGGCCTCCTGTGCCTTGGCGAGAATGACACCGGCATCGCAGGTCATCGTGTTGGAGGTCGCATCCACCTCGCGGATGCGGTCGAGGCGGTTGAGCGAGAGCACGAGGTCGCCCGCGTGCGGGATTTGTCCGGCGACGAGGCCGGTGTTGCCGCCCTGCGGGACGACGGGCGTGCGTGTCTCGTTCGCGAGTTTGAGGATCGCCGCGACTTCGGTGACGGTGCCGGGGCGCAATACCGCGGGCGTCTGTCCGTGATAGAGCCCACGTGGCTCGATGAGATAAGGCTCCTGTTCCGCCGGGTCCGTGATCAGATATTTGTTGCCGACGATGGCCGCGAAGCGATCGAGCAGGGACGCGTCGACTTCGCGTCCCTGTTTGTTTGTGACGGACGGCGAGGACATTGTTCTAATCACCGCGGCGTGGCGGCGCGGGCGAGCCGGTCGTTGATCGCCTCGCCCAAGCCGTCGCGCGGTACCGGCATGGCGGCGATTGCGCGCGCGCCGGCGCGGTCGAGTGCGCGCAGATGGGCGAACAGGTTCGCGGCGGCTTCGACCAGGTCGGCGCTCGGCGAGAGGTTGAGCACGGCCACCGCCTGCGCGGCACCGGGCGGCACGGTTGGCCCAAAGGCGAGCAGGGCCTCGTGCGGTTCGACTCTGGTCGCTCCAAGCCGCAGCCGCGTGATTGGCGCGTAATGGGAAGGAAGCATGCCGGGCGCTTGCGGCCCGTTGGCTTGTGCGGACGCGGGTTCGCCGAGCGGCGCTGGCAAGACATCCTCGATCGCGGCGCGCGCGACCCCGCCCGGCCGCAGCAGCACCGGATCATCGGAGAGGCACGACACGATGGTCGATTCAACACCCACCCGCGTCGGCCCGGCATCGAGGATGAGATCGATACGCCTGCCGAGGTCGGCCGCCACGTGGGCGGCGGCGGTGGGCGACACATGGCCCGAGCGGTTCGCGGAAGGCGCCACCAGCGGCCGGCCGGCGGCTTCGATCAGAGCATGAGCGACCGGATGATCCGGAACGCGCACCGCGATCGTGTCGAGCCCCGCGGTCGCAATCTCGGCCACGGGGCAGTCGTCCGTCTTCGGCAGGACCAAGGTGAGGGGCCCGGGCCAGAACGCCGCGGCGAGCGTCGAGGCGGCCGCGTCGAATTTGGCCAAACCCTGCGCCATCGCCGGATCGGCCACGTGGACGATGAGCGGGTTGAATTTCGGCCGGCCCTTGGCGGCGTAAAGCCGTGCCACCGCCGCGGCATTCGTACCGTCGGCGCCGAGGCCGTAGACCGTCTCGGTCGGAAACGCCACCAGCCCGCCCGCGCGGAGGATGCGCGCCGCCTCCGCGATCGCCTTCGCATCCGCGTGCATCGTGCGCGTTGCAATTTCGACAGTCATCACGCAACGCTCGTTGACCCTGGGGGTGCGGGCACTAGATTGGGTGCTGCCGATCTGTGCGGCACTCGGTTCGGGCCGTAGCGCCGTAAATTGCCGGCCGTCAAGGCAATCGCGAGGACCTCATGACCTACCTGGCGCCCGTCGCCGACATCGCCTTCACGCTCAAGCACGCGGGCGGCTTCAAGCGTGCGCTCGAGGAGGGGCTGTACGGCGACCTTACGGAAGACCTTGTCGACGCAGTGCTCGAAGAGGCCGGCAAGTTCGCGACCGACGTGATCGCGCCGCTCAATCGGGTGGGCGATGTCCACGGCACGCCGTTCAAGGACGGCGCGGTGATCATGCCGCCCGGATGGAAGGAGGCTTACACGGCCTGGGCGGGGGCTGGCTGGAATGGGCTTGCCGCGCCGGCCGAGGCCGGCGGGCAGGGGCTGCCCCACGCGCTCAACGCCGCCTGCATCGAAATGTGGAACCAGGCGGCGATGGCTTTCGGTCTTGGCCCGTTTCTAACGATGGGCGCGGCCGAGGCGCTGGCGGCGCATGGCGCCGACGAAGTCAAGCGCACGTATCTCGCCAAGCTCGTCTCCGGCGAATGGATGGGCACCATGGAATTGACCGAGCCGCAAGCCGGCTCGGACGTGGGGGCGTTGCGCACGAAGGCGCAGCGTGCGGGCGACGGCAGCTATCGCATCGCCGGTCAGAAGATCTTCATCACATATGGCGAGCACGACCTCACCGACAACATCGTGCATTTCGTGTTGGCGCGGCTGCCCGACGCGCCGCCCGGCACGCGCGGCATTTCTTTGTTCCTGGTGCCGAAGTTCCTGGTCAACGCGGACGGCTCGCTCGGCGCGCGCAACGACCTGCGCTGCCACTCGATCGAACACAAGCTCGGCATCCACGGCTCGCCGACCTGCACCATGGTGTACGGCGATCACGGGGGCGCCACCGGCTATCTGGTCGGCGAAGAGAACCGCGGCCTCGCTTGCATGTTCACGATGATGAACAATGCGCGTCTGGCGGTCGGCTTGCAGGGTGTCGCCATCGCCGAGCGCGCCACCCAGCAGGCGCTCGCCTACGCGCATGAGCGCCGGCAAGGCCGCGCGCTCGGCGCATCGGAGTCGTCCAGCTTGATCATCGCCCATGCCGACGTTCGGCGCATGCTGCTCACCATGCGCGCGCTCACGTGTGCGGCGCGCGCGATCTGCTACGCCACCGCGGCGGCGATCGACCGCTCGCATCGCGCGGCGGATACCGCCGCACGGCAGACCGCGCACGAGCGTGCGTCGCTGCTGACGCCCATCGCCAAGGCGTTCTCGACCGACATCGGCGTCGAGGTTGCCTCGCTCGGCGTTCAGGTGCATGGCGGGATGGGCTACGTGGAGGAAACCGGCGCGGCCCAGCATCTGCGCGACGCGCGCATTGCCATGATCTACGAAGGCACCAACGGCATCCAATCGATCGATCTCGTCACCCGGAAAGTGCCGCTCGCGGGCGGCGCGACGGTGAGAGCCTATCTCGATGAGCTGCGCGAAACGGTCGCGGCGGTGCAGGCGGTCAATGATCCCGCGATGGGAGCGACCGGTGTGCGGCTCCAAGAAGCGGTCGAGAGTCTCGATCGCACGACCGGGTGGATTGCCGAGCAGCTCGACGCCGCGCCCGAGGCGGCGCTCGCCGGCGCGACGCCTTATCTGCGGCTGTTTGCACTTGCCGCCGGCGGATGCGCGCTCGCGAGCGACGCGTTGGCGGCACGCGCGAGCGGGAACGGCGCCGGCAACGGCGCCCATGTTTCGCTGGCGCGGTTTTTTGCCGAGAATATCGCCGTGTCGGCGCCTGCCCTCGAACGCACGGTGGTTGAAGGCGCCGCCAGCGTGAACGAGGCCCACGCGGCGCTAGCGAGCTGAGACGCGCCGGGAGCTTTGATGGCGGGCCTTCAGGGAAAGACGCTGTTCATCACCGGTGCTTCGCGCGGTATCGGCCTCGCAATCGCGCTCGCCGCCGCGCGCGACGGTGCCAACATCGCTGTCGCGGCGAAGACCGAGGCGCCGCACCCGAAGTTGCCCGGGACGATTCACACGGCTGCGGCTGAAATCGAGAAAGCCGGCGGGCGGGCGCTCCCGCTCGTTGTCGACGTCCGCGACGAAGCTTCGGTGGGGGACGCGATCGAGCGCACCGTCGCCGCCTTTGGCACCCTCGACATCGTGGTCAACAACGCGAGCGCGATCCAGCTTACCGGAACCCTCGAGACCGACATGCGCCGTTTCGATCTGATGCATCAGGTCAACGCGCGCGGCACCTTCATGGTCTCGAAATATGCGATCCGGCATCTGGAGAAGGCGACGAACCCGCATATCCTGATGCTCTCGCCGCCGCTCGACCTGAAGGAAAAATGGTTCGCCGGCCATACCGCTTATTCCATGGCGAAATATGGGATGAGCCTCGTGACCCTGGGGCTGGCGGGCGAATTGCGGCCGAAGGGCATCGCGGTGAATGCGCTGTGGCCGCGCACTACGATCGCCACCTCGGCGATCAAGAATCTGCTCGGCGGCGACGCGATCATCCGCCGCTCGCGCACCCCTGAGATTCTCGCCGATGCCGCCTGCCGCATCTTCGCAAAGCCGGCGAAGAGCTTCACCGGACATTTCCTCATCGACGACACCTTCCTGGCGGCGGAAGGCGTGACCGACTTCGATCGCTACCGGGTCGATCCGCGCGAGCCGCTGGCGCCTGACTTCTTCGTGCCCGACGACGACCAGCCGCCGCCCGGCGTCAGCCTCGCCGCGAAATCTTGATCCGCATCGAACGACGGACGTCATGCCAACGCTGCTGCTCACCCATCCCGCCTGCCTCGATCACGTCACGCCGATGGGGCATCCGGAGCGGCCGGACCGACTGCGCGCGATCGAGCGCATCCTCGAGCATGAGCGCTTTGCGACCCTGGCGCGGGTACAGGCCCCGGCCGCCGCGCTCGAGACCATCGCGTTGTGTCATCCGGTGGATTACATCGAGCGCATTCGCGAGGCGACGCCGCGCGATGGCTTGGCGCATCTCGATGCGGACACCTCGATGTCGCCCGGCAGTTTCGAGGCGGCGCTGCGCGCGGCAGGCGGCGCCGTGCAGGCCGTCGACGACGTAATGGCGAAAGCCGCCGACAACGCCTTCGTGGCGACGCGGCCGCCCGGCCATCACGCGGAGACCGCGCGGCCGATGGGTTTTTGCCTGTTCAACAATGCGGCGATTGCCGCCCGTTATGCGCAGAAGCGATACGGGATGGAGCGCGCCGCGATCGTCGATTTCGACGTGCACCACGGCAATGGGTCGCAGGAAATTTTCTGGGACGACCCGACCGTGATGTACTGCTCGACGCACCAAATGCCGCTTTATCCCGGCACCGGCTCCGCGCGCGAGCGCGGCGAGCACGGCACCATCGTCAACGCGCCGCTCGATCCCGGCGACGGAGGCGCTGAGTTCCGCGAGGCATTCGAAACCGCGATCCTGCCGCGGCTCAAGGAGTTCCACCCGGACATCATCGTGATCTCCGCCGGGTTCGACGCGCACGCGCGCGATCCGCTCGCCAACCTCAACCTGCTGGAGCCGGACTTCGCCTGGGCGACCCAGAAGCTCATGGAGATCGCCGATACGCACGCCGCGGGGCGGGTGGTATCGGTGCTCGAAGGGGGCTACGACCTCGAGGGGCTCGCGCGTTCGGTGGCCGCGCACGTGATGGTGCTGATGCGCGGTTGAGGGCGGTGTCGCAGGCGAGAGTCGCGCCTCGCTTCCCTGGCGGCGAACCCGCTACAATACTGCAAAACGAGTCGCACCCGGGATGAGGTTATGGCCGAGACCGCCAATGCCGACGTGAAGGCGCTGCCGTTCGAAAAGGCGCTCGCCGAGCTGGAAACGATCGTGCAGAAGCTCGAGCGCGGCGACGTGCCGCTCGAGGAGTCGGTGGCGATCTACGAGCGCGGCGAAGCGCTCAAGCGCCGGTGCGAGGAGTTGCTGCGGCAAGCCGAAGCGCGCGTCGACAAGATCACCCTCGATGCGTCCGGCAAGCCGGCCGGCACCGAGCCGCTCGACGTTGGCTGAGCGTTGGCCGCGCGGCCGCACTGGCCGGCGAGGTGAAGAGTGATCCGGCGGCGGCATGTTTTCTATGTCGAGGGCTGGGACCCGCGGGGCGCGGAAGGCTATCACCGTCTGTTCGCCCGCGAGCTTTCCCGTTTCAGCAAGACCTGGGAAATCGAGGCGAGCGTGAGCGAGCTTGTCGTCGACAGCGACGACATGGCTCATTGGACGGTCGCAACGAAGGCGCCGGACTGGCAGACATCCACGCGCTACGAGTTCGTGCGCTTCGAACACGTGGTCACGGCCGCGGCGCGGCGGCCGATGCTGCGGCAGATTCCGCGCACGCTGCACTGGATGTTCGACGATGTGGCGAGCGGCGCGTTGTGGCGCACAGTACGTGCCGCATGGCGCTTCGCTCTGCACCTCATGGTGCTGCAAGCCCCGCTGTTGGGTTGGCTCGCACTGACGATTGTCGCGGGATGCGCCGCCGGGTTTGCGGTTGCGCGCGCGACGGCATCTGTACCGACCGGGCTCTTGACCGCGGGCGTCATCTGGGCCGCTTTGTTTGCTCTGCTGCGGCCGCTGACAGATCGTTCGGTGTTGATGCAAGTAGCGAACGGCTGGCCGATCATGCGCGACTTCGCGCGCGGCCGGCCGAGCGGCTACGATCGGCCGGTCGAAGCTTTTGCCGAGCGGCTGGTGGCGGCCGCGCGCGGCGGCGAGGCCGATGAAATCCTCGTCATCGGCCACAGCGCGGGCGGCCTGACGGCACCCATCGTCACTACCCGCGCGCTCCAAATCGATCCTGACCTCGGCCGTCACGGCCCGCGCGTCACCCTTGTGACGGTCGGCTCGCTGCTGCCGGCCTTTGCGCTCCACCCGGCAGCCGAACGCATGCGGGTGGCGGTCCGGCGGCTTGCGATCGACCCCGCGGTGCGCTGGGTCGATTGCCAGGCACGCAAGGACATCATGAACTTCTGGGACTTCGATCCGGTGGGCGGCGTCGGAGTCGAAATCTCCGGTGCGCGCACGAACCCGATCGTGTGGCCGGTGCGGCTACGCGACATGCTCACCGACGCCGCCTACGACCGCGTGCGCGGCAGCCAGTTCCGCATGCATTATCAGTACGTCATGGCGAACGACCGGCGCGCGCCCTACGACTATTTCATGCTGGTGTGCGGGCCGGTGCCGGCAACCGAGTGGGCCGCCGAGCCCGATGCCGTCGTCAAGCGCTTCGGCGAGCGCGCGGTCTATCCGGCCGTGGACATGCACACGGCGCAAGCGCTCTAACTCGTGCCCTCCGGCCGGCGGCGCGGCCAGCCTTCCGGCCGCGTCTTCGCTCGCTGCGATTGGTTGGCCGCAACGAGCCTCAGCATCAAGCCGCGCGGCAGCACCCGCGGGATGAACGTGACAAATTTGTTGGCAAGGCCTGGAACCACGAGACGCTTGCCGCCCATCAAGCCTTTGTAGCCGGCACGCGCGACCTGTTCGGCCGAGCACGCGAGAATCAGGGGCAGGTTACGGCCCAGGCCCGCGCGTGCCTGAAACTCGGTCGGGACCGGACCGGGCGCCAGCACCGTGACGCGGACACCGCGTCGCTTGAGTTCGTGGTACAGCGCTTCGCTGAACGATAGCACGTACGATTTAGTGGCGTAATAAACGGCCATATTCGGCCCCGACATGAAGCCCGCGACCGAGGCGACGTTGAGGATGCCGCCGCGATGGCGTGTGAGACTGTCGATCCAGCGCAGCGACATGTCGGTCAGCGTGCGCACGTTGAGATCGATCATGGCGAGCTGTTCGGCGCGGTCGAGCGTAGCCGCCGCTCCGACGAGGCCGAAGCCCGCATTGTTGATGACGACGGCGGCCTCGAGACCGCGCGCGATCAGCTCGTGGGAGATGCGGGCGGGGGCGTCGCTGCGGGCAAGGTCGATCGAAAGCACCAGCGGGCGTTTACGGTTGGCGGCGGCGATCTCGTCGGCAAGCGCCGTAAGTTCCGGCTCGCGCCGCGCCACGAGCGCGAGTTCATGCCCGTGCTCGGCAAAGACGTGCGCAAGCGCCCTGCCGATACCGGAGGACGCTCCGGTGAGCACGGTGACGGGTCGGTAAAGCGCCATGCGTCTCCTCGAGGCGAAGTCTGGTAGGGCGCCGGCAGCCCGGACTTTTTGCGTCAAACCGTCGCGACGGCATACGGCGGCGGCTTAAGAAACGCCAGCGCCGGGGCTGTTTGATGCACTGCGAGGTGAAAAACGCATGCGCCCGCTTTTCTTTTCCGGCATTTAGCGCTTTATTGCGCGCCGGGAGCGCTGTGCCACGAGGGGACCATGCTGAGTAGGCCGATCATCCAGAAGCTTATGTGCGTCGCATTGGTTACGAGCGTGGTTTTCCCGCTCGGACGCATGGCTTATCCATATGTCGCGCATGACATTGGCGACCTGTCGTTCGGGGCAATCCAGGCGATCTTCACCGCCACCTTGGGCATGGGCATCTACGCGGTTTTCTTCGTGTAGACCTGTTTTACCGCCGCAGGCACGCCTTCTCGAAATCTGCCACATGGGGCGCCGCGTCCTTTAGTGGAATTGCCGTCGGCTTGCCCGCGACATCGATCGTGAGCGAGGAGCCGGCTTTCAATAACGCGATCAGCTTCGGGTCGGCCGCGACCGAGACTTCGATGTTCACGGTCCCATCCATCTCATTGGCGACCGTCTGGCCGGGGTAGTCGAGAACCGCGGTCCCGTTGCTGAGTTTGAGATGGGCGGTCCGGCCGGGGACGAGACCGGCCGAACCGATGAACTCATTGATGTGCATGCTCTTCTTGCCGGGCTCACAGGTGATCACCAGGACCGCGTCGTCGGAATCCGGTGTGCCGTATTGCAGGACGGCGGTGTCGGAATCGAAGTTGAACATCCAGGTGCGTGCCTCCTGCGCCCCGCCCGGCGCAGCAAGGACGAGAGCGAGCGAGGAGATGACTGCGGTTCGTTTCATGCCACTCCCTCCGCGGGTCGCGTGTAGCCCGGCAAAATGATCGAGTTGTGGCGGCGGGTAGTGTGGCGATTCAGAAGTCCGCATCATTCTTGCGGGCCGAGTCCGAGATGCGGACTTCTGAACCAAAGCCACACTAGAATCAATAAGTTGCGAGTGCCCTTCGATTCCGAAGTTCGCAATAGTGCCGCGAACCCGAAGCTCGCCCGGAAGTGAGGGAAGCGCGTTGCGAGCTTCGGGTTCAAAGCGGCACTAGAATCATAGCGTTTGCTGGTGTTCTTCGATTCCAAAGTTCGCATCGAACGTGCCGCGAGGTTGGGCGAACTTCGGAATCGGAACACCAGCCGTGTGCCGCAAAATGATGGGAACTTCGGAATCGGGGCACTAGTCCGATCGGACCTTGCGCCGCCCGTGGTCAATGCGCTTTGATCCCCCTAATTACATTGGAAAGATCGCAATGGACGTCGCGCGTACGGTTTCCGTTCTCGAAGGCCTCGTCGGCTTCGACACGACAAGCCGCAACTCGAACCTCGCGCTAGTCGACTGGGTCGAGTCCTACCTGGATCGCCTCGGGGTCGGCCACGCCCGTGTGCCGGACGAGACCGGCACCAAGTCGAACCTGATCGCGACGATCGGGAATCCTGATGTGCCAGGCTACATCCTGTCGGGCCACACCGATGTCGTTCCGGTCGACGGGCAGAACTGGTCGAGCGATCCGTTCCGGCTCGCCAAACGGGACGGACGCCTCTACGGCCGGGGCACTTCCGACATGAAGGGCTTCGTGGCGTGCTGCCTCGCCGCCGTGCCCGACATGCTCACCCGCGAGCTCAAGCAGCCGATTCATCTGGCGTTCTCGTATGACGAAGAAGTCGGCTGCATCGGCGTGCGGGGCATCATCGCGCGCCTGCACGATTGGCCAGTCAGGCCTGCCGCCTGCTTCGTCGGCGAGCCGACCTGCATGCAAGTCGTGATCGGACATAAGGCCAAGCGCTCGGTGGCCGCGACCGTGCGCGGCCGGACAGTGCATTCCTCGCTCGCGCCGCTCGGCGTCAACGCGGTCGAGTATGCGGCACGGGTGATCAGCAAGATCCGCGACATTGCCGAGCGTCTGGCGCGCGAGGGCGCGCGCGATCCGCTCTATGACGTGCCCCATTCCACGGCCCATACCGGCTTGGTGCACGGCGGCTCGGCGCTCAACATCGTTCCCGATCAATGCACCTTCGAATACGAGTTTCGCACCATCGCGGCGGACGATCCGAACGTGCTGGCCGAGGAGGTTGCAAGCTACGCGCGCGACGTGCTCGAATCACAGATGAAGGCGGTCGCGCCGGAAGCCGGCATTACGTTCCGCGACCGCTCGAGCTTCCCGGGTCTCGATACGGCGCCGAACTCAGACATCGTTGGGCTGAGCATGGCCTTCTCTGGTCGCAACGATCTCGCCAAGGTCGCCTTCGGCACCGAGGCGGGCGGCTACTCGGCCGACGGGATTCCGTCGGTCGTCGTTGGTCCCGGTTCGATCGACCAGGCGCACAAGGCCGATGAGTTCATCGCCGTTTCCGAACTCGAGAAATGCGGCGTATTCATCGATCGGCTGATCGAGCATTGCAGCGCATGATTCTTGAAAAAGATCATGCGCCAAACAAAAGCAGTCTAGGCGAAACTTTATGAGTTTACGACGGCGCGCCGACCGGCTTCTGGTCGAGCGCGGCCTGTTCGACAGCCGCGCCAAGGCGCAAGCAGCGATCGCGGCGGGTCTGGTCACGGCGAATGACGTGCCGGTGCGCAAACCCTCCGATGAATTACCGCTCGACGCGGCGCTGAGCGCGGAGCCGGCGCATCCCTGGGTATCGCGCGGTGGCGTCAAACTTGCGGCGGCGCTCGATCACTTCGGCTTCGATCCCGCCGGCCATATATGCCTTGACGTCGGCGCCTCGACCGGTGGCTTTACCCAGGTCCTGCTCGCGCGCGGCGCGGGCCACGTCTACGCGGTCGACGTGGGCCGGCATCAGTTCCATGCAAGCTTGCGGACCGAAGCGAACGTGGTGCTGTTCGAGGAAACCGACATCCGCAGCCTCGACCCCGGCCGTCTGCCGGAGCCGCCGGATTTCCTGGTGGTCGACGTGAGTTTCATCTCGCTTAAGCTGGTGCTCCCGCCGGCAGTCGCGGTGCTGCGAACGCCAGCCCGGTTGGTGGCGCTGATCAAGCCACAGTTCGAGGCCGGCCGTTCTCACCTCAAGAAGGGGATCGTACGCGACCCGCAAGTGCAGGCGGCGGTGTGCGAGGACATCGCGAGCTTTGTAGCGACGCTGGACTGGACCGTCGTCGGCGTCATCCCGTCGCCGATCACGGGCGGCGACGGCAATCGCGAGTTCCTGCTCGGAGCGACGCGTGGTTGAACGCCTTGTGATCGATCGGCTCGGTCACCGCGGCGATGGCATCGCCGACACGCCCGATGGACCGCTCTACGTGCCCTATGTGCTTCCGGGCGAGACCGTCGAAGTCGAGCGGGTCCCGGGCCATGCGGACCGCCGCCATGCGCTGCGGGTCGAGGTTGAAAGTGCGGAACGCATTGCGCCGATTTGTCCGCATTTTGGCGTGTGCGGTGGTTGCGCGCTTCAGCACTGGGACACGGTGCATTACCGCGCCTGGAAACGTGGTCTCGTGGTTGCGGCGCTGGCGCAGGCCGGCCTCGACGCGCATGTGGAACAGCTTATCGATGCTCATGGCGCCGGCCGCAGGCGCGCGGTGTTCCACGCCCGGCGCAGCCACGACGTTTTGCAGGTCGGCTTCGCCGCTTACCGCGCGCATCACATCGTGCCGATCGACCGCTGCCCGGTCTTGGCGCCTGAGCTTTTGGGCGCGATCAAGGCCGCGTGGGCACTCGCCGAGGCGCTGCGGCCGCAACGCAAGCCGCTCGACATTCACGTCACCGCGAGCGAGCCCGGTCTCGACGTCGACATACGCGGCTCGGGGCCGCTGACCCCGGACGTCGGGGCGCGGCTTGCACAGCTTGCGCGACCTCATCGGCTGGCGCGGCTCACGCGTCACGGCGAACTGATCGCGCAACACGCACAACCAACCCTGCGTATCGGACGGGCCCGCGTGGCGCTCCCGCCCGGCGCGTTCCTGCAGGCGACCGCCGAAGGCGAGGCCGTGCTGGCGCGACTTGTTGCCGGTCATGTTGGCCATGCCAACACGGTCGCCGACCTGTTCGCCGGCGTCGGCCCGTTTGCGCTGCGTCTTGCCGAACGCTCACGCGTTCACGCCGTGGACAACGACGCGGCGGCGATTGCGGGGCTGCGCCAAGCCGCGGGGGTGCCGGGGATCAAGCCGATCGAGACGCAGGTACGCGATCTCTTCCGTCGGCCGCTGATAGCGGCGGAACTCGCGCCATTCGATGCGGTGGTGTTCGATCCGCCGCGTCAGGGCGCGCAAGCACAGGCGCGGGCGCTCGCCGAATCAAAGGTGCCGGTGGTGGTCGCAGTCTCCTGCAATCCCGCGACATTCGCGCGCGATGCCCGCCTCCTCGTCGACGGCGGCTATCGTCTGGTCGCCGCCACGCCGGTCGACCAGTTCCGCTACTCCGCCCACGTGGAAATCGTCGCGCATTTTGCGCGGTGATTTGTCAGATTCGGGTTCACCGCATATCGAGCCCGTTGCCCCAGCGCTGCTGCCACATCCGCTCGCCGATGGTGCAGGAGATGCGCGGCGTCTGCGAAGCCGCCGGCACAATGCGCACGGCTGGTGTCCGGCCCGCGACCTCGAGCACCAGCTTGGTGCGCACCGCGTCCTTGAATTTTTCGCGCTCCTTGATCGGCACCACGAAGGCGCCGGGGCCGCCGATGACGCAGTCCTCGTAATAGATGTCGAGGTCCTCGATATCGATCGAGCCCGGTTGGGGTTTCTTGAGCATGATCGGCAACCCGTTGACAGTGATGCCGTTGGCGACGACATCCTCCCGCGTGGGGACGATGAGCGGCCCCTCGTTGTTGGTGCCGTCGCCGGAGACGTCGATCACGCGCCGGATGCCGCGGTGTCCGCTGCTCTCGAACAAGCGCGACCCAAACAAAAGGGCGCCCGCAATCGAAGTTCGATAGGCGCGGCGGTAAGGGGCACGCTCGATTTCCTCTGCGACCGCCCGCGCGGCGGTGGGCCCATCGATCAGCCGCCACGGCAGCACGATTTTCTGATCATTGGCGTTCGCCCATTCGAAATAGGTCAGGGCGATCCGGCCATAGATGCCGGCTTTGAGCGCCGTGAGAAATTCCGGCGAGGTCAGCGCTGTGACGTATCCCTCGCGCTGCAGTGCCTGTTCGTCGGGGTCCATGGAATAGGACACGTCGACGGCAAGAACGAGCTCCACGTCGACGTCGTCGGCCGCAGCCGAGGGCAGCGCTCGTTCGGCCGCCACTGCCGGGAACGCCGGCGCGTCATGCAGGCGCGGGGCGAAAGCCATCAGCGCCCCAGACAGAGCCACGATCGCCACGCCGATCCGCCGGGACATTCGATCCTCCGCCAGCCGACCAAAGGTGGGCTGTAGAGCCAACGCGAACAAGCCCGGACTTTTGGCGATGCCGCGCTTGCCCCCGTGCCGCCCCAATCAGGACCTAAGGCTCCTTTAACCAGAAATAGTCTGAGTGGGGGCTATGCTGGTCTGCGCTGCGCGTGGGGACGCGCGGCGCTCGGGGCGGGAATGGGGGATGGATCGTGGGGGATTTTTCCGCGCGCGAGGTCATTGATCGCCGCATGATGGCCCGTTGCATCGAGCTGTCCCGCAAGGGGGCAGCGGCGGGCGAGCGTCCTTTCGGCAGCGTGGTTGCCCGCGGGCCGGAAATTCTCGCCGAATCGGCAAACTGCACCGAGCGCGACGGCGACGTCTCGCGTCACGCAGAAATCGTCGCCATCGCCCAGGCACAGAAGATGCTCGGCGGCGCCAAGCTCGCGGAGTGCACCCTTTATACGAACGTCGAGCCTTGCCCGATGTGCGCCTTCTGCATTCGGGAGGCGGGTATCGGGCGGGTCGTATTCGCGCTCGGGTCTCCGGTTATGGGCGGATTGTCGCGCTGGAACGTGCTGCGCGACGACACACTCTCGGACGGGATCCCGTTCGTATTTGGTGCGGTTCCCGAAGTGGTAAGCGGCGTCCTCGCCGAAGAGGCGGGCGAAGCCTGGCGCGAATGGAATGCGCTTGCCTGGCATGTGATCAGGTTGCGCGGCTTCATGGTCGCGCCGGATACGGCCGAGGCGCGGGTCCTTCGCGGCCACCGCCCGCGACCTCTGCGCCACCTCATGCGCAGCCTGTTCCGGCCGGTCCAATCGGCCTGAAGTCCGGCCGCGGCGGATCGCCTCGGTAAATCCGACAACTTATCCCGAATAGCGCCGGTTCAGGGCTCCGGTCCCGCGTCGATTAACCACTGCCCATCAAGCACTTACACCTTGGTATAGCCACCCCTGGACGGGGTGGTTCCGGCCGCCGATGTGTGCTCAAATGGGATTCCGACCGTGTGGCCCGGCAGGCACACCTGCGCCAATTCTTCTGCTGCGGAACCCCGCTCGCAAATGGGACGTTGCGGCTTGGGGCGTTTCTAAGACATATAACGGAACGAACGGTCCGAAAACGCGACGGTAAAGCTCATGTTGTTGCAAAATCGGCTTATCGACGAAGTTAACACGCCCGACGAACTGCGCCGGCTTCCGGAAAGCGATCTGCGTCAGTTTGCGGACGAACTGCGCGAAGAGACCATCAGCGCGGTGTCGGTGACCGGCGGCCACCTTGGCGCGGGCTTGGGCGTGGTCGAGCTGACGGTGGCGCTCCATTATGTCTTCGACACGCCGCACGACCGGCTCATCTGGGACGTCGGGCATCAAGCCTATCCGCACAAAATCATCACGGGGCGACGCGACCGCATTCGCACCATACGCCAGGGCGGCGGCCTCTCCGGTTTCACCAAGCGCGCGGAAAGCGAATACGACCCCTTCGGCGCCGCGCACGCCTCCACCTCCATTTCGGCCGGACTGGGGATGGCGGTCGCGCGCGATCTCGCCGGCAAGACCAACAATGTCATTTGCGTGATCGGCGACGGCGCCATGTCAGCCGGCATGGCGTACGAGGCGCTGAACAACGCCGGTGCGCGCCGCGAGCGCCTGATCGTCGTCCTCAACGACAACGACATGTCGATCGCACCGCCGGTGGGCGCCATGTCGGCCTACTTGGCGCGGCTCACGTCAGGTGACACTTATCGGTCGCTGCGCGAAATGGGCAGGCAATTGGCGCGCTACCTTCCGCCGTCGATTTACGAGAAGGCGCATCGGGCGGAGGAATACGCGCGGGGGCTGCTGACCGGCGGCACTTTGTTTGAAGAATTGGGCTTCTTTTACGTGGGCCCGATCGACGGCCACAACCTCGATCACCTGCTGCCGGTGCTCAAGAACGTTCGCGACACGCAGAACGGCCCCATCCTGGTGCACGTCATCACGCAGAAGGGCAAAGGGTATCCGCCAGCGGAAGGCTCCGCCGACAAATATCACGGCGTGGTGCCGTTCGACGTGGTCACCGGCAAGCAGGCCAAGGGCAAGAGCAACGCGCCGGCCTACACCAAGGTGTTCGCCGACAGCCTTGTGAAGGAGGCGCATAAGGACGACCGCATCGTCGCCATCAACGCCGCCATGCCGTCGGGCACCGGGCTCGACATTTTCGAGCGCGCGTTCCCGGACCGGACGTTCGACGTCGGCATTGCCGAACAGCACGCCGTCACCTTCGCGGCGGGGCTCGCGACCGAGGGCTACAAACCCTTCGCGGCGATTTATTCGACCTTCCTCCAGCGTGCCTACGACCAAGTGGTGCACGACGTTGCAATCCAAAACCTGCCGGTGCGTTTTGCGATGGATCGCGCCGGGCTCGTCGGTGCCGACGGCCCGACCCACGCCGGTTCGTTCGACATCAACTATCTCGGCTGTCTGCCCGGGTTCGTGATCATGGCGGCGGGGGACGAGGCCGAATTGGTGCACATGGTGGCGACCGCGGCGGCCTATGATGAGGGTCCGATCGCGTTCCGCTATCCGCGCGGCGAGGGCATGGGCGTCGACATGCCCGAGTTTGGCGTGCCGCTCGAAATCGGCAAAGGCCGCATCGTGCGCGAGGGCACTAAGGTTGCGCTGCTCTCACTAGGTACGCGGCTTGCGGAATGCCTCAAGGCCGCCGAGACCCTCAACGCGGCCGGACTCTCCACCACTGTCGCGGACGCGCGTTTCGCCAAGCCCCTCGACACCGATCTCATTATTCGCTTGGCGCGCGAGCACGAAGTGCTCCTCACCGTCGAGGAGGGAGCCGTCGGCGGTTTCGGAGCGTTCGTGCTGCATTTCCTGGCCGAGCAGGGCGCGCTCGATGCCGGGCTCAAGGTCCGTACGATGACGTTGCCCGATCTGTTCCTCGATCAGGACAAGCCCGACCGCATGTATGCCCAGGCGGGGCTGCAGGCGGCCGACATCGCCGCGAAGGCCATGGCGGTGCTCGGAATCACCGAATCCGAAGCCGTCAGGCGACTCGCCAGCGGCACCGGGAGCCGGTGAACAACGGCATGCGCGTCATTCTTGCTCAGCCCCGCGGCTTTTGCGCCGGCGTCGTTCGCGCGATCGAAATTGTCGAGCGCGCGCTCGAGAAGAACGGCGCACCGGTCTACGTGCGCCACGAGATCGTCCACAACAAATACGTCGTGGAGAGCTTGAAGGCGAAGGGCGCGCGCTTCGTCGAAAATATCGACGACGTTCCGCCCGGCGCGCTCACGGTGTTCAGCGCGCACGGCGTCTCCAAGGCGGTGGAGCAGGAGGCAGCGGCCCGCAACCTGCCAGTGCTCGACGCGACCTGTCCGCTCGTCACCAAGGTGCACAATCAAGGCAAACGCTACGTTGCCCAGGGCCGGACGTTGATCTTGATCGGCCACGCCGGCCATCCGGAAGTCGAAGGAACCATGGGCCAGATTTCCGAGCCGGTGATCCTGGTTCAGAACGAGGCCGACGTCGAAAAGATCGACCTGCCGGACGACGCACCCGTCGCCTATGTGACGCAGACGACGCTCAGCGTCGACGACACGCGTTCCATCATCGCGGCGCTGCAGCGCCGTTTCCCCGATCTCGTCGGGCCCGACACCCGCGATATCTGCTACGCCACGCAAAACCGCCAAGCGGCGGTGCGGGAGCTGAGCGAGCACGTCGACGTGCTGCTCGTGGTCGGCGCGCAGAACAGCTCGAACTCCAACCGCCTGCGCGAAATCGGTGAAGAGGCCGGGATTCCGAGTTATCTGATCGCCAACGGCGCCGAGTTGTTGCCGCAATACGTGCGTGGCGCCAAGGCGGTCGGCATTACCGCCGGTGCTTCGGCGCCGGACGTGCTGGTCGAGGACGTGATCGAAGCATTGCGCCGATTGGGACCGGTCGAGGTGACGACCATGCCGGGCCGCGAAGAAAAGATTCAGTTCCGGCTGCCGTCAGAATTGGTATAGGGCGTCACCCCAAAGGGGCGTGCGCATCACAACAACACGAGAGCTGCAGGAGACTAGAGTTGGGAATCCCGTTAAGACAAAAAATAGCCGTCGGCGCCTATGTGATGCGCCAGACGCTCGCCGGGCGCAAACGCTATCCGCTGGTGCTGATGCTCGAGCCGCTGTTCCGCTGCAATCTTGCTTGCGCCGGCTGCGGCAAGATCGACTATCCGGATAAAATCCTCAACCAGCGGCTATCAGTGGACGAGTGTCTGGAGGCGGTGGATTCATGCGGCGCGCCGGTCGTTTCGATCGCCGGCGGCGAGCCGCTGCTGCACCGCGAACTGCCGCAGGTCGTCAAGGGCATCATCGCCCGCGGCAAGTTCGTCTACCTCTGCACCAACGCGCTGCTGATGGAGAAGAAGCTCGATCAGTACCAGCCGGATCCGCATTTCGTCTGGTCGGTGCATCTCGACGGCGACCGCGAGGACCACGATCGCTCGGTGTGCCAGGAGGGCGTGTTCGACCGCGCGGTTGCGGCGATCAAGGCCGCCAAGGCGCGCGGCTTTCGGGTCAACATCAACTGCACCTTGTTCAACACCGCCGACCCGCAGCGCACCGCCGCGTTTTTCGATCACGTACGCGAGATCGGGGTCGACGCCATCACGGTGTCGCCCGGTTACGCCTATGAACGCGCGCCGGACCAGCAGCATTTTCTCAACCGGGAAACGACCAAGCGGCTGTTCCGCGACATCTTCCGCCGCGGTCGCGGCGGGCGCGCCTGGTCGTTCAGCCAGTCGAGCCTGTTCCTCGATTTCCTCGCCGGCAATCAGGAGTACCGCTGCACCCCGTGGGGCAATCCCACCCGCACCGTGTTCGGCTGGCAGCGCCCCTGTTACCTTGTGGGCGAAGGCTATGTGCGTACCTTCCGCGAGCTGATGGAAGAGACCAATTGGGATTCTTACGGCACCGGCAACTATGAGAAGTGCGCCAACTGCATGGTCCACTGCGGCTACGAGGCGACCGCGGTGAAAGATGCGGTCGCGAACCCGCTTAAGGCGCTCAAGGTGGCGCTGCGCGGCGTGCGAACCGACGGCCCGATGGCGCCGGAAATCCCGCTCGATGAGCAGCGGCCGGCCGAATACGTGTTCTCGCGCCACGTGGAGCGCAAGCTTGCGGAAATCACCGAAACGGAAGCGCGCGCAAAGCGGGCCTCAGCGGCGTAGCTATCGGTCTCTTTGGTCGAGCTGATCGCGCACGAGGTCCGCGGCGCGGTTGCCTGATCGGATGGCGCCTTCGATGGTTCCCGGGAGGCCGGTCGCAGTCCAGTCGCCCGCAAGAACCATGTTGGCATAGCTGGTCGCGGCGCCCGGCCGCTTGCGGTTCTCGTCCGGCAGCGCCGCGAAAGTGGCTCTGCGCTCTTTGATGAGCTGCCATCGGGGCATTGCGCCAGAAATGCCGGCGACCTTGGCGACCTCCTGCCAGATCGTCTGCGCGAGTTCCTCGCGTGGCGCATCGAGCAGCCGGTCGGCACCGCTGATGGTTGTCGAGACGCGGTCGCGGAAAGCAAATATCCACTCGACCGTGCCGTTGATGACGCCGATCATCGGCGGCAGACCGGCCGGCGGCGCAACGGCGAAATGCGCATTGACGATGGCGCGAAACTCGGACGGTGTTGTGAGGTCGGGTACGAGGCCGGCCGCGATCCACGGCGGCACCGCCAGGACAACGGCATCGTCGGCCCCGAGCTGCTCGACCTGCTCACCGAAATCGAGGCTCTCGGCGCGCTGCTCGGCGAACCCGAGCGCGCGCAAGCGCGCCCCATAACGGATAGCACCGGCTTTGCCCTCGACGAAGCGCAGCGCCGGATCGATGAAAGCCTCGGTCAGACCGTCATACGCGATCAGCGGCCGGCAAGCGCGCCCCCCTGCCGCGAGCGTCTCGCGCACCACCGCGCCGGCGAGACGCGCCGAGGCTTCCGCCGGATCGGTATTGAGCGCGGCGAGAAGCACGGGCTGCCACAGGCGGCGATAAAGCGTCCCGCCGCAGTGCATCGTTTGGGCAATTGTTTTGTCCGCGCCCGCCCACAACAATCGCGCGCCGGATAGATAGTCCAACGGCTTCGTTCCGGGGACGCGCCGCTTCGCATCGAATATCCACCAGGGGATAAGCCCCTCGCTCAGGCGCAACGTCCAGCGTTCGCCGGTGGCGAGGTCGACGAAGGCAAATTCCGGGGCATCGGGGCCGACAAGCCGGTCGCGCGTGCCGATTACTTCCAGATAATCGAGCGTCGCACGGTTTCCTGAGAGCACCAGGTGGTTGCCGTTGTCGATCGCCATCCCGAGCGTCCCGTCGTGATACGACCGGCAGCGCCCGCCCGCCTGGTTCGCCGCTTCATGAATGATGACGCGCTGACCGCCGGCCGCGAGCCGCACCGCCGCGGCAAGACCGGCGAGCCCGGCGCCGATCACGTGGATTTGCCCGGACCGGCTCACAGCAGACCGTAACGCGCCACGATCCACAGCAGCCGCAGTTTGCCGATGCTCACCTTCGCGCGCGGTGGGGCCCATCCGCGGGCAATCAACTTGCGCAGGAAGATTTGATAGGCCTTTTCCATCAGCCTTGGTGTTCGAACCAGGCGGTGCGGGCAGCGGTGCATCACCCTGTCTGCGTCGTGGAAGTGGCCACGCACGCGCTCGAGCACCGGTGTAATCGCGGCCGGGAGCCGCGCATCAGCGAGCACGGTGTCGGGCTCCCTCGACTCGATTCCCGCGTCACGCAGCGGCTCACGCGGCAGATAAAGACGACCGAGCGAGGCGTCCTCGTCGAGATCGCGCAGGATGTTGGTGAGCTGCAGCGCACGCCCGAGGTGATGAGCGAGCTCGACACCGTCCGCGCGCGTGAGGCCGAACACGTTGACGCACAGGCGGCCGACCGCGCTCGCGACGCAATCGCAGTAGCGGTCGAGCTTTGCCCAATCGGGGGCACGGATGTCCTCGACTACGTCCATTTCCATGCCGTCGATGATGGCCATGAAATCAGCGCGTTCGAGCGCAAAGCGCCGGCGCGGCTCGTCAAGGCCTTTCAAGCGCGGCGGCGGCGTCCCGGCGTAAAGCTGGTCCACGTCCGATCGCCACTGCGCGAGTTGCGCTATCCGCGGCGGCTGCGGCCCACCCGCATCCGCCACGTCGTCGACCGCACGGCAGAAGGAATAAATTTCATAAACCGCCTGGCGACGATCGCGCGGCAGCATGCGCATGCCGGCATAGAACGAACTGCCGGACGCGCGTCGCGCCGCATCGTCCGACCCGCTGCTCGGCACTGTCATGGGCTGCGCAGACATTCAGACGTCTTGGACTTTTCGCGGGGGGTCGACCGGCCGGCGCGCGGCCCGGCGCGGTAGAGCCATGAGAATGGCGGCGGCCGCGAGGCCCGCAACCTCGGCTTTGTTGTGATGCACGCGCTCGCTCAGCGGATCACGTCGCATCAGGCGCCCCACCAAATCGAGCGCCAACCTGTGAATGACCGCCACTTCCAAGGCAAGTCGCAGGTCATCGATCAGCATCGAGAACGGCGCCGCGTCCTGCAACAGCTCGCGTGTGCGCGAGGAAAGATCGCGCACACAATTCCTCAGCGCCGTGGAAGCGCGCTCGGCGCCGAGGTCTTCGATTTTGACTCGGTTTCGCTCCATCGCATCAAGCGGGATATAGACGCGATCGAGCGAACGATAGTCCTGACCGCAATCCTGTAGATGATTGATGATTTGCAGCGCCGCGCATAGCCCGTCCGAGGCGGGCCAGGTGCGGCGATTTTCCCCGTGTACATCGAGAACGAAACGCCCGACCGGCATCGCCGAATAGGTGCAGTAGCCGATCAAATCATCCCAATCGCGGTAGCGCAGCTTGGTGGCATCGGTACGGAATGCCATGAGAAGGTCCTGTGCGTGACGCGGCGAAAGATTGCGGGCGGCAAGCGCGTTTCGCAGCGTCGATGCTTCGACGCCGGCGTCCGCGTTGCCCAGCAGGCCTGCCTCAAGGCAGTCAAGTCGTTCGATTTTCTCAGGCGCCGAGAGGACCGCACTGTCGGCAATGTCGTCGGCCGCACGCACGAAGCGATAGAACGCGAGAATGGTCGCGCGGTGCTGCGGCGCGATCAGCAGTGAAGCGACCGGGAAATTCTCATCGCGATGGGTTTTGGTCGGCGTGATGTCGGTCATCGAGTTTCCGAGACGCCGGCCTGCGCGCGTCCCTTCCAAAGGCCGCCCCGCCCGCGGGCGTGTTGATAGGCCGAATCGAGGGTGAATGCCACATAGGTGGCGGCGATTGCCGGCAAGGCCAACCCCCACAAGGGCGAGCGGCGATAGAACCGCAGCATTGGCTGTAACGCGGCCGCCATCAGCACCCAGACGGCAATACCCAGCACGCGCGTCGGACCGCTCCCGAGTAGGGCGAACAGAGGCGGGGCCAGGTAGACGAGCGCCATGCCGGCGACGGTCCCCGCCAGCAACAGCGGAGAGCAGCCAAGCTGGTCATAGGCGGAGCGCGACACCATGCGGCGGATGTCCGTCAGCGCCGGATAGCGGCGGCGGCTGCGCGCCAGCCGGGTGAGTCCGAGCGAGATTCGGCCCACCGGCTTAACGGCCCGCGCGAGCGCGCAATCATCGATCAGCGCGCTGCGGATCGCCTCGATCCCGCCGGCGCGTGCAAGGGCGTCGCGGCGCACCAGCATGCAGCCGCCGGCCGCCGCTGCCGTGCCGCGGCGCGGATCGTTCACCCAGGCGAACGGGTAGAGCATCTGGAAGAAGAATACGAAGGCGGGAACGAGCGCCTTCTCCGCCGGGCTTTCGCAGTGCAGTTCCACCATGAGGGAGGCAAGCGCAAGACCTTGCGCCTGCGCGCTCGCAACGAGGCGACGTACGGCATCCGGCCGATAGGCGATATCGGCGTCGGTCAGGAGCAGGTAATCGGGAGGCTCGGTCGCCACGCACGCCCGCGCCACGCCCTCGCGAACGGCCCACAGCTTGCCGGTCCAGCCCAGCGGCAAGGCCGCGGCGGCGATGATCGTCAGCTGGTGTTTCGATTGGGAAAGGGCGGCAACCGCGCGTGCCGTATCCGCGGTTCCGTCATCGCTGTGGTCGTCCGCGAGAACCACTGCGAACGGCCCCGGATAATCCTGGCGCAGCACCGAGGCGAGCGTGTCGGGGATAATATCGGCCTCATTGCGCGCCGGTATCACGGCGACAACGCTCGGCCATGTAGTCGGCTCCGGTGCGGGATCGTCCGCTTCCCACGTCCGCGCGCGCCAGAAAAAGCCGCGTCCGAGGATCAAATAGATCCAGATGCCGAGCGAAAGCGCCGCGATACCAACCCCAATGCTCATCGCATCGCCCGTGCTGTCATCTGCGATCGGCCGACCAGCCGCCGCGCCAGCGGTTTGAGGACTTGCGGAAACAAATAGATCGGGAACTGACAGAGCGCGAAATAGAGCCAGACGAAATCCGGCAGCGCCCCGCCGGTCGCCGCCAGCATCAATCCCATATTCCGTTGCGATGCCATCAAGCCGAGCACGAAAGCGCGCTCCTTGCCGGCGCGCGCGAAAACGAGCGTCGTCAACCCGAGCACCGCGATGGATACCGCAAAGGCAAGCGCGGCGAGCCCGAGGGTGGCCCACGGAGCATCGATGAAGTTCACGGCCGCATGTTCCATCACCGCGGCGACAAAGACGAACGCCACGATGATGTTGATGCCGTCGAGTTCGTCCTTGCGGCGCGCGAGGGCTTTCGCGCTGACAAATCTGCGGCCGATGATCGCAACGAAGCCTGACCCCGCCAAAATTGCAAACAGCTTGAGCCCGAGCAGCGCGGGGGAGAGCGCGAGCGCCGGGCCGATGAACACGTAGGCAAACAGAGGAGCCGTCACCGGCGTGAGTGCTGTGCTTGTCACGAGGCTCGCGAGCACGAGCGTGGCATCGAAGCCCATCAGGGCGGCGAACGCCGGGGCGGCCATCATCGGCGGCGCGAGCGCCTGCAGCATGAGCGCGAGGAATAATTCGGGCGCGCGGACGTCGAGCCCCAGGCCGAGGGAAACTGCGCCGAACAAAGTCGGGACCACCAGCATCGTCCACGCCGTGGCCGCGAGGACGAGCTTTGGACGCCGCACGTAACCGCGCAGGGCCGCGGCATCGACGCGCAGAAAGGCGATGCACAGCAGGACGAAAATCGCCGGCGTGACGAAAGGCCGTAGCACGGCGCCCAACGGCGGCACGGCAATGCCGATGACCACGACAGCTGCGATCGCACGCGTACCCGGCGGCCGAACCAGGCCAATGCCCCCGCCAGGACGCGCGAAAGGTCTGTCAGGGTGGTTTTCATCGCAAAAGGGGGGGCCTGGAGGGGGAATGGATTAGCTCATCCTAGCGGCGATCCGCCGGCTAGGGCAGGGACCCGCAACCACCTGATATCGACGCGAAAAAGCCACCATTAGCCGCTGGAACAAGCGCCCTTCCGGCCGGTTGCCGCCTCGTCCCACCGGTTCCTATCAACTCGGCCCCTGGTGGGCGGAAACAGGGAGACTGAGATGACGTACAAAGCCCAACTCGCTGCCGGCCTTGCCCTCGCCGCCGCTATGGTTTTGCCCGGCCTGCCGGCTCAGGCGTTATCGGGCACGCAACAGGAGCAGGCGGCCTGCCGTCCCGACGTGACGAAGCATTGCAAGGGCATTCAGGGCGATGATGAGAACGCCTTCGTCGCATGTCTCGTCAGTCATGCGCCGCAGCTGAGCCAGCGTTGTCGCAAAGTGCTCGAAGAGCACGGCAAGCTACCGCCCCGCTGATTCTCGTACGGCGTGGGGGCGTGGATGGCGAAATTCCGGTACGGATTGCTCCTCGCTCTGATCGCGAGTTCGGCTCTCGCCGCAACTCCCAAAGGCGATTGGCTCGTCGAGGATAAGGACGCGATCATTCGTGTCGACTCGTGCGGCAGCGCGCTCTGCGGCACGGTTGTTTGGACGAAGAAGCCGGGCGGCTTGGACGAAAACAATCCGGATCCGGCGAAGCGCAGCCGGCCGATCATGGGCTTGCAGCTTTTGCTCGGCATGAAGCCGGCCAGCGATGGCCGTTGGGCAGGCGATATTTACAACCCCGAGAACGGCAAAACCTACACGTCGCGCATCTGGCTCAAGAGTGACGACACGCTCAGAGTCGAAGGATGCGTGCTCGGCTTACTCTGCAGTGGCCAGGACTGGACCCGCACCAAACTGGAAACAGCGGCTCCCACGAGTTCGCGGTCTGCACCCGGCAAGAAATAGAAACAGCTGCTACGGGGACTGCTGCTGCCGCGTCGGTCCCATCAGCACCGGCTGGAACAGCACCGCCGCCGCCATGGTGCACACGAGCGAGAGCGTCATCAGCTTGCGCGTGAAGCCCACAAGGGCGAAATTCCCGCATGCTTGCTAAGTCATTGGCTACGCGCAATAAACCAAAAGAGGGGTCCATGTGCAATGGCTCCGGGACCGCAGTCGCGGAGCACATGGAAATCGACCCGGCGCTATGTTTCATTACGGACGCCAGTGCGGGAGGCTTTGCGGCGCATGAGCAAACTCGATCCCCAGGAAGCCATGCTGGCGGCAGCGCAGGTGGTGGCATCCGACATTGAGGCGTTGCTCGAGCGCTTGCTCAGCTCCGTACCCGAGGCAGGCGAAACCACCCGGCCGCAACGGCTGATCGAGGCAATGCGCTATGGCAGCCTCGCGGGTGGCAAACGCTTGCGGCCGTTTCTCATCGTCGAGAGCGGCCGGCTGTTCGGTGTGCCGCGCGCGCGCTCACTCATGGCAGGCGCGGCGCTTGAATGCGTGCACTGCTACTCGCTCGTGCACGACGATCTTCCGGCGATGGATGACGACGCGCTGCGCCGGGGCAAGCCGACGGTGCACAAGGCTTATGACGACGCGACGGCTATTCTGGTCGGCGACTCGCTGCTCACGTTTGCTTTCGATGTGATGGCGCGTCCCGAGGTGCACCCGGAGCCGGCGGTGCGCATCGATCTCGTGACGAGATTGGCGCGCGCGGCCGGCCTGGGCGGCATGGCCGGTGGTCAGATGCTCGACCTCGCGGCCGAGGGTCGCTTCGAGCGCGACAAACCGCGGCTGGGCGAGAGCGAGACCAGCACGCTGCAATGGATGAAGACCGGCGCGTTGATCCACTTTGGCTGCGTGGCGGGCGGGGTCCTCGGCCAAGGCACGCCCGAGCAGATCGAAGCGCTCTCGCGCTACGGCCGCGCGCTCGGCCGCGCATTCCAGATCGCCGATGATCTCCTCGACGTGGAAGGCGATGCCGCCGCGGTCGGCAAGGCGACCGGCAAGGATGCGGCGGCGGGCAAGGCCACGCTGGTCGCGCTGCTCGGCGTCACCGGTGCGCGCGCACGTTTGAAAGATCTCGTCGCCGAAGCCGATAGCTCGCTCGCGCCGTTTGGCGCCGATGCCGCGATGCTCAAGGCAACCGCGCGCTTCGTTGCCGAACGCAAGGCGTGAGGAGCAAACATTATCAGTCGATCGATTCGGTCGACAAAATCTCGATGCCGAAGCCGGCGAGGCCCACGTAGGTCCGTTTGGTGGACGCGAGCAGCCGGATCGAGGAAATCCCAAGGTCCTTGAGAATTTGCGCGCCCAGCCCGATCTCGCGCCATTGCCGGGTGCGCAACTCCTCCGCGCGGCCGTCGCCCTCGTGCGGAATCGCCGTGATCGGCACCCCGGAGGTGCCGTCGCGCAGATAAACGATGACGCCGCGGCCCTCGCGCCTGAACCGTTGCAGCGCCGCGTGAATGGGCTTGGCGCCGTCGAAGACGTCGCCGATCACGCTGCCGCGATGGAGTCGCGCCAACACGGCTTCACCATCGCCGATGCGGCCGTAGACGAAGGCCATGTGGTGGACCTTGTCGAACGGCGTCACGTAGGCATAACCGGCGAGCGTGCCGATGTCGGTCGCGACCGGAAACTCGCCGACGCGCTCCACGAGCTTCTCGCGCATCTGCCTGTAGGCGATGAGATCGGCGACCGAGAGGCGCTTGATGCCGTGGCGCTCGGCAAAGGCGATGACATCCGGGCCGCGCATGACCGTGCCATCGTCGTTGACGAGTTCGCAGATGACGCCGACGGGCGCGAGCTTGGCGAGCCGGCATAGGTCGATTGTCGCCTCGGTATGGCCCGAACGCATCAGGACGCCGCCTTCCTTGGCGATCAGCGGGAAGATGTGGCCGGGCCGCACGAAGTCGACCGCGCCGGCATTGTTGTTGGCCAAGTTGCGCACGGTGGCGGTGCGGTCCTCGGCCGAAATGCCGGTGGTAGTGCCGTGACGGTAGTCGACGGAGATGGTGAAGGCGGTTCCGTGCGGCGAGTCGTTGTCCGACACCATCGGTGATAGGCGCAACCGGTGAGCGGTCTCGCCAGTGAGCGGCGCACAAACGATGCCGCAGGTGTGTCGGACGATGAACGCCAGCTTCTCGGGCGTGGCGTGCACGGCGGCGAGCACCAGGTCGCCCTCATTCTCGCGATCGTCGTCGTCGGTGACGACCACGATTTCGCCGCGCGCAAAGGCTTCGATGACGGTGTCGACCTGGTGTTGGGTTTCCAGCACGAAAGCGGCCCCTCTCAGCCGTTGGGCGGCGGGAACGGCCAAGCCGGCGCGTCCCCGATCTGCCCGCGTTGACGCAGATAATGGTCGGCAAGCACACACGCCACCATCGCCTCGCCAATCGGGACGGCGCGAATGCCGACGCACGGATCATGGCGGCCCTTGGTTACGATTTCGCTGTCGCGGCCGTAGCGGTCGACCGTACGGCGAGGGGTCAAGATCGATGAGGTCGGTTTCACCACGAAGCGTGCGACGATCGGCTGCCCGGTAGAAATGCCGCCCAGGATGCCGCCGGCATGGTTCGACAGGAAGCGCGGCCTGCCGTCGTTGCCCATGCGGATTTCGTCGCCGTTCTCCTCGCCACTCAGCGCCGCAACTGCAAAGCCGTCGCCGATCTCGACGCCCTTGACCGCGTTGATGCCCATCAGACCGGCAGCGAGGTCGGCATCGAGCTTGCCGTAAACCGGCGCGCCGAGGCCGGCCGGCACGCCTTCCGCGACGACCTCGATCACGGCGCCGATCGACGACCCTGCTTTGCGTACCCCATCGAGATAATCCGCAAAGAATCCGGCGGCCTGCGCGTCGGGCGCGAAGAACGCGTTGCGCTCGACTTCGTCCCAGTCCCATTGCGCGCGATCGATTTTGTGCGGTCCCATTTGCACGAGCGCACCGCGCACCGTCATGCCCGGCAGGACCTTGCGGGCGATCGCGCCGGCGGCAACGCGCGCCGCAGTCTCGCGCGCGGAGGCGCGCCCGCCGCCGCGATAGTCGCGCAAACCGTATTTCACATCGTAGGTGAAATCCGCGTGGCCAGGGCGGTAGAGATTCTTGATATCGGAATAATCCTTCGAGCGCTGGTCGACGTTGTCAATGACGAGCGTAATCGGCGTTCCGGTCGTCACTTGAGCGCCGGTGCTGTCGTCCTCCAATACGCCGGAGAGGATTCTCACTTCGTCCGGCTCGCGGCGCTGGGTGGTGAAGCGCGATTGCCCGGGCCGGCGCTTGTCGAGATAGGGCTGGATGTCGTTCCGATCGAGCGGAATGCGCGGCGGGCAGCCGTCGACCACGCAGCCGACCGCCACCCCGTGGCTCTCGCCGAACGTGGTGACGCGGAACAAATGGCCGAACGTGTTGAACGACATGGTAGAGAGCCTGTCTCAGAACTCCGATGGGGCTGCGCCGGCCGCTTTTGGCCGATCCGGCAGGAGCCGATCGCAGGCCGTACCGGGGAGTACGGACAAGATCGGCGACGAACCGGGCGGCCAAAAGCGGCCGGCCCGAAGGGTTGCGGCGCGAAGGCCGCCTGATGCGTCGAAAAGCTCGCCGATACTCCCCGGTATCGGCCTCGCTTTTCTCCTGTCAGCCGGCGCTTCGCGCCGCAACGCAGCCTCCATCCGAGTTCTGAGACAGGCTCTTAGCCCGTGCGCCGGTGTGGTATCCCGCGGGTCCGGGCGGGTCAAATCGCATCGGCCGGAGCACCGGCTCAGCGGTAGCGGCTCATGCCGCCGTTGGCGAACCGGTAGACGACGCCCTGGCCGATATCGATCGATGGGGCTTCGGCGGGCGGCGCGATGCTGAGAACGCCGATGAGCGCCCGCGCCGTGCCCCCATGCGCAATGACGACCGTGTTGCCGTCAAGCGCCTCGTACCACTCGCGCATGCGCAACGCGACCTGCGCGTAGCTTTCGCCACCAGGCGGGACGAAGCTCCACTTGTCGCGCTCGCGTTCGGCAAGCGCCTGCGGGGCGCGTGAGCGGACGTCCCGGAAGGTGAGGCCTTCCCATTCGCCGAAGCCGATCTCGCGCAGCCGGGGGTCGACCCGATAATCGACTGGGTCGAGCCCGAGTGCCGCGCGCATGATCTCCGCGGTCTGCCGCGCCCGCTAGCCGTAGTCGGTTGGCAAATGCCCATCCTGCTCGATCAGTTTGCGCAGGATGCCGGCGCAAACCGCCGCCTGTCGGCGCCCTAGCGCATTGAGCGCGGGATCATGCCAGCCCTGGAGCCTGCTCGCGACGTTCCAGTCGGTCTCCCCGTGGCGGATGTAATAGAGGACAGGGCGAGTCATTTTCAGGATGTGAAACAATGATGGTGAAAAACCGAGTCCCGACTAATCGTTGATGGCGCTCATGTCGGGCGCGTCCGGATGCTTCATGCCGACGATGTGATAACCGACATCGACGTGATGAACCTCGCCGGTGACGCCGCGCGAGAGATCGGAGAGCAAATAAACCGCCGCATCGCCCACTTCCTCGACCGTGATTCCCCGGCGCAGCGGCGCGTTGTTTTCGTTCCATCTGAGGATATAGCGGAAGTCTCCGATGCCGGCAGCCGCAAGCGTCTTGATCGGGCCCGCGGAGATGGCGTTGACGCGGATGTTCTTTCCGCCAAGGTCGGCGGCGAGATAGCGCACCGAGGCTTCCAGGGCCGCTTTGGCGACGCCCATCACGTTGTAATGCGGCATCCACTTCTCCGCGCCGTAGTAAGTCAAAGTCAGCAGTGAGCCGCCATTCGTCATCAGGCGTTCGGCACGTTGGGCAAGGGCGGTGAAGGAATAACAGCTGATATGCATCGTCTTGGCAAAGTTGCCCGGGCTGGTGTCGACGTAACGTCCGTCGAGCTCGGCCTTGTCTGAAAACGCGACCGCGTGGACCAGAAAATCGAGCGAACCCCAGGCCTTGCCGATCGCCGCGAACGCCGCATCGATTGTCGACTCCTCAGTCACGTCGCAGTGGCCGACCACCAGCCCATCGACCTCCTCGGCGAGCGGCTCGACCCGTCTTTTGAGAGCTTCGCCCTGATAGGTGAAGGCGAGATCGGCGCCCTGGCCGCGCACGGCCTTGGCGATCCCCCAGGCGATAGAGCGATTGTTGGCGACGCCGATGATCAGGCCGCGCTTGCCGCGCATCAGACCGCTGGCTTCCGCCATGACTTCCTCGCCGAATGCCACGGGCAGCATGGCCTGCGCGGCGGTCGTTTCCTATGGCATAGGGCCCAGGGACCATCAAGCAGCCGCGCCAGCCGGTGTTAGCGTACGTCATGGAATAAGCGCGGCACGGAATAAGCGCGGCGCTGCCGGTGTTTATGAAATACGGTCTGCCGGAGGGGAGACGACGTGAGCGCGTTCCGCAACAGCGTGCAGGCGGCGATCCCGGCGCTGCGCCGTTATGCGCGCGCGCTCACGCGCGACGCGGAAATCGCCGATGATCTCGTTCAGGACACGCTGGTGCGGGCATTGCGATCGGAACATCTGTTTCACGAAGGCGACATGCGCAGTTGGCTCTACACGATTTTGACGAATCTCAACCGCAACCGGCTGCGCACCCTTGCGCGCCGGCCGACGCTGGCGTCGATCGAGGAAGAGGATCCGCCCGGCGCGAGCGGACCGGACACGGGTGCGCGCGACATCGAGCGTGCGCTCGCGACGCTTGTCGGGGATCAGCGCGCGGCGCTGCTTCTCGTTGTGTTGGAAGGGTTGAGCTACCGCGAAGTCGCCGAAGTTCAGGGAGTGCCGATCGGAACGGTGATGTCGCGGCTGGCGCGTGCACGCGCGCAGCTCCGGGCATATCTCGATGGCGAGCGGCCGCCGATTCGCCGCGTCAAGTGAAAGGGCAGAACGATGGTTGATCGTGATGCGCCGATCCCCGAAGCCGAACTGCACGCCTATGTGGATGGCGAACTGCCGGCGGATCGGCGTGGTGCGGTCGAAGCGTGGCTCACCGCGCATCCGCAGGATGCCGCACGCGTGGCGGCGTGGCGAGCGCAGGCCGATCTGATCAACGCCCGCTATGCCGACGTCGCACAGGAGCCGATTCCGCCGCAACTCGATCTCGACCGCCTGGGCCGGATCGATCGGCGACGGCCGCTCCTCGCGATCGCGGCGGTCGTCGCCGCGTTCGTGCTCGGCGGCGTCGCGGGCTGGTTCGGCCGCGATACCTGGGCCGGCGGGATCAGCGGCATGCGCATGTTCACCGCGGACGCGATCGACGCGCACAAATTATACGTGGTCGAGGTCCGCCATCCCGTCGAAGTGGCCGGGAGCGAACAAGCCCATCTGGTGCAGTGGCTCTCGAAACGGCTTGGCTATGAGGTGCGCGCGCCCGATCTCGGCGCGATGGGGCTTAAGCTCATCGGCGGGCGGCTGCTGCCCGGCGCGAGCGGGGCCGGTGCCGCGCTTCTGATGTACGAAGGCCCGTCGGGAGAGCGCTTCACCATTTATTGCGCGCGGTCCCAATCGCCTGAGTCGGCATTGCGGTATCGCGAGGCCGGGGCAGTCGCCGCCTTCTACTGGGTCGATGACAACAAGGGCTTCGTGGTGTCTGGCCCGGCAGATCGCGACCGGCTGCTTGGGGTGGCGCAATCGGTTTACGACCAGGAAAACGCTCCCACCGACAAGACGCGTGGCTGAGTGGGCCGATCTCTATTCGATTTCCTTGCGCGGATCGTAAGGCTTGCGCTCGCGCCATTTGCGCATGAGGTTTTCGAGATCAGCATCCTGCCCTTCCGGCAGCACAATGCGAGCTGTCACGAGAAGATCGCCCGGGCTCGCCTTGCTCGGCATCCCTTTGCCCTTGAGACGGAAAGTCCGTCCCGCGCCGGTGCCGGGTGGAATTGCGAGTTCCACCGCACCGTCTAGCGTGGGCACGCGCACCTTGGCGCCTAGTACCGCTTCGTAGAGCGTGATCGGGAGATCGAGCCGGAGATTCGAACCCTCAGGCCGGAAATAGGGGTGCGGCGCAATCCCTACCGTTATGAGCACATCCCCAGGCGGGCGGCCCGGAGCCGCGGTCCCCTGGCCCTTCAATCGGATTTGCTGGCCGTCCATGAGCCCGGGCGGGATCTTGACTTCGACTTCCTTGCCGGTCGGCAACCGCACGCGCTTGGTCGCGCCTTTGGCCGCTTCCATCAACGTGATTGTCACGACCGCGCTGATATCCTGGCCGTGCGGCGCCTGGCCGAAATCCGTCGCCTCAAACCGATCAAAGCCGCCCCGCGCCCCGGCGCCGCCGCGCCCAAGCCCACCCATCATTTCGCTGAGAATGTCTTCGAAGCGGCCGAATCCACCGCCGCCGGCGCGACCGCCCGAGCGGCGAAATCCTTCCGGACCCCAGGTGAAAGTCTCGAAAGGGCCGTCGCCACCAAATCCCGGATGGCTCCCGCCGCCAAAACCGCGGAAGCGCGGTTTACCCTCCGCGTCGATCTCACCGGCGTCGAAGGCCTTGCGCTTCTTTTCGTCGCCCAGCACTTCGTAGGCCGTGTTGAGTTCGGCGAACTTCACGGCAGCCCGCGGATCCTTCTTGTTGGCGTCCGGGTGCAGCTTCTTTGCCTGCCGCCGGAACGCTTTCTTGATCTCGTCCGGACGAGCCGACTTCTGCACCCCCAAGACCTCATAGGGGTCCCGCATCCTCAAGAACTCCGTCGCATGGAGGTAATCCCCGTCGCTAAATGTGGGGGGATAGGGCCGTCAGCGCAACGTTGGCGGCTCTCAGGGGCGTTGCAACGGCTTCATCTGGCGCACTTCCCACCGGCCCTGGTGGATTCGGCAGCCCTCGCCTTGCATCCAGGATTCGGAATCTTTGCGCACGTAGCTCGCGAGGAAGTCACGGCAGGTGAATCCATCCAGCGTGTAGGCTGACGCCAGGGGTGTGACCGTGCCGCGCGCGCCGGTGCCGGGATTTTCCCACGGGACGCTGACATCCCCTGTGCGCGCCAGTGCTTCGGCGGCCGCCGCCTTGGCATAAGCAAGATCGGTTTCGGCCGACCCTGCTCGCTCGCTGCGGCTCGCCGAACCGACGGTCTCGGATTTCTCGCCTTCTCGGCTGAACATGGAATCGAGCTTGTAACTGCACGCGCCGCTCGACAAGGCGAGCGGCACGACTGCGGCCACCGTGACAAGCCAAGCGCAGCGACGGCATAGGCTCACGCCGGCGGTTCCATTATAGATAGGCAGCCGGACCCGAGGTCCCATCCTCAAGTCGATCACACGAGTCTCCGTGAAATGACCGATTCGGCTCCGATTGAACGCCCGGCTTGGTTAACGTCCGGTGATTTCACCGAGGCTGATGAGCCCATGCGCCTGTTCGCGAGCTGGTTCGAGGAGGCGGTGCGGCGCGAGCCAGCCGACCCGAACGCGATGGCGCTTGCGACGGTGGATGCAGGCGGCGTTCCGAACGTGCGCATGGTTCTCCTCAAGGGCGTCGACGAGCGGGGATTCGTCTTCTACACAAATCGTGACAGCACTAAGGGCAAGGAACTGGAGGGCGCGCCGAAGGCAGCCCTGGTGTTCCACTGGAAATCGCTCACCCGGCAGGTACGCGTGCGTGGGACCGTTGAGCCGGTCACCGACGCGGAGGCCGACGCCTATTTCGCCACGCGGGCGCGTCTCGCCCAGATCGGCGCCTGGGCGAGCCGCCAGTCGGCCCCGCTCGAGAGCCGGCTGGCATTCGAGAAGGCGGTCGCACGCTTCACCGCGAAATATGTCGTGGGCCCGGTCCCGCGCCCGCCGTACTGGCACGGGTATCGGGTCGTGCCGGAGGCGATCGAGTTCTGGCACGACCGTCCATTTCGGTTGCACGACCGCATCGAGTTCCGGCGCGAAGGCCCGGGCGGCGACTGGACCAAGACACGGCTTTACCCGTGATACGGAGCATAGTGCCGCGAACCCGAAGTTCGCACTACAATTGCCGCGAATCCGATTGCGAACTTCGGGTTCAAAGCGGCACTAGAATCATAGAGTTGCTAGTGCCCTTCGATTCCGAAGTTCGCAAACGAACGTGCCGCCAAATAATGCGAACTTCGGAATCGGGGCACTAAATGCCGACCAGCAGCAATCATCCGCGCCGCACCTTGCTCCTCACCGGAGCCAGCCGCGGCATCGGACATGCGACGGTGATCCGCTTCTCCAGCGCAGGCTGGCGGGTCATTACCTGTTCGCGCCATCCGTTTCCGGAAGAATGTCCGTGGGAGGCCGGGCCGGAGGATCACATCCAGGTGGATCTCGCTGACGAGCAAAACACGCGCGGCGCGATTGCGGAGATCAAGCGGCGGCTCGAAGGCGGCCAGCTTCATGCGCTCGTGAACAACGCGGCGATTTCGCCCAAGGCCGAGGGCGGCGCACGCCTGAGCTCGATCGACACGACGATGGACGTGTGGCGGCACGTGTTCGGGGTCAACTTTTTGGCGCCGATTGTGCTCGCGCGCGGCCTGCTTGACGAACTAAAGGCCGCCAAAGGATCCGTCGTTAACGTCACGTCGATCGCCGGCTCCCGCGTGCACCCGTTCGCCGGCTCCGCCTACGCCACCTCGAAGGCGGCGCTCGCGGCGCTCACGCGCGAAATGGCGTTCGACTTCGGCTCGCAGGGCGTTCGGGTCAACGCGATTGCGCCGGGCGAGATCGACACCGCGATCCTGTCCCCGGGTACGGAGAAAATCGTCGGGCAGATTCCGCTTCATCGCCTGGGAACGCCGGACGAGGTCGCGCGCATCATCTACGTGCTATGCACCGACACTTCGTCTTATGTGAATGGCGCCGAGATTCACATCAACGGCGGCCAGCACGTGTGAGCGGCGTCTCGTCGGCAATCGTTGTCGGCTTCTTGCGCGTGCGCGTTCGCCGGGTGAGCAGCGAGCTGTATTCGGCGATCGGGCGTGGGCGTCCGATCAAATAACCCTGCACCTCGTCGCATCCTTCGCGGGCGAGAAAGGCCAGCTGCTCCTTCGTTTCCACGCCTTCGGCGAGCACCGGGAGATTGAGCACGCGGGCGAGCGCGATGACGGCTCGCGCGATCGCAGCGGATTGCCGGTTGCGCTCGACGTTCGAGATGAACGCCTGGTCGATTTTGATCTTGTCGAACGGAAACGATTGCAAATAGGACAGCGACGAATAGGCCGTCCCGAAATCATCCATGGCGATGCGGACCCCGAGCGACTTGAGCCTGCGCAGGATCGACACGGCGCGGGAAAAGTCGTCGATGAGCACCCCTTCGGTCACTTCCAGCTCCAGCCGATCGGGAGAAAGGCCGGTCTCCAACAAAACCATATGAACCAGTCCGGCGAGATCGCCGTGCCGGAACTGCACCGGAGACAGGTTGACCGCGATCTGCAGGTTGCGCGGCCAGGATGCAGCTTCGCGGCAAACCGTGCGTAGTATCCATTCGCTTATCGGAACAATCAGACCGCTTTCCTCGGCGAGCGGAATGAAAATTCCAGGCGACACCATCCCGCGTGTCGGGTGCTGCCAGCGCGCGAGCGCCTCGAACCCCACGATTTCTCCGTCGACTCGTGCTTGCGGCTGGTAATGCAGCGCCAGCTCGTTGCGCGCGATCGCCGATTGCAGGTCCTGCTGGAGGGCGCGCCGCTCGCGCAACTCGAGATCCATGGTAGCTGCGAAGAAGTGGATCGCGCCGCGCCCTTCCTCTTTGGCGCGATCGAGCGCCGCGCCGGCATTGGCGAGCAGCGCCGCACTGTCGGCGCCATCGGTCGGAAAGATCGCAATGCCGATGCTCAGTTCGGCGCGCCGGCGATATCCCTCGACATCCAGCTCCGCGGCGAACGCCGATTGTACCCGCTGCGCCAGCGCCGCGGCGGCGGCGGGCTGCGCTCCCTCCGAAGAGATGAAGGCAAATTCGTCGGCGCCGAGCCGGGCGAGAAAAGCACCGTCCGCCGCCCCCGCGAGCTTTTTCGCCACGTCGCGCAGCACGGCGTCGCCGGCGGAATGACCGAACACGTCGTTGACTTCCTTGAAGCGGTCGATGTCCAGGCAGAGCACTGCAAACATTCCGTCCGCCGCCAAAGCCCGCTCGCGCGCGAATGAAAGCTGCCCGTTGAACGCTGCTCGATTGGGCAGATCGGTCAGAGGATCGTGGTGAGCAAGATAATCGATCCGTTCTTCGGCGCGCTTTCGCTCGGTGATGTCTTCGGAGAGGCCGAGCAGATATTGCGGCTCCCCATTCTCGCCACGGATGGCGAGCTTCTTTGACATCAGAATGTGCGTGCCGTGGGGCGTGTTGACGGCGTGTTCCGTGACGACCAGCCGGTCGGGCGCCTGCATGATTTCGCGGTCGCGTGCGGTGAAAAAGTCGGCCTCGGCTTTGGGGTAAACGTCATGGATGCGCTTGCCCAGCATCTGTTCACGCGGAACCCCAAACAGAGCCTCGGCCGCCCGGTTGACCAGAATGTATCGGCCGTCGCGCGCATCTTTGACCGTCACGGTGATCGGCATGTGCTCGAAAAGGGTGTCGAGGAACGTCCGATTGCGATCGCGTTCCATTTCGGCGCGACGCAATTCCGTGATGTCCTCGTGGGTGGCGACCCATCCGCCGCCTTGCATCGGCTGGTTGACCACGGCGACCAGGCGGCCGTCCCTCGACTCCACCATCGTCTTGGTGGTCTGCCCGCGGGCAATCGCCTGCTGCAGGTCCGCGCTGTAACGGTCCGGGTCTCCCGAGAAGTTGCCGAGGTCGATGCGGTGGCGGAGGAGGTCACGCAGAAGGCAGCCGGGTTTCACCACGTCGGCGGAAAGCCCGTACATGTCGAGATAGCGCCGGTTGCAGACGACGAGGCGCGCCGCGGCGTCGAACATGCACAGGCCCTGCGACATGTTGTTGAGCGCCGTGTCGAGCAGAAGGTTGTGGGCGCGCTCGGCGCGCGCCTCGCCCCGGCGGCGAAGCAGAACCTGTGCAAGCCCCAATCCGGCGAGCAGACACGCAAAGCCCGTGAGGGCGGCAAGCGGCCAGCCGTGGCCGACCGTGAGCCAGATCGGAATGCCGTGCATATCTGCCGCCGCCATCCGCTTGTCCGCCGTCCACCCACGTCGGCGTGGCCGGCCGGCAGTCGCTTTGGGGCAATGTCTAAGCCTGTGGGCGTTTCGGCGGCGTTAATCGGCGGTGTTGCCGATTCGCTAACGTTAAGAACGAAGACGTCCAAGTTCGTCCGATAGCGTCGCGATCCGGTCCCGCTTCAAGCGGATTCTGAGCACCGCGCGCCCCAAGAAAGTGACATTACTGCCACAGTTCGTGGACAACTCGCAGGCCGCGAGGGTCCGAAGCCTGGATATGAGGGCGTGTTTCGTTTAACTAGCTTTACTGCGCTGCGTCGGGATTCCGAAGCGGGGGGAGGCAGATCATGTTGATTCGCAAGCCAATTTTTGCGTTGGTTGCAGCGCTCGGTGTGGGTCTCGGCGGGTGCATGCAGTCCACGCTCGAGCCGGCTTCCGAAGCCAGCATGAAGCCGCGCGACAAAGAACTCCTGGCGAACGCGCCCTACGCGAAGGCCAACATTCCCGAGCAGTATCAGCGCCACATCGTGACGTATCACCGCCACGAAGCGCCCGGCACGATCGTGATCGATTCCGACGCGCGCTACCTCTACTACGTGCAGCCAGGCGGCAAGGCGATCCGCTACGGCGTCACCGTGGGTGAGGAGGCGCTGGCATGGTCGGGCGTCGCCAAGATCGGCCGCAAGGAAGAATGGCCGTCTTGGACGCCTACGGCCGAAATCCATCAGCGTATCGAAGGGCTGCCGAATTTCGTATCCGGCGGACCGCAAAATCCGCTGGGAGCGCGGGCGATGTACGTCTTCGAGGGCAGCCGCGACACGCTCTACCGCATCCATGGCACCAACCAGCCGGAATATATCGGCCAAGCCATATCGTCGGGGTGCATCCGCATGACCAACGAGGATGTGATCGACCTCTATAACCGCGTGAAGACGGGCGCACCCGTTGTTGTTTTGGCGCCGGGTACGGGCGATACCCAAGCGCGGGTCGCTCTCACCGGCGGCAGCAGCGATCGCGAATAGGTAATCCGGCCGCAGGAATGATGATTGCTGAATGGTGAGTAGTGGCGACTCACTATTCACCATTCACTACCCGCTACTCACTTTCATTCAACTGATTGCGGCTCTCACGCTGCCAGCAACTGCTCGCGCTTGGCCCAGTCGAGCGTGCGATCGAGGGCACGGCCGAGGCGATCGAACAGCTCGTCGATTTCTTGCGGCGTAATCACAAGCGGCGGCGACAACGTCACCGTGTCGTTGATCACGAAGCGCGCGATCAACCCTTCTTCCTCGGCAAACCGCGCGCAACGCGCGGCAACGCCGAGCGCCGGATCGAACGATTGTTTGGAGCGCTTGTCGGCGACCAGTTCGAGGCCGCCGACGAGGCCAAGCCCGCGCGCGTTGCCCACCAGCGGGTGATCGCCGAGCGCGCGCAGCCGCGCCTGGAACTGCGGCGTCTTGGCGGCGACCGCCTCGATGATGCGGTCCCGCTTGTATATTTCGAGCGTCTTGAGCGCGACGGCCGCGGCGACCGGATGGCCGGAATAGGTGAAACCATGCGCGAAGGTGCCGACCTTGCTGCTTTCCGCCAGCAGGGCCTGATACATGCTCTCGGGCACCATCACGCCGGCGATCGGCACATAGGCGGACGACACCGCCTTGGCGATTGATATCCCATCGGGCGTAAAGTCCAGCGCCTGCGAGCCGAACATCGTGCCCAGCCGGCCGAACGCGCAGATCACCTCGTCGGCGATCATGTAGATGTCGTACTTGGCGCAGACCGCCATGATTTTCGGGAAATACCCGCGCGGCGGCACGACCACGCCGCCGGCTCCCATGACCGGTTCGGCGATGAAGGCGGCGACCGTGTCTGGTCCTTCCCTCAGAATCATCTCCTCGAGTTCGCTCGCGAGACGCGTCGCGAACTCCTCTTCACTCTCACCGTCCTGAGCAAAACGATAGTGGTGCGGACAACTCGTGTGGAGGATATTGGCGATCGGCAGATCGAAATCGATGTGGTTGTTGGGCAGCCCGGTCAGCGAGGCGGCGGCGACGGTGACGCCGTGATAGCCGCGCAGCCTTGAAATGATCTTTTTCTTGTTGGGACGTTCGAGCGCATTGTTCATGTACCAGACGAGCTTGACCTGGGTGTCGTTTGCCTCCGATCCCGACGAGCAAAAAAACACTTTCGAAATCGGCACCGGCGCAATTTCCTTGAGCTTCTCGGCAAGCTCGATCGCCGGATCGTGGCTCTTGCCCGAGAACAGGTGCCCGAACGGCAGCTTCCGCATCTGCGTCGCGGCGGCTTCGACCAATTCCTCGTTGCCATAGCCGAGAGAAACGCACCAAAGGCCCGCCATGCCGTCGATGTAGGCTTTGCCTTCGCTGTCGTGGATGAACACGCCCTTTGCGTGCTCGATCACCAGCGGTCCGCTGTCGCGCAGGCCCGCCAGATTGGTGTAAGGATGCACCACGGTCTCAATGTCGCGGACGGCCAAGTTGCTGAGCGGCATGGTTCGATCCTTCGCGGAAACGTAAGCGGGTTTCCGCAATAGAGCAGGGGGAGGCGCGGATGCCAAGCCACAGTGAATTGATCAACGCGGATGCGGTCACGCTCGTCGGCCTGTTGCAGCGAGAAGAAGTCACGCCGCATGATCTGCTGGATGCGCTCGAAGCCCGCATCGCCGCGGCCGACGGACCGGTCAATGCGCTGCCGACCCTGTGTTTCGACCGGGCGCGAGCGCATGCGGACCGCCTGATGCGATTGCCGGTTTCCGAGCGTGGGCCCCTTGCCGGATTGCCAGTGCCGATCAAGGACCTGATCGCGGTCGAGGGGGTCCGGACCACCCAGGGCTCGCCCATCTACGCTGACCACATACCCACCCGCTCGGACATTATGGTGCAGCGGCTCGAGGCAAACGGCGGGATCGTCTACGCCAAATCGAACACGCCGGAGTTCGGCGCCGGCGCCAATACCTTCAACGAGGTATTCGGCGCAACGCGCAACCCGTGGAACCTCGCGCGCTCGGCAGCCGGCTCCTCCGGAGGCGCCGCGGCAGCACTTGCATCAGGCACCGCGTGGCTCGCGCACGGCAGTGACACCGGCGGGTCGCTACGCAATCCGGCGAGCTTCTGTGGCATCGTCGGGATGCGGCCGAGCATCGGCCGCGTGGCATGCAATCCGGCCGCCAAGATCGACCGGACCCTCGGGGTCCAGGGGCCGATGGCGCGCAACGTCGAAGACCTGGCGCTCTTGCTCGACGCGATGATCGGCGAGCACCCGGCGGACCCGCGGTCGCTGCCCGCTCCCGCGCGACCGTTCCGCGAAACAATGAAGGCTCAGCCCAAGTTGCGCCGCGTTGCCTATTCGGCCACCCTCGGCATCACGCCGGTCGATCCGGAAGTTGCGCGCGTCACCCGCGCGGCGGCTGAGCGCCTCGCCGGTCAAGGCGTGATCGTCGAGGACGCCCATCCCGACCTCGCCGAGGCGCACGAGTGCTTCCATGTGCTGCGCGCGTTCGATTTCTGCATGACCAAGGCGGCGCTGCTGCGAACCAAACGCGACCTGCTCAAGCCCGAGGTCATCTGGAACATCGAGGAGGGTCTAAAGCTCACCATGGCCGATATGGAGCGCGCCGAAGCACAGCGGGTCGCTCTTTCGGCGCGCATGTTGGCGTTCTTCGACAAATACGATTTGCTGCTCACGCCGGCGACGATCGTTGCCGCATTCCCGGTCGAGCAGCGCTATCTCGCCGAATGCGCCGGCCAGAAATTCGACAACTATATCGAATGGCTGGCGATCGCCTACGCCATTACGCTTGCCTGTTGCCCGGCGCTGTCGCTGCCGTGCGGATTTACGGCGGAGGGATTGCCCGTCGGGTTGCAGGTCGTCGCGCCGCCGCGCGGCGAGGCACGCGTCCTAGCCGGCGCCAAGCTGCTCGAAGATCTGCTCGGTCTTAAAACGTCTGTCCCGATCGAACCGCGCGCTCAGGTCGAGCGTCAGTCGAAAAGAGCGTGAACTATCTATGGTTCGTTAGCTCTCCTCACGAGAGCCAATCGATTATCACCGCGGTCTCGACGGTCGCGGCGACGTTGCATAGTGCGTGCATCACCATCGTCAGCCGGATCGATCCGCTGCGCGCGCGCACCCATCCAAACAGCAGCCCTAGGCAGAAGACTTGTAGGATGCCGTACCAGTCGTATTGCACGTGAATCGCCGCCCACACGGCCGAAGTCAACACGATTGTGCCGGTCACGCCCAACGGCGATGCCGCCCAGCCGCGAAAGAGAAAGCCGCGGAACATGATCTCTTCGCCGATCGGCGCGGCGACCACCGCCGCGATCAGGAGCAGAACGATCGCGGGCGCGCCGGCGTCGCGCGCGGCCTCATAGATCTTGGCCATGAACGGCGGCACCAGATCGTGCCCGATCACCAATGAGATCAAATCGAACGCGACCAGGAGTATTGCGACAGCTCCCAGGCAGAACACGATCTCGCGCAGATGCGGGCGGCGGGTGAGGCCGAGATACTCCGCGAGTGGCTGATGCGCGCGGCGGATGGCGAGAAACACGACAGCGCATTGCACAGCCATGGAGGCAATCGCGGCGATCGACACCACATAACCGTCGTGCGCGACTTTATCGACATCGATGGGGACGCCGGGATTGCGGGCAAACCAGCGCGCGAGAAACACGATGAGCACGAGCGCCTCGGCGGCGAGCCAGGCGACAAACGCCAGCACCGCCCAGCCAACGGTTGACCAGGCGCTCAGGGGTTGGACCGGGGCTGGCGGGGCGGCCTTGCCGGCCGGCTCGGGAAGATGAGGGGAACGCATACGGCTCTGGTATCATTCTTTGCCGGGAATCCGAACCTGGAACGGCGCATGGCGCGGCGCCGAGGCTTCTTGGCGGGGTGCGAAACTCCCGCTAAAACCCCGGTTTAAGAGCAACAAGCGGACAGAGCCGCCGCCGGAGGAACACCATGCTGGGCCTGATGCAGGATTGGCCCCTGCTGTGCCATCGCGTCATCGATCACGCGGCCATCAATCATCCCGAGCGCTGCGTCATCTCGCGCTCGATCGAGGGGCCGTTCCATTCCATCACATATCCCGAGCTGCGCACCCGCGCGCTCAAGCTTGCGCAGCGTCTCGATCGCGACGGCATCAAGCAGGGCGACCGGGTGGCGACGCTCGCCTGGAATACCTGGCGGCATCTCGAGGCGTGGTACGGCATCCTCGGCGTCGGCGCGATCTACCACACCGTCAATCCGCGGCTGTTTCCCGAGCAGATCGTTTGGATCATCAATCACGCGGAAGACCGTGTGATGATGACGGATATCACCTTCGTGCCTTTGCTGGAAAAACTCGCCGACAAGCTCACATCGATCGAACGCTACGTCATCCTCACCGATACCGCGCATATGCCCAAGACGACGCTGCGGAACGCCGTTCCTTATGAGGAGTGGATCGCCGAGGCGGACGGCGATTTCGTCTGGGCGAGCTTCGATGAGAACACCGCGGCGGGCATGTGTTACACCTCCGGAACCACGGGGGATCCGAAGGGCGTTGTCTATTCGCATCGTTCCAACGTGCTTCACTCGATGATCGCGGTCCAGCCGGAAATGATCGGCCTGTGCTCGCGCGACGTCGTCCTCCCGGTGGTGCCATTGTTTCATGCCAATGGGTGGTCGCTGGCACTCACCGCGCCGATGACCGGCGCCACCATGGTGATGCCCGGCATGAAACTTGACGGTGCGTCAGTTTATGAACTGCTCAACGAATACAAAGTGACATGCACCGCGGCGGTGCCGACCGTCTGGCTCATGCTGCTGCAGCACCTGGAGGCGACCGGCGGCAAGCTCCCCCATCTCAAGAAGGTCGTGATCGGCGGCTCCGCCTGTCCGCGTGCGATGACCAAGGCGTTTCAGGATATCTACGGCGTCGAGGTCATTCATGCCTGGGGCATGACCGAGATGAGCCCGCTCGGCACCGTGTGCACGCTCAAACCGGAATATGCAAGTCTTACCGGCGAGGCACGCCTCGATATCCAAGACAAACAGGGCCAGACTCCTTTCGGAGTCGAAATGAAAATCACCGACGATTCCGACCGCGAGCTGCCGTGGGACGGCAAGACGTTCGGGCGTCTCAAGGTGCGCGGGCCCGCGGTCGCCAAGGCCTATTTCAAAGACGAAGGCGGCGATATCCTCGACAAGGACGGCTTTTTCGACACCGGTGACGTGGCGACCATCGACCGCTACGGCTATATGCACATCACCGATCGCTCGAAGGATGTGATCAAATCCGGCGGTGAATGGATTTCCTCGATCGACATCGAGAACCTCGCCGTCGGCCATCCCAAGGTGGCGGAAGCTGCGGTTATCGGTATCCGGCACCCCAAATGGGACGAGCGGCCGCTCCTCGTCATCGTGCTCAAGCCGGATCAGACGGCGACCAAGGAGGAACTGCTCGGGTTCCTGCAAGGCAAGATCGCGAAGTGGTGGATGCCGGACGACGTGGTGATCGTGGATGAAATTCCGCACACCGCGACCGGCAAGATCCAGAAAATTACCTTGCGCGAGCGCTTCAGGGATTACGTGCTGCCGACCGCCATCGCGGCGGAATAATTTTGTCACAAGTTCGTCGCGGCGAGGTCAGGATTCCTCCACCGTCGCGAAGAGAAACGCATTGACCACCGTGGACGCCATACTTCAGCCGAGCTTTGTCTGAAGAGTGGCCGAATCGAGTGGGGGATGGACGACATGGCAACCATAGCTTTGGTGGACGATGATCGCGATATACTCGCGTTCATCGCGACGACGCTTGAATCGGAAGGATATCAGGTCGTGTCTTACCCGGACGGGCCGGCTGCGCTCAACGGGTTCAAGACTGTGCAGCCCGATCTCGCCATCTTGGACATCAAGATGCCACAGATGGACGGGGTCGAGTTACTGCGGCGACTGCGGCAGAAATCCGATGTGCCCGTCATCTTCCTGACCGGGCGGCAGGAGGAAACCGACGAGCTGCTCGGACTACGGATCGGCGCGGACGACTTCATCCGCAAGCCGTTTTCGCAGCGGGTGCTGGTCGAGCGGGTGCGCACTTTGCTGCGCCGGTTCCGCACGGCGGAGGCGGTCGCCGAGCGCGAGACCAGCGACAGCGTGATGGAGCGCGGCGCCCTGTGTCTTGACCGGGAGCGCCACACCTGCACCTGGAAGGGCAGCAGAGTGGTGCTCACGGTGACCGAGTTCCGGCTGCTCGAGACGCTCGCGACCCGGCCCGGCGTCATCAAGAGCCGCGATGCGCTCATGGACGCCGCTTACGAGGACCAAGTCTATGTCGACGACCGTACGATCGACAGCCACATCAAGCGGCTGCGCAAGAAGTTCCGCTTGGTCGACGAGACCTTCGACATGATCGAGACTCTCTACGGGGTGGGCTACCGCTTCCGCGAGAGCTGATCCCAGTCGAGAGCACAGCGGCGCCGCGTTGACGGCGGTTCTGCCGGCGCGTTAAGCACCCGGCCGGACCGCATTCTTTCCTCGAACCGCTGCCGGCGGCGAGGGTTCACGAGGGCGCTGATGCTCTACGTCGCGCGCCGCCGCGTCGCGGAAGAGCCGATATCGAAGCTCGCCATCTGGTCGCGCCGTCTCGCGCTCTTCGCGATTGCGGTGGTTCTGCTCGTCATCGTCATCGCCAATCTTGGCTTTCTCGATCCGGTGCCGGCGATCGCCAGCCTGGCGGGTTCGCTGTTCTTTGCGCTGGTCGCGATGGTGCTGGCGTTCGGCGCATTCGTGGTGATCTGGCGGCAGGGGCTGCGCGGGCTCGGGCTCGCCGTTGCCGCGCTCGGCATCGGCGTCGCGATGCTCGCCTATCCGGCCTATCTGGGAGTGCGGTTTTATCGGCTGCCGGCGATCAACGACATCACCACCGATCCAGTGGATCCACCGCGGTTCGAGCGGCTCGCGCGGCTTCGGCCGCGCGGCGCCAATCCCGTCGCCTACCCTGGGGCTGACGTCATGAAGCTGCAGCGCGCCGCCTATCCGGATATCGAGCCTCTGCTCGTCTCGGTGCCGCCAGCCGAAGCCTACGAGGCGGCATATGCGGTGATCAAAAAGCGCAGGTGGCGCATCGTTGACGAACGTCCGCCTCAGACCGGCCGGCGTGAGGGCCGGATCGAAGCCGTGGCGCATACGCCGATCATGGGCTTCCGCGACGACATCGTGGTGCGCGTGCGCTCGGCGGAGGACGGGGCGCGCATCGACATGCGCTCCGCCTCACGTTACGGCCGGCACGACTTCGGCGCCAACGCCTCCCGCCTGCGTTCTCTGAGCAACGATATCGACGATGCTGCCGGCGTGGAAAAGGCCAAGCCCAAGCCGCCGCCCAATCCGGCACCGAAAAAAGCACCTCAACGCGGCAAGCGGTAAGTCCCGCCGATCGCTGGCGCGCCGTCGGTCGCGACGCCGCCGCGGGCGACCAGATCTTCCAGATGCGCCAGCACCGAAAGGCCAGCCGCGCCGACGAGCCGCGGATCGAGTCCGATGTAAACGGCCCGCACGATCGTGGGGATATCCGCCGGCCCCTTCTCCAGGCGATGCAGGATCGAGGCCTCGCGGCCGTGGCGATGGCGGATCAGATATTCGACGAACCTCGGCGCGTTGCGGATCGCACCGCCGTGGCCGGGGAAATAGATCGTCTCCGGACGGCGCGCGAGCTTGTGAAGCGAGGCCATGTAGTCGCTCATCGCGCCGTCGGGAGGTGCGACAATGGTCGTCGACCATCCCATCACATGATCGCCCGAGAGCAGCAGGTCTCCTTCTTTAAAGGCATACGCCATGTGGTTCGCCGTATGGCCGGGCGTGGCGACCGCCTCGAAGGTGAAACCGTTCCCGCGCACAAGTTCGCCGTCGGTTAGCGTCACGTCCGGCCGGAACGCCTGGTCGCCGCCAGCGTCAAGCCGCGCGGTCTCGCCCGTGTGCAAGGCCCGCGCCGGGCGGTGCGGACCTTCAGCGTAGACCGTCGCGCCGGTCGCCGCCTTGAGACGTACTGCCCCCGGTGAGTGATCCCGATGCGTGTGGGTGACGAGGATGTGGGTGACGGTCTCGCCGCGTACCGCCTCGAGGATGGCGGCGACATGGCGCGGGTCGTCGGGCCCGGGATCGATCACCGCGACTTCGCCCCGCCCGACGATGTAGGTCACCGTCCCTTTGAAGGTGAACGGTCCTGGGTTGTCCGCAAGGATGCGCCGCAGTCCCGGCGCGACTTCCTCGACGGTTTCGGGGGCGAGGTCGAACGTTTTATCGAACGGGATGTCGTCGGACATGGCGGGACGGGAGTTCGGCTCACGATGAGTGGAGGAGGGCCCTATCATCGATTTGCCCTCAGTACCACGTCGCGCCGACCAGGACCGCTGCCGAATGAATGGGCAGGAGCGTCCAGGATGTCCATCAGTCAGCGGTTTTCCCGCGACGGTGACCGTGTCCTGTACTGGCACGCGCTTTGTATGACAGACTTGCGATACCGGCGCCTTCTTACGGCGGCGTAGGCGAGAGGGGGCTGTCATGCACGAAGTCGTTCACCCGGTGGACGAACGTTTGCCGTATCCGCGCCTGTTCACCCTGGGGCTTCAGCACGTCCTGGTGCTTTATGCCGGCGCCGTAGCGGTGCCGCTCATCATTGGTCGCGCGCTCAAGCTGTCGCCCGAGCAGGTGGCCGCGCTCATCAATGCTGACCTTTTCGCCGGCGGCGTCGCCACGCTGATCCAGAGCGTCGGCTTCCCGCGCGTTGGCATTCGCCTGCCGGTCATGATGGGCGTCACCTTCGCCTCGGTGGGTCCAATGCTCGCCATGGCGGCGAGCCCATCGGTCGGTTTGCTGGGCATCTTCGGTGCGGTCATCACGGCGGGCATCTTCGGCATCGTCGTTGCGCCGATCGTGAGCCGTTTGCTGCCTTTGTTCCCGCCGGTCGTCACCGGAACGATCATCCTGGTGATCGGGATTTCGTTGATGCGGGTCGGGATCAACTGGGCCGGCGGGGGCGTGCCCACCTTCACAAAGGTGGTGGATGGCCAGGCGGGCGCGTTCCCCAATCCGGCTTATGGTGCGCTTGACGGCTTGGCAGTGGCGCTGTTCGTGCTCCTCTTCATCCTGGCGATAACGAAGCTCGCGAAGGGCTTCGTTGCCAACGTCGCGGTGCTGCTCGGCATCATCGCGGGCGCGATCGTCGCCGCGATCATTGGCATGATGCACTTCGAGAAGGTGCTGGCGGCGCCGTGGGTCGATCTCGTGGTCCCGTTCCAGTTCGGCTGGCCGCAATTCGATTTCGTCGCCGCATTGACCATGTGTTTGGTGATGATCGTGGTGATGATCGAGTCGACCGGCATGTTTCTCGCGCTAAGCGAGATGACCGGGAAGCCGATCGATCAGGAGGCGCTCACCCGCGGGTTGCGCGCGGACGGCGTCGGGACGCTGATCGGCGGAATCTTCAACACGTTTCCCTATACGTCCTTCTCGCAGAATGTCGGGCTTGTCGGCGTCACCGGGGTGCGCTCGCGCTGGGTGACGGCGGCTGGCGGCGGCATCATGCTGGCGCTCGGCCTCGTCCCGAAGCTCGCCGCGTTGGTCGAGGCGGTGCCCCTCCCGGTGCTCGGCGGCGCCGGGCTCGTCATGTTCGGCATGGTTGCGGCGACCGGCGCCCGCATCCTGACAAACGTCGATTTCCGGGGCAATCGCTTCAACCTCTACGTCGTCGCGCTCGCGGTCGGCTTCGGCATGATCCCGCTCGTGGCACCGGCCTTCTTTGCCAAGTTCCCGAGCGAGCTGCGGCCGCTACTCGACTCCGGCATTTTGCTCGCCGCGCTCGTCGCCGTTCTTCTCAATGCCTTCTTCAACGGACTGGCACGCGGCAAACCAGGGCGCGCGGAGGCGGTGGCTGCAGCCGGCGAGAGCGTGTAGCGCAGAACAATCAGTTGGTAATTGCGGGCTACACTGCCGTGGGCGCGGCGCGCGCGCCGCGCAGATCAATCGCGGAGAGGAATTCCTGCCGGGTTTCGGGATGGTCGCGGAACACGCCGAGCATGCGGCTCGTGACCATCGTGGCCTGTGACTTGTGAACGCCGCGCGTGGTCATGCAGGTGTGCGTGCCCTCGATGACCACCGCAATCCCGTGCGGCTTGAGCACGCGCTCGATGGTGTTGGCGATCTCCGCCGTCATGCGTTCCTGGATCTGCAGCCGCTTGGCATAGACCTCGACCAGCCGCGCCAGCTTGGAAATCCCCACCACCCGATGGCGCGGCAGGTAGCCGATATGCGCGCGGCCGATGATCGGCGCCATGTGATGCTCGCAATGGGATTCGAAACGGATGTCGCGTAGCAGCACGATCTCGTCGTACCCGCCCGCCTCCTCGAAGGTGCGCTGCAGCAGCTCGGCCGGATCCTCGCCGTAACCGGCGAACCATTCCTCGTAGGCGCGTGCAACCCGCGCCGGAGTCCCGTCGAGGCCCTCGCGGTCGGGATCGTCTCCGGCCCAGCGGATCAAGACGCGGATCGCGGCCTCGGTTTCCGCGCGGGAGGGGCGTCCGGGCGGCTTGGATTTGCCTTTGCGCTGGCGGCTGTCGGCGCTTTCATTCATTGCTATCTCCACCTCGCCCGAACCCTTTATATTTGGGTTCAAGGGAAACGATGTTCGCGGCAGCCCGTTCTCGTAGGCCGCAACGAGCCGATCTTAAAGCAACATAACGTCTCCAGGGAGGTTTCCATGGCAGGACCTTCAGCCCCCTCCGGCCCCGATCTGACGCAGGGCATTCCGCTCGGGATGATCGACGAGAACGGGAATCTCCTCGGTCATGTCGCGGAGGACGCGGTGCTGGTGTCGCGCCGCGGTGACGAGTACTCCGCGATCAGCGCAACCTGCTCACATTACGGCGGGCCGTTGGGCGAGGGCTTGATCGACGCGGATACTGTCCGCTGTCCCTGGCATCACGCCTGCTTCAGCCTGCGCACCGGCGAGGCAATCGAAGCGCCCGCGTTCAACCCGCTCAGCCGTTGGCTCGTCGAAATCCGTGGTGACAAGCTCTACGTGCGCGAGAAAATCGAGCCGATCCCGCCACGGCCTCGCGCGACGGCGGCCGCGCCGGGGCGCGTGGTAATCGTCGGCGGCGGCGCCGCCGGATTTGCGGCAGCCGAGATGCTGCGGCGCCAAGGCTTCGGCGGCAGTCTCACGATGGTGAGCAGCGACAACGCGCCTCCCTACGATCGGCCCAATTGTTCGAAGGATTATCTTGCCGGGAACGCGCCGGAAGACTGGATGCCGCTGCGGCCGCCGGAATATTACCGCGATAACGACATCGACCTTCGGCTCAAGACGGTAGTCGCCTCGATCGACGCGCGCGGCCACAGCGTAAGTTTGACCGACGGCAAAAGCCTGCCGTTTGACAAGCTGCTGCTGGCGACCGGCGCCGAGCCGATCCGTCTCGATATTCCGGGCGCGAACGCGCCGCACGTCTTCGTCCTCCGCTCGCTTGCCGATTCCCGCGCCATCATCGAACGCGCCAAAAGCGCCAAGCGCGCAGTGGTGCTGGGCGCAAGCTTTATCGGGCTCGAAGCGGCGGCGGCGCTGCGCGCGCGTGAACTCGAAGTGCACGTGGCGGCGCCGGAACGGGCGCCGCTCGAGCGGGTGTTCGGCAGCGAGATGGCGCAGTTCGTCCGCCTGCTGCACGAGGAGCACGGCGTCACATTCCATATGGAGCAGAAGGCGACGGCGATCGATAGCGCGCGCGTGCGGTTGGAAAACGGCCAGACAATCGACGCCGACCTCGTCATCGTCGGGATCGGCGTGCGGCCCCGCACCGCGCTCGCCGAGCGCGCGGCGCTCTCGGTCGACCGCGGGATAAGCGTGAACGAATATTTGCAGACGAGCGCGCCCGATATATTCGCCGCGGGCGACATCGCGCGCTGGCCCGATCCCTATTCGGGCTCGCGCCTGCGCATCGAGCATTGGGTCGTAGCCGAGCGGCAAGGGCAGACGGCGGCCCGCAACATGCTCGGCGCCGGCGAAAAGTTCACGCAGGTGCCGTTTTTCTGGAGCCAGCACTACGATGTGCCGATCAACTACGTCGGGCATGCGGAAGGCTGGGACGATATCGCGATCGAGGGAGATATCGCGGGCCGCGACTGTATGCTGCGCTACCGGCGCGGCGGGCGCGTGCTCGCGGCGGCGTCAATCTATCGGGATCGCGAGAGCCTGGAGGCGGAAGTCGCGATGGAGCGCGAGGTCGCAAGTTGACGGGCGACTGTCACCCCAAATCCACCGCGCGCAAATGCCGGATCGGGCGGCCGGGCGCGATCGCCTGGGCTGCCGCCACGATGGCGTTCGAGTCGATGCCATAGTGGCGATAGAGGTCGCGGATTTCTCCGGTCTGGCCGAAGTGCTCGACGCCGAGCGAACGCACCCGATGGCCGCGCACGGCGCCGAGCCAGGCGAGCGTTGCCGGGTGACCGTCGAGCACGGTCACGATGCCGCAATGGGACGGCACCTCGGCGAGCAGCCGCTCGATATGGGCGCTTGCGTGTACGAGCCCGCGCTCGCGGGCGCGGCTCGCGGCGGTCCAGCCGGCATTGAGCCGGTCGGCCGAGGTGACGGCGAGAAGGCCGATGTCGCGGCGATCCTCCGCCATGAGGCCGACAGCCTGGATCGCTTCGGGCGCGACGGTGCCCGTATAGGCGACGACGACCTGACAATTGGGCCCCGGCCGCCGCAGCCAATAGGCGCCGTCGATGATCGCCTGGCGCAATTCCGCGGTCATGGGGCGCTTTATTTGCTCGATCGGCCGCGTGGAGAGGCGCAGATAAACCGAACCGCCGGTCTCGTCGCGCAGCCAGTTGCGCTCGGACGCGTCGGCTTCGCCATCCTTCTGGATATACGTGAGCGCGAAGGCGAGGATGGCGGAGAGTTCGTCAACGAAGGCCGGCTCGAAGGCCGCCAGCCCGTCCTGCGCGATGCCGATGAGCGGCGTGCCGATCGATTGGTGCGCGCCGCCTTCCGGTGCGAGGCTGATGCCGGACGGAGTGGCGGCGAGAATGAACCGCGCATCCTGATAGCAGGCGTAGTTGAGCGCATCGAGGCCGCGCGCGATGAACGGGTCATAGAGCGTGCCGATCGGCAACAGCCGCTCGCCGTTGATCGCGTGCGACAGCCCGAGCGCCGAGAGCAAAATGAACAGATTCATCTCAGCGATGCCGAGCTCGATGTGCTGGCCCTGGGGTGAAAATTCCCACGTGAACGTCGACGGGATGCGCTCGCTTTTGAAAGTGTCGGCCACGGTCTCGCGCGCGAATAAGCCGCGCCGGTTCACCCACGGCCCGAGGTTCGTCGAAACGGTCACGTCGGGCGAGGTGGTCACCACGCGCGCCGCGAGCTCGGATTTTTCCCTGGCAAGTTCATTGAGGATCAAGCCGAAGCCCGTCTGGGTCGACATCACCGACTGGATTGTCACCGCAAGCTCGTCCGGCACCGGAATGGGCGCGGTCGACCGGCGCCGCGCGCGGGCACGGAACGGCACTTGTTCGAGAAACTTTTCCAATCGCTCCGGCGGGAGCTTCAGTCCTTCGAATTTGTCCCACTCGTGCCCCGGCCTGATATCCATGGCCTGACGGAGGTTTTCCATCTGCGCCGGCGTCATGAGGCCCGCGTGATTGTCCTTATGGCCGGCGAAAGGCAGCCCGTAGCCTTTGATGGTGTAACAAATAAAACAGGTGGGCCGGTCGTGATCGATCCGGCCGAACGCCTCGATCAGGCTCGGCAGGTCGTTGCCGGCGAGATTGGTCATCAGGCGCGCGAGCTCCGTGTCGGAGCGAGCGTCGATCAGCCGCGTCACGTCACCCTGATCGCCGATGTCGTCATTGAGGCGCCGCCGCCACGCGGCGCCGCCCTGAAACACCAAGGCTGAGTAAAGTTGGTTGGGGCACTCGTCGATCCAGCGGCGCAGGCGTTCGCCGCCCGGCTCGCGAAAAGCGGCTTCCAGCAGTGAGCCGTATTTGAGGATGACGACGTCCCAGCCGAAGTCGCGGAACAGCGCTTCATAGCGCGCCCACAGACCCTCGCGGATTACCGCATCGAGGCTTTGGCGGTTGTAGTCGATAATCCACCAGCAATTACGGAGACCCTGTTTCCAGCCTTCGAGTATCGCCTCGAAAATATTGCCTTCGTCGAGTTCGGCGTCGCCGACGAGCGCGATCATGCGGCCTTCCGGCCGGTCGAGCCCCCAGCCGTGCGCGCGCACGTAGTCCTGCACCAGGCTCGAGAACAGCGTCTGGGCGACGCCCAGCCCGACCGAGCCGGTGGAAAAATCGACGTCGTCGGCGTCCTTGGTGCGGGAGGGATAGCTCTGGGCGCCCTTGTAGCCGCGGAAACCCTCGAGCTTGTCGACCGACTGCCCGCCCAGCAGATATTGGATCGCGTGGTAGATCGGGCTCGCGTGCGGCTTCACCGCCACCCGATCCTCCGGCCGCAGCACGTGGAAATAGAGCGCGGTCATGATGGTGGCGAGCGAGGCGGACGAGGCTTGGTGTCCGCCGACCTTCAGCCCGTCCGTGCTCTCACGCACGTGGTTGGCGTGGTGGATGGTCCAGGCGGCAAGCCAGAGAACCTTCTTTTCCAGTTCGCTCAGTATGGTCAGATGCGAATCGTCGGGCATCGCGGTGCGTTCGGTTTGATCGCGTGCATCTTAGAGCAGCGAATGGCGAATGGCGAATGGCGAGTAGAAGCTTGGGTCACCCATTCGCTATTCGCTACTCACTATTCGCTCGTCTCAGACCGGCGGCCACTGGCGCGGGCGCACACTCGGCACGCGGCCGCGGACCGGCCCGCTCCAAGTCGTCGTGCGTACGGGGTGCGGCGGGCCGGGTGCGTGCGCGGCGAGCGCAAACAGCGCCCCGAACGCAAAGCCGCCGATGTGAGCCCACCAGGCGATCCCGCCGGCAAGATCGTGCGACATCAGTTCGGACGTGCCTTGCAGCAATTGCAGCACGAACCAGATCACCGCGAACAGCACGGCCGGGATCGGCACGAACAGCGGGATGAAGACGATCAGGATGATGGTGATCACGCGCGCCCGCGGGTAGGCGACTGCGTGGGCGCCGATCACCGCCGCGATCGCGCCTGAGGCGCCGAGCACCGGCGTCGTCGACTCCGGATGTGTGAACAAGTGCACCGCGCTCGCCGCAACGCCCCCGCAGAGATAGAGGGCGGCAAAGCCCAGCCGGCCGAACCGCGCCTCCATGGCGGGCCCGAAGATCCACAGGAACCACATATTCGAGATGAGATGCAGCCAGCCGCCGTGCATGAAGGTGTTGGTCAGCAGCGGCCACCAGTTGGAGGGATCGAGTCCGTATCGTTGCGCCGCCAGCGGCTCGGTGTAGCGGATCGGAATAAGCGCAGCGTGGATAAGCACCTGCTGGAGCGTGCCTGCCGGCAGGCTCTCCATCCACAGAAACACGAGCGTGTTGATGCCGATGAACGCCAGCACCAGCACCGGTGGGGACGCGCGTGGTGCGGTGTCGATGAAAGGAAACAACCGGAGCTCCTCGGCGGCAGGCTCGCCAGCCTCATAACTAGGAATGCGGGCCCTCCGGCGCGAGTGGTGCTTTTAAGTCCGCCAAGGCAGCGCCGAAGCCGTCTCCACGAATATCCAGGCGCCCAGTCCGAGTTCACGCGGAAACGGGACGATCAGCAGGGGACCATGGCGTCGCGACGTCGTCCCGCGGGCACGCAGGACCTGTTCGGCGGTGTCGAGCGACACGACCATGATCGCATAGGCGCCGATGAACGGCAGGGAGGGGATGGCGACTTCCGGCAGCAGGCCAGTGAAGGCGGCGGCGTCCATGATCTGCACCCGGCCGCGGTCGAGAGCGACCGCGCGGCCGGCGGCGTTCGCGGCCACCGGACGGCCGGTGAATCGAGCAAAGCGCTGCGCCGCCTCTTCGACGTGCTCGACCGCGATCACCACGTCGGTCAGCGCCACGGCGCCATTGGGATGCGTGAGCCAGCGCGGCTGCCATACCGCCCGCTCAGTCCGGTGGGTGAGCATCTGCACGCGGCCCTCCGGCATGACGCCATGCTCGACCCGCGCGATCGTGAATGCGGCGGTCGCCGGGCCGCTTTCGGTGTCGACCGGCCGCTGCATTTGCACCAGCGGGCGCACCCGAAATCCGGAAGCGCTAAGCGTGGCATGTGCCTTAGCCGCGTCGGCGACCGCGAAGGCGACGAGATGAAGCCCCGGATGCCGTCCGAGGGCGGTGTCGAGTTCGCGCGCGAGCGGCGTGTCGGATGTCTTGAACAGAATCTCGACGTAGCCGCGCCGGAACATCACCGTCATGTTGCCGGTGCCGGTCAGCCGCGGCGGGCCGCCATCCGGATCGGGGTTCGACTGAATCGAAAGTGGCGCGGGAGCAAAGCCGGCATGCGTCAGCGCACGGCCGGCGGATTGGGCATCGCGCACGAAATGCGCGAGGTGATCGAGAAAGATTTCTCCCTCCAGCGGAAGCTGGCGGTCGGCTTCGGATGCAGCAGGCGCCTGCGCCACGGCGAAGCCGTCAGCTGGCCGGCGCGTGATCGGGGCAGGGGTGCACCTCGATCGTGACATGGGAGAGTCCGCCAATGCCGGCGAGACGCGACTTGTAGTTTTCCGGCGGCTGCGGATGCTCGGTGACGACCGACGCGATCACGCCCGCATGTCCGGGGCCAAGCCGCCACAGGTGCAGGTCGGCGACGCGATCGCCGCCGACCTCGAGCCGGCCACGCACGCGATCGGCAAGCCCGCGGCTTGGAACGACGTCGAGCAACACGGCGCCGGATGAGCGCATCAGGCCGAGGCCCCAGCTGATGATGACGCCGGCGCCGACGATGCCGACGAGCGCGTCCATCCACGCCAGTCCGTAGAAGCGGCCCATGAGCAGCCCGCCGATCGCGAGCACCGACGTCACCGCATCGGCGAGCACATGAATGTAGGCGGCGCGGATGTTGTGATCGTGCGAATGGTGATGGTCATCGTCATCATTGTCGTGAGCATGGCTGTGGTGATGATCCTCGTCCGACAGGAGCCACGCGCTGATAAGGTTGACGGTCAGCCCAATCCAGGCGACCGCGATCGCTTCGGTGTATCTGATGGCGACCGGGTTGAAGAAACGCGTCATAGACTCGTAGGCGATGATCAGGGCGATGAGCAGCAGGATGAGCGCGCTCGCAAAGGCCGCGAGTTCGCCGAGCTTGCCGGTGCCGAAGGAGAACCGCGCGTCGGCCGCATGCCGTCGCGCGAAACGATAGGCCAGTGCGGCGATCGCCAGTGCGGCCACATGGGTCGACATATGGACGCCGTCGGCCACCACCGCCATCGAACCGAACAGCGTGCCGCCGGTGACCTCCGCCACCATCGTGGCGGCCGTGAGCGCGACGACGAACCAGGTGCGCCGCTCGTGACGGTCGTGCTTTTCGCCCAGGAAGACGTGGGCGTGATGCCACCGCTCGAGCGAATGCGTGTGCATGATCGGTCTCCGTTCGCGGCTCTCGTCATTCTCTCGGCAATCGGCATATCATGCGATAGGCGATGCTAAAATCGGTACCTGGGGAAGGGTATGCAAGTGATGTGGCGCGCTTTGTCTTGTCTCCTACTGGCGGCAGGACTGATCGGACCGGCCTACGCGGACGATCGGGCCGATTGCCACGCCACGGGGGTTCCGGACGCGGCGGTTGCTGCCTGCACCCGCTTGATCGGCGCGGGGACGGTGCGAGAAAACCAGCTTGCCGATCTCTACGCGGCACGTGCCAATGCCTATCGGACCCAGGCAGATTTCGACCGCGCCATTGCCGATTACGACGAGGCGATCCGGATCGATCCCGCGCGCCCATTCCTTTTCGATCTGCGGGGCAATGCCTGGCTTGCCAAGCGTGACTATCCCCACGCCATCACCGATTACGATCGGGCGCTGCAGCTCAATCCAAAACTGGTGCCCGCCTACGTCGGTCGCGCGAGCGCGCATTTGGCGAAAGGCGACCTCGACGCGGCCCTCGCCGATTATCAGGCGGCGATCGAGCTCAACCCCAAGGGCGCCGGCCTTTATCTCCAACGCGGGCACGCTTGGCGCCGCAAGGGCGATGTCGCGCACGCGATAGCGGATTATTCGGAAGCCTTGCGTATCGCGCCGGCGTTGCTCGCCGCGCACGTGGCGCGGGGGATCACGCTGGAAAGGGCAGGAGACCGCACCGGCGCCCGCGCGGATTATGAGGCAACGATTGCGGCGGACGCCCGCGCCGAGGGCGCGATGCGCGCGCAGGCGACCGCGCGCGAGCGGCTTGCCATGCTGGACAGCTCCGAGCGCAGCGCCGCGCCGCCGGTGCAGAACGCAAATGCGAGCGTGCTCGGGCGCGCGGCGGCGGCGACCGCGCCGGCGGGGGCGCCCACGCCCGGACTCGCTATTCCGCCCTCGACGGTCATTCCGCCGAAGGCGGGCACCACGCCCGTTTCTTCCCCGCCCGGTGCACCGCCGCTACGCCAATCTGCGGCGTCCCCCGGCAATGTGGTCGCCACCGTGGCGCCGCCCCCGCGGGTCGAGGCCGTCGTCCCGCTGGCCGCACCCGGCCTTCGTCTCGCACTCGTCATCGGCAACGGCGCTTACGTCAACGCCACAGCACTGCCTAATCCACCGAATGACGCCGCGGTGGTGGCGAAAGTTCTGCGCGAGATCGGCTTAGAGGTGATCGAGGGGACCAATCTCGATCGCGCCGGCATGGAACGGCTGGTCCGCGATTTTCTCCACAAAGCGCCGAGCGCGCGCGTGACTCTGCTCTATTACGCAGGCCACGGGATGCAGGTCGATGGAAGGAATTATCTGATCCCGATCGACGCGAAGCTCGCCGCCCCGAGCGACCTTGCGTTCGAGACGCTCGAACTCGACAAGGTGCTAGCCGGGCTCGATGACGAGGCGCGCGCCAACATCGTCGTGCTCGATGCCTGCCGCGACAATCCGCTTGCCCGCAACTTCGCCGGCAAGCTCAGTGCGACGCGTTCGGCGGCGGTTCCGGCTGGGCTTGCCGGTTACGCCACTGTCGGAACCGGCACGCTCATCGCCTTCGCCACCGCGCCGGGCCAGACCGCGCTCGACGGGAGCGACGGCAACAGCCCGTTCACGTCGGCTTTCGTCAAGCACGTGCGCACCCGAGGCATCGAGGTCAATCAAATGCTCACGCGCGTGCGCGTCGAGGTCGCGTCGGCGACGAAGAACCGGCAAGTGCCGTGGGCCAATTCCTCTTTGTTGGGTGAGGTCTTTCTCGCCGGCGAGCATTGAGGCCGCGTCAGCAATTTTGTTCTTCACGTCCTGCGATGTCTGACGGCCGCCCGCGCCGGGTCGCAGCGGCCGAGAAAAGTTGCCAGCGGCCATCGGTTGAGCACGCTGTCGGTGCCGATCGCGCCATTGGTGCGGATCAATTCGATGCGAAGCTTGGTGTCTTCCTCGCTCAGCGTCATGCCGGAGGCTGTGCCGAACAGAAAGTCGTGATCCTTGGCGCGCGTGATCACGCCGGCGCAAAAGCCGTGCAACTCGGGATATTTGTGACAGGCCGGATTTTTGACGACACCTTCATCCGGATCGACCAGCAACGTGACCCGGCGCGCCATGCTGTCTTCAAACACGAGATCGCCCCGGCATCGGAGCATCTGCGCGTCGGCCGCGGAGACGAGCGCCAACGGGATGACGACCAGCGCGCCAATGTGCCACCGCATCGGAAACCTCCAGGCGTTCTCGACTGATCGTACCGCGCCGCGCCGAAATGTCAGCCCCGCGCAGCGACGAGTAGAACCACGATCTCGCAGATCTGTTCGAGCGCGCCCAGCACGTCGCCGGTCTGCCCGCCGATCTTGTTGAGCGCAAGCCAGCGGATCCCCAGAAGGCACACCCCCAATAGCGCGACGGCGATCAGCCACCGGCCGAATCCGAGCCCAAGCAGAAGCGCCGCGAGCCCCAACAGCGCCGCCGCCGCAACACTCTCCGCCGGCGGCAGGCCGGCAGCTGCGGAGAGTCCATCGGGCCGCGCCGGCGGGACCACCCGCATCAGCAGCGGCGGCATGGCACGCGCCGCCGCATGGGCCGCGATGAGCGCGGCAGCGACGCGCGCCGGGCCGACGAGGCTGGCAACGGCTGCCCACCGCAATCCGAACGACAGAACGAGCGCGCAAGCGCCAAAGGTGCCGATCCGGCTGTCGCGCATGATGGCGAGCCGCGTTTGCGGCGTGGCGCCGGCACCGAACGCGTCGGCCGTATCGGCAAGGCCGTCCTCGTGCAGGCCCCCGGTGACCAGGAGCGTCGCGACGATCGTCAGGCCTGCAGCCATCAGGGGACCAAGTCCAGCGGCATGGGCAAGCCAATAAGCGAGCACGCCGGTGGCGCCCACGACAACGCCGGCGACGGGTGCGGCCCAACTCGCGGCTGCCAAGTCTTCTCCGGAGCTGACGCGATTATGCTGAAACGGCAGCCGGGTATAAAACCCCATGGCGACAATGAGATCGCCGGTTATTCTGCCAATCCAATCCTCGCCGCCGCGCATGTTCCCGAGCCCCTTCATCCGAGCTTATAGAACCGGTCCGCCGCTTTTTGCTAGATCATGGTTGCAGTTGCAGCTTGCTTCTCCCCTCCACTGTGAGCTCCGGCACTGATGAAATTTGCTTCCTTTTCCGACTTCGCGGCCGCATGCCGCGACCTTCCGGCCGGCGATGCGGAGGCTGCGGCGGCCGTGACGGCGCGTGATGCGACTTTGACCAAGCCTGCCGGCAGTCTCGGCCGGCTCGAGGAGGCGATCGCTTGGCTCGCGCGCTGGCAAGGGCAAAATCCGCCGCATCTCGATCGCGTTGACGTGTTGGTGTTCGCGGGAAACCACGGGGTCACGGCGCAGGGCGTGTCCGCTTATCCGGCCGCCGTTACCGCGCAAATGGTCGCGAATTTCTCGTCGGGCGGCGCGGCGATCAATCAACTGGCGCGGATTGCGGATGCACGTTTGCGCGTGCTGCCGCTTTCGCTCGATCGGCCGACGGCGGATTTCACCGCGGCGTCAGCCATGACCGAGCAGGAGTTCCTGGCGGCGGTTAAGACGGGTTTCGAAGCGGTTAGTCCGGATGCCGATCTCGTTTGCCTCGGCGAAATGGGAATTGGCAACACGACTGCGGCTGCCGCGCTTGCCGCCGCCGTGTTCGGTGGGGGAGGCGCGCGCTGGGCCGGTCGCGGGACCGGGGTGGACGACGCCGGGCTCGCGCGCAAACGGGGAGTGATCGATCGCGCGCTGGCGCGGCATGCGGCGCACGTTGCCGATCCGCTCGCTTGTGCGGCGACCTTCGGGGGGCGCGAATTGGCCGCCATATTGGGCGCGACCCTGGCGGCGCGGCGCGGGCGGACCCCGGTTCTGCTCGACGGATTCGTGTGTACGGCCGCAGCGGCGCCGCTCGCGAAGCTCCATCCCGGTGCGCTCGATCACGCGATGGCCGCGCATGTGTCGGCCGAAGCGGGTCATCGCCTGCTGCTCGCGGAGTTGGGCCTGCGGCCGCTGCTTGATCTCGACATGCGGCTCGGCGAGGGTTCCGGTGCCGCGGTCGCGGTGCTGCTGCTGCGCGCGGCGCTCGCCTGCCATCTGGGCATGGCGACCTTCGCCCAGGCGGGTGTTGCGGAAAAATCGCCCGACTGAAATGGATTTGATTTCAACAGCACACTCTGGCGGAACGTGCCGTTCCGTGACATTCAAATAGAACCAATGATTCGGATGGTGCGGGAGACGACTGATGCTCCGGCGCTGGTACCGGCCGATCCTCTTGAGCGCCTTTTGTCTTCTGACGAGCGCCTGCTTCGGGCCGACGCACCCCGATACCGCGCGCTACGAATATTTGTATCTAAACGGCGCATTCGTCTCCCCGCACAAGACTTTTCCAGAAGGCGTCGAGCGCGGAAAGTGGCAATGCTACGACGGGAAAACCGGCGAGACGCTCAATTGCACCTTCGTGCGCGGCGGCTTCGAGCACTTCCAATATATTTTCCGCGAGCGCAGGTGAGCCTCACTCCGCCGGGGCGATGGCGTGAAAGAATGTGCCGGTCACCTGACCGCGCCGCCCGCCGCTTGGCCCGAGCCGCCGTCCCTCGCCATCCATCAGGTCGGCCAGAGGCGCATCGTCGGCTACTGACAGCAGGCTCGCATAATGGAACTCATGCCCGCGCACGCGCGCGCCAACCGCACCGATCGCGCATGGCGCCCGGAGTTCCGCTTCGCGATAGCCGAGATGCAGCCGCCGTTCGGCAAAGCTCGTGACATGGCCGAGCAAGGCCGTCATCGCATGACGGGTGCCGGTTGCGTCGATGAGGCCCTCGCCCAGCACCATGTAGCCGCCGCATTCGCCATGCATCGGCCGCGTAGCCGCAAAGTTTGCTAACCCACTCCGGAAACGCGCCGCCGCCGCGAGCGTGCCGGCGTGCAGTTCCGGATAGCCGCCAGGCAACCAGCAGCAATCGCAGTCGTCCGCGGGCGCCTCGTCGGCAAGGGGCGAAAATCGCACGATCTCGGCGCCGGCGCGGCGCCAGCCGTCGACCACATGCGGATAAATGAAGCTGAAGGCGGCATCGGCCGCGAGCGCGATGCGATTGCCGGGGGGCGCGAGCGCCGTCGCACTTCCTTGGGCGATAAGAGGAGAGGCGATCGTCGCGGTGGCGGCGGCGACCCGATCGATATCGATGTGTTGCTCCACCATTGCGCCGGCGCGTTCGATCCATCCGGGCAAGTCGAAGTGTTCGCTCGCCTGCACCAATCCAAGATGGCGCTCAGGCAGCGTTAGATCGGCGTTGCGTGGCAGCGCCCCCAGCACCGGAATGCCGAGCGTCGCAATGGCGTTGCTCGCGAGCCGGCGATGCCGTTCGCTGCCGACGCGATTGAGCACCACGCCCGCGATGCGGACGGCGGGATCGTGCGTTGCAAGACCGCGGACCAGCGCCGCGGCGGTTTGCGACTGCCCCGAGACGTCGAGCACAAGCAGCGCCGGCAAATCAAATCGCGCGGCGAGGTCGGCGGCCGCGCCCGTGCGGCCGGCGGGCCCGGGCAGTCCGTCGAACAGCCCCATGGCGCCTTCGATCAACAAAAAGTCGGCAGCGCTCGCGGACTCGTTCATCAACCGGTCGAGCAGGGCCGGCGGCATTGCCCAGGTATCGAGATTGAGGCTGGGGTGGCTCGTCGCGCCCGCATGGAAAGCGGGATCGATGTAGTCCGGACCGGCCTTGGCGGCACGAACCGCAAAGCCGCGACGCCGCAGCGCGGCGAGAAGGCCGAGCGTCACGATCGTTTTGCCGGAGCTTGAGCGCGGGGCGCTGACGATGAGGCCGCGCGCGGTCATGATTTTTCGCCGCGGATGCGTTCGCGCATTCGCACGATCTCGCCAACGACGACGATTGCCGGAGGCTCCATTCCGGCCGCCTGCGCTTCGGCCACCACGCGGTCGAGACGGGACACGAGGATGCGCTCCTGCGCCGTGGTGGCTGCCGCGATCACGGCGACCGGCGTGTCGCAAGCCAACCCGCCGCCCTCGATGGCCGCAACGATTTGCGGCAGGTTGTGCATGGCCATGTAGATCACCATCGGCTCGCCGGTTCGCGCCAGCGCCGCCCAGTCGAGGCCATCCTCGTCCGCGGCGCCTTGCCCGGTCGCCAAGATCAGCGCCTGGTTGATATGCCGCATAGTGGCGGGAATGGCGGCCGAGGCCAAAGCGGCGAGCCCAGCCGTGACCCCGGGAATGACCCGGAACGGAATGCCGGCGCCGGCGAGTGCCAGCGCTTCTTCGCCCCCGCGTCCGAACACATTAGGATCGCCGCCCTTGAGCCGCAGCACACGGCACCCCTCGCGGGCAAGCGCGATCAGCCGTTTGCTGATATCCGCCTGGGTTGGCGACGGCTTGCCGCCGCGCTTGCCGGCGAACTCGAGCCTCGCGTCGGAATTTGCGAGCGCAAGAACGCGCTTGTCCACCAGCGCGTCGTGCACGACGACATCGGCTTGCGTCAGTCCGGCAAGAGCATCGAGTGTGACTAGCCCCGGGTCGCCTGGGCCGGCCCCGGCGAGCCAGACGTGCCCCGGCTCGAGTATCGGGAAGGTGCCGCGCAATGCCGCGAGCGCGTCCTGTTTGCTCACAGCCATGGCGGGGTATCTTGCCGGGCAAAGGAGAGTAATTCGTGCCGGCTGACGAAGATGTATCGGCAGAGGCTCCACCCGATCGGCCACTGCGCCGCGGCTGGACTACCGGCGCGTGCGCGGCCGCGGCTGCGAAGGCCGCCTACGCCGCGCTCATCACCGGCGAATTTCCCGATCCGGTCGAGATCACGTTGCCGCGCGGCGAACGGCCTGCATTCGCGCTCGCCACCCAGCACCGAGACGGGAATGCGGCCACCGCCGGCATCATCAAAGACGCGGGCGACGATCCCGATGTGACGCACGGCGCGCTTGTCCTTGCAACGGTGCGGCCCGGCGCGCCGGGAGGGGGCGTTACTTTCCGTGCGGGCGACGGCGTCGGCATGGTGACGCGTTCCGGTTTGGCGCTGCCGCCCGGCGAGCCGGCGATCAATCCGGTGCCGCGGCAAATGATCCGTGCCGCGATCGCCGAAGTCGCCGCAACTAACAGAGAGACAGGCGATGTGGAGGTGGAGATCGCGATCCCGGGCGGCGAAGCGCTCGCAGCGCGAACAGTCAACGGGCGGCTCGGCATCATCGGCGGGCTGTCGATCCTCGGCACCACCGGAATCGTGGTGCCGTATTCCTGCGCGGCCTGGATTCATTCGATCCATCGCGGCATCGACGTGGCGCGGGCCGGAGGCTTCGACCATGTCGCGGGTTCCACCGGCGCCGCTTCGGAACAGGCGGTGCGCGCTCTCTATGGTCTGCCCGATGTGGCGCTCATCGACATGGGCGATTTCGTCGGGGGGATGTTGAAATATCTGCGCAACCATCCGGTCCCGCGAGTCACCATCGCGGGCGGCGTTGCGAAGATGACGAAGCTCGCTCAAGGCATGCTCGACCTGCATTCGAAACGCGGCGCAGTCGACTTGGCGGGGCTCGCCGCGCTCGCGAGCGCGTCCGGCGGTTCTGCGGCGCTGGCGGAACGCATCGTCGGCGCCAACACGGCCGCGCAGGCTTTCGCCGACGCGCGCACGGAAGGCTTGGCCCTCGGCGATGCGGTCGCAGCCGCAGCGTGGCAGACGGCGTCGGGTGTTGTTGCCGATACGGATATCAGCGTCGAAATCATTCTGTTTGACCGCGATGGCAAGCTCGTCGGCCGCGCTCCGCTGCGGCCTGCTCACGAGGCTGCTCCTTCGCGAAATCGCCGCCGATAGTCCGGATCGTAGAGCGCGCTGTCGCGGAAATCCCGTGCCGCCAACGCAGGCCCAACGAGGATGACCGCCGTGCGCTCGATCGTTGCGGCCGCCAGTTTCTCACAGATGCTGCCGAGGGTCCCTGCAATTATTTGCTGGTCCGGCCAGGTGGCGCGCGCGACGACGGCGACCGGGCAGGAGGCCCCATAAAAGGGAGTTAACTCGGTGGCAATCGTTTCAATGGATTGGATGGCCAGATGGATCACGAGCGTTGAGCCGGTGGCGGCAAAATCAGCAAGCCGCTCGCCCTCGGGCATGCACGAGGCGCGCCCGGGCATGCGTGTGAGCACTACGCTCTGCGCCACCTCCGGGACGGTGAGCTCGCGGCCGAGCACTGCCGCGGCCGCCGCAAAGGCGGGAACGCCCGGCGTGAGCGTGTAAGGGATGCCATGACGTTCGAGCCGGCGGATTTGCTCCGCGACCGCGCTGAACACCGAGAGATCGCCGGAATGCAGCCGCGCCACGTCGTGCCCGCACGAATGTGCGGTCACGTATTCGGCTTCGATCTCATCAAGGGTCATGGGCGCGGTGTCGACCAGCCGTGCGCCTTGCGGACACCACGCCAGCATTTCCAGCGGCACGACCGATCCGGCGTAGAGGCACACCGGGCAGCGCGCCAAGAGATCGCGGCCTCGCACTGTGATGAGGTCGCCTGCGCCGGGGCCGGCGCCGATGAAATGCACGGTCACGGGTTTGCCTCGCTGGTCGCGAGCGCGCAGGTGGCCGCGCCTACGGCGGTGCGTGGCGCGACGAGCCGCCCGGCGGGGCCGGCGGCGGCGAGTGCCGCGGTTTCCGCCGCCGAGGGCACGCCCATGAGCGCAATGACCCGCGCGGACCGCGTGACGGTCCGCGCGCCGGCGGCCTTGAGATCCGCCTGAGGGACTAGCACGAGCGGCACGCCAAGATCGCTCGCCGCCGCGGCAATTCCGGCCTCGCTGCTCTTCATGGCGGGCGTTGCGATCGCGTCGAGCACATCGGTGCGCAGCCCCGCGCGTGACAGCGCCGCGCTGATGGCGGCGCCGATCTCATGCGCCGAGGCGCCCTTACGGCAGCCGACGCCGGCGACGATCATTGTTTGGTCCAAGCCCATTGCGTCACCGGCAGCGCTGGACGCCAGCCGGTCATGCCGCCAACCGGCTCGGCACGGGAGATTGCGATGCGCGTAAGACTACCGCCCAGGCTCGCGTGCCGCGCCAGCAGCAAAGCTTCGCTTTCCAGTGTGATGGCATTGATCACTAGGCGCCCGCCGGTCCGCAACGCCGCGATCGCAACCTCGATCACGCCGGCATCGCTCGCCCCGCCGCCGATGAACACGGCGTCGGGCTGAGGCAGGCCGTGTACTGCCGCGGGGGCGATGCCTTCGATCACCTCCAGTTCCGGCACGCCGAAGGCGGCGGCGTTGCGCCGGATGCGTGCGGCGCGATCGGCGCGCGCCTCGACGGCAATCGCTGCCAGCGAGGGATCGGCGAGCATCCATTCGATCGCCACGGAACCGGCGCCGGCACCGATGTCCCACAGCAACTCATGCCGGCTCGGCGCTAGCGCCGAGAGCGTGATCGCGCGGATTTCGCGCTTCGTGAGTTGTCCGTCGTGCTCATAAAGCTCGTCCGCGAGCCCCGGCGCGCGCGCGAGCACGCGGGCGTTCGCTCCCGCCGCCACCTCGATGGCCACGACGTTGAGTGGATCGATGCCGCCAAGGTCGAATGTTGCGGCCGGCGCGGTGCGCACGCGTTCGCGCGGGCCGCCGAGAGTTTCCAATATCGTGATCTTCGAATCGCCGAACCCGCTCGCTGTCAGTAGTTTCGCCAGCGTCGTCGGTCCGTCGGCATCGGAGGTCAGGGCCAGCACCTTGGCGCCGGGCTGCAGGTGCGGCCGGATGCGGTCGATGGCACGTCCGTGCAAGGACACCTGAGCGACCTCCGGCAGCGGCCAGCCGAGCCGTGCCGCCGCGAGGCTGAAGGCGGACGGCGCCGGTATCACGACTGTTTCGGCGGGGTCGACGCGGCGCGCGAGAAGCGAGCCGACGCCGTATTGGTAAGGATCCCCCGAGGCCAGCACGCATACTGGGCGACCTCGATACGCGATGACCTCGTCAACGGCGCGCTCGAACGGGCTTGGCCACGGTCGCGCCGCGCCGCGGATGAGAGCGCCGGCAAGGGCCAGATGGCGCTTGCCGCCGAACACGATCTCCGCCGCCGATATCAGCCCGCGGGCGGTCGGCGTCAGGCCATCGACACCGTCTTCGCCGATGCCGACGATGGACAGCCACCGCCGCGGCGCGGCACTCTCAGGCGCGAGTTGATCAGCAAACGCCATGCACCGTATCCTCATCCTCGGCGGCACGCTCGAAGCGCGCCGGCTCGCGGAACGCCTGCGTGGGCGCGACGACGCGGCGATCACGCTGTCGCTCGCCGGCCGCACCGCCGCCCCGGCGGCGCAGCCGGTGCCGGTGCGGATCGGCGGATTCGGCGGCGCCGAAGGGCTTGCTGCCTACTTGCGTGCTGAGCGCATCGCCGCATTGATCGACGCGACGCACCCCTACGCCGCCACGATTTCCCAGAACGCCGCACGCGCCGCCGCGACGGCCGGGGTGCGGCTCCTCGCCCTGCGTCGGCCTGCATGGCAGCCGACAGTGGGCGACCGCTGGACCGAAGTCGCCGATGTCCCGGCCGCGGTGCGGGCGCTCGGGTCCGAACCGCGCCGCGTCTTTCTCGCGCTCGGCCGCAAGGAGCTCGCGCCGTTCACGTCGGCGCCGCAGCACCATTATCTCGTACGCAGCGTCGATCCTGTCGATCCGCCGCTTGGTGTCCCTCACGCGAGTTATTTGGTCGCGCGCGGCCCATTCGCCGAGGCCACCGAACGCGAGCTGCTGCTCGCCCATAGGATCGAAGCGCTCGTCAGCAAGAACAGCGGAGGCGAGGCGACCTACGGCAAGATTGCCGCGGCACGCGCGCTCGGCATTGAGATCCTGATGCTGCGTCGTCCACAGCTTCCTGCCGTGCCGAACGTCGCTACTGTCGAGGAAGCGGCGGCCTGGCTCGATCATGTGCTCGCCTCCGTTGCCGCCCGCGGCGTGTAGACCAACGGCCGTCCCGGTCGCGCGACCACGCGCGTCGCACGCGAGCCGACGATGACCAAAGTAGCCATGTCGGCGATGCTCGCGTCGGCGAGATCGAGGCTCGTCACTGTGACGACCTCCTCGGCCCGGCCGACCGCGCGGCCGAAAATTACCGGCGTCGTGCCCGGCAAATGCCGACGCAGGCGATCGAAGGCGCTGGCAAGCTGCCACGGCCGCGCGCGCGAGACCGGATTGTAGAAGGCAAGAACAAATCCCGCAGTCGCCGCGGCGTCGAGCCGCTGTTCGATGACGTTCCACGGCTTGAGATTGTCGGAGAGCGAAAGTGCGCAGAAGTCATGGCCGAGCGGCGCGCCGGCCCGTGCGGCGACCGCCAGCATCGCGCTGATCCCGGGAACGATTGTAACCTCGAGGGCGCGCCAGGACGGCGGCCCGCTCTCAATCGCTTCGCAGATCGCCGCCGCCATGGCGAAGACGCCGGGATCGCCGCCCGATACGACGGCGACGCGCGCTCCTTGCGCGGCGTGCGCGAGCGCAGCCTCGGCGCGGCGCATCTCTTCGCGATTATCAGACGCATGGCGGCTTTGTTCCGCCCGCGCCGGTACGCGCTCGAGATAAGGCCCATAGCCATAGAGCGCGTCGGCCGCCTCGATCGCTGTCTGCGCCTCGGGGGTCAACCAGCGCACATCGCCCGCGCCGATGCCGACCACTGCAAGGTGCCCGCTCATGGGCGCGTCTCCCACCCGGGAACAAGCACGACTGCAAAATACGGCGCGCCGTCGTCAGGTTTGGCCGCGAGCGGCATCACCACCGCATCCGTCATCGTGCCACGCTCGACGTAGATGGCCCGATCGAGCCGCCCCGCGGTGTCGAGCGCTCGTCTGACTTTCGGCAGGTGTCTCCCGACTTTCATGATCACTGCCGCATCCGCCTCGCCGAGACGGCGCGCGAGTTCGCATTCCTGCAACAGCCCCGAGAGTACGGTGAAGACGTCGTTACCTTGAGCAATCGGGGTTTCCGCCGCCGACCAGCAGCCCGACATCCCGGTCACGCCGGCGATGATCTCGCAGGGGTAGCGCGGCGAAAGCCGCGCATGCAGGTGCATGTAGGAGCCGTAGAACAGCGGATCGCCTTCGGCGAGCACCGCGACCGTGCGCCCGGCATCGAGCAGGGCAGCGATCGTTGCCGCGGCACCATCATAGAAAGCGCAGATTGCTTCACGATACGCGGGTGCGTCGCGGGCGATTTCGGTCGTCACCGGATAGGCGAGGGGCAACTCCATGATGCCCGGTTTGACATGCGCCGCGGCGATGCTGCGCGCGTTGCTGCCGTTGCCGGCTTTGCCGAAATGCGCCACCACGTCGGCCCGCGCGAGCGCACGGACCGCCTTGAGCGTCATCAGCTCGGGATCGCCCGGGCCGACGCCGACGGCGATGAGTTTCCCCCCGTTCATACGCCCGCCCGCGCGAGCGCATTGACGGCAGCCGCCGCCATGGCGCTGCCTCCGAGCCTGCCGCGCACGACCAGGAACGGCACGCCGCGCGAATTGTCGATCAAAGCGTCCTTGGCTTCCGCCGCGCCGACGAAGCCCACAGGAATGCCAAGGATCGCGGCTGGCTTGGGCGCGCCGGCGTCGATCAGTTCCAACAAACGAAACAGCGCGGTCGGTGCATTCCCGATCGCGACGACGGCTCCCGCGAGCTTATCGCCCCACAAATCGATCGCGGCCGCGGTGCGCGTTGTCCCGAGGCGCCGCGCGAGTGTGGGCACGCTGGCATCACGCAACGTGCAAATCACGTCGTTGCCGGCCGGCAGACGGGCGCGGGTGATGCCATGCGCCACCATCTCGGCGTCGCATAGGACCGGCGCGCCTGCCGCAAGCGCGTTGCGCGCCGCCGCAACGAGGCCGCCGCCGAAAACGATGTGGCGCGCCGCTTCGACGAGGCCGCAGGCGTGAATCATCCGCACGGCTACCTCGGCTTCCTCAGGCGAAAAACGCGCGAGGTCCGCCTCGGCGCGGATGATCGCGAAGGAACGCTGATAAATCTCGGCGCCGTCGCGCAAATAGGTGCGGCGCTCATCCATGCGCCGTCTCCCGCATGGCGGCGCGTTGCGCAAAGTATCCCGGCAGATCCTCGGTGGTGACGAACTCGATCGGGGCGTCCTGCGCGCGGCCGTTCGGGACGATCCCGCACCTGCCGCCGATGCCCACAACGGTCACGTCGCCTGCGCCGGGATGCGCACACCCCTTGGCGCATCCCGAAACATGAATCAGCCGTGTCTCAGGACGCGCAGCGGCCGCGACCGCCGGCGCGAGCGCGCGCGTCGGAATTTCCGCCGCCGCGCACGCAGGCGCGCCCGAGCATGCGACGACTCGACGGCGTGGATCGTCCGGATTAGTGATGAATCCCAGCCGTTCTGCCTTTACGGCGAGTTCGGAAGCTCGCGCCGGCGGAAGACCGATGAGCAGGAGCACGCGACCCGCAGCAGGGCGTACCGCGGCCGCACCGGCGCGCTGTGTCTGTTCGACGATTCTTTGCAGCGTCTCGGAATCGCTGTGGCCGAACGGCAGACCTATTCCGAGCGCAACGCTGCCGTCACGCAGAGGGTGCGTGCCGATTGGTTGGACTGGGGAGCGGGCGGTCTCTCCGCCGGCCCGAGGCTGGCGCCCGAAGTCAGCAGGGTGGGGCAGGTCGCGCGCGCGCGCCTCTGGCCCATGCGCCGCGATGGCGTGCAGCAACTCGGTCGCGGCTTTTATTGCATGCTCAGGTGCCATTGTCCCGAGTGTCACTTCATTCGTAATCATGAATTCGAATTGTATCGCGCTGCCGGTGCTCTCTGCGCGTAGTCGTATGTCGCACGGCACCGCGTCGAGGTGGAGCACCCCGCCGCCATCAACGACCACCGAGACTTTAGGAGCAAGCGTCGCGGCAAGCCTGCTATCGAGCAAAAAATCACGCAGCCGATCGGCCATCGAGGTGACATCAAATATCTCGTACGGGTCGAGCCCAGCGAGCGGACTGGCGAGTACGCGTCCGCCCGTGGGATCGGCAACTTCGAGCGCCGCCACCGACGCAGCAAAGTTGGGCGCCGATTTGGACGTCAGGCCACGCACCTGAACGCTGCCGCGCGACGTGATTTCGACAATCCCGTTACCGTGCGTTCGTGCGGCCGCGCACAGCGACCCAAAGATGTCGAGCGGGATCGGCCGCGCCACCGCCAAGCGCGCAAGCAAGCCGTCGCCGGTCGGCATGGGATCGGCCAAGCCCGGACACGTGCCGCGACGGACCGTCATGCGGTGGCCTCGATGAGGAAGGAGGCGAGAGTTGCGTCGATGTCGTTGCGGCGGGGATGCCACAAGCCCTGCCGGCGCGCGCTCGCGAGCCGCTCGCCGATCGCGCGTGCGGCGGCCGGGTTCTCGCGCAGCAGAAATGCGCGGACGGCGGGGTCGGTCAGATAAGCTTCATGCACCAGATCGATGAGCGTGCTCGGCACCGCGTCCGTGGTCTCGGCAAAATCGATCAAACGATCCACGGTTTCGGCGAGTTCGGCGGCGCCACGCGGGCCGTGGCGCATCTGCCCGGCTATGAAGCGGACATCGACGGCGCGGCCGCGCACGATGCGGGCAAGCGCCTTCGACAAGGGCCGCGCGCGCGGGCGCTGCGGATCGGTGACGTCGAGCATGATGAGATCGGGCGCGTTGCCGAGCGCCGCCGCCGCTGCCGCGAACCCGCCGACGAAGCCCACGTCGGCAACACCTTCCAGCAAATCGCGGCCGGGATCGTCACTCGGGTGAAGCAATAAATCCGCCGCTGCGACGCGGGCGGCGAACGCGCCCGGCACGGCCGTGCCCTGGTCGGCTGCGGCCCCATAACTATGTGATCCCGCCGCGAGATAAGCCGTCCCAAGAGAAGAGCGGTCATGCTCGCGTCCGAGCAAATGTTCGATGCCGGCGCCATACGCGCCCGGTGCCGTCCCGAAAATGCGTGCCGGCGCAGCACCGGAATCGCCGCGCGCGGCGGTCGCGAGCGGATTGTCCTCGGCCGATTCATCGCGCGCGGCGACGGCACGTACAGCGGCATCGATGAGCGCAATCTGGGTCGGGAACATGTCGCGGAACAGGCCGGACACGCGCCACGTCACATCCACGCGCGGCCGTCCGATCGCGGCGGTAGCTTCCACTTCGATGCCGGTGACGCGCGCGGTCGCGTTATTCCAAACCGGCCGGCAGCCCATCAACGCTAAGCCTTGCGCAATCTCTTCGCCGCCGGTCCGCAAAGTCGCGCTCCCCCACAGATCGATGACGAGGGCGCGCGGCATTTCGCCGTGACTTTGCAAATAACGGCGGATTACCTCGTCGGCTGCCAGCCTGCCTAGGTCGAAAGCGGTGCGGGTCGGCAGCGCCCGCGGATCGGCGGTGAAGAGATTGCGGCCGGTCGGCAGCACGTCGCGTCGGCCACGCTCCGGCGAGCCAGCGGGGCCCGGTGCAACACGCCGTCCATCCAGCGCGGCGAGCACGGCCGCCTGCTCGGCCGCCGCGCTCGCCTGCCACAGCGGGTCCGCATCCGGCGCCGCACGGCCGTAGACGTGCTGACCATCTTTGACGCGCAAATCTTTCAGATCGCACAGCCACGCATCAATGCGGCGCAGCGCCTGGTTGGGGTCCAGGTCCGGCGCGACATCGGCTTCGCGCGAAAGTCCCGAGCGCTCCGCATGTTCGACGATGAGGCGCGCCAGACGCTCGCGGCGGCGCCGGTCGAGGCCGTCGGCCTGCGCGTATTCATCGACCAGCCGTTCCAGCTCGCGCGCATCGCCGCTGAGGTGGCTGGCGACGAGAGGCGGTGGCGCGTGCCCGATCGTCACCGCGGCAATCCGCCGTTTCGCTTGCGCTGCCTCGCCGGGATTGCTGACGATGAATGGGTAAATCACAGGCAGCGGCCCAACGATGGTCTCGGGATAACAGGTTTGGCTCAGGGCGACTGCCTTGCCAGGGAGCCATTCCAGCGTGCCATGCGCGCCCATGTGGACGACCGCATGCACCTTCGCGCATTCGCGAAGCCACAGCCCGAAGGCGACAAGCGCGTGGCGCGGCGGCAGCGCCGGATCATGATACTCGGCGCGCCGTTCGGAGGCGCTCCCGCGATCCGGCGCCAACGCGACGATAATGTTGCCGTAGGCACAGGCGCGGAAGCGGAACGCGCCATCGTGCGCGTCGGCATCCGCCGCCGGATCGCCCCATGCCGCTTCGATTCCCGCCAACACTCCGGGCGGCAACGCGGCCGAGAGGCGCGCATACTCCTCAAGCGAGAGAGACGATTCTTCACTCTCCGCTAAAGGATGAGCGGCCGTCGATGCGACGTCGTCGAGCAGCGCGCGCGCGGTTTGCGGCGCATCGTCAATAATGTAGCCAGCCGCTCTCAGGTCCGACAGAAGCGCGACGACGCTTTGCGGAACGTCGAGCCCGACCGCGTAACCTGCGCGGCCGGGGGCGCCGGGGTAGTCCGGTATGAGCACGGCAATACGCCGCTCCGCGCGGGCCGTGTTTTGCAGGCGGACCAGCTCGGCGACCCGGTCCGCGACCATCGCAACCCGGCTGGGGACGGGTGTGTTGGCAAACGCGGTGAAGGCGAGGCCGTCATGGGGCGGCAGCGGGTCCTTGAAGGCGATCGCACCCGCGAGGATACGGCCATCAAGCTCGGGCAGCACCACGTGCATCGCCAGATCGGCTGCGCCGAGCCCGCGCGGACTGTCGCGCCAAGCGTCACGTTTGGTGTTGGCGATCACGACCTGAAGCACCGGCACATCGGGACCGTCGAGCGGCGTAGGTTCTGCGCCGTTGCCGGCCGCAAAGGCAGTCGTCGTGATAATCACCGCAGGGAGCAGGCGCGCGAGCGCGCCGCGCAGGAACTCCGCCGCGGCTTCGTCCTTGAGGCCGGGTACCACGAGGGGCGCCGGTGCCAAGCCGAGCGTGGCCAATGCCGCGCACATGGCGTCGATCGGTGCAAGATCGCCGGCAAGAAGCAATGCGCGATAGAACACAATCGGCACGACAGGCCGGTCGGGCGCAAGCGACGCAACGAGACGGTCGAGATCGACCGGTCCGATGCCGGGCAGGTAGCCGGCCGTGCGCGGCACCGGCCGAGGCTGGTGAATCTCAAGCTCGGCGCCCGCGTAGCGAGCAAGGTGCCGCAGCAACGCGCGCAGATTCTCCGTGCCACCCTCGCGAAAGAAGGCCAGCAAACGGTTCAGCTCAGCGGCGGGTATTGTCGAGAGATCCGCCAGGCGTGGATCGTCGCGGTCCTCGCCCGGCAATAGTGCCAGGGGGATGCCGCGCTCGCGCGCGACCGCCGTGAGCCGCTCGACGCCGTAACGCCAGAAATCGAGGCCGCCGAGGAGACGCACCAGGATGACCTTGGCGTGCCGGCCGACGCGATCAGTCCACAGATCGATCGAGAGCGGATGGCGCAGGTCTGACAATTGCGTAAGGCGCACGCTCGGGAGCGCGTCTTTGTCCATCGTCCAGGCGGCGGCGAGCCCGGCAAGGTCGCTTTCGGCGAACGAGAGCACCGCGATGTCGCCGGGCGGCTGGCGCAGATCGACGGCCTCGATGATCTCATCGAGGGTCGTGGACGTGGTCGTGAGCAGATGCATCGCGCCTCGCTGCTGCTCTATCGCTGCCCGCGCCTGGCGCGGGCGACGCCCTCACGCGCCCGTCAGGACCTGCGTGATCGCCGTGTGATCGATGCCTTTCAGGCCGATGACCACCAATCGCCCTTCGCGTGGTTCGCCGTGCTCCCAGCGGCGGTCGTATTGATGCGTCACGCGCGGACCGACAGCCTGCAGCAACAGTCGCATCGGCTTTCCGGCGATCGCCGCGAATCCCTTCACGCGCAGCACCGAACCTGCCTCGGCGACTTTTGCGACGCGAGCGGCGAGCACGGCAGGCTCGGCCAGTTCCGGCAACGTCACGACAAAGCTGTCAAAATCGTCGTGGTCGTGTTCGAGTTCGAGATCGTGGCGCGTGCGGCGGTTGCCGATATCGTCCTCGGTCCCGACGCCGAGCCCGAGCAGCGCCGCGGGATCGACCTTGCCGTCGGCGGCTGTCACAACCGTGACCGCACGCGGCAGCGCGCGGCGGACGGCGGCGACGGCAACGTCGAGGGCGGCCGCGTCGATCAGATCGCGCTTGTTTATGACCACGAGGTCGGCGCAAGCGATCTGATCGTCGAACACTTCTTCGATCGGATCGTCGTGATCGAGCGCCGCATCGGCTGCACGCTGCCGCGCCAGCGCTTCGAGATCGGCTGCGACGCGCCCCTGCGCCAAGGCCGCGCCGTCGACGACCGCCACCACGCCATCGACAGTGACGCGGCTCTTGATCGCCGGCCAATGGAACGCCTGCACCAATGGCTTCGGAAGCGCCAAGCCGGACGTTTCGATAACGATATGCTCGACGGCGGGCGTGCGGGCGAGAATGGCATCGAGCGCTGGCACGAACTCGTCGGCGACGGTGCAGCACAGGCAGCCATTGGCAAGTTCGACGATGTTCTCTTCCGAGCAGGCGGCGTCGCCGCAGCCTTTGAGAATTTCGCCGTCGATGCCGACGTCCCCGAACTCGTTGACGATGACGGCAAGCCGTCGTCCGTCGACGTTCTGCAGTACGTGACGGATCAAGGTCGTTTTGCCGGCCCCGAGAAAGCCGGTGACGATAGTGCAGGGGACGCGGGCGAGCGTCGCGGTCATTCGACCTCCTCGTAATCATCGGGCGGGACGCGGGCGATCAGCCCGCTCTTGAGCGGCTGCGGTCGTCCGCGCCACGGCATCACGCCGTCATCAGCGCGGGCGAAGAGACGCGCGCCCGCAATCAGCGCCGGCGCGGCGGTTGCGGGGTCGAGGTCGCCGAAAATGTACGTCCATCCCGCCTCACGGCGCACGGCGGCCGAGAGGCCGCGCCTGCAGTTTGCGAGGCAGCGCACGCGCTTGACCCGAACGCCGGTATTTTTCGCGGCTTGCGCAACGGCGTCAGCAAACGCCAAACCGGGTCGGGGAAAGTCTTCCGGATCGACCGGGCGCCGGCAGGTGATGCACACGATCACCGTCGCGGCCGAATCGGTCTCGGCCTCGGTCGTCGGCTGCTGTCCGATGTCGGCGAAAGCCACCCGTGCCGCTCCTTCAGGCGAGACGCCTGGCTCGGGTGCTGTGTGCGGACGGGCTTCATGGCGAGGCCCAGCCGCCTTCTGACCGTCATCGAGGCACCCCGCCCGACGCGCGACCGAACCGACGGTAGGTCTCCTGGCTCGCGGGTCTTTGCCCGTCACCGCCTTCCCGGGTTTGACCCAGTGGCCTGTGGCTCGGGCTCGCCGCTTACAGTTGCGGGGGCAGCCGCGGATTAGGGAGCAATGTCCCGCACCGCATTCCCTGTTGCTCTTTCGCTGGAAAGAGACCGTCGATTGATCCCATAAGAGGCGCGGCGAAGGCCTTTGTCAACGCGGGCCCGACTGCAGCGCCCCTGGCGTGGCAGGGAAATCTGCGCGAATGTTGCATCGATCACTCGATCGTCTCGGGAGGCGCGGATGCCATACGATCTCGACCAATTCATCGCCGACTGCCGCAGGTCGCTTGAGCGCGATCCCGGCCCGCCCGGCCGCGAAGAGGTGCGCAGAGGGCTGGAGCGGCTGCTCGCAAACCAAGAGTTCGTCCGATCATATTGCGGGCACGATGCTCCGAGCGGCACCAAAATTCTCTACGAGGATCCGCAGCTCGGCTTCCAGGTGCTCTCGCATTGCCATGACAGCCCGAAAGTGTCTCCTCCGCACGATCACGGCGCGTCGTGGGCGATCTACGGCCAAGCGGCGGAGTACACCGACATGACCGAATGGAACCGCAATGAAAACGGCGGCCCGGCGGGCCATGCCGACCTCAAGGCGGTGAAGAAATATCGGCTCAATCCGGGCCAAGCCGGAATATATCAGGACGGCCGCATCCACTCGATCGACTACCCGGCCAATGCACGCTTCATTCGCGTCACCGGCGCGGACCTCGAGCGCATCCCACGGCACAAATTCGACATCGCGACCGGTGTGGCAACGCGCGTGGAATCGCGGACCACCGGTTGACCTGGTCATAAACAATGAGTGACCCCAAACCGCGCCGCGTTGGTGCCGGCGAGATCAAAGCGATGCTCGCCGATGGCGGCGAGCTGGCGCTCCTCGACGTACGCGAGGAGTTGATCTTCTCGCGCGGGCATTTGCTGCACGCGCGCTCGCTGCCGTTGAGCCGCCTCGAGTTGCGCATCCGATCTCTGGTGCCGCGCACGGCGACGCGGGTCGTGCTGGTCGATGACGGCGACGGGCTCGCGCGACGGGCGGCGGGAACCCTCGCTCGCCTCGGCTACTCCGACATTGCGTTTCTCGACGGCGGCATCGCGGCCTGGACGGCGGCGGGATGCGAACTCTTCTCCGGCATCAACGTGCCGAGCAAAGCCTTCGGCGAATTTGTCGAACACGCCGACGCCACCCCGAACATCGGCGCGGAAGAGCTGGAGAAGCTGCTGCGCGAGCGCGCCAATGTGGTGGTGCTCGACAGCCGTCCGTTCGACGAATATTCGCGCATGTCGATCCCGACCGGCATCGATGTGCCGGGCGCGGAATTGGTGTTGCGTGCGCGCGACCTTGCGCCGTCCCCGGACACGACCATCGTCGTCAATTGCGCGGGCCGCACGCGCAGCATCATCGGCGCGCAGTCGCTCATCAACGCGGGCGTTCCCAACAAAGTGGTGGCGTTGCGCAACGGCACCATGGGCTGGAATCTGGCGGGATTTACCTGTGACAGCGGGCAAACCCGTCGCGCCCCCAATCCCTCGCCCGATGCCCTGGCGTGGGCGCGATCCGCTGCCGCCGGGGTGGCCGAGCGGTTCGGCGTGCGCCGCATCGAGAGCGCCGACGTGGAGCGCTTCCGCACGGATCCCGACCGCACGCTCTACGTCTTCGACGTTCGCGATCCCGAGGAATACGTCGCAGGGCACGTCGCGGGCAGCGTCTCGGCGCCGGGCGGTCAGTTGGTTCAGGCGACGGATCAATACGTCGGCACGCTGTGCGCCAGAATCGTCCTCGTGGACGAGAAGGAAGTGCGCGCGCTTATGACCGGATCGTGGCTACGTCAGATGGGCTTCCGCGACGTGTTTGTGTTGGCACAACGCGGCGACGAGCGCGGGTCGCGTCCCGAGGATGTGCCAGGTCTCGGTCAACGGCCGGAACTCGCGATCGATCCGGCGGGCTTGGCCGACCTCGTCGGGCGCGGCGCGGCGACAATCATCGATCTCTCGCTCAGCCGCGCCTATCGCCGCGGGCACATTCCCGGTGCGTGGTTTGCGATCCGTGCGCGGCTCGCGAAGGCGCTTACCGTCGTTCCGCGGCGGGCCTGGCTGGTGCTCACGTCCGAGGACGGGAGGCTCGCGGAGCTCGCCGCGCCGGAACTCGCGGCGCTGACCTATCTGCCGGTGCGCTACCTCAAGGGCGGGAATGCGGCGTGGCAGGCGGCCGGGCACCCGCTCACGGCCGACGATCCCAACATGGCGGACGAGCCGATCGATGTGTGGCTGCGTCCCTACGAACGCGCCGGCGAGGTGAGCGAGGCGATGGTCGAATATCTCACGTGGGAAACCGACCTGCCGGAACGCATTGCACGCGACGGCACCGCCGATTTCGCGCAGTTTCGATCGTAAGAAACGAATAGGTACGAAAGAGAAGGGCTGCCCGCAGGCAGCCCTTCCATTGTCGGACCACGGTCCGGCATTAACGTGTGACGCGAAGCGTCACGCAGCCTCGACCCCGTGGAAAGCAAGGATCCAGGCCTTTGCCGGCGACCGCGGCGATTGACAATGAGACACTGGATCACCTCCTTTCTGTTGGTTGACGATAGCCGCAATGTACGGGAGGGAGCCGGAATGGCAAGGCTTGGCGCGGAAAACATGCGTCATCTAGCCAGCTTACCTAAAGTCGGCGGAATCTGACGGCCTTACTAAAGGTAGGTAGTTGACGGATGTCGTTGTTTATTCCTGCGTGTGTGGTATCATCTTGCTGCAAATGAGTCTTTCCGGTGACATGAGCTAGCCATCAGGAGGCCACGATGTCCTCCGACAAGCGCCGGGCTCCCCGCAAGAAAATCAATACGATTGGATTTCTCTACACGACTGAGGGATGGCCGCTGGGCGAATGCCGGATCAAGGATATTTCGACCGGCGGCGCGCGCCTTGCCCATGCGCTGTCCGATGCAATACCGGCCGAATTTTTCTTGTCTTTTTCGAGGGATGGAAAGGTCCGCCGGCGCTGCGAAGTAAGATGGAGCAACGAGAAGGAACTCGGCGTCCGGTTCCTCAGCTAGCATCGCGTGACGGCCGGCGTTCCCGTTTTGATTCAGTTTCGTTTCCGGTTCGATTCGCGCCCGCGCAAGCTTAACGAGCACGTTGACCGGGGGACCTCACTTTTCTCTTTGACGAATCAGACAAATTCCGCACCCTACGGGCGATCAGGTGATTCGGAGTGCATCCATGGACGTCCTCTGCTTCGCCTCGCGTAAAGGCGGCTCGGGCAAGAGCACGCTTGCCGCGCATCTCTCGGCCCATGCGACCCGGCCAAACCGACGCTGTCTGCTCGTCGATGCGGATTCGCAAGGCTCTCTGACCCTCTGGCACAAGCTGCGTGGCACCGGTGAGCCGGCGCTCAAGAATGGCTCACGCGGCGTCGCCGAGGCGGTGGAGGCGGCGCGAGCCGAAGGATACGACTGGGTTTTCATCGATACGCCGCCGGATATGTCCACGGTGGTGAGGGAGGCGATCCAGGCGGCGACGCTGGTCATCGTCCCGACCCGCCTCGCGGTGTTCGATCTTGCCGCGATCAAGGAAACCATCGATCTCTCCCGCCATTTGCGCAAACCCTATGCGGTCGTGATCAACGCGGCGCCGGCGCGGCGCGACAACACGGAATCACCCTTCGTTACTCAGGCGCGGCAGATGATCTCGAGTCTCAACGTGCCGGTCTGGTCGGGTCAGATAACCAATCGGGCGAACTACGCGTTATCGCTTGCTTCCGGCGAGGGTGTGCGCGAGTTCGAGGCGCAATCGCAGGCGGCAACCGAGATCGGCCGTCTGTGGCTCGCGATCGACCGCTCAGTCAAAGCGATCCACGGCGCCTATCGCAGCGGCGGCGTGATGCATCGCGTCGCCGCTTGACGGGCTGATCGAGTTCGGAGGCTGACAGCCGCGCATTGCGCGCGGCGCAAGCCGTCCATTCCATCGCCGCCTAGGTTCCCGCTGCAGCGCCCGGTACAAAGGCCCTGCCGGGTACCCGTACATGCATCAACCTGCCGCTCGCCTTGTCGATTCAAGATCGTCGTGGCTCCTCGCAACCGTAGGCGTCGTCGTCCTGGGGACGGCGTTCGGCGCTCCCTGGATGGCGGCGGTGGCGCTCAAAGACATCGCCGCGGAGGTGGGTGGCACCCGCTCGGTGCCCGCCCTCGCCGCGTCGCTGGCGTGGTTCGGCGCCGCGTTCGGCGGCATTGGAATGGGCTGGATTGCCGAGCGTGTGGGCGTTCGCTGGACCGTCATGTTCGGTGCGCTGATGATGGCGCTTGGTCTGGCAGTCGCGACGTTGGGCCCGAGCTGGACGCTTTACCTCGGCTATGGCGTCTTTGTCGGGCTGATCGGTCTTTCCGGCATCAACGCGCCGCTTTTCGTCTACATCAGCAAATTCTTCGAGCGTCGGCGCGGATCGGCGTTCGCTCTGATCTCGAGCGGGACCTACATTGCCGGCGCGCTGTGGCCGCCGATCTTCGAACGCGTCATCGCGTATGCAGGGTGGCGGCACGCGATGCTGTGGTTCGCGGTCCTCGAAGCGGGCGTTATCGTGCCCCTGGCCGCGGTGTTCCTGCGCCGTGCCCCACAACAGGTGCCGGTGAGCTCGACGCATCACGCGGCGAGCGAGCCGGGGAGCGTGCTCGGCTGGCCGCCCAATCTGGTGTTCGCCGCGCTCTGCGCCGCGATCTTCATGTGCTGCGTACCCATGTCGATGCCGCAGAGCCACCTGGTGGCGTTCTGCAGCGATCTCGGCATCAGCAAGGCGCACGGCGCGGCCATGCTCTCGGTGTTGCTGGGGACCGCATTTCTGTGCCGCCAGATTTGGGGGCTGATCGCCGACCGCGTCGGCGGCTTGCATACGGTGCTGCTGGGTTCCATCATCCAGGCGACGACGATGAGCGCGTTCCTGTTCACGCAGGATGAAGTCGGCCTGTTCACCGTTTCGGCAGCCTTCGGCCTCGGCTTTAGCGGCATGATTCCGGCGACCGTCCTCGCCGGACGGGAATTATTTCCTCCGGCGGAAGCGGCCTGGCGCATACCGGCCTTGTTATTGTGCAGCGGGTGCGGGATGGCGACTGGTGGTTGGCTTGCGGGAATTCTTTACGACCACTTCGGTTACTATGGACCGGCCTTTGCGACCGGCATCGTGGTCAATCTTCTCAACTTCGCGATCGTCCTTATGCTGGTCGCACGCCAGCACCTGATAACGGCACGTGCGTATTAGATGGATAGCGTATGCGGAAGCGCGTCGTCATCGTGAACGACCGAATGCAGACCGGTTACCGCTATCGGCTTACGGCGCCTGTCGGCCGCAACTTCGATCCTGAATTTAAGCCCGATCTCTCCCCACAGCAGATGCTTCGTCTCGGAATATTCTGCGGCAAGTACATGACCGACAGCCACAAGGAGTTTCCCCAAACCTGGTTCGCGCGTGCCAAGCTCGCAATCGGACGCCGGGACTGTTCGCTCAATTTCTTCGGCGTTGATGCGAGCCAGTCCCTCTCGGCATGGCGCGCCAAGGGCTGGATTCATCCGGACGATCCGCGCGGCTGGTTTCAATGGTACTGCCGCTACTACCTGGGTCGGCGAATGCCGGACGAAGATCGCCGCCAGATCAAGCGCTGGAAGGCCATGCGCCGGCACTTACGGCAGATCCAACGACATTGTGAGCCGGGCGATCTGCTCTGCCGCCGACGACAGCGCCAAGCACTCCTGCATTGGGCTTACGACAGCCGTAAAATTTGATCCCGGCGCGTCTATTCCAATCCCGCGGATCGCGGTTAAACTTTCCAACAAAAATCAAGGTTAATAGCAATGGATCGGTGCGTCTCGCCGCACCGAATGGCAGGATATTGGTTAGATCATTGTGTCCAACGAGTCAGGAGAATTGCAATGCGCGCAGCCAATCTCATCACACGTTCCGCGGCCGTGCTGATGACCGGTTTTGTCGTGCTGACGGCCGTCCACGCCGCGTCGGCGGCGCCGTTGCCTTCCAGCACCGCATTCGTGAAAGCGGCTGCGCCCGCGGAAACCACCACCGTCGGCTATATTTATCGTGACGGGGATGGGGCGTTGATCAACAGCCCCCTCGCGGTCGGCATCCTTGCCGCCTCGGCCGTCAGCCCGTTTTACACACCATCGTACTATCCGGCCTATATTTACCCCGGCCCGCCGGTCGCCTACGCGCCGGCCCCATACTATGGCCCGGCGATCGTCTACGGCCGCCCGCTGTTGGCTGCCGACCCCTACTATCCGGCTTTCTACCCCTATATCCGCGGGACGGGCTGGCGCTATCGCTACTGACTTTGGGCCCACGGGCCCCCGAGACCGCTAACTCAGGTCGGCCTATTCCGGATGGCCTCTTCGACCGAACGAAATAGGTGATCTTCGCCCAAGGTATCGATCAGGCCGCTCCGCTGCGCTGCCGCGAGCGCCCGTTCCGAACTCATCCGCGCGATTGCGACGTCAACGCCGCGGCCGCGCAGCTCGGTGATGAGCTTTTGCAGCATCTCCGAACCGGTGAAGTCGATGTCGATCACCCCGTGCGCCTCGATGATGAGGTAGCGGCAGGCCTCCTCTTTGGTGGCAATCCTCTCCATCAATTTTTCACGCAGATAACTCGCGTTGACGAAATAAATCGGCGCGCTCGGCGCGACCACGAGAACGCCCGGCTCGTATTCGCGAGCATGATCCTTCGGGAGGGCCCACCAGATGGTCGTGCCCGGAACCCGCTCGAGTTCCGTGATGTCGGGCCGCGCAATGACATACACGCTGTGCAGCAATGAGAGGACAATGCTCAGCGTGACGCCGGTCTCGATGGGCAGGAATACGACGAGCGCAGCGCTGGCGGCAACGATAAGAAATTCCCACTCGCTCTTCCGATAGATCTGGCGCATGAGGGCGCCGCGAAAAAGACGGATCGCGATGAAGATCAAGACGCCGCTCAATGCCGCCTCGGGCACGTATTTGAACGTGCCGGAGGCGACCAGCACCACGGCCGCGACGATGGCGACGGCGAACAGGCCGGAAAGTTGCGAACGCCCGCCGGCCGCCTTCACGATAGCGGTTCGCGGCGGGCTCGCATTGACCGCGAACGCGCCGAAAAACGCCGCCAGGATGCAGCCCGCCCCGACACCGGCGAAATCCCGCGTCACGTCTTCGTTGCCGTCCGGGTCGGACGGATATGTCCGCATGACCACCGCCGTTTGAATCATGCACACCAGCGCGACAATCAACGCGCCGGGGAGCAGCTGCGTAATGTCGTCCCAATTCGGCAACCCGAGCGTCAAGGCGGGAGGTCCGATCGGCAGCGCGCCGAGCACCGCGACCCCATGTTTGTCGAGCGCGAACAAGCGAACCGCCAGCGCCGCGAGGACGAGTCCGATCAGGGCACCCGGAATGCGCGGGTTCCAGCGCTCGGCCGCTTGGCTGAGCACGAGGACGCCGATTCCGATGGCCAGCGTGTAGCCACGGAAATGCCGCGCGCGGCCCACTACGTCGGCGAATCGCTCCATCAGATTTCCATGGATCGCGTCGATGCCCATGAACGAGGGCAACTGACCGACGATGATATGGATCGAGATGCCGGCGAGAAATCCGGTGATCACCGGGATCGAGAGGAGGTCCGCGATCCAGCCCGCCCGCAGGATGCGAGCTAACAACAGCACGATTCCGACAAGCAGCGCGAGCGTCGCCGCCATGCTGGCGTATTGCACGGCGCCGGGGACGGCGAGCGCGACGAGGGCGCCGGCAATGATCGGTGCGATCGTCGAATCGGCACCGACCGAAACGAAGCGGTTGCCGCCGAAGGCTGCGAAAGCAAAAGTCCCGGCCGCGAAGGCGAACAGGCCGGACATGGGAGGCATTCCGGCGAGTCGGGCGGTCGCCAGTTGCTCGGGAATCGCAATGGCGGCAAGCGTCATCGCGGCAATCAGGTCGCCCGAGAGCCACGCGGGGCTATATTCGCGCAGCGATGCGAACAGCCAATCCTGTCGCCTCGTCACGGCGGGCATTCACGTCCTCTGGGCACAGGCCGCGAGCGCGCGGCAAACATCGCCCAACGTCGCATGGCAGCGACGTGAAGCAAAGACGATTGTGGCAACGGTGGCCGTGTTTGGGCGCGGTTAGAATCGCCTTATCGTGCCGCGCGAGCGGGTTCGTGCCTGGCGCGACCTCGATTGGCATGGCCCGCGCCGTGCTCTAAATTGCGCGTCCACCGGCCGGCGCCGCGGTTGCCCGATCGAGGCCGCGGTCCATGGTTCATCGGAGTGAAGCACATTAATCGCAGCGAACGAAGGCGAGGGCCCGACGCCGCGGCCGAACAGACGGCGTTCGAGCCGTCGCTGCCGCTCGGTTCCCGAGCGCCGGTCGGACGGATGGGAATTGCAGTAATTGTGGCCTGCGCCGCCGCAACACTGCTCTTCCTTGCGGCTGTCGGTCCTGCCGCGGCCGAACCCAAGCGTGTGCTGCTGCTCCATTCGCTCGGACGCGACTTCGCTCCGTTTGCTGATGTCTCCGGACGCTTCCGGGAAGAGTTGATCAGACAGTCCACCGACCCGGTCGATTATTACGAAATCTCTCTGGAGACGGCGCGCTTTGCGGGAGCGGAACAGGAACGTCCGTTCGTCGATTATCTCCAGGCGCTGTTTGCTCAGCGCAAACTCGATCTCGTCGTGCCGGTCGGCGCCCCGGCGGCGCGGTTTGCTCTGCGCCACCGCGAGCGGCTGTTCGGCGCCGCCCCGATGCTATTCGTGGCCATGGACTTGCGGTCCATGCAGGGGGCCGGCGTGACCGCCAACGATGCGGTGGTGGCTTATAGATTCGATCTGCCGGCGGTCGTCGACAATATTCTGCGGCTGCGGCCGCAAACCGTCGATATCGCGGTAGTTACCGGTAACTCCGATCCGGACCGGGCATGGCTCGAGGAGCTGCATCGCGAGTTTCAGCCGCTCACGAGCCGCGTCAAATTCGTCTGGTTGGACAAACTCTCATTCGCCGATCTGCAAAAGCTCGCCGGGACGCTGCCGCCCTGGTTCGCGATATTTTTTACGCCGCTGCAGGTTGACGTCGCCGGCGTGCCGATCGGACAGGAGCGCGCGCTCGAAAGCCTGCGCGCCAGCAGCAGCGCGCCGATTTTCGGGACTTTCGAAAATCTGGTCGGCCGCGGCGTCGTGGGTGGACCGGCGGTGTCCAGCAACGAATTGGGTCAGCGCGCAGCCAGCGTGGCCATGCGCATCCTCCAGGGCGAGGCGCCCGCCAGCATCGAAACCCAGCCGCTCGGCCCCGGACGGCCGATCTACGACTGGCGCGAATTGCGCGCCTGGAACATCAGCGAGAACGTGCTACCGCCGGGAAGCGAGGTACGGTTCCGCGAAAGAAGCCTGTGGGACCTTTATCGCTGGCAAATCATCCTGGTCGCCACGACGCTGCTGCTCCAGGCCACGTTGATCACCGTGCTGCTGTTCGAGCATCGCCGCCGTCGCAACGCCGAAGCGCTGGCGCGCCGGCGCATGTCGGAACTGGCGCACGTCAACCGGATGGCGACCGCCGGCGAGCTGTCTGCCTCGCTCGCGCATGAGATAAAGCAGCCGCTCGCCGCGATGGTCACCAACGCCAACGCCGGCTTGCGCTGGCTCGCCAGGAACACACCCGATTTCGACGAGGCGCGTTCCGCCTTTCAGCGCATCGTGTCCGACGGCCATCGCGCCGGCCAGGTGCTCGGCAGCGTGCGCGCGATGTTCGAGAAGGACAGCGGCAAGCGGGCGCAGGTCGATCTCAACGGCGTTATCCGCGAGGTGCTGACGCTCCTCGAGGGTGAGCTGCGGGCGCATCGCGTGCTCGCGCAAACGGATCTTCTCGACGGCCTCCCGGAAGTGTCCGGCAATCGCGTGCAGTTGCAGCAGGTCATCGTCAATCTCGTGATGAACGCCGTCGAAGCCATGGAATCGGTCGATGATCGTCCTCGTCTGCTGCGGATCAAGACGGAAATCGACAACAACCATCATGTGCTGATCCGGGTCGAGGACTCCGGGCCCGGCATCGGCCTCGACAACATCGACCGCATTTTCAACGCGTTCTTCACCACCAAGCCGCGCGGCATCGGCATGGGACTCTCCATCTGCCGTTCGATCGTCGAGGCGCACGATGGCCGCTTGTGGGTCTCTCCCGGCGTGGATTACGGGTCGGTGTTTCAGTTCACTATCCCGAATCATGGCCAGAAGAAAAAGGACGAGAAGATCGGCCCCGAGCCGCTGCCTCGCGCCGAACCGCGCCAGCCGGCTGCCGCGCCGGCCCCGCGCGAGCCGGTCGCTATGCTGCGCACCGCGCGGCATCACTGAATCTGATTTCCGCGCGAGGGAGGAAGCCCAATGATCGACGAGCAGCGATTCATTCGCCGCGGCGAAGCCCGCCAATTCCGCGCCGGCGGAACGCGGCGCCTGCTTGTCGGAACCATGATTGCTGCCGCGCTTGCTATCAGCTTTGCCGGAAGCGCGCGCGCCGACGAGCCGTACGGAACATGGCTTCGGCCGTCCACCGGCACGCAGGTCAATTTCTATAACTGCGGCGGCAAGCTGTGCGGCAAAATCGTTGCGGTGAAGGATCAGAGCCGAAAAGGCGAAATCGGCACCGTGATCATGAACGGCGCCGCCAAGACGAGCGACAACGAATGGAAGGGCGATCTGCTCAATACAGAGGACGGCAAGACCTATTCGGGCGTTGTCACCCTTGAAGGACCCAACGCGCTCAACCTCAAAGGATGCGCTCTTGCATTCATCTGCAAGGGCGAAACCTGGCAGCGGGTGAAGTGACGCGCCGGATACGGGCGTGTCGGACGGGTCATTGATGCGCTGTCTGACCCGTATCGCTTGGAGTTTGATTGAGCATTCCGAACGCCTCCCGTAAGGCGTCGCCGCCGTCGTGCGAGCGCGGGTCGAGAAGTACCGGCAGCTCGCCTTCACTCTCCCGGATCACGCGCTCGATTCGTTGTGCGAGTTGGGCGAGGGCGTGGACGTCCTCGCCCGCTTCGTCCTGCCCGGCGTCCGGAACCCGCGCCAGTTCTTTGACCAGCGCGACCGCGATGTTCGCAACCGTTGCAACGGCCCAGCTGCGTACTTTGGCGGCTGGAACCGAGACGCTGCGGCCGGCATCGAGTGCGATCCAGACCGCCCGCGCATCGTCATCACCCACGAGATCGGCTTCGCGCACGCGCCGGAAGAACTCGATCGCCGGTTCGACGTGCTCTGCCGGATACTCCTGCTCCCGCGAGAGGTCGTCGAGCGCGCGTCCGCTCGGAAATCGTCGCACCCACGGACCGGCGACGAATACGTACTCGCGTATGGCCTGCAGCAGGCCGGGGTCGAGGGGGGCCGCGAGTAGGGCCTGCCCGCTCCGTGCGTCCTCGCTGCGCTCGATATGGGCGGCAAGGCAGGTCGAAAAAATCCATAGTTGCGCCACGTCGCGGGCAACCTGCTCGGCTGGCTGATTGAGGAGGTTGCGCGTAAGCCGCGCGGCATGGGCGAGCCCGTGCCAGCCGGGCTGGTCCGCGACGGGTGTAGCAAGCGTGTCCAAGGCCTCGGCGTTGCGGCGCATTTCCGAGAGGCGATGCTCGAAAAACGGCACCGTGGTCGTTGCCTGATCCGCCGGCGAGGTCAGGAAGGCAAAATCCAACGCGCCGGCGTCCGCGCTTCGCGAGATGGCGGCGCCATGCGGGCTTTGCTCGACCGTTTCGGCAACGCGGCGCAGGCTGTCGGCGATGAAAATCGCGTGGGCGAATTCCTGGATGCTGCGTCCCGTTTGCGCCGCTTTCGCTACCTCGGCTTCGACCCGGCGAAATGCCTCCTCGAGGGCGAGCCGCTGGTGCATGCGTTCGCCCTCGCCGAGCGGAGGATTGAGCGCCTGCAAATGCTGCGCGAGCGCCGCGCGCGTGCGCTCATAAACCAGGCGGCGGGTCTCATCCGTATTCGGATCGAGCCCCGCCACCGTGCGCAGGATAAGAGCGTGGTAGTCGATCATCCTAACGGCATGGTCGGGGCGGGCGGCCTATTCACCAAACAGCCGGGGCAGGCGACGAAGATTTGCGGCGCAAATCTATCATCGGACCCATGACCTGAAAATGCGAGAGCGCCGCCTCGCTTGCGCGGGCGGCGCTCGGAAAAGGTGGCCCCGGGGTCGGGGGAAGGGGGGGACGGGGCCCCGGGGCCCTGATCGCTAGAGTGAAATGGGGGGGCAGCTCGAGCGATCAGAATTCATGCTGGCCGTTAGAACTCCAGCGCGATGGTTAGAAGTCCTGCTAGGGCGATGCCGACGAGAAGCACCAGCCAGTCCGTCGATTCCAGCCCAAACAGGCGGGCGTGTTCCGGAATGTAAGCCATGACCGACTCCTCACGCGAAATTCGACTGACGACGCTTCTCATTGCTTCCCCCTAACAACGAACCGATTCGTCCTTGGTCGAGTAAACGCTTCCGATGCTGCGATGTTCCGTCACCGAGTGGCGGCTCCCTCGCGATTCGAATAAACGGCGGGCGCGCCGGCCTTGACCACGGGACCGTTCGCCTTGACGGCGGCGGTCATGTTGGCCGGGTCGCTGACGTGAGCGCTCACACCCGCGATGACGACGGTGAGCGCGGCGAGAAGAGCCACCACCACGATCTTCACGTGGGTCCCGCGATCGGCGCTCAGCAGCGAATGGTTCATCGACGTATCCCTGTTAGATCCGCGGACAGCGGCGGGCTCGGCTCAATAGAGCCCGAAGGCCCGCGCGCTGTTCGAGGTCACGAAAGTCCTCGGCGCCGGGGCAGCCGGCTCCGAGGCGGGCACGACAGAAGAGGCGGACGGGGCCGAACGGGTCCGAGCGACGGTCGGCTGATGGCGCGATCCCATAGGCAGGACCACGACTTTGGCGCCGACGTTCACGCGGGCGTAGAGATCGGTCACGTCCTCGTTGACCATGCGAATGCATCCGCTCGACACCTGATGGCCGATGGTGGACGGCGCGTTGGTGCCGTGGATGCGGTAAACGGTGTTGCCGAGATACATGGCGCGCGCGCCCAGCGGATTGCCCGGACCGCCGGCCATGAACCGCGGCAGGTATGGCTGGCGCTGGAGCATTTCCGCGGGCGGTATCCAATCCGGCCATTCCTGCTTGCGCGAAATGGTCTGGACGCCCGACCAGGTGAAGCCTTCGCGGCCGACGCCGATGCCGTAACGCATGGCCTTGCCGCCGCCGAGCACGAGGTAGAGGTACGTGTGCGGCGTATCGATCACGATGGTGCCGGCGGGCTCGGTGGTCGGATAGGGTACGACCTGTCGGCGCAGGTTCGCCGGGAGGTCCGCGGTGTCGGCGACGGCCTCGTCGATCACGGGTGTGCGGCTATGGAGTGCCACCGGGTCGGCCGCGCCCGGGCTGCGGTCGCGCAACGCTTCGTCGTATGCGGTGGACGGACGAAAAAGGGTGTCGAAGAGCGCCAGGGGGTCGGCGAGCGCAGCCGTGCTCCACAGCGTTCCAGCGGCGGCAGCCGCGAACGCCGTACGAGTCACGACATCGGTTAGCTTAATCATCAAGTCCCCCTGCTATTTGCCTTTCAGTCGCCGAGGCGGCCAAATGGTTCAAACCTTCCCTCTCGCTTCACGCCTGCGTGCCCGACCCCCCGGGCAACGCAACCACGTGGTTGAGCCGACACTCTGATTCGTAGACAGGCCAAGCCCGCTGCATGCACGCGCCGCGGACGGGACTGATACGCACTCGCCGGATGTCGAGCCGGTCACCCTTGACGGCCGCCTTGGGCGCACTGGCCTCGACCTCGGGCGTGGCCACGAGGAGGAGGGCTGAGGCACCCGCGACAATCGTCGCGGCCATCACCATGGCCACTAGCCTGAACATGTACGCTCCCTGTATTTTCTTTCGTGCTTGGGAGCGAAATTAACGAAGTTAAACGAGTTCTCTATTGTACGTAGGGAAGCGGTTGGCACCATAAGAGATCGGCGACCGATACTTAGGTTTAGATTCGCCTTCACCGCCCCACCGGGCTGCCACAGTCCCGCCGAAATTGAGGTTCGAGTTTAGTTTCGTGGGGGCTGCCGTGGGGGGCCTCGGCTGGATCAAGGCGCGGCCGATCATGGCTGGCGGAGACGATATTCCCGTTTCGGGTGGTGGCGTTCGTGGCCGGCGGCCTTGCCGTTTCGCGGCTATCAAACCGTCAACGGCGGGTCGTCGTGGCGACTGCTGCCGCGCAATGATAAGGTTGGGCTCTTCCGCTCTCGCACCGCCCGCCTCGGCCTTTTCCGACCGCAAATCCGGTACCGCAAAATGCAGGAGGTGAGCCACCCGCAGGAGCTCGTTTTCGTCATCGATGATGACGCGTCGATGCGCACGTCGCTCAGCAGCCTGTTCCGCTCCGTCGGCCTGAAAGTCGAAGTGTTTGATTCGGCCGCCGATTTCCTCAAGATCGGACGCCCGGATGCAGCGAGTTGCCTCGTGCTCGACGTACGGCTGCCGGGCGTGAGCGGTCTCGATTTTCAATCCGAATTGGCGAAGGCAAGCATTCGCATCCCAATCGTTTTCATCACCGGGCATGGCGATATTCCCATGACCGTGAAGGCCATGAAGGCGGGAGCGGTCGAGTTCCTCACAAAGCCGTTTCGCGAGCAGGATCTCCTCGACGCGGTGCGCCTCGGGCTCGAGCGCGACCGCACGCGGCGGGCCGGCGAAGCGGTCGTGAGCGAATTGCGCGGGCGATTCGAAGCGTTGACCTCACGCGAGCAGGAGGTGATGGCCTTCGTCACCAGCGGTCTCATGAACAAGCAGATCGCGGCCGACCTCGGCGTGAGCGAAATCACCGTCAAAGTCCACCGCGGAAACGTGATGCGCAAGATGGGCGCAAAATCCTTGGCCGATCTCGTGCGAATGGCGGACGTGCTCGGTATTCGGCGCGAAAAGCTGTAGCGGACGGCGTTCAATTACCGCTCTTCTATCGCGGGAATGACGCAACGGAACGTGGTCGATTCATGGCGCAACTGAACCAAAGTATAATACGCCTACGGCTTGTCGGTATGGAAGCTTTACAAATGCACGGTGGCGCACTTCGGCCGCATTGTCTAACCAGGGAATCAGCCAGAACAAAAACCGTGGGACAGAACCGTGATATCCATCGTCGATGACGATGCCTCCGTTCGCGAGGCAATGTTCGGACTCGTGCGTTCTCTTGGTTTCGACGCCGCGACGTTTTCATCGGCCGAGGATTTCCTGCAATCAGACCAGCTGGCACGCACGCTCTGTTTGATCACGGACGTGCAAATGCCGGGCCTGAGCGGGGTCGAGTTGCAGAGCCATCTGAACTCGCGCGGCACCGCAATTCCCATCATCTTCATCACCGCGTTCCCGGAGGAACGCATCGAGGCGCGGGTGCGCCAGGCCGGCGCGATCGGTTTCCTCAGCAAGCCGTTCGACGACGAGACGCTGATCGAGTGTCTTGATCGGGCGCTTAAAGGCCGCGGCCGTTTACGCCACTGATTATCCTTCCCCGGCGGACCCAGCGCGGCGCGCACCGGCTGCGCCTTGCTGCCTATCTGCTGCTGGCTATAGTCCGCCGAAATGCCGATTGATGAGCCGCGTGGGCGCGGATCTCTCACGCTCGTTCTTGGTGGCGCGCGCTCCGGCAAGAGCCGGCATGCGGAAGCATTGGTGACGGCGTTGCCGAAACCGTGGCTGTATATCGCCACGGGCGAGCCGCGCGACAACGAAATGGCCGCCCGGATCGCCGAGCATCGCGCGCGTCGCGGCAGCCACTGGCAAACGATCGAGGCGCCGCGCGATCTTCCCGCCGCGCTCGCGCTCGTCCCGGCAGGGGCGGGGGTGCTCGTCGATTGTCTGACGCTGTGGCTGTCCAATGTCATGCTTGCCGGCGCGGACGTAGAGTCGGAAGCCGCCCGACTGGAACAATCGCTTGTCGGACGGACGGGTCCGGTGGTTTTGGTCGCCAATGAAGTCGGCCTCGGCATCGTGCCGGAGAATGCGCTGGCCCGGCGCTTCCGTGACGCTGCCGGCCGCCTCAACCAGCATCTGGCGGGCCTTGCTGACGGTGTGGTTCTGCTCGTCGCCGGCATCCCCATGAAGGTGAAGTGATGGCGGAGCGTAATGAAGACGAGGCTGCCGAGCGTCACCGCGCCAAGATGGCGAAGCGCAAGGCGGTGCAGGATGCCGAGGTTGCCGGCAAGACGATCGAAAAAGGGCTGCTGATCGTCCACACCGGGCCGGGGAAGGGCAAATCGACGGCGGCCTTCGGTCTCGCGCTGCGCATGCTGGGGCGCGGCCACCGCGTCGGCGTGGTGCAGTTCATCAAAGGGGCGTGGCACACCGCCGAGCGCGACGCCTTCGCGGCGTTCGCTGACCGCGTCTCGTGGCACACCATGGGAGAAGGCTTCACCTGGGAAACGCAGGACCGCGCGCGCGATGTCGCCGCTGCCGAACGCGCCTGGAGCAAGGCGGTCGAGCTGATGAACGACAACAGCTTCGGGCTCGTCATTCTTGACGAGCTGAACATCGCATTGCGTTACGATTACCTGGCCCTCGATGTTGTGCTTGCTGCGCTTGCCGGCCGGCGCGCCGGCCTGCACGTCATCGTCACCGGTCGAAATGCCAAGCCCGCGCTCATCGAAGCCGCCGACCTCGTCACCGAGATGAGTCTCGTCAAGCACCACTTCGCTGCCGGCGTGAAGGCTCAAGCGGGTATCGAGTTCTGAGCGGCACCTCCGGGAACGGTGATGACTGCGCGCGCGCTGATGTTCCAGGGAACCGGCTCGGACGTCGGCAAGTCGCTCATGGTCGCGGGTCTTGCCCGCGCGTTCGCCGACCGCGGATTGCGTGTGCGCCCGTTCAAACCGCAGAACATGTCCAACAATGCGGCGGTGACGCCGGACGGCGGCGAGATCGGCCGCGCCCAGGCGCTGCAGGCGCGGGCGGCGCGCGTTGCGCCAAGTGTCCACATGAATCCGGTCCTGCTTAAGCCGCAGGCCGACACGGGCGCGCAGGTCGTCGTGTGCGGGAAAGTCATCGGCAGTGCGCCAGCGGCCGATTATCAGGAGATGAAGCCGGCGCTGCTACGGCAGGTCATGGAGAGCTTTGCCCGGCTGCGGCGCGAGGCTGACTTGGTGCTGGTCGAAGGCGCCGGCAGCGCGTCCGAGGTTAACCTGCGCCGCAACGATATCGCCAACATGGGCTTTGCCCGCGCGGCGGGCGTGCCGGTGGTCATCGTTGCCGACATCGAGCGGGGCGGGGTTGTCGCCAGCCTGGTCGGAACGAAAGCGGTTCTCGATGCGGCCGATGCGGCGATGATCGCTGGGTTCATCGTCAACAAATTCCGCGGCGATCCGCGGTTGTTCGATGCCGGCCTTGATACGATCGCCAAAGCGACCGGCTGGCTTGCGCTCGGGCTCGTGCCGTTCTTTCCCGATGCCGGTCTATTGCCGGCGGAAGACGCGCTCGCGCTTGATCATCCGGTGCGCCGGCGCGCTGGGAAAATCAGGATCGCCGTGCCCGTCCTTCCGCGTATTTCCAATTTCGACGATCTTGATCCGTTGGCGGCTGAGCCGGCCGTCGACTTGATCCACGTCAAACCTGATACGGCCCTGCCGGGCGACGCCCATCTTGTGATTCTCCCGGGCTCCAAGACGACGATCCCCGATCTCCAGGTCTTGCGGGCCAGCGGGTTGGAAATCGATCTTCGCGCGCACGTACGCCGAGGCGGGCTGTTGCTCGGATTGTGCGGCGGCTACCAAATGCTCGGGCGCACGGTTGCCGATCCCGACGGGGTCGAGGGCCCGCCGGGCACGATCGATGGTCTCGGGCTGCTCGACGTCGAAACCGTTCTCACCGGTGACAAGCGGCTCGCGCCGGTTGCCGGGGCGACCGCCGACGGCGCGCCGTTCAACGGTTATGAAATGCACATCGGGGTGACGAAGGGTCCTGACCGCGCGCGTCCGTTCGCGCACCTCGACGGACGCGGGGAGGAAGGGGCTCGATCGCCGGACGGGCGGGTGTTCGGCACCTACATTCATGGGCTGTTTGCCGATGATGCCCAGCGCTCCGCTTGGCTCGCGCGTCTCGGCGCCGGCCCCGCGGCCGTCGCTTATGAGGGCCTGATCGAATCGACGCTCGATCGGCTTGCCGCTCACATCGCGCAGCACGTTGATCTTGATCGCCTGCTCAGCCTGTCGCGCTGAAAACAACCGCGAGCGCGGCTAACAGCGTGATGAGGAGTGCGTCGGCGCGGCGGTAAAGACCGAGGGCGGCGCGAATATCGGGGGCCGCCGCATGACGCCGCCCGTCACCCATCATCGCGTCTTCGACGAGCGAGCCGCCGTAGACGCGTGGACCCGCCAGCGCCAAACCAAGCGCGCCCGCCATGGCCGCTTCCGGATATCCCGCATTGGGCGAACGATGCCGATGCGCATCCCGGCGCACAGCGCGGAAGCTTGCAGCCGCCGACGCCCCGGGCGTTAGGCCCGCGGCCATTATCAGCAGCAAGGCAGACAAGCGCGATGCCGGCAGGTTCACCAAGTCATCGAGCCGCGCAGACGCCCAACCGAACGCGGCCAGTCGTTCGGTCCGATGGCCGAGCATGCTGTCCGCCGTGTTGATCGCCTTGTAGGCAGCGCCGGTCGCCAAGCCGCCGAGCGCGGTCCAGAAAACGGGAGCAACAACTCCGTCGGAAAAATTCTCCGCCAGGCTTTCGATGGCGGCGCGCGCCACGCCGGCTTCGTCCAGGGCTTCCGGGTCGCGCCCGACGATATGGGCCACGGCTGTTCGGGCAGCATCGAGCCCTTCTTTTTCCAAGGCAGTAGCGACGCGTGCGACATGATCATGCAGACTGCGCTGGGCGAGGAGAGTGCTCGCCAGCAATGCGACAGCAAGGATGCCGAACGGCAAGCCGAGAAGTATGCGTTCGATTGCGAAAGCCACGGCGAAGACGATAACCACGATGCTCGCAAGCACCGCCAGTCCGCTCGACCGGCGGGCCCGAACGGATACGCCGTTGTTGAAGCGGCGCTCTAGGGCGCCGATCATGGCGCCCATCCACGTGACCGGGTGGCCGATGGTGCGCAAGAGCAACGGCGGATAACCAACGGCGGCTTCGATGACGAGGGCGAGAAAGGCGAGCGTCACAGCCATGGCAGCGGATCCCGGCGACTGGGCGATTGCCCCCCTTGATCATGGGGGCGATCTCACCTCCGCCCGGTCCCTGTTCCCGGGCGCGCCCGAACCTCTCATCGACCTCTCGACGGGAATCAACCCGTCACCCTATCCCGTTCAGCCTTTGGACCTCGAGGCGTTTACGCGACTGCCGGAGCAATCGGCGCTCAAGCGGCTCTGCCAAGTGGCGGCCCGGGCCTATGCGGCGCGATCGGCAGGGCACGTCGTTGCTGCCCCCGGGGCGCAGATGTTGCTGCCGCTTGTGGCTGCCCTGGTCCCGCCGGGCCGTGCCGTCGTGCTGGGACCTACCTATTCGGAGCACGCGCGGGCCGCCGCGCTTGCGGGTCATTCTGCCACTGAGACGGCGGAGGTCGCGCAGCTTGCGGACGCCGACCTGGCCATCGTGGTCAATCCTAATAATCCCGACGGTCGCGTGGTGCCCGCACAGAGACTCCGGGCGCTCGCGGATACGCTTACCAAACGGCGCGGGCTACTGGTCGTCGATGAGGCCTTCATGGACGTAGGGCCGGCGGATGCAAGCATGAGCGATACGGCGCGAAATGGTCTCGTCGTGCTCCGCTCGTTCGGCAAGTTCTTCGGCTTGGCCGGGCTGCGGCTCGGCTTCGCCATTGCCGCACCGGAACAGGCGGCGCGCTTGCGCGCGCAACTAGGGCCATGGCCGCTCTCGGGGGCGGCGATTGCGATCGGCAGCTTGGCGCTCGCCGATACGGCGTGGATCGAAGCGACGCGCCGCGCGGTGAGCTTGGCTGCTCAACGGCTCGACGCCTTGCTTCTCGGGGCCCGGCTCGAGATCGTCGGCGGAACGGCTCTCTTTCGACTGGTGCGCACGAACAGCGCTTCCATGGTGTTCGAACGTCTCGGCCGCGCCGGCATCGTGGTGCGTCGATTCAGAAGCGCGCCGACGTGGCTGCGGTTCGGGCTGCCCGATTCGGAAACAGCCTGGGAGCGCCTGCGCGTTGCGCTTGGCGAACTCTGATTTTCGCGCGAACGCCGTCTAAACTTTGCCGGCGGCGATCGATTCGGCGAGATCCACCAGCGCGCGGCGCACGTCGGTGTCATCGATCTGTGCGTAAGCCTTGACGAGTCTCACGGCTCCCGCGGTCTCCAGGAATCCCAATGCCTCGCTTGCGTCGTCGCCCTTGCCGCCGCTTGCATGGTCGCCAAAGAAGAATGCGACCGGGACTTGGAGCACTTCGGCGATGCGCGTGAGGCGCCCGGCGCCAACCCGATTGGCGCCTTTTTCATACTTTTGCACCTGCTGAAAGGTTATTCCGAGGCTGCGGCCCAAATCAGTCTGGGACAATCCGCGCACCAATCGCTGCGCGCGGATGCGGCGCCCAACCTCCATGTCCCTGGCGTCGGGCGCCTTGGTTCGCGACTTGCTTTTCATTTTTGGCAACGGCCCCGCCTCGCGTGCGCTTGATCGCCGCGTTTCTCGTCCTGCCGACCGGTGGTATCGGGCAGCCCTTGAGCAGACTAAGTGTTGAGCGGGGTGGTAACAATGGGAGGCCGGCGACTTGTCGTTGAAATGAGACATAAACCGTGGAAATGTCTTATGCACGATGCGAATAGCTGTTTAGGTTGAATTACCCCTTCGCGCGTCTGGAGGGCGCGGCAAACGGCCGATGCGAAGTTGAATTATCAGGAACCGCGCGCGGCGCGCTGCGACGGGTTTGCTGCGCGCGTCGGTGCAGGAAGCTGCGCCTCGGTTTCGAATTGCGCCGCTTGAAGGATGGCATTGCCAAACAAAGTGGGCACCGAGACGCGATAGGGAATGAGCACGCGCGTGCCGGCGATCGGCGCCAACCAAATTTCCATGTCGCGCGTCTCCTGCAAATAGCGGATGACGTATCTGCCCGGGCGGTGGCCCGCGATCGGCACATAGGACGCGCTGCACACCACGGCAGACCCGCGATAACCTTTCTCCGACTCCACCGTCTCCATACGCTTGAATGAGAGTACGAGATCGAAACGCTGCCGCCCGTCGAAAATCGGCAGCTTGGCCTGGCAGGCCTCGTTGCTGACGACTTCGCCATTGCCGGGAACCGTGATCATCAGCGCGGTCATCGGATCGAGTATGCCGCGACGATGGGCGTCTGTCAGCGGTATGCGATCGGGGCTTTCGACAAGGGGCGGGTCGTTCTTGAGTGTTTTTACGTTGCCGCCGCTCATCTCCATGTGAATTTCGTAGCTGTCGTGGGAATGAATGCTGGCCGCGAAAACCGACGGTATCAGTCGGCCCTGTTTGATCGTTCCGCGCACGGTACTCGAGCCTTCGCCGCTCACCAGGATGCGCACAAGGCCGCTCGCCCGGCCGCTTGCCGCGCCCGCGTATTGCTTCGGTCCGATGTCGATGATCCAGCTGCCGCTGCCAATCGGGATGCCGGCAAGCGAGGCCCTGTAAGTCGCTTCGACTCTGCCCTGGGCGCCCGCCGGGCCGGCCAAGGCGGCCACCGACGCGAGGGCCGCGATGACCACGCGAAGACCTGCCGCAGCACGACTATGAGCAGACGGCGCCACGCTGATCGTTCCTTGCCGGCGTGCGACGATGACGCCGGAGCAATTTCGGAAGCACTTAATCATGTTCCTCTAAGGGCAGCTTACCCTCGTTTTTGCGGGCTGATCCGCAGTTTCGCCGGCTTTTTTCGACTTACTTCGTTGCGACAACGACCGGCGGCAAGTCGATTTCCAGTTCCTTGGCCAGGCGGGTGAGCGCCTCCCAGGTGGAGGGCGCAATGGGGATTCCAGTGTCGCTGCGGGCAGCTCGACTGAGTCCGCCGCGTTCTCCAGGCAACAGGATCTCCTCAAATCCGTTGCGCAGCGGCAGGCCCTTTATAACGTCGATCAATGCGTCCGCATCGGCGGCAAATTCCGCCGGCGGCCTGAAACCAGCCACGTCCAGCGCCAGGATGAACGCATTCTGCGTATGCCGTGTGCGGCGCTGGGGCCCCAGCGCCGGCGCGAGTACCGGCGCACCGCTCAGGACGCCGGCCATGAACTCGAACATCAACGACAGGCCCGACCCCTTTGGGCCGCCCAAGGGAAGCGGGATCGCGGCGGCCTTCGGATCGGTCGTGGGGGTCCCGTCCTCGGCAATGGCCCAGCCCTCAGGGATCGCTTCTCCGGCGGCGCGCGCCTGAACCAGCCGCCCGAGCGCCGCGACGCTGGTCGCCATGTCGAGAACGAGCGGACCGCGGCCGGTCGGAACACCGATCGCGAGCGGGCTCGTCGACACGCTGCGCACCCGCGCGCCGTGGTACGCCATGAGGGGAATACCGGCGACCGCGATGAGCGCGATCAAGCCGCGTTCGGCGAGCCATTCGGCATAACGGCCGATCGCGCCGGTATGAGTGGTCTCACGCGCGAGACCCAGGCACAGGCCGCCGGCCCGGGCGCGCTCGCTTGCTGCGGCGATCGCCTGCATCATCGCGATCGGCCCCGCACAGCGCTTGCCGTCGAGCACGAACCGCGTCGGCGTGTCGAGCGCGAAAACCGGTCGCGCCGTCGGATTCATCTCGCCGCTGGCGATGAGCCCGATGTAGCGCGGCAGGCGGACGACGCCATGACTGTCGTGGCCGCGCAGGTTGGCCCACACCAAAGCGTCGGCAATGACCTTGGCGTCCGCCGCCGCCATTCCTTTGGCAACGAAAGCCGCGACGATGAATTGCGCGAGATCAGCGTGCCGGACGAGAACTCTACGTTTAGTCACCCAATTTCCTTCAACTCACCGCGGCGGCACCGGCGTGAGCGGCAACGCTCGCCGGAAAATAAGTCTCGAGCCAGTCGCGTATGACGCGCCAGACGCGGTCGTTGTCTTCCGCGAACATGAAGTGGTCGAGGCCGCTGAACAGATGCAGCTCGGTCGGCTCGCCGGCGCGCTTGAACATTTCGATCGACTGCTCGGTCGGGGTGACGGAGTCGTTGGCGCTGTGCAGGAGCAGCAGCGGCCGCGGGGCAATACGGCCGACCACGTCATCGGCGCGAAAATCGAACATGCTCTGGGCCGTCTCGGCCGGAAACATTTGGATCGTTCCGGCGGGAAACATCTGCACCGACCGGCCGGCGAGATCGTCGCGCAACCGCGCCGGAATTGGGACGATGTCGTAGCGCGGCACCATGAGCGAGCGGCCGGTTCGTTCGCGGTGCGCCCGGCCTTCGGCCAGCATGGCGGTGAAACGCGCCCATGCTTCCGGCGTCGAATGCTGGCCGTGGAACTTGCGTTCGCCGTCGCCCCAGCCTCCGTTCGATATGACGGCGGCGATGCGCGGGTCGATGCCGCCGGCGTAGACCGCAACGGCGCCGCCGAAGCTGGTGCCGATCACGGCAATGCGGTCGGGCGCGACGGCGGCGTGCCGCGCCAGGAACGCGAGCGCATTGCGCGTGTCCTCCACCTGCTCGAGGCAGATCACCCGCCCATGCTCGCCTTCGCTTGCGCCGCAGCCGCGCATGTCGAAGCGCAAGGTGACGTACCCGAGCGCCTCGAGGACTTTGCAGGGCGCCAATACATTCTGCGAGTCTTTGTTGCTGCCGAAGCCGTGCAGCACGAGAAACGCCGCTCGCCGCTCGCGCGGCTGTAACCCGGATGGCATGCGGACTACGCCCGATAGCCGGAGTCCGGCGGACTCGATCCTCACGTTTTCTTCGCGCACCGATTTCGCTCCCTGCTTACGTCTCGAAGACGGAGTATGCCTCAACTAATCCCCCGCGCCAGACGGTGGAACGGCGGCCAGCCTTTCGCTATATTCGCCCGATGAGCACGCATGATCATGATCACGACCACGCATCCGAGCTGTCGGAGATGCAGCTGCGCGTGCGCGCCCTCGAGACGGTCCTGACCGAGAAGGGTTATATCGATCCGGCCGCGCTCGATCTGATTGTCGAGGCCTATCAGACGCGCATCGGCCCACAGAGCGGCGCGCGCGTGGTGGCGAAGGCCTGGACGGACCCGGAGTTCAAGGGCCGGCTGCTGGCCGACGGGACCGCCGCTGTTCGCTCGCTCGGCTATGAAAACCGCGTCGGCGACCATCTGGTGGTGGTCGAGAATACTGAGCAGGTGCACAACATGGTCGTGTGCACGTTGTGCTCCTGTTATCCGTGGGAAATGCTCGGGCTGCCGCCGGTTTGGTACAAGTCGGCGCCTTATCGCTCCCGCGCGGTGAAGGATCCGCGCGGCGTGCTGAGCGATTTCGGCATCACCCTGCCGCAAGCAACCGAAATTCGCGTTTGGGATTCGACGGCGGAGACGCGTTATCTGGTGCTGCCGATGCGGCCGTCCGGCACCGCGGGATTGGGCGTCGATGAACTCACCGCGCTCGTGACCCGCGATTCGATGATCGGCACCGGTTTTCCTAAATCCGCGGAGCGGGCGTGACCGACAGCATCCACGACATGGGCGGGATGGACGGGTTCGGCAAAGTCGAACCAGAGCCCAACGAGCCGGCGTTTCATCAGCCCTGGGAAGGCCGCGTGATGGCGATGCAGCGGGCCATAGGCTACGCCGGCGCGTGGACCATCGACATGGGGCGCGCCGCCCAGGAATTGCTGCCGCCGCAGGTTTATCTGTCGATTTCTTATTACAAGCGCTGGGCGCTCGGCATGGAGCACAATCTGCTCAAGCAGGGGCTGGCGGATGCCGGCGAACTCGCGGCCGGTCACGCGAAGAGCCCGGCGAAGCCGCTCCGGCGCAAGCTCACCGCCGACAAGGTTGCGGCGGTGATGACGCGGGGTGCGTACGGTCGCCCGCCGCCGGCGCCGGCGCGCTTCAAGATCGGCGATCGCGTGCGCGCCAAGAACATCCATCCGCAAACGCATACCCGCCTGCCGCGTTACGTCCGCGGGCACGTCGGCACGGTCGAGTTGGTGCACGGCTGCCATGTGTTTCCCGATACCTCGGCGATCGGGCAGGGGGAGAACCCGCAGTGGCTCTATACGGTCGTGTTCGACGGGCGCGAGTTGTGGGGCGCCGACGCCGACCCGACCATCAAAGTCTCGATCGACGCGTTCGAGCCTTATCTCGAAACGCCCTGAGCCCCTCGCTTTTGTTATTTGATGAATTACGCCGCCCGATCGTGCATCGGGCTCGCGCCGGCATGGGCGCCATTGATTGCCGCCACCGATCGTTCGACCGCGGACCACAGCCGGGCGATCTCGTTGCGCGCCGGTGAATCGGGCGCAAGCTCGCCGGCGCTCATCCCGACGGCGAGCGACGTGAGATAGGCCGCGCGGTTGCTGATCTGGCCCGACCACACCGGAATCGTCAGCCGGTCGAGTTCGGCACGGGAAAGCGTCACCGCGGGCGCATCTTTTTCATCCCGTTTGACGGGTGCGGCATTGATCACGACGGCATAGGGCTTGGCGTATTTGCGCGCGACCGCCACGGTCTCGCGCACGGCGGCGAGATCGAAGAATCCCGGGCGCGCCGGGATCAGCACCAACGTCGCGGCGCGGATCGCTTCCTGAACCACGACCCACATGGTCGGCGAGGTGTCGATAAACACCCAGCCGTAGCCCTCGACCATCGCCTGCGCGATCGCGCGGTCAATGCCCCGCGTCGCCGTCTCGAGCGCCAGGCTTCCGTGAGGCCGGCGGGAATGCCACAGCGCCAGCGAGCCTTGCGGGTCGGCGTCGACCAGCAGGCAGCGATGTCCTTGGCCTTGCGCGAAGGCTGCAAGATGCGCCGTCAACGTGCTTTTACCGGCGCCGCCTTTGCGAGAAGCAAGGGCGATCACGTTCATGGGGCCTGCTCCGCTGTGCTTGCTAGAGCATGATCCCGAAAAGTGGGTACCGGTTTTCGGAAAAGATCATGCTCCGGAAGAAGGCTGGAACAAGTATGGTTAATGAAGCGTTAGCGGCCTCGCGGGCGGCCGATTCTGGCCATTACCGCGCCACCGCGGTAGGTCAGCTTCGTTTTGTGCAGGGGAGGTAAGTCATGGCGTCCTCCGAGGTGGAAGAGAAGTCCGAAACGGTCCGGCTGATGGCGGCGGCCCTCGATCAGGTGCTCGATCGTCTTCCGGAAAGCGTCGATCGTACCGATGAGATGCGCCGCGAGGTGGCGCTGTTCATTGTCGATCGCTTTCGTTTGGGCGAACACGATCCCGATCGTTTGGCGGATCTGGCGCTTGCCGAAGTCGCGCCCGCGAACGGCGAGGCGGATCAGCCTGCGTTGGCGCCTGATCCCTACGAACCGGCCGAGCATGCCGACGGCGCAAAGTCGCCACGCACCACGGCCGAGTAATACGACATCCGGATAAATCACCTCCGGTCGTCATTCCGGGGCGCGCCGAAGGCGCGAGCCCGGAAGCCATGAACATCGGACGGTGCAGAACTGGGTCCACCTGTGTTCTTGGACCCCGGGCTCCCTCGCTTCGCTCGCGCGCCGGGGTGACAACGATTCGAATCAATCAGCCGGATACCGAGTTAAAATCAGCGCCCCGCCGTGCGTCTGAGCGCAGCTGACATGAGATCGTGACGATCCGCGTCCAGGCGATCGGCGATCCGGTGCGCTTCAAACAAAGCGTTGCCGTCGATCGCCGCAAACAGCGGCCGTTGGAACAACGCAACATCCACGGAGCACGGGGCATTGGCGGCGAGTTCGCGGCCGATTGCCTCGATGTACGCGTCGATCCCATCGGCAACCTCGATCATGTGGTCGGCGAGCGTCCTGATATCGGCCCCGTCGGGTTCGCCGACAATGTGCGGCACCCGCAACGCGGCCAGCCGCGCCACCAGCGCATGATGGGCACTCTCGAGGCGGGACATCGCCGCTCCTGACATACGGCCGACCGGGAGGAGTAAAGCGCTTCCCGATCGAACCTCCGCCATGGCTATAAACGGACGGTGTTGAGGTCAATGATATTTAGATTTTGAAAGTCACAAAGTTGTGACCCGAATTCGGGTGCCGCAGACAGGCGGAACTATCGCTCGGTTATGGCCGGCTGTTTGCCTCCGTCGCCGCGCGGGGCAGGCGCACGTGGAAGGCCGATCCGTGCGGCGCGCCGGGAGAAACCCACAGCCGGCCGCCGTGGGTTTCGACAATCGAACGGCAGATCGAGAGCCCCATGCCCATGCCGCGCGGCTTGGTTGTGAAAAACGGATCGAAAATCCGCTCGACGTTCTTCGCCTCGATGCCGGTCCCGGAATCGGAAATGGTCATGACAACGTCTTCCGGCGGTTCGACGCTCGTCGTCACCTGCAGCACGCGCGGGCGATCGTGCACGCCGCTCATCGCCTCGACGGCGTTGTTGACGAGATTGAGCACGACCTGCTGAAGCTGGATGCGGTCGATCAGCACCTGCGGCAGGCCATCGATCAATTCCAATCGAACCGTCACGCCGGCCCCGTCGAGTTCCTCGCGCAGCAGCGCAAGCACGTCGCGCACCACTTCGTTGATGTCGAGCAGCTCGGCCCTCTCACCGCCGTCCTTGCGGAACATGGCGCGCATGCTGTCGATGACTTGGGTGGCGCGGTGCCCGTCGGCGACGATGTGTTTGAGCGCCGCCACGGCCTCCTCGATTCCCGGCGGCACATTGGCGAGCCAGCGCGTGCCGGCGTTGCCGTGCATGATGATTGCGGTCAGTGGCTGCTTGATCTCATGCGCGATCGAGGCGGCCGCCTCTTCCATGGTGGTGAGTTGGGCGGCGCGCGCCAGTTGGGCGTGCGTTGCCCAGGCGCTGCCGGCGCGCGCCCGCGCGGCCTCGCGGACATGCGGCCCGAGCAGTTGGTTGAGAATGATCGCCGCGAAGGTCGCGGTGCCGATGCCGCCGAGCGTGAAGCCGCCGAGATCGATCGCAAGATTGCCGGCGCCCAGGACCACGCTTGTGCCGACCGTGACGAGGTTGCCGGCACGCGAAAAATCGACCTTGTTCTCGACCCAGATGCGGGCCGCGGTCGCGGCGATCAGCCCGAACAGCAGGATCGACAAACCGCCGATCACCGGGCGGGGGATCGACAGGATCACCGCGCCGAATTTTGGCGAAAATCCCAGCAGGATCGCGAACAAAGCGGCGACCACGAACACCTGGCTCGAATAAATTTTCGTCACCGCCATCACGCCGATGTTCTCGGCGTAGGTCGTCACGCCGGTGCCGCCGCCGCAGCCCGCGACGATGGTCGCGATGCCGTCCCCAATGAAGGCGCGGCCGAGATAGGGATCGAGGTTGCGGCCGGTCATGACGCTGACCGCCTTCACGTGGCCGAGGTTCTCCGCCACCAGGATGACGGCGACCGGCGCAATCAACGCGATGGCGCCGCCGTCAAACGTGGGCAGCGAAAAATTCGGCAGTCCGATCCAGGCGGCCGCGCTGACGTGCGCGAAATCAATTGGGGTGCCGATGCCAAAACCATTGGCGAGTACGCAGTAAGCCGCATAGGCGGCGCCTCCGCCGACCAGAATCGAAATCCGCCGCCAAGCGCGCGGGGCAAAAACCGCCGTCGCGCCGACCGCCGTCACGGTCAGCAGCGCAATCGCGCTGTCGAGGGTGGTGCTCGATGCGCTCTTGACCGCGATCGGTGCGAGATTGAGGCCGATGACCGCGACGACCGCGCCGGTCACGACCGGCGGCATCAGCCGCTCGACCCAGCGGTTGCCGGCGAAGGTGACGGCGAGCCCGATCGCTGCATAGAGCGCGCCCGCCGCGATGATGCCGCCGAGCGCGACGTTGAGGTTCGGATTCGGTCCTTGGCCGGAATAGCCGGTCGCCGCGATGATGACGGCGATGAAGGAGAAGCTCGAGCCGAGATAGCTCGGCACCTTGCCGCCCACCGCCACGAAAAAGATCAGCGTGCCTGTTCCTGATAACAGAACGGCCACATTGGGGTCGAAGCCGGTGAGAATCGGCGCAAGCACGGTCGCGCCGAACATGGCGACCACGTGCTGCAGGCCGACGACGACCATCTGCGCCGGCGGCAGGCGCTCCTCCGGGAGAACCTCGCCGTCGCTCTTCGCCTCGCCGTTGGCGGCGCTGGCGGCAAAACGCGTCACATGCCCTCGTCCAGTAATCAGTAATCAGTGACCAGTGACCAATAAACAGAAAACGGGAATATGGCTCTCAGGTGACTGGTCACCGGTCACCGGTTACTGATCACCGGCGGGAATATTTCCCGACGGTGCGGTGGCAGGTTTGCCACTCGGCGCGTGCCAGCGTGAACTGTGGCTTCATTCCTTCCGGCGGATTCCACTGTTTGACGTGCCACTGGTCGGGCGTCTGCCGCATCAGCCGTTTGACCGTGGCGCGGGTCGCGCCCTCCTTCTCGCCATAAAATATGCAGCTCACGTCGTTGAGCAGCGGCAGGTGCGGGTTGACCATGGCGATGTCGCCTGGCTCGAATTCGGGCACCATCGACTCGCCGGTGATGTAGAGGCCATAGGCGCCTTTGACGTGCGCGAGCGGGGTCGGCCGCGGCATGAAGTCGATGGCGTCGGCCGACACGATGATCTGGCCGGAACCGCCCTCGGCGGACGCGTAGATCGGAAAATCGCGGTCGCCGACGAGTTCGATTCCGGGAATAACCGGCGCGGTAAGGCCGCCTTGGGCGCTCAGCGCCGCGAGACCGGGGTCGATCTCCTCGAGCGGCAGCCCGAGCTTGACGGCGATCAGCGGCAGGTAGCGCGAGCGCGCGGTATGCCCGGCCTCGATCTTGTCGATCGTCGCCTGGGAAACGCCCACCTGCCGGCCGAGGTCGGCTTGGCTCAGCCGCAATTCCTCCCGCCGGCGGCGGATCTTCTGTCCAATCTTCATGCTGTCGCTCCGGTCGTTCATGGCGGCACTAGCTTTCGAATCGCGGCATGCAGCATATAACACCGATTGTAGTAGAAGCAAGTCGCTTTTTGTATTCTTTATGTGTTGACACAGAACACTTACGGTGTATATTGGGGGGCATGGATACACAACCGAGCTTCAACCCCGATCCCGTGACCGCCGCGGTCGCACGCGCGATCGCGCTGAAACAAAGCCAGCACCAGCTCGCCGCCGCCTGCGGCGTGAGCCAAGCGCTGATTTCGCGAGCGAAAATCGACGGGCGCGTCTCAGCGCGCCTGGCGATTGCCATTCACCGCGCGACGGAGGGCGCCGTCCCCGGCTCGGCACTGCGCCCGGATCTGTGGCGCTCCCCGGAACATGTCCCCCTCGACGACGCGCCAGACGTCGCCGCCGGAGGTGCGTCATGAAGCGCGTGCGAAAAAGACCGCGCGGCTTTTACGCGCGCATCGCCCGCGCGCGCGGCGTGGCGGTGGGCGCCATCTATCTCGAACTCAATCCCGACAAGTGGCCGTGCGTGCGGGCGCAGCATGAATGCGACGCGACTTGGCCGTGGAGTCAGCAAGAACTCGCGCGCATGGACCGCGCCTTTTGCAATGCCGTGCTGCGCGAAATTGCGCGCGGCACCGAGCAGGCACGCGGGCCTGCGCCGAAACCGGCGGCGGGACGCGCGCGGCGGGCGCCGCCGTTGCTGCGCTGCGCGGCATCGCGCGATCGACGGGGGTGAGGGATGGCATCGGCAACAGCATCCGCGCAGTTATCGCCTTCGCACCTACCCGAGACTGGCGCAGCGGGCGAAGCGTTGCTGGCCGCCGCGCGAACCAACGTTGCCAGGACGGAGCGCCTGCGCGGGCTTGTGCTGGAGATTCTCGCTGCGGCGCCGGACGGTCTGACCGCCGACGAAATCGCCGCACGGCTCGCGGCGAGCGTGCTCGCCGTTCGCCCGCGCGTGTCGGAACTCTTTCATGCCGGGATGATCGAAAAGTCGGGCGAACGCCGGCTCAACCAGAGCGGCCTTGCCGCGCACGTATGGAAAAACCGTGCCGCCGGAGCAGCCTGATGGGGATTCGCGGCCGTTCGCGCTTTGCCGGCGAGCGCTATCCCGCGGGCAAGGCCAAACCCCGTGACGAGGGCGACATGCGCGCGCCGACGCTATGGCGCCGCATCAAGGACGGCGCCGTCAAAGGCGGGGCGCATCCTTACGCCGGAACGGTGCTCGGGCGGCTGTCGATCTTCGGGCTGCTCGCCGACGCCGAGGTCGAGGCGGGGTTTCGCGTCGCTGAGATCGTCGGCCGCTACGAACGCGTCAGTGGGGCGCCGCACCGCACCTGCGCGAGCCCGGCCTATGAGCAGGGCTTCGGATTTTCTCTCGACGTCAACATGCTCGCCAATGCCAACCTGGCGCGCCGTTTCGAGCGGCGCGTGCGTCAGGCGCGGCGCGCCTACGAGCACCTCGTCGATCACATCCCCGAACGCGCGCGCGATGCGGTGTTCACCGTCTGCGTCGAGGATCGCGAAATCAATTCTCTGCTGCACAAGGACTTGGCGACGGTGCTGCGCAAACTCGCGGTGAGCTTCGGCTTTGCCGCCGCGCCACGTAAGGCGAGGGGCGCGAGGCGTCCCGAGGCTGGGCCGCTCGCCGGTTCGCTCGTCGATTTGCTCGAGCGCTGGTTCACGGACCACCGCGCGAGCATCGATTCGTTCAAGCTCGATACCGCCGATCCCGACATCCCGACGCTCATCGGTTTTGGGCGCGACCGCGCCGGCGGCGAGATTTCTGATGCGGTCGCGATTTCGCGCGGCGAGGTAGGGGCCGAGGATATCGAGGCGGCGATCATCAAAGCCGCGCTGGCGAAGGGCTGGAGCGAGCGTTCTGTTCGATGAAAAGCGGGATCGCGATGCCGGGCACGAGTTACGATTTGTTTGTCACCGTCCGGCGTCCCATAGCCCTTGCGCCAGTCTTCGCCGCGTCCTGGAGCGGGCGATGGGATTCGAACCCACAACGCCAACCTTGGCAAGGCGGGGTTGTTACCTCACCTTGAGATTCACGGCCGAGGATTTGCCGCGGTTGCTCACAACCTGGCCGTCATTGAGCGTGCCGAGCCCAGCGCGCTCGACAATTCGTCGAGGCTATACGGCTTGGGGAGAATGTGGACCCCGGCGGCGCTTGCGTCCCGCGCGGCAGCTTCGGCGTAGCCACTGGTCAGAACGATCGGCAGGTCAGCCCGTCGTCTCCGAATCTCGTGCGCGAGATCGACCCCGTTCATGCCCGGCATCATGATGTCGGAAAACACAATGTCGACGGACCGTCCGTTGGCCAAAGCGCCGAGCGCCGCGGTCGCGCTCGCCGCCCGGGTGACCGAATAACCTAACTGATCGAGCATTTCACTAGCGAGCGCCGCCACTTCATCGTCGTCTTCGACGAGGAGAACCCGGCCGACATCGTGAGCGGGCTGCCCCTCGGGCCGCTGGTCGATAACATGGTCCTCGGACGGCGCCTTGTCGGTCCGGGGGAGATAGAGCGAAATGCTGGTACCGCGGCCGACCTCGGAATTGATGCGCACGGCGCCATGCGACTGAACGGCAAAGCCGTACACCTGGGCGAGCCCGAGGCCCGAGCCCTTGCCGATTTCTTTGGTGGTGAAATAAGGCTCGAACACATGCGCGCGCACGTCCACCGGTATGCCCGTTCCTGTATCGATCACCGAGAGGCGCACATAGTCGCCGGCGAGGTGTTCGTCCTTGATATTCGGCAGGTTCTCGCCGCGCACCACGATCGTGCCGCCGTGCGGCATCGCATCGCGCGCGTTGACGGCAAGGTTGAGCACGACAAGTTCGAGTTCGCCCGGGTCGACTTCCACCGTCCACAGCCCGTCCGGGAAATCGAGCTCCACGTTCACGTCGCCGCGCAAGGTGCGGTCGAGCAGCTCGCGCATGGCACCGATGTGCCGGGCCACGTCGAGCGGCTGAGGTTTGAGCGCCTGCCGGCGCGAGAAGGCGAGAAGCTGCCGGGTGAGGCCGGCGCCTCGCCGCACCGCCTGGCGCATGGCGTCCATCAGCCGCCGGCGCCTCGCCGGATCGGCCGCACGCTGGAGCATGTCGAGGCCGCCGGAGACGACCATCAGCAGGTTGTTAAAGTCGTGCGCGATGCCGCCGGTGAGCCGACCGATCGCTTCGATTTTCTGCGCTTGGCGGAGCGTTTCCTCCACACGGCTGCGCTCTGCCATCTCGACCCGAAGTTGGTCATTGGCTTCCTTGAGCGCGCGTGTCCGCTCGGCAACCAGCCGCTCTAGTTCCTGGGCCGCCTGCTCGCGCGCGGCGATCAGCGCGCCCACCTCGTACTGGTGCCGGCGCGCCCGCAGCGCCGACTGGATCGCGCTTACCAGCGTGATCGGCTGGACCGGCCGTTCCATGAGCGAGACGTTGCGCAACGCCGCCACCAGGTTGCGGCGCCAGACGGCGACGGTCGGGTGCTCGCGGTGGCTGGTGAGCACGATGAAGGGCAGGTCGGACCAGGCGGGCTGGCGATCGATCCAGTGGGTGAGCGGCGCCACCTCTTTTCCGAATACTCCTTCCTCGGCCAGAAAGACCGCGTCCGCGCCCTCCTCGATCGCGCTCACCAGCGCATCGAGGTCGGCACAGATGATCGTCTCCAGGCCCGCGCTTCGAAGCAGCTCGGCGGATGCCGGCCCGTCGCGGCCGATCGGCGCGAAGACGAGAACGCGCTGGTGTCGCTCAGGCGCCGCCATCTGGATCGGCCAGGGTTTTCGGGATTTCGTCGCCGGTGAACCGCGGGGTCCCCGAGAAAATGCCGGTGAACTCCTTGAGCGGCGGGCCGAGGGTGATGCCCGCGTGGCTCAGGCGAAATTCGCGGATCGTATGCTCGTGATTGCCGCTGCGCTTCTTCACCACCGAGAGCGCGCGCCGCACGGTTCCTGCCAGCTCGAAATAGCGCAGCATCAAGACCGCGTCGCTGAGATAACTGATGTCGAGCGGGGTATCCATGGGCCCGACCAGCCCATGCTGCGCCAGCACGAGAATTGTCAGCACCCCCTGCTGGCCCAGATAGCTCAGCAGCTCGTGCATCTGCAGGATGAGGAAGCGCTCGTCCGGCATTGCGTTGAGGTAGCCATTCAGGCTGTCGATGATGACGATGCGGGCTCCGTCGCGCTCGACGCTCTGGCGCACGCCGGCGGCGAACTCCCCCGGTGACAGCTCGGCGGGATCGATCTGCTGGAACCGGATCAGGCCCGATTCGACGTGTTTCTCAAGGGGCAGGCCGAGCGTACGTGCGCGCGCTTCGAGGGTGCCGCGGCCCTCGTCGAATGCAAAGAACACCGCGTGCTCGCCCCGCTCTGCCGCGGCGATCGCATAGGTAAGCGCGAGCGAGGATTTGCCCACCCCGGCCCCGCCGATGAGGAGAGCATTGGTGCCGCGCTCCAGCCCGCCGCCGAGAAGCTGGTCCAGCTCGGCATTTCCGCTCGGGGTGACGTCGCCGATAAAAGATTTGTGGTGCTCGGCCGCAATCAGCCGCGGGAATATCGTGAGCCCGCCGGTCTCGATGGTGAAGTCGTGGAAGCCGCCCCGAAACTGGATGCCGCGCATCTTGACGACGCGCAGCCGGCGCCGCTCCGCGCCATATTCGATCGCAAGCTGTTCCAGCAGCACCACGCCGTGCGCGATCGAATGGAGTTGCAGGTCGTCCTGCGCGGACGAGAGATCGTCGAGAATCACGACGGTACAGTTGCGGCTGGCGAAGAAGTGCTTCAATGCCAGAATTTGGCGACGATAGCGCAGCGGGCTTTGGGCCAGGAGACGGAGCTCGGAAAGGCTGTCGACGACGACCCGCGCCGCATTGATGCGTTCAACCGCTGCGAACACCAGCTTGGTCGTCTCGCTCAACTCCATTTCGGCCGGATGGAAGACGGTGAGTTCGCGCTCCGGGTCGAGCGTCGTCTCGGGGGGCACCAGTTCGAAGATGTCGACTCCCTTGAGCGACCAGCCGTGCCGGCGCGCAACAAGGGTCAACTCGCGCTTCGTCTCCGACAAGGTGATGTACAGCACGCGCTCCCCCTGGCGCGCGCCTTCGAGCAGGAATTGAAGCGCGATCGTGGTTTTGCCGGTGCCCGGCCGCCCCTCGTACAGATAAAGGCGATTGGCATCGAAGCCGCCGCCGAGGATATCGTCGAGTCCCTCGCTCCCGGTCGAAATGCGGGGCGGGTCCGCTGGCTCGTCATGTTCGTCGGGGATCGACTCGGCGGCCATTCCTCCCTCCCGTCGTGACGCTGACTTCTCTGATGGTGGAACCAATCGCTTGCGTCGGTTTTTGGTTCCATCGTCCCCAGCGTTCAGCCTAGCCAAGCAAATGGCCAGCCGGAAGGCCTCGCATGACGGGCACTTCATCCAAGCGGCGAGGGGTCAGACTTCGCTGCCGGTCACAGGCAGGGGCCGAGAGCGCTTACGGCGCCCGTGCTGGGTGGTCCTAGAGCCGCGGCCCCCGGGCATGACCAGGTGCGCCCGGCTCGCCACTGGGGCGCCGAGGTCGGCGCTCACCAGGTGGCCGACGATCATGCCAGGGCTGACCGGCTCCAGGTCGTGCTGCGTCAGGTCTCGTTATTTGCCGTCAGGTCTTCCGGATGCGACGTTTTCAAATCCTATAGATGCGAGTGCTAAATCGGTGGCAGCCTTGTCCATATGCAGCAAATCAAGCAGGGAGCCAAGATCATTTCTTTAGAAATTCGGCCAACATGCGCCTAGCGTCTTTCGCCCGCGCGGCTATCCACGCCGTGTCGTACAAGTCGTGACCGAAGATTGTGGACAAGGTGTGCCCGTTCGACAAATGAAACTGTGACAAAGCGACCATCAGAACGTAGAGACGCAGCGCATCCAATCCTGGCGGCAGTTGTCCGCCTTGGGTGCCGCGCGCGATTAATTGCTCAATCATGTGAAGAACTGGCGACGACATTTCCAAAATGCGTGTCGATTTACGCATATATTTCGCCTTGAGCATGTTTTCCGCCGAAAGCAGCCGCACCAAATGCCGGTTGTTCTCGAAATAGTTGCCCATGAAATCAAACAATTGCAGGAGCCCCTCGCGCGGCTCAAGATGTTTAATGTCGATCTGCAGTTCGCGGTGCCGCAATCCGCCCAGCACCTCTTCGAGCACGGCGACATAAAGCTGCGATTTGCTGCCGAAGTAGTGGTAGATCATCCGCGGATTGCTGTCGGCTTTTTTGACGATGCGGTTGATGCGGGCGCCGGCAAAGCCGTGCGTGACGAATTCCCGGGTGGCGGCGCGCAGGATCTGTTCGCGGCTTTCTGTCGGCTTGCGGCGCGGCCGCCGGCGCGCGCGTGCGGTCAGCGCGGGAAGTCGGGGTCTATTGGTGTCGCCATACGTCACGATCGCACCAATTCACTCACCTGTGCGGCGATCGCTACCGTCAATCGTAGCAACGCGCGATCGCTGCCTCGAGGTCCGAGAAGCGACAGGCCAATGGGACATCCTTGCCATTGGCCGAGTGGCAGTGTGACCTGAGGTGCGCCGCAGTGCCCCGCGACCGAGGTCAAGGTCAGAGCGCGGTGATAGAAATCGCCAATGGCGCCAGCCGGCGCGTGGACGCTCAACGCCAGACATGGCGTCGCCGGCATGAGGATCACGACGTCGGGCGGCATGAGAGTGTCATATCTGTCGCCGATGTCGGCGCGGATTGACGTGTAGTGTGCGAATTCCGCCGATGTGATTGCCGCCGCGCCGGCAAAGCGTGGCGCGATGTCGTCGGAGATGCGAGGCCGCCGGTCAGTGATCCAGCCGCCAAGGCTTTGCCAGATTTCGGCGCCTTGCAGGACACGATAGCATTCGAAATATTCCTCTTCCCGGCCTTCGAACAGATCGATGCCGCCGCTGATATTGAGCGTGTGTGCCCTGATCTTGAGCTCGGCCGCAAGAGGCGGATCGACTAGTGCAAAGGCGTCGCGGGCGAGTTTCATCTTTGTGATCGGCCCACCGCGTTGCGCCGGAAGCAGCGCGTCCCCGACACGCGCCAGCGTGTGCGCGTCTCGTGCAAACCAGCCGACAGTGTCGTAAGACGGTGCGAATGGCACCACGCCCTCGAGCGAAATCGCTCCGTGGCTTGGGCGAAAGCCGAACAGCCCGAGAAAATTAGCCGGCACACGCACCGAGCCGCCGGTGTCGGTTCCAAGTGCGAAGTCAACCAAGCGGCCAGCTACCGCGATCGCCGATCCGCTCGATGAGCCACCGGGCAGCCGGTCCGGGCAAACTGGATTGACAAGGCCATCATAGTGGGCGTTACGCCCCTCCAGACTAAAGGCCAGTTCGTCGGTGACGGTCTTGCCGACGAGCGTGGCACCGACGGCAAGCGCCGTGGCAACGACGGGCGCGGAGTGTGCGGCGGGCTGCTGATCGGCGAGCCAATCCGGATTGCCGGCACCAGTGCGGCAGCCTTCGACGTCGATAAGATCCTTAACGGCGAATGTAAGATCGTCGAGAACGCCGCGTCCGGTCGCCGCGCGTCGGCATGAGCCGTGCGGAACGAACGCGCCGAAATCGGCAACATCAGCCCGCTCTGCTGAGATTATTCCCACTTCAACGTGCCGCCACGGCGGCGAGCGATTTAATGATGGCGGCGGAGCCGGTCACAAAGCCGAAGCACTTCTTGACGTTCCAAATCGTTGCCTCGGTGCAGAAATCCGGCGACGTGGTCGCGCAGCAATCGTCGACCAGGATGCAGCCATAACCAAGAAAATTCGCGTCGGTCAGCGAATGCAGAACGCACTGATCAGTGTTGACGCCGGCAAACAGGATCGACTTGGTGCCGAGATTGCGCAGGATTGAGTCCAGGGGCGTGTCCCAGAATCCGCTGATTCGATACTTGTCGACCTTGATGTCGTGTGGCTCCTGCTCTAGCTCCTCGACGACTGCAGCGGCCCAGGAATCTTTTTCCAGCACATGTGCGCCGCTTCCGGGCAGCGGGTCGCCGAGCCCGATGCCCGTGCCATGCGGCTTGTAGAGGTGAATCTGGTTTGGCGGCATGTTCGCCAGATCGGGCCGATTGCCCCAGTTAACCCAGATCACCGGGACACCGGCTTTGCGCAGCACGGGCAGTAACCGCTGCAGCGGTGCGATCGGAGCGCGGTCGGGGCTATAATCGACGCCGAGATGATCGACCCAGCCGCCCTTGGTGCAGAAATCGTTCTGCATGTCGATCACGATGATCACGGTACGCCGTAGATCGACTGTTACATTTTGCGGCTGGCAGGGTATCGAGACGCGCACGGGCGTCGGTGCCGGCATTGCCATGTCCACCTCGTCCGGCCACGCTCGCCAGACATATTGCGAACCGAATCCAAGTGAGCCACCGGGGGACGCTTCCTTGCGCTTTTCGACGGCCGACATTGTCAGTCTCCCTTTGGTCAAGACGCGGGGGCGCGCGCCGATCGCCCGGATTAGGTTGTTGCAATTTTGTTGCCAACGAAAGGTGTTTGAAATCTGCCTTATCCATCAATGACCGATGGGTCCGTTTTGACAATGCCGGGCTAAATGCCTCGAATAACGGCAGTTTTGCGTAATAAGTAAGCATATACTTATTTCGAAGCGACCGACTGAGACTTATTTGATCACCGTTCAATGGTTTAGCTCGTGGCATAGGCCTTGCTAGCGACGGTTTCGTGTTCATCCCCAGCGAAGGACAAGGTCCATGCTTTCCCGACGCCTCGTACTGGCCGGCGCAGCCGTTGCGGCTGCCTCCGGCTTCGGTTTGACCAATCCGCGCGTTGTGCGGGCGGCCGGTCCGCTCAAAGTAGGCATCCTGATTCCAGGCTCCAAGTCTGACAAAGGCTGGATGGAATCCGGCTACGACGGCCTTGTCGCTTCTGAAAAAAAGTACGGCGACAAGATCAAGGTTCAGATGATCGAGAACATCAATTACGCCGACATGGACCAAGCATTGACCAATCTTGCCGCCAATAATGAGCTGGTCATCGGAGTCGGCGGCCAGACGCAGGCCTCGGTGTATAAGATTGCAAAACGCTTCCCGAAAGTAAAATTCTCGATCGTTGGCGGCAATGAAGGCGAGTCGCTGCCTAATGTCGCCGGTTATGATGTCAAGCAGGCCGAGATTGCTTTTGTCGCCGGCGCCGCCGCGGCGATGCTGTCGAAGAATGGAGCGGTCAGCTATGTCGGCGGCCTCGAGATTCCTTCGATCGTGAACGCCGGCAAGGAATTCGGCAACGGCGCCAAATACGTGAACGCCAATATCAAGTACTTCGAGAATTATACCGGGGATTTTGACGACGTTGCCAAGTCAAAGGAGGCGACGCTCGCCGCGATCGCGCAGGGCGCCGATATTCACTACCACATTCTCAATCTCGGTCTGCGCGGGATGGAGCAGGCGGCAAAGGAAAAAGCGACGCATATTATCGGCAGCTACACCGATCGCTGCGGCACCGATCCGCTCTACGTCGCCTATTCGATCACCGGCGTTGGCTTTCAGGTGCAATACGCGATCGATCAGGTTGTGAGCGGTGAGTGGAAACCCGGCTACAAGGAGTTCGGCCTGAAAATGGGGCCGCAAGCCTCCGACATGGTCATCTGCGGCGGCACGCCCGAACAGAAAGCCAAACTTGACGCGATCAAGAAAGACATCCTCGACGGCAAGATTAAAGTACTCAAGGGGTAACACCGCCCTTCCAACTGGATCGCTCGGGTGAGAGATCCCACCCAAATACTGACCGAGCCGCTGCTGGCGCTCCAAGGCGTCACCAAGCGGTTCGGTTCATTAATGGCCGTATCTGACACCTCGCTGGATATCATGCCGGGCGAGGTGCATTGCATTCTCGGCGAGAACGGTGCCGGCAAATCTACTCTCTGTAACCTGATTTTTGGCGTGCACGCGCCGGATGAAGGCGAAATGCGCTTTCGCGGCGAAATCTATCGGCCGGCGGGGCCCTCTGATGCGCTCGCCAGCGGCATTGCCATGGTGCACCAGCATTTCAGCCTGGTGCACGATATGACTGTGGTCGACAACGTCATCCTTGGTCAGCAGCGGGGCTTGGTGAACACGCGTGCGTGGGCGCAGCGGCTCGAACGCTTGGCCAATGATTACGGGTTTGCGCTCGATCCTTACGCCAAAATCGACGACCTTTCCGTTGGCGAACGCCAGCGTGTCGAAATCATCAAATGCCTGATCCGCGAGCCACGGCTGTTCGTCCTCGACGAACCGACGGCGGTTCTCCTCCCGGATGAAATTACCGCCCTCCTTGCCGTCTGCCGGCGCGTCTCCGCGGGCGGGGCCGCCGTGGTGTTGGTCACGCATAAGCTTGTCGAGATCAAGAAAGCGGCTGATCGCGTGACTGTCCTGCGCGGCGGCCGGGTGGTCGCACGGTCGAACCGTCCCGCCGAGGAAATCGATGCGCTGGTCCGTGCGATGATCCAAGGCGACGTGAAATCGCTCGACAAATCCGCTGCCTCGACGCTTGGTGTTGGCGCGCCCGAGCGCGTCCGAAACGGACCGATACCAAGCGAAACGCCGACGCTTGAAGCGGTGCAGATCGACGGGTTGACCGTGATCGACAATCAGGGCGTCACCCGGCTCGACCATTTCACCTTGGCGATCGGACCGGGCGAGATTGTCGGTATCGCCGGCGTTGAAGGTAATGGACAGAGCGAACTTGCTGCGGCACTTTCGGGGATGCTCAAGCCGAGCAGCGGCCGAGTTTTTTTGGGCAAGCTGGAAACCACTTATCTCAGTCCGAAAGAGCTCACCGCTGCCGGGATCGGCGTGGTGCCGGAGGATCGGCATGCGGTCGGCTGTGTCGTGGAGATGAGCGTCGCTGAGAATATCTTTCTTAATCGCCTCGACGACTTCACGTCGTTCGGCTTTCTGCGGCGCAAGGAACTGCTCGGCGCTGCGCGCGAGCTGATGTCGCGCTTCGATGTGCGCGCCGCCGGCCCCGGAATTGCATTCTCCGCGCTTTCCGGTGGCAACCAGCAAAAGGCCGTGCTGGCGCGGGAGATCACGCTTCCCAAACTTACCTGCCTCCTTGCTGCACAGCCGACGCGCGGGCTCGATGTCGGTGCGGTCGCGGCGGTGTACGGCCATATTCGCGCTGCGTCTCAGCGTGGCTCTGCGGTGTTGCTGATTTCGTCGGAACTCGACGAATTGATCGCGGTGGCCGATCGCATAGTGGTTCTTTACCGCGGGCGCATCATGGGCAATTGCGCGGCCGATCCGAGCGAACGCGAGCGCATCGGCGCCTTGATGGCCGGGCAAGCGCAATGACCGACGCAATGTTGAGCAGCGAAAAGAGAAACCGCGCATGGCTGCGGCCGTCGGTGATGATTTCCATTTCCGCGGTCGTGGTCGCCGGCCTGCTCGGGCTCTTTCTGATTTTTGCTATCGGGGTTTCGGTTAGCGACGCGCTTTCGGCCTTTATCGAGGGAACGCTGGGCTCGCCCTATGCGATTGCGGCCTCGATCAACCGCAGCATCGCTTTTGCCTTGGTCGGTATCGGCTTTGTCATCGCCAACCGCGCCAATCTGGTCAATGTCGGCGGCGAGGGGCAGATCGCCGTTGGCGGAATTGCCGCAACCGCAGTTGCGCTTTATGGCGGCGTTGCCGATCTGCCGGCGGGTCTGCCGTTTATGATCCCGCTTCTCGCGGCACTAATCGCCGGGATGATCTGGGCTTCGATCGCCGGAATCCTGAAGATCAAGGTCGGCACCAATGAGGTCATCAGCACGTTGTTGTTGTCGTTTATCGCCGTCTGGCTGCTGTATTGGTGCGTGCAATCGCCGGCAATCTTGCGCAAACCGATGACCAGTTCCGCGACGCTGCCGGAATCGCTGGAAATCCCCGATTCCACCAAGCTGCCGCTGCTCACCGGAGATTACTCGTTTCCGGTGAATGTCGGCTTGCCGGCGACGGTCATTATCGCGATCGTCGGCGGCTTGCTTCTGACTAAGAGTCTATTCGGCGTGCAACTGCGCGCAGTCGGCTTCAATCCGGTTGCGGCGAGCCGCGCGGGGATTTCCTATTCTCGAATGGTGTTGCTCGCGCTTGCCGTCGCTGGAGCGCTCGGCGGACTTGCCGGTGGTTTCATGCTGCTCGGCGACCAGTATGTGCTCAAGGATGGATTTTCGTCCGGATACGGCTTCGACGGGCTGGTCGCTGGATTGCTGGCGCGCGGTTCCGTGGTTGGCGTGATCGCCGCCGCGCTGCTGTTCGGCTTTCTCCGCTCCGGCGGCATCAACATGGAGATGGTCGCCGGCGTCCCGACTGCCTTGGTGATGGTAATCCAGGGCCTGATTGTCGTGACCCTTGCCGGCGCGGCTTTTTTCATCGGGCGGCGGCCGTGACCTGGGAATTGTTCGCGGTTTTCATCGGATCATCCGTGCGGCTTGCGGTTCCCCTTCTTCTTGCCGGCACGGGTGAACTCGTCAGTGAGCGCGCCGGCGTGCTCAATATGAGCATCGAGGGCATGATGTTGACCGGCGCCTTTGGCGCGGCGGTTGGCGCATGGGCGACTGGAAATCCGGCGGTTGGTCTACTGATCGGCATCGTCGCCGTCGTGCCGATTGCCCTGTTGCAGGCCTTGCTGAGCAATACGCTCCGGGCCAATCAAATCGTCACTGGCATTGGCATCAACATTTTGGTGCTTGGCGCGACTACGCTCGGCTACCGGGAGATCTTCGGCGCTCGCTCGCGTGAACAGATTCCTGGATTGGCGAAATGGAGTCCGCCGCTACTCGGCGATATTCCGGTTTTCGGCGAGGCCGTATTCCAGCAGGTGTGGCTCCTTTATCTCGGCATCGTCATTATTGTTTTGACCGCTCTGGTGTTGCGCTATACAGCGCTCGGAATTGCCATTCATGCCGCCGGCGCAGAGCCCCGTGCGGCCGACAAATCGGGCGTCTCGGTCACTCGGATCCGCTATATGGGCGTGATGTTTGCCGGTTTCATGTCGGCATTGGCGGGCGCGTTCCTGTCGATCGGCGATATCCACACCTTCACCGAGGGCATGACCCGCGGCGCGGGTTATCTTGCGATCGCCGCCGTGATCTTCGGCAAATGGACTCTGACCGGGACCGTGCTCGCCTGTCTTCTATTCGGCGCCGCAACCGCTTTGCAATTCCAATTGCCAACGCTCGGCGTAAATGTTCCAAACGCCTTCTTGATCATGCTGCCTTATTTGTTGGCGCTCCTCGCGGTCGGCGGACTAGCCGGACGGCAAACCGCACCACGTGCTCTGGGCGAGGCTTATATTCGTCGCTAGTGCCCCAGAGCCTGCGCTCCGAAAACAGGGTGGACGCGACCGGACGGGCGTATCACCCATTCGCTTGATCGCCCGACGCCACCTCTTCGGTGACCACCTTGAAGCCGGCGAGCGTGCACGGGCCGAACGAGGTCATGATGGCGACATCGGTGGCATCGCGCCCGCGCGCCATCAGGATGCGGCCGATGCGTGGCACGTTGTGCCGCGCATCAAACGTGTACCAGTTGTCGCCGAGATAGGCCTCGAACCAGGCGCTAAAATCCATCGGCATATCCACCGGCGGTACGCCGATGTCACCGAGATAGCCGGTGCAGTACCGCGCCGGAACGTTCATGCAGCGGCACAGTGTGACGGCGAGGTGGGCAAAGTCGCGGCATACGCCACGCCCCTCCGCGTGGGCATCCCACGCGGTCTTGGCCGGGCTCGCATGTTGGTAGCTGAATGAAATGCGATCGTGGACGTAGTCGCAAATCGCCTGAACCAGCGGCCAGCCCTTGGGGACGTTGCCGAACAGGCCCCAGGCGATGTCCATCAGGCGATCGGTCTCGCAATAGCGGCTGGCCAGCAGATAGACGAGGGTATCGGCCGGCAGGGTCTCGAGCGAGCGCTGCGGCGCTTGCGGGGCCGTCTCATCCGGTTTGCCGCTGTCTCGGATCAGCATATCGGACGAGATGGTCAGGCGGCCGGCCGGTGCGCGGATGACATGGCAGATGTTGCCAAGCCCGTCGCGATATTCGGTGGCGTCGACCGGCGGATCAAGCCGCATGCGATCGGGGGTCAGCAGATCGACGGCGCGGGAAGGATGGACGCTCAACGCCAGGATCATCGGCGTCGGTTGCGGGCAATCGCAGCAAATCTCGTAGCCCGCACGGATCTTCATCGAAAGCCTTTTGGCCGTACGCTGCGCGCCTTCGCGGTTCCTGGACTAATCACAGGTGGCCAGACAAGTTCCGGTGCGTTGGGTGGCGGCTGGAGCGGGATGACTTCGGTTAGAATCATGCGGCCGCCGCGCGCACCTTGACCGCAACCTTCATGGCGAGATGGTCCGACGCGTTGCCGAACCATGTGCCCTGCAACGGAATCGCCTCGCGCGGTCGGCGCACGAGGGCGACGCGCACCAGATTCTCGTTGCCGGCCACACCGCGCGACGGATCGAAATCGACCCAGCCCGGACCGGGCACGTAGGCTTGGACCCACGCATGGGTGTTACCTCCGGTGAGACGGTCGTCGTCGTCATCGGGGAGGTTGAGATAGCCGGACACGAACCGTGCCGCGATGCCTAGCGAGCGCAGCGCCGCGATCATCAGCACCGCAAGGTCGCGACAGCTTCCGCTCCCGAGCGCCAGGGTGCGCATCGGACCTTGCGTTCCATGCTGGTGCCGCGCCACGTGCCGGAAGGTGCGGTGGATGGTCCGCGTCATGTCGAGAAGAAGCGCGCGGGTGTCGGCCGATCCGTCGCCGCGGAGGAACCCGGCGGCCCACCGGGCGAGCCTGGGGTCGCGGCACATGGGGGCGATGAAGGGCGCGAGGCCAGACCGATCTTGCGCGTCGTAGGCAAACGGATAGATGCGGGCGAACTCCACGATATCGTCGGTGCGAAACCCACCCGGCGCCTGCTCGAGGCGGATGGTGCTGGCGAAGCGAAGTTCCGCGGCATGATCGGCGAAACGGGCGATCGCGACATGGTTGCCGAAACGATCCCGCGTCCAGGCCAGCCGGATCGGCTCGGGCGTGATCTCGATCGCCGTTTCGAGCACCTTCTGATGGTCGTCGTCGCGCGGACGCAGCATCATCCGGTGCTCGCCGAACGCGACCGGCCGGCGATAGTGATAGGTCGTGACGTGCCGTATGGTCAGAGTCGGCATGATGCCTCCGCGCTTTGTGAAAACCATGCATGATTCGCGCCAATTCGACACCGACGCTGTCGGACGGTCGCGCCCCGAGCCCCCGCCGCCTTAGGTCTAATACTTGCAGGCATGAAAGTGCCCGATCAGGATCGGAAAAACGAAGCAAGCTGGCAAATAAGGAGATGGCGATGGATCGACGTACCCTTGTGGCAGGCCTCGTCATGGGCGGCTGCGGAGCGCGGACGACCAAGGCGGCCGAACCGCAGTCCGTCAGCCCCGTGATCGCCGCCTTTGCGCAAGCCTTGAGTGCACACGACATCGGCGCGTTCGCCGCGCTGTTCGCCGACGATTACATCAATCACCAGACGAGCGCTGCGGTGCCGCCAAGCGCTGCGGGCCTCAGTGCCAAACAAGCGAGCGTTGCCTTCTTTGCGGCGCGATTGAAGGGCCTGCCCGACCTTTCCGTCGCGATCGAGGCGTCGCTCGCGAACGGCGACATGGCCGCGGCGAGCTTCGTCTACACCGGAACTCATCAAGGCGTTTATTTCGGAGTGGCGCCGACCGGCAAATCCCTGCGCTTCACGTCCTGCGACATCTTCCGCGTGCGCAACGGCAAAATCGCCGAGCATTGGGGTATGGGCGACATCGCCGGCATCCTTGCGCAGCTCAAAGCATGACGCACGGCCGAGCAGTGCCAACAGGAAGCATTCCTGACCAAGCTCGGTTAAGACGACTTCCGGCTCAGGCCTGGAACCGAACTCGGGGCTTGCCCGAGTTCGGTCGCCGAGAAAGGTAGCGGAATGCGCGGCCGCCCATTGCCTGGAGCGACAAAGTCACTCAGCGATCGTCACCCCGGGGCATAGGCGGCCTTCGGCCGCCGTTCTTAGCGTGGAAGAACGCCGACGCACAGCGTCGGCTATGCGAAGCGAGGGAGCCCGGGGTCCATGAACACAGGCGGATCGAGTCCCGCACGGTCCGGTGTTCCTGGATTCCGGGCTCGCGCCTTCGGCGCGCCCCGGAATGACAAGCGAAGTGACTATTCGGATTTCCTTTCACTCAGTGATCGCCGTGGCCTTCGCCCCCGTGGTCATCGTCGTCCCGGTCGAAGTGGAACATGTCGAACAGGTCGCCGATCGCCGGCATGTTGCGCGGGACGTAGTCGTCGGCATCGCCGTCGTGGCCCTGCACCGGGTTGGGCAGGTTGTCGCGGCTGCGCGCCGTCAGCTTGGTGTTGAGCTTCCAGTTCCGCTCGACGAACTTCACGAACGAGGAGTGCTCGTTGTAGGCGTGGCTGACGTGGCCGCCGCGCGAGAACGGCGACACCGCGATCATCGGAATGCGCGGGCCGGTGCCGAAGAAGTCGACCCATTGGATGAAGCCGGAGTCGTAGTAGCCGCCGCCTTCATCGACGGTGACGAAGATCGCGGTTTCCTTCCACACTTCCTTGTTGGCCTGCACCATCGTGATGATGTTGCCGGCGAACGCCTCGAACAGGTCGAACTTCGAAGACGCCGGATGGCCGTCCATGGTGCCGTCCGGCTTGACGTAGGACACCGCCGGCAGCGTGCCGTTCTGGATGTCGGTGAAGAGATCCGTCACGTCGCGCATGTGGTCGGTCCGCATCGACGGATACGCGAGCTGGTACTCGAACGGATTGCAGATGTTGCAGTAGCTGCCGTTGAACGGATTCTTAGTGTCGCCGGAGGCGTTGTAGCCGCCGCCGTAGTATTTCCACGGGATGCCCTTGGCGGTGAGCACGTCGCCGATGCTGCGCTGGGTCTGCGCCGGAATCACAAGCCCGGACTGTGGCGTGCCTTGCGGCGTCCAGGTCGGGTTGACGTTGACGGCGTTGTAGAAGCCGCCGGATGCGCATTTCGGGTCGACCGCGTAAGGCAGCTTCGCCAGATAGTCGAGAATGGGCTTCATCCCAGGGGCAGTCGGATCGGAGCAATTGAAGAACTGCCTGCGTAACGTGTAGAGATTGAAGTTGCCGCCGCTGTAGGCGCTGATTTGCGGGTTCGGGTTGTAGATGGTGCTCGCCGGCGGAGCGACGAGATTGCCGGCGGCAGTGCCGTCGGTGAAGACCACCTGGTCGGCGAAACCGAGCGGCACGCTGTCCGGTCCGGTGCCGCCCATGACCGGCTGATGGTAGTTGTCGCTGATCGTGAACTGGTCGGCGAGCGACTTGAACAGCGGCACGTCGCCCTTCTGCATGTTGAAGAACGCCATGGTCTGACCGGTGTCATGCGGGGTCGCGCCGGGCGCGGTTGAGTAGGTCGTGGTGATTCCCGACTGCAGATCGTGCAGGCAGCCGGTCGGGTTGCTCTTGGAGACGTGCTCGGCGTCGATCGCGCAATCGACCTGCTGCACCATCTGGAAATACTGATGGATGGTGTCGCCGGTGTAGGCGTCGTACGGCATGGTCGGCCCGGTCATCTGGAACGGTCCGGGTGGCAGGCTGAGGTCGTTGGTGATGCGGGTATCGGGGCCGAGCGTATAGGGCAGGCCGGTGCCGCCGGTCGTGTAAAGCACCTGATCGGCGGCCGGCAGACCGGGATCGCCCCCCGGGATGGTAACGATCGCGGCGAAGGGCGGCTTCTGCACCCCGGCGACGTCGGGAGCGGGCAGGAAGCCGTAGAGCATCTTGCTCGATGCGCCGGCGCTCATGAAGAAATTGCCCGGGCCGTTGGGTGGCGCGGTTATCTGGAACTGATGCGCGCGGGCGAAGTTCGGCCCGGGCGAGCCGTCGGCCTTGACGATGCCCTCGGAGAGCAGGTTGCGCACCCGTTCATCGTCACGCTTGGGAACATAGGTCGCGAACAGATGATCGAAGCTGCGGTTCTCGCCGACGATGATGATGACGTGCTTGATCGGGCTGGCAGTCGGAATCTGGTCGACCGACTTGTCCGGATCAGCGGCGTTGCTCGAGCCAACGCAAACGAAGGCGGATGACGCGAGCAGCGCGAGGCAGGTCGCGGTCCGGCGCGGCCATCTTGCGATGGTAGCCATGGGGGCCCTCCTGAGTTGAGAAAAAGTGGAGACGCGAGGGCCGCACCCTTAACGCCGCTGCATGACAACGGCGTGCCGGGATGATTTCGGTTTTGCGACGGTTGGGTAACTGTGGAAAACTCGGGAGCCGACAGGGGATACAGCCGTTGCCGTGAGGAGCGGCTTATCGCCATCAGTTTCGGCGATGTGACGAACCTCACAGAAATGCGCAGCCGATCGGGTCTAACTTCGGCGTTGTTATCTGAACGTCCGGATTACCCGCGATAGCGGACATCGAGCGCACATCGGGCAAGGTCCGAGTCGTGCCAGAAGCGGACACTCATTGTTGTTCAACGCTTTGCCGGAGTGCTTGCACAGCCTGATTTCGCTTTCGGAGAGATACGTCATTTAGTTCTGCGGCTGGCTGTGCCGAGATTGTGCTTGGGACACTATGTTGTTTCTCGGGTCAGGCACTTGCATCACGAATCCCTTCTCCAAGGCATTCAATTCGATGCAGCGATGAAATGGGTCACTTTTGGTTCGCCTTCGATCTGATATCGACCAATCATCTCTTGCAGAACGCGATCAGCATTGGTGACGCGTTCATGTTGATGCAAGTGTTCCAACCAGGATTCGACAAGAAAAGTCTCTACGAATCGCCCTTGCTCGGCGGAATCCTCGAAAACACACCATGCATAGGCGCCGTCACGCCGACGCTCATCTTCCAGCTTCCGCATCGCGGAAAGAAAATCGCGTCGATCTGTGCTCTTAATTCGATATTCGACCATAACCATCACTGGCCCTTGATCCTGTTCGATATCATGCGCAACGACTGGCGCAGGCCAATGCATCGATGGGCTCAAATCGACGCCTGCGCGGGTCTGTAGTTTCCAGTGCCAAGTCAGAGGAATGGCGATAAGGATGCAGGCTGCCGCGGCGAACTGCGTGATCGGTAATCCCACAATTGATGCGACCTGCCCCCAAATGAGGCTGCCGAAGGTCATAGTGCCGAAGAATACGGTGACATACGTCGCGAGACCGCGCGCGCGCACCCATTCCGGCAGCGCGACCTGGGCCGAGACATTGATGCTCGATAGAACGGTGATCCAAGACACGCCGCCAATGACGCTTGCGACGAGAGCGATCGTCGGATGGCGTGCCAAGCCGAATAATACCAGCGTCACCGCGGTCCCTAGCGTCCCGGCCGCAACTAAGCGGTTGGCGCCAAACTTGGCGGTCAACCGAGATAAGGCAATCGCGCCGGCAACGGCGCCAGCTCCGATCGCACCGAGAAGAACTCCATAGAGCTCAGGTCCCCCGGCGATCTGCTCGCGCGCAACAAGCGGCAAGAGTGCCCAATAGGCGCTGGCGAACGTAAAGAACGCGGCAGCTCTTATGAGCGTTGACCGCAACGGCGGGTTATTTCTTGCGTGCCGGAACGCATTGCGGATCGCACTCCCGAACCGTTCTGCCGGCAATCGCCTGCTGCTTCGTGACGGCGAACGCCACCAAAGAAGCGCGCCAATCACGCCCAGGTTGGAAAAGGCATCAAGCCAGAACGGTACAGCGATCGTAAGCGCTGCTGTGATGACGCCACCGACGGCCGGTCCGACCGCGCGGCTGATGTTCACCCCTACGCTGTTGGCCGCTACGGCGGGGCGGAGGTTCTCCTTCGGCACGAGCTGCGGCACGATCGATTGCCACGCCGGCGCAATGAGCGCCGTGCATGTGCCGGTGAGAAACGTGAATACAAGCAATGTGAGCGGCGTGGCCTGACCGGACGAGACAAGAAGCGCAAATCCAGTCGCGACGATTGTCGTCGCAATCTCAACGCCGAGAAGAAAGTGCCGCCGGTCTATAATGTCCGCCAGAGTGCCCGCGGGCAGCGCAAACAGAAACATTGGCAGGCTGGTCGCAACTTGAACGAGGGACACCATTAACGGGTCGCGGTTGAGGCTCGTCATCAGCCAACCTGATGCCGCGCTCGACATCCACGCACCGATATTCGAAACCACGGTCGCCACCCACAAGACGGCGAAGGCGCGCTGGCGGAATGGACTCCATATCGAGCTCGTCGCTGGCGAACCGGCGGGGGGCGAGGATCGATCGGCTCGATTATCTGCATTCGCAGGCATTCTTCAGTCCTAATCCCGCCGTCGCAATAGTCAGGCTGGCCTCATGGGCCGGGTTCGTCATAACGCGGCCGCGGCGGCGGAAGCAGATAAAGCAGCGTCAAGCCGACCGCAAGCACAAGGCCGGCCCAGACGTTCACCGCGACCGTGAGGAGGAAGGCCATCAGGTACAGCGCAACCGAGCCGCCATATTGAACGGTCAAGCGCCGCACAAATTTCGGATTAAGTTTGGGATCGACGATCCGACGGCCCCACACGGCGTAAATCCAGGTCGCAAACCACGTGGCAGCGGGAAACAGCAAGGCGAGAGTGTAAAGGGCAATGCCGGTTGCTCGGTCTGGCTCGCTTTCGATATAATCGGCGAGCACCCGAGTAGGAAATGGTAGCACCGAAATGGACAATAAAAACAGCAGATGGAGCAGATTAAAAAGGTGATCTGTGTTCCGGTAGAGTTTGAAGACATAATGATGCTGCGACCAGTAAATCCCGATCATGACGAAGCTGAAAACCAGAGCGAAGTAGGATGGCCACAGCGCTAAGAGCGAGCGCAACAGATGGCCTTTCCCCTCGGATTGCGGCAGCCGAACATCCAAAATCAGCAGCGTGATCGCAATGGCGAAGATGCCATCGCTGAAGGCCTCCAGTCGGCCCGTTTCTCGCTCCGTGCCTTCAGCGAGCGCGCGCCTATTGCGCGGCCCACGGTTCGGTCCGGCATTTTTGCGCCCAATCGCCAACCTCGGAAATACCTTGCCCTAAGATTGATGGAGAATTCCGGTTGACTGCCCGACCTCGATCAGGTGGCCATCCGGGTCTTTCATATAGCAGCGGATCTCCGTTCCGTGGTCCTTTGGCTCGGTCAGAAATTCCGCCCCGCGTGCGCGCCACTCTCTGTAAATTGTCGCAACATCGGCCACGCGAATATTCAAAGAACTGGTGAGAACGTGCGCGCTTTGGGGAGGCGCGGCGATAACGTCCGGCTTGTCGTCAGTCGGACCACCGCCCGAATTGAGAATTAGCCAACTGTTGTTCAGGCGCAAAGCGACCGGGTTGCGTTCTCGAATTATCTCAGCACCCAGCACGTTATGATAGAACTCACGTGAGCGATCTTGGTCCGTCACAATGAGGAGATGCGTGACCAAGAGTCCCTCATTCGGCGCCGGAAAACCTTTCGCGTCCGGACGATCGCTATTCTGCGAAGTGGGCATAGTGCTGTCCCAGTTGGATCGATGGCGAACCCCCGCCTTAAGTGGCGAACTACGTCTAGTTACGCTGCAGTTCGCAATAAAGCTGCGTTTTGCTGATCAGCTTGGCTCCCGCCTGTTCAATTCGGCGCAGCGCGGTTTCATGAGCCGAAATGGAAGTTCCTCCGACCCCAACGACGGCATAGACCTCATAACCTTGCTTCAACGCGTCGAGTGTCGGAAAGGTAAGGCACGCCTCGGTCCACAGCGCTGTCATGATCAGCTTCTTGCGGCCGGTGGCCGCCTCCGCCTGCTTGAACTCGGCATCTTCCCAAGAAGTGCGGTCATAAGTCGGATACTCACCCCGTCCATAATCGGTTGATTGGGCGGTTTGTTCCTTCCGGTTCCCATATTTCACTGTCATGGATGCCAAAGGGCTTTTCCTGGTTTCCGCTCGGCTTTTCAATTCGCAGGCTTGGTCCCGTAGCTCAGCCGGATAGAGCAGCGGTTTCCTAAACCGAAGGTCACAGGTTCGAGTCCTGTCGGGACCGCCAGCACTTTCAAAGGGTTATCAGATAAAGAACGAAGGAGCAACGCAGATTTTGCACCAATTTTGCGGGGATGAAATGGTGCAAATTGAGGATGGGGAATACTTGCTGTATTCCTCCGCGAGACACGAGAGTTGCGCGCGCCGTAACGATATCATTCGTAATGATGGGGTCGGGGGTTCGAATCCCTCTTGCGGCACCGGTACTTAGCTAAATTCCGTGGCGGTGTTAGTCATTCCTAGGCACCGGCGCGATGAAGCCACTGAAGAAATCGCTTGGATTAATTGAGAGTCATCGTACCGGCCGGGAAACGCCTTCGGTTGCTTTGTTGTCTGCTTTACACCCAAATGCCGACATTGGAGCGGACATCGGGAACGGCAGCGACGTGCCAGCAGCCGACTTCGAACCGAAAACCGGTACTCATTTTCGGCATCATGCGCTAGGCCGCGATCTTGCCCCGAGCTCCATCGGGGCCATGCTGCAAGCCGCCGAACTTCTCAATAAGATGCTTTGCCGTGGGGTCGGCATCGTCCAGCTCGATTTCCAGGCACTGTAAGGTTCGCTTCTTCGCCTCGGAAATCGCTGCGGTGATGAGGCCTGATGCCAAGCCCTGATTGCGCCACTCGTTTTCGACGGCGAAAACGATTTCGGCGCTGCCGTTTCCTGACGGCCAGATTTCCAGCCCGCCTCGTACGACCCCATCGACTTTAACGACGATGACTGACGCATCCGCGGCGACACGCAGACAATGGGCTTGGATGCCGTTGTCGTCGGCCGCCCAACCGAAGCGCGCATGGCGGCTGGTGCGATCGAGCCGCAACAGATGTTCGCGAAAGGCCCATATTTCCGTGGAAGGCAAAACGCCAACTTGCACGTTTGGGAAGCTCATCGTGACGGGCTCTGCAATTGCCGCTGCGCCCTTGAGCTTACGCAAGGGCAGTTAAGCTTCGATTAATTCCGGGCAATGCTAGATTTTATAAGCCATCCGGAAACCGCCCCAGTGCCTGCCGAGAACGCGGATAGGCACATCGACCTCCTTCATGATTATTATGATACCGCCGCCCATATCGCGTGGATAACTCTGAAGCAGATAGGGCCGGACACTCCGCGCCGCGCTAAGACCGGCCCGATCGTCAAAAATCCGCTTGTTGCGGCTGTTGACGATATTCCATGCGGGATCGTTTGTCCGCTGCGGGTGAGAGTATTTCCGATTATGCACCGGAATATAGCCGTTACGATCAATCGCGAGGGCGAAGACCATTTGCGGGTCTGATGCAAGGAGGCGCTCTTGGATTTCCGGCAGGACTTGTTCAAGTACGTCCAGACTTTGAGTTCGGAATTGCTGCGGGTTTGTGCCTGGTATGGGAACGTAGTCGTTATCGAAAAGTGCGTCCGATGTCAGGCGATTGCTGAGGATCAGCGCTTCCATGCACTTGGATACCTCGTCGCCCGCCTTCTTAGCGCGCTCGATATATCTCGCGTTCTCATTCTGAATCGTCGCGATTTTTTGCTCTAGCTTTCTGCGCGTTTCTGCGGCCAGGTTGAAAAATTGGAGATGCAGTCCGAGTTCTGACCGGTTGACGATTTTCGCGGAGAGACTCCCGATTTCGGCTATCTGCAACGAAACCATATTTCCGATCTTGAGAGACGGATTGTCGTCCTCAAAGTGAATCAATGCTCCGCCAAGCCCGACGTCGATTGTCTTGGTCGGGGCGGCATGACTCCATGTAACCTGCAATTCGCAAGGCAGCCGGTCGAACTCACGGCGGTCGCCGACTTCCGTTTGGCGAATGAAAATCGACAGATTGCGCTGCAATTTCGTCGCGAGCTCGGTAGCGGTTCGTCCAACCAGCTCGATCTCCGCGCTTTCACAGCCGACGAATTCCGCCGCCTTTTTTATTTCTGTGACGCTGGTGGAAACACGCTCGATAAACTGGGACGTCGTTGTGGCATTTTCGGATAAGTCTTCGGCGGTTGCGACCTGCTCCGTGACTGCAGTCGCAATGGCGGCGTACATCGGCTGGGCTTCCGCGATGATGGTAGAAATTCGCGCCAGTGCTTCGCTTGAACTCAGCGCGTTTTTTTGTAATTGGGCGATACGGCTTCCGATCTCGTGGGCCGCTTTCTGACTCTCGACCGACAGGGCCTTGACCTCGCTAGCAACTACGGCAAACCCGCGGCCCGCATCACCTGCACGAGCTGCCTCGATTGTCGCATTGAGTGCGAGCAACTGCGTTTGCTTGGCGATGTTTACAATAAGCCCGATACTGCTTCCTATTTCCGAGGAAGCGGCGTCAAATTCGGTAATAGTCCCGCGCGCGACCGTAGCAGCATCGCTCGCTGCGGTCGCCAATTGTGCAGCCGATCGAACTTGACTGCCGATTTCATTGGAGGAGCGGACAAACTCGACCGTTGCGCCGGCCAGTTGCCGCGCATTTTCATCTGCCTGACCGATCAGTGTGAATACGTCATCGGTCTGCTTGCTCACGGCGCTCAGCGATTCGGCGGAACGACCGATATGGACATTGACGAGTTGCGTCGCATCGCTGACCTTGGTGATCAGCCTTGATAAGTCGGTTTCGAGAAGGTCGATAGATTCGCGAACGGTGCTCACCGACGCGGAGTCAAGATAATCGTTTGGCGAGTCCGTGCCCACGACGAATCAGTTCCTGGCGGCACCCCACAAGCTAATTCGGGCCTCGTTCGGGCGCAATGACAAATCGCCGGTTCGGATCGCAGATCGTCTCGTTTTCGGTGGCATCGCCCTTCTGCCGCTTGACATAGGCCCTCACGCAGCTAGTAGAAATCGGGCGCACCGTATGCCCGAGCCTTTTCGGCTCGCGCGACTAATGATGCGACGTGCGCGGATCTCTAGGCCGACCAGGGACGGTGGCAGCTTCTGGAAGACCGCGCCGGCCGGCAATGTCCGGGTTGCCCTCGATAACGGACGCACACCCAGACATGCCGCCAGGTCAGGGTAGCGGCAAAACCCGACAGTGGTCGCTTTTGCAAGAAATCTCTTGGGTGGCATTCGCCAACGGATCGGTTGTTTGGCGTGCAGGTGAAGCTACTCGCAATGGTAATCGGACCACTCACATAGGTTAGCGTGTCCGGGTACTTGCAGATCGGCCGACTATACGTCCCTGTATCGTTCGGGCCGTTCCAAGCAATGATTCGGTAAAGCGGATCGCCGGGCGGCTGGCTCTTCTCTACCCAATTCATCAGGGCCTTGAACAGATCGGTGGAATTGATCCACTTCAATCCAGCAGTGGCGCAAGACCCACTTGGAAGGGATGGGATGATCGGCAGTCTGCGGAAGATCGCGCAGGGGCGGAGCTCAAATGCTATTGTATGCTCGTGATCGTTGAAGCTCGCTCGTGGTAGCTTGGCGGATTGCTCCCTTCTTATGCAGACTTCGTTACTCACCACGGGCGCGCTGATTACGAACGCCAATAACGGTGATATCATCGCTCCCCGTGGAGCGGCCGCCGTTGTGAACTTGACGGTCAGGCTCTGCTTCACACGCGGTCGCAGAAATTAGTAGAGAGGAGAGAAATATATGTTCACCACTCGCCGCCAATTCTTGGCCACCGCCGGTTCGTTTGCCCTCACTGCGGTGACACCTGAGCTGTCCGCCGCTGCCATCGGTCCAAACGACAAGTTCGACCTGGTGATCAAAGGGGGTGACGTCCTCGACCCGAGCCAGGGATTGCGGGGGCGGCGCGATATCGGCATCCGCTTCGGCTTGATCGAGGCGGTCGAGCCGGACATTCCGCCCACGCGTGCACGCCAGGTGCTCGATGCCGGGGATAAGCTCGTCACGCCGGGGCTCGTCGACCTCCACACCCATGTCTATCCTTATGGCTCGGCGATCGGCATTCCCGCCGATGAGCTTGTCCCTCATCAAGGAACAACGACGTGCGTGTCCGCGGGCGACGCCGGCGCCAACAATTTCGCCGGCTTTCGCCGTCTCGTGGCGGCGCAAACACGAACCCGGCTCTACGCCTTCGTGCACATCGCCAACATCGGACTGGCGGGCTTCCCCGTGGCCGAGCTGTTCAATATCGATTTTGCCCAGCCCGACGCGGCGGCGAAGGCGATCGCCGAAAATTCCGACGTTGTACTGGGCGCCAAGGTGCGGATGTCGGAGAACGTCATCGCCAAGCACGGCATCGAACCGCTCAAGCGAGCGATCAGCGCCTGCGAGCAATCAGGCACCGCCGCCAAGGTCATGTGTCACATCGGTGGGGTGGAGACGCGGCAACTCATGTCGCAGATCCTCGACACGCTGCGCCCCGGCGATATCCTCACTCACTGCTATTCCGGCTTCCCCAACATGGCGGGCGAGTTCACCAACATCGTGCAGGACGGCCGGGTAATACCCGCGGCCATGAGCGCCAAGCAGCGCGGCGTTATCTTCGACATAGGGCACGGCGGCGGAAGCTTTGACTACAATGTGGCAGAGGCAGCGATCGAGCAGGGCTGCTTGCCCGATACGATCTCGTCCGACATTCACGTGTACTCCGGGAACACGCCCGGCATGCCCTACCTTACTTGGGTGATGAGCAAATTCCTGGCGCTGGGCTTCCCGCTGGAGCAGGTTGTGGCGATGGCGACCGTTAAACCCTCGACCGTGATCAACCGCCTTCCCAAGCTCGGCACCCTACAGGTCGGGGCTCCCGGCGACGTCTCGATCCTGGAGCTGGTGGAAGGCCCGGTGTCGTTCGTCGACACGCGCAACAACAGGCGCGAGGGGAAACTCCATCTCAAGCCGGTGCAGACCGTTGCGGCCGGCGTGCCGTTCGGTCGCCCGTACCCAGCCCCGTTTGCCGTGCGGTGAGGCCGAAGGTCACTGCACGGCAGCAATCCGGGAAGCGGCCGGCCAGGCGGCACTACGTGATATGGCAGAACGTGCCTTAATATCTTACAGGTGGCGCGGAAACTTCCCGTCTACCCCTCCGACAGCCACCCGCGCAGCGAGGCGTAGCGCACAATGTCCGCCCGTCCCTTGGCGTCAATTTTCGCGGCGCCGCGTGCGCGATAAGTATCGACCGACTTGATGCTCACGTCGAGCCTCAACGCAATCTCTTTGTTGGTGAGCCCACGCGCGACGAGTTTGAGTACCTCGGTTTCGCGTTGCGTCAACGCGTTGGCGCCGCTCGCGGCGGCTCTGCGGCGCGAAGTGGAAAATAGATCGCCGACGACGGTCGGGTCGACATAGAGCCCGCCGACCAGCACGCCGCGAATAGCGTCGAGCAGGCAGGACGTGGCGGATTGCTTGAGCACATAGCCGCGCATCCCGGCTTCCAACGCCTGATCGAGATAGCTTCGGTCCGCGTGCGCGGTCAGCGCGATCAGCTTGACCGATGGGCAATCTTTCGCCAGCTGCCGGGCCAGCGCAAAGCCGTTCATCTGCGGCATAAAAATGTCGAGGATCGCCACGTCAGGCTTGAGCGCTATAATGAGATCGAGCGCCTCGGCACCGGACTTGGCTTCCGCTGCGAGCTCCAGATCGCGATCGGATTCGACCAGCATGCGTACGCCGGCTAATACGATCGGATGATCGTCCGCCACAAGGATGCGCGGCTTTTTCATGACGGCAGGCCAGTCCCCAACGTCGACCTCTCAGCGTCGGCCATGCCGCCTTAATGCAGATACTGTGGGTAAGTTGCGCGGTTTTGTTGCAGACGAGGCATGCAAAAACGCGAACAACGGTGAAGGTCCTTATTAGCCAGCGATTAAATCATCTTTCTGTCAGGAAATAAATTTCGAGTATTCGATAGAAAGGAGATCAGTTTGCTGTGCAGGTCAAGCTGAGTGACATTTTGTTCTGCGGCTGTCTACCGCGGCCAAACAAAACGCAACTGGCGATGTGTGCGCCAGTATCGCGCAAACAGTAAGCGAATCTTAACCAATTCACGGAAGCGGGTATCACGAGCTGACGATATTTCCAGATTGTCATCGCAATAACATATATCAAAACGTGCAGCAGGGCGTGCCTTGCATGATCCTCTGATCGCAGGTGAGAGGGACTTCACAGTTGCCGACCGCCGCAATGTCGAAATCGGTCTCGCATGAGCAAAGCTCAGCCAGGCGTGAGCACCGTGGTCCCCACGAGGTGGTTTCGGATTCAGGGTAGCCGTCGCCTTACTTGCTTCGCATTTCGATATACTCGAAACTTCCGTAAAATTACGATTTCTCAACTTATCTAGATTGCGCAAAACTTTCGTAGCGATTGATTAGAAATCTTCAACTACCCTCCCGTCTCCGTTCTTTCGGTGGCAGCGGGAATGTTTCGAGTTTCGGGTAGAAGCGAATCGATACCCCGCCCGCCCGCGTCATACCGCCTCACGCCACATCGATAAGAGCGGCCTTGCTCACTGTCTGCCCGCGCCCCGCGACGAGGTACAAAGCAGCAACAGCCGGCGGTTTCTAGTGCCGACACTTTTTGATAGAGTATGAACGCGCCCCGATCATGCTGAGAACGAAAGGCCCGAATGCGCCCCCCGAATGGAACATCTCCAATCGGGGTCGCGTTCGCCTCGGGTCGGGTACCGCTCGGAAGGGGCACTGTGAACAAGCGATTCGCTGAAATCCTTGAAGTATACCTGGCGCGCGGCATGAAGCCGCCACTAGGTCTGACGAAGCCGATCAATATCATGGTGGTCGACCAAACGGGCGACACCCGCCTCGTGACGATCGAGGCAGGCGGGTTGAGATACGACTGAATCAGGAACGAGGGGCGATCGTTGGCAAAAAGGGCAGACTTTCAGAATCGAGCTTTCGCGCGTGAAGCGCCCACGGGGCGTCAGGGACATCTGACTATCCATTTTCCCGGACGTTGGTGGTAACCGGCATTTATTCCGAGCGATTTTTGATGCGGCAGTGAAAATACGGCGGGTAGTGTCGCACCGCTAACCTGCTTATTCCGACTGAACGCCGATTTCGTGAATAAGATCGATTAGGGCGCGCAGTCCCGCGGGCACATTTCGGCGACTTGAATAATAGAGACACACGGCAGGAAGAGGCTGCGTCCTGTCCTCCAGCAGGCGCACAAGTCTGCCGTGTGCGAGATCCGAAGCGACGAGCGCTTCTCTTAGGTAGGCCAGACCTACACCGGCTCGCGCTGCATCCACAGCAAACGCGGAATCGTCGAGCGTCAGCGGCCCCTCGACATCGATAGCCGTTACCTTTCCGTGGTGCTCGAAGCTCCAGGGACTGATGGCTCCGCTTGGCAACCGAAGGCGGATGCAACGATGGACCAAAAGGTCCTGCGGGGTGCGCGGCTTCTGTCTCTTTTCCAAATAGGCCGGTGAGCCCACCACAGCCACCCGCAGCTCGTAACTTAGCGGTATAGGAATCATGTCCTGAGGTACTTCGTCAGCGCGCCTTACACCGGAATCGAATCCGTCAGCGACGATGTCGGTCGAATCTCCACTTGTGACAACGTCCACCTTCATTTCCGGGTGCCGGCGCAGAAATTGAAGAAGGATCGGCGCAATAATTTCCCTGGCGACATCTCCAAAAGTCTTGAGCCGCAAGGTCCCCGCCAACGTCGCCCGGCGATTACTTGTAATCTCAATCGCTCCGCGAATCTCGGCGACAGCTGAGTTAATGCTGGAAACGAAGACTTCGCCGGCTTCAGTCAAGGAAACGCTCCGCGTGGTGCGATTAAAGAGCCGAACCCCCAGGCGCTGCTCGAGCACCGCGACCGTATGGCTGAGTGCCGACCGCGATTGGCCAAGTTGGGAGGCAGCCAGACGAAAGTTGCGGCAGCGGGCTACAGTCACCACAGCCTCTAGGTCGGCTAGCCGTACGCCCGGATGAGCCTTGATCATTCCGTCAATCCTGGTCGAATATGCTTACGTCTATCCTGGACGAGAACCGATCGGCAACTCGTAGGAGCGCCGGCGGACAAGAGGCGATCAAGGCCGGGCCATTGGCGGGAATGACGCTACAGCACAATATCGTATTGATCGACGATAAGGTCAGCCCGACCGCGTTTCGGTTCGCGCGCAGATTCAACGCTGCTGTCCCATTTATCGACCGGCATCTCAAAGAAGGCCGAGCCGGAAAACTCGCGATCCGCAGCCCCTTTCAGGACGTCTCGTACGCGACGCTTGCTGAACGTGTCGCGCAATGTGGCAACGCGTTGCGCCGGTCCGGCGTATCGCCAAGGGCTCGGCTGCTTATGGTAGTCAAGGATTGCCCAGAGTTCTTTTACCTGTTTTGGGGATGCATCAAGGCCGGGATCGTCCCGGTCCCGCTGAGTACGGATCTGCGCGTAGACGACTATAAATATTTAATTGAGGATTCTCGCTGCGCTGCCGTGGTCTACTCTTCTGAATGTGCGAGAGAAGTCGAGGCGGCGTCCGCACAAGCCGTGCACCGACCTCGGCATATGCTAGTCGTAGAGCCTGATCATCATTCCAGCATGCTCACTCTTATGGCGAATGTTCCCGCAACGCTTGCTGCGGCACCTACAAGCGCAGACGACGATTGCTTTTGGCTCTACTCCTCAGGCTCGACTGACCGTCCGAAAGGCATAGTCCATCGCCATCGAGACATGGTCATAACAAGTCAGCTCTACGGGGTCGATGTGCTCGGTATCGCGTCCGATGACATCTGCTTCTCGGCAGCCAAGCTCTTTTTCGCATACGGGCTCGGGAATGCAATGACATTTCCACTTTGGGCCGGCGCGACCGCCGTGTTGTTGCCCGACCGGGCGACCGCGCAATCGACTTTTGCCATCATTGAGCGTTTCAAGCCCACGGTCTATTTCGGCCTGCCGACGCTCTACGCTGCGCAAATTCGCTCGCTTGAGAGTTCGGCGCCCGATTTTTCCTCCATTCGTTTGTGCGTCTCCGCCGGCGAAGCGTTGCCTCTCTCTATCTTCCAAAGATGGCATGAGCTCACGGGTAAGGTGATTCTTGAGGGAATTGGTTCGACCGAAGTGCTTCACATCTATATTACAAATCGGATGACCGACTTCAAACCAGGCACGAACGGGCGTGTTGTACCTGGATACTCTGCGAAAATCGTAAATGATAAGGGGCGGCCGGTCCGACGTGGGAAGAGCGGGCAGCTCCACGTTCAGGGTGAGTCCATAGCCAAGCGCTATTGGAACAATCCCAGGCGCACGCGAGAAATAATCAGGGAGGGATGGCTGACTACGGGCGACATCTTCTTTCAGGACGCGGATGGCTACTACGTCTATCAGGGCCGAACCGATGACATGCTCAAGGTCAGCGGCAGCTGGTGCTCACCGTTCGAGATAGAAGCTGTGCTCAATGAGCATCCCAGTGTACTCGAAGCCGCAGTGGTCGGCCGCGCAGACGCCGATGGATTGATCAAGCCCGAAGCCTGGATCGTGCCCAACCAGAAGCGCGTAGACCCCGCGAAAATCGAACGAGAAATAGTGCTATATTGCAAAACAAAGCTCGCCCCCCACGAATATCCGCGCTGGTTCCAGTTCGTGCCCGCGTTGCCGAAGACCGGAACGGGCAAGGTGCAGCGGTTTAAATTGCGGGCGAGCTGAAATCCGCGCAATGTCGCGGCGCGGAGCCCGTGCAAAATCCCCTGCCGACGGGTCATTGTCCCATTTCATTCACCAGTGCATACGATGCGGCCATGCTTATCGGGCAGGCAGCATTGCCCGCAAAGTAGGAAAGGGGGCGGTAATCCCACAAGTTCGAGCCGCTTCCGGCAAGGGTCCGGTGCCCCACCAGGCGCGCGGCAAATGAAGAATGATGAGCATCAGGACAGGGAGTAAGCTCATGAGAGATACGGTGAAGGCGTCGTTGTATTCTGCGCTGCTATTGACAGCCATCGTGACAATCCCGACGCAGGCGTCGGCCCTGCCGAACTGCGCGCAACTCGGGACCAACCCCGCCTACGGGTTGGCGGGGAATAATCAAATCAGCAGTCTGACCGCCACCTTCTATCCGGCAGGAGGGGACGTCGTCCTCAACCCGCCGTTCCCGCCCGCATCCAACCAGAAGGCCTACTGCCGGGTGGATTTCTTCCTAAGCACGATCTGCGGTCCGGCCGGAGGATATCGAGTCGGGCAGTGCCAGAAGATCGGCATCCGCGTCGGGCTGCCGGCAAGCTCCGCTGACGGAGGCGCGGGGGGCCTGCAAGGTGCCTGGAACGGGAAAAACCGGGATCTCGGCGGCGGCGGATACGTCGGTTCGGTCGGGCCGGTGTTTTCCTCGAGCGACCTCGGATACGTCGGTTCCTCCACCGACACCGGCCATCAGTCGACGATACCCTTCTTTCTTCCCGGCAACGGAGCGTTCGCACTCAATCCCGACGGCAGCCTCAACTGGGGACTAATTCGGGACTTCGCGCGGAACGGCATCCACCAGCAGCACCTCTGGGCAGTGAAAATCGCGCAGACTTATTATGGGCAAACACCGCGCCGGAAATACTGGATGGGCTGCTCGACCGGCGGCCGACAGGGCCATTATCAGGCACAGAACTTCCCGAACGATTTCGACGGCATTCTCGGCGGGGCGCCGGCGTTTAACTGGGATCGCTTCATCCCGGCGGAGCTTTGGCCTCAGGTGGTGATGAACAATGAACTGCACGCGACGATCGCGCCGACCAAACTCGATGCGGTCACCAAGGCGGCGATTGCGGCCTGCGACCCGCAGGACGGGATCACCGACGGTCTCATCCAGGACCCGCGCAAGTGCACTTACAACGCCGAGAACTTCATCTGCACCGGGCTGGGCGGCCATTCCACCGATCCGAACTGCCTGACGCCGTTTGAAGCCAAAGCCGTAAACAAGATCTGGAACGGCCCCGAGGATTCCTATGGCAATCAGGCTTGGTACGGCCTGGAGCGTGGGACGCCGTTATCCGGGTTTGGGCTGGTGGGGCCGACCCCGTTCCCGATCGCGACGGATCACTTCCAGTTCTGGATTCACCAGAATCCGGCGTTCGATTGGCACACGGTGACGGAATCCTCGTTTTTCACCGACTTCCTCACGTCGATACACAAATTCGAAGAGGTGATCGGCAGCGACGATTCTCTCAACGAGTTCCGCGAGGCCGGCGGCAAGATGATCACGTATCACGGTCTCGCCGATACGCTGATCTTCCCGCGCGGGACCTATCACTATTACAACAGCGTGGTGCACGGGAGCTACAAGGAGACACAAGAGTTCTATCGTTTCTTCCCGTACCCCGGCAACGGTCACTGCGGCGGCGGCACCGGCCCGCAAATCGACCCGGAGGCGCTGTTCTCCAAGCTCGTGAACTGGGTCGAAAACGGCGTGCCGCCCGACTACGTGGTTGCGTCGCAATCGAGCCCGAACCGTACGCGCAAGATCTGCATGTATCCGAACATCGAGGTATACAACGGCAGCGGCAGCACCGACGACGCGGCGAACTTCCACTGCCAAGTGCAGAACAAGGACCCCTTGATCGACACACTGACGCTGGGAAAACCGTACGAGCCGGACATCAAGCCGCACCGGCACGATCACGACGACGATCGTTGACCGGCCTGCGTTCCACAATGAGGGCGGCGCGCCTTTCCCAGGCACGCCGCCCATACTGTTGCCGCTCGGGAGCTATCAGGCAGCAATCTCCGGATAAAACAAAGGGAACCGATAATGCGTAAGTTAGCTATTGGCCTCGGTCTCTTGACGGCTCTCGCAGCGCCACCCGGGCTCGCCCAAAATTCGGTGAAGATCGGCTTCGTCAGTACCTTCAGCGGTCCGACGGCGGTGATCGGCAACGATATGCGCAATTCGTTCGAGCTGGCGCTCGATCATCTCGGCCGCAAGATGGGGGGACTGCCGGTCGAGGTCGCCTACGAGGACGATCAGCAGAAGCCCGAGGTCGGGAAGCAGAAGACGGAGAAGCTGATCCAGAGCGACCGGGTCAATTTCATCACCGGATACATCTGGTCGAACGTGCTGCTCGCCTCGCTCAAGCCGGCGGTCGACGCGCACACCTTTCTCATCAGCGCCAACGCCGGACCGTCGCAGATCGCGGGCGAATTGTGCTCGCCCGACTTCTTCTCGACTTCCTGGCAGAATGACCAGACGCCGCAGGCGATCGGCGAGTATCTCAACCAGAAAGGCGTCAAGACGCTTTTTCTCATAGGTCCGAACTACGCCGCCGGGAAGGACATGCTGGCGGGCGTGAAGCTTACCTATAAGGGCAACGTACTCGGCGAGGAATACACGCGGTGGCCCGACCAGCTCGACTTCTCCGCCGAATTGTCAAAGGCGCGCGCGGCGAAGCCCGATGCGGTATTCGTGTTCTATCCGGGCGCCGCCGGGGTGCAGTTCCTCAACCAGTACGCCCAAGCCGGGCTCAGGCAGCAAATCGCCCTCTATACCGCCTTCGTGATCGACGCACTGTCGCTGCCGCTGATGAAGGACTTGGCGCTTGGCGTGCCGGGCGCCCAGCAGTGGGTCAACGACCTCCCGAACGAGGCCAATAAGAAGTTTGTCGCCGATTTCCGCGCCAAGTACGGCCACTATCCGTCTTTCTACGGGGCGCAATCCTACGACGCCGCTAACCTCATCAACAGTGCGGTGGTGGCGGTCAAGGGCGATCTCACCAAGAAAGACGCGATGCGCGAGGAGATGCTCAAGGCGAACTACGCCTCGGTGCGCGGACCCTACAAATACGGCAACAACCATTTCCCGATCCAGAACTTCTACCTGCAGGAGGCGGTAAAGGACGCCGAGGGCAACTTCACCCTCAAAACCGTCGCCACCATCCTCAAGGACGACCAGGACCGCTTCCACGACAGGTGCCCGATGAAGTAAGTCTTACCTCTCCAAGCGGCAGGAGGCGGCGCGCGGAGAGGCCATTCAATCCATGCTGCTGTTGCTCGAGCAATGTCTCAACGGATTGCAGTTCGGCCTGCTGCTGTTTCTGCTGGCAGCGGGGCTCACGCTCGTCTTCGGCATCATGGACCTCGTGAACCTGGCGCACGGGTCGCTCTACATGATGGGAGCGTATTTCGCCGCCACGTTCGTGGAGCGCACTGGCAGCTTCGTTGCCGGCTGCGTCATGGCGCTCGTCGCCACGCTTGTGCTCGGCATCGTTGTTGAGATCGTCGCCTTGCGCCGGCTCTACGGGCGCGATCATCTCGACCATGTGCTCGGCACCTTCGGGTTGATCCTCTTCTTCAACGAGCTCGTGCGTCTCATCTGGGGGCCGGCGGGATTGACCCTGCCGTTGCCCGGCTGGCTCTCGATATCGGTCGAACTCATCCCGGGGATCTATTATCCGACCTATCGGCTTGCCATCATCGCCACTGCGCTGCTCGTCGGGATTTCGCTTTATCTCGTGGTGATGCGCACGCGTCTCGGCATGCTGATCCGCGCCGGCGCCTCCAACCGCGAGATGGTCGGCGCGCTCGGCATTGACATCAGGCTGCTTTACACGCTGGTGTTCGGACTAGGCGCCGCGCTCGCCGGCCTTGCCGGGCTGATGCAGGCGCCCATTCTCACCGTGCAGATCGGCATGGGCGAGAACATCCTCATCCTCGCCTTCGTGGTCATCGTCATTGGCGGCATCGGATCGATCCGCGGCGCCTTCATCGCCGCCGTATTTGTCGGTCTCGTCGACACGGTCGGCCGCGCCTTCCTGCCCGATCTGCTGCGGCTCTTGCTCTCCGCCAGCGCCGCCTCGACCGCGGCGCGGGCGCTTTCCTCGATGCTCATCTATCTCGTGATGGCGGTCGTGCTGGTGGTGCGCCCGGCCGGCCTGTTTCCAGCGCCCGGCCGATGACCGTATCTTGGCTCGACCTGCGCCGGATCGTCGTTGCGGCGCTCGTTGCCGTCCTCCTCCTGCTGCCGCTCTATAGCTGGGCGAGCGGCGACGCCTTCGCGCTCACGCTGTTCACCCGCATCCTCATACTGGCGCTCGCGGCCTCCAGCCTTAATCTCATTCTCGGTTACGGCGGCATGATGAGCTTCGGGCATGCCGCCTATCTCGGCATCGGCGGATATGCCATTGGCATTCTCGCCGACGCCGGCGTAACGTCCGGCTTCGTGCAGTGGCCGATCGCTCTCGCGGTCTCGGCGCTGTTCGCGCTCGCAATTGGCGCCCTCTCATTGCGCACGCGCGGCGTCTATTTCATCATGATCACGCTCGCCTTCGCGCAAATGATTTACTACGTCGCCTCCGGGCTCGACGCCTATGGAGGCGACGACGGCCTGACCATCTATCGCCGCAGCACGTTCGCCGGGCTGATCGACCTCTCTGACAAAGTGCAGTTCTATTACCTCTGCCTCGCGCTGCTGCTCGGCTCGCTCTACGGGCTGTGGCGCCTCGTCAACGCGCGCTTCGGTCTCGTCATCCAGGGTGTCCGCTCGAACGAGCGGCGCATGCGCGCGATCGGTTTCCCGGTCTATCGTTACAAACTCGCCTGTTTCGTGATCGCCGGCACGCTATGCGGGCTTGCCGGAGCGCTGCTCGCCAATCACACCGATTTCGTCAGCCCGGCGATGATGTACTGGACGCGCTCCGGCGACCTCATCGTCATGGTAGTGTTGGGCGGCATGGGATCGCTGTTCGGACCGCTCATCGGCGCCGTCGCACTGCTTGTGCTCGAGGAAGCGCTCTCGCGGGTCACCGAATACTGGCAGATCGTCCTCGGCCCCATGCTGCTGCTCGTTGTGCTGTTCGCGCGGGGCGGCATCGACGGTCTCATCGCCTTGGCGCGCCATGACTGACGCCCTGCTCGCGGTCGAAGACCTGTCCAAGCGTTTCGGCGGGATCGTCGCGGCGGACGCCATCACTCTCGATGTCAACGCCGGCGAGCTGCACGCAGTGATCGGCCCGAATGGCGCCGGCAAGACCACCCTGATCAGCCAACTCACGGGTGAAGTTTCCCCCGATGCCGGCACCATCCGCTTCGCCGGCCGCGACATCATCGCACTGCCGGCATATCGCCGAAGCCGACTAGGCCTTGCGCGTTCGTTCCAGATCACCTCGCTGTTTCCGGAGTTCACCGCGCTCGATAACGTTGCCCTGGCCGTGCAAGCGCATGCCGGGCATTCTTTTCGCTTCTGGCGTGACGCGCGGCGCGAGGAGGCTTTGCGAGCGCCGGCAGCGGCGACCCTCGCGCGCTTCGGGCTCACGGAGCGCGCCGATCTGCCCGTGTCTCGGCTGAGCCACGGCGAGCGACGTCAACTCGAGATCGCCATCGCGCTTGCAACCAAGCCGCGCCTTTTGTTGCTCGACGAGCCTATGGCCGGCATGGGACCGGAGGAATCCGCCCGCATGGTCGCGACCTTGCGCACGCTCAAACGCGAGCTGACGATCCTGCTGGTGGAGCATGACATGGACGCCGTGTTCGCGCTCGCCGACCGCATCACCGTGCTGGTCTACGGCCGCGTCATCGCGTCGGGCGCTCCGGAAGCGATCCGCGCCGATCCGCTGGTCCGCCGCGCCTATCTGGGGGATCAGGCTTGAGATGCCGGACCTGCTGACCGTTGAAGACATCGAGACCTGCTACGGGTTGAGCCAAGTCCTGTTCGGCGCTTCTCTGAGCGTCGGGCCGGGCGAGGTGGTGACTCTCATGGGCCGCAACGGCATGGGCAAGACCACGACCGTGCGCTCGCTCATGGGTCTCACGCCAGCGCGCTCGGGATCGATCCGTTTCGACGGCCGGGAAATCCGAGCGCTGCCGGCTCATCGCGTGGCAAAACTGGGCCTAGGCTTGGTGCCCGAGGGGCGGCAGATCTTTCCCAATCTCAGCGTGCGGGAAAACCTGGTGGCGACGGCGGCGAACCGTCTTCGCGCCTCGCATCCGTGGACGCTCGCCAAGGTGCATGCTCTGTTTCCGCGGCTCGCGGAGCGTGCTCTCAGCATGGGTGGTCAACTCTCCGGCGGCGAGCAGCAGATGCTCGCGATCGGCCGCGCGCTCATGACCAACCCTCGCCTGCTCGTGCTCGACGAAGCGACGGAAGGGCTCGCGCCCCTCATCCGCTCCGAAATCTGGCGCTGCTTGGCGCAGCTCAAGGCCGAAGGGCTGGCCATCCTGGTGATCGACAAGAACCTCGATGCGCTCACCCGCCTCGCAAACCGGCATTATTTCATCGAGCGAGGAAAGATCGTTTGGAGTGGTACCTCGCCGGAGCTCGTCCAGGCACAAGACATCCAGAATCGCTACATGGGCGTGTAATATGAGGAAGGGCGCTCTCGCTTGCGTTTATCTAAACGAACTCGGTGACTGGCCTGCCTTTGTCTACGATGAAAACGTTTAACATCTTCAGGGATTTATCGCCGACAACTTTGACGCCTGCATGCGGAATGTCCCGTGGATAGATCATCACTGTGCCCGCTTCGAACGAGATGAGCTTCCCGTCAGGTTCCTCGAGTGTTCCGCCTTCGAGCACGTAGACGATCTCTTCCCCAGGATGGACGTGTCTGGCGACCGTTGCGCCAGGCGGCACCTCAAAGAGATTCACAATTATGTCCATGTGCTTCCCTGTCAAATCGTCTCTTTTCAATTCGATTTTGAGGGAAGCGGATTGCTGGACCATGCCAAACGTCCTCCCCTTATCTCCTATCTTGCCAAATGCATGTCGAAAAAGCGCGCCAGCTCCTCGAAGTGCTCCTTGGACTCCGGTGCCCATGGGTCGGCGGCGTATTGCGCGTGCGATTGGCCCTCGAACACGACGAGCTCCGCCTCGACGCCGGCGGCGCGCATCTTGCGATGCACCCGCACCGTGTTGCTGAGAAACAGGTCCCGGGTGCCGGTGGTCAGGATCGACGGCGGAAAGCCGGCGTAGTCGCCGTAGACCGGCGAGAGCTGCGGGTCCTTGAGATCGTGGCCGGCGGCGTAGAGCTTCGCCGCATCGCCGAGCCAGCCGTCGTTCGACACCAGCACGTTGTCGAGCATCTCGTTGGTGAAAAAGCTGTCGCCGGTCTTGGTCATGTCCGACCACGGCGTGCCCGGCGCGGTCGCCGCCGGCAGCGGCAGGCCCTCGGCCTTGGCGCGCAGCACCATGGCGAGCGTCATGCCGCCGCCGGTCGAGGTGCCGAAGATCGCGAGCTTCTTCGGGTCGTTGCTTTTGACGACCTCACGCCACACCGCCATGGCGTCGTCCATGGCGGCCGGGTAGGGCGCATCGGGCGGCATGCGGTAGTCGATCGAGACGACCTTCATGCGGCCGTAGCCCGCCATCAGGATCGCCTCGCGCGTGCCCGCCTCGCCGGGCGCGAGCACGTAGCCGCCCCCGTGCACGTGCACCAGAAGGCGGTCACGGTTCGCTTCGGCGACGGCGTCAGGCGTGACCAGGAAGGCCTTGACCGAGCCGATCATGGTCGGCGTCACGCTGACGCCAAGCCGCCGGCGCAGCTCCGGCAGCGCCGCGAGCACCGGGGCGGCGCGCTGCGCGACGAAGTCCTTCCATTCCTGGGCGTCCTTGGGATGCGTATTCCAGATCGGCTGCAGCGGCGCGCCGATTACCGCGCGCATCGGCGCGCTCACCGTGTCAGGCGCCGGCACGTCGCGCGGCGGCAGATGACGCACCGCGTCTTCGGCAAGCGCGGGCGCGGCGGCAAACGCCGCAGCGAGAAACAGCAACGAAAGGCGGGCGGGTTGCATGCGGCTCCTCCCTCTGGAGGCATGCATTCTACACGAATTTGGGAGGTCACGAGCGGTCCGACATGTCCGATGACGTAAGGCTCAGTGTCAGGGGGGGAAGGTACTCCAACTTTGCTGCCAAGGACCCCAGTGAATACCCCATGTCACAGCGTCAGCTGGACAAGGCCTCACGTCCCAATGAGATGCGCTGAGTAGCGCTGCCTAACTCTATCAGGCGTTGTCAACCGGATTGTCAGCCATCCTCCGAACCGCTTTGCTGATCCTAACAGCTTGAGAGCACGACAAACTTTCGTCAACCGCGTCAACCGTGGGCGCAAAAAGCGCGTGGTCGAGACCGGCCTTGTTGAGCCGGCGCGCCGCGGCCTTTTCCTCTTCGAGGGTACTGGCGTCGAACCAGGCCGCAGTTTCACGCTCGACGGCGAGGTATGTGCCAGCTATTTGACCGCTGCTCCCGTCGGCCAGAATGAAGATATTCGTGGGGGTGGCCAAATCCACGCCGCAGGGAACTGTGTGCGGAGCGCGATAGGGTGAGCGGCTCCGCAGGAGCCTATTACTCAATCTTCTAATTGAGCAGTTGTCTCCTGATCGACATACTGGTCCGTCAGTGCCTGAACTAAGTCCTCGTCAATCGAAGGGTCGTCGGCCGGGATAACATCGTCTTGATCCATGGGAATATTATATACGTCTTTGGCTTGCAGCTAGGTGCGGCCTGAAGGGAATGACCAGTTTTCAAATCTAAAAAGTTCGTTTGCGGTGCCCAAGGACCCCAATGATGCTAGAGCAAAACGAACCGAAAAGCTTCTCATAGTGGCGGGGGTAGGGTAGAGGAATTACCAAGAACCAACGAATTTCATGCAAATTTCTGTTGCAATTCAGGTAAAAATCACCACATCGCATTAGATCACTATCATTCGGCGGCGTCGCTGAAGTGGAATGTCGGAAAACAGATATTGCACTAAACCGCTCCGCCGTAGGGGAAGCGTGCCAAGAAAGGCAGCGGCGTTGGTTTCTTATCATGGCCTGGCAAAGGCCGGCGGCAACCGCGCCCAGCGGTCCAAGCGGCCGCACTGTGTCAGCGCTTTTCGCGCCGAACGGGAAGCTCGAAACTAAGCGGCCGCACTTTCAGCTACGCTGCCTCGGGTCCCCGGCTCATACCATCGGTTTCCAACCGGTGGCCTCTAAGACGCTCAAACTCGATTTGCGATGCACCGGCCAACCCGAGCCAGGTTTCCGCCATTCCGAGCATAGTCTCGCGTAAGGAGGGTTGTTGGCTTTCCGAGCAAGCTCGATGCACTGATGAGCGCTAGGTGGTGAAGTAGGCCGCTTGTCTTTATTGACTGCTCACCAAAGGACGGGGCGTTCTATTCTCTCCCTCCGGCCCCGATCTCGGTGAGTTTGATTACGCTTCGCTCGCCGGCCAGCGCCGCCCGGATGATCCGGCGGGCAATCATTTCCGTCATGGGGTCCTTGAGGTCCTGCAAGCCGAGTTTAGTGAGAGCGGCGCAAAATGCATCGCCCATCACCTTCAGATCGTCAGGCCCGAAAGCGCCATCTTGGACGAAATGTCGGATCGGCATGAGTCGCCCCCGCTCGCAACCCGCATCCGGTGCCATTATACCCATAAACGGAACTGCTTGAAAAGGTGTGCGCCGAGAATTGGCCATAAGCCGCAGGTGCCTCCCGCTTAGGCTCCTTGTTCCAAGACGTTCCGAAATCCGACTTCTGGTCAACGCCTATCGTCTACAGCGTGCGTTTCGACGTGCTTACACGTCCGGCACTGGAACGTCAGAAGCTCGGGGTTGCCCCCAAACTTCGGCACCGCCCGAACGACTGGCATCGGCGTCCCGCATCGCGGGCAGGGGCGCTCACGCTTCCAGCCATTATCGTCCATGCGTCCAGTGTACGCCTAAAGCCTTACCCTGACTCCAAAATCTGAGTCGGAACAATTACTTAAAAAGGACAATAGTCCTGGGGAGTACCTGCGTATGGCACCGCGTCCCAATTGGAAGGGCTACCTCAAGCTCTCCCTCGTTTCTTGCCCGATCGCTATCTACCCGGCGGCGTCCGCTGCCGAGCGCGTGTCGTTCCGACAGATCAATAAGAAGACGGGCAACCGGCTGAAGCAGCAGCTCGTGGATTCCGAAACTAGCGAGCCGGTAGAGCGGGCGGACAAAGGACGGGGCTACGAAGTCGGTAAGAACGAATTCATCCCGATCGAGGACGAAGAACTCGAAGCGATCAAGATCGAGAGCACGCACACGATCGATATCGATTCATTCGTACCGAATGCGCAAATCGACAAGCGTTACTACGACTGGCCATATTACGTCGTCCCCACTGACAAGGTGGGCCAGGATGCCTTCGCGGTGATCCGAGAAGCGATGCGCGGCAAGGACATGGTTGCGCTCGGCCGCGTCGTGATCTCCAAGCGGGAGCACGTGATCGCACTGGAGCCGTATGAGAAGGGGCTTCTAGGAACGACACTCCGGTACCCATACGAGGTGCGGAATGCGGCGGAATACTTCGAAGACATCGAGGACGTGAAGATACCGGCCGAGATGTTGAAGCTGGCCGAGCACATTCTCGATAGCAAGGCGGCGGACTTCGACCCGAGCAAGTTCGTGGACCGATACGAAAGCGCCCTAACCCAGTTGCTCAAGCAAAAGCAGGCGGGCATAGCGCCGAAGGAAGGTCCTGCCCCCGTTACGCCAGCACGGGTGATCAATTTAATGGACGCACTCCGGCGCAGCATCGAAGGCGAGCAGCCCAAAAAGCCTGCCGCCGCAACAGCCGCCCGCCGCCGGCCGGCTGGAAAGAAGCGAGCGTAGGGGCAAGCGGCTAATATCCGGCGAGGAAACGGACGACTCCCGCGGCAACCATTCCGGCTAGGATGGTCAACCACCACCAGTAAAACATGGGGTACAAACGCCATGTGGCGTGTCCGGTTCCGCGAGCGCCAAGTCTGCCGCACAAGAAAAGGCCCGCGCCGGGGGGCGACCACGGCGGTGCCATTCCGGCAACCAGAGAAGCACCGAGGGAGGCGGGGAGTTCTCTACTCTGTAAGGCTTTCGCGAGCATGGTCGAACCGAGGAAGCCTCGGTGGCATCGTCTCTGAGCTTGAGACAATTAGATTCGATAATGGCATTGTGCAAAACTTGCACAGCCCAGGTCTGCCACGCCAATACCGGGGAGCGGCCCTTGGTTAGCGTCATCGCGATCTGTTGCAGTGCATACACGCAACCACGCGCGGCCCCCTGAGGGGAACCGGAGCTGAAGGTGGGGCGTTGGGTCGGGAAGATGGTTCAGACGATCATCAAGCGCTCTATCGCTTTCGGAGGACGCAAAACCAGCGTCAGCCTGGAAGATGCGTTCTGGCTGGCCCTCAAGGAGATGGCCGCCGCGCAGGGCATGACCGTTACGCAACTGATCTCCCGCGTGGACGCCGGCCGGCACCAGGAAAATCTATCCTCGGCGCTACGCGTCCATGTGATTGAGCATTTCAAACAGCGGGGCTTCGACAGTCCCTCTAAAAAAGGCCGAACCGTGCTGGTGGTCGATGACGAGCCCCTAGTGCTGGAGGTGACCGCTCGGATGCTTGAGGAGCTGGGCTGTGAGAGCATCACGGCGCATGACGGACATGAGGCCCTCGCCCTGCTGAAGAACGGCCGAGCCATCGATATCATGATCACCGATATCAATATGCCGGGCTTGACCGGCTACGAGCTCGCCGAAAGCGCGCGCCGGCTGCGTCCCGGCCTCCAGATGATATTGTTGTCGGGCCGCGAAGCCGACGGGCATGGGCTCCCGCTTCTGCGCAAGCCGTTCCTGGAAAACGATCTGGTGCGCGTCATGCGCGAGACCACCGGCCTTTGCAGAGACTAATGGCCTCGGAAAAGACCCCGGCGCGGGCAAGACATCGGGCGCCCAAGCGCGCCTCTTATAAGAAGGCCCCGCCGCGGGGCGACCCCAGCGAGGCCAAGCGGACATCCACCGAGGGTACGAAGGAGCCGGCGGGTGCCACGCGAATGGCAATGTCAGCAGCCCGGCGAGCGTACAGAACAACGAGAAATAAAACACGATCGCCGCCGTGGTTTCGGTGTCGGTGAGCCGTCGCGTCTCGATGGCGGTGCCGGCGTTGCAGAACGCCGCCAAGAGCGCGAACAGCGCGCCGATCGCCGGCCCGGACGCTGCCACTTGCGCCACGTCGAGATAGGGCGTCAGCATGACGACGACGCCGCAAAAGCCGATCGCCACCGCTCCCCAGCTGTAGGCCTGCACACGCTCTTTGAGGATCAGCGCGGCGAGCGCCACCGTGATGAACGGTGCGGCGAAGGAAATCGCGGTGGCGTTGACGAGCGGCAACCGCGTCAGCGCCGCGAAGCTCAGGAACATCGCGCAGATGCTGATGAGGCCGCGACCAAGGTGACCCGACAGACGATGGGTGCGCACAGCGGTCACGAGTCCGCCCCTCGCCGCGTAAATGATCACCACCGGCAAGAGCGCCAAGACACTGCGGAAGAACACCACCTGCCCGACCGGAATCGTGTCGCCGAAGCCGCGAACGAGCGCCGACATCAGGGCGAACAGCAGCAGCGATGCGAGCTTGAGAGCGATTCCCTTGGCGATGTCCATAGAGCGGGGTCCGCGCCGCCCGAGGGCGGGAATGATTGGGGGTGTGCGAAATCTTTGAGGCGCAATCGAACGGAGGTATGATTCAAGATTGGGGACGCCCCTTGGTGTCGGCGACGGTGGCCCCCCGTTGTCCCATCGGCTTCGGTGGCCCGGTCGTCGTATCGCATTCGGTCTGCCGCTCCATTTCCGCGTCCAGCTCGGCACCGAGCAGGATCACCGTCACGGAGAGCCAGATCCAGGTCATGAAGCCGATTACGGCGCCCAGCGAACCATAGGTTTTGTTGTAGCTCCCGAAATGCGCGGCATACCAGGAGAACAGGATCGAGATCGCGATCCAGCCGATCGTGGCAACCGCGCTCCCCCAGGTGATCCATCGCCATTTCGCCTCGCGGCGGCTGGGTGCATAGCGGTAGAGTACCGCGATCGCGAATCCGACGGCCGCCAGCAGCACCGGCCACTTGATCACTTCAGCCATCCATTTTTCGCGGTCGAGGCCGAGGTACTGCAGCGTGAGCGGCAGCACCACGATCGCGCCGAGCCCAATCAGCACGGCCACGATCCCACCAAGGGTGAACGTGAGCGAGGTGACGTTGAGACGGAAAAAGCCGCGTTTCTCCCGCTCCACATAGGCGACGTTGAGCGCATCCATCATGGCCTTGACACCGGAGTTCGCGCTCCACAGGGAAATCGCAAGGCCGACGACAAAGGCGAGGCCGAGCGTGCTGTTGCCCTTCGAGGTCAAATTATCCAGTTGGCCCCGGATGACCTCGATGGCGCCGCCCGGCACCATGCCGGAAATGTCGTCGAGGTGCTTGGCAATCGTTCCCGGGTCGGCGATCAGCCCGTAGACGGCGACAAGCGCGGCAATCGCGGGAAAAATCGCCAGCAACGCGTAAAACGTCACGCCGGCCGCGATGGCGAGAATGCGGTCGTCGTTGAGGCGCTGGTAGCAGCGCTTGAGTATGTCTTTCCAACCGCGGGCCGGGATTTCGGAGGGCGTCGATGCAAACCGGCCCTGGGCCTCGGCATTGGTGCGACGCTGATCGCCTTCGCGAGAGCTTCCGACGCCCGCCCTTCCCGTCTGATTTTCACCGTCTGCGAGTGCCATGTACGCGCCTCGGGGGATTGGAACATCAACGGAAAGACGGGAACTCTGTTCCAACCTCCGGCTACTCTCCGCGAAGGCCCCTACCTCCTTGGTGGGCTTTCCTGAAATTGGTCGAGCTTCGAGGAAGCCCGCGTGAGATAGGAGGCCGCCGACAGATACTTGTCGAGCGGCGGGCCGGTCCATACATGTGTTGAACGATCTGATCTGGGAGGCTGATATGGCGAATGTTTACGTTGAGGCGCGGCCGAAAGGTCGACCGGAGCGAAGCGCCGTCGAGGATTATGTCGTCGAGGACCACGCGGACCACGTGCTTGGGACATTCAAGACGCAACGCGAGGCAATCGACTGGGCTTCAAAGCAGGGCCATCATCCGCTGGTTGCCCGCGTGCGGCATTTGAACGACAAGAAAAAGCCTGACCATTGGCGCTCGGCGCACTAAGGCGCTGACCGTCCCGCTCCGGGAAAGGGTCAGCTAAGCGAATTTAATGCCCGCGCAATGTTCCAGGTACGCCCGCTCGTGCCTGGCCATCAGTTCAACGACATTCGTCCACAGCCAGGACGATGGCCCCGCTTTGTTGCGTCCGGTCCGCACGACCTTGCGCTTCCATGCCCTTCGTGCGGATACGTTCATCTGGTCCGCATGGGCCCGTGCCAACACCGTGGCCAGAAATCCCGCGAGCTGAAGCACTTCGTCGCTTGAGAGTCGGGGTATTTCTGGTTTGAGGTCCTGCGGACGCAGCTCCCGTATGAAGACGGGCCGTCCCAGAAAGCGCGCCGGTTGCATTCGCTCACCGACCGCCGGCGTAAGACGACGAGCGCCTTGAACGACCCGCTGTGCGGCATTCTTTGGAATGCGGGCGCGGCCGGATGCCGGGGCCTTGGAGGACGTGGTTTCTTTGACGTCGATCAAGCAATGGTCCGGCTTGCCCGATTTGTGTTTGAGGCCGAGCAAAATTGCGTAGCGGAGCCGGCCGAGCGAGCTGCAGCCTTTTACCCAAAAGGCCGCATCGAGCAAATGAAGCCTTGCGCCGGTCTTGCGCCCGCGCAAGCAGGTCACCAGCGAAATCATCTCCTCGCCGGCTACCAGCCGTCGGATTTCATCGCGCTCTTGCCGCGAGATTGGCCAGAACCGTTTGCCCAGCGGAATGGCGCGTCGCGCGCCGTCGAGGCGTTCCGTGCACAGGTTTTGCCAGGATCGATTTTCTGCAACGCGTAATATTTTGCGCAGCGATTTGGGATCGTCCTTCTTTCCCTTCTTCGGGGTGGTCCTAGTCAGGCCGGCGGCGTAGCTCTTCAGCAAATGCTCCAGCATGCGTGCCGTCGTTACCCCGGAGAGATCCGAAGTGGCGGCGTCGGCTGCCAGAGACAGGCCGAGGCGGATGACATCGAAGGCGGGGTTGCCGACGGTGGCTTGATCGAAGTCTCGGATATGAATTTCAATGTCGCCCTCAGGTCCGGCAATGGGTCCGAAGTTACCGACATGGCAATCGCCGCAAATCCAGAGCGGCGACCCCGCCGGTAGAGGGCCGGCCGGGCGGGCCAGCCACTCATAGAACCTCGTGGTGCTTCCGCGAATGTAGGTGCCCAACGAGCGCGCCATCTTGATTTTGCGTCGGGCGGCGAGCGGCTTTGCCCGAGCGATGGGCAGTCTTTTCCCGTGATTGGCCATGGTTGGTGTTGGTAGCGATAGCGCCTTAATTTCTCTGCCCGTCTGGCGTCCTCGCCGATTCAGTTAGCCGCTTTTCGATTGACGCCCTTTCGGAGCGCTATATTGGACAGCTTCTTGTCCGCGGCCTTTTCCTCATTGAGATTGGTGGTCAGAAGGCGAATGACCTCGTCATGCCCGAGCTCTTCTGCCCAGGCGATCAAGGTGCCGTAGCGGGCGATCTCGTAATGTTCCACGGCCTGGGCGGCGGCCACGATGGCGGCGTCGAGCACCTGCTTGTCCGCAACCTCGCCTGACAATTCTTCCGCTTCGGAGATGAGGCCATCGATGGCCGGACAGCGCGCGCCCTGTGGCTGCTGGCCGAGTTTCTTGAAAGCCCGTTCCAACCGGTCGATCTGTTTTTTGGTTTCTTCGAGATGATCGCCGAGAGCCTTGGCTAAATCGCGGTTGGTGGCCTTTTCAACCATCTCGGGCAAGGCCTTGGTAATGGAATTCTCGGCGTAGTAAAGTAGTATCGTAACGTGCAGTACCGCTTTCCGTTCCGGGAGATGCCTTGGCGAATGCAACAAGTAAACCGCTTTATCGCTGTCCCGCAAAGCCTTGCGGGCGTTAGGAACGAAACGGACGGTCTAAGGTTATTCGGTAGCCTAGGGGCGCAAGAAATTCGCCGGCGGGCTGAAAGAGCATTCGGATGGGTGTCCCGCGCACCGACATTTATTCGCAAATAGCCGACTGGGTCACAACCACCGCGCGCCGTAAGCCGGAGGCCCTGCTGTTGCTCGTGGCCGGGTGCGCCTTGCTGATGCGGAGTACGACGGGCCGAAGGGGGATCGATCCGGTTGATGCCTGCGACGAGGACCTGTCGTCTCATGAGGCTTCCGGCTCCGCCGGCGCCTTTAGCGGAGTGAGGAAGGCGGCAGAAACGGCAGCCCAGCGCGTTGCCGAAATCCGGGATCGCGTCGGGGACCGAGTCGATGCTCGTATTAGTTCTGCGGGCGATTATGTGGAAGATGCCCGTCGGCGCGTGGGCGACGTTGCCGGCGAGGTTCGGCAGAATTTGCGTTCCGTGGCAGAGGAAGTGGGCGATAAAGCTAGCTCGCTTGCGAGAACGAGCTCTGGGGCCGTGCGCGATCATCCCGTGTTGATCGCTGCCTTCGGTCTCGTGGTAGGTGCCGGGCTGGCGGCGATCTTCCTGCCGGCGCTGGCGGACCGGCGAACCCTACGCCGGGCGAGCGAGAGGCTCGTCGGCGCTGCCCGGCAAGTCGGCAAAGACATGGTGGACGGGGCCGTGCGTGCCGGCGAACGGGTGGAGGGGGCGGCCGCAGAACTGACCCCGGGTGGCCCCAAGGATGCAGCAAGCGAGGCAGGCAAATCTGTCAGCAGCAGTCCCGAAGGCGAAAGAACGGCGCCGCCTTCTCATGAACCGCCGCCAGTCAATATCGAATGAAGGGGACGGACGGAAGGACCGCTGGCAACATGGCACGCCAGCGCGTCTGCAACCAGAAGCGCGGTTTGTGATCCTTGGCGGAGTGGTTTGAGCGCGCACCGGAACAAACGCGCATCTCAAATATCTCAAGAGTAGGGAATATGGCTCAACAGAGCCATTCTTGATACGTCGCACAAGATAACCTCTGCGACATATCCCCAGACGAAACGTCGTATGCACAGTGAGCGTACTACGTTTGGCTTACGGTCAAAGTGGCCAGTGTGGAAATCTGAGCTATACTAGTCCCATGTCCCGCAGCGCCATTATCCAAGCTCGAGTGCGGCCGGAAATCAAATTCGCCAGTGAACGCGTCCTCAAAGGCCTTGGCATCACGATGACCGACTTCATGGAACTGGCCGTACGCGGGCTCATCATTGATCAAAAGTTGCCATTTGAGGCCGTAGCGCTGAGCGACGCCGATCTCGGGATGATTCTTGCGGCTTGGGAGGCGCGAAATACGGTGGGTCAGCCGAAGGTCGAGCTAATGTTCGCAGCATCACGGCATTGGATGTCGTAAAACAGATATTGTCCGACATTGAAGAAATGGCTCAGCTAAGCCATTTTTCGCATCTTCCCTTCTTGGTGCGGTGTGTATTCTTATTATGAGTATTCTTAAATGCGTATTCTTATATAGTGAGACCGGTCAAATTTTCCGGTCTGGAACGGAAGTGGTTTCCGATCAGGACCGGAAATATTTTCCGGTCAGGGCCGGCGAGGACGCTTGGACGCGGGTCCCCTAACGGTCAAGTGCAGCCGGTAGAGATTGGTTTTCCCCAAGCCTCGCTGCTTGATCTCCAACAGGCCGGCACTTTCAAGCTCCTTTTGATACGTCCGGACACTGCGGTCGGTTGCACCCATATCGGCCGCGAGCTGGACCTGGCCGGGAAAGCAGAACCTATTTCCCCATGCGTATTTGAGCAGCATTGCGTAAGTCAGTTTAGCCCCGACCGAGACATCTTTCATAGTAAGGACGAAATTTGGTACCTGGGTAAACCCGTGAAGCGTGATTGGATCAGCGCCGATTATCTCAATATTGCGCTCCATTAGAATGTCGCGAATGTGGCGCTCAGAACCGAGGTACATGACTGCATTATACGGCCTGGCTGAAGGCGCAAGCTGGTTATCCCCTTTTATCCAGATCGTGAGTGATCTTGCCGGGCCGTCCAAGCAATGGTGTGAGCATCTTCTGCAGTCCGGCAATAAGGACATTCGTTTCCCGAGCGCGTTCGGTCAGGTCTTTAATCTGGTCGTTCTTGACGGAAATTTCGGATCGCAAAAAACGTATTTCGTCGTCTTTCTCCTCAATTCGTTGTGTGAATTGTTGGTTATCCTCTGCGACACGTCGCGACACGTCGCGGCTTGTCGGGGCGCTATGCCGACCGCTTTCTGTGGACACTTCTGCTTCACTGGTTGTCGCGACTTGCCGCGATTGATCGCGGCGTGTCGCGACAGGTCGTACCTCGTCGATGTAGGCAATATGCCTGTCGATGGACGCCGAGGTGATGAGGTATTTCTGACCGAAGGCAGTTTCGGCCCGTCGACAGTCGAGATCATTTTGCTCGCAATAGCGCTGGACGCTGCGTGGGGTTCGGGGATGGCCGGCTCGCACGTACCGCTCGACGGCTTCGTCAACCGTGAGGGTGAACTCAGTCTCGGGAGTTGTCGCGACTGGTCGCGACTGGTCGTGAGTCATCTATGAATATTAACCGGCTCTTTCCACAGCCTCTCTGGTTATCCCCAGCGCGCGTAAAGGCGCTGCATGCGCGAGCGCGGGTGCCGGTACGTCCGCTTTCGGGGTGAATCGGAAATCTTATGCTCAATCGGAGTATTACCGGCTTTAACCCAAAACCGACATTGACCGGAGGTTGACTGTCCATGGCCACATCATTGGCGCTTCAGGGCCGTCGTACTGTCAGCGATTGGTGAAATGCGCGTTGCCTAAGCCCGTGCCGATGGTCAGCGCGCCCCAATGCTCCACGTCACGCATGAACGGAAGTTCGCTCAGCCCTTGGACGACCGCGTCGTTGTGCATGAGCACACTTGCGACCCAGTCGAAATCCCGTACCAGCTGCTGGTGAAGGATGCTCGGCAGGTTGAAGCCGGCCGCTTCCCAGTCGCCGGGCAGATTCTGCCCGCCGCGCTCGATGCTGCCGTCAGACGCGATGCGGCCAGGACATGCGACGCACACGAGGGGCGCTAATGTGACGCCTTCTTGCGCCGCCCGTTCCAGCAGAGTTCCCAGCATATCGACAAGTTTCCGAACGGCATCGTCCCGGGTTGGCTGCTCGTCGGCATGGCGCCAGACCTTCCGCGCAGTGACGCGCGCACGGCGGCAACCCGCCGTTGAGACGCCGTCGGTTGCGACAATGCCCGCGCGGAAATTGGTCCCGCCGATATCGATTGCCAGGAGACTGCTGTTTCCGGACAACACTTCGGGCGCAATCAACCCGACGCAGCCGATCAGACCCGCATCGTCCGGATGGTGCCGAATGGGTACGAGATCGATCTTCCGTCCCATAGTCTTGAGTAGGACCGAAGTGCGCCCGATTGCCAGTTCGCCGACGCGGCCCTCACGAAATCCGCCGCCCACCGAGATCCGCTCGGTGTGCTGCCAACCGTCGAAAGCGAGCAGTCGGTCGATCACTTTCGCTAGCTCTTGCGCATAGTCCTCGATCGCGCCGAGCAGCAGTCCCGCCGCCTCAGCGTCCCCCGTCAGCAGCACCTGCTGCAAACCGTGTTTGTCTTTGTAAAGTTCGCCGGTCGGCACGCTGTCGAGCGGATCGTCGCTTGAAAGGCGAAGCTTTCTGCGCCAGTTGTCCAAACGCTCCTGAAAGGCGCGCTTGTTAGCTCGGTCCCCGACGAATCCCCATTCGTCCCGCAGTTCCGCGTTGTACGAATTGACGCGAACGCGCGGCAGCAGGGATGCGCCATGGCGCGGCTGATGATCTGTGTGGTTGGCCACGTTGTCCTCGAAGCTATCGGTATGTGTCACACCATGGCCACATGACATTCATACGACACCCGGAGCGCGTGCATTGCCGTCGCGTCTGCATCGTCTCGGGCTCGCGTGGTTCTCGACCCGCGCTGGCCCGAAGAAATTACCAGCGGGAGCAAGCGCTCCGTGATGCCGTCGGTCACGGCCAACAGAAGAGGGCGGAACTTGCCTCGTGTTGAATGTTTGTCATGGGCGCTGTTATGGCAACGCGCTCATTACGGGAAAGGAAAACACCCATGTCCAAGAAGGCAGTTGAGCATCACCGCAAGGCTTCCGAACATCACACCAACGCCGCCCATCACCATGGCGAGGCTGCCCGACACCATGAGGCGGGCAACCATGAGAAGGCTGCTCATCACGCCCACGCAGCCCATGGCCACGCCTCTCACGCTCGCGAACATGGCGAACACGCGAGCCGCGCGCACACCGAAGAGCACGGCAAGAAGTAGCAAGGCACCGCGCGGCGCACCTTTCGACGCGCCAAGCGCCGATCCCCGACATACCGGCGGTCAGTGTGTCGGGAGGCTCTCCGAGGTAGGAGCCGGTTGACCGCCGTCGCAAACGCGCGCGCATTGACGCAGCCTCCGCGTCCGATCGATATCAAGCTGCGGCGCTTGCGCACGATTGGCTCAAATGCTTCGCGTCCAAGACGGATTTCATGAGGCTGATTTCCCTGTTGGGTGATCCAGTGACGGCTCCTTCTTATCGTTCAAATGCGGTACGCGAGCTACGAGAGGATGATGCCCGTGCTGCTTCGCCCAATCGATTGGCGAGCGGCCTGAATGCTGGTCGCCGAAGTCGGAGGATCAGTGCCCTTTTCCCCGAGCCGCTAGGCGCGCTTCCTGCCGGCCGGCCGCCGCGTGGCCGGCGCCGATCGGGTTGCTGGCTTCTTTGGCTGTTCGGATTCGATGCTAAGGCGCAGCAGCATCTATGAGGTTCACCACGTTCTCGCTTGACGGTTTCACGGGACCCGCGTGGGGCGGTACCTGCGCCTGTTTCTCTGGGAGGATCTCCACGAGAGCCGTCCAGTGGTCCTCGAGCATCGACGGATCGAAGTCGGCCCCCCTTCGTCTCGATGATGCGCTCCGCGAGCTTTAGCATCTCCGCAGGCAATGCCATTTCTGGAATCGGTGCGAAGTATTCATCTTCACTGCGCACGTCGTGCGCAAACCGCGGGGTCACCCCGCGAATGCCCTGGCCCATCGGCTCAAGCAGGATCCGCCGCTCGCGCGAGGAGATCACCACCCGGCCCTGCGCAGAGAGGCGGATGCCTGGGCTTGCCGTTCGCAGTAGCCGAGCCAGCATCGCGCGGCGGATTTCCCATGGGTGCGCACACTTTCTCTTCGCCGTCGATTTCGAGCGGTCGAAGGCATAAAGGAACGCCGCCCGGGAGCCGCCGCGGCCGGCCAATGCGGAGCGCAACCGTTCGAAATCCGTCAGCCCGCGCTCGTCCACGACCACGCCCTCGCCGTTGAGGGTTGGCGGCGGGCAAAGCCCGCATGGCCTCGACGATCAGCGGCACGCGGTCGGCCCAGTCCCGACCATGGCGACTGAACACCCGCACGCGGTCGCCGTCGCGCCGGGCCACAAACCGAAAGCCATCGTGCTTTATTTCATAGGTCCCCGACCCGTCCGGCCCGTGCGGGCCGGCGTCGGGAGGCAGGGTTCGATGAATCCAGCAGGGCGGGCGGGAAACGGATTGCGCGGAAGCATCGGCCGAAGGCGTACCCCCCGATATGCACGATGGCGACTCTGGCGGACAGGAGCGGACGCTCGGGGGTTCGTTCTAAGGTCACGATCCGTTCCTGTAGGGGCGGGTGCTGGCCGGTTTCCGAGCTTAGTGGCCGGTTTTGAAAACCGCAGTGGCCGAATTTGAATGCTGGGCTTGAGGAAGGGACCAATCCGAGTAGAGTCGGGTTTAGCACGTGGTGGGCGCGTACCGGGTTATTGTGATGTCCAGCGCAGAAGAATGTCGGCAGCACGCCGCTGAATGCCTCCAGGCCGCGAAATTCGCCAGTAATCCGCAAGTGCACAACACTCTGGTTTCGATGGCGCAGAAGTGGAACGAGATGGCCAAGCGCATGGCGTATTTCGCCGCACAGCACGGCTACTTGCGAGGGGAAGGCCCGCCCCCACCGCCAAACAATGACGATGATAGGTGAGCCGCCTATTCGTCCAGCAGTTCGCTGGGGTGAACGCCAAGCGCGGCGGCGATCTTGCCGAGCGTGTCGAGTTCCGGGTTCGCGCGGCCGTTCTCAATTCCGCTGATTTGCTTCTGGAACAGGCCCGCATCGGCCGCGAGTGCGTCCTGCGATAGCCCCTTGGCCAATCCCAGCCGGCGCACGTTCTTCGCCAGCACCGCCCGAATCTGAGGTCGCTTCGCCATCCGGCAGGATGGACCACGATGCTCGTTGCCTGACCACGTCTTTTATCGGCCAGTACCGGGGTGGCGGGTGGTAGCGCCTTTTAACCCCTAGTGGCCGCTTTTCATTTCCACCGCGGCCCCTTTTCAAACAAGCAGAGGCGATGGTAATATTTTCTTGGATGCGGGGTTTAAAGTGCGGGGCGGCGCCATGCCCATCCGTCAATTTCTGGGAACCGGTGAGGTCCTTCAGCCTGACGACCTGACCATCATGAACTTGGCCTACTCGGCCGCGCTGACCAAGCTCGGCCTAACGGATCGGAGAGACCCACTAGTTGAAATCGTCGGCCGCCGGATCGTCAACGCGGTTCTAGACGGCGAGCGCGATCCAACAAGGCTCACCGAGATTGGGGTCGGTCAGGAGTAGGCCCGCGGTGGCGGGTACTAGCCCCATTTAACCCTCAGTGGCCCCTTTTGATTTCCACAGTAGCCCTTTTCATCTCACCGAGAGTGACATAATTTGCGCAAGTCAGCCTTTGAGCTCGATCTTGCCGCACGCTGGCGCCGCTTGGCTGAAAGCTATCAGTACACAGAGCGCATAAGCACTTTCCTCAGCAATCCAAAGCCCGTTGGAGAGGCGCCCAGCCAGTGAGGCCGCCTCGAGGTGGCCCCTTTTGGAATCGAAACCCCGCCGTCCGGCCGTGAAGCCAAACGACGGGGTCTGCGGGAGAAATTTCCCGACTACCGGCGCGGGAGACGGAGGGGTAGTCTTGATTGGATGGTCGAGACGGCCCCTGCACGATGGGAGTGAGCCCCCGTGCCGGCCAAGGACTGGTACAAATTTGTGATTTCAAGCACAAGAGACACCAAACGTTGGATGCTCGGAATGGTTTATTAGAAGGTGTAAGGCCGCGTCAGTTGGCGGTCTCATTCTGCGCTGACTCCTGCTCCGCCGCCGCCCACCGGGGCGCGAGAGGCGATATCCGCTTTGAGAGTTCGTCACCGACCGCAGGTGTTGCACAGGAATTTTCCGGCCGGCTCACCAGTTGCGCGGCACGCATCCTCCCCGCCGGGGCTTTTTCATTGTGTTCGGGTTCCACCCGCGCCAGCGGGCGTCACCTGCCGCTTGGCCTACAGGCCGTGCTTCTCGAACTGTCTGCTAGGAAGCGCCAATGTTCGGCGAGCAATTTGTATTGCTGCCGGGTGCGCTCGTCTTTTGTTCGCTCGGCGTGCCCTTCGCACTCCGCGGCCCGAGCGCGGTAGTACTCAATCAATTGCTGCATCGAGGGAAGAACACGGCACAGCTGCGTCGTGTTCCCGACGGAAGGCGCCACAAGGGACTTTGTCCGGCGGAACTCGGGACCGGGCGCCAAGTTGGTGTCTACGTGCAGTCAACGGTCATTAAGCGGTCGGTGGTGATCGGTGGTCGCAAGACCAGCGTGAGCTTGGAAGATGCGTTCTGGAGGAGCTTGAAAGAACTCGCCTCGGCGAAAAAGATAACCATGTCCGGGCTGATCGCAAATATCGAACAGCAAAAGCAGAGCAGCAACCTTTCGTCGGCCCTGCGCTTGTTCGTGCTCGATTCATTCAAAAGCCGGGTGACCGAGCCCCTAGAGCGCACGGCGGACGAAACGGTATCAGGCCGAAATGCTCACTCCGCGGCCGGCCGGACGTGATCCTGCAATAATGCCTGCACGGATCAGCTTCCAACCGCAGGTCCTTTCACCTCGCGCAAGTGTGGAAATCGTCACTTTCGTTTAAGCAGATCACCGCGAATGTCTCTGAACTCCTTCGGGCCTTTAAGGAGCCGCTGTTTCCTCGTGTGCCGCTCCTCATCGGTTGCAGATGAATCAGCCATTTTGTCAATCTGTTCGGCCGCCAAGTCGAAAGCGTTCGACGGGGCTTTTGGATTCTTCCGCGCCCCAGCGCCGCTCGCCATGACGCCGAGGCGGATCAGTTCAACCCGCAGCGCCTCGATCTTCCGAACCGAGACAGAGCGGCCGAACACCTTGCGGATGGCCGCCGCGAAGCGATCTTGTTCCACCATCGTTCCTTTTCCTGTTGAAATGAGGTCGATCACCGGTTCTTAGAGCGTTCGCCGCGGTTCTCGCAATGTGTCGGTTGTGGCCGCTTCCCGACACTAAATAGTAGCTACCGCCGTGATGGCCCCCTCCGATGACATCGGCGCGCCTTTATTCGCCTCTACAGGCTCGCCAGTTGATGTGGTTGGCGTACGAGGGGGACCTGGATGTCCACCGCAGATGAGTATAGGCGGCACGCTGCTGCCTGCCTACGCGCGGCCCAAGCCGCCCGAGGGGTCCAAGTAAAGGCAACGCTCCGTGTGATGGCGCAACACTGGAACGAAGCTGCCGAGCGGGCGGAGCGATTCGCGTCTCAGGTCGCCGATTGGAAAGAGTTGGCCCCTATGCGAGCAGCATCGTCTGCCTCAAGGCGATGGATCGATCCTCCAACGGTCTGACAGTCGGTCGAAAGGAACGCAGTGATCTCGTTTGACAAGTCGGCACGTTCGCGTCGGAGAGCACCGCACGTACTTTATTCAGCGGGAAGCTCGTAACGTCTGCCGGCGTGATGTAGTCCCCTAATCGCTATCGGGCCTAAAGTAACGCTCGATTTCGCCTTTACATGTCGGACAGACGTATGTGATTTCGAGAAAATCTTTGTGGTGCACCGCCGGGAAAACTGTTTTTATGGTCATATCGACCTGACAGTTCGGACACGTGACACGCAGGTTCAACTGCGACGCACGCAACATGTCGCGCAGGGGCACGAGCACCGGCTCCGATTTGAGGAAAATACAAGTCGTGAGAGCTGGAATGCCTCTCACCTCCGGGCGCGCGAGAATGCCCTCGCCGTCAACGTAACCTTACCCGGAAGGCCTGCAAAAAGTCATCAAAAATTTTTCGCAGGCTTGCCGGCAGAATGTCGCTTCCGCAGTGCATGGTTGTGCAGGTGCACCCGATTAACAGAGCACAACCCGCGGCCAGGCTCTCCCTTGGCGCGGCGGGCGTCCCGGCGAACTGGGCTCGCGTCGGGGCGCGGACCGGGCGGCCGGTGGGATTCGGTCGATTTGCAGTTGCCAGCATGTCCGCTTGGGGTCCCTAAGCGGAAATGGGATGGGTACCTTTGGGTTGGACCTTGGCCCGATAGACACCCGTATTCGCCGGGGCGTACATTTCTCCCGCATTCCTTTCACGTTCTAGCTTTATCGAACTCCGGAGAAGCAACATGCGTCGAGGCAATCGTGTTCCAGGGGCTGTTGGTTCACTTGCAGCGTTGATCCTGCTGTCGAGTGTTGGGGGCGTATCGCTGCCGGTATCGGCGGTGGCCCAGACCTCGTCGGATCAGTCGGTGATCTACCTCAATCAGGCTTGGTCGCAGGACGATCGGGATTGGTACTATCACTTTTCGCAGGGTTCGGCCGTTCTCTCCTATGACATTTTTCTGAACCTGGAAGTTGCCGGCAGCCAGGAGCTGTTCCGATCGGATGCAAATAGCGAGCGCTACGGAATGATCACCCAACCCGCGGGTTCACCATATAATCCCGACGGTTTGCCGATCGGTATCAGCAAGACGGTGATTTCCACTCCGCAATGGCCAGGAGAAGAAACCGGCGAATTCGCCGGCGTGACCTGCGCGGCCTGTCACGAAACGCAACTGAACTACAAGGGCAAACGCATTCGCATCGACGGCGGCCCGGCCAATACGTTTGATATGCAAGCCTATATTCAGGCCTTGAATGCAGCGATGCGCGCGACTTTGACTGACGCGGCCAAATTTGATCGGCTCGCGGCACGGCTTGGAGCGGCAACCCCCGAAGCTAAGTCGAAGTTACGCGAGCGCTTTGAGCGCCAGGCCGCGCTGACGTACGAATATGCCACGGCAAGCGCTGCCTCTTTCTGGCCCTGGGGGCCGGCGCGAATTGATGCCCTCAGCATGATCAACAACAGGGTGACCGCCAATCTACCTGGCATCCCAGAGAACACTTCAACGCCAATCGCGCCCGTCAAGCCTCCTTTCCTTTGGAACGCCCCGCAAGGATTGTGGACGCAGTGGGCGGCAATTGTTCAAAGTCCGCTATTCCGCAACTTGGGCGAGACGATGGGCGTTTACATGCCCATAAACTTGCGCGCCAAAACTCCCGCAGATGGGCTGTTCGAGGCGAATGCGTCCATTCCGGAGCTTCACCGGGTTGAAAACCAGTTGGCACGACTGGCGCCGCCGAGCTGGCCGGAAGATATCTTGGGCAAGATCGACCGTGACAAGGCCAAAGCGGGCAAAGCACTCTTTGTCGAGCTTTGCGCAGGCTGCCATAACGCCTGGCCTTACCGGTGGACTGAGCCGAATAAGTACGGCAAGCGTTTCGTCCTCGTGGGCCTTGTGCCGCAGTCATATGTGGGAACCGATCAGGCGCAGGCCGCGGCAATCCGGCCTTTCGCAGTCACGGGCCAACTCAGCAATTATTTGCCGCCGGAGCTTCGTGGGAAGGACGCCGTTCCCATGGCAGCATTCAAACAAAGTATCCAGCGCGAAGTCATGGAGAGGGCCGTCGCCAAACTGAAATTGACGCCGGCCGAACTAGTCGACCTGAACGGTTATCGGGAGCTGCCATCGCCGCCAGCACCCGAGGGGGTCTATAAAGCTGCGCCGCGTGACGGCGTGTGGGCTACTCCGCCATTCCTGCACAACGGCTCGGTGCCCAACCTGTACGAGATGCTGGTTCCTGCTAGCGAGCGTTCGAAAAAGTTCTGCATCGGCCGCGAATTCGATCCGATCAAAGTGGGGCTAGACACGACCTGCGGGCCGGGCACGTTCGTCATGGATACAAGCCTGCTCGGAAACTCGAACGCAGGTCACTCGTTCCAAGCTGGGCCGCGCAACAACGGGGTTATTGGTCCGCTGCTGACCGATGACCAGCGCTGGGCGCTCGTCGAATACTTGAAGTCGATTCCCGAAGAGCCGGGCCGCGTCACCCCCTTCGGCGGTCCGCCAAACTAACGGCCGTAAGGCCCGCCAGCTCTCGAAGCTTGATCGGCAAACCGTGGAGCCAGGGGATGTCAGACCATATAGATGGGCCACGCCAGATCGGCGATCCATCGATCGATCTCACCGATCTGTTCGCGTTCACCAGTCCCGAAAATCCTGGCCATACGGTGATTGCCGCGGATGTCTTTCCGTCGGCGGGTGCCAGCGCGATGTTCTCCAACGTGGTCAATCACTCGATCGTGCTTCGCCGGGCGACTGTAACAGGCATTGGCGATGCCGCGAAGTTTAAGACGGGCGACGAGGAATTTCGCTTCAATTGCCGATTTGATACCCTCGAACCCGGGCTCGACGGAAAGCCCATCCAGCGCGGCATCTGCACCTTTCCGGATGGCCAGGTCCTGCGTATCGTCGTCAACGACGAAAAAGGGGCGTCGACTCCGGACGGCACGTTCCGCGCATTTGCTGGCCTGCGCTCCGATCCCTTCATTCTTGCCTGGGTGATGGGGCCACCGAGGAAGAAATTCGCCAATCTTCTTCAGCACGACAATGTGCTTTCCATTGTCATCGAATTTGATACGAACCGAGTGCTCGACCTCAGCAAGGGCACGCTGTTCGGGGCCATTGCCGAGACATCCCCGGCGACCAAATCCGGCGCTCTCGTCGGATATTATCCTCCGCGTTTCGATTGGGTCGGCCGTACAGAACAGACCAACATGCGTCTCAACAATTCGATCTTAGTGGGAGTGGACGATCTGCGCGACCTGTGGAATCAGCAGACCCCGTTCGCGATTGCCGACGAGATGCGCCCCCTATTCCGCAAGCGCCTCATCGACAGCCTTGCCGCCTGGGATATGAGCGATGGCACAGCCGATTGGACGCCGCCGGCGCTTGCCGCCAGCGCCGAGGTCTTTCTCGACGATTTCATGTTGTTCGACGTTTCGAAGCCGATCACCGACGTCAGTTTTCTTGAGATCGAGAAAAGCACGCTTAACGGGGTTGCATATCAGACAGGCGGGGGCCGTACCGTCGATGCGCACGACATCGACATGCTGCTTACCTGGATGGTGAATCGCGACCGGGAATACCTCCAAGGCGGTGCAACAGGTGCGACCAAGTCCGGGACCAAGAATTTTCCGTATCTGGCCTCGCCGAACACGGAACCGCAGACCGTGGTCGACAGCGTTGATCTGTCCGCCCCTGCGGACCAGGTCTGGGCCCTCATCGGCCAGTTCGGCGGCGCGTGGCACCCATTGATCGCCAAGATTCAGGTGACCGGCACGGGTATCGGACAATTGCGCACGATCGAAACGATCGACGGCAAGCAGATCATCGAGCGCCTCGACGCAATCGATAACCCCCAAAGACTCTATCGCTACGCGATGATCAGCGGCGTTCCTGCGTTGGATTACACCGGAACACTGGACGTCAAGCCGAAGGGGGCCGGCAGCTCCGTCGAGTGGCGTGTGCAGTATTGGGCGGATGGCCAACCCGATCTTATCGTGAGGACCATCATTTCCACTCTGCTGAAAACCGGCATGGAAGCTCTCAAGAAACGCTTTGGTTGAGCCACATGATCGAAACGCGCGACCTCCCGATTGATCTTGCGCCGGCCACAGCCGGAGACATTGCCACTATCAATCTGGAGAGCGCGCGCCAACAATCATGGAGCCGGTTCTGGCGCGCGCCGGAGCGGCTAGGAACCGCAGAGACCATCGTTGAACAGGAGCAGTTGACGGCGCAGTTCGTCGGTGACTTGGCGGCCTTCGACCGTCTCGAAATTCTGGCGAACCAGCTCGCCCGCACGAATCCTGAAGCGGCCCAAACCTCGCTCATTGCAGCGCAAGTGGCGTGCACAACGCATCGCTTCGCGGAGGCGACGGTAAGCCTGGCCCAAGCGGTAGTACGCGGGGCGCCCTCAGAGGCGACCGAGCGCCTCTCGCTCAGCCTCGATCAGGCCACCGGAAAGGACTTGCAGGGGCTCCTCGCGGTTCGCCGCGAACGCGCCGGGCGGCCGGGGAGTTGGGGGGAACTGGTGCCACTGGGCGCATTGCTTGCCGATCTGGGCGAGTTCGACGAGGCCGAACGGACCTATCACCAGGCGCTGCGGGAATATCCAGACGTGTCGCCGTTTGCGGTGGCTTGGATTTGCTTTCAGCTAGGCGTTTTGTGGGGAGAACTTACACCGGAAATACAATCGAGCCGGGCCGCATCGTGGTATCGGAAAGCCATCGAGTATCTGCCCGGCTATGTGAAAGCGCGCGTGCACTTGGCGGAAATCTATTCGACCAGCGGCCGAATGAGCGAGGCGGAGGCACTGCTGCTCCCAGTGGTCGCAAGTGGCGATCCGGAAGTCAGTTGGCGTCTTGCCGATGTACTGGCCCTCCAAGGTAAAATTGAAGAGGCCGAAGCGCACATAAAGGCCGCGCGATCAGGGTTCGAATCTCTCCTCGAACGACACCTGCTTGCCTTCGCGGACCACGGTGCGGAGTTCTACGGCGCGAGTGGCAACGATCGTCCCAGGGCTCTTCAGTTAGCACGTGTCAACGTTGCCAATCGGCCGACGCTGCGAGCGTTCGAGCAGGCGCACAGCATCGCGATTTCCGCTGGCGATGTTACGGCCGCTTCCGAACTTTTTTCTGCGATGACAAAGCGCTGGGGTCATACAGCCGCGTTCCGTCTATCGTCACTGTCGAGACACCGACTGAAGGATTACGAAGGAGCGGCGGCATGATCGACCGTAGGACTTTTCTCGCAGGCACGGCGCTGGTCGCTCTTGCGCCCCCCCTTGAGCGGTTGCCAGCGCAACTTCCAACTCCCGAAACGGCGAAGGGTCGCGTCGTCTTGATGATCGAAGGGTGGAGCGTCCCCGAGGAGAGCGCCGCTGCCGACGTAGCCTGGATCAGGATCGGTCGTTCGTGGCGGACAGCTTGGCGATGATACCTTGTGGGGGGGACAGGTACGAAGGCAGGATACTCAAATGCGCGTGAGCGGGCGCTGCCCCATGACGTACCTGCTCTTCTTGGACTAGGATTTTCCGAACGGAGAGTCGGGACCCATTACCGCTGGTATCTTGGCGGTGCCCGGCCGTCGCACCGACAATGCAACTAACCAAGCCACGACGTACCCTATTGCCTCGGCTCGGCAGCCCGAAGCTGAGTACGGTCATGCTGGTTTTCTTTGTTTGTCTCAGCATTCCTATCCTCATCTTCATCATGGTCTACAACTATCAAAAAAACTCTGCCGCAATTATCGAGATGCTTGATCAAGCGGTTGCGAAAACGACAGATGTCAGCATCGATAACGCGAAAAACCTTATCGATCCAATTGCCGGAACGCTTCGGCTCCTGGCTGGTGCTGCGGGTTCCAATGCGGCGTTTTTCCGCACCGAAGCGAGCAATGACTTATTGTTTCGGGCTTTGACTTCCTCGGCGGCGATAGATGCTGTCTACGTGAGCTTCGAGGACGGCTACCACCGCGTCGTGACACGAATTGACGAAGATCGCAGGCGCTCTGATCCGGAGATTCCACCGTCTGCCAATTGGCATTCAAGTTATATAGACGACTTTTCCGCCGGAAACGCGCGCGCTCGGCACCGAACGTTCTACGATGTTTGGCCTCACGTCGTCGGCGGCTATTCTGCACCGACGACAACGGATGTGAGAGTGTTAACCGGATATCCCGAGACAAAAGCGTCATTGTCGCTGGCTGTCACCGCGCCGGAGATCAACCCGGACACTGGTTATCCGGTCATCTTCCTGAGGTTCCCGATTATCCATAATGACGAGTTCATCGGTGCCGCAAGCGCCAACATTACGATGGATGTCCTGTCGCACTTCCTCGCCACTCATCGCGCGAGCCCCAATAGCATGACCGTCATCGCCGACGCCGTTGACGGCAAGATCATCGCGGCTCCCAAACGGGAAATGGCTGTTCGGGTGATTAACGGTAAACTCGAAATTGCGACACTGGCCGATATCGCTAACGCCGACCTCCGGAAGGCAAACCGCATAGAAAGCCAGAACCACGAGGCCAAGTTTCTGTTCAGCTCGCCGGCGGATAGCGAGGAGATCAGCGCTTCCTTTGCCAAATTTCTGGAAGGTTTTGGATCGCGATGGGAGGCGGTTACGATAACGCCTACCAATGACTTTGTAGGCGATCTTAAAGCGACCAACCGCCAAGTTCTCGTAGTAATAATCGCGCTATCGGCAGCAGAGTTGCTGCTCATCTATTTTCTGGCTGCACGCTTAGCCCACCCAATCGAGAGAATATCGGGTGAGTTGAAATCCGTCGAAAGCCTGTCCTTCGAACACCCCGCGAGTCGTCGCTCAAAGGTTCGGGAAATCGCCCAGCTTCAGTCCGCGGCCTCGCTGCTGCGCAATTCGCTGCAGTCGTTTTCCTCGTTCGCTCCGGTGGACGTGGTCAGAGGCCTGATCAAATCGGGGATTCCGCTTGCGCTCGGTGTCGAAAAACGAAACTTGACCGTGTTCTTCTCCGACCTGGAAAATTTCTCGACGCACGCTGAGCAAACCCCCCAAGACGAATTGCTTGCTCAAATGTCGATTTATTTCGAGCAAGTGTCCCACGCAATTTCCGAAGAAAAGGGAACCGTGGACAAATTTATCGGCGACGGCATCATGGCGTTCTGGGGCGCGCCCGGCGCGCTGCCCGATCACGTCCTGCGGGCCTGCGTGGGAGCGTTGCGTGCAGCCAGGAGGATGGAACGAGTGAACGAGGCGTGGCGGGTGGAAGGGAAGCCAACGCTGAGAATGCGGATCGGGCTCAATACCGCGGACGTGTTGGTCGGCAACGTCGGTTCGACGGAACGCTTCAGCTATACGGTGATGGGTGACGGCGTAAACGTTGCGGCGCGGCTCGAAGGCATGAACAAGGCGTTCGGCACGACCATCTGCATCAGCGACACCGTATTCGACGCGGTTGCCTCTGAGGTCGTGGCACGGCCGTTGCGGCGCGTTCAGGTCAAGGGCCGCAAGCAGGAGTTCATGGTCTACGAGTTGCTCGCAATCGCAAAGAGCGATGATCCGGAACTCGAAATCCGACCGGCGGACAAAAGGTTGAGCGAAATGACCTGGGTCGCCTCGAAATCCTTTGAAAAGGGAGACCTTGAAGGGGCTGCTCGGCGCTACCGGGACATCTTGGGCGAGTTTCCATACGATCCTGTTGCGAAAGCGATGCTGGCCGTCTGCTCGTCGGGTATGGTCCCCACGGTCAGTGAAATGAACCACCTCCGTTAGTGGCACATCTCGGGCCTGGGGTTATGTGTGCGCTCACGTCCGTTCTTGGGGGTAAATCGGAAGGGAGGGATCCGAGGAAGTGGGTTAGATCGACGATCACCATACCCATTCCAGCTTGTAAATTTTCCCCAAGACCGGCTGTGGCAAGTCCCATACGGCGGTCGGGTACCCATGCAGGTGCACAAGACGGGCGGATGTCGGGAGCTGCGTCTCCTCCAAGCCGTTTAATAGTTTGCATCGAAGTAGGGAAGCGGGCCGTGATGCGGGAAAAACTACTCGTACAGTAAGGTATTCGGATGGCACAGCGATTTCCTGCGTCCAGTGCTCTTCCACCGCCAAAAAAGAGTTTACAAGATCGACCGAGTAAGTGTTCTGAAAGCGGGCACCTCGATGGAGTAGGTTTCCTAGATCGATTCGAGAAACGTAAAATCCGTGCTCCTTTATGGTCTCCGTAATTCGACCTACCTGCGTTGTGAAATTTGTCGCAGTACCTGCCGCAGTTACGCCTTCTCGATACTCTGCCAGAGTTGCGCTTCGAACCTCATAGTCGGACGTCTTCTCGTAGGTCGCGTGCGATCCGTCGGGCTCCAAAATTCGTAATTGCACGACCGTAAACAATGAAACCAACTCAGGCGCAGGCTCGCCGGAAGAACTTCGGCGCTGAGGATGGTTCCAAGGCAGCCGTGCCGCAAGCGGCCGCAAAATCCATCGAATGCCCGCTGCGACTTGATCCCGGAAATAAGCCGTTGCGATCGACGCAAGCAGCGCCAATACGGCTGTGCAGAGTGCGACGAAGTGACTCAGAACAATTTTGATTCCTGACCACATAGAATCGAGGTCTTTCGCGCGATGAAAACGCGAAGCGTCCAACCGAAGGAGAGCAGGATGTCTGGTGGCGGAAAGGGCTGGTGAGCTGGATTAGTCCCAGCCAAGATGGGGCTCGCCTGGCGGCGCTTCGCCAACGCGTGCCCCACTTTACTTTAGCATGCGTTTGCACACTGCCCCGAGCCGACGGCGCACGGAATCCCGTGCGTGGGTACTTGTTGGCGTATGGGCCGCGTTCCCCAATCGCGCGAGGGGACATTCGGGTTTTGGTGCAGTCGCGAAATGCCGCGACTGGTCGCGACTGAGCATGGCAGGTCACGACATTTCGGCCAGGTTTCGGGTGCTCGGACCTGTTCGGACCGGTAAAAGAACGGCGCCGGAGTTCGGACCGAGCCGCCCATTATCGTTCATTCCGGCAGTGTGTGTGGGCAGCATCTTGATTGGTGGCTTCTCGCTTGAGCTGGCGAGCCAAAAGCCGCAGCCGCTGTCACGAATGCGCCCGTATTATTGCGCCATACAATAGCCTCTGAAGTGAGCAGTCGATGGTGGCCTTGAATTGGCGTTTTACCGCTGCTTCTGAAAGAACTCATGCCGCCATTGATTGTCCTCGATCCATTGCGGACATTTGACCTTTATCCAGTCGCTGCTTTTGCCGGAAATGTACGGCTTATCACTACGCTTTGAGATGATGCCCTCCAGCTTGCGCTCGGAGCAATGCCGCAAAAGCACATGGGGGTCGGGAAAGGTTTCCGACAGCTGGATTACCTGGTTCTCCATGCGCTCCATTAGCCGCGAGAGCTTCTCTCGGCGCTCGGAGAGCGGCAGGCCCCGCAGTTCCTTTCCGTTTTGCGAGAGAATGTCGAAGGCCCATACGCACAGGTGGCCGTAGCGCTCGCCGAGGAGGGCATGGAAATTCGGCCGGCCGTCCGGGTCGCAAGACGTGAGCTCGCCATCGAGGATCACGGCTCGAGTCGGGAGCTTCCCTGTAGCCTCGGCAATCGTCGGGTACTTGGGCGTGCAGTCAAAGCCGCTGCGCGAGTAGAGCGCGACTTCCCGGCCGCTCTTGTGGAGCTGGATGCGGAATCCGTCGAATTTCACCTCGTGCGACCATTGCGGTCCCTCTGGCGGGGCCGTCCGCAGCATGGCGAGCTGGGGTTGGATGAAGGGAGTGCGGGAGAGCATTGAACGCGTTCTAGGGCGCTCCCACGGGCAGGGGAAGGGACAAAAAAAGACCCCACCTTTCGGCGGGGCCAGTCCTTGGGAACTGTCTCACTCGGGCAGCCTATGGGCGGCGTCGCGCTTGATGACTTCGCGCCTGAGCTGCCGAGCGATCATGAGCGTTACACTGGCGAGGCTCCCGTAGGGGCCGCGCTTCTCCTCCTTGTCGCCAAAGCGGGCGGTTCGCCAGTAGAACCACTGGTCGCCTCGGCCTTCGACCGTGTAGTCGGCGAGGGCATAGATGCGCTTTGTGTTGGCGAGCATCGTGTGCCTCCGTCAGTGCACGCTTTCGCACACGCCGTCGATGACCTGGTGCAGCCGCTTGGTGAGGTCGGGCCGCTCCGCGACCTTGCCCGCGAGGGCAAAGGTAGCCGCGTTAAAGAGCCGCCAAGCTGTCCGGTCGCCCCAGTCGTGCGGCGGCTCCTCGTAGGTCTTTAAGACGTGGCTGATGGCCTGCACCCCGATCACGTCCTGCCGGTAAAGGTCGAGGATGGCGTGGTCGGCGAGCGCGGGCGTTAGCGGCGTCTGTTGGTACGCGAGGAGCTTCTGGTTCTGCGCGATGCGCTGCGCCTGAAGCGGCTGCACGATTTCGGTGACGAGTCCCGGCAGCTCACGCTTGGCCTTTACGGTGTGCTTTCGCCGGATAACGTGGTCGCCGATGAAGGCGAGGTTATCGCAGACGAATACCCGCGAGCCGAACGCGATGCCGATCGGGAAGCTCTTGTCGTGCGAGTTGCGCAGGCCGACAAGGTCACCGTAATTGCCGTAGGCGCTCCTGAGCGTCATCATGCCGAAGTAGCGCGAGCCGTCTTCGGTGATGGCGTGGTTCTCCTCGGCGATCTCATGACCGTAGAAGCCGAGCGTATAGCGCACGAGCTCCACGATTTCATGATGCGCGACCGGGAGGTGCGTATCCGTTCCTGCGGGAGTTTGAAGCGTCCGCAAGTCGTCGTAGCTTACCGGCTGCGCGCCGGCGTGGATGATGAGGTTGCTCATTGAGGCAGTCTCCCTGTGAAAGAGCCTGCCCCTAATCCTAACAAAAGAAATCCCTATGCCTCTTTGAGACTGGGGAAAGCTTCGTCACCAATACGCTCGCGGCTCGTCGGCTCTCAACTGCGTACAAAGCGCCATAGCAGCCAGCGTGCCTCGCCGCTCACCCTGGCGCGGGAATTTCGCACTGTGTGACGGGAAGTTCGCTTGCGGAACCAGGCAGCGGTTTGATGATTTATTGGGCTTAATTGCTTTTGTTCTCTGTGGCCTATGCCCAATTGTACCGCAGAAAAAGAAGCGGCGGGCCGGGAGTGGGAGCCCCCGGCCCAGGAGATTTTATGCGTAGTCTGAAGAAGCGCGAGACTACTCCTTCTTGAGCATCTTGGCAATGAAAGGATTGAGTTTCTTGATGCCCGCCGTTTGGCGTTTGGCCTTCCGCACGGCAGCTTCTTGACGGCGGATGCGAGCCGCGCGGGGGCCGTACTGGATACGCTCGTCTTCGCGGCGCTGCGCGTGCTCGTATTTCTTTAGGTAAGTGAGGTCGTCGCTGAGGCGTCCGAAATGGTTGCGGCTGTCTTCCGGGGTGCTTGGAGCCGATGCTGAACAGGTTGAAGGACCAACAGAAGGACCGGCAGCGGGGCCGATGTAGACGCTGTGGGTTTTGATCGAGCGTCCCTCGCGCCATGTCCGCTGCCAGTAGTCGTATCTCCTACCGTTAATTGTCTTTGTGACCTTGTAGTAGCCGTTCATCACGCGACCACTAGTTAGACCGCAAACTCGCTTAGTTCGTGGCCCTGGTCGAGTTTATCCTGCAGCCACCGCGGGCGTTTTCCCTTGCCAGTCCAGCTATTGCCGTTGCCATCGCTGTACTTTGCTGCAGATCCCCCCTTCGTCTTGGAAGGGATGAGTTCATTAGCGGTGAAGCCGAGAGTGGCTGCTTCGGTGCGTAGCCGTTCAAGGGCTTCATGCCGTCGCTGGGCGATGAGCGAAGCGATCTCCCTTCCCAGAGTGCGAAGTTGGTCGAATGTGAGTCCGGAGATGTCGGGGTTCATTGCTGTGGCTCCTTGTGGATACGGTGCTTCAATCCACCACTTGCCGGAAAGCCGATGATGGTGGAGCGCGTTGCGCGAGCGCATAGCCCGCAATCGGCGCAGGTGACTCCGTGCGTGTTGGTCGGACAAATGACGACACGTCGCCCTTTCGGTGTGGTCGTGTTTTGCCGACTGCCCGCAGGGAGAATGGTGGTCACTGGAGCGGCGCCTAGGTCATAGAGCCTGTCGGCATGCTCTAGTGAATTGCCGCTGAGGTTTATGGTGAAGCCGTTTTGGTTGGCCTCTCGGATTGCGTCTCGATTAAGCGCATTGGAGAGCACATCGAAATGTGTGAAGGTGAAACCGCGACGGCCACGATTGGCATTGGTTAGTGCGCGCAATGCGGCGCAGTCGATGGTGATGCGGTCGTTGCTCGGCAAGTCGCCGGCGATATTGTGGCGCCACAGAGCGCCTGTCGGGAGAGAGCGTATGGCGTATAGGAGTTGTTCAAATGAATAGACGCGAACGCCATTCATTATTCGTTTGCCGGTGGGGGTACGATCGAGAAGACTCCAGATAAATCCGCCAAGCGCGCCATGTTCGGCGTAGCAGACGCCAGCGTGTTGGCTCTTGCCGGTTTTGCGGAGCGGGCAAGAGAGCGGACAAGTGAAACGGGGACTGGTCGTCACCATGATAGGACCAGTGATAGGGTTCGCGGTGCGAAAGGTGATGAGAAACTTGTCCATGTCTATGACATGGGTGATGGTAAGGAGCCGACAAGCTGTTGCTATGGAGCGTTACGAGACGGAGTGTTTGAAATGCCGCGGCTTGAAGCGGCAAAAATATTTTCAAAAAAAGTTGCCCCCTATTCAGAGGGCAGTGATAAGTCTCCCCGCTCGTCCGCGAACTTGACGGTCAAAACGCGCCGGGTGACGGCAGCGTTTGTCGCGTCATCGGAGTAGGCGCCGGGTTCGTCCAAGCTCCAGTAGTCGATCAGGGCAACGAGGTTGCAGCCCCGGTAGTTGAACGCTAGATAAGCGTGCTCGTTTTCGTGGTCCCACTCTTCGTTGGGTTCGAACGCGTCGAAGTTCCTGATACGCCAAAGGATGTCAGATTTCAGCTCGGCGTCGAGCGCCTCAAACCGAGGGCTGACGATGATGGCGCCTCCGATAAATGTGCGTCGGAAGTTGTCGTTCAACTCGCGCAGCGTGGCGAGGAAGGTATCTCGTTCCATTTTTGCCTCCGCCTCTCAGTCCGGGCACACAGCGTGCGCGGAGGCGAAAGGCGGAAGCTCTGTCGGCAGTATACCAACGAAAAAAGACAGGCCGCATCATGGCGGCCTGAACCTGTCAACAAGCATCTGCGCAGCCTCGGTGTAGGAAATGCGCTTCACGCGCACCACCAGCTCCAAGGCATCCCCGCCGTCCTTACACGCGCCGTGGCACCACCACCTATTAACGGAGGGCGTCACCACAAAAGCGCGGGGGCTTGGATGGTCGCAGATGGGGCATTTGCCGCGCCATGCGTGCCCTTGGTTCTTAAGCTTAACGCCGAGCCACTGAGCCGTGGAGAGAACGGAAGTCGCGCGCAAGCGACGAAAGTCGATTGCCATTGTGCACCTGTTTGTTTGGAAAGGGCCTGCGCGTATTATAATTGAGAGACAGCGCATGACGCTGTGTTCTCAACAGGAGTTAGCCATGGCAGGCAATCCAGCGCAGCAGCGGCGTCCGAAAGGTCGTGAATCCGAACGCGGGAAATCACCCGATTTCGTCATTCGCGCCCGCCAGGGCCCGAACAGCGATTTCTTCGTGAACGTTGGCGCGGCGTGGTACGTCGATGTCAAAGGGAAGCAGGCGATCAGCGTGAAGCTGAACCTCCTACCGATCGGCTCCGACGGCTCGTTCCTGATGCTTCCGCCGAAAGAGGACGGCGGCGAGTAAGATTCAGGAGATGCAGCAAATAAAAGAGGCTCGCGAAAGCGAGCCTCGGCTATTGACATTGCGATAGCTCTAATAGAAAGAGGGAGTGCGCTCGGTGCTTGCCAAAACCTTGCAACACTCCCCCGGCCGTCCACGCCGGTCCTTGCGACCGTGCATGCCCAGTAGACCGGCTTTCCGTCCTACAGCAGACGGCCTCGGCAATTCTATCACCTAGAAAAGAAAATCAGGCATTCCCGCTCGGCGCCACGGGGTAGTAATAAGCTCTGCGCTCGGCGCAGGGAAATGGTCGAGATATGCAATATCCGGGACTGTTTTAAAAACCATGTAGCCGCATTTTCCTATGCGGTCTTGGACGTAGTTTCTGGCGTTTAATTCGTGCGTTTCATCGATGGTGACTACGGGATAGATTGCAGAGCTAAAGCCGTAGTGAGATTGGAAAAGCTTGCCCTGGTGGAACGATATTATTTCATCTAAATGCTTGGTGAGTGTCGTCCGTTTGGGGTCTTTCGGATTTATGTTTCGCAGACTTTCCGTGCTGCGATCTACCTGAATACCCGGAATGAAAATCAAGTCATCGCCGCGATCGATCAAATGCGGCGGCATATCCATGTCGCCCCAGAAGGGAGTACGGCTCTGTCGCGTGCTCTCGGGGAATCCAAGAGTTCGTAGGCCCTCCTTGCTATGCACCTTGAAGGTAACGCCGCTCATGAGCGTTTTTGCGTGGATGAGCGCCCAACCCTTCGCCTTGGCGGCTGCGTGGAGCGGCGCCTGATAGCCGAGATCGGCAAGAACCTCATGCGGATAGGAATTCGAGCGATGGCTTACGCCCGCGGGAGAGCCGACAAGGTGAGCCGCCTTGTCCGCTCGCTCGTAGACGAAATCCTTGTAATTGGTGTTCGGGCTGTAGCGCTGGCGCTCCGGGCGGTCGAGGTAGCCGGCATGAAAGAGCTTCGCGAGCCGACGCTGAAGGCCGTCATAAGCGTATTCGTCGTCGTAGATGCCAAAAAGGTACGCAATCCAGCTCGTCGTAAGGAATTTGAAGCCATAATGGGGGTCGAGGAGTTCGAAAAGCTCGCGGTCGCGATCCTGTAACACTACTCGGGTCGTTTGCTTCTCGCGCTTGTATCTCCGGCGTCGAGATTTGGTCGCCATAGCTGATAGATGGGTCGTCGTGCCGCTTGCGGCCAGACGGTCGCCATGGTGTAAGTGTAGCAGATATGGTCAGGCTTTCTTCATTGGTGTTGAAAAGTCGTCGTCGATTGCTTCTTCTTCGCCAGGCGCCTCGGTGCTTGACTGGGATGGCCCCGTTTCCGCGCCCGCTGAAGGCTCGGGCTTGCTCGGGCGTTCGCGCGTCTCTGCGAAGTAATCTTCCAGCAGTTTGGCCGCGCCAAAGAATTTGCCCGGATTATCGAGGGCAAACCCGGCTACATGGAAAGATTTATTGCGCATCTCAGCAACGAAGAACGCAGGTCGAATTAGATACGGTGGAAGTAGATGCTCCACTGACCGGACCTTCTCATGCAATCCTCTACCCGTAGCTCCCAATTTAGTTTCAAGCAGGGTTTCCAATTTTGCGGTGGCATCCCGGACCATTTCTAATTCAGAAGGCCTGTTACTGGCCTTTTCGGGGTTTTGTGGTAGAGTCGCCATGGTCTGATCAGCCCCAGCCGATGCATAGGCTGGCCGCGAGGGCGACACTTCGGTGTCGCCTCTCTGCTTGGGCATAGCCTCAAGTGCGAGCATGGGCATCGTAACTTTCAGCGCAGTCGTCGTCATATTGCTCACATACGCGGCCCACTCCGCATCGCGCGGCGGATGTGATTGCATGCTCTGGATGAAGTCGGCAGTGCAGTGCATTTCGTTTGCCATCGTATTGGCGTCGGTATGGCTGACTTCGCCCGCGAATTTAAAGCTGGTCGCGCCGTAGATTGCGGCCTTCACCTCTTTTGGAATTTGCTCGATGAGCTGCGTAGCAGCGATAAAGGAAAGGCCGAGCTTGCGGCATTCCGTGAGGATGCGGGTCGTCTGATGGTTGAAGATATGGCTAGCCTCATCGCAAAGCAGATAGCATTGACCCCGCTGTTCTTTCGGAATGCGGAAGCGAGCAAGCGCCGCGAGAAACACTTGGGAGACGACGTATTGCATGAATATAGGCAGTCCGTACTCGCCGAGTGTAGTTTCCGAACCTCGCGCGATCACTACCTTTCGATCGCGCATCGCAGCGCGCGCGTTAAAGCTATTCTCTGAGGCAGTGAACATTTGCCGGAAAGCGTCAGAGCCCATTGCGCCGTATATTTTCCAGCTAATTGCCTCCTTTGTCGGGTTCATGGAAGCGTTGTAGAATTGGTTATGGAAAAAGCCTTGGTCTACTACCGGAAGCTGGGCTATTATTTCGGCAAATTCTGACTGATCTTGGCGCTTTGGCTTTTCGTCGACAATCTGTCTGAGGGTTTCGAGGCTTGCTCCCGGAATTCGTCTAAGAAGCTTGAGCAAATAGGGAACGACCGCGCCCTGCTTCTCGCTCAAGCCCCCGCTCAAAGAGGACATCAGGTAGATGAATGATTGCAGCGCCTCTGCGTCGGTCGAACTGCGGAAGTCGAAGAAATTGAGTGGCGGCGGATTCGTCTCGGGGTCTAATATTACTAGGCGGTCAGGCTCAACGCGGTCGCGTATGACCTCAAACCAGTCGCCGGCGGGGTCGAGAATAAAGAGCCCGGGCCGGGTAGGCTCTTTAAGAAACTGGACCACGAAGCTACTGAGTAATTGCGTTTTTCCATGTCCAGGCTTCGCAATAATGAACCCATGCTCGGAAAGTGCTTTCTGAGGTATCTTGAACGGAACGCGGGTACAGAAGAAATCGTAGAAGGGTGTGTCGTGCAAAAACTTCTGCACAAAGGCGTAGGGCTGCCAGTCTAATTCCTCAAGGCTTTTTACCTTTGTCTTACTGCGGTGATAGACGGAAAGGCCGTAGGCTTCGGCGTCGTTCTTGCGCAATTGCATACGCAAGTTGGCGAGTAGATTGTGCTGCGCGAGCTCGTGGTAATCGTAGAGGAAATGCCCATGAATGCTCTGTATGCAGTCGGCCATTGGGAGTAGTTGATAGAGTGGCACATTCGGCTGTTTCCGGTAGACGCCTTCGTCGGCATGCCACGCCCTATCCTGGGCCAATAGCTCTTGAATATCGCAAATGAACGCGGGCGGAAGTTTCTTGTAGAGGCCATTGGTAAACCACGCTCGCACTGCGTGAGCGAGTTGCGGGTGGGCGGGCTCTTGCAATCCTACACAGAGAAGGGCGAGGGCCTGGAGAAGCGCATAGGGCGGAAATTCCGTCTCGGTACTGATTACAGCTTCGATTGCCGCTTCGTCGAGCGTCATATCTCAAACGTCTCTTGCGTTTGCCCCGCTCTCTGGCGCTGCGCGTGCTCGCGGTGTTGATCAAGGCGCGAACGAAGAGCATGCAGCCCCTCGAGAAGTTCATCTTTGGCTCTGTCAAGAGCCTGCATGTCGGGGAAGTCCACGTATTTCGTATTGAATAGATGGCAGTTCAGATATTGGGCGTCCTGGTCCTCCCACTTCGGGTGGGGATAATCGAAGAGCTTATGCATTTCGAGCCCAGAACGCGTGAGAGCTTCCCGGTCCTTTTGCGACATCTGTACGTCAATATGCATTCGATATTTAGAGCGTGATGAAAATGCGGCTGGAACTTCTTCCGTGGTGATATTGACCTTCATCGGGCCATCAACGGGTAGTGCGGCAAATTGTGCTGCCTTCTTTCGTTTGGCATTGATGATAGGTGCTGCGATGAGTGCGCCGAGGCTCGCGATAACGAGCCAAAAGATTAGAGCGTGCTCGGTTGCGATGGTTGCTATCCCGCCGATGATAACGACAGCGATGACGATCACAATGATAAATGCGGCGAGACCATCCATGGCTAGTGCTTTCTGAATATGGCGTATGCGAGATAGCCAAAGGGGAGACACAAAACGACCAACCAGAATGGGGAAGGGTATGAGGTTGGTCGGGCAGCGATCAGAGACTGTATGTCGGCGCGTTTATCGGGTGGCAAGTTCGGCATGGCAAGTGCCTTGTTACATGAACTAAGCCATTGCTCCTTGCACTCACCGAGATACTTGTTAAAGTACTGTGCTCTTTCGAGAGCGGCATTAAATCGCTTGAGGCGTTCTAGCGAGGCCTTAGCTTCTGCATTTATGGCCATAGGAAGTCCTATCGCATAATGGCTAATGCGATGACATGCAGTGATGTCGTATCGTTCGCAGGCCTCAATATTCCCTAAAAAGTCCTGGACCGTAGGCTCCGCTCGCGCAGCCGTCGCGAGCATTAGCAGCCATAAGACTCTAGCGAGCGTCCGCATTCGCCCCTCCTCGATTGCGGCGATTGTCCGATAAGCCTAGAGCGAGCACAGCGTCGAGGCAATGCATTTGTGGTGGTAAATTCACCTTGACGCGTGCGAGGCTAGACTATCATCGCGTCGCGCAGGAAATTGTTGAAGTCATTGTCTTCGCGGAGAACATCTGGGCGCAACCCGGCATGTTCGGCTAACACTACAGCGTCCCGGTAAAGTGCGCCGCGGACGGCCTCAAGCTGGTCGTCTTTCGGCATGGTAGCAAAAACGGAAAGGACCGCATCGTGCAGCTCGGGCGCCTTGCGCTCGAGCGGCGCGAGCGAGGTCACTCGCGCCATGAGCCGGTTCTCTCGGACAAGGCGGACAAGCATATCGTGCGCATGGAAGTTGAGGTCGTCGAGAATGACCTGTCCACGGTATTGTCCGATAAGCGAATAGGAGAGGATTCGCACATCGAAGGCGGTTAATTTCGCGCGATCGAGCGGCGCTAACACTACGCCATTGAGTTGGAACTTGTTGTGGCCTGGATTGCAGAGGACACGCTTCAAAACAGGGGAGCGGAGGATGCGGCGTATTCGCTTGTAGGCCCATTGGTGGCCGGGCGGAGATTGCGGGTCCGGTTCAGAAATGAGCGTGTTGAGATAGAGCGGATTTTTCTTCTTCTGTCCCTTAGGTCCATTCATTGCAGCGTCGAGTTGGTCTGCAATAAATTCGAGGCCGTCATCTTTTGTAAGCGTCGCGCCACCTCGCGGAAAGAGCGTGTCAAGCATGTCGATGAAATCGGACGCGCCCTCGTAGGTCATCTCCCTGAAGGGATTTATCGAATGTAGTGTTACGTCAAATGTCTTTGAGCGAGGCAGGGCGGGCGTGGTATCCGCAGTATAGAAAAATCCTGTTTTGCGGAATTTTGGAAAATGTTTTTCGAGATTATTGTCAAATCCAAATTCGAAGAAATTCATTTTGCGTTATGGGCGAAAAGCGTGGCGAGTAGAGCCTCTTCTCAAAGGATGCTTGCGGGCTTTTCGCCGCAATAAAGAGCCTGCTAATTCTATATTGTACTACCCCGCCTTCGTCGTGGCATATGTATCATCACTACCTACAGCTCCACGACCCAAATGCCCGGAGCGGAGCAGCGTCCGTTTTTAACGGACGCGTCGCGGAGCGGAGGCTCTTTAAGGTCTTATAGGGCTGCAAAAGCATTTGGGTCGTGGAGCGAAGCGGAACGACGAAGGCGGGAAATGTGGCTGTATGGAGCGGTAGGAGCATACATAGAGCAAATACATACAAGGTGTATAGGTCTATGTAAGTGCTGTGTGTAGCAAATAAAATGGGCCTGGAGAGTGTGCACCTCTCCAGGCCCGAGCTCCGTTAGGAGCCTATGCGCTGTCGCGCAATCACGTCGTCAATCCATCGCTCGATTTCCTCGAGAAGCCAGACGGTACGAGAGGTACGATGAGGCCCGAGGCGTAGCCTCGATGGGAACTGCATTCGCTTCTCGCGCCGCGCGATTTCTGCGTAGGAAAGTTTAACTCGGTCGCGGACTTCCGACTTGGATAGAAAGCGTTTCTCCGACATCTGCGTAGAACTCCGGTTGGAGCTCTGCGCAGAGCAGGGGTTACGCTCACGACGAGCGCGGCATGAGAATAGACTTACAAAAGGAGCTTCGCAATATGCTCCTGCCACAGGTCCGTGGCTTTCCGCATTTCCGGGAGATAGGTGTAAACGTCGTACGTCTCTTCCATGTCCGTGCGCGCGTCGACGTGGTTAACCAGGCGCTCGGCAATATCGGGGCGCACTCCCAAGCGGCCGAGAGAGCTGCGATAGGTGCGCCGGAAATCGTGCAGCGTGTACCGTGAGCATTTGCTGTGCTTGTCCAAGAGCTTCTTATTCTTCGACCAGGCGCTAAAGACTGCTTCCTTGCCATTCTTGCCTTCTACCGGGAACCACAGACCCTTGGTCGAGCGAAGGCCGTTAATCATGGCGATAGCCTGGGCGCAAAGCGGGAAGGTGTGCTCGCGCTTATTCTTCGTGAGCGTATCCGGTAGCGTAATGGTCTGCTGATTGTGGGCATAGAAGATCCCCTGGAGCGCGGCGATTTCTCCGCGGCGCTGCCCGGTGAGGATGAGGAGCTTCACGATACTGCGGAATTGGTCCGCGAGTTCATTCTCCCTATCGCAACAAGCCGACCATATCGCTTTCAGTTCGTCGTCAGCCAGGATGCGCGATCGCTTCTTCGGTTTCGCCGGGTTCTTGAGCCCGGCCATGGGGCTCTGGGATAGGTAGCGCGGGACGCACCAGTTGAAGAACGTTTGCATCGCCGCGTGCGTATGCCGGCATTCGGCCGGCGTCGCTTTCAAGGAATCGGTGATGCCGAGAATGTCGGTGCTCGTGACCTTGCCGACCGGCTTCGTGCCGATCTTCGGAAGCATGTAGTCGGTGAGGAAGCGCGTATATTCGGCTACGGTCCTCGGCCGCAGGGTGAGCTGGTCAAGGTAGGCATCGCTGGCTTGCTTAACCGTGGCCTTGGATTTGACGGACGTGACCGTGTAGAGAGCCTGTGTAGCGAGTATTCGGGCGTCGGCCAGGCAAAGGTGAGGATAGACGCCTAGCGTCGTCCTGCGGCCTTTCCTGACCGCTATAAAAGTCTTCCGGCGCGCACCTACTCGTATGCCAAAGCCTGGCAGCTTGTCCCAGTAATAGCCCGGCTTTTTGAGGTTCGCGATGGTGAGGTCCGATAGTGCTTTTTGCACCAACTTTGCACCAGGGGCCATGGTTTGGCTCGCTCCAATATGGGTTGACATGGTGCGAGCGTTCTCCAATTAACCCCTTGAGGCCTAAGGAGAAAATGGTGCCTTTGCAGAGCTTTGCAAGAGGCGCGCATCTGTTTCCTAAACCGAAGGTCACAGGTTCGAGTCCTGTCGGGACCGCGAACTAATAAAATCAATGACTTAGCCGGATTATTGGCGACAGTGGCGACAGTGTTTGGCGACAGTCTCAAATAGCGAAATACGTGCATTTTCCACAAGCCGCGACTCGTGCTAGACGCGTGGCTGCGGAGATTGCCCATTGGTTCTAGACAGAGCTTGCGCCGCAGACGCCGCTTGCATTGCCTTCTCCCAGGGCTTCTCCGCACCACCCGCCCTACTTAGTGCGTTTTCTCGATTGCCGGCGCGGCTGGGGAACCGAAGCCCCGGTCTTCTCGACTTGCACCGCGGCACCACGTGCGAAAGTGGCGGATGCCATCGCGCGCTCCAAATCGAAAACGGCTCTCTGTGAACCGGCTTGATCGAGCATGCGGCGCGCCTTGTGCAAAAGGTCAATGGCGCGGCTTATCAGTTCCTCGGGGCTGGAGCGGCCCATTGGTCCTATCTGCGGGGCCTACCACGCCGTTTTCCCGGCGGCGCCACCGCTGCGATCTTCTCGACCATTACCACGAGGGTCAGGCGCAATGTGGTGTTTTTGATAGCGTCGAACGCGTGCGCGAGTCGATACGCCCGACTATCAGCAAGCAACACTGCCGCCGGATCGTGAGAATCGGTGCCGTGAAAAAATGCGGACATTGGAACGCGAAGGATGGTCGCGGCTTTGACGAGGCGCCCCGTTGACATCCGATTGGTGCCGACCTCGTATTTCTGTACTTGCTGGAACGTGATGCCGAGCCGGTTCGCCAAGTCTTGTTGCGACAGCCCCTTGGCGATACGCCAGAGACGCACATTGCGACCGACTACAACGTCGATGCGGCTCGGCCTCTTTGGATATCTCTTAGCTTTGGCCATTATGTCAGCAACAAGGTTTTGTTTGATAATGCGGGGCAGGATTTCATGAGGGCTGGCTAGAGAAAGCCGGCCAGTAGGTTCGAACTTCCCTACTGACCGGCGACACTACGCAATGTTTTGCCGCGTCTGCGGCTGGGGGCTGCCGGCCATAAGCCGGCACTGTCACGTTAACATCACATTAGGTTGTGAAGTAGCGGATTGCTTACAAATTCCCCGGACTGACGTTTTTCACGTTGGGTTTCGTCGGAGGTATCCACCCTTATATGTATTCGTATGACAACCAACCTGTGGTCAAATTGTGAGAACAAAAGATACTGCTGGCCGGCGGCCTTTTCCGCCGGCCAGTCCAGCAAAACGCGTGTGAGACTATGCTTTTGTGCCGTTCGGCTCGGCCTGGGCCGGCGGGAAAGCGGGAGTCGCGAAGCCCATCTTCACCTTGCCGTCGTCTTTCACCGTGAGTGGTGGAAGTTTCACGGTACCGATCTCTTTCATGGAAGGTTGCATGTTCATCTCCATATGTAGGCCCGCCGCACTGACGGGCTGCTATATCTAGTAGCAGAAGTGACGTGGTTGTTAAGCAGAATGCGGGGCGTTAAGTTGAAAATTACGCTCAACCCCTGTTCGCAAGATTTAAACACTTCACCTTAGCCACAAGCTCGGCTAGCGTGATGCGACCGATTTACACGATCGGTCCCGAGTGCGGAGGCGGACCATGCAGAGCGCGGCTGCCGCGGCAGTTACACCGCCTGATATTGCGAAGCTCGTTCAAGAGGCTCCGGCGTGCCGCATCGCGCGAATTCATCTGCTTGGACCGATGCGGGGAACGTCCTACCTTGGAGACGACATTCTGCCGAGCGGCAAAAAGGCGCGCGCGCTGCTTGCCTATCTTTGCCTCGCCCCTGGAACGAAGGTCGCGAGGCTTCAGCTTGCTCGAATGCTGTGGGAAGAAACAAGCAACGAACGCGCCCGCGGCAGCCTGCGGCACGCGTTGCTAGATGTGTGCGAGGCGATGGGTCCACTCGCCGCGGAACTAATTTCAGCCGGCCGCAATGCAATACATCTCAACGAGCAAGCTTGCTGGATAGACGCCCTGGCGATACTAGACCCGTCGTCTCGCGGCAGTGAGCTTGCGCGGTTTTGCAGCGGGGAATTGCTTGAGGGTCTGGACGGCGTAAGCGTCTCTTTCGATCAATGGCTGTTGCGCGAGCGAGTCCGCTTCAGCGAGAAAACAAAAGGATCACGTGAAGCTCTAACCGTGATCGAACCATCGCAAACCTATGCCCATCATTCCTTGCTGGGACGCGGCCGGCTTCGCGTCGCGGTTCTCCCCTTCGAAGGAAGAGAGGCAGGGAAGAGCGCCAGAAGGGGCGGCGACCTGGCGTTTTCCTTGAGCCACGACATTGCCGCAGCGTTGGCGCGCTTTCGCTGGTTCGATGTGATTACGCCGAATTCATTCGTATATCGACCCCTTGTTAGTTTTACTAGTGATCACCTTCTCCAAAGCAAACAACTAGATTATGCGATCGACGGAGTCGTGAGCAGGAGCGGCCGGCTAATTCGTATCAACGTACGACTGCTCGATCTTATCCGGAGCACTCAGCCGGTCTGGACTGAGAGTTTTGAATTGCCCACCAATGAGTTACATCGGCTGAACGAAATGATCACGAGCCGCGTGGTCGCAAGCATCGATCCGACCATTCTTTTTATTGAAGGCCAGCCAAATCGCAGAGAGCATTACGGCGCCACGGGGCTCCTACTCTTGGCCATCCCTTTGCTCTACAGCATGGAGCGCGACAAATTTGAGCAGGCCGGCGAACTGATACATCAGGCAATGGGGATTGATCCGCAGAACGCGATGGCGTTGGCATGGGCTGCTTTTTGGCGCATCTCGCTAGTCGGTCAAGGCTGGGCACAGGATATTGCCGCGACATTGGCGGCAGCCGAGTGCTTGTGCCTGAAGGCCATCCAATTAGACCCCGAGAACGCGGAAGCGCTCGGCATCTATGCTCACACCTGCGCGTGGAAGAAAGATTTCGACAACGCGGTTCGCTATTTCGATCGCTCGTTACGTCTCAATCCGAACTTGGCCTTCATATGGGCTCTGAGCGCTCCGACGTACTGTTATATTGGTGAGCCACAGGCTGCGCTGGAGCGGTTGGAACGGTACCACAATCTGGCGCCATTTGATCCTTATTTTTGTACTTTCGAAGCCTTGTATGTGATCGCCTATATGTTCAAGGGAGACTACGAGCGAACAGTGCTTGTCGGACGTGGTGCGGTGAAGGGCAATCCCAATTTCAGTGCTGGTTACAAGCCGCTGATAGCGGCACTAGGTCATCTTGGACGCACCGAGGAAGCGAAGCCGTACATCGAAAAACTGTTGTCGCTTGAACCACATTTCACCGTCGAACATTTCGGGGAAACATACCCATTCAAGCGGGCGCTCGATCGCCATCGTTATATGCGCGGACTGCGCTTGGCTGGCGTCCCCGAACGCTGAACGATCGCTACTGGGCTGACTGCGACGCGACGTTGGCGCTCGGGCTCTTCGATTTAAATTCCTCAATCGCTTTCGCAATCGCCGCGTCGCAATCGGCAGCCGCGATCGTTCCTAGGCGCCCGGCGCGCTTGATCCGCGGCTTCCACAGCGTCAGCCTGCTCCTGCGCGAGGCGGCCCCGACGGGCGCGATCCTGACCGACGTGTTCGGCTTCTCGGAAGTCGGGCGCGAGGGCTCGACCGTTCGCTTTCGGGCGAATGAGACCGAGATCGGCGGCATCGTCGATGTCCGTGTCGCGGGCAACTTCCCGCGCGGGCGGCAGGGCGGCGGCTCGGTCCACCACATCGCCTTTCGCGCCGCCGACGACGATTCGGAGTTCGCGATGATGAAGAAGCTCGCAGAGAACCACGGCATTGGGACAACTGAGCAGAAGGACCGCAACTACTTCCGGTTAGCCTCGCCATAGCCTCACAAAGTGGCCGCGCGGGCTCGCCCGAGGTGTCGACAGGGCCGCCATGACAGCCGCAATCGAAGCCGGCGACGCCCAGGCTGGGTTGATCGTTTCAATCGGGTGTCCTCTCAGCGGTGACCGCCCAGGGTGCTGCCGCCAAGGTGCTGCTGAGGTATTCGATCAGCACCGCGACGCGGGCCGGCCGCAAGCTGCTGGGCGGCGTCACGAGGTTCAGCGCGATCTCCGGAAGCGACCAGTCGGTCATCACCGCCTCAAGCCGACCGGCGGCCAAATCCTCCCACACCATGAACTCTGGCTGGATCGCCAGCCCCAGCCCCGCCCGCAGCGCCGGCGTGAGCGCATCGGCGTTGTTGGCGCGTAACGGTCCCATTGGTGTGACGACCGCATCATCTCCGGACGCATGAACGAACGTCCAACGGTCCGGGCTCGGGAGATAGGCGTAGCCGAGACACGCATGGCTCGTCAGATCACGGGGATGCTGCGGCCGGCCAGCCCGGTCCAGGTAACTCGGCGCGCCAACGAGCAGTCGCCGGATGTGACACAAGCGACGGACCTTCAGGCTGGAGTCGGCAAGCGCGGCGATCCTGAGTGCGAGGTCGAAACCGCCGCCCACCAGGTCCACTTGTTCATCGCTCAGGTGCAAGTCGATCACGACCTCGGGATAGGCCTCCAAGAAAGACGGAAGGATCGGCGCCACGTGGGCGAGCCCGAACGACATCGGCGCGGCAAGCCGTACTAGCCCGCGCGGATCGGCGGATTGAGCTGTCGCCTGGGCTTCAGCTGCTTCCGCCTCGGCGAGAATACGGCGGGCGTTCTCAGCCGAGGTCCGACCGATCTCGGTCAGGGCCAGCCGCCGCGACGTGCGGTGGAACAGACTCGCCCCCAGCCCGGCTTCGAGCCGGCTCACGGCCTTGGAGACGGTCGCCTTCGAGAGACCGAGATCGACCGCCGCACGAGCGAATGAACCCGTCTCCGCCACCTTGGCAAAGATGGCCCAGCCTTCCAGGTCCGGCAACCGCGACATGCAGGTTCTCGAAACGATGCGTTTCGATTGTTTCTCTTTATGTGATCAAGAGCAAGTCCATATGAAGGACACCGGCAACGAAACGAACTGGATGGAGCCCGCTACCTCGGCCGTCGATATCGCCGCCAAGGTCGCGGCTTGAGGTAGCTGGCGCCTGGATCGGAGGGTACGAACCATGGCCAACGGTATTCATCATGTCACAGCGATCGCCGGGCCGGCGCGCCGCAACCTTGACTTCTACACCCGCACGCTCGGGCTTCGGATGGTCAAAAAGACCGTCAACTTCGACGACCCCGGAACCTATCATTTTTATTATGGCGACGAGACCGGCGAGCCCGGCACGATCCTGACGTTCTTCCCGTGGGAGCATGTCGCTCCAGGCCGGCTCGGCACGGGGGAGACGCAGGAGACGGTGTTTCGGGTGCCAGAGGGATCGATCGGATACTGGACGCATCGCTTCGTCGAGAAAGGGGTCGCACACGACGCCATCGCGAAGCGGTTCGGCGAGACCGTGCTCTCGTTCAAGGACCCAGATGGCATGCGCCTCGCGCTCGTCGCGGTGCCCGGCGTCGAGAGCGAGCCGGCGTGGAGCGGCGCGGTGTCGGCGGAGCACGCGATCCGCGGCTTCCACAGCGTCAGCCTGCTCCTGCGCGAGGCGGCCCCGACGGGCGCGATCCTGACCGACGTGTTCGGCTTCTCGGAAGTCGGGCGCGAGGGCTCGACCGTTCGCTTTCGGGCGAATGAGACCGAGATCGGCGGCATCGTCGATGTCCGTGTCGCGGGCGACTTCCCGCGCGGGCGGCAGGGTGGCGGCTCGGTCCACCACATCGCCTTTCGCGCCGCCGACGACCAGTCGGAGTTCGCGATGATGAAGAAGCTCGCAGAGAACCACGGCATTGGCACAACTGAGCAGAAGGACCGCAACTACTTCCGGTCGCTCTACTTTCGCGAGCCCGGCGGCGTGCTGTTCGAGATCGCCACCGATATCCCCGGCTTTGCGGTCGACGAGCCGGTCGCCTCGCTTGGACAATCGCTGAAGCTACCGCCGCAATACGAGCCGCGGCGCAAAGACATCGAAGCGGTCTTGCCCGCTCTCGCTGCCTAATGCGTTCACGCTGGCCGTCCCGCCACCATCACGGGACGGGCCTTCTCGAGAATATCAACCTACGCCCGCGAGCGTTCAAACGAGCTTCTCATGTCCACTCTCACCCAACTCTCCCACGTCCACCGCTTCATCCCGGCCACCTCGCCACGCAAGCCGCCGCTCCTGCTCCTGCACGGGACCGGCGGCGACGAGAACGACCTCGTGCCGCTCGGGCAGGCGGTTGCGCCCGGCGCAGCGCTGCTCTCCCCGCGTGGTAAGGTGCTCGAGGGCGGCAGGCCGCGCTTCTTTCGTCGCCTCGCTGAGGGCGTTTTCGACGAGGAGGACATTCGCCGTCGGGCGAACGAACTCGCCGACTTCGTCGAGGATGCGCGAGAGGTCTACGGCCTCCAGGCGCCCGTCGCACTCGGCTTTTCCAATGGAGCGAACATCGCCGCTGCGGTCCTGCAGCTCCGGCCCGAGGTCCTCGCCGGCGCCGTGCTTCTACGCGCGATGGTGCCGCTGAAAGAGCCGCCGCAAGCGGATCTCGAAGGGAAGCGCGTCCTGATGTTGTCGGGCGCTGCCGATCCGATCGTTCCCGCAGAGAACGCGGCTCGTCTGGTGTCAGTCCTGAAGCGCGCAGGAGCGATCGTCGATCTCCGCACCGTGCCGGTTGGGCACAATCTCTCCCAAGCCGACCTAACCATCACGAAGGCGTGGCTGCACGACGGCATTTGAGCCGAGCGGCACCAATGGTCCGCTGATGCCCGAGATCCACGAGTATGCGCCACACGCGGTCTAGTGCCCCGATTCCGAAGTTCGCATCATTTGGCTGCACGTTCGTTTGCGAACTTCGGAATCGAAGGGCACTAGCAACTCTATGATTCTAGTGCCGCTTTGAACCCGAAGTTCGCAATCGGACTGGCGGCAATTGTGATGCGAACTTCGGGTTCGCGGCACTAGGTGGGCCGCAAGGGCGAACAGAACGGCTCGAGTCCGAGCTGAGCGTGCTGATCGGTTTCCACGCGGTAACTTCTTGCAATGGATACCGCGAACACCAGATAGGACGAACTACGCCGGACGCCACAGCATAGGAGGACCAAAGCAATGAGTTGGAGCCCCTGCCCTGATCCTCTTCTCGGCGACCGGGCAAGTGCCGACGCGATCGAGATGCTAATTGTACCTCGCGCGGTGGACCTCGGCGAAATGGAAGTTCGCCGCGTTCTGCCGTCGGTTAAGCGTCAGATGGTCGGTCCCTTCATCTTCTTCGACCAAATGGGCCCAGCCGAATTCCTGACCGACCAGGGCATCGACGTGCGTCCGCATCCGCACATCAATCTTGCAACAGTCACGTATCTATTCGAAGGCCAAATCCTGCACCGCGACAGTCTTGGGACTGAGAAGACCATTGAACCTGGCGCGGTGAACTGGATGCAGGCGGGGCGCGGGATCGTTCATTCAGAACGCACCAGCCCAGAGCGCAAGCGCAGCGGCCAGCGGCTGTTCGGGATCCAGACTTGGATGGCGCTCCCGGAACGGATCGAAGAGAGCGAGCCCGCTTTCATTCACCATGGTGCGGACGAGCTGCCCGTAGTGGTTTCAAATGGAGTGAGGGCGCGCCTCATCGCAGGCGAAGCTTTTGGCGCACGGTCGCCGCTGCAGACCGCCTCCGAGACGATCTACGCCGACGTGAATCTCGCAGCCGGCGCGCGACTTCCCATTGAGCCCTCCTATGAAGAGCGCGCGATCTATACCATCTCCGGAAGCATCGATGTGGCGGGGAGCACGTTCGCGCCGGGTCAGTTGTTGGTGCTCAGGCCTGGCGATCAGATCGTGGTCAAAGCAGCGGTAGACACCCGCGTGATGTTGTTCGGTGGCGCCCCAATGGAAGGGCCACGTTACATCTGGTGGAATTTCGTTTCTTCACGGCCGGAGCGGATCGAGCAGGCAAAGGAAGAGTGGGCCCGTGGACGCTTCGATACCATTCCAGGTGACGCAGAGGAGTTCATCCCACTTCCCGAAGGGCAGGAAAGACCCCGGCGCGCGACTGGTGGCGTTTCCTATCCATAAACAGCAAGGAGCGAAGCCTTCGTAGATTGCAGCGCAACTCTTAAGCGATCTCGGCGAGCCCTAGCGTGCCCCAAGGGGAGACGCGCGTCGCGACTACGTCACGCGCTGCGCAGGCGATCGAACAACCCGCCGACCCGCTGCTCCAGGTCCTCGGCACGCGACGACAGTCGTGCCGTCCAGCCGCCGATCTCTTCGACCGCGCCCGCGCCTTGTCGCGCCGCCTGGTCGACCGACTGGATTTCCGTCGCGGCCTGCGCCGTGTTGCCGGCGGTCCGCTGAATGCTGGCGACGATGGTTTGTGTCGTTTGACCCTGTTGGTCGACAGCGGCCGCGATCGAAGCCGACACCTCGGTCATCTGATGGATGCTGTGCGCGATCGAGGTGATCTCGCCGACGGCGCCCTTGGTGGCGTGCTGGATCGCCGCGATCTGCTGGGAAATCTCCTCGGTCGCGCGCGAAGTCTGATTGGCCAAGGTTTTGACCTCGGCGGCGACGACGGCAAAGCCCTTGCCGGCCTCGCCGGCGCGTGCCGCCTCGATCGTCGCGTTGAGCGCCAGCAGGTTCGTTTGCGAGGCGATCTGCGAGATCACCTCGACGACGGAACCGATGCGCTCCGCCGCCTCGTTGAGCGAGCGGATGGTTGCCTGCGTGCGGTCGGCGTCGGTCGCCGCCGCCCGCGCCATGGATTGGCCGCGCGCGGTTTGCTGGCCGATCTCCTGGATCGAGCTCGACAGCTCCCGCGTGGCGGTCACCGTCAGCTCGACGCTTTGCGTCGTCTCGGTTGCGGCGGCGGAGGCCGAGGCCATGCGGCGGATGGTGTCGCCGGTGACCTGCTGCATGGTCGCCGACGTCGTCGTCAGCGCGCGCGAGGCCTCTTTGATCGATCGAACCACGTCGCCGATCACCTGGTCGAACTCGCCGACCGCATCCTCGATCGCCCTGCGCCGTGCGGCGGCCGCCTCCTCGATCGATGCCAGATGAAAGGTCGAGGTGGTGGCGAGATCGAACAGCATCACGCGTGCCAGCAGCGAGGTGCGTTTGGCCGCTCCCGTCGAGACCGGATATCTGCGCGCCAGCGCCCCGGCGGTTGCGCGCAGCAGGACCGCCGCGCAGTTCATGCGCGCGCGGCTTTCGAAGCCCATGCTCGCTTCGGCGTGGACGGTCTGCCGGCATTGTTCGAGATAGCTTGCGTCGAAGCCGGCCGAGAGCAGGGCGCGGAACTGGCCGGCCTCGACCCGCTTCATGTCCGCCCCGTGCCTCGCCCACAGGGCGGCGACGTGCGGAAGGCGCGCGGTCCCCGAGATCACCTCGTCGAGCGCCGGCTCGATCAGCGGGTCGACGATCGGGCGCAGGCGGCGCAACAGCCCCCGCGCGCGCTCGTCGATCGCATAATTGGCAAGCCGCGCCGCAAGTTCGCCGGCGACCGGCGGCAAGGTCTCCATGGACGGCAACCGTCTGTTAACCACGTTCGTCAGGTGTAACGGAGAATGGTTTGCCAAGCCTTAACCCGGCGCGGCAGCGCGCAGGTGGGCGCCGGCGCGGTGAACATGCCACCGGCCGGCGCGTTGAAGGCCCGATGGATATTGCCCAGGCTCTCGCGCAATCGATTCTCGCGACCAGGTCCGACGCGATCGTCGCGACCGATCGCGACGGCGTGATTACGTTCTGGAATCCCGGGGCGGAGCGCATTTTTCAACACGCCGCCGCCGAGGCGGTCGGCCGATCGCTCGACCTCATCATCCCAGAGCGGCTGCGCGCGCGGCACTGGAGCGGCTACCGGCAGTTCATCGCCACCGGCCGCAGCCGCTACGGCGAAGGCGACCTCCTCGCCGTTCCCGGCGTGCGCAAGGACGGCAGCCGCGTCTCGCTCGAATTCACCATCGTGCCGCTCACCGACCCCGACGGCCGTATCGCCGGGGTGGCCGCGCTCATGCGCGACGTCACCGCGCGATTCGAAGAGACCCGAGAACTGCGGCGCAAACTCGCGGCAGTCTCGGGGGGCGGCGCAGCCGGGCAAAGTTAAGACAACACCGCGCCGCGCCGCCATGGCCAACGCCTTCTACACCATCGGCCATTCCAAACTTTCCGTCGCCGAATTCGCCGCGTTGCTCGAATCGGCCGGCGCCGATTTCGTCGTCGACGTGCGCGCTTTCCCGCGCTCGCGCAGCAATCCGCAGTTCAACGCCGACGCGCTGCCGCCGGCGCTCGCCGCGCACGGGATCGGCTACGAGCACGTCCTTGCGCTGGGCGGGCGGCGCGGGCGCCAGGCGGAGGTTCCCCCCGAACGCAATGCGCTGTGGACCAACGGCAGCTTTCATAACTACGCCGATTACGCCGAAGGCGCGGCGTTCCGCGTCGGGTTTGATCGGCTCGTCGCGCTCGGTCGGAGCCGGCCCTGCGCCATCATGTGCGCCGAAGCCGTGTGGTGGCGCTGCCATCGCCGCATCGTTGCCGATTATCTCATCGCTCGCGGCGAGCGCGTGCTTCACATCATGCCGGACGGGCGCATCGCGCCGGCGAAACCGACGCCCGGCGCGCGGCCGTGCCCGGACGGAACGCTAGTGTATCCGCCTGCGTCATTGCGAGGCGCGTAGCGACGAAGCAATCCAGAATCGCACGTCTGCGCGAGTTTGCCCTGGATTGCTTCGCTCCGCTCGCAATGACGAATTACACTCACTGATCACTGTTTACTGATTTTGTCGCGCAGCGCGGTCAGCCGCCGCAATTCCTGCTCCTGCTGGGCGATACGATCCGCCGCGCGGCTGTCATCGCCCGCCCCGGAATAGGCGGCCGCCTGCTCCACCAGGTCGCTGATGTTCTGGCGGATGGCGGCAATGCGCTGGTCGAGTTCGGCGAGCGTCAGGTCGGCCATGGCTCGTTCTCCCGCAATGAAAACGTTCCGTTGTAACCCCGAGGATCGCATATCCGCCAAAGGGATGCCATGGCGGTTGCGCCGAACCGACGCGCGCGCTTTGACGAACGCCGCGAAATCTGCGAGCATTCCGGATGGCTGATTTATAACAATCATCGATCAGGTTTTTACAAAACGTTGTTTTTTCGCGAAATTGACGCGGGCAAGCACACGGACGACGCGTGCAAATATTTGATCCGGCTGGTCTTCTCAAGAATCTTTTGACAAAATGACGCACCCCGTTTGACAAACGGCGCGAAATGTGAGAGCTTCCGAAATAGATGCTGCGCGATTCGCGTCTGCGGCTCCTCCCCAAACAAACTCGTCCCAAACAATCTGACGTGATGCGCCATCGTTCCTCGGCGGGCGGTGGGCCTTGTCCATTGAACGGGTGCGCCCATGCGGTCGATCCAGGAATCAGCCGATCCGGCGGGGAAGGGCGGCGACTCGGCCGCCCCCGCGGACCAAGCCGCAATCAACGCGCGGGCCGAACAGATCGAGCGGATCATGGGCGAGCTGGCCGCCTGCGAGAAGCTCGGCGATCCCGAGCTGGCGCGGCACACCGGTCGCAAGTTGCTTGCGGTGGTCGCCTGCGCGACCAACGCGCTGCTCGCCGACGGCGGGGATGCGCTGCGGGCCGCGCCCGACAAGTTCGGCGCCTATTTCGACAAGGCGGCCGCCGGTTACATGCAAGCGATCGACGGGCTTGCCAAGCGCGGCACTCTCGGCGATGCGGCGGCGGCCGGCAACGGATATGCATCAACACGAAGCGTGGCCGATCCGCCGCTTCCCGCCTTCGCGCCGTGGCGCTCCCCCGCGCGAGAATGACCGCACGTTCGTTCCGCGGCGAGCGTTATCTGCCCGAACAGAATGCGTGGTTGCGGCGACAGCTCGTCGAGAAGCTGCCCTGTCTCGATTACGACCAAACCTGCGACTGGTACGACACTTGGGCCACCGCATTGGAGGGGCATGAACGCGCCTTCCTCGCCTGCAACGACCGTTATTTCCTGCTCACCGGCGTACTTAACCGCCACGACGCGCTTCACCCCTGGGTGTTCGCGCGCTGCCGCGAGGTCGAGGGCGCGCCCGACGGGCATTTGGACCTGTGGAGCCGCTATCACTTCAAGTCCAGCATCATCACCTTTGCCGGCGTCATCCAGGAGATCGTCAGCAACCCCGATCTCACCGTCGCGATATTTTCTCACACCCGGCCGATCGCCAAGGCCTTCCTGGTTCAGATCAAGCGCGAGCTTGAATCGAACGACCATTTGAAACGCTTGTTTCCCGACGTGCTGTGGGCCGAGCCGGCGCGCGAGGCGCCGAAGTGGTCGGAGAACGAGGGCATCGTCGTCAAGCGCGCCTCGAACCCCAAGGAGGCGACCGTCGAGGCGCACGGCCTCGTCGACGGCCAGCCGACCTCGCGCCACTACGGGCTGCTCGTCTATGACGACGTGGTCACGGTCGAGAGCGTCGGCTCGCCCGAGCAGATCAAGAAGACCACCGACCGCTGGGAGCTCTCCGATAACCTCGGCTCGACGGCGGGCGTGCGCAAGTGGCACTGCGGCACGCGCTATCACTTCGGCGATACCTACGGCATCATTCTCGAGCGCGGGGTGCTCAAGCCGCGCATCCATCCGGCGACCGACGACGGCACGCTTGGCGGCACGCCGGTGCTGCTGTCCGCCGCGCGGTGGGAGGAGATCAAGTCGGCGCAGAGATCGACAGTCTCTGCCCAAATGCTATTGGATCCCCGCGCCGGCAACGTCGCCGTGTTCCGCGCCGAATGGCTCAAGGCCTACGAGGTGCGGCCGGCGCTGCTCAATATTTACATCGTGTGCGATCCGTCGAAGGGGGCGGGCGCACGCTCCGACCGCACCGCCATTGCGGTCATGGGGATCGATACCGCCGGCAACAAATATCTGCTCGACGGCGCGCGCCACCGCATGAAGCTTTCCGAGCGCTACGACCTGCTCAAGCGTTTCTACGGCACTTGGTCGATCGAGCCTGGCGTGCAGTCGTGCCGGGTCGGCTACGAGCGCTACGGCGCCATGGTCGATCTCGAGGTGATTACGGAAAATCAGCAGCGCGACCGCGTCTATTTCCCCATCGAGGAAGTGAATTTCCCGCGCGACGGCTCGGCGCATTCCAAGCACGACCGCATCGAGCGGCTGGAGCCCGATCTGCGCGCCGGCAAATTCCTGCTGCCGGCGGTGGTGCACCATCCCGACTTCGGCGCGCGCGACGGCAAGGCGACCTGGCGCGTGTGGACGGAGGCGGACGCGGCGGGAGCGGAGGCCGGCAGCTACGAGAAGACGCTCAAGCCCGGCAACATCGTCTATCGTCCGCTTATCGGTCCGACGCGAGCGCAGCGGCGGCTGGAGTCGTCGGGCGAACGCTACCGCGTCATCGACCCGATCCGGCACCTCGACGAACACCGCAACGGTTACGACCTCACCCGCGCCTTCATCGAGGAGGCTTTATTCTTCCCGTTCGGGACGCACGACGACCTGATCGACGCCTGCGCCCGCATCTACGACATGGAGCCGGTGGCGCCGAGCGCGTGGGAGAGGGCGGAGTGGCGGCCGCCGGTGCACCCGGATGCGTGAGGGTCGGCTGTGGTAATCAGCATGAAAATCATCGTTGACTTTTTCTGCGGCACCGGCGGTCTGCTGGTGCGAATCATCGGATTGACGGGTAAGCCGATTCGGCAACAAGCTGATGCTCATGTTCAGACGCTTCTTTTTCTTTCTGCGAGCGCGAAAGGGCGCAGCGGTTGCACTTTGGCTCATTCTAGCTTGGATAATTCAGCAGACTTTTGGCAGTTTTGTAGCGGATTTTGTTGCGGACAAACTTAGATCGCTAACCGGCTATAGCGAGTCCGATCTTATGAAATTAGTCTCCGATTATGGATTTTCTATATTGTTGGCCGCTTTGGTGATTTTTCTTGCCTACAAAGTCGGTCAGATCAAACCAAGCGCTTCCGCAGATACGAAGAATAAGGACGCAACCCGTGTCCGGCAAACTATCGAGCGCGATGTTTGGCTTTTTGACGCTATTTGCAGAATGTATCTGGGGAAATGGGAGCGGATTTCCTCGATGGGGAATCGGCGTGAATTGGACGTCGATACCAGAAATGCTCTCTACGAATTAGTCGCGCGGGATATCCGACAATTTGCGTTCGAAGGGAGACTGCCAATTTGGGGTAAGTTTGCGCCCCTTGCGCTCTGGCATCGGACGGATTCCGAATTTTGGGAATATCATGGTGTCGACTGGTCTTCATTTCTGCTCAATGATCCGAAAAAGCTTCGCGTCACAAAATACATGCTGAAACATCAAAGCACAGTTATGTCTCAGCTGATGACAAGCAGGGTCAAGGTCGATGAGCTTTGCGAGTCCGAGTACTACCGCGCTATGCATTTTGGCAATGACGCCAACGCCCTTCGAATCGTTGTCGGACATGGCGATAAGTTTGATCACATTGTGGCTAATCAGTATGGAGTTCACCACACGAAACGTCTCGGGATAAAAAACACGGGATCGAAAAGAATAACGAATTGCATTTTTTACCGAAAGTACCTTTCGTTCGGAAATGATCAAGAGCGAGTTTGCTTGACCGAATCGTTCTCGCTCGATTCAGAGGAGGTACGCTATGTGGACGTTGCGCTATTTAACGAGACCAAAGACCTACCGCATGCCAATCACCTTATAGCCTTAACATTACCTCCAGGGTCTGGCGGATACTGGGATGCTCACTTGATGGCGCCCCGGCTGCCGCCCGACCGACGCCACGTCTTGTCGTTTGAAGTCACATCGACTGACACGCAGTCAGCAGAGGCGCATTGTGAGGTTTGGATTGACGAGGCCGGGAAGCTCTGTCTTGACCATCTGTGAGGGGCTACGAACGCTATCGCATCAGCGATCCGATCCGGCACCTCGACGAGTACCGCAACGTTTACGACCTCACCCACGCGCTCATCGAAGAGGCTCTATTCTTCCCATTCGCAACGCAAGACGATCTGATCGACGATTGCTCGCGCATTTGGCGCCGCAACGCTCCTAACGTGGCGCGTGGAAGGCGCCAGCGCCCCCGGATGCGTGAGGGATCACAGGCATTGACTTTTGTTCACTATTCGTTCCCCAATGGGCCCCTGCACGAGCCAACACTAAAAGAGGCTCCCAGCATGGCCGCCATTCGTGACGAGCGCACTTCACGCACTCGCAACAGCCATTGGTTGGCAAAGGCGATGGCAGGCGCCATGGCCGGGCTCGTTCTGAGCGTCGGGATTGCTGGAGCACAGGAAAAGTTTCCAAATCCCGCGCTGCTGGAAAAATTGGGAGTCTTGGTCACGCAAAAGGGCCTGGACCGGGATAATCCTCTCGACTCGCTCGTCGGCAAGCTAGCGATGGCCTGCAGCACCGAGCCTCCTTTCGACACGCGGCCTTGTCCAGGTGAAAAAAGGATTTTGACTTTCCTTCGCGCGCTTCCGCCGGATCAAGACACGATCGCTCGCATGCTTGAGGCCCTTGAAACGACTTGCCGCAAAGAGGGACCACGGCTCGACTGTTTTTATGAGCGGCACGTCCACTATGACGCCTGGGCCTGGGGCTACGACGGCCCGGTGGGTTCTGGAGATAACACTTACCGTGTCACGTTCACGGTGACGAAACAGGGTGACGAATTGCAGTACGGCGTCGACTACCATCTTCTTACCGACCCAAAATAAGTACTCGCTCGCTCAAAGAGAGGAAAAGCGATGGTAGATTGGACGATCCGCGTTGCACAACTCCCTATCGGATTCGGCACGCCCTATAAACATAACATAATCGTCGTGATGGATTCGGCCGGAAGAGTCGTCCATGAGATCAATGGGGGACCGGTAGATTCCAATGGAAATATCGTCCCGTTCGATGATCCCCGCGGACCGTTTGCCTATTTGTCCGGCGAGTTTCCGGTGGGTGCAGAGAGGCGTGATAATAGGTCTCTATTCTATCGGCCTGATCTGAACCAACGGGTGGTGTTCTCGGGATCAGAGGAGGAGGTTCGCAGACGTGTTCAGGCCGCGGACGCTTGCATGGAAGCCATCAACTCGGCCAACCGGAAATACACCCTCCTTACTGGCCCGAGCGGCGGTCGTGATGCACCCTCGACGCCGACCTTCAACAGCAATTCGGTCAATGCCACGCTGCTCCAGTGCATGGGCATTCCGGTCCACGATCCGGCGATCACGAGCCAGCCGGGCTACGAAAACCCGATTTTGAGTCAGGACGAAGTCCAGCAAATTAGGGAGCAGCAAGATCCAACTCCACCGCCCGCCGCGAGTCCCCCTGCCGGCAATGTTCCCATTCCGCGACCGCAACCGCAAAAGAGGGGCGACAACCGGGATGGTACAAATGGTCCCACTTTCGGTCAGACCGCTTCATCCGTTTCACCTGCGCCCGGCGAGAAGGGTCCGGCCGAGGATTCACTCCTAGGCGGGCAGCCGCCGGACCAGCCGTCGACGTCGATTTTTGCCGACCTCATTCCGCAAGCGGCCGGCCCACAATCAACGACGGCCGGGCAGTCGTCCGGATATCAGCAGGTCGCGTTGCCGAGCTCGGCCGACCTGCCCCAGCACGTGATCGACACCGGCAACTATTTGCGCGCCAATGGTTTTGAAATCACGCCGCGCACGATGTACGTGTCGCACGTTCTCGGGCCGCAAGCCGCTGTCGATCTATTCAAGCGCACCGGCTTGACTTCTTCGCCCTTGGTGCCGTCGCCCGATGCAGCGACCGGCGATCAGATGCGCGCATGGGCCCGGACGTTGCGGCTCGGCCCCGCGGCGGCGGCCGGCGCCATCGGCGGCATGGCACCTGCGCCCGATGCGGGACCCGCATTGGCCGGACAACCGAACGGTGACGCGTTTCCTCCCGAAGTGAACGCCCGCTAAATTGGAAGTCACCGGGACGCGCGGATCGGAGAGGGTGACGCTACCATTTCACCGCTGATCAAACCGCCGCCCAACGGCCGCCGCCATTGAGCGCCGGTTTTCGCCCAGGTCCTGCGTAAGTTGCCGCGTCGGACCAGGGGGCGCCAGGCGATGCTCGAATGGCTCAACGCGGCGATTGATTGGCTCAACGCGTGGATTGACTGGCTGCTCGCAGCATGGCGGCAGCTCCCGCCGGGCGATGCGCTCAGTCTCGGCGTGAGCCTCTGTGCCTTGCTGATCGCCCTTGCCGGCTTCGGCTACGCCATCCGCGCCCGACGGCGCGACGCCACCGCCGCCGCGCGCAACGACCTCGCTTCATGCCTTTTCGAGCTGTCGCGGCTGAGGACGGAGCGGGAAGAGAAAGAGCGGCAGCTCGGCGACGGATTTCACGCCGCGGAGCATGCGCCGGTCCGCGCGAGCTTGAACGACCGCACGAAACTTTATCTGTCGAAGGCGGTGCTGCTGAGCACCCGCTACCGGAAGCTCGACCTGACGTCGTTCGACAACTTGTTGCTCGGAGCGGCGCTCGCCGACGAGGGGAAATACCAAACCGCGTTGCAGTTCTACCGGCGCGCCGTGCAAACGAGCGCCGATGCGGCCGACCGGGCGGCGGCGCTGCGCGTCTATGGCCGCGCCTTGATTGCCGCGGGACGCCCGCGAGCGGGCCGGCGGCGCATGCGCAAGGCCGCGAAACTCTTTTCCGCCTTGAGCCGCAGGCGCGGCTATGACGACGACAAAATGAACTACGAAAGCGCGGACACCTATGCGCGCCTCGTCCAGACGCAGATGCGCTGGAATTATCGCAGCAAGACGCGCGCCGACCTGATCGATTTCAATCGGGCGATCAGCCAGATCAAGGACCGCGGCCGCCGTCAATCGATGGAGGAAGTGTTCGCTGGCATCACCGGCGCCCGCCGGGCGGCGGCGGAGCCCGCGCCGTCCGTGCCCAGCGCGCCGCCTGCGCCCGCTCCCGCCGAAACCCCGGCGACCGCCGAGGCAACAGGCAAGGTCGAGCCGGAAGCCAGCGCGCCGATCAGCCCCGCGGAAGAAGAGCCGCGGCGCGAAGCGTCGCCGCTCTCCACCGCTGAAGTGCGCGCCGAGGTGCCGTAGAGCCTGCCCCGGGCTTGACCCGGGGGTGGGCTAAGGCGAAGTCCCGCGAAGCGGGGCCACGCCGTGCCCACCAGAATCGAACAAACAGTTCAACTCTCAGCTAGCGGCCGATCGCGGCTCTTGCATTACAGACGAAGCGGCAAGGCCGCGATCGGCAACGAAAGACGTGGGCACGGCGTCGGCGCAACTGCGCCTCCGCCTTAGCCCACCCTACGCAAATCCCCATTCGTCGGAGGCTTCGTTCAAGGTGGGGCAGATTGTCCACACCCTCATATTACTTCGACGAAGCTGCAGCGCACCTGCGAGGCCTCCGGCGAACTTTAGCGCATCAAGCGCTGGGAGCGGGCGGCGTGGGAGCCGCCGGTATCCGCTGCGCAAGGTCATTCTATCGGCTTGACTTTTGTTCGCTATTCGTTCTAAATGATCAAGCGGGCTCCGCACCATACCTTCGAACTGATGAGGAATGCTTTTGTTTGCGTTTCGTTCGCGCCGGAGATGGTAGGACATGGCGTCGCTCGACGGCAGTCGCATCATTTCAGTCGCGCCGTCCGACTCCGTCCGTCGGAGTGATGATCGATTCCTGTGGGGATTCCCGCTCTTCGCGGTCGGCTGTGAAATCTTTGTATCCGCCCTGAACTATCTCGAAAGGATCCATGGCGGTTCGTTTTTTTGCGATGTTGCCATTTTTCATCTTGATTGCACTGATAATGGCCGTAACAGCGTTGGTCGGCCTCGTCGCTTTGATAAAGGGAAAGTTCAAGCGCGCCGCGTCGCTCCTGCTCGCGCCTTTTATCGTTGCTTCACCGTTTCTGTTCCCCGTTCTGTCTTATCAAGACTTTGCATTCGATTGGTTGCGGTTCCTCTTCACGAAAGAACACTACGCACAAGTGATCGGGCAGATGTCGCCGGCCGAACGAGCCTCGCGGATCGTGCCTTTTGGCTGGGGCGAAGAGGGGTTCGCGGGTATCGGGAACGCGCATTTCTTGATCGTGTACGACGAGAGCGGAGAGATAGCGCTTCCGGAGCAGGAGCGCTCGCAAGCCTGGAAGGCCAGGGCCGAAAAAGATAAATTGTACTTCGACGATCAGAACTGCCTGGTCGTAATTGGCCGACTTAGCGGACACTATTATTCTGTAGCGGAGCGCTGCCCTTAATAAGGGCTCATCGGGCCTGCGCTTACCGAATTAGAATTAGGCCGCGTTGAGTCATGACCAGATTGTATTGGGAGGAGGAATGTACAATTTGCAAAACCGCATGCGAAATTCCAACATCGATGCGTTGGGATCCTTCTTCAATAACCCTGACGATTTCAAGCTTCGAACGAGAATCCGAGCGCGCCGTTTGCGTGAACGCATAGCGTCGCCGGCGGGTAAACACACCGAATCTGACGAGGAAACAAACCATGCCGCTCCCGCCCGAAACATTGCCGCCCTATTACATGCAGGGCAATGCCATCAACAATCGCGTCACGGTGACGTCGCGGCCGTGGCTCGTGCTGGTGACGCAGGCCGATCCGAACTTCGGGCGCGATAAGCACTACGAGATCGAATACGAGTTCTCCGGCCGCCGGTTCCATGCCGACCGCAGCAAACGCGGCGCCTATGCGGACTATTGAACCATCCGCGCGGCGGTAGGGTGGGCTAAGCCGGAAATCCCGCGAAAGGGGAGGACGGCGTGCCCATCGACGATCATTGTTTGTTGATGCACCTGCCAGCTCTCGTCATGCCCGCGAAAGCGGGCATCCAGTAATCAGCGGCCCATCGCTTCTCGACGGCCGCCGATTACTGGATCGCCCGGTCAAGCCGGGCGATGACGAGCGGAGAATTATGCGATGTCCGATCTTCCGATCCGGCTCAAACAGGAGACCGCGCGCGCCCCGGGGCGCAGCCTGGTACGCACCGAGGCGCGGTTCGTGCCGTCGGGTGAGGGTTCGCAGGAGCGCGCCCGCGCCGATCTCGCCACCGCGCGCGCCGTGCGGCGCATCCTCGACACGGCGTTTCCCGGCCACGACTGGGAAGTGCTCGCCGACAGCCGCCAGGGCTACGTCGCCTTTCGTATCCCAACGCTGATGGGCGCCAACTGGGCCTATCTGATCAAGGGCCGCGAGCTCACGCCCGAGGCGGTGCTCAAGGGCGGCGGCGAACTGCTCGAGCGTTATCGGCTGCCGCGCGGCAAGTTCGATCTCGACCGCTTCCTCGAGGCGCGCGCGGCCCATTCGATCCTGCTCGATCGAAGGCGCAAGGTGCCGGAATGATCAAACATTTCGGGTCGTCATTCCGGCCGAGCGCGCAGCGCGAGAGCCGGAATCCAGTAATCACCGCTGGTGGTTACTGGATTCCCCGGTCGCCGCTTCCATAGCCGACGCTTCGCGTCGGCGTTCTTAATTGTAAGAACGGCGGCCGAAGGCCGCCTATTGCCGGGGAATGACGAGGCAGGGAATATCATGCTCCGCAATTATCCCCATGGCGAAGATCCGGTCGGTGACAATCGCATAAGCCAGGTCGGCTTCTTCGCGCACGGCTCGCCGCCGGGCGAGGATGGCATCGACAACCTCGCCGTCCACGGCGACCTCTACAAGCACGCGCTCGATGCCGCGCTGCCGCCCGGCGCCGCGGCGGAGGAGAGCGCCGCGCGCGTGTCGCAGGGCCCTGCCGATTATCTCCATCTCATCGCCATCGCCGAGCAGCAGGCCAATCTCTACGTCCAGCAGGTCAACCGCCGCGCTTGGTCGCGCTCGTATCGCGCGTTCCACAACGAGCACTTCGTCGGCTCGAAATACGGCCACCGCGACTGGGCGAACCGGTCGAAAATATTCCGGCCGAAGACGCGCTCGGCGGTGCGCAAGGACGGCGCCGCGGTCGCGGCGTCGCTGTTCGGCACGATCGACGCGATCACCTGCTCGCCCGGCGACGAGGCGGACGCGACGCAACGCGCGGCCGCGGCGCTGATGCAGGAATTGATCAACTACCGCACCGACCGCACCTCCGGCCGCGCGTCGATTCCATGGTTTCTCGTCGCCATGGGCGCGCGCCAGGATGCGCAGATCGCCGGGATTTGTGCATCGAAACAATATTGGCGGCTCGAGCTTCGCAAGTCCGAGGACGAGCTCGGTCAGGTTTACGTTCCCGACATCGACCGCCCCGACATCCGCCTGTTCCCGCCGGAGAACGTCATCATCGACCCGGCCGCCGACTGGACCAATCCGGCGCAGTCCGCCGCCTACTTGCTGCTCAAATATCCGATGCGGCTGCAAGAGGTGGATAAAAAGACGCGCGACCCGCTCAACCCGTGGAAACAATTGCCGACCGACCTGCTCAAGGGCACCGCGGAAGCATCGAAATTCGACGCGGCGGCGATCAGGCGTGCGCGCGAGTTCGGCCTCGACCGCTTCGACGAAACGCAGAACTCCGCCGAGTTCGACATCATCTGGGTCTACGAGGCCTTCATCCGCATCGACGGCGAGGACAAGTGTTTCTTCTCGCTCGGCGACAAGGCGTTTCTCACCGACCCGCGGCCGACCCGCGAGGTTTATCCCGAGCAGGCGGGCGACCGCCCGGTGACGATCGGCTACGGCGCGCTCGAGGCGCATCGGATCTATCCGATGGCGCCGGTCGAAAGTTGGCAGCAGACGCAGCAGGAGATCAACGACGTAGCAAACCTCTATCTCGATACGATGAAACAGAACGTCGCGCCGGTGACCAAGGTGGTGCGCGGGCGCAGCGTCGATCTCGAAGCGCTGCACCGGCGCGGGCCCAACAGCCACATCCTGGTGACACGGCTCGACGACATCGACTTCGCGCGGCCGGTGGACATCCCGCAGTCGGTCATCGTCGGCATGGAGAAGCTCGATGTCGACATGGACGACCTCGCCGGCCAGTTCAACGCCGGCAGCGTGCAGACCAACCGTACCCTCAACGATACGGTCGGCGGGCTCAAGCTCATCGCCGGCGCGTCGAGCGCGGTGCAGGAGTTCGACATCCGCCTGTGGATCGAGACCTGGGCCGAGCCGGCGTTGGCGCAGGTGGTCAGACTCGAACAATATTATGAGAGCGATGAAATCATTCTCGGGCTGTGCGGCCAGCGCGCGGGGCTGTGGCAGAAGCACGGGGTCAACCGCATCACCGACGAGCTGATGGATCGGCAGGTGACGATCCGCATCAATGCGGGGCTCGGCGTCGGCGATCCGCAGCAGCGGCTGGCGAAATTCCGGGACGCCACGGCGGTGGCGGCGCCGCTCTTGGCCCAGTCGAAGGAGTTCATGAGCGGGCAGGTGTCGCTCAACATCGAAGAAGTGATGAACGAGGTGTTTGGCGCGGTCGGCTATCGCGACGGCGGCAAGCGCTTCATCACCGTCGCGCCGCCCAATCCCCAAGCCGAGCAACAGCAGCAGATGCAGCAGGGCCTTTCGCTGCAGAACATGCTCGCCGAGATCGCCAAGAAGCGCGCGCAGGCGGCGCACGCCCAGGCGCAGGCCGGGCACGCGCAGCTCCTCGGCACCGCGGCACTCGCCAAGGTCGGCCTCGAGCAGCGCCGCCAGCTGCACGACGAGCGCAACGCCGCCTTCGACCACGCCCATCAGGTGCACGACCGCATGCTCGCGGCGAATGAGCAAGGCCACCGGCACGCGATGGCTTTGGCTGACGCCAGAGATCAGCGAATAGTGAATGAAGGAGTGGCGAATGGTGAAGAAGAACTACTCGCCACTCACCATTCACCACTCACTTCAGAGACGGCCGAGGGCCCCGACGTGATCCAGCAGCTGATCGAGGCGCTGCGCGCCCCCCGTCCGCCCGTCGAGTTCGTCCGCGATCCCGCCACCGGCCGCATCGCCGGCGCGCGGTATTTGCAAGCGCAACTGCCGCCGCCACATGCGCAGCTGCCGTAGGGTGGGCTAAGGCCGCGAAGCGGCCGTGCCCACCATGTTAAACAAACAATCATCATTGGTGGGCACGCGCGCCCATCGGCGCGCTCAGCCCACCCTACGGAGTCGTTACGCCGGTTCGTCGGCGGTGGCTTGCGCGATCAGCGCGGCGCCGATGCGCTCGCAGCTCTGCGCCGTTTCGCTGATCAGCAAAACATTGTGCGGGGTCGTCAGATCGATCGGCGCCTTGCACACGGCGCAGGTCATGGAGTTGCGGCGCAGCAATAAGGTGACGAGCCGCTCCGAATATTGCTTGCAGGCGTCGCAGCGGATGCGCAGGAGCGTCAGGTCCGCGGTGGAAAAGCCCATGGCGAATCGCTCCGGGTGTGCCGCGAAATTCTACGCTTTTGCCGGAAGGATGGCGAATAATAGCTTGTCATTGCGAGGAGCCCAAAGGGCGACGAAGCAATCCAGGGCCGTGCGCGTTGCCCTGGATTGCTTCGCTTCGCTCGCAATGACGGCGGCTTACGCCGCGCGGCGTTCCCAGTCCGCCAGCAATTGGCGCAGGGATTGTTCGACGTCCGGCGCCGGCTCGATCGGCTCGGGCGGCAATTCCTCGATCGACGGCTGCAGGGTCGCTGCGGCGATGTCCGGCGCATCGTTCGCGGCGCGCGGCGGCATGAGCAGGGGCTCGTCATCGCCCGCCGCGCGAGCGCCGTTCTCGTCCAAGCCGCGGCGCAGCCGGTCGAAAAAGCTCGTGGCGGCGTCGGCGCGATCGGGTTCGCCGCGCTCCGCCTGCGCGAGGATGTCGCTCAAGGTACGCCGCGGGTGCCGGGAAGCCGGGGCCGCGTCCTGCACCCGGACCATCCGGCGGCGCGCCCGCGCCAGCATCGTGCCCACCGCCGCGAGCAGCAGCGCCACCCCGAACAGCGCCGCCGGCAGCGCGCCGCGCGCCTCGCTTGCCGGGGCAGCAATGGCCGCCGCGGCGGCTTCGGGCTTCGCGGTCTCCGGCGGTTTTGCCGGCGCCGGCGCGCGCACGCGTTCCGTTGTCGTTGCGACCGTGCGCGGCGCGAACCGCTCCGGCGGCGGCGATGCCGCCGGCGCGGGCGGGGCAGGGGCGGCAGCTTCGGGCGCCAGGTCGGCGCTCGCGCGCGCCGGTTGCTCGGCCCACCGCACGCCCACCGCGGGATCCGGCGGCGCGGCGACGATGCCGGTCTGCGCCGGGGTCACCGCCGGCACATCGCGCGCCGGCACGTCTTCATCGCTTGCGTCCGGCGCGCTGTCGGCGCGCTCCGCCGAGCGGCGATGCGCCGCCCGATGCGCGTGCTGCGCGCCGATGTACCAACACTTGCGGTGCGTCGCGCGATCGATGCGGTAGTACCAATGGCTGCCTTGCGGCGACTGCGCGTTGGGGCCGGCAAGGCAATCTTCGGCGCGCGTCGCGCGGCTGGCGCTCGTCGCCGCGAGCGCGAGCAGCGCCAGGAGCGCCGGCGTGGTTCTCATGCGCGGCATGTGTCCCTCCGTTGATCGAACGCGCGGGCGAGAAAGAGTACCGGCGCTCGCTCCACCCAGGCAAAGGTGTCGCGCTCGATTCGGGCCTGAGTGAGTCGCAAAGCCGGCGACCTTGGCACAATTATTAGAATGCATGTGCCGCCCAATCCGTGGTACAAATAGGGCAAATATGGCCGAGAGCGGACTCTGCTGTTTTTTACTGATGGGCTTAAGTATCGCTGAGCAAATGGACTGCTAGACCATGCTCGTTCAGAAACCTGCCCTGCGCGTTATGCGGGGTTGGAATACGCTATTCGGAAAGGATCATGCTGCATCGATAACCGCTTGCGGGGGGCAGGCGCGAAAGGGGTGGGACCGTGCAACGGTCGCTCGTATGTTTTCTCGCCGACACAACGTCGAGCGCGACGAATGAATTTGCGCTTCTCGCCTTCGGCGTCGCGCTGGCGATCGTGCTCGGCCTCATGCAGCTCGGCGGCGAGGGTCGCACCGCGGCGCGCTCGTTGCTGCGGCTGCGGAATCAGTGATCATCTCCGACTCGTCATGCCCCGCGAAAGCGGGGCATCCAGTAAACACCGGCCGGAGTTTTATTTGAAGGGCCGGTGTTTACTGGATCGCCCGCTTTCGCGGGCGATGACGACCGAGATGATCACCGCTTGCGCGGCCGCACCGTGATGCGCACGCCGCGATAGGGCGCATAATCCCAATAAGGCCAGCCCGACACCGGCGAATAGACGTGCACCGCGTGCGGCGCGCATTCGCCGTTGGGGGCGCAGAGCGGGAAGGCGTAGCGCCCCGGCCGCTTCCAGGAGAGATCGTAGGGGCCGTAGTCGTGGGTGTAGTCGCAATAGGGCGCGCACTCGATGGCCAGGGCGGGCGAGGCAAACAAGATCGCGAATAGTGAGTAGCGAATAGTTCGTAGCCCGGATGAGCGCGCAGCGCGATATCCGGGATCCCCGCATTTCGCTGCGCTCATGCGGGCTACGTCGCTCACTGCAACAAATCCTTCGCCTTCTCCATGCCGGCCATCACGCATTCGGAATCGACCCCGGGCGAACCGGACATGCCGATGCCGCCGACCACCTCGTTGCCGGCCTTGATCGGCACCCCGCCGTCGATGGCGATCACGTTGGGGAGCGTCGTCTGTTCGCGCCGCACCGGCTCGGTTGCCATGCGCTTGATGAACTCGGCCGTGGTCATCTTGAAGGTCATGGCCGTGTAGGCCTTGCGGCGCGCGTTCTCGATGGTGTGGGGGCTCGCGCCGTCGGCGCGCAGCGACACCACGGTGAGCCCGCCGCGGTCGACCACCACGACGGAGACCGCATAGCCGCGCGCCTTGCACGCCTCGAGCGCGTTCTCCGCAACCGCCTTGGCGGCGGCGTAGGAGAGTTCCTTGCGTTCGATGAATTGCGCGCTTGCGGGGGATGCTGCCGCGCCAGCCGCGAATAAAAGCGCGAATAGCGAATAGCGAGTGGCGAATAGTGAAGCGAGCGTCGTTCCACTCGCTATTCGCCCCTCGCTATTCGCCATTCGCTACTCGCGGTTACTGGATGGCTGAACCGTCAGGTCGGGCTGATCGGGTTGATGGCGATCGCCCGGGCGGCGGCCTGATACCAGCTCATCGACTTGAACAGGCTGGTGCGCCGGGCGGGCTTGCGCTTCCTGCCGGCGGCTTTTCGGGTGGGGGCACTGCGTTTTTTCGTGGTTTTGCTCGACATTCGACTCCTCGCCTCGAACTCCCCCCACGGACTTCGCCCCGCTCACGAAGTCTCACGGTGCGACAATAACGCGGGATCGCCGGGGGATGCAAACCCCGGCGCACGCATAGCTGATTTGCAGGTAGTGCGCTGAAAGGCCAGCGTAATCATCAGCTTATCCGCGCAACCTCGGAAAGAGGTTTGTGCGCTGCAGCATTCAGGCATCAGGCATCAGGCATCAGGGATCGGGGATCAGGTTCGATTCCTGATCTCGGGTGCCTGATCCACGATTCCCTGATCCCCCGACCCCTGATTTCCCAGGGCATCAGGCGTCAGGGATCGGGGATCAGGTTCGATTCCTGATGTCGGGTGCCTGATCCCCGATTCCCTGATCCCCCGATCCCTGATTCCCGAGGCATCAGGCATCAGGGATCGGGGATCAGGCTCGATTCCTGATCTCGGGTGCCTGATCCCTGATCCCCCGATCCCTGATTTCCCGATCCCTGATCCCTGGAGGACCCCATGGCCAAATATGCAATCACCGGGACGCAGCAGAGCGTCTCCGGCACGTATAAGACCGTGCTTGCCGTTGCCGCGACCAGCGGCAGCCTGCGCCGGGGCAAAATTTACGACGTGCTGATCGGCACCAACGGCACCCCGGCGGACAACTACCTGCAATGGGACATCAGCCGCATCACCTTGCTCGGATCGGGCACGGCGGTGACGCCGGTGGCGCTCGATCCCGCCGACGCCGCAGCGCTCGGCACCGCGCAGAACAACTGCACGTCCGAGCCCACGGTGACGCCGAACTCGTCGCTCTTCAACGTCGGCGTCAATCAGCGCGCCTCCTACCGCTGGGTGGCGGCACCGGGCTCCGAGCTGCTCTTCCCCGCGACCGCCAACAACGGCCTTGCGCTGCGCACGCTTTCCGGCGGCTACACCGGCTCCGCCACCGGCGACTTCATGTACGAGGAACAGTGATCAGAGATCAGGTATCAGGGATCAGGCTTTTTCTTCCCGATACCTGATTTCCTGATCCCCGATTTCCTGATCCCCGATTTCCTGATCCCCGATACCCGGAGCATGCGAAGCATGCGGCTACCCGGCGGCTACGCGCAGATCGTCGACCCGGACGGTGCGGCGCGCGAGTTCGACACCTTCACTTGCGCACATTGCAACCGCATCACGCACGTGCCGGCACGGGTGCGCGCGGAGGACATCGGCGGCTTGTGCAAACAATGCATGGGCCTCGTCTGCCCGGCCTGCGTCGGTAAGCCCTGCGTGCCGTTCCTCAAGCGGCTCGAACAAATGGAAGCGAAGGCGCGGTTTCGTACGGAAATCTGCGGATAAAGGAACAGCGAAAATGGCGGTCTCACAAGGAGCGGTCGCGCAAGTGACCGTTGCGGCCCTTCCGAAAGCCGACGGTCCCGGCAATGCGAGTCCCGGCCGGGGCATCCACAATATCGTCATGACGTTCGGCGCCGGCGTGCGCCGCATCGAAGTACAAGGATACTGATATGGCCACCGTTTTCGACCGCGCCGGCATGTCGAGCACGACGACCGGCACCGGCACGCTCACGCTTGGCTCGGCGCTCGGCAATGTGAGCCCGAACCTCGCCGCCTTTGTCAGCTTCGCGAGCGCCGGCGTCGCCAACGGGCAGCTCGTCTCGTATCTGATTCTCGACTCCAACAATAACTGGGAGATCGGGATCGGCAACTATACGTCATCGGGTACGACGCTTACGCGCAACGTGCTGTGGTCGAACAACGCGAATGGCGCCATCAATCTTTCCGGCAATGCGCAGGTCTTCATCACTGAAATCGCCGAGGACGTGAACCAGGCAGGGTTCGGCGGCTACCGCAATCGGTTCCGCAACGCGGCCATGGACATTTGGCAACGCGGGGCGAACGCCATCACCGTAACGACGGCCGGTGGCTATACGGCCGACGGCTGGATCGTCGTTCCGACCGGGGCGAGCTGCACGGCACAACAATCGGGGCCGGAGTCCGATCAGGTAGGCGCATATGGAGTTTACAATGCGCTTAAAATAAACGGCGCGACTGGCGTAACAGATGTTGTGGTCAAGCAGCGGATTGAATCCTACGTTGGTGTTCAGTTAGCAAATGAGACCGTGACGGTGCAGATGGCGCTGGAAAATGACACCGGAGCGACCATCACGCCCACTCTTACCGTTAAGCACGCAACGGCTGGCCAAGACAATTGGACCACGTCAAGCACGGACGTGTCCGCCGTTTCGCTGGGGTCAGTTGCCAATGGTGCCGATGTGGTTTTGGCATATACTTTCGCATGCCCGTTCGCGGCGTATAGGGGGCTGGAGATCGCTTTCGATTTCGGCAACAATTTCGCAAGTACAGGAAACAGCATACAAATTTTTGGGGCGGACATCCGCGTCACGCCTGGCGTCGCCCTCGGGTTGAACAATAATCCCCCACCGCCGGAACTGCGGCCGCTCACCACCGAGCAGCTGATGTGCCAGCGCTACTTCACGCAGATCGCGCCGGGCGCCGCCTTGGCGCCGTTCGGCGCCGGACACTTCGACAGTACGACGTCGTTCCACGCCGCGATTCCGTTGCCGGCCCCCATGCGCGGGTCGCCCGGAGGCCTGTCAGCGACCTTCTCAACCGCCAGCAATTTCCAGGTTCGCTCGGGCGGCAGCAATTTTGCGGTCAGCGCGATCTCGCTCGTTGCCGCCAGCAGCACCATGATCGAGGTCGCCGCGACGGTATCCGGCGCAACCGCCGGCAATGGCGGCATCCTGCGCGATGCCGGATCGAACAACAGCTTCATCCAGCTTAGCCAGGAGCTTTAAGGTCTGCATAGGCATCTGCGGGGCTCGTCATTGAAAAAGGCACTTGGCGGTTCTTTATTCCTTCTCGCCACGCAACACGTCGGTCCGTCTGCACATCAAGAAAAGAACAGGAAACATAAGGCGCCGCTGACGGCCACGCCGCCAATCACCAATAATCAGGTGGTGAGCGCCGACTAGGACCGGGGGTACGCCCATGGCAATGCCTAGGACAAGCACTGTAACCACGGGCGTCAGCCTTAATCGCAGTTCGTTTATGGTCCGCATTGTCGCCTTTGCATCCGTCCGTTGCAACCCGGTGAGCCCCCGATGACCGGATTCGGAGCAATTGCGGAACTTGCGGTCGGCGAGGTGCGCTCGCCCCGGCCGAGCGTGCCCAGCTATCTGACGCCCGATCAATTTCGCCTGGCTGCCGACCCGGACGATACCGCCGCCTTCGGGCGGCTTGCCGCCGCAGTCAATGCCGCCGGGACGGGCAAGGTGCGGCTTACGCGCGGCTACACGGTTTATTCGACCGTCCCGGCCGGCGCGCTCGGCTACGCGCCGCTGATGCGCTTTATGCACGTCAACGGTCTGGAGATCGATTGCCGCGGCTCGATCATCACCAACGCCTATCCGTTTTCGCTCTCTTCGCCGGATGTCGCGCCGCTGTTCCTGATGCAGTGGTGCACGGACGTCGAAATCCATAGTCCGACCGGCGTCCAGAGCACGAACATTGCGCTGCCGCAAGCAAATCCGATTCCGGGAACGCAGCTGATCGTGCCGGCCGGCAGCAACAGCGGCATTCTCGTCACGAACCCGCAGATGACCGGGGGCCAAGCCCTGTTCGATTGTTTCGTCGGGACCTACGTCGGGCTCGTTCCCGACGAAGGGATCGCGCTCGTCAATCCGCGCAGCTACGGCGCGCAATACGGGATGGTGTTCGCCGGCTCCGGCTTGGCCTCGTCGGTCACCGGCGGCTACGTGCAGGGCGCGGAGCGGGCGATCTTTATCTACGACGTTGGCGATATCGGCTTCGACGTGGCGGCGCAGGATTGCCTCGGCGCCGAATGGTGTCTGATCGGCGCGACGCTGGCACCGTGGGTCGAGAATGTGCGCGGCCGCTTCACGGTGCTGCCGCGCTCGGCGCCGTCCGCGAGCGGGAGCGACACTTACGTCAATCTCGAGGTCCATCCGGTCGCCGGCGCGAGCATCCGCGACATCGAGCTTGATCTGCACATCGACTACGCCAACGACACGCAGTCGACGATGGCGCGGGCATTCTCTTTCACTAAGGCCACCACCGGCGCGCTCGGCAGCCTGTTTTCAAATATCCGCATCCGCGGCTCGATCCGCAACATGCCGGTGTCGGGTGGCAACGCCGTCGAAGTGTTCCGGCCGGCCGATGCGCCATGGTCGGGCGAGAGTGCGGTCGGGATCGTGCTCGGTCCCTTCGTTTTCGAGGGCAGCGACGAGCCCGCGTTCTATTGCGATCTCGCCCCGTGCAAGAGCGTCGGGCAGATGATGTACCGCGACGTGAAATTTCCCGGCGCTTTGTCTGAAGTGAACGCTGCTCCCAACGCGCGGCTCTCGAGCAACGCCGTGTTCGCCGGCGCCCTGATCTCGCCCTAGCAGGAGTCTCACGTGCCCGTCGGCATTGTCGGCCTTGCCCAGACGGCCGTCGCCGCGCTCGTGGGCGAGCCGGTTACTGAATCCCGCTGGCATCAGCCGTTCTCGGAGCCGGTCCGCAGTAAGATCGCGCCGCAGCTCGCGGTCGCGCTGATTGCGTCGGGCCTCGCCTATGTCGAGGCGCCGCCCTTCGCCGAGAGAGTCACCGAGGACCGCTGGCATCAGCCATGGTCGGAGCCGGTGCGCACGCGCTGGCTGCCGCCGGCGCAGCAGCAGGGCCTCGTCCCCGATCCGCAGCCGCGCGTTTCGTTCTCCTGGTGGAACTGGCTCTCCGAGCCGGTGCGCACGCGCTGGCTGCCGGCGGCCGAGCAGCAGGTCTCGCCGTTCGACGAAGACGTGATCTGGGCGGACCGTTGGTTCGCCTGGTGGTCGGAACCCGTCGTCAAGGCGCGGCCGCGCCTTGCGGAAGCAAGCCAGCAGTGGCTCGCGTTTGCGCCGCCGTTTTCCGCCGGCGCGGTGCAGTCGGAATGGGCCGGTCCGGCACCGAGCCTCGTCCGGTTTCAGTATCAGGCGTTCGCGCGCGCGCCGGCGGCGCCAGAGCTGCTTACGCTGCCGGGCGGGGGCGGCGGGTATCTGCCCGACCAGACGACAGACGACAGAGCACAGAGGACAGACGATCACGTCGTCCGTCATCCGTCCTCCGTCATCCGTCCGCGGCAGGTCGAGCCGGCGCAACGGCCGCCAACGTTCGCCGCCGTCATCGCCGCACAACAGCCGGCGCAGCTCGCCGATGTGCTCGGCTCGCGCTTTGCGCCCGCATTGTCGACGCTCACGCCGCCGGCACTCGATCTGTGGCAGCCCTCCTTCGCCCAGCGAGCTGCGCCGGGCAAGCCGCAACCGGTTTCGACGGCGGCCATCGACGATATCCAGGACAGGCTCGACGCGATGGAGGCGCTGCGCGTGCTCGACGAGACAGAGCAAGAGCGCAAGGCGCAGATCGTGGCGATGCTGCTGAGAATAGCGAATAGCGAATAGCGAATAGCGAATAGCGAATAGCGAATAGCGAATAGTGAGTGGCGAATGGTGAGTGGTGATGGATAGGTTGCTTTCACCACTCACCACTCACCACTCACCATTCACCACTCACGGGCACAGCCGATGACCCGCGATCCCGTCGCCTTCCTCGCGCTCGAACGCGCCGCGCTCATCTCGGCCGACATCGAGGAGCAGCTCACCGCGCGCGCCAAGGACGGCATGCGCCCGCTCCTAGCCGTGCTCGCCAAGGCCCGGCGCGAGGCAGCCGAGGCGATCGCGGCGCTCGTCGACACGGCTCCTTCCGACGCGGCGGCGATCGCGCGGCTGCAGAACGAGGTGCGCCGTTTCGCCGACCTGGTGCGTTTCCTGCGCGAGATCGTCAACGAAGGGCTCGACGAGCGCTACGAGGTCACCGACGCCGAGCGCGACGAACTCGAGCGCCTGGTAGCACCGCCGGACGACACGCTCGATGCCGAAGCGCGGCGCGAACGCGCGGCGCTGGGGATTCCGTAGGATTTCGCAGGGTGGGCTAAGCGCGAAGCGCGTGCCCGCCATAGTCCAAGCCAAACAAATCGGAGATCGCATGACCGACGCAACGACTGCGGCCGAACAGGCTCGCTTTACTACCGAGACGGAAGCTTCGCGCGAGATCGCCGCACAGTCCGCGCCGGATAATCCGAATCCGACGACAGACGACGCAGGACAGAGGACGGATAGCACCGCCGCCGATCCGTCCTCCGAGCCCGCCCCCGCGCAGGCGGGGGTCAGTCCTCCGTCGTCTGAACCAAAGCCGCTCGAGCGGGTGACCGAGTCCGATCGCAGCCGCGCCGACATCGCGGCGCGGTTCAGAGAAAAGCGCGCGGCGCAGGGCGGCCAAGTCGAATTTCACGGCGACATGCGCGACCCCTCGCAGACGTACGGGCCTTATGCGCCTGACGCGCAGAGGGCGGAGGACGGAGGACAGACGACAGATGTGCAACCTGCATCGTCGCCGCAGTCGCCTGCTCAAGCGACGCAGTCTGCACCGCTGTCGTCCGACGTCCGTCCTCCGTCTACTGAATCGCGCCTCGTCAAAGTCAAGGTGCACGGGCGCGAAGCCTGGCTCCCCGAGGGCGAGGTGATTGCCGAGGCGCAGAAGTCGCTCGCCGCCGGCAACCTCTTGGAAAGTGCGAAAGAGGTCCTCAGCGGCGCACGGGGTCTGACAACGGACGCCGGACCCCCGCCTGCGCGGGGGCAGGGTCGGACGACTGATGAGGAAGCTTCTGATCCGTCCTCTGTCCTCGGTCCTCCGTCCTCCGATCCTTACGTCGCGCTGGCGCAGACGCTGCAGCTCGAAAATGCCGAGGCCGCCGGCACCAGGCTCAAACAAACAATCGCGAGCGAGACCGCCAAGGCGCGCCAGGAGGCGGCGCGCGAGGCCGCGCGGCAAGTGCGCATCGAGAGCGAGCTCGCCGTCTCGCAGCGGGCGCTCGCCTCGTTCGAGAATACCCATCCCGAACTCGCCGCCGACGAGTTCGCGCGCGACGCCATCACCACCCAGGTGCAGCGCGAGATCAACGCGGACCTGCAGGCCGCCGTCAGCCAGGGTATCCTGAAGGAACTGCCGCAGACGCAGGACGAGCGCAACGGGCTGCACACGCAGCTGCGCGCGTTCGGTGCGCCCGTGCGCGCGATCGGCGCCATCTTTGACGCGGCGGGAACGAAATACGCGACCTGGCGCGGCGGCTCGACTGCCGCGGCTCCGCCGCGCAAACCGGAAGTTAGAAATCAGAACACGGAAAATTCGAGTTCCGCGCCAACGGCGCCACGTGTCGAGCTCACCACGGCTCGGCAGGAGCGCCGCGCGCAAATCGTAACCCAACCGACCAACGGCACCGCGCCGCCGCGCGGCCTCAGCCCCGCGCCCGAGCTCACCATGGCTCAGCGGCGCAGCGCGGCCATCACGGCGATGCGCAAGGCCAGAGGTCAGATAGTGGCGTAACTCACAACTCTCGTCATCGCGTCGGACTTCCTCCGCTTCGTCATGCCCGCGAAAGCGGGCATCCAGTAATCAGCGGCCGTGCGCTTGTTCGCATCGGCGCCGATTACTGGATCGCCCGGTCAAGCCGGGCGATGACGAGAGCGGAGAGCCGCGGGCATGACGATCGCGGAGGAATCCGCATCAATCAGAAAGGAATCTTCGCCATGGCAGGCCAATTGTGGTCTGTCTCCGCGGAGGGAGGCTTTATGTATAGTGACGAGCTGTCGGACGTTCTCCGTCAGCAAGTCCAGCCTCTCACGAAGTTCAGGCAACTCTGCGATGCCAAAGACGGCTCGGAGAAGGGCCTCAACCGCGGCGACAAGTATCACTGGAACGTCTACTCGAACGTTGCCACCCAAGGGCGGCAGCTGCTCGAAACCGATCCGATCCCGGAGAGCAACTTCACCGTCACGCAGCAGACGCTGACCGTGACCGAAGCCGGCAACTCGATCCCGTACACCGGCAAGCTCTCGGATCTCGCCAAGCACGACGTCGTCTCGATCCTCGACAAGACGCTCAAGGACGACGCGCGCAAATATTTCGACATCGCCGCCATGCTGCAGTTCAACAACTGCCAGCTGCGCGCCTCGACCGCGACGTCGACGACCTCGATCACCCTGGACACCAACGGCACGGCGAGCCAGACCAACAACGTCGCGCTCGGCACCGGCCACGTCAAGGCGATCGTCGATGCGATGAAGGAAAGAAACATTCCGCCCTATATCGCCGACGACTACGTGGTGATCAGCCACCCCTCGACCTACCGCAACTTCAAGAACCAGCTGGAGACGATCCACCAGTACACCGAGACCGGCATCGTCTTCATCTTCAACGGCGAGGTCGGGCGCTACGAGTCCTGCCGCTTCATCGAGCAGACCTTCATCCCGAAGGGCGGCGCGGCGAACGCCACCACCTGGGATCCCTATGCGGGGAGCGCGCAGGCATGGAGCAACGGCCAGTCGTCGTGGGCCTTCTTCATGGGCGGCGACACGGTGACCGAGGCGATCTGCATCCCGGAGGAAATCCGCGCGAAAATTCCGGGCGACTTCGGCCGCTCGAAAGGCATCGCCTGGTACTACCTCGGCGGCTTCGGCCTCGTCCACGCCGACACGACCCCCGCCACCAACGGTCGCATCGTGAAGTGGGATTCGGCCGCCTGACGGCGGCCGGTGAGTGGTGAGTAGTCAATAGCGAACAGAGCGGAGTGGCGACCGACCGTTCGCCACTCACCGATTCACCACTCACCACGCACGGTCTCAAACAGAGAGGAACTACACATGACCACTCCCACGCACTACGGCGTGCCGCAGACCGAGGTGGTCTGCCTTAACAACCAGAACTTCGGCAACTCGACCTTGACCTTCAACTATATCGGCCCGTTCGGGCGCGAAGGCCACGTCGAGGATATCGTCGCCGATGTCTCCACCGCGATGGTCGGCACCACCACGGTGCCGGAGATCGATGTCGGCACCGCTTCGGGCGACACCACCTACGCGCAGTATCGCCTCGGCACCGCCGCCGGCGCCGGCTACGCCACCGGCGTGCACCGCGCGCAGCAGGAGGCCTGGACCGGCAACCCGCCGATCACGCTTTCCGACTTTGCCGGGCACGTGGCGCTCAACAAGACGCGCATCCCCAAGAACACGGCGTTCGTGATCACGCTCAAGGCCGGCACCGGCGGCGCCCCCGCCGGGGTCGCCAACGTGTACGTCGTGATCAAGTGGTTCTGAGGCCGTAGGCGTCATTGCGAGCCCGCGCTTGCGGGCGACGCAATCCAGGGCGTCACGCTTCGTTCTGGATTGCTTCGTCGCTTCGCTCCTCGCAATGACGAATGGAGGCACCAATGTTTGGACACCTGCGCAACGTTCCGGAGAAGGTTCGCCCGGCGAACCCGCTTCCTGACAACCAGAAAATATCCGCGACCGGCGACGCCGGCCGCGACGGCTACACCTGCCTCGCCCGCGCCGATCGCGAGACCGGCCTGCGTGCGCCCGCCGGCGGCGGCACCCGCGTCGACTGGCCGCCGCAGACGGATGGCGAGGACTACGCACCGTAAATCCGCACCGCTCTCGTCATGCCCGCGAAAGCGGGCATCCAGTAATCAGCGGCCGTCGGGAAGCGATGGCGCGCCGTTTACTGGATCGCCCGGTCTAGCCGGGCGATGACGAGAGCGGAGAAAACAATCAGGAGAATGATCATGGCAGATAACTATGGAAGAACCCGCCGCCCGGATCCGCGGTTCGGCAAATTCACCGAGGCCGAGGTCGAGGCCGGCACCGACGCCGGCACCGGCCGCGGCAACGCCAAGCTGCACGCGAGTTCCGGCATCGTCGACGAGACGGTCGCGCACGGCCAGACCGTCAAGCGCGCTTACCCGCTCGACACGTCGGACATGACGCTGCCGAACGAGCACGGCATGGAAGGGTTCAGGGGCTCGCCCGACAACGTGCGGCACTCCCTCGACGGCGCCTCCGCCGTCGTGGGCCCGGACGACGGCAACGAGTCGCCGTATATCCCCAATCATTGAATCACGCGCATTTCCGTAGGGTGGGCTAACGCTGCGCAGCGCAACGCGCGAAGCAGCGGTGCCCACCAACGATGATCATTTGTTTTTTTCATCGTTGGTGGGCACGCGGTCTCCGCTTCGCTCCGCCCGCTTAGCCCACCCTACGGCATCGGGGGCGCGCCATGCCCTATTCCATGTCCTACGCGTCGCTCGTCGGCGACAAGAACACCGCAGGCTCGATCGCGCGCTGGGTCAATTATTCCAAGCTCGACGCCGACCAGATTCTGCAGGAGGCGCAGTCGCTGCTCTATTCGATGCTGCGCATCCGCGAGATGCGCGCGCACTTTAATTTCGACCTGGCGCAAGGGGCGGATCGCGTGGCGCTGCCGGCGGGCTTCCTCGATCCGATCGGCAAAATATCGATGCTCGGCACCGGCGCGAAAATCGAGCAGCGCTACCCGAACTTCATCCAGCGCCGCCGCACCTATACCGAGACGACGGGCAGCCTCGGCGCAAATCCGTTCACGACGGCGAATGGCTCGAACCTCGTCACGGTCAACCTCGCCAACCATGGCCTGTCGCAAGGCTCGACCTTTTTTACGACGGGCGCCGCGGCCTTCAACGGTGTCACCATCGTCGGCATCTTCGACGTGGTGGCGATCGCCGATACGAATGATTTCGTCATCGACATCACGCCGCTGGGCGTAACGCCGAGCGCCAGCGGCGCGGGCGGCGGATCAGCCGCCACCTACATCGCCGACAACCTCGTCCAGGGCACGCCGCTTTATTGGGGCGTGTGGGACGAGACGATCTTCTTCGACGTGGCCTTCGCGGCGCAGACCAACTGCAATCTGCAATATTTCAAGTCGCTGCCGATCCTGTCGACGGCGAACCCGACCAATTTCCTCACCAACCGCTACCCGCACCTGCTGCGCAAGGCGTGCACCGCGCAAGCCTGGGACTTCATGCGCAACAGCGACGAGTATCAGAAAGACGTGGCCGCGCTCGCCGCGCTGGTCGAGCAGGTCAACGCCGAGAGCGATCTCCTCTACCGCGGCGCCGCCTTCGAAACGTATCTGCACGACGAATAGCGGCGGCCTGCGGCCGCCGCGCGAATAGTGAGTAGCGAATAGTGAGTAGTCCACTCACCATTCACTATTCGCCATTCGCTATTCGCTATTCGCGTTCTACGGAAATCACCGATGCCGGACACTTATACAACCACCCTCGGCGCCATCCTGATGGCGATCGGCGGCGACAACAACACCTGGGGCACGAACCTCAACAATTCGGTGATCCAGATTCTCGAGGACGCGATCGCCAACGCGCTGCCGGGCGCAACGGCGAGCGTCACCGGCGGCACGCTCGATCTGTCGCAGAACGCGCCGCCGGCCGGCCCGAGCGCGGCGCGCTACGCCTTCCTGCCCTTCACCGGCACGCTCACATCGAACCAGATCGTCAAGGTCCCGAACCTGACGAAGTCGTGGCTGGTCAGGAACGGCACCAGCGGCGCCTTCACGCTGTCGATAGAGACGACGTCGGGCACGCCGCAAACAATCCCGCAGAACGGCGGCTGGCAGCTCGTCACCTGCGACGGCGCCAACAATATCCTGGTGTGGCCGTTCAACACCGCGCAGGTCGCAATGCCCAACGGCACCGCCGCGGCGCCGGCGTTCTCGTTCGTCAACGAGAGCAATTCCGGCTGGTACCGCAGCGGCACGCAGGACATCCGCCTCGCCATCGCCGGGGCCGATGTGCTGCAGGTGACGGGGCCGGCCGCCTCGACGCCGAGCGTCGTCAATATCCTCAATCCGAACAGCCTGGAGGTTGCCGGCGCGCAAGCCGGGTTTGCTACCACCGGTGACGTGAAGCTGACATTCAAGACCGTCGCCGATCCCGGCTGGGTGATGATGAACGACTCGACGATGGGCGATGCTTCGTCGAACGCGACTTATGCCAATGCCAACTGCAGCGCGCTGTGGCAGCTGCTCTATAACAATATCGCCGACGCCGATGCGCCGATCCTTACCTCAGGCGGCGCGGCGACTACGCGCGGTGCCCAGGGCTCGGCGGCGACCGCCTTTGCCAATCATTGCCGGCTGACCCTGCCGCTGGTGCTCGGCCGCGCGCTGGCGGGAGCGGGTGCCGGCGCCGGATTGACCTCTCGCGCGCTCGGCCATGCGACGGGCGAGGAAACACACACGCTCTCGACCGGGGAGATTCCCGCGCACACCCATGGCTACAGCGGCACGACCGGCGGCGAGAGCGCAACGCACACCCATCAAATCCAGCAAAGCAGCACCGCGACGTTTGGAGCCGGCAGCTTCGCCGGCGCGAGCCAGCCGACGACCGTCAACACGAGCACCGAAAGCCAGGGTCACACCCACAGCTATTCCGGCACCACCGACAACGGCGGCCTCGGCGGCGGCGCGCACAACACCATGCAGCCAACGACGTTCCTCAACGTAATGATCAAATTATGAGCGCCCGCCTACGGCACCGCGTCGTCATTGCGAGCGGAGCGAAGCAATCCAGGGCGACACGTGACACCCTGGATTGCTTCGGCGCTGCGCGCCTCGCAATGACGGCGCAATCCGTCCTCCGTCATCCGTCCTCCGTCCTCTGAATCCATGCCCGATCCCGTCCCCGTTCCCATCGCGCCGCCGCCCGGCGTCGTCATCACCGAGACCGGCAAGGTGGCAGCCGGGCGCTGGACCGCGTGCGACGCGGTTCATTTCGTGCGCGGGCAGCCGCAGAAAATAGGCGGATGGATCAGGTACACATCGACGCCGTCGTCGGGGCAGCCGCGCGCCGCGCACGCCTGGCGCGATAACGGCGCGAACGAGTTCATCGCGGTCGGCACCTATCGCAAGCTCTACGCCTACGACACCTCGCTCGGGCAGAACGACATCACGCCCTTCCGGTTGACGAGCGGCGGCGTCGGCGGCGGCTCCGCATTGAACAATCCGTTCACCACCAACACGACGGCGGGAACGCAGTCGCAAATCTCCGTCGCCCACTCCGGCCACGGTGTGACCGCCGGCGACACGGTGATTTTCACCGCGGTCGGCGGCGCTGTTGGCGGGATTTCGGCCGCGCAGCTCACCGGCACCTTCCGGGTGCTAACGGTCACCGACGCCAACCATTACGTCTTCGATTGCGGGGTCGCCGCCACCTCGGCCGCGACCGGCGGCGGCAGCGTGCAATATGAATATGAGATCACCATCGGCACCGAGTTGGGCGCCCAGGGCACCGGCTTCGGCGTCGGCCAATTCGGCGTAGGCACGTTCGGCACGCCGCGCGCGGGCTCCAACATCTACATCGAGCCGCGCGTGTGGTCGCTCGACCACTTCGGCCAGCTCCTGCTCGCGACTTACAACACCGGCGCGATCTATCTGTTCGATCCGACGCAGAACCAGCCGTGGCCGCGCGCCGCGCTCGCCTCCGCGGATCCGGCGGCCCCCACCACCTGCCGCTTCATGTTTGTGACGCAGGAGCGCTTCGTCGTTGCGCTGTGCACCGGGATGGTGATCCAGTGGTGCTCGCAGGGCGACTACACCATTTGGACCCCGACCGCGACCAACACTGCCAACAGCCGCACGCTCACGGTGGGCACCAAGCTCGTTGCCGGCCGCGTGCTGGGTCCGTTCCTCTCGATCGTCTGGTCCGACGCCGCCGCCTATCTGATGCAGTGGACCGGCAGCCTTTACGTCTACAACACCTCGATCCTGGCGACCGAATGCGGGCTCATCTCGCCCGGCGCCGCCGTCTGCGTGAACGGCGTCGCCTATTGGATGGGGTTCGACAATTTTTTCATGTACGACGGCTCGGTCCATCCGATCGCCAACGTCGAGGACATCCGCAAGGCGGTGTTCGACGTCGTCGACAAGTTGCTCGGCACCTATCAGTGCCACGCCGTTTATGTTCCGAAATACAACCGCATCGACTTCCACTATACGACGTCAGGCAACGCCAATCCGACCCTGCTCGCGCGCTACCACATCAACGACCAGTGTTGGGCGCCGGGCGTCATCGGCGGTACGCGCTGCTCGGGCACCCACTTTCAGCAGGGCGACACCCGGGTGATCGCCTTCGACGTCGACGGCTACGGCTATCAGCACGACAACGGCAACGACGCCAACGGACAGCCGTTGCCGTGGTCGCTCACGCTCGCGCCTTATGCGATGGACAAGTCGCTCTCGGTTTGCGAAATCCACGGGCTCGAGAGCGACTTCAAGGACCAGAGCGGCAACATCACGTTCACGCTCGCGACCTACGACCGCCTGGGCGATGCCTCGCCAGAGGATAGCGAGACGGAAACCGTCTCGCCCGGCGACCAGCTCATCGATTGGCATTCGTCGGGCCGCTATCTCAGCCTCTCGATCTCGTCTTCCGAGCTCGGCAGCTATTTCCGCTGGGGCGTGCCGCAGGCCTACGTCAAGCCGCTGGGGATGAGACGATGAAGAGGCGCGCTGCGCGCGCCGCGAATAGTGAGTAGCGAATGGCGAATAGAAACAAAGCCCCCACGCTTCACCACTCACCACTCACTATTCGCTATTCGCTATTCGCTATTCGCTATTCCCCATTCGCCATTCGCCATTCGCCAATCGCCGCGAATAGTGAGTAGCGAATGGAGAATAGAAACAAAGCCCCCACGCTTCACCACTCACCACTCACCACTCACCACTCACTATTCGCCATTCGCCATTCGCTATTCGCTATTCGCCATTTGCCATCCGCCATTCGCCAAACAATCAACACCGCGTCACCGTCACGCGCACGACGCCGCCGCTCTCGCCCGGCACCTCATAGCCGCGCGCGAAGCAGCCGATGCGCTCCGACGGCGCGCTCGGCGGCGCCAACACGGCGGGCGGCGGAGCGAGCGTGCCGGTGGCGTCGCCGGGAGCGTACGCGCTGCTCGGATAATAGCCCCCGCCGTAGCCGGCATCGGCGATCCCGTTCCCATTGTTGCCGCGCCGGTGGGCGAAACGATGCAGGCGCCACCAGCCGGCGAAGCGGGCGGGAACGTGCTTGACGCCGGGTACCCGGAACGGCCGATGCGCGACGAGCGGGGGGTGATGAAAGCCGAACACCGGCCCGTGGCCGCCGTGAGCAAAGCCGCCGCGCGCGAGCGCCGCCGCCGGCACGAGCGCCGCGCCGGCGAGTATCACGATGGCGGCGCGTGAGGTGATTCTGATACGCATGACTCTGTCCTGTTTTTAGCTTCCCCGTTCATATTCCATTCACCTTGTCGCCTCCGCGCGGAGGTGTCCAGGCGCTCCTGGCGGCCTCCGTGCGTGTTGGTTAACCCGCATTCCGGCGGAGTGGGGAACCCGCACGCCGCTGAAGGACGTGCGCCAAACATAACTGCGTCAATTCGCGACACCTGGCGATATTTGTCGCGGAACCATCGCCTCCGGCCCACGTTCCGGAAATTGAGACAAGTAAAATGGAGGCGTGCATGAAGAAAATACTCCTTGCTGGAGCGGCTGCCCTGTTGCTCACCGGCGCCACGGCGGATCCGTCGTTCGCGGCGACGCGCGGAGGCGGCGGCTACAGCGGCGGCGGTCACGTATCGGCCGGCGCCGGCAGCACCGGACACGTCAGCGGCAGCTTCAACGCCGCGCCGCGCGCGGCGGTGACCGGCGGCAACTTCAACCGCGGTGGAGTCAGCGGTCGTACCTTCAGCGGCCGTTCCGGCTTTAGCGGCCGTTCCGGCTTCGCGGGTCGTCCGGGCTTCGCCGGCCGTAGCGGCTTCGCAGGCCGCGGCGGCCATTGGGGCTGGCGGAACGGTCGTCGGATTTGGCTACCCGGCGTTGCGGCCGGCGTCGGCGTCGGCCTCGCGCTCGGCGGTTGGGGCTGGGGTGACGACTGCGTGGTGTGGAACGGCTGGCGCTATGTGAACACCTGCGTCGGGCCCCTCGCTTGGGGTGGTCCGGGCTGGGGTGGCCCCGGCTGGGGTGGCCCCGGCTGGGGTGGCCCCGGTTGGGGTGGCCCCGGATGGGGTGGCCCGGGCTGGTGGTAAGCATCGGCGCGGCGTGAGAGAAATCGAGAGTCGGGAAGCGAACGCTTCCCGGCTCTCGCGTTTTGTTTTGACAGTTTTTGCTGCGAAGCGTGGTTAATACGGTCCGCACCCGGAGTTTGCGATTCGCTTTTTCGTGAACCGCATATTTTCACGCGCGCGGGGACAACGTAACCACGAAGTAGAGTTTCCGTTGCGTCAACGAGGCAGGGTTGTCGCGCCCCCCCGCCGATCTTTCAGCGCAATCGCCGCGCATTTCCGCGTTGCGCGCACGCGCGCTTCTTGCGCGCGCGGCGGACACTACTTATCTGCTGCGCGAACCGACGATTGAGAAATCCCGCGTCACATTTGTGGTTTCCGCAGCGTAAACATCCACGACGGCACACACTCGTTCTCGCCGCAAACATGTGCTATCGCTTGCGTGCCCGCTCGAATCGAGTCGGGGCGCACGCAGGCCGAAAACGGCCGCGGGGCTGTGGGTAACCAACGACGACGAAAACGACGTACAGCAGCAGGAGGGATGGGTTCGATGGCGGCCGTAGACCCAAGAAGACCAGACAACATCGACGTGGAAGTTGGACGGCTGGTGCGCGTGCAACGCATCGCCAAAGGCCTGTCGCAAACCGAGCTGGGCAACCAGATCGGCGTCACCTTTCAGCAAGTGCAGAAATACGAGAGCGGGGCGAACCGCATCTCGATGGGACGGCTCACGCGCATCGGCAAAGTGCTCGGCGTCGACGTCACTTATCTGCTCGGCGTGAACCGGCGGCCGGCGCCCGCCGCGATCAACCCGAAGGAACAGGCCAAATATTCCGAAGCGGTGGGCATGCTCGGCAAGATCGGCGCGCTGCGGCTGCTCAAGGCCTTCAACGCCATTCCGAAGAAGCCGGTCGGCCTGCGCGAAAGCATCGTGCAGATGGTGGAAGGCGCCTCGACCGCCTCGGCCCGCGCGGCGGCGGCGAAGCGCGCCCGTCGATCCAAGAATTAGTTATCAGTTATCAGTTGTCAGTGACCAGTGACCAAGGCGCAGTGATCTTCTTTCTGATCACTGGTGACTGGTCACCGATCACCGCGGTCAGGCAGCCGCGCTGACTGACCGCGTTGTTTCCGCCTCGCGCAGCAGCTTGGTGCGGATCGCGTGCTCGATGTTGCGCAGCGCCGTCTCCGCCTCGAGCGCGCGCGTTTCCGCCGCCTGCGCCCGCGTTTCGGCCGCCAGCGTCTCGGCCTCGGCGGCGGCGACCCGCGCCTCGGCGCGCTTGAGCGCCTCGACCGCCTCGGCGAGCCGCGCCGCGGTTTCGTCGATCGCCTCGCGCCGCGCGTTCTCCGCCGCCTCGATGCGCGCCTCCGCCGCGTTGAGCTTCGCGATCGCGCCGCGCACCAGCGATTTCGCGCGCTCCTCGGTATCGTTGGCGCGCTCCTCGATGTCGCTGATCGCCTCGGCGGCCCGGTGAACGAGGTCGAGCGCGGCAGCGCCGCGCGGGCGCAGCGCGCCGGGCGCCGGCCGGTCGAGGTTCACCACCTTGGTCGGCGCTTCGCCGGAGCGGGCGAGATGCTCGCGCATGTGCCCGCGCAGCCATTGGGTGGTGTCCTGCGCCATCGGGGAAACCTTTCAGAACCGTTAAGTCCGCCCGTATTTACCACCGGATGGTGAATGGGCTGTTAACGGCCGTTGCCCGGCCGCTGGCAAGAATGAAGCGGGGGCGGGGGGGTGAGCCCAGAGGCGATGAGTTGCGAAGGGTCGCAATGCCACCTTCGCGCCGCATTGCCGTGGCTGTTGCGTGGGCTGCAAGTTCGGATTTTTATATAGCCGATCGCGCGAGCGCACGAAGCGAATGCGGGAGCCCCTCCCCGGCAATTACATGCTTCTCCTGCTGTTCGCCGGTGTCGTGCTGGCGTTCGTCCTGGAGTTGTTCACGGCCTGCCGGCGCTTCTTGCGCGGCGACGAAACATCGGATGCAAAACCCGATCGTCGCCGCTTGTTCCGCCTTGCGCTCGTCGGCGGGGCGGCCGCTTTGGCGCTCGCGGCTGCGATTATCATCGGCTATTCGGTCAATCCGGGGGAGACCGAGTTACTCCTTGCGTGGCTCCGCGGAAATCCCCACTCGCTTCTGCTGGCAGGCATCGTGTTCTGTCTCGTCGCGCTTGTTTGCGGGGTCAAGCCGCGGCAGCCCGTTTTGCTGTTTTGTCTGGCGTTGCCCGGACTGGTGCTCTTGCCGTTGCTGTGGATGCCGTTGCTGTGGCTGCCGGAAATCATGAACTCGAAGAATGTAGCCGACGCGGTCTTCTGGGGGGTGATCATATTCATCTTTCAGCCGGGCGTGTTGATATTGCTGATCATTGCCGCCGGGCAGTCGCCGCTGCTTCGCAAGGCTGGCGCAAACTTCAACGCCGGCGGGCTTGCGCGCCTGTGCCTGATTTCATTCGCCTACGCCTACGGATTGCTTACTATCTGATCCGCATCCGGCAGCGACCATGCGCATCCGCGGCGAATACATCCTCCTTCTGCTGGCCGCCGGTGTCGTGCTGGCGTTCGTCCTTGAGTTCGTGGCGTTCTATCGTGACGCGGTGCGGACGCCGATTTCCGCGGCCGCCGACGAAAGGTGGTGGCCGCAGCGCGATCGTCGCGTCCTGTTGCGCCTTGCACTCGTCGGCGGCGCGGCTGCTGTAACCTTCGCCGTCGCGATGATCATCGGGTATTCGCTAGATCCGCTACAGACCAAGTCAATCATCAGGTGGATCCTCGACTTCCATCCCACCTCGCTTCTGCTCGCCGGCGTCGTGTTCTGTCTCGTCGCGCTTCTGTGCGGGGTCAGGTGGCGGCAGTCCGTGTTGCTGTTCTGCCTGACGCTGCCGGGACTCGTGATCGTGCCGTTGCTGTGGCTGCCGGACATAATGACCTCGGGCGCAGCCGGAGCGATGTTACTGTCCATCATCTTCTTCCTCCAGCCGGGCGTGTTGATATTGCTGCCGATCGCCGTCGGGCAGTCCAGGCTGTTTCGTAGGCCGGGGGGAGGCTTCGCTCCCGGCGGTTTTGTGCGGCTATCCCTGATTTCAATCGCCTATGTCTACGGGATGCTTTAGCTAGCCTCGTCTTGAAAATCCGCATCCGGATCGACGGCCGAACTGTCGTCGAATGGGATCCGTCATGCCCGGCTCCGGATCAAGTCCGGGGCAGGCTCTTGTGCCGGGCATCTACGCCTTGGCAACAAACAAAAACCAAGACATGGATGGCCGGGACCCCCCGGACGAAGTGACCGTGGCTCGCGCAGAACAAGGAAATCCATCATGGCCGAGTGGCAGCAGACCTATGACCCGCGCGATCTGAACTATCTTTCCCGTAATGCGAAACAAATACGCGACACGGCTTCCCTTCTGGGGGTTCCCGCGCTGGGTCTGGTCGGCGGCGTTGCGCGGGAAATGGCATACGGGCGGAATGTCGATCCTTACGATCCGTTGGACATCGTTTCGTCACCGATGAAAGATTTTTTTACGTCCAACGAGTATGACTCGAGTATTCCGGACCGACCGGCATGGAAGCCGATCACTCACCAGACCCTTGCGGACGCTTTCGCCCGATCGAACCTGCCGGGTGGCGGCATCGATCCCGGAGCTGGCAAGCCTAAGCTGGCATGGCTCAAAGTTAGGAATCCGGTCCTATGGGATGTTGGCCCCGGGCACATCAACTTTCGAACCGCGCTCACGATGCTGCAGAATTACAACCGGATGTTTCCCGATTCCGACCCGTTGGGCCTCAAGCAATATAATCAGCGCTACGATCTTCTGATGCGCGATCTCAAGATCCCCGACAACGATGCGACCATCAAGATCGCGGGCCTTGTTGCCCGGGACGGTCAGGATTTTTATCGCAAAGCCATGACCCCGGAGCGCTGGGCGATGCTCAGCGAGGACCAGCGGGCGGCGGCGCTCACGCAATATTATGTGACCGGCCCGGAAAGAATGACGCAGCATTTCCAGCAGAGTGGAGGCGACCCCAACACCTACGTGCCCGATCTGAATCGTGACGGGAGCAACACCTATTTGTATGATCCCGGCAATGGCAGCTGGTCCAATCCTCCGCTGCTGAAGAATGCGCTCTCGCCCGGCTTGCGAACGGAGAACAGCCCCGAAACTCCGTCAGCCTCGCAGGCCTATGCCGGCTTGGGCGCGAGCGAAGGAAGCGACGGACAACCGGTGCCGGCGCAGTCACTTTCGTGGCGAGGTCAGCCCGCGCCCGCCGGGCTGCCGCCGCAGGTCGTCGCCAATGCGAATTATCTGAGCGCCAACGGTTTCGCCATCACGCCACGCAGCATGTACGTGGCGCACGTCATCGGGCCGCAGCGCGCGGTCGATCTGTTCCGCACCGGCTCGACCGGCTCGCCCGATATTCCCTCGCCCGACGCGGCGACCGGCGATCAGGTGCGTGCCTGGGTGCGGGCGCTGCGCAGCGACGAGCTCATGCCGCCGGCCGGCAACGCCGTTTCGCTGCCGCCCGGCGCTTCCGCGGGCACTAACGCCCCAATCGGTGGGACAGGCGACGATCCCAATAGTTTGTTTCAGTGAAACCCATCCGTGCGCTTCCCTGACGCCCTCCTAATCCCTCTCCGCTAAGCCGGGCTGCCACGCTGGCGCCCCATTGGCGGCGCCAAATCGCCCCGGTACCGACGGCAAACGCCAAAGTCGATATTGGGCGGATCATCATGTACCCCCTTCTCGCGTCGTTTGCATCGCTGCTGCTGGTGCTTTGGGCGGCTTTAGCGCTGAAGCCGGTTCCCGCCGCGCCCGGCGCAGCACTTATATCTTTGCTGGACCGCACCCTCGGCTATCGGCTGTGCGCGGCGGCCGTTGTCTTGTCTCTTTTGTTGATTGCCGGATTGATGGCGGCCTACTCCGCGAACCCCGAACTATTCAGGTGGGAGATCGAGCGTCCCATCGACAGGCTTGTGACGGACTACCACTGGGCGATACCACTCGGGGTGGGACTCTATGCCATCGTGCGGCTATGCGGAGCAAGGCGCCGCCCATCGCTCTGGCTGCTCTGTTTGAGCCTGCCGGGAGCTCTCATCTTTCCAGTGACGGTCGTTGCTGCCCTATTGATGGGGATTGACCGGATGGACGAGATGATTTTTGAATTTTTGATCTGGCCGGAGACCTGGATCCTGTCGATCATTGCCGTCCGGCAGTGTTTTTTGCTGCGGAAGCCGCTGGAGACTCATGTCCTGTCGATGCTTGCGCAGACCTTGCTTATCGTAGTGTCTTACCTGCAGATGTCGTTTGTTTGAGATGCCGAAAATCTATTGCTCAGCCTGATCGATTGATAACCCGCGAATAAACTCGCGCCGCTCCCGCACCTTCCTCAACCACCAAGCGATCGACGTGCGCCATTGGTCCGGCCGCGCTGACGCCGCTTGCGCGCGCTCGGCGCGCGGCGCAGCGACTCCATCAGGAACACCCAGCCGGCGATCATCGCCAGCGCGAGTGCGAACGCCACGTAGGAAATCGGTGGCCGGACGTCGGCGTGCTGCACCGCAAGGAGCACGGCCGCCGCGATCGGCATCGTCAGGCAAGCGGGCAGCGCGAGCCACAGTGGCCGGCCGGCGTCGCGCAACCGCTTGGTCGCGATCGCCGCGAGGGGAATGAGCGTGAGCAAAAAATAGCCGAGCGCGAGCACGCCGCGCATGACGTAGCCGCTGGTGGTGCCGGTCGCAAAACCGGCGAAGAACACCGGCACGGCGTAGAGCGCCCACCACGGCGTGAAGGCGGCGGCATCGAGCCGGCCGTTAAAACTGAATAACAGCCACAGCAATTTCATGGGGAGATCCCGCCAAGTCCGCGGCGGCAAGAATATCAACCACGGGAACCTTCCGCCCGGCCTTGCCGTTAGAGTCGGCAAACGAACATGAATGAGGATCACACCATGGACAAGGATCGCATCAAGGGCGCCGCCCGCGAGGTGAAGGGCAACGTCAAGGAAACGATCGGCAAAGCCACCGGCGACGCCAAGACCGAGGCCGAGGGCAAGGCCGACAAGGTTGCCGGCAAGGCGCAGAACCTCGTCGGCAGCGCCAAGGACGCGGTGCGCGACGCGACGCGCAACGACTGACCATCATGCTTTAGCGGCGGGCGATGTGACGCTGGCGTGCCGGCAAGCGCGGTGCGCCGGCGTCACTCGCTAGTGCCCCGATTCCGAAGTTCGCATCATTCTGTGGCACGCTCGTTTGCGAACTTCGGAATCGAAGGGCACTAGCAACTTATTGAATCTAGTGTGGCTTTGGTTCAGAAGTCCGCATCTCGGACTGGCTGCAAGAATGATGCGGACTTCTGAACCGCCACACTAGTGCGCGTTTCGCTTGTTTCCTCGGGGCAGCCGCGGCGGGAACATCCCGCCGCACCGGGCATTGACGTTGGAAGCAATCGGAGCGGCCGGCGAGACCGGTCGGGATGAAGCTATGCTTAACCTTGTCATCACTCTGCTGGTGATCGCCATCATCGCCGCCATCCTCGGCTTCGGCGGGATCGCGGGAGCCGCGGTGGGCATCGCGAAAATCGTCTTCTACATCTTCATCATTCTGTTTCTGATCTCGCTGATCGCGGGATTTGCGCGCGGCGGTTTCCGCCGGTCGCCGCCGATATAGCCCGGGCGAGGGGCGTAGCGCACTAAACCGACCCCGGCGTGCGCGCGCGCCGGGGCGGTGTTGTTGTGACTGGCGGCGCTCGAGCGGGCGCGTTATCTCAGATCGGGTCGCGCACCGAGAGCAACGGCAGGTTCGCCGTGTTCACCGTGGTCGCCAGCGTCGAAATATCCATTTCAACACCGAGAGGAGCGGCGGCAATCTCCTGCGGATCGGCGATTTCCTGCGGAAGGGGAGCTATCCGCACCGAGGCCGCGATGAGCGTGCCGATCAACGCCAACGAGAGCACGCAGGCGGCGGAGCGGGCGGTCGGGCGAATGATCATGACAAGCCTCCCAAGGCATTTTATTTGACGCGAAAGTGACGCCCGCCGGTTCACAATCGATTAAAATCTGCCGCTAACGGTTAGGGCTTGGGGCGGGACGGTAAACAATTTCGATGAACGGTGCGAATCCCGACACAACTTGCAAATGAGAGCGGCGGGGTGGGAAGTTACTGAACTCTCTCAGCACGGCATGGAACAAAGCCTTAGCCATGTTTTTACCAACGAGGTCCTTCCGTTCAGAAAGCCAGGAGGATATGTTGGCCATGTGCCGGTTATCGGCTGTGATTGGAGCGGCCTTGGCGATGCTCTTGATCGCGCCGGAGGCCGCTGACGCGGCGCGCATCTGCAAGAACGGCCACCTCCATTACGGCGGCAGCGCGTTCCACGCCGACAGAGCGGAAGCGCAGGCGAGCGCGATCGACGCCTGGCGGCGCATCAAGGCGGGTGAGGGCACCGCGCGCGCGTCAAGGATGTCTCCTCCCCTCGAGCAGGTGCACTGCGAACGGGCGACGACCGGGGAGGGCTGGCGCTGCTTCGTGCGCGGCGGGCCCTGTCACCACGCTTAGATTTACGCCGTCCCGATCCCGAGGTGATCGCGCAACGTCGAGCCCGCATACTCCGTGCGGTAGAGCCCGCGCCGCTGCAGCTCGGGCACCACGCGGTCGACGAAATCGTCGAACGCGCCGGGGAAATAGGCCGGCATGATGATGAAGCCGTCCGCCATCCCGCCGGTGAACCACTCTTCGAAAATGTCGGCGATGCGCGCGGGCGTGCCGGCGATCACCCAGTGGCCGCGCGCCGCCGCGGTCAGGTTATAAAGATCGCGCAACGTCATCTTCTCGCGCCGCGCCATCGCCAGCAGCGTCGAGGAGAACGACGAGCCGCCCTCGGTGTTCACCGGCAAATCCGGGACCGGCGCGTCGAGCTCATAGCCCGAGATGTCGTGCCCGATGCGCCCGGAGACGAGGGTGAGCGCGTTGGTGGGCGTAAGCCAGCTTTGCAGGCGATCGAGCTGCTCCTTCGCCTGCGCGTCGGTCTCGCCGATGATCGGCATCACGCCGGGCAGGATCGTTACCGCCTCGGGCGCCCGGCCGTGCTTGGCCACGCGCGCTTTGAGGCCGTCGTAGGCCGCCTTCGCGTCCGCTTGATCGCCGCTCACCAGCGAGAACACGACGTCGGCGGTGCGGGCCGAAAGCTCCTGCCCCGGCACCGAGCCGCCGGCCTGGATGATGAGCGGATCGCCGTGCGGGCAGCGCTCGATGTTAAGCGGCCCTTTGACCGAGAAGAAGCGCCCCTTGTGGTCGAGCGGGCGCACTTTCTCCTTGTCGATGAAGACGCCGCTTGCCTTGTCGGCGACGAAGGCGCCGGGCTGCCACGTGTTCCACAGGCCCTTGACCACGTCGACGAACTCGTTGGCGATCTCATAGCGCAGGTCGTGCGCGTTGAGGTGCTGCTGGCCGAAGTTGAGCGCCGCCTTATCGCGCGAGGTGGTGACGACGTTCCAAGCCACGCGTCCGCCGCTGATATGCTGCAGCGTCGCGAAGCTGCGCGCGACATTGTAGGGCTCGCTGAAGCTCGTCGACACGGTCGCGCCGAGACCGACGTGCTTCGTCACAATGCTCAAGGCGGCGATCAGGGTGGTGGGCTCGAACCGCGTGATGAACGACGGGAGATCGCCCGGATCCATCGCGAGCGAATCGGCGATGAAAAACAGGTCGAATTTGCCGCGTTCGGCGATCTGCGCGCCGGCGGCCGCGACGGGCCAGCTGGAATTGCTCACCCAGGCGCCGTCGTAGCGCCAGCCGGCCGAGTGGTTTCCGGCGCCGATCCAGAACACGCCGAGGTGCATCTGACGCTTTGACGGGGCCAACATGGTCTAGCTCCTCGGCCGCGGGGCCGGGTCTCGGCCCGCGCGCGGCGCTTCGCGCCTTTGTAACATTTCCGCCGGCAATCCCCTATGCCGTTATCGCGGCGCGGGCTTGCCATTCCGGCGGGCGGTCGTGTCGCAGTTTTCATTGTGACGCCAAAAGCTCGATACGCTTCCGTATCGTAGCGCGCATTTCGGTGTCATCGATTAGCCGCACAATTTCGTCGAAGTCCATAAGCTACAAAGTCCATAAGCTAATCAGTGAGGCCGGCGGCCATGGACGGGGTCACCCGGTGCGCCTTATGCGTCCTAATTCAGTTGTACCAAACGGTATACAGCGCGACCATGTAGATGCGGTTTTCGATCTTCTTGCTGTAGCCGGTCATCAGCCACGTAAACCTGCGTATTTGCATCCGCATATTGAGATGTGCCGCTCAACGTGTGACGTGCTGATGTGTGCGGGGTCGGGCGATCCGTGGACCGGATACTTTTCGCAGCCCGTGCAATCAGCTTGCTATCGGCCTCGATGCCGGTCCACGTCCACGTATCGGCTACGGCGAGGTCTTGGCGCTTGGCCTTTTCGACGTTCTTTTGCTTGGCGTAAGTGAAGGACCAAATTTCGTCGCACTGGACCCGCTTCGCTTTTACGTTCCGGACTTCTCGTTATGGAACTCGGCGCAAACCCGGCCGGCATCAATGAGCAATTTCGTGACGGTGTTTATCGAGACATCGCACACCCGGGAAATCGACCGCATGGAGGAACCCTCGCAGAGCATAGCGAGGTACGCACGCGGGTTTCCAAGGGGAGCTTGTTCATGCTCCGCATGATATGAACTTTTTTGCTTAGCGCCAAGAAAAAAGTTCAGGAAGTCGTTCGCGGCCTTAACTGCAGCGGCACAACGGTTTGTGCCAGGAAGCCAGTCTCGGCCGCGCAAATGCTTTCCACGTCTTCGGGGTTCAGGTTCAAGGAATCCAAGATGTCCGCACGCGTCCGAACGCCATTTTGAACCAGCATTTTGAGCGCCGCGAATAGGAGCGTCGGTTTTTCCACGGCAAAGGTCCTATCAAGCGGCTCTTCTTTCCTCATTCCGCGCGCACTCAATTGACGCCAAAGATATTCCACTTGGCTTTTGCTTAAAATCGCCAAGTCTCTGGATCGGTAGATCATGGCAGCTACCGAGACGCGCCATCGCTCCTTCAGCTTCAAAAAATAGTGAACTGAAGTCGAGATTACCTCCCGAGCAAACGTAGCGCGAGGCAAGAGAAAGGCGGCTGCAAAATAATTGGCTTGTCGTTCGAGCTTGTTCAGCGTCTCTGGTGTCACCTCAATCCCGTGGTGGAGGAGAAGGTGCCCCAATTCATGAGCTAAATCGAAATTTTCTCGCGGGAGGCTGTTCTTATCCGCCGAACAGAGAATGAAAGGGCGGCCGCCCTGCCAGCGCGAAACGGCGTCCATATCTTCACATTCGACTTTTTCGCGAAGGAGGATCACGCCGTTTGCTTCAAGAACCGCCGCAAGGTTGAAAATCGGCCCACGCCCCAACGACCAATCGTCTCGAACAATTCCGGTTATGCGTTCAAGTTGCTCGTCGTTCCCGGTCTCAAAGTCCCAATCCACGGCCGGTAAGTTGATGGTTGGAAGATCGATGAATTGTTCGAGATAGTGGACCACATCCCACGCCCACTCGAGACGGCGCGTTACGCGCAATCGATCAGGGCGCGTCATCCGCTTAAGACTTCTCCAAAACGGCGTGCCAAAATCTTCGACGGCGCGCTTTCGAGCATCGGTAAAGAACCCAGGCGGCTGCGCTGTTACGCCGATAATAGCCGACATGGTTTGCGCGCTTGGAGTCGTCTGCCCTATCTCAAATTGCCCGACGGCTTGCCGAGAAATTCCAATCTTCTCGGCAAATTCCTCTGCCGTTAAGCCGCGCGCTTCGCGGGCCTCCCGAATCCTTTCCGGGACGATCCGCGCTATTGGCGCGTCGTCCCTATTCGCCTCTCTCCCCATAGATTAACCCTTTTTATTAGTGTCCTTCCGGCCGCTCTTCTTGCGCTCGATCTCCTCTTCGACGGCTCGTTTGAATTTTAGTTTTTCCGTTGGGTCCAATTTTTTTGGAGGCCCCGGATCAATCGGAGAGCCTTTGGACATCGCGAGACGCAATATGTCGAAGTGTGCAAGGAACTTGTTTTTCTTCGGCAGCGGCATGCCCCAACACACGTGAGTAAGGGCGCCTATTTGCGTAGCGTTGAACATTAGCCAAGCATAAGCTTTCTCAATGTCCTTCTCGACTAGCACGATCCGAACGACTTTAGGATCGTCGAACAAAGTCGGTTCATTGGTTACGCGGCTGTCTTGTCGGATGGGCGCGTCTTTAGGGAACGCGCCGGAGCTTTCAGTGCGGACCACATGTGCTTCAAATGCACCCGACTTGATGAGTAGGAGATGCGAACTGCCGATCTTATTAGAAATCTCGCTTGCACTGAACGGCAGCTCGCCGTCATTGCATGCCTGCCCTAGTCGCCACATAGCGGCGGCCCGGCGCAGATTGCCTTGCAGGTCGTCGCCGATTTCGTTTATCAACCAAGGCGTGTTACGTCGAAGGTCATCGGCAAGCGCCACCGCAAGGGTGACGTTGCGAATGACCGTTGCGTCGGTTTTCTCCGGAAAAGCGCTTCGCAGGTACTGGTCGAAGTCAATAGACATTTCAACCACCCGTATTTAACGCATTTAGTTGCGAAAGCATATTGCTGAAATGGCCGATCTGTGTCAAGTGAATTACGGCCGTATCCGCCGAAAGAGGTTAAGCAATTGCCAAAAGAGGGAACGAATGATGTTGACAGTTGTTAACAGATTGCTAAATAGTGGGTGCGAGGATGGCTAAGAGGCCCCGGCACCCCTCGAAGGAAGTTGAGGATGCTGTCGCGGACGCCGAGTCGAGGGGGTGGACTTGGCGCAAGCAGGGCCATTGGGGACGTCTATACTGCCCTCATGCCGACCGTGACGGCTGCCAAGTCGGAGTGAGTGGGACGCCGAAAAACGCCGGAAACCACGCTAAGCAGGTCGCGAGAGCCGTTGACCGCTGCCCACATGGAAAGGAGGACAACAATGACAACGTTTGAGTTCAGCATCATTGCCTCCGGTCTAGACCCGCAGGCTGATGACTTCGAGACCCGGTTCTATAACGCGGGTTGCGATGATGCGACCGTTTCCTTCCAAAAGGGCCACATCATCGTGGACTTCGCCCGAGAGGCGGACTCCATCGGAGAGGCCATTTGTTCGGCCGTGGAGTGCGTTCAAAAGGCTGGTGCTCGCGTGGATCGGGTCGAGCCTGATCCGTTGGTAAGCTTGGCCGAGATCGCGGCGCGCTCCCATCTCACGCGGGCCGCGGTCAGCCTGTACGCGAAGGGTGAGCGTAACGCTGACTTTCCCGCGCCTGTCGTTCGCGTTACCTCGCCAACATCGCTTTACGACTGGGCCGAAGTCGCCACATGGCTCTTTCACCATGAAAAAATCTCGCGTGAGGAAGCCTTGGAAGCAGAGGCCGTCAAGGCCGTGAATGAAGCAATTGCTGGCCAAGATCCAGAATTGCGTGAGGCAGTGCGCAAACGGCTAGAGAGCCGAGAAAAAGAGCTTGAAGCAGCCTAGTTGCGCCAGCGTGCCTTGGCCGCCTTCTTAGCAATCTCCCGTCGCCGCCGGGCCGACATCCCGCCGCGCGCGCCATTGTGCCCTTCCGACCGAGCGCCACGGCTGCGGGGGGCCTTGCCCTGATCGGCCGGGGCCGGGCCGTAGTCCTCCGGCTTCTCGCCGTCGCGATTCGCATAATCTTGACGGCGGCGCCGATCACGTCGGCCGGTCGGCGCTTGCCGCGGGGACCTCGGGGCATACGCGCTTTCCTCAAGTGGGTTACTTTAGCTCATCATGGCTGCCGGGACGCGTAATGCTTACCGGTAAGCTTCGCAAGGGAGAGACGCATGTGGCTGCATCGCACGACTACCCCGTCCGAAGTAAGTAAAAGTTCCGACTCCTTTCAGGTTAATCGTCGCCGCGGGACTGTAATGATTCCTTTCTCGGGATTCGGGGGCGGGCCAAAACACGCATCAGATTTCGAAGTCGAAGTACATTGGACGGACGTGCAAAGCATTGTCGATGGACTCTGTGAACTCCCGCAACCGGAAGCCATTGCCATTCGAGAGGCGTTGAAGCTCGCGGCTGCCGCAAAGGAACTCGGATGGCAAGAGCCTAGTTAGTTTTGCCACGAGTGGACTGAGACACGACGCGGCGGGCCATGATTTCGACATGTTCCCGGTCCGTCTTCGCCTAGTGTGGCGGTTCAGAAGTCCGCATCATTCTTGCAGCGAGTCCGAGATGCGGACTTCTGAACCAAAGCCACACTAGATCAATAACTTGCTAGTGCCCTTCGATTCCGAAGTTCGCAAACGAACGTGCCGCAAAATGATGCGAACTTCGGGAAGGACCATGACCAGGGCGCAGTTAGAGGCGCGTTCGCGCCGGTTCCTGCTGGGCTTGCGCGAAACGCATAAACGCCAGTTGCGCGACCAGCGCGAGATCGCGCGGCTTAACCGTCTGCTCGAGCCCGGCGAAAGGATCGCGCCCGACCTGGAGCGCCGGCGCTTCATCGCGCACAGCATCGCGCTTACCGCGCCGGCGGCGCTCCAGAACGCGCGGCTCGAGGAATTATTGCAAATCATGGAACGCGTGCGGGATTTGGCCCTGCGCTCGGCGAAAAAGCAAACGCTGCACTAAAGACGTGCGAAGGCCAGCAAAAAATTAGAGCGGGATGACGCGTCATCCCTCTCTGGGGGCAGCCGCTCCCGCCCCGGCGGGCTCAGGCGCCCTTGTTGAACCCGAACGGGAGCGCACCCGGTGAAGAAGTTGCGAGTTTCTGCGCGGCGGCCGCGATTTGTCTCGCCTGTTCCGTGACTCTTTCCATTTGCCGCCGCGAATGCCGCGTCGACGTCTCGATCAGTTCCGGGATCGAGCGCGCCATCATGATGTCCTGCACGTATTCGAACGCGCCGTTGATGTTGTCCTGGGCGGCCGCGAGAATCGTGATCTGGTACTCGCGAAACCCCTCGGTTGCTTGTGACGTGGTTTCCTGGACCTGCTCCACCGTCTCGTGGGCAGCCTTTTTCGTCCTCCTCGCGGTATTATCATCCATGATGTTTTTTCCTGCTTGGCCGCTGCGGGCCGCGTGGCCTTGAAGGACAACGTGCCCGATCCCGCAGGGTTGCATTTACCCCTCGCCCTTGTGGGGAGGAGTGCCCCCGCGAAGGCGACGCGAAGGCGGGGGTCGCCCTCCGAAGCGCGGAGCGGAAGGAGGGCGGGGTGGGGGTCCGCATCACCGGCGTGCGCGCGCAATGTCCCTCAGTGAGCAGAGCAGGTTCTGATGAAACCGATCGCCTTGCCGCCGGCGCCGCCGGGCTCCGAGCCCGCGGCGCAATTCGCCTGGATCCGCGCCTGCCTGCTCACGATCGAGCGCGCCTCGCAGGAAGAGCCGGCGCAGATTTTCGACAGTTACTCCGCCGATGCGGCCCCGCCTGCAACGCGGCAGCTCCTGGTCACGACGCCGACCACGCAAAATCTCGCCAACGTCCTTGCCACCCTGATCGCCGACGTGCGCGCGCGCGGCGTCAAGCGCACCGCCCCGACGTGAGTCAGTGATCAGTAATCAGTGACCAGTGACCAGGACCAATTACTGATCACTGATCACTGATTACTGACGCCCGCCCGCGCCGATCTCGGTCAGGGTGATCAGGTTGCGCTCGCCGTTGAGTGCGGCGCGGATGATCCGGCGGGCCACCGCCTCGACCAGGGCGTCATTGCGGTCGTACAGCCGGAGCTTGGCGAGCGCCGCGTCTAACGCCTCGCCCATCACCCTCAACTGGTCGGCGTCGAAGGAGGCGTCCTGTCCCAAAAAGTTGCGGATCGGCATCCATTCCCCCGAGATCGTACCGCGCAGGCGTGACCCCATCCGCTGTTACCGCTTGGCGCGAAAGGCCGCATTAAAATTTCACATAGTCATGACAGTTTTGCGGAACTTGACGGCCGCAGTCGCCGATAGCATGTTCGGCGCCCGTCGCTTTCACATCACGAGCGAACTCATGCCGGTAGCGTCCGCGTCGCGCAGCGTGCCCTGCGAGGAGTGCCCGTTCCGCTCCTTCCACAACGTGTTTCGCGACTTCACCCGTGACGAGCTGGATTTCGTATCCCGCTTCAAGGCCGGGGAGCTGCGCGTCGAACGCGGCACCACTTTCCTGGCGCAAGAGAGCACGAGCGAGCATCTGTTCACGGTGCTGGGCGGCTGGGCCTTCCGTTATAAAATGCTGCCCGACGGGCGCAGGCAAATACTCAACTACGCGCTGCCGGGCGATTTCGTCGGCCTTCAGGCTTCCGTTCTCAACCAGATGGAACACTCGGTCGAGGCGCTGAGCGACATGGTGCTCTGCATTTTCCCCCGCGCCAAGCTGTGGGAGCTTCATCGCGGGCACCCGACGCTGGCCTTCGATCTCACTTGGCTCGCCGCCCGCGAGGAGCAGATCATCGACGAGAACCTGCTCAGCGTCGGCCGGCGCAGCGCGCTCGAGCGGATCGCCTATCTGCTGCTCCACCTTTTTACCCGAGCCAAACAGCTCGGCCTCGGCAAGGGGGACACGTTTCAATTCCCGCTCACCCAGCAGCACGTCGCCGATACGCTCGGCATGTCGCTGGTGCATGCGAACAAGACCTTTCAGCGGTTGCGCCGCGCCAACGTCGTGCGCTGGGACAAGAACCGGGTTGAGATTCTCGACGGCGCCGCGCTGGCCCAAATCGCGCAGTACGACGTTCGCGAGCCGCTCCAGCGTCCGTTCATTTGAGCGCGCCGCCGCCGCCCGGCGGTATCATCCTGCACCGCCCGCGGCGCAACTTTCTGCGCTCCGGCAAGTTGATGACCAGCATCGGCATTTGCGAGGACAGCATGCGGCGCATGCCATCGAAGCCGGCGCCTGAGCCGGCGTCGCAATACCATCCCTTGCCGGGTCTCCCCGCGGCGGAGCATCTGCGCCGGTTCGCATCCGCGTGCCGCGACCTCGCCGAGCGGGAAAGCGACCCGGCGCGACAAGCGCTGTTCCGCGAGATGGAGAGCGCCTGGGAGGCGATCGCGGCGCAGATCGAGCGCACCGACGATTTGTTGGGCAAGATGCGCGCGAGCCGATGTCAGCTCAATTGAGCCTTTTAGCGGCCAACGGGTTTGATTACGCCTTGACCGCCGCCGCTTCCGCGATAAAATCGTTAAAGCATAAGGTGATACACGTCCTGGCTTCGGCGCGGACACAAGCCGGGGTTGTCGCTATCGGGGGAGATCCACCATGCGATGTTTGTTGGTTGCTGCAGCCATGCTTTGGAGCGTCGCTGCCGCCTCTGCGGCTGATCCAGTGGGAACGTACGGCGTCGAGGGCAATTACCTCAGCGGGAAGGCATACTCGGGGACCGTGACCGTCACGAAAACAGGCGAGACCTATAAAGTCGTTTGGGACCTCGTCGGCGGCTACACTTTCACCGGCACCGCAATCGGCAATGGAGACTTTCTGGCCATCTCGTATGTCTACGACAACGGCACCGGCTTGGCGCTCGTGGCCGCCGACGGCGGCAATTGGCACAGCATATGGGCCCCTGGCGGCGGGACCAAGATCGGAAAGGAGACCTGGAAGCGCCACTAAAGCGTGACGCCTAGAAATCCTTCGGCAGCAGTTCGTTCGTCTCGGTCTTGAAGAGGAAGTGCGCCAGCACCCAACCTTTACTGCTCATCTTGAAATTGAATCGGAAGTAAACAAATCCAAGCTTATCGACATACGCGTAATAGATGATCTTTCGCAGGGCGCCGTTGAGGTCCTCGTCGATCACCTTTTTGCTGAAGTCGAATTTTTTATCCTTGAAAATCTGCAATGCCGTCTGCATCGAGGAAAGCGCGCCCGGCTGACCGACCGTGTCGATAACGGTCTTTGCGGCCTCGTCGATGTCGCCGTTCGCAAGCGTCTGGACCACGTCTGCGGCAAATTTTTCCGGATCGTCGACCGGCTTGAAGTTCTGGGCCAGCACGGGCGAAAGCGATGCGAGCAGGAAGGCAAACGCCAGCGGCAGGAGATTGCGCATGCTTTCGATCCTTTCGTTCCCTTGCCTGAGGGCATGTAGCACGTGATGTGCCGGCGGCCCCTGCGGCATTCGCGGCGGGAGCGTCGGGTTTGCGGCCCGCGCGCGCATTGACTCGCATGCGCCGCCGCCACAATAGTTTGGCGGTGGTGCGGGGGCTTTGTGACGATGGGAGCGATTAATGACAATCAGCTCGGGTAGTTTTCCTCCCGTCTCGCTCCCCGAGGCCTCATCCGCCAGTGTCCAGCTCGCGACCTTCACCGACACCAATACCAGCGACACCGCGGCCGATTTTTCCGCCATCATCGGCTGGGGCGACACCACCGCCTCGACCGGCACCGTCACCGGCGGCAACGGCACCTTCACGGTGTCCGGTTCGCACGCCTACGCGGACGAGCGCGCCTTCGCGGCGAGCGTGACGCTCACGGATCCCTCGCAAACCACGCACTACTTCACCGAGCTGGGCACGATCACCGTCACCGACGCCGACGCTCTGACGGCGCAGGCCACGACGATCGTCGCCCCCGTGGGCGCGAGCTTCAACGCCAACCTCGCGACCTTCGGCGACACCAACACCGCCAACGCGGCGGGCGACTTCACCGCCACCATCGACTGGGGCGACGCCATCGTCTCGGCCGGCACGGTATCGAGCGCGAACGGCGCCTTCACGGTGAGCGGCACGCACACCTACGCCTCCCCCGGCGCCTACCCGGTCCAGGTGACCTTGTCGGACGATCCCCCGAGCACCGCCACCGCGCAGGCGACCACCACGGCCGAAGTGGACACGATCCAGGTCACCTCGAACGTCGGGCCGGTGGACGAGGGCGTCATCACCAACGGCGTCATCGGCACGATCCAGGATTCCGCCCCCGGTGTTTCCGCCGGCGATTTCACCGCCACGGTCGATTGGGGCGACGGAACGACGGAAAGCGCCAGCGTGACGGGCTCGGCCGGGTCGTTCCAGATCAGCACGCCGCAAAGCACGCATTTCTACGCCGACGAAGCCACCGACACGGCGACGATCACCGTCGGCGATCCGGCCGGCAACACCGTCGGGTCTGCCAGCAACCAGGTCACGATCAACGAAGGCGACGTGTTATCCGGGCACAGCACGCCCTTCGAGGTGCAGGTCGGAGAGACCTTCAGCCGCCCGCTCGTCACGTTCACCGACACCGACACCGCCAACGACAACCCCGCCGACTTCACGGTCTCGATCGACTGGGACGACGGAACACCGGTCACGGCCGGCACGATAACCGGCGGCAACGGCGCGTTCACCGTGAGCGGCTCGCACACCTTCGCGGCGGGCGGGCAATACGAGGTGCATGTCTTCAACATCACGGATGATACGCCCGGCACGGCGGTGTCTGGCGACATCGTCACGGTCAACGTGAATGCGTTTCCCTTCGACCTCAACGGCGACGCCGTTTCCGACTTCGTGTTCCAGAATAACGGCGCCGTCACGCCATCGGCGGCCGGCACGCCGCAGGTTTGGCTGTGGAACGGGACCGCGGTCACCAGCCAGGTGACTTTCCCCGATCCGGGCGCGAGCTGGCACGTCGTCGCCAGCCGCGACCTCAATGGCGACGGGACCGCCGACCTCGTGTGGCAGGACGCCGGCGGCACGCCGGGCATCTGGCTGATGAACGGCACGACGCCGATTGCCGAGGTCGGCCTCGGCAATCCGGGGCCGTCCTGGCACCTCGTCGCGGCCGGCGACGCGAAGGGCGATGTGAACAACGTCGGCAAAGCCGACCTGATCTGGCAGAGCACCGACGGCACGCTCGGCGTCTGGCTGATGAACGGCACCAAGGTGCTGACCGAAGCCGGCCTCGCCAATCCCGGGCCGAATTGGCAAGTCGTCGGCGCCGCCGACTACAACGGCGACGGCAACGACGACATTCTGCTGCAGGACAAGAACACCGGAAACCTGATGGTCGACCTGATGAACGGGACGGCCATCGGCTCGACGACGACGATCGCGGTCGGCGACCCGTCGTGGCACGCCGTGAGCACCGGCACGTTCAACGGCCAGGCCGAGATCGCCTGGCAGAACAGCAACGGTGCGGTCGGTCTCTGGCTGATGAACGGAACGGCGCCGGTCGCCGAGGCGGGGCTGGGAAGTCCGGGAGCGGGATGGCAGCTCGTCTCCGTCGATCACTTCACGGCGACGAACGGTCAGGCCGACCTTCTGTTCCAGAACACCAACGGCGCGGCCATGCTGTGGGAGATGAACGGCACCAGCATCGCCGCCACCGTCAACCTGCCCAATCCGGGCGCCGGATGGCAGTCGGTGAACGGCCATCCGTTCGCGGTCGGGTGAAGGAGGGCAGGGCGGCGCCGGTAATCGGCAATCAATCAGTAATCAGATGAAACACCGATTCTCTGATTCACTGATTCACTAACTCTTGATCCACTCCCACTAACCCCTCCCCACAACTGGGCATCCTACGGCGCTTCGCTGCCGCCGGCCAACGCGGCGGAGCCACAAATATTTGTTTTCTGGTTTTCCTCTTTCGATTGAAAAGATGCGACGGCAGACCGACACGCTGCCAAACACCCCGCTATCCCGGCGGTAAAATATTGCGCCCAACAAACGACATAAGTCTTTTGACATCCCAAATCTGAGGGGAGCGCAAAGAACTGTTGCGACCTTTTGCCGGCCGTTCGATGCTACCGCCGTCTTTGTTTAGTTTCAGGCTAAAAGGCCCATCGCTCTTCGGACCGCGATGATGCAATGAAAATGCAATTGTAGAAATCGCCGGCCCGCCGGCGGCCACTGCCGGTTGAGGCGATCACCACTCCCGCAAATGCGAGCCTGTTTGTCATGGCGGTCGGGCCCCGCGAGGGCGCTTGACCGCGGCAGCGGCGCCACGCGCGGCTTCCAAGGAGGCGTCTTTCGATGGCAGTGTCCTTCACGACTTTGTTCAGCTTCAACGAGACCGGTGCCTGGCTTCCTTCGGCCGGGTTTATTGCTGACGCGAACGGCAATCTGTTCAGCACGACGAGACAAGAAGGCACTGGCACAGCGTTCGGCACGGTTTTCGAGATCGCAAAAACCGCCACCGGATACGCGAGCAGCCCAACGATCCTCGCCACCTTCGACGGCGTCGACGGCCAAAGCCCGGTGGCTGGCCTTATTGCCGACGCGAATGGTGATCTGTTTGGCACGGCCGAGGGGGGCGGCAGTTGGGGGTTCGGCACGGTTTTCGAGATCGCAAAAACCGCCACCGGCTATGCGAGCAGCCCGACCGTTCTCGTCAACTTCACCGGCGCCGACGGCCAATACCCCCGCGCGGGCCTTCTTGCCGACGCGAACGGCAATCTGTTTGGCACAACGAGCCAAGGCGGCAGTTCAGGGTTCGGCACGGTTTTCGAGATCGCAAAAACCGCTGACGGCTATGCGAGCAGCCCGACCGTTCTCGTCAGCTTCAACGGCGCCGACGGCCGAAACCCCGCCGCGGGCCTTATCGCCGACGCGAACGGCAATCTGTTTGGTACGACGGAGGAGGGCGGCAGTTCAGGGTTCGGCACGGTTTTCGAGATCGCAAAGACCGCTGGCGGCTACGCCAGCAGCCCGACCGTTCTCGTGAACTTCAATCGCACCGACGGCGCGGCGCCCGACGGGGCCCTTCTGGCTGACGCGAACGGCGATCTGTTTGGCACAACGAGCCAAGGCGGCAGTTCAGGGTTCGGCACGGTTTTCGAGCTCGCAAAAACCACTGGCGGCTATGCCAGCAGCCCGACCACCCTCGTCAGCTTCAACTACGCCGCCGACGGCGCTTCACCTCCGGCAGGGCTTATTGCTGACGCCAACGGCAATCTGTTTGGCACGACCATGGTGTTTGGCCCCGCGGGGGGCGGTACGGCTTTCGAAATCCCAAAAACCGCCACCGGCTACGCGAGCAGCCCGACCACCCTCGTCAGCTTCAGCAACACGAACACCACGGACGGCCATCAACCGGCTGCCGGCCTGTTTGCCGACGCGAACGGGAATCTATTGGGCACGACTAACTGGGGTGGCAGTTCCAACGTCGGTACCGCTTTCGAAATCGCCGGCGCGTTCGACGATCTGTTCGTCACGCTGAGCAGCAACAGCCCGCTGCAGGATTCCCCGATCAGCGTGTCGCAGGTGACCGACGCCGGCGCCGTGGTGACGTCGGGCCTCTCCTACCAGTGGCAGGTCAACGGCGTAAACGCGACCGGCACCGGCGCGACCACGGCGACCTACACGCCGGCCGAAGCCGACGAGGGCGGGGCGCTCTCGGTGATCGTGACCTACGCGGGTGACGGCGACAGCACCACGGCGACGGCGGCGAATGCGGTTGCCGAGAGCCCGACCGAGAACGCCTCGTTCACGGTCGCCGGGCTCGTCAACGGACATGCAGCGCCGGACCATGCGCTCACCGCGACCGTGACGGAGCCGGATGCGCCCGCGAGCGGCATCACCTACACGTGGCAGGTCGACGGCGTGACCAAGCTCACCGGCGTCGATGCGGCAGGGAACACCTATACGCCCCATGCCGGCGACGCCGGAAAATCGCTCACGCTCTCGGTCTCCTTCACGGACACGCATGGCTTTGCCGAGAGCGGCACCGGCCCGGTCGGCAGCGTCGCATCGGCCACCCCCTACGACCTCAACGGCGATGGCATCTCCGACCTCGTGTTCCAGAACAATGGAACGCCCGGCATCTGGCTGTGGAATGGGTCGGCGCCGACGGCGGAAGTCGCCCTGACCAATCCCGGCGCATCCTGGCACATCGTCGCCAGCCGCGACGTCAACGGCGACGGCAACGCCGACCTCATCTGGCAGAACAGCGACGGCACGCCCGGCGTCTGGCTGATGAACGGGACGACGCCGATTGCACAAACCGGTCTCACCAATCCCGGATCGAGCTGGCATATCGTCGCCGCCGGCGACCTGAACGGCGACGGCAACGCCGACCTCGTCTGGCAGAACACCGATGGCACCCTCGGCGTCTGGGAAATGAACGGCACGACGCCGATCGCGGAAACCGGGCTCGGCAATCCCGGCTCGAACTGGAAGGTGGTCGGGACCGCCGATTACAACGGCGACGGCAACGACGATATTTTGTTGCAGAACTCGACCAACGGAAACCTGCAGATCGATCTCATGAACGGCACGAGCATCGCGTCGACGGTGTCGCTCGCGGTCGGCGATCCGTCGTGGCACGCGGTGAGCACCGGCACGTTCAACGGCGAGGCCGCGATCGCGTGGCAGAACAACAACGGCGCGGTCGGCCTCTGGCTGATGAACGGAACGGCGCCGGCGGCCGAGACCGGGATGTCAAATCCGGGCGCCGGCTGGCAACTCGTCTCGGTCGATCACTTCACGCCGAACGGTCAGCCGGATCTCCTGTTGCAGAACAGCAATGGCCCGATGCAGCTGTGGGAGATGAACGGCACCAGCCTCGCGGCGGCCGTCAACCTGCCCAACCCCGGCGCCGGCTGGCAGTCGGTGAACGGCCATCCGTTTGCGGTCGGGTGAAGGAGGGGCAGGGCGCCGCCGCTTGGGGAGGGTCGGCCGCGAAGCGGCCGGGGTGGGGGTCCGCGAGTAATCAGTTATCAGTTATCGGATATCAGATAAACATCATATTTTTTGATCACTAACTCTTGATCCACGCGCCGGCCAACGCGGCGAGCCATAAATATTTGTTTTCTGGTTTTCCTGTTTCGATTGAAAAGATGCGACAGCAGACCGGCACGTGCCCCCGCTATCCCGGCGGTAAAATATTGCGCCCATATGTCTTTTGCCATCCCAAATCTGAATGGGAGCGCAAAGAAACATTGCGACTGTTTGACGACCGTTCGATGCTACCGCCGTCGTTGTTCAGTTTCGCGCTAAAGGTCCGTCGCACTGCGGACCGCGATGAAGTCAAATGCAAATGAAAATGCAATCGTAGAAATCGCCGGCCCGGCGCCGGCCACCGCCGGTTGAGGCGATCGCCACTTCCGCAAATCCAAGCCTGTTTGTCACGGCGGTCATGACCCGCGCGGACCGCCACGCGCACGTTCCGAGGAGTCTTTCGATGGCGGCATCCTTCACCACTTTGGTCAGCTTCGACGGACCCGACGGCGCGTACCCTGCGGCGGGCCTCGTTGCCGACGCGCAAGGCGATCTGTTCGGAACGACCGAATCGGGTGGCAGTTTCGAGGGTACGGTTTTCGAGATCGCAAAAACCGCTACCGGCTATGCCAGCAGCCCGACCGTTCTCGTCGATTTCAACGGGGCCGATGGCGCCGGCCCCAGAGGGGATCTTTTGGTTGACGCGAACGGCGACCTGTTCGGGACGACGCAAGTGCTTGGCAGTTCCCGCAACGGTACGGTTTTCGAACTGGTAAAAACCGACACCGGCTATGCCGGCAGCCCGACCACCCTCGTCAGCTTCAGCGGCCCCGATGGCGCGGCCCCCGCGGCTGGCCTTATTGCCGACGCGAACGGGGATCTGTTCGGTACGACTTCATTCGGTGGCAGTTCAGACGTCGGCACCGTTTTCGAAATCGCAAAAACCGCCACCGGTTACGCCAGCAGCCCGACCACCCTCGTCAGCTTCGACATTGCCGACGGCGATCGCCCCCTTGGCAACCTCGTTGCCGACGCTGACGGGAATCTGTTTGGGACGACGAAACTGGGTGGCAGTTCCGGCGACGGTACGCTTTTCGAGCTCGCCAAAACCGCTACCGGCTACGCCGGCAGCCCGACCGTCCTCGTCAACTTCAACGGCGCCAACGGCGCGTCCCCCGACGGGACCCTTCTGGCCGACGCGAACGGCGATCTGTTTGGCACGGCCCAGCAAAGTGGCGGTTCAAACGTGGGCACGCTTTTCGAGCTCGCAAAAACCGCCACCGGCTACGCCAGCAGCCCGACCGTTCTCGTCAACTTCAACATCACCGACGGTGCGTTCCCGTCGGCGGGCCTTATTGCTGACTCGCAAGGCGATCTGTTTGGCACGACGATGGAAGGTGGTAGTACGTCGGCAGGTGGTGGTTCCGGTGAAGGTACGGTTTTCGAACTCGACAAAACCGCCGGCGGCTACGCGAGCAGCCCGATCGTTCTCGTCAGCTTCAACGGCACCAATGGCTTGTTCCCCGAGGGGACCCTTCTGGCTGACGCAAACGGCAATGTGTTTGGCACGACTCAAGAAGGCGGCAATTCCGGTACCGCTTTCGAAATCGCCGGCGCGTTCGACGATCTGTTCGTCACGCTGAGCAGCAACAGCCCGCTGCAGGATTCCCCGATCAGCGTGTCGCAGGTGACCGACGCCGGCGCCGCGGTGACGACGGACCTCTCCTACCAGTGGCAGGTCAACGGCGTGAACGCGACCGGCACCGGCGCGACCACGGCGAGCTACACGCCGACCGAAGCCGACGAGGGCGGGGCGCTCTCGGTGATCGTGACCTACGCGGGTGACGGCGACAGCACCACGGCGACGGCGGCGAATGCGGTTGCCGAGAGCCCGGCCGAGAACGCCTCGTTCACGGTCGCCGGCCTCGTCAACGGCCATGTCGAGCCGAACCATGCGCTCACCGCAACCGTGACGGAGCCGGATGCGCCCGGAAGCGGCATCACCTACACGTGGCAGGTCGACGGCGTGACCAAGCTTACCGGCGTCGATGCGGCTGGGAGCAGCTACACGCCCCAGGCCGGCGACGCCGGAAAATCGCTCACCCTCTCGGTCTCCTTCACCGACACGCACGGCTTGGCCGAGAGCGGCACCGGCCCGGTCGGCAGCGTCGCCTTGGCCACGCCTTACGATCTCAACGGCGACTCCGTCTCCGACTTCGTGTTTCAGAACAATGGAACGCCCGGCATCTGGCTGTGGAACGGGTCGGCGCCGACGGCGGAAGTTGCGCTGACCAATCCCGGCGCCTCCTGGCACATCGTTGCCAGCCGCGACGTCAGCGGCGACGGCAACGCCGACCTCATCTGGCAGAACAGCGACGGCACGCCGGGCGTTTGGCTGATGAACGGGACGACGCCGATCGCCGAGGTCGGTCTGACCAATCCCGGATCGAGCTGGCATATCGTCGCCGCCGGCGACGTGAACGGCGACGGCAATGCCGATCTCGTCTGGCAGAACAGCGACGGCACCCTCGGCGTCTGGGAAATGAACGGCACCACGCCGATCGCGGAAACCGGGCTCGGCAATCCCGGTTCGAACTGGAAGGTGGTCGGCGCGGCCGATTACAACGGCGACGGCAACGACGATATTTTGTTGCAGAACTCGACCAACGGAAACCTGCAGATCGATCTCATGAACGGCACGAGCATCGCGTCGACGGTGTCGCTCGCGGTCGGCGATCCGTCGTGGCACGCGGTGAGCACCGGCACGTTCAACGGCGAGGCCGCGATCGCGTGGCAGAACAACAACGGCGCGGTCGGCCTCTGGCTGATGAACGGAACGGCGCCGGCGGCCGAGACCGGGATGTCAAATCCGGGCGCCGGCTGGCAACTCGTCTCGGTCGATCACTTCACGCCGAACGGTCAGCCGGATCTTCTGTTCCAGAACACCAACGGCGCGATGCAGCTGTGGGAGATGAACGGCACCAGCCTCGCGGCGGCCGTCAACCTGCCCAATCCCGGCGCCGGATGGCAGTCGGTGAACGGCCATCCGTTCGCGGTGGGTTGACGCGCTCCCGTTGGCACGGCCGACACAGACGGCTCGCGCTGACGTGGCCGAACCTGCCGCTGAGAGCCGACTTGAATGCCAAGCGAAGTCCTGTCGCACACTACCCGCCGTAGACTGGCATCTATTTTCGTCGCCAAAATCGGCTCAGCGATTGGCAGCTAGTGCCCCGATTCCGAAGTTCGCAATCGGACTCGCGGGAATTATGATGCGAACTTCGGGTTCGCGGCACTAGCAGGCTGCTGAAAAACTCCGGAGGGGGTGACAAATGCGCAATTTTCGAATCCAAAACCGCTTGGCGGCGAATCTTGCGTGCGCCGTGAGTTCAAAAACTGGATCAATGTTGCGTATCCCGACCTCTCGAAACCCTTTTTCAGCAGCCTGCTAGTGCCCCGATTCCGAAGTTCGCATCATTTGGCGGCACGTTCGTTTGCGAACTTCGGAATCGAAGGGCACTAGCAACTTATTGAATCTAGTGTGGCTTTGGTTCAGAAGTCCGCATCTCGGACTCGGCTCGCAAGAATGATGCGGACTTCTGAACCGCCACACTAGGGGTCAATCTCGACCCTTCGTCCCTCTGCCCTGAATGTCCGGGTTACCCGCGATAGGAGGTTATCAATGAGAAATAACGTGCCAGCGGTTCTCAATTCGGTTGTTACTGGCGGTATTTCGCCGAGAGCAGAGCGCATTGTTTGCGCGTTGGCCCTGGTTCTATCCGCATCGCCCGCCTTTGCCGTAAGTCCATGTCCTGACAACTATCGGCCCTACAGCTTTCAAGGGACGGTCGCCGAGATCGGTACAACGGCTGATGGCCGACCGTGGTACGTGATCGCCAACATTCCCAACCCCGCATGTGGGGACGAAAATCAGCGGATTAGGGCGTATCCACTCGCCCCTGTTGCCTCGTGCGCGGTCGGAAAGCGCGCGCAGGCGAACGGTATTTATACAAAAAGCTGTGTGAATTTGAGTAAGGGATCCATTTGCCTCGCGCAAGTCGGTCTTCGGGACTCTAAAGGTGGAATAGACACCGCCAAGGGTGCGACGGTGACCTGCAAATAGGTCGGCGCGGCCGATTACAACGGCGACAATAAGGACGACATCCTGCTGCAGGACAAGAACACCGGAAATCTGATGATCGATCTGATGGACGGGGCGACCATCACGTCGAGCAAAACGATCGCCGTCGGCGATCCGTCATGGCACGCGGTGAGCACCGGCACGTTCACGGTCAGGCCGATATAGCGTGGCAGAACAACAACGGGTCGGCGGGCATTTGGTTGATGAACGGAACCACGCTCACGGCCGAAATCGGGCTGTCCAATCCAGGCCCGGGGTGGCAGCTCGTTTCGGTCGATCACTTCACGCCGAATGGTCAGCCGGATCTTCTGTTCCAGAACACCAACGGCGCGATGCAGCTGTGGGAGATGAACGGCACCAGCCTCGCGGCGGCCGTCAACCTGCCCAATCCCGGCGCCGGCTGGCAGTCGGTCAACGGCCATCCGTTCGCGACGGGGTGACGCGGCGCCGCGACGCAAACGTCCCGAACTACATCCGGGATCGGCGGCAATGTGCCAATCGGCGGCACAGCCGAGTTGATTTTATTAGATATTCGCAAGTACGGCTTAATGTTTTCGTGCCACAATGGGGGCGATGACTCCTGCTGTCCGCAGATTGTTTTACGCTGGATCGGCCGGGCTCGTGCTCTGGCTCGTGTTCGGCCGATATTTTCCGCCCTCAATCTCTGACGATCTGTCAAAACTTGAGCCGGAAATGTGTTCCACGTGGACTCCGAGCGCGGTAACCGCAAGGTTTTTCACAAGCATTGTTCCCTTAAACGTCGGCTCGTCAACGGGCAGCCTGGCAACTGAACAAGTGGCGTTGATCAGTCAATACAAACCCGAGCATCGTCGGAAGCTGTGGGTGCTACGGATGCCCGCTGCCTATATCATGCAGAGGACGTGCGATTCTGGTCGGCAGAATTGGGTCGGCGAGGGCGACTTCGTTTCGGTCTCGCAGCATTACGGGCTGGGCTTCATTCTCACGGAGGATAAGGATCTCGCGGTGACTCGCTCCGACGAGGAGCAACGGAAGAATGGGCTGCCCGTTTATGTGGAACTCTCCAACCGTCTCGTTAACCCAGAGCGGCGTCATAGAGGAAATGCCGACAGTAGCTATGTAATTGGCCATGTTCTTTTCCATCCTGAACAACCAAGCTGTGCCGAGCAAGCCAGCAGCGTTCCCGGCCTCGTGACGTTCAGGCGTATTCGGCATGACGTGGCTTCGCAGATGGATTGCGAAGGCCTTTTATACGACTCCGGCGTTTTTGCGAGGAAAATTGGTGATCGAAGTTATGATATCGTGATCGGTTGCAGCGTGCGGTGTCGATTGCATAGTGACTATGAAGGCTGGAGTATTGAATTTCTGTTCGACCGCGATCACCTTGAGAAATGGCAAACATTGTATGACCGCGTAACGCGATTCTTAGCCGCCCACACTTTTCATCTCGATCACGACTCGTGACCTATAAGCAGGCAACTGCCGTCGACGGGCTGATCTCGACGGCGGTTGAGTCCACGGTCCGCCAACTGATAAACCAATCCTTGCGGCACACCAGGAACCCGGCGGTAAATTGCACGTATTTTTTTCCCTGTGAGTCCTGGAATGGCCCGGCAAATCCTTGCCCTCTCAACTGGTCCAGCAACAAGCGCTCCTTTATTCCGTCAGAAAATGCCGCATGGACCCGTTCCTTGAAACGCGCGTCGGTGTCGAGACCTTTTGGAAGCTCGCGAAACACGCCGGGTGTGAGGCCGCGAATAAGCGGCGGCATGCCAAACCAATAATACCAGCCCTCCAAATACACGTAAGCCGTGGCGGGAATCCCAAAGACAACCGCGATGGCGATAATCAGAATGCGCGCCCACTTGCGCAAGGACGTGACCCTCGAGTCGGGGACCTTGAGGAAAACAACGCGGTGCCCTGAGATTGGTCAATTTGATTGAACCAATCATTAACTGAAAGCTCATGCCGAACATATTCTTCGCGGGCCTTTTCCAGAAACCGGTATCGACCCCGCATCAAAGCTTGCCCCGGACTTGATCCGGCTGCGGGGCAGGCTTTTTCGCGATCATGCTCTAACCGCAACGAGGCAAGTCCTTGTCACGCCGACGACGCAAAACCTCGCCCTCATCGACGACGTCTGTGCCCGCGGCATCAAGCGCAGCGGGCGGAGACGATGAAGTGGGGCAGGGCGGCGCCGCAGCGACCCCTCTCCCCGCTTGCGGGGAGAGGGTGGCCGCGAAGCGGCCGGGTGAGGGGGGCTTTCAGCAGCGCGCCGCCGGTGGAGAATCCCCCTCACCCGCCCGCCTTCGCTGCGCTACGGCGGGCGACCTCTCTCCGAGGGGCACCCCGTCGCGCTCGCGCGACGGGGACCCCGTTGCGGGGAGAGGTGGAGCGCGCCTCATTCGGCCGGCCCAATCTGACGATGACTCGATCCTTATTTATCAGTTTCTCTGCGCGGTCGCGCCGCCGGTGCTGCACTGCCCGATCGCTCATGCGAAATCGCTCGCCGAAGTGCGCCGCGTGGTTTGCGATCGCGACTACGGCTTTGCCTATCTCGCGCTCGAGGGCGACTCACGTTTCGGGCAACGGCTCGTCGGCACCATCGGCACGATCTTTGTTTCCTGGTGGTACGGCGATGATCATTTCTTCACCGACCGCTGGTTTTTCACGCTTCCCGGCCGCCGCTGGGCCGGCCCGCGGCTGCTCGCCGAGGCCGACGCCATCGCGCGCGCGGTCGGCGTGCCGCTGATCGTCAATTTGAAGCAGCGCCGCACCACCGCGGCCGTGACATTCGTCAAGCCGGCATTGTTAGGAAAAAGCGAATAGCGAATAGCGAGTAGCGAATAATGAGTAGCGAGTAGTGAGTAGTGATCACCATTCACCACTCACCATTCACCACTCACCATTCACCACTCACCACTCACCACTCACCATTCACTATTCGCTATTCGCTATTCGCTATTCGCTATTCGCCACTCACCATTCACCATTCGCCATTCGCCAGCGGAGCGAGCCCATGTGCTTCGGCATGACTACCACGTCGCAACAAACAAACACGCCCTCGCCGGTGGTGCAGAACGCCGGCCAGACCGCGTTCGGCTTCGCGCAGAATCTCGCCAATCAGCCGTTCTCCGCGCCGCTCCAGGGCACCGCCGGCTTCACCCCGCAGCAGCTGCAATCCTTCGCTCAGATCGGCGGGCTCGCGTCGGCGCCGAACGCGAATAATCCGTTCTACAGCACCATCGCCAACGACTACGCGAATTTGGGCACCACCGCGCTGCCGACGATCAAGCCGCAGAGCGTGCTCGGCGGCGGGGTCGATCCGTCCGCGACCACCCTGCAGTCCTACATCGATCCCCATTTGCAGATGGAGTTGGCGCCGACCCTGCAGGCGATCCGTCAGCAGGCGGCGCAGGCCATGAACGGCGCCGGCGGCGTCGGCAGCCAGGCGACCGCGGCGGGCGCCTTCGGCGACGCGCGCCAGGGCGTGCAGAACGCCATGACCGATTATCAGGCGATGCTCGCGGCGGGGCAGGCGACCGGGCAGGCCTATCAGAACGCCTATCAGAATGCGCTTAGCGTCCGCGGCAGCGACGTGTCGAACGCGATGAACGCGCAGACCGCGAACGAACAGATCGCGCAGCAGCAGCTGCAGAACCTCGTCGGCTCCGGCAACGCGCTCACCAACCTCGCGCAATACACCACCGGCACCGGGCTCAATCTCGCGCAGGCGCTGGGCCAGGCCGGCACCCAGCAGCAGCAGCTCGCGCAGCAGCAGCTCGCCTCGCTTTACAATCAGCAGCTCCAGAATGTGCTCGGGCCTTATCAGTATCAGGTCCCGGCGCTCGACTCGGCGGTTGCCGCGCTCACGCCGACGCAGCCGTCGACGCAGACGGTGCAGCAGCCCAACAACGCCGGATGGAACCTGCTCGGGTCGATCCTCGGCTCGAGCTTCCAGGGCTTTGGCCAGGGCATGGGCCAGGGCTACGCCAGGACCCTCTTTAGCTGAGCAACCCACATGGACCCGACCTTTGCTCCTTCCACCTCGGGCGGCGGCGTCTTTGACGCCGTGCTCGGCACGTCCGCCCTCCCGCCGGCGGCGATCGATCCGGGCGCCCTCGTTGACGCCGGCGGCGCCATCGGCGGCGCGGCGGGGGGCCTCAGCGTTCCGGTCGGACCGGCTGCCGCGCCGCCGCCGACAACGCCGGCGGCTTCGGGGCCGCCGCCGCCGATCGGTCCGCCGGCGCCAACGGCAGGCGGCGCCGGCGCGCTCGACCTCGGCCGCATCCTGGGAGCGATCGAGCAGCAGCCGAGCGGCTTCAACACGCCGCGGTTCATGTCGTCGCTCGGCGCCGGCCTCTCATCGGCCGGGCAGAATTGGAACAAGCCCGCCGCTGCCGCCTTCGCGAGCGGCGCCGGCGCGGCGCTCCAGGGCGGGCAGGGTTATGACAATGCGCTCCAGAGCATGAAGCTCAAGGCGCTGCAAACGGCGATCGCGGCGTGGAAGGTCGGCGACATCGCGGCGTATCATCAGGCGCTCACGGATTTTCGCAGCGCCTCGGCGCAGCAGCGCCGGCCCGCGGCAAGCGCCGCGCCGGCTCCGCCCCCGCCGCCGGCGGCTCCTGCAAATAATCCACCGGCGGGCGGCGCAACAGCTGCGCGCGCCGCCACGCCCGATGTGATCGCGGAGGCGAAAAACGCCGTCGCCCGCGGCGCGTCGCTCGAGGCGGTGCGGCAGCGCGCGCTCGACCATGGCTTCGTCCTGCCCGCACCGTGAGCGCGCATGTTCGAGGATCTCATTCCCTCGGCGCAGGCGCAAACGCCCGCGCCGCCGTCCGGCCTGTTCGACGATCTCATTCCGAGAGGAGGCGCCGGCGGGGGAGCCGTAGCCGATGCGCCAAGCACGCGTAGCGCGGCATCGCCTCCGGCCGGACTGTTTGATGATCTCATTCCGGCTGGTGGCGCAGCGGCCGGGACAGCCGCCGGGGTATCCAGCGAGACCGCCCCGTCCGTCGGCTCCGTCCTGAAACAGTTCGCCATCGGCATCCCCGAGGGAGCCATGAACATGGCGGGCGCGGTAAACGATGCGATGACCCTCCAGCCGGTGCAGCACGCGATCCTCAGCGCGCTCTTCGGCGAATCAGAGGCTGATGCGCTGGCTCCCTCTGAGAGCAAGCTGTTGCACCAAGCCCTTCCCGCTGTTGCCAATCCGCAAAATTACCCCGCACGCAATTTCGCCGAACGCGTCGCCCGCGGGGTGGGCGAGGGAATGCCGGCCGTCGCCATACCGGGCGGTCCGGTCGCGGGCCGCGTCCTGACGCAGACGTTGGCGGGGGGAACGGGGGCGCTCGCTGCCGAGGCCGTACCCGACTCTTATAAAGAGGCGGCTCAATTCGCCGGCAACCTGATCGGCGCCGGAATCCCCGCGCTTCGTTCGGCCGTCCTGGATGCAATCGAACGAGTCGGCGTTCCACCCGAACATATCGATCCCGCCGATATCGAAGGTTTGGCACGGTCGGTGACCCGGCGCGATTTGTTGAACTTCAGTGCGTTCAAGCGACAGGTGATCGGCGACGCGGCCGAACGCGGCTTCGTGACGCCGCAGGAACTCGAGCAAAACTATGGAAAGGCAACCGCGGATGAATACCGAGGCGCTTCAACATCTGCAAATGGCGAGGCTGCTCCGCCGCAAGGCGCTGACCGCGACAGACCCGGAAGCGATGCGCCGGAAGGCCAACAGTTTCCTGGTCCTGGCGAAAATGGCGGCGGGAGTCCGCGCCCCGCAGACGCCACGCCGTCAATCCAATCTCCGCCAGCGGATGCCGAGCGCGGCACCGCCGCCGGGTCGGTTGAGACCAAAGATACCGGCACTCCGTCCGACGCTCCTCGACCCGAGGAGGCTGTTCGGTCCGGTGAAATAACGTCGGCTGAGCCAAGCGGCCCAGGGACAACGGGTCCCCCGCTTGATCAAGCACAGCCACCCCAAAACGGCGTCCCATCGGGCGCCGTTTCCATTTTTAGGGGCCAGGAAGTCGAGGGGGTTCCAAGTCACCGCCTCGCAGGGCAACCCCCCGATATTAAAAAGCCGCCGATCGGAGATGATGGAGAAAAGGCCGAATTGCACCACGTAGGCCAGGTGCAAGACGGAAGAATTAAAGCAATGACCCAGACCGAGCATCGGGTCGGAGACAATTTCAAGAAAAATCATCCCAATACCGGCAAAAAAGCGTCCCTGATCGATCGCGTGCTGTCTCGGTCCTTTCGTGAGGGTTACTGGGAACAGCAATCAAAAGCAGGAGCATTCGACAATCTACCACGACTGAGTCAGACTCAAATCGACGAATTGAAGCGTGCCGCAAGGGCCCAAAGGAAGTTGCCAGAGCAGCGATCCGACGAGTAAATTATGGAGAATGAGATGAGCTTCGAGTCTTCCTTTTCGGCAAAGGGATTCGAGTCTTCCTTTTCGACGGGGGGCATCGATTACGAGCTGTGGATAGAGGACGACGGCCGGGTCTGTTATGCTTATCTCCTCAACGGAGACGGAGAGATTTCCGGCCATGTATGGCTCTATAATCGAGCCCCGTCTCCGGAAGCGTTTGAAGATGCTCCCGACGATCCTCCGCGCAATCCCAGAATGTTCGTGACCGATGAGCCTTTTGTACTGCCTAAATCCACCGCCGAGTTATCAGCTCAATTTGCTTATGCAGGCGACGCTCCCTATACGCGCGTGCTTATTCGCAAGGAAATAGTTGCGGTCTTGGCGCCCGGAACCACTCCAGGCTGGTCCGTGCTCGCGAAAAGAGATGGGCCGGTCGCAAAAGTTTTGAGGCTTTCGCCTCCGTCAAACTTCGAGGAAGTACTTCAGGAAATTCGCGCTTTAAACACTTCTGAAGGCGGCCGAGAGCATGGCGGTGTCCTGAAAGAAATGACCGCGACCGATCACCGCAGCCGCGAGGGTTTTAAGGATCGTCATCCGCATCCGAAAAGAAGAATCTCGAAAGAGGAACGTCGATGCATCCGTGCCCAAAATCGGGAAGTGTGGACCCACGCTTCGAATGAGGGGCGATATGACCATTTGCCCATATTGCGCCCTGCCAACCCGCCGGCGCGCAGGCCATCCGCGCGGCCGCTGAGAATGCGTGCAGGCGCCTCCCTCGATGAGGTACTGCGGGCGATTGCGGACGAACTTCCTGGCAGCACCGCGACAGACGAGGATATCCGGCTGCTCCGGGCCCGGCTGCCCGCGGCGCTGGTCCCGGACTGGTTGGCGGATGCGCTGCGGCGATACCGGCTTGCGGAGACGAGCTTTGGTCTGACGGAAGCGCAAGACCTGTCCGGATTGGGCGCCGAGGTGACGTGGTTGCTTGTCAAGCATATGATTGGCGAGGCCTGCGATATGGAGCCGGGATTTAGCGTCGTGCGGTCTGGCTTTATTCCATTTGGACAATGCGGCGTCGGAACGGGCGATCCGTTCTTCTTCGATATGCGCAACGGCTCGAACGATCCCCCCGTCGTCAGAGTCCCGCATGATTATGCCGGCGGTGAAACATACCCGTTGGACGCAATCGAACTTGTGGCTTCCAGTTTGTCCGAGTTCCTGAAGACTGCGCGAATTGTTTAGGAATCATAAGCCAACGTTTCTGTACAACGACCGGGAAGCGCGATCTTTAATCAGCGGCGAGACGGAGATGCCATCCGGACCGGAGAGAAGAGAAAAGCCTCCCAAGGCACCCGGGTTCGGCACCCCGTGCCGCCAGCATACACATAGCCATTAAACTCACCTCTAAAAGAGCAATCGCACTCGAACCACCTGCACGGCCTTTTCATTTGCGAGGTCACGGTGAAGAAATCTGCGCGCGCGATTGTTTAATCAGCGCGGCGACATGGGGATGCCTGGGCCGGAGGAGGTGAAAGCCTCCGCAGGGACACCAGGATTTCGACACCCCGTGCCACCGGCAAACACATAGCCATTAACTTCTCCGCTGAAAAGAGCAATCGCAATCGGGCCGCCTGTGCGGCCCTTTTTTATTTGCAAGGCCGCAATGAAGAACCCGGCGCTAACGCAAGAACGGCTGCAGGAATTGTTGCGTTACGATCCCGGTACTGGGGAATTTCGCTGGCGACCACAAGAAGATTTTGACCGGTGCGCCGGCGAGATTGCCGGTTGCGGCATGCGCTCGGACTATTGGTGCATCCATGTCGATGGCCGCAGCTATCGCGCCCATCAGCTCGCCTGGCTGTACATGACCGGCGAGTGGGGCCGGCCGCTGATCGACCATCGCGACGGCGACCCTTTCAACAACCGCTGGCGCAACCTGCGGCTCGCAAACGCGCCGAGCAACTCGCTTCGCCGGCGGCGTAGCGACAGGCCGGTGTTCTCCGGCATCACATTGGACCGCCGCTCCGGCCAGTGGATCGCAAACATCAACCAAGGCCAGCGCGTTTATTCGCTCGGCCGCTTCCCGACTCACGAGGCCGCGCACGAAGCCTACGCCATGGCCGCGCGCCTGCTGCATCGGGAGGCTTGCACCGGCTGAACCAGCGGTCCCTTGCAGCGGCTCTCCACATCGTCATGGCCGGGCTTGTCCCGGCCATCCACGCCTTCCTTCAAGGGCCCACTCGCGGCCCGTTTTTATTTGGAGCCGCGGTGAACAAGCCCAGGCTCACCCAGCAACGGGTGCAGGAACTCTTGGAATACGACGAACACAGCGGCGAGTTTCGCTGGCGCGTCACCAAGAATCCGAACATTCGCAAGGGCGAAGTCGCGGGCTGTCAGGCGCGGTCGGAGTATTGGTCGATTCACATCGACGGCCGCAATTATCGCGCGCACCAGTTGGCGTGGCTCTACGTCAAAGGCGAGTGGGGCCGGCCGCTGATCGATCATCGCGACGGCAATCCGCTCAACAACCGCTGGACCAACCTGCGGCTCGCCACCCATACCAACAACGCCGCCAACCGCCCACGCCTGCCCCGTAACACGTCAGGATTCAAAGGCGTCTCGTTCGACCGGCGCAGAGGTGCTTGGGCAGCGCAGATCACTAAAGAGGGCAAGCGCTATTTCATCGGCCGCTATGCGACACCGGAGGAAGCCCACGCCGCCTACGTCGCCAAGGCGCGCGAGCTGTTCGGCGAATTTGCGCGGGTGGAATAGGGAGGCTCCGTTGGGTGGGCGCGGGTTCTGCGAGAGGCGAGCAGCCTCAGGGAGGCAAGCCCACTAATCCACCGCCTGATCCCCGCCAGCTCGAACTGCCTTTGACGGATTTGCTCCTAAGGGACGAAAGGAGGAATGGTGAAATAAAGGCCGTCCGCATAACCTGACGCGACTACGCCCTGCAGAACCTCAACTATCTGATCTTCATTGGCAGACATGATGATATTTGGCCGCGGTTTTCCGCGCCACGTTCCAAAATCGAAATTCGACAATTTAACTGGTACGTCTACTGCATCTTCCTCGTACCACTCTCGCACCCACCAAGCCCACAAGTCAGCTCCTTGTAGCGCAATGAAATCGTGATCCTTTTCAAATCGCGGTGCTGCTCCGTAGTGTTCCCTTATTTCCTCATTTTGATTATTAAGATACTGCTCCCACGCTTCAATGATAAATGCCTTTTCCGACCTTTCGTCGAAATATAAATCCACTTTCTGTCCTAGCGGGAAACGTGTTTTCATCGGCTCCTTTATTCTTTCTTCGTGAAACTTGTCGAGCAAAGCTCGGTAAGAAAAGAAATAGGGATTGGCCCACTTATGCAGGTTAATGTGCCAATTCATCCTTTCTGCCATTGAAATCACGCGAGCTTTTGCGCGCTCAAATTCTTGCAGATTTATCCGACAGGAAATAGATGTAATAACGTGATCTTCGATTAGTTTATAGAAAATTGGAACGCGGGCCATCCGCTCCGGCGATTGTGCCATCTCGACCATGTGGAAATGATAATCTCCATTCTTAGCGCGAGTGCCATATATTGGAAGAATCGCTTCCCACTCTCTCGCGAAAGCTGCCCATTGGTCCACGGCGGCAATGTGCCCGGCCATCACAAATTCGTCGCTTGACCGACTTTCGTCTATGAAGGCTCGGAAACCGCTGACCATCGATAACCATCCTGCGCCACGGCATGGCGCCATGCCAGCGGTTTGCGCCCGGACCCGATCTACGGGCGAGCTCTTCCGAATTGATGTCCCGCGGGTTGGCCACGAATTGGCTCTCCCGCCTGGAATCAGCGCACTATCCCCACGATCGGGGTTATGTAAAGTCTCCTCGATGCACGATGTTCTTAACTTTGTTTACTTTTCGTTCTTAATGCCGGGTACTGGTCGCTTTTCCATCCCGCTGGTCTCTCTTGAATTGAGGGGTGGTCCCATTTGGGGTGGGGCGAGAATTAGCCATATTGGTAGCTTTTTTGTAAACGGTTGTATCGCGGCCTGCCCAAACGTCTGGTATATGACGCTGGGAGGCCGGAATGAAGGAGGCCGCGAAAGAGTTTTTCGAATTTTTGCGCAATTTCACTCCAATCTGGGTAATTGCCATCCTTGTGGCTGTAATTTTAGCCTATAGAATGCCATCTATTATTCAGGCCATAGCTACGGCGTTTCGCGAAAGTAGACGCGTAAGCGCAGAGATCGAGCGCAAGAAGCACAAAGCGGATAGAGAATTGGCGGACAAGCTGGCTAAGGCTCAGCGTAGAAAGGGTAAGCAGCCGTCGTCGGGAGCTAAGAAATGAGCACTATGATTGCATGGGTAATTGTTATCTGTGGGGCCTCGGTTCTGGTCGGCGCATGCCACCTACATTTAAGGACTCTTAGAATCCTGAAATTTGAAAAAAGCGCGGATGAGTTTTACAACAATCTTGATGTGCTAATTAGAGACGAAGATGCGCCTGAACGTGCTCTGGAGCTATTCGTATTTCTGAATAACCGCATTACAGATCGGCGGCTTCCTCGCCTACTGTTGGTGGCCCTATTACTGCGGCGGAATCCACCGCACCAGAAAATTGAAGACGATGTTTTGCGATATTATGGCGAAACTAGAAAGGAACTAAGAGAACCATTTTTTATGGCGCTCATGTGGGCTATTTTCGCAATGACGTACAATAGCCCATTGGCGGGATGGCTGGCTCGACGCTTAGTCCTCTTTGACTTGGAACGCCACAAGGACCGCGCCCCGGATATAATTTCGGTGACGTATAAAGCCGGAGACGGTCTAGCCCACGCGCATTGAGCCAATCGCAGCGAGAACCCCAAGATCAGCAAGCGTGAGGCCGCCTCAGCTGGCGGCCTCTTCCGTCCAGCTCCCCAAATGGCAGCGGTAGCGTATCACCGCGTCGCGGTAAGACTTGATCAACGACCATCATCACGGGTGCCCAATTTGGCGCCGAGCCCACGATTGAGCCGTGAAGTACGGTGCCGAGATCCTGCTCGACGACCTGATCGTGCGCCTTTCCTCGGATTGCCCGTGGCGTGACGAGTGGCGCGGCACATGCGGGGCGCGCTTTTCCGACCTTCCGCCGCGCCGCCCGCCCGACCTGCCGGCGCGCGCCATGCGCGTCATCGCTGGGGGGAAGAAGTAAGGCGCCGCTGCAGTCGCTTGTCGCTGAATGCGTAGCGGGCGGACGCACCCTTGGCTCGTGTCATTTGGATCTTTTCTTCCGGCGTTCCGGCTGGGGAACGGCGGCGGCGATTTTTTCAACCAAATATACGACCGAGAGCCTGAGCGTGCTGTTGTCGATCGCCTTGAAAGCCTGCGCGAGCCGGAACGCCCGAGCATCCGCGACAAGCGCGAGCACCGAGCGCGCCGGGTCCGTGTCGGTACCCTCGAACAGCGTTTGAATCGGGATACTTAGCATAGTTGCAACTTTGACGAGGCGCCCGGTCCCGATGCGGTTGGCGCCGACCTCGTATTTTTGCAGCTGCTGAAACGTGACGCCCAGCCGGCTGGCAAGCTGCGCCTGGGACATGCCGCGCGCCATGCGCCAGATTCGCACGTTGCGACCGACGGCAATGTCGATGCTGCTCGGCCGCTTGGCGTCCCGTTTAGCTTTGGGCATTGCGCCCGATGCTCAGAGAGAAGCAAGCCGGCATCGCGCCGAAGAAGGGGCCGGTGCCGGTATCCGAGCCGCGCGTGGTGAATCTCATGGATGCCTTGCGTCGAAGCATCGGGGGTGAGGATAAAAAAAACCGGCCGCGAAAGCGGCCCCGGCAAGGCGCAGAAGACGGGCGTAGTGTCGTAACCGATCAAGGACGCCGTAGAGCCTGCCCCGGGCTTGACCCGGGGGTGGGCTAAGGCGGAGGCGCGCAGCCTTCAGCCCCCGCGAAGGCGGGGGGCCGACGACGTGCCCACCACGGTCTATCCACAAACAAACAGTCATCGTTGGTGGGCACCCGCGCCGAAGCCCGAAGGGCGAAGGCGGGTTAGGTTAGCCCACCCTACGGCATCGGAGGGTTATTCATGGAAGCGGGACGCATCATCAACCAAGGGCAAGCCGCGGGTGAGGCGCAGATGGGCCAAGTCTACAGCGGCAGCTATCCGGCGTTTGCCGGCAACTCTCTGCAAGTCGTGTCATTGGATAAGACCGGCGCGCAAATGTCGAACGGGGAGGGACGCAAGCCCACCTATTCGGCGGCGCTCATCGCCTACGCGCCCTACGCCACGCCGCAGGACATCGTCGGCATCGCCGGCTCGGCGAGCAAACAGGTGCGCGTGCTGCGCTTTGGCGTCTCAGGCCGCGCCACCGCCGCGAACCAGCTCGACGTGCAGCTCGTCAAGCGCTCCGCCGCCGACACCGGCGGCACCCCGGCCGCGCTCGCCGCGGTGTCGCATGATTCGAACGATCCCGCCGCGACCGCCGCGGCGACCTCGTACGGATCGGCGCCCGCCGCGGGCACGCTCCTCGGCGCCATACGGGCGCAGCAGATCAATCTCTCCGCGGCGGGTTCCGGCGGGGCCGCGGTGCCGGTCGAGTTCGACTTCGGCAGCGTCAACGACAAATCGATCGTGCTCAATTCCGCGGCGGAAGGCCTCTACCTCAATCTCAACGGCGCGACCATGCCGGGCGGCACCGTGCTCAACGTGTTCGTCGAATGGAGCGAGGAGTAGGGCGGATTAGCGCGTAGCGCGTAATCCGCCGCGAATAATGAACAGCCGCCGTAGGGTGGGCTAAGCGCGCCGATGGGCGCGCGTGCCCACGGCGGTTTCACCACAACAAACAATCATCATTGGTGGGCACGCGGCCTCCGCTGCGCTGCGTCCGCTTAGCCCACCCTACAGCATGGAGAAATCATGCCCTGGCAACTGCAGCCGCTCATCTGGCCGTTCATCATCGCCACGCTCGCGCTGTTGGCCATGCCGCGCCCGGCGCATCCGCAATCGAAAGCGCTGATCAAGGCCTGTTACCGCACGGTCTACGAGCAATGCCACGACCAGGTGAAGGCGCTCGATCGCAAAGCCACCGGGGAATGCGTGAAGGCGAAGTTCGACATGCTCGCTCCGCGCTGCCGCGCGCTGATCGAGAAAGAGTTTCCCGAAGTGAAGGAGACAAAATGATGATGCATCCGTTTGCCGCGCTGCGGCCCGAAATCGAGCATTTGCTCGCCATCATGAAAATCACGCGGCCGCGGCCGGTCGATGAAGGCTGCCACCGCATCGTCGCCCGCGGGCTCGATGTCTACCGCGAGCTCGGCGCAAAGACGGGCGTGCCGCCGGTGTTGCTCGCGGCGCTCGACCTGCGCGAGGGCGATTGCAATCCCGCAACCGGCATCGGCCAGGGCGACCGGTGGAACCGGGTGTCCACTCATGTGCCACGCGGCAAGGGGCCGTTTGCGAGCTGGCTCGCGGCAAATATTTTCTATGTCCGCTACGACCATCTGGATTCCACGAATGGTCTGGTGCCGCCAACGTGGACTTGGGCGTTCGCGGTCTACAAATCGAACGCCTGGAACGGCTGGGGCCCGAACGCGCACGGCCGCCACAGCGGCTATCCGTGGTCCTGCACCAACATCTACGACGCGGCGACCGACGGAAAACCGGCCGGCGGCAAATATGTCGCCGACGGCAAATGGGATCCGGCCGCCTTCGACCGCCAGCCGGGCACCATGCCGGTGATGCTCGCGCTGGCGAAAGCCTATCCCGACCTCGCCATCGCGCCGCCGCCGGCAGTGATCGACGCACCGGTGCCGGCGGTAAAGCCGCTGCCGCAAGGCCTTCCCGGTGTTGACGATACCGCGCACCTCCAGGCCGCGCTCGACAAGCTGCTCGCGCTCGACCCGCCCCTCGCCATCGACGGCAACTTCGGGCGCATCACGCGCAACGCCCTGCGTGCGTTCCAGCGCGCGCACGGCCTGCGGGTCGACGGCATTCCGGGGCGGCTGACGCTCGCCGCCATCGAGAAGGCGCTCGCCGCCGCCGCAAGCGTCGCGGCCTGACCGACGCACCGCTCTCTCACTCCCTCCCCCGCTTGCGGGGGAGGGTGGGGAGGGGGCGCTTCCGTTCCAGCAAACAGACGCCCCCCACCCCCATCCCCTCCCCTCCAGGGGGAGGGGAGGAGCCTAGCCGCGCGCGCGTCGCGCAAACTTCAAAGGAGGAGCACTATGACCGACCAATCTCACAATGGCCCGCCACCCGTTCCCAAATTCACCAAAGCCGAGCTCACGAAAGACGTCTCCTGGCTCGGCGCGCGGCTGCGCGAGCCGTCGAGCTGGGCCGCGGTATCCGCTCTCTTGGGCGTCCTCAACCTCTCGCTCGATCCCGGGCTCATGCACGATCTGTCCCTGATCGGCATGGGGCTCGGCGGCGTCATCGCCTTCGTGCTGCCGGAGGGGAAATAATGCGTGTGCTCACCATGATGGCCGCCCTGGCGCTCGCGGTGGCGGCGCCTGCGGCCGCGCAGACAAAACGTGCCGCACCCGATGCGGCCGCCCCGGGGCTCACGCTCCCGCGGCCGCCGCTGTGCGATCCGCTCAATCTCATTCCCGGCTGCCGCAACGCCGACGGCTCGATCAATCAGAAAAGCTCGGTGCAGGGCAACCCGTTCGACAACCTGACCGACGACGTGCTCAGGAAAATCCTCGCCGACGTCACCTACGCCAAGGCGCTGGCGAAAGCCTCGAGCAACGAGGTGACATTGCCGTGCTGGACCGCCATGGTCGACCTCGTCACCGCGCAAACCGCGCCGCTCAAGGACGACGCCGGCAACGTGCTCGCGCAGCCCGACCCGCATTTCTTCGTGGCGGCGGAGCGGGCCTCGGAGTTCATCAACCAGATCCAGCCGAACTCCAAGCTCTATATCGGCTGCTCCGCGGCGCTTAACCAATCGAAGATGGCGATCGGCCAGCTCATCTCCGCCGTCCTCTCCGGCGGCGCCCTCGGCCTGTTCAAGCTGCCTGTGCCGTAGGGTGGGTTAGCGGCGCTCTTGCGCCGCGTAACCCACCGAGTGATTCGCCACATCAAACAAACGGTGGGTTACGGCGCTTCGCGCCTAACCCACCCTACGGAACTCATTATCATGCAGCTCGAGGGCGTTCCGGTCTCGATCGAGACGGTGCTCCACGTCGTTGAGATCGTCGCGCTCGTCGGCGGCGGTTTTTCCGTCGCCTACCGGCTCGGCAAGACCCATTCGGCGATCATCGCGGCAATCGAGAAGCAGGATGCGGCGGCGGAGCGCCAGGCGGTGGAAATCGCCGACCTCAAGACCGAGATCAAGAAGCTCGGCGACGTTCTCACCGCGCTGGCGGTGCAGGAGAATCGCCTCGACATGCACGAGAAATGGATCGACGAATTGCGCCGCGGCATCGGCTGGCGCCCCGCCCGGCGGGAATAACCTCACACTCGTCATGCCCCGCGAAACATGTCCCCGCGAAGGCGGGGAGCGGGGCATCCAGTAAACACCGGCCGTAGCTTTATTTGAAGGCCTGTGTTTACTGGATCGCCCGCTTTCGCGGGCGATGACGAGTGATGGGCGATTCCTCAATACCGCGCGACCACCGGGCCGCCGAAGTTGAAGCGCCAGACCAGGCTGGTGGTGACTGTCTGCACGTCCTTTTCCATGTGCGTCGCAGTCCCGGTTGCGGCCAGCGGCAGGTAGTCGACGTCCTGCGCCCGGTAGAAGTTGAACCGGTACTCGGTCTTCCACGTCAGGCTCTGGAACCACGGCAGCCGGTATTCGTAACCGCCGCCGATGAAGCCGCCGCTATAGGTCGTGGCCGGGAGACTGAACGGCGTCGCGACGGACGGGACGGCGTTGGTGGAGAAGTTGACCGCGCCGAAGCGCGCCTCGGTCCAACCGCCGGACACGAACGTCATCAGATTCGGATAAGGCAAATAGCCCAGCCGCAGGCCGGCGGCCCAAGCGCCGGTCTCTTTCTCTTGACCGGTCAAGCCGTTGATCGGGATCTGGTGCCGCCGGAGACGTAGCAGCCGGTCCAGGACGCCACAGGCGCCGCCATGGGCGCCGCCTTGTAGGGAAGATCGGCCGCGCCGGCGCTGCCGGCGGCGGCAATCGCGAGCGCCGCCGTTGCGAGCAAGAGCTTGTTCATGTCAGACCCCCATTTCAAAGATGTGAAAAAATTATACCGCCGCCGCCCGATTCATGCTGTAGCCGCGCGGCAACAGCCGAGTTAAATGCCTTTGCAAGCTGAAAGCGAGATTAACGGGCCTAACATACACTCGTCATGCCCCGCGAAAGCGGGGCATCCAGTAAACACCGGCCGTGATTTTATTTGAAAGGTCTGTGGTTACTGGATCGCCCGCTTTCGCGGGCGATGACGAGTGGAGAATAATTGCTTCAATTCTCAGCCAGCGGCCGATCGCGGCTCTTGCATTACAGGACCTGCCCCCGCGAAAGCGGGGGCGAAGCGGCAAGGCCGCGATCGGCAACGCAAAAACCAATAAATTGCTTCGACTCTCAGCCAGCGGCCGCCCGCGCGCGTGCATTACAGGACCTGCCCCCGCGTAGGCGGGGGCCAAGCGGCAAGAGCGCGATCGGCAACGTCAAAAATCCGCGATCGGCCACGCCAAAAAGAAGGGCCGCTCCGAAGAGCGGCCCGAAAGAGCCCCGCGGGAGGAGCGGGGCGGACCGGCGAAGGGAGGAAGCGCGCTTCGCCGATCGATTTCGTCAGTAACGCGCGACCACCGGGCCGCCGAAGTTGAAGCGCCACACCAGGCTGGTGGTGACCGTCTGCGTGAACCGTTCGGTGTGCTCGGCAAACCCCGTCGAAGCCCCTGTGGCAAGGACGATTTGCCCCAGATCGGCAGGCCGATAATCCGCAAACCGATACTCGGTTTTCCAGGTCAGTCCCTGCCACCACGGGAGCCGGTATTCGGTGCCGCCGCCGATGAACCAGCCACGCATCGTTACGTCCGGGAAGCCAAGCCCGGTCGCTGGTTCGGGGAGGCCCGACGCCACGTCGATCATTTGATTCCAGCGCGACTCGGTCCAACCGCCGCTCACGAAGGTCAACAGGTTCGGATAGGGCAGGTAGCCGATCCGACCGCCGATTGCCCAAGCATTTCGCTCTTTTTCGTCGGCCTGCACTGGAGTCCCGTTGTTGGTCGCGATGAGCTGATTTTGGTTCGTCCCCTTGATGCTCATCCAGTCGAAATCGCCAAAGGCGCCGATGAGGAAGTTGGAGTTGAACTGGTAGTCGCAGCCGACGCCGACCCGGCCGAGCCAGCCGCGGCCGCCACCGGTGACAGTGGAGTCAAGCGAAACGAGACCCGGATTTGTCTCGAGGTTGTGGTCGTCATTCCACATGCCGTAACCGATACCGCCGCTGACGTAGCAGCCGGTCCACGAGGCGACCGGAGCAGCCGCCACCATGGGCGGAGCCTTGGTCGGAAGATCGGCCGCACCGGCGGTGCCGGCCGTCGCTAAGGCAACTGCTGCAGTTGCGATCAGGAGCTTATTCATGGGGTCCCCCCTTCACGAGAATCCGCTGATAGAGCCAGACACTACCAGACCAAGACCCGAAAGAGCGTGACCTTTCCGCAACACTCCGGATTAATCGCCATCGGGAGGGTCGTCATTGCGAGGCGCGCAGCCTTTAGCCCTCGCGCAGGCGGGGGGCCGAAGCAATCCAGGGGCGGCAGGTGGTGCCGTGGATTGCTTCGCCCGCAAGTGCGGGCTCGCAATGACAGGACGGCGCGGCCGCCTTGGTGTAAGCTTGGGGTTAATAGAGAGTGAAAAAGGCCGAACGGGAGCAGGACGCGATGGCATCTCAGACCAATATCTATGCGGCGGTGGCAGGTTACGTGGGTCGGCCCGAGGAGACCGGTCGCGTCGGCGTATTCGCCCGGCCGGCGAACGGCGGCGAGTGGAAGCACGCGCTCTCCGGGCTCGAGGCCTATACGGTGCACGTGCACCCGCGCCGGCCGGAGGTCGTGTTCGCCGGCACGGCGGACGGCGTCTGGGTGAGCGGCGATCGCGGCGCGACCTTCGTGCGCGCCGAGTTTCCCGACCGCGGCAAGCAGATCTGGTCGTTCCTCGTCGACGCTAGCGATCCCGACCGCATCTATGCCGGGGGCTCGCCGATCGACGTCTACCGCAGCGAGGACGGCGGCAAGAAGTGGCGGCGGCTGCCGACTCCCGGTGTGAAGGAACGCGCCAAGGCGCCGTTTGCGGCGCGCGTGATGCGCATGGCGCAGCACCCGGCGCGCGCAGGCGAGATTTACGCCGCGCTTGAAGTCAACGGCGTCATGCGCACCACCGACGGCGGCGAGAGCTGGGAAGACTGCAGCGCGGATCTGATTCGCCTCTCCGAGCTGCCGCATCTGAAAAGCAAGATCGTCAGCGACACCCATGCGGAAGGCATGCTCGACGGTCACGCCATCGCCATCAGCCCGGCCGATCCGGACGCGGTGCTGCTCGCGGTGCGCATGGGTTTATTCCGCAGCGCCGACCATGGGCGCAGCTGGCAGGACCTCGAGATGAAGCGCTTCTCGCCGGTCACCTACGGCCGCGACGTGAAGGTGTCGCCGCAGCAGCCGAACACGGTTTACGCGGCGCTCAGCGTCGCGGCCGCAAGCCACGACGGCGGGTTGTACCGCAGCGAGGACACCGGCAAGACGTGGCACCGGTTCGATAAGGTGCAGGTGCACGGCACGATCATGTCGGTCGGGCTGCATGCGAGCGACCCCGACCAAGTCTATATCGGCGCGCGTTATAACGGTGAGGTGTTCGGCACCCGGGACGGCGGCGCGACCTGGGCGGCCCTGCCGGTGCCGGGGCCGGTCAAGGATATCTACGCGGTCGCCTGCGGCTGAGTTCCGGCTCAGTGCGAGCCGGCGCTGCCGATCGGCGAGAGAATGCTCGTTACCTCCGGGCCGGCACCGGCCAGCGTGCTCGGCGCGGCGCTGGCAACTTCCGCGACGGCCGGCTGGCCGTGCGTCGGATCGGTCCAGACAAGCTGCTGGGGAGCGAGCGCCGAGAACTGCTGTGCTGCCGCGCCTTCGAGGCCGGTTGGGGTCGTCGGCGGGGCATAATTGACTTCCGGCAACGTGACCGATGGCTGGACGCTTCCGACAGTCGCCAAGGGCAAAGTGTCGTTGAGGGCGATATGGACTGGTTGAGAGTTGTTGGGGACGGGAACGATAGCAGATTGGCTGCCGGCGCCGGTCCAAAGCAGATGCGGGACATCCGTCAGGCCGGTCGCGGATCCGCCAGCATAATGGTCGACGAATTGCTGCCACTGAGAGTCGCCGCTCGAGGCACCCAACTCCAAAGCCCCGAGGCCCACGCCGCCATTGCTTGCGAGCGAAATCGGCGTCTCGCTGCCGGCGCTTCCCCAGAGCAGGCCGCCCTGCAGCGTTCCGTCGGCAAGTCCCGGCGTCCCGTCGGCAAGCCAACTACCCGCAAGCCATGTGCCTGTGTCCGTTCCGTTGGTGCTATCGACAGTCAAGCCGCTGATGTGGCTGTCGGCCGGCGAGTCTAGGCCGCTCTCCCACAGCACGGATTGGCCGGAAAACAGGGGGCTATCGGCCGAGGAGGACCACAGCGTGCCGTCACCCTCCGTGAACGAGACAAAGCTGCTCGGGTCGGTCCCCGAGGAGTCGAGGAACGATCCGACACCGTCCTGCCACGCTACATCCATGTCCCGCGAACCCGCTCAATATTAATGCGCCAGTATGGCCCTGACGTTGTACCCGCTCCGGGGCAGACCGTCAATTTTCCCGCGCTAGCGCCCGAGAGCAGGCTCGCGCCCAATCGGGCGAAGCCCTGCCGGGAGACTTTGGTCCGACCGCATCTATGCCGGCGGCTCGCCGCTCGACGTCTATCGCAGTCTATATCGGCGCACGTTATAACGGTGAGGTGTTCGGCACCCAGGACGGCGGCGCGACGTGGGCGGCCTTGCCGGTGCCCGGCCCGGTGAAGGATATTTACGCGGTCGCGTGCGGTTAGCGCATGACGAACCGGCAGGCGTCACGCCGCGATCAGTAATCAGGATCAGTAATCAGGTATCAGCAATCAAGTGAGGAAACTCCTGGTCCCTGACAACTGATACCTGATTCCTGGGCGACCGCGAGAGCGGCGCCTCATTCGTGCAACGTTCTGACAAAAAGGCCCGCCGCATGCGAGCCTTCTGAGTTTTCGAGGGCTCCATTGGGCTGCGGACGCAAGCAGACAAGCACGACCGAGGCTTCGCAGCCCGCCGGTGGCGCCCTATCCCAGAATTTGGATCGCGCCGCGATCGGGGACGCGCCGAAGCGCCGCGAGGACGTGCGGTTCCTCACCGGCCGCGGCGCCTATCTCGATGACCTCGCGGTCGAGGGCGTGGCGCACGCCGTCGTGCTGCGCTCGCCGCACGCGCACGCGCGGATCACCGCGCTCGATGCGCGCAGGGCGCGCGCCGCTCCCGGCGTGGTCGCGGTGCTCACTTCCGCTGAAATAGCCGCCGATGGCCTCAAAGCACTGCGTCCGACGGTAGAGGCCAACGTTCAGACCGGCGAGCCGTTCGCCTTCGCGCCGCAGCCTTTGCTGGCAACCGACACGGTGCGTTTCGTCGGCGAGCCGGTCGCGCTGATCGTCGCCGAGACGCTCGCTGCGGCGCTCGACGCCGCCGAGCTGGTCGCGGTCGAATACGCGCCGCTGCCCGCGGTCACGACGGCGGCGGCCGCGCGCGCGCCCGGCGCGCCGCAACTCTCGCCCAAGGTGCCGGGCAACGTCTGCCTCGACTGGCGCATGGGCGACGGCAGCGCGGTCGAGCGGGCTTTCGCGGCAGCGGCGCACGTCGTCGAGCTCACGCTCGACAACCACCGCATTGTCATCAATCCGATGGAGCCGCGCGGCGGCATCGGCCAGTACGATCGCGCGACCGACCGCTACACCCTGCACGTCTCCAGCCAGAACATCCACGGCATCCGCGACGCGGTCGCGCGCGCGTTGGGCGTGGCGCCGACCGCGGTGCGGCTGGTCGCGCCCGACGTCGGTGGCGGCTTCGGCGCCAAGAACTTCGTCTACGCCGAGCACGTGCTGCTGCCCTGGGCCGCCAAGCGCGTCGGACGGCCGGTCAAATGGATCGCCAGCCGCAGCGAAGTGTTCCTGTCCGACCATCAGGCGCGCGATCATCACGCCCAGGCGGCGCTCGCGCTCGACGCCGGCGGGCGCTTCCTCGCGCTGCGCGTGACCAGCGCCGCCAACATCGGCGCCTACATGGCCGGCGGCTCGGGCGCGGTGCAGACCAACCAATACGTCCACTTGGCGGGCACGGTCTACGCCATCCCGGCGATCGAGCTCCGCATCGCCGCCGTCTTGACCAACACGGCGCCGATCGGCGTGACGCGCGGGCCCGGCTTCGCCGAGGCCAACAACATCATCGAGCGGTTGATCGACGCGGCGGCGCGACGCTGCGGCTTCGACCGTGCCCAGCTCCGGCGCGCCAACATGGTGCCGCCCGAGGCGGTGCCGATGACCAACGCGTTCGGCTTCAAGGTCGACAGCGGCCGCTTTGCGCCGATGCTCGACCAGGCGCTGGCGCGCGCCGACGTCGCGGGCTTCGCGGCACGCCGGCAGGCGTGCGAGGCGCGCGGCCGGCTGCGCGGGCTCGGCTTCGCCTATCACATCAAGGGCACCGGCGGCTCGCCCAACGAGAACGTCGACATCCGGTTCGAGCCGGACGGCTCGGTCGCGCTGATCACCGGCACCCAGACGATCGGTCAGGGCCACGAGACGACGTTCCCGCAGATTCTCGCCGATCGGCTCGGCCTGCCCAACGCCATCATCCGCCTGGTGCAGGGCGACACCGACCGCATCGTCGCGGGCGGGGGCCACGGCAGCTCGCGCGCGACCTATATGGGCGGCACGGCGATCTGGCGCGCGTCGGACGAGATCATCGCCAAGGGCATCAAGCTCGCCGCCGAAGCGCTCGAGACGGCCGAAGCCGACATCCGCTTCGAGGCGGGCCGCTTCATGGTGGTGGGAACAGACAGATCGATCGCGCTGATCGAGGTCGCGGCGCGCGGCCGTGCCGCCGGCACGCCGCTCGACACCTATCACGCGTGGACGCGCGAGGCGATGACCTTCCCCAACGGCGCGCACGTCGCCGAGATCGAGATCGACCGCGCGACCGGCGAGGTCGCCTTGGCGCGTTATACCGCGCTCGACGACTACGGCGTGCTGGTGAACCCGATGGTCGCGGCCGGCCAGGCGCACGGCGCGATCGCCCAGGGCGCGGGACAAGCGCTGCTCGAGCGCGCGACCTACGATGCGCGCTCGGGCCAGCCGATCGCCGGCTCATTCATGGACTACGCGATGCCGCGCGCCGACGACCTGCCGCCGTTCGATCTGGCGTTCGACGGCACCCGCTGCACGACCAATCCACTCGGCGTGAAGGGCTGCGGCGAGGCCGGCGCGGTCGCCGCCTTTCCGGCGGTCACCAATGCGATCCTCGACGCGCTGGCGCCGCTCGGCGTCACGGCGTTCGACGGTCCCGCGACGCCGGAGCGGATCTGGCAGGCGATGCACGGGAAGAAAGAACGATGAGGCCGTCAGGCCGGCCCGTCAAGGAGCGCGCGCAGCTCCGCGTCGCGAGCAGACCCGGCGCGCTTGGCCGGAGATTTTTTTGGGGGAGACCGCCGTGGCGTCATGGCATTCAGCCCGCGGCCTCCCCCGCCGCCCGCGGAGCAAGGCGCTTCTGTCGAGCGCGTCTTGCTCGTCCTGCGGACAGCAAACTCATTTCTTTCGTCGCCGCCATGGCGGTTGCGGGACCCCCTCGGCGATTTTTTCCACCAGATAAACGAGCGTGAGGCGAAGGGTACTGTTCTCGATCGCCGCGAAGGCTCGCGCGAGCCGGAACGCGCGCTCACTGGCAATGAGCGCGAGTTGCGAGCGCGACGGGTCGGTGTCGATGCCCTCGAATAGCGTCTGGATCGGGATGCCCAGGATGCTTGCAGCCTTGGCGAGGCGCCCGGTCCCGATCCGGTTAGCGCCGACCTCATATTTCTGCACCTGCTGAAATGTGACGCCCAGCCGGCTCGCAAGCTGTGCCTGGGACATGCTCCGCGCCATGCGCCAGATCCGGACGTTGCGTCCGACCGCAACATCGATGGGGGATGGTTTCTTCGGGGGTGGTCTTTTAGCGAGCATTGGCTTTCCTGCCGTTGCGGCGGAGCCGTCGCTTCTTTCGTTTGCGTGGTGCCGCGGTAGCGGTCCGCTCCACCACTTCGGCAAGGTGCTGTTGAAGGTTCCGATTTGGAATAGAGACAAACGCACGCGCCAGCCGGTACGCGCCGATCGAATGAAATAGTTTGATTGATGCGAGGGCTCTTTCGTCTTCACAGCCGTCTAACAGGGCGGCGCGGGGAATCTTGAGAGTCTTCGCGATCCTCGTGAGGCGCCCCCAACTTATCCGGTTGCTGCCCTTCTCGTACTTCTGGACTTGCTGAAAAGTGACGCCGCTGCCGTTTGCAAGGTCCGTCTGGGACAACCCTCTGACCACGCGCCAGTAGTGAACGTTGTACCCGACCACCTCGTCTTCATAGCTCGGCTTCCTCGGGTCGTGCCGTCTTTTAGTGGGGCGGCGCATGCGTGCTCATTTCTCAGGGACTCCGGCTAGGCGCAGTCCCTTCATGTAGCTCGCGCGGTCGCTGGCGTTCCTGAGCGGGTAGACCCGCCCAAAACGCTCGACGCTGAAATTCGGTTCGAGCGACAACAGCTTGTCGATATATGGCTTGGCCTCGTCGGCGCGCCCGAGGTGGCCGAGCGCAGTGATCAACGGCTTATAGGCAGCCGGATAATTGGGGTTCGACTTGACGGCGCTGCGGCCTATCAGGACTGCCTGCTCGTGGTCGCCTTTGAGGGTGTAGGCGATCGAATAGACGTTTTCATAAATGTGCGAGTGCGGGTCGAGAGGTGCCAATTCTCGACACCGCATCAGGCGCCGGAGAGCCTCGTTCGGGTCGCCAATATAGCAATACGTCGCCGCGCTCAGCCACCATGCAAGCACCAGATTGGGATTGAGTCGCAACGATCGAGCGAAGAAGTCAATGGCGAGATCGAGTTCTTTTTTCCACGCGCAGGTGTGAGCATAGATGGCGAGCGCCTCGGCGTTCTCCGGGTCGAGATCGATGGCCCGGCTTGCATCGGCGGCCGATTCGGTCATGCTGATCTCGAAACTCGTCCAGCCGTGAGCGTAACGCGTGATGTGCCAGAAGGCCGACCATGCCAGCGCCATGGTGTTTTCCGGGCCGATCGCCAGTGCCCGCTTTATCAACTGACCGGCGCGGTCGAATTTGGCGCGATCCATGCTGTAGAACAGGGGAATTGCCAGGAACAGAAGGCCGGTCGCCCCGTAATGAGAACGGCGCTTGGGCTGTCCTTCGATGAACAGAATCGCCGGGTCGATGCTGGCGACAACGCGCGGGGTGACTAGATCATTGAGCTGGTGCAATGCGTCTGACGCCAACTCGAAGCGCTCGCTCCACACCTGGCTCGCACGCGCGAGATCGAGCAGGCGCACGTTGATCTCAAGCGCCCGGCCGTGGCGGCTCACCGCGCCGTCGATGGCGTAATCCAATTGCCTGCCGAGCAGCGTCGCGCTGTTGAGCAGTGGCCGGGCGACAGCATACACCGGACTAATAACGTCGAACCAGCGAAAGCGCGCGAGCGCCGCGGCGATCTGGTGACTGAGAGAGAATGCCAGCGCGTCCTCGCGGTTGCCGCCCTTCCCCTCGAATGGCAAGACCGTGACGCGGAGGCGATTGCGGCCCGGCAGGGGATGATGACGAGTGTCGCCGGGCACGGCCGGTGGGGAGCTAGAAATGTCCGCCGGCCGTGCCCGTGCCGGCCCAGTCGCGGCCGGCAGTCTCATTGTTTCAGCAACGCGAGTTCGAAGCTGGTCGAGCCAGCGGTCAAACGGGTCAGTGACGCCGTTCAGGCCCTCCAGTAACTCTCCATCGCAAAGCCGCGCGAGATCGCTGCGAACCTCATCGGGAGATGATGGGTTCAACAGAACCAGAGCGTCGATCCAACAGGCGTTGGCATTGAGGCGGACAGTCGTTCGACCAACGACAATAATCTCCTTCGCCAAGGATCCCATCGCGGAGGTGATTTCATGCAGGGAGGCTCCCAAGCTTTGGCGCGCCTGCGCGTCAGCTACCTTGTCCCATAACAGTTGTCTCAAACGAGCCCGCGGGACTCTTGCTCCGAAATTGAGGCATAGACACGCGAGAAGCGCCCGGCTTTTTTTCCCTCGCGGAAGGATGTCATCCCCCAGATAACTCACCGCCCGCATCGGTCCGAACAAGTGGATACGCGCGATCGGGTGAGCCGCCGGCTGGTAGACCGGCTTCGCTAACATCGACGTGACGCCATATTGGCCGCCGCCGACGACGCTGTTCATGGCGTCCCGCCCCCACAACAATCGGTTTTTGGGCCAAAAGCCCGAATGCGACCGGACGTTGGTCACACAAGTTTCACGCTAGCGAAGAGCGTGTCACGCGTGAAGGTGCGAATCTTCACGGGATTGGCTGTGGTCTGCCACCGCCCTTACGAATCAAAGGGTTTCCCACTAAGTATTGGGGGCGCCACCTTGAGTGGCGCTAGGAATAGGAGGCTTCCTTGAAAAAAATCGAGTCCGAGAAAGTTCGCCGTGCCCCGCCTTCCGCCATCCGGGACGAGGGCAAGGTGCGCCTGGGCACGACCAGCCCGACGTTCCCGCCTGCGCGTTCCAGACCTGCGGGAGTAGCGGATAGCGGCAAGGTACGCCTGGGCACGACTAGCCCGACCTTCCCGCCTGCGCGTTCCAGACCTGCGGGAGTAGCGCATAGCGGCAAGGTACGCCTGGGCATGACTAGCCCGGCCTTCCCGCCGGCACGCCCGCGCTAGCGCTCATATTCTGAGGTTGGAGATAGCGGGCCGGCCTGCGGGTCGGCCCCGTCCATTTTTTCTTCGACCGCGCTCGGGCCAGCCGATTGCCGGCTCATTCATGGACTACGCGATGCCGCGCGCCGACGACCTGCCACCGTTCGATCTGGCGTTCGACGGCACCCGCTGCACGACCAATCCGCTCGGCGTGAAGGGCTGCGGCGAGGCCGGCGCGGTCGCCGCCTTTCCGGCGATTACCAACGCGATCCTCGACGCGCTGGCGCCGCTCGGCGTCACGGCGTTCGACGGCCCCGCGACGCCGGAGCGGATCTGGCAGGCGATGCAAGGTAAGAAAGAGGCGTGAGGCGATGGTCATGGCCTCACCCGGTGCCGGAACTTGGTCTTCTCTCCAGACCGGACTAGAGCATGATGCCGAAAAGTGGGTACCGGTTTTCGGAAACATCATGCTCCAACAATAACCTAAAGCGGGATGGCGATTCGAAGAAAAGCCATAACGCTTTAGGCCCAGCTTTTTTGTTTGATTCAAAGAAACCCGCGCAGGCGTCCGAGGAAACGCGCCTCTGCGCTCGCTTAATCCCGGTCAGCTCCTTTGCGAAGGAACTCGGCGATTTCCTTGACCGCCTCTTCTTCGGTGCCTGCATAGCCGTGCTGAGAAAACGCTCCGCACGGATCGCTGGCCACCGAATGGCCGCCGGTGAAAGCGAGGCTCGCTTTGCCACTTGACGGGAGGCCCGCGAACAGCGCCGCCGAACCCGCGGGTGGGCTGAATGAGCAATGGTCATCCCGATGCCAGACCACAAGGGCTGGAACAGTGATGCGCGAAGCATAGAGGTTGAAAGTCGTCTGGTTGGCCACCGGGGTCAGGACGGTCACCGATGAGGTCAAAACCACGCCGCTGAGCCCGGCCAGGGCCGGCTGAAAGCCGCCCGCCGTCACGGCCGAGATGCTGCCGTTGCTTGTGCCAACCACCCAGACCGGTTTGCCCCACCGGTTTAGAGCGGCGTCGATAAAGCCTTGCAATTCCGCAGCGTGCGACGCACTCAGCCGGCCTGCAAAATTGCGCCCGAGGGGGTGCGCAGGCGCAGTGTCCGGCATCATGACGTTAAGGCCATTACGCAGGAAGAGATCTGCGGACCGGATCAGAAAGTTGCCGGTGTTATCTATGATGGTGCCGGTTGAATCGAGGGCCAGCAGACCATTGTCTCCGGCCATCAGGATAACGCTGGCACGGGCTGTGCGCGCCGGTTTAGCCAGACGCACAGGCGGCGTCTTGACGGTGAATGTCGTATCGATAGTCACTGCCTCGGCGTCGGCAGCGCGGGCAGCAGGTGGGGCGCTGTAAAAGGCAAATGCCAAGGATATGGCGAAGATGAATGCATATCCTTTGAGCGGGTTCACTGAGCAGATAACGTTCGCTGATTTGTCCATCGAACAAGCCTCCGTAAGCGTCCGGGGAAACGCGCCCTGCGCTCGCTTAATCCTGTTCAGTTCTTTTGCGAATGAAATCGGCGATTGCCTCCACCACCTTTTCTTCGATGCCGGCATAGCCGTTCTCAGAAAAGCCGTCGCACGGATCGGTGGCCACCGAATGGCCGCCCGTGAAAGAGAGGCTCGCTTTGCCAGTCGACGGGATGGCAGCGAACACTGCAGCCGAACCCGCGGGTGGAACGAATGGGCAAGGGTCATCCCGATGCCAGGCCACAAGGGCTGGAACAGTGATGCGCGAAACATAGAGGTTGAAAGTCGCCTGGTTGGCCAACGGCAGGACGGTCACCGTCGAGGTCAAAACGACGCCGCTGAGCCCGGCCAGGGCCGGCTGAAAGCCGCCCGCCGTCACGGTCGAGAGGGTGCCGTTGCTTGTGCCAACCACCCAGACCGGTTTGCCCCACCGGTTTAGAGCGGCGTAGATAAAGTTCTGCAATTCCGCAGCGTGCGTCGCACTCAGCCGGTCCCCAACACTGAGACCGAGGGGGTGCGCCGGCGCAGTGTCCGGCATCATGACGTTAAGGCCATTGCGCAGGAAGAGGTCTGCGGACCGGAGCAGAAAGTTGCCGGTGTTATCTATCATGGTGCCGGTTGAATCGAGGGCCAGCAAACCATTACCTCCGGCCATCAGGATAACGCTTGCGCGGGCTGTGCGTGCCGGCTTGGCGAGAAACACGGGCGGTGTCTTGACGATGAATGTCGTGTCGATAGTCACTGCCTCGGCGTCGGCAGCGCGGGCGCCTCGGCTGGTCGCTTGCTCGGCGGCCAGCATTCCGACGGCGAGGCTCGCGAGTGCTCCGGCCACGATCAAGACCTTAGCCATCGCTGAATCCTCCGTGAGGGCGGGTTTCCTTTACATTATGTAACGTTACTATGGGTAGCACATAGTGCCGAGGTTGGCAAGCGGAATTTGCGGCGCGTTTGCGCGGGCGGTTGGCGGTGGCTGCCTGCCATGGGCATGTCGAAGCCGCATGCGTGCCAAATGCCGGTGGTGTCGAGGCCCGGCACCGTTCGACGGCAGCCGCTGCACGACCAATCCACTCGGCGTGAAGGGCCGCGGCGAGGCCGGCGCGGTCGCCGCCTTTCCCGCGGTTCGACACGGACACAATGTTGTGAGGAACTGCACAAGGGCAGCTGATTCATCGGTACGTCCATTAAAAGCAACAACTTCAATGCGCGGCCCGGGGCGCGCAGCTCGGCCGGGGAAAGGATCGGCGACCGTTTGTTTGATGACGGAAAATGTCTCCTCCACACCTGATCGTTGTTTGTTTGTTCGCTCAGTCGGTTGAGTCGTGTTGAAGCGGTGCTGATGTTGGCCCGCTCCACGGTCGTGCCTATGGTCAACGCCCAATCGGCCCGAGATCGTCGCTGGTGAACCGGTTCGTTTGTCGGCCCCGACAAACACCGGCCGACGTGCTGGAGCGCACCAGCGGCCTCGCCAGCCCCGGCGGGCCAGTTTGACCGAGAAGAAATGCGGCGCGTTCGCTCAGCAGAGCGTCAACGCCCACTGTTTGGTCGAGGCGCGCGGCCGGCGTCAACGCCGCGTCAACGCGGCGGCCCGATGCAGCCCGATGAAAAGCGCTACGGTCGCGTCGGCGGCCGGAAAAACGCACCAGCAACCTTGTCGCCGATCCGTAGCATCGATATTGTTTTGGCTACCAGCCAAAGGGGGATCAATGCAGCCGGTGCAATGCTACGGCAAGAGAAGGGCTTATCTGCAAACAGCGGGGTTGATCGCAACAGCTGCAATCGTTGCTGTCGCCTTGCTGACCTCCAGCGGAACGGCAGACGCGAACGATCAGGACACGTGCTTCAAGGAGTCGGGCGACATTGCGATTGCGGCGTGTACCCGCGCGATCACCGCAGGCAACCTTAGCGGCCATACCCTGGCCGTGACATACGACAATCGCGGCGAGGAGTATAAGGACAAGAGAGACTACGACCGCGCCATGGCCGACTTTAACGAGGCGATCCGGCACGATCCGAAATGGGAAGTTCCCGTTATCGCCCGAGGTTTCGTCTACTTCCAGAAGGGCGATCTCGACCGCGCACTGGCCGACTTCGCCCAGGCGATCCGCCTCAATCCCAAGAACACCCTCGCCTATAACAATCGCGGCCACGTGTATCTGAAAAAAGGCGACTACGATCGCGCGATCGAGGATTTGAACGTGGCGATCCGCCTCGATCGGTCCCATGCGCAGGCATACGCCAATCGCGGCCTCGCCTACGAGGGCAAAGGCGACAAAGACCGGGCCAAGGCGGATTTCCTTGCCGCGCTGGCGGCGCCGCTCAGCAGCAACAACGGCAAGTGGGCGCACGACACGGCTCGCGAACACTTGGGCATCCTGCAAGCGAAGTAGCGCGGCACCAGCAGACGCAGCTCGATTATTTCTTACACGCAGCGATGCGGCGCGGTTGCTTAGCAAGACGCGGCTGACGGAGCACAACCGCAAAGAAGAGGGCAGAGCCCGACAGCGCGATCGTTTTCCGCACGGCACCTCCCTCCCGTCCGCGAAGGCAGGCCGGAAAACATCATGCTCCAGCAATAACTAAAGCGGGATGGCGATTTCGAAAAAAAGCCATCACGCTTCAGGCGGCAACCTTCGCTCCAATCACGCCCCCTCCGGCGCGCGCCATGATGGCGGCCGCGTTACGATGGAGGATCGCCTCGCGCGCCTGCGCCCCGATCTCGGCCTCCTCCAGCGCCTTGCGCGTCCAGTCCACGCCGAACGCACTGCCGTCCGTGCCGCACACGATGCGTTCGGCGCCGTAGAGCCGCACCGCCGCCTCGATCGCCCGCGGCCCGAAGGAATTGCAGTCGACGTACACCGTGGCGGCCCGGCGAACCCGGGCGGAAGGCAGCTCTTCATCGGGCGTGTCGAGCAGAGAGCGATGATCCATCCGCTCGATCTCATAGGGGATATTGCCACCCAGATTATGCACCACGATCGTCGCATCGGGGTAATCCGCCAGAAGATCAGTCATGCATAGCGTCACCATCACCGACGATAGACTTGCCTGCATATCCAGGGTGCCGTTGCGTCGTCGAGCATTGTCTGTCCCGGCGTCGACTTTCGGGAACGCGTCGCCCGGCCGCGGCCCGTGATGAATGAACATGATCGCCTTATGGCGATTGGCCACCGCCAGCAGCGGCCGCGCTGCCTCGGCGCGATCCCGCGTCAAGAAAAAGTTTCCTGGCAACTGTGCCCCGATCATTCCCGGCAGCGCCAACATTCGATCGAACTCGGCCGCGGCTGCCGCGATATCGGTCAACGGCAATGCCGCAAACGCGGCGAACCGGCCGGGATGCCTTGCACAGATCGCCGCCAGCCCATCGTTCACCTTCCGGCACAGCGGCAGTGCCTCGTCAATCGGCAGTGCCTCGATCCAGCAGAACGAGCCCAGCAGCGACAGGACGCTGAGCGAAACATCCTGCCGGTCCATGCGCGCCAATTCCACCACGGCTTCATTGAACGCCTCGGCGAGCGGGGTGTCGGCCATTCGCGGCGTTTTGAGCACCTCGACCCCGTCTGTTCCACGAACGATGCGCGGCTCGCGAGCGCGCGCCCGCAGAGCGTCAGCGACCTCGGAGGGCTTCCAATGCGCGTGCATGTCAATCATCATCGCTTGCACTCCCTAGCGTGTTTCTTCTCTGATTGTTTGCGAGCTTACGTGCCGGCCACGCCGGAGGCAACACACGTTAACTTGGATTGAGATCGGTCAGGAGCGGGTTATCCAGACCGCCGTCGAGCGTGACGCCGACCGCCGATCGGCGTCGGCCGACAGGCTCATGGGCGGCGGCCGGCAGGCTCAGGGGCCGGCAGGCGGAGCAGCCGCCGGACCCGCGCCCAGCCGAAAGGGCGAGTAAATTACCGCCAGCTGCCTCGGCCGCGTGGTGTCTTACTCGGACCGCGATAGCTGTCCGGGATGAGGTACGTATTGTGTGCGCGGCGCCACTCCTGCGCGGCACTATTTAGCAAGCAAATCACTTCCGGTTTTTCCGCGATAGCGGACATCGACAGATTCGACGACGATCATTCCGACTCAAGTCTCGGCGGCCGCGAACTGAGCCTCGACTGTCACGCGTGCTTTGATGGATTGCGACATGAAGCAGCGCGGCTCGACCTGGTCCATGGCCTGGCGGGCTGTGGCGAGCTCGGCCTCGCTGGCGACCGTGACGTGAGGCCGGACGGTCACCTCCGTCATCTGATGGGCGCCCTCCTTATGCTCGAGCAGACCCCCGACCTCGCTGTCGTAGGCGACGAGGGTCACGCCGCGGCCCTGGATGAGGGTCAGGAACGTGAGGAGGATGCAAGTGTTGACCGAGCCGAGCAGCAGCTCCTCAGGCGCCCAGGACTTGCCGTCACCCCTGAACTCCGGCGGACTGCCAACAGGGATCTCGGGCCGGCCCATGGCCACCACGACGCCACGCCGCTCCCCGGTCCAAGAGGTGTGCGCTTTGTAGCGATACGATTTGTGCCTGATCTCGCCTGCCATGTGTCTCACCACCGCCAATTCTGTCGTATGGTATCCTCCCCTGTAGCGTTGAAGGAGGCCCTTATGGCTGAAGCAAAACTCGCGCCGAACCTGCCGGACTGGATGGTCGAGCACACGAAGCGCTATCTCGCGAGCGGCGGAACCGATGGGCATATGTTCAAGAGAACCGTGCCCCCTCATGGTGAGATCACGGCGCCGGCACTGCTGCTGACCACCACCGGCCGCAAGTCCGGCGACAAGTTCATATTCCCGTTGTTTTACGGAACCGACGGAGGCAGTTACTTCGTAATCGCCTCGAAAGGAGGCGCGCCGGAGCACCCAGGCTGGTATCGCAATATCCTGGCGAATCCCGACGTCGAAGTACAAGTCGGGACAAAGAAGATGAACGCGCGGGCCAGGACCTCGACCGGCGAGGAACGTCTCCGGCTTTGGAAAAAGGCGCTCGAATTTTGGCCGCCCTACGCCGACTATCAGCTCAAGACCGAGCGCGAGATACCGGTGGTCGTGCTGGATCCGGTCCATTAGAGCACGATGCCGAAAAGTGGGTACCGGTTTTCGGAAAACATCGTGCTCCAACAATAACCTAAAGCGGGATGGCGATTCGAAGAAAAGCCATCACGCTTTACGGCCGGCCGCCGCAGCGACGGCATGACGCCGGTGAAACGGCGCCGTGCTGCACGTTTTTTGATGTCGCGCAAGCTCTTGCTCTTCGCGGTCGCGTTCCTCCTCATCGCTCAAGCGAGCATTCTCTATTTTTTTGGACAACCGCCTATCTGTACGTGCGGCTACGTGAAAGTGTGGGAAGGCAATGTCTTGAGCTCGGGGAATTCGCAGCACCTCACTGACTGGTACACCTTCTCGCACATCATCCACGGATTCGTTTTCTACGGAATTTTGTGGGTGCTCTTCCCGGGGATGAGCGTTCTGCAGCGCTTCGTCTGCGCGCTTGGCATCGAGGTCGCGTGGGAGGTCATGGAGAATACGCCAATGGTCATCCAGCACTATCGTGAGCAAGCCCTGGCGCAGGGCTACACCGGCGACAGCATCATCAATTCTGTCTCCGACTCGCTCGCGATGGTCGCGGGTTTTCTTCTCGCGTGGCGCCTTCCCGTCATCGCCACGTTTGCACTCGCGCTTGCTCTCGAGGCCTTCCTCGCATACGAAATCCGGGACAACTTGACGCTCAACGTCATCAATCTTATCCACACCTTCCCGGCTATTCACGACTGGCAGAGCGGTTTGCTGCCGTCGCGCTAAAAATATCGCCTTCGGCTCGTCTCGATCCGCCTCCCCAACCAAACCGGTGACCTCATGCGTACCGTCGCCCTGGAAGAGCATTTCTCCGTCCCGCACCTCGCCCGCCGCATCGATCCGTCGATCGTCAGCCGGCGCGGTTACCGGCCGCGCTCCGCGCCCCCGGACGGACCGAATCCGCTCGAGTTGATGACGGAGATCGGCGAGCGGCGGCTCAAATCCATGGACGAGGCGGGCATCACGGTGCAGGTGCTCTCGATCACCGGCCCCGGTCCCGACCTTTTGCCGGGCGCCGACGGGGTCGCCATGGCGCGCGAGATCAACGACTATCTCGCCACCTCAATCGCGAGACATCCCGACCGCTTCGCCGGCTTCGCGGCGCTGCCGATGCAGTCGCCCGACGCCTGCGTGGAAGAACTTCGGCGCAGCGTGCGCGACCTCGGTTTCCACGGCGCCATGGTCAACGGCACCACCGAGGGCCGCTTCCTCGACCACCCGAGCTATGACGGCCTGTTCGCGGCGGCGGTCGAGCTCGACGTGCCGATCTACGTCCATCCGCACATTCCGCCTGAGCCGGTCCGCCAAGCCTATTTCTCCGACCTGCCGGCGGGCGCGAGCCGCGTACTCGAGACCGCCGGCTGGGGCTGGCACTCGGAGACCGCGGTGCACCTGCTGCGCATGGTGCTCGCCGGTACCCTCGACCGCCATCCGGGGCTGAAATTGATCATCGGTCACATGGGCGAAATGCTGCCGATGATGCTTGACCGCGCCGATAATGTGTTTTGCAACGATATCGGCCACCTCAAACGGTCGGTCATGCGCGCCATCCTCGACCAGGTGTGGATCACCACCAGCGGCATTTTCACTGAGCCGCCGTTCCTCGCCACCCTGCTCACCTTCGGCATCGACCGCATCATGTTCTCGGTCGACTACCCTTACGCGCCCAACGCCGCCGGCCGCAAATTCCTCGACCGCCTTTCGCTTTCGCCCGCCGACATGGCGAAGCTCACGCACGGAACCGCCGACGCGCTGCTCAAGCTTAATGTGGGCGGCAAGGCGAAGTGAGCGCGTCGTCAGAAAATTTCTACATGGAAGATCGCCTTGGTCTCCGGCGCCGCGCGGGATCCCGCTCAAAGCCGCCTCCCACGGCGAATCCCGCGCGTCGGGGTCGACGAAAGAGCCGCGAACGCTCTAGAGCGATTTCCGCTTCAAGTGAATCGGAAAGCGCTCTGGCTTTTTGATTTGTCGCATTTTCTTACGGAAAACCGGTTCCCACTTTTCCGGAAAATGCTCCAAGCCGCGTTCAACGGAACGCCGACTTGACCTCCCGCGCCAGTAGCCGGATCGCCTCTCGTTCCGCCGCGTGGTCGGCCAGGCCCGCGCAATTCGTTTCCAACTGCACGCCCGACAGCCCGATGTCGCGTTGCAGGTCTTGCAACTTCGCGACCACCGTATCGGGTGAGCCAATGAACACCGAACCACGCAATGTTTCCTCGAGCGTGATTTCAGTGAGGCGCTGCGCGGTTTTCCAGCGCGGGTGGTCCGGCGGGCTGTTTTGTCGGCGAGAGGAGTCGGCAAGCAGGCGGCTTTGGTTCTGGAAATGCCGCATCAGCGTCGGCCCGTAGGCTTCCTGGGCCGCCGCATCGGTTTTTGCAACGAAACCGGGGCAACGCAGATAGACCGGTGCCTCTCCGGCATGTCCGGCGTCGGTCCAGGCTTTGCGGTAGACGTCGATGTGCTTCTTGAACATCCGCACATCCTCGTGCCGCACCGACAGGAACAGGCCTTGGCCCGCTTTGCCGGCCGCGGGGAATGTTTCGACGCTCACCGCCGCGATGCGGATTTCCGGCGTCGGTTGTTGCACCGGCTGCGGCACGACCGTGACGTCCTGGATGTCGTAAAACTTGCCCTTGTATGAGAAATTGTCTTCCTGCCAAGCGCGCTGGATGATCTCGAGACACTCGATCTCGCGGTCCTTGCTTTCGGAATAGGCGATGTTCAGCGCCTCATAGGTCTTCACGACGCCGCTGCGCCCGACGCCGAAGATCAGCCGGCCCTTGGAGACGTGATCCAGGATCGCGGCTTCCTCGGCGATGCGAAGCGGATTAGCCAGCGGAAGCACTTGCACGCTGGTCCCGATCCTGATCCTTTCGGTGCGGGCCGCGACCGCGGTACCAAGGACCAGCGGGCTGGCGGCAAGCGCGCGCCGTTTGTCGAAATGCAGTTCCGCGAGCCACATCACGTCGAGGCCGTATTCCTCGCTGGCGTCGACGATATCGAACCCGGCCGCAAAGCATTCAGCTTGGCTGCGGCCAGGCAGCACTGGAAACTCGTGATAGATACCTAATTCCATTGAAGCCCATCATTCCGGGACTAAGTTCGTCCGTTCGGCGGCGGCGGTGGCCGTGTATTTCGAATAGAAATGGGCAACCCGCTCGCGCCACATTTCGACGAACGCCCCCGATGTCAGGTTATCGACCGATTTCCACGCGCGTTTGACGGCTGGAACGGTATTCTGCCAGATCGCGCGTTTGCACCATTTTTTCCCTTTCTCCATGCCTTCGCTGGTGGCGCACATCGATTTCCAAGCGATGCGATCAGGTTTGCTGATGTGCTCGGCGGCGCCTTCCCAGCCTTGTTGATGGATCAAGTAAAGGTCGCTCAAGCTCGGCTTCTTGTGCGTCACCCACTCGAATAGAATGCCTTCAGTAATGATCTTGTAGGCCGCCGCAACGGCATTGTCGCGTGGATTACGAATCTGCCCGGAGCCGAATTTGTTGAACTCGTATTTGCTCAGTTGGAAGAGCCCGATATACGACCCCGTGCGTTGCTTGGGGTCGAAATTGGACTCGATCCTGGCGACCGCTTTCATGTAGTTGAAATCGAGACCGAAAGCGTCGGAAGCGCGCTTGATCTCCTCGACCGGCGTTCCGATCGGGATGTCCTTGAGTGAGCTTAAGACGATGTCCGCCGGTTTCTCGGCAGGCGGCAGTTCGGACCAGACGTAATAGATAAGATAGCGGAAATCATGCGTCACCGGCGCCGCGTCGGAGGCACCGCGCGTTGCCGGCACTGTTTGGGCGGCATCATGGCGGCCCAAGTCTACTGATTTTGTCTCGATAGAAGCCTCGCCGATTTCGGCTTTGGCCGTCAACGACGGTCCGGAAACCGCCGCGGGCACCGAGCCATGCTCTGCACCAAGCTCTGTTTCCGGCCTGGGCGAGACCGCCGGCACGGCCGCGGAGAGCGCGGGCGCACCGGGCATCTCGGCGCTTACAGGCGCTGCCGGCATTGCGTCCGGCACGGTCGCGCCTGGCGTTTTTCCGCCAACGTGATGGATCATCCCCGTGAATGTTATGGCACCCACGGCACAGATGGCCTGCCAGGCTTTCATTCCCCCCAACTCCGCGGCACGGTCCCCGAAAGGACGCTAGGCGCATGTTCCCGGTAGTCCAAGGCGATTCCGGCACGCTACATTTTTTTATTGGAATGACCCAAGCGAGGCGACGGACAAGATTGCGGTTGGGTCACATTTAACGGAACTGTTGCCTAAATGTGACATCCTTATCGCCGCTCGGGCTCTTGGCCTCGCAGCAACTGGTCCGCTTATCCTCGAATAACCATCATTCGGGCAGACGCCGCGGGCGGCAGAGAAGTGTCACAAGGCGAACAACTCAAACTGAGAAATCCTGTCCGATTTTCCGCCGATGACGGACATCGAACAAAGCTAATTCCTGATGCGCGGCCCGCGCCAGGACAGCACGCGATCGGCGGGCGTCAGCGTGTCCTGCGCCGCCCTCTCGACGACGCCGTTGATCTCACTCGGGACCGGCCACAACGGCAGGGATCCCGTCACGAAAAGGCTCAACAGGCCCAGCCAGAACGCCGTGCGCACGAAGAACCAGGCGAGCCTGAGCACGGGTCGGCCCTCGACCATGTTTGGGCAACAGCGGCTCTAATGGATGGACTCAGGATACGGCGCCCACGCTCCGGCCGCACGCGGATCCTTAACCTAGCGTTAACGCCCGGGGGGTGATCGCCACGCGGCAACACACGCTCCACGTGGTCGGCTGCAGCCAAAAAGTTTTCGGTCCGCGCGGGGGGACATGTTACAGTCGGCGCGGAGCGGGGGTGATTCAGCCATGAGCGAGAGCGACGGGATTGACACCGTCTTGAGGCATCTCGGCAGTGGTCACGACCTGCAGGAGTTCCCAGGCACGACAGCCGAAAAGCTCGGACTGATCCGAACGGCTGGCGCCCGCAGGCTGATCGCGTGGAACAAGGCGCGCGGCCGCTACGAGCTGACCTCCCGCGGCTGGCAGCGAATGGCGCCGAGGCGAGGGTTGGGATTAGCGCCCCTCTTGATCAGCGTGACGATAGGAGCGGCGATCGGGGCCGGTGCACTTGCGGTCCTATGGCCCTCGGCCGACGCTTCGCATCGTTCTGTTGCGGGGGATGCCGGCGTTGCAGTGTCAGGGCCGGTCGTCACCCACGTCGCGCGAGGCACGCCGGCTCCCGCTCCACAGTTGGCGAGCACGCTTGAGGCTGCACCGCCGGCCCAAAGTGATCCACCGCCTCAGGAACAAGTTGGCACTCCCGCAGAGCCGGTGAAGGTGGCCGACCGACCGGTAGAGCAGGAACCCGGCACCGAGCCTCCCGCGACCGTGAGGAAGCAAGCTGCGGCCAAGAGACACCGTCACCACAGAACAAGCAGAGCACGGGTTCGCCGGATGTGGGCCTGGGCTAATCGCGACGAGCGATACCCGCGTTTCCGATAGGGGCACTTCGCCATCTCGCTCTAAGCGTTGTAAACGTCGAGGATCTGACCTGCTGCTGTAATTCTCGATGGCGCCCTCGGTTCGGCGGCGTACAAGTGGCTCACCTTAGCCGCGGCGCACCTTCCCGAAGTGGGGGGATCGCGATCAGCTGTTCGGTCCGCGCGCCATCGAGACCGGTTGCCAGCGGCGAAGGCCTGACTTCGCAAGCACCTCCGGGTTGACGCAACTCATCGGCCACCGGCCGGTGAGCGCCAGGGCCAGCTCCTGACCGACGCGGCGCTTGCGCGCGGGGTCGAAGCGGGCCGACGCCGAGGCGACATGGGCGGTGAGCGTCACGTTGGGCATGCGCAGTAACGGATTGTTGTGGCCGGGCGGCTCCTGTTCGAGAACATCGAGCGCCGCATGGGCGATCCAGCCTTCCTGCAGTGCCTTGATCAGCGCCGCCTCATCCACGGTCGGGCCGCGCCCGGTATTGATGAACACCGCGTTCGCCTTCATCTGGCGGAAATGTTTCTCTTTGAGCATGCCGTGCGCTTCGGCCGTTGCCGGCGCATGCATCGAGACGAAGTCGGACTGCGCGAGCACCTCGGAAAGCGTTGCCGGCAGCACGCCGTGCTCGAGCATCACCATCTCTTCGATGTAGGGGTCATAGGCCATCAAGCGCAGCCCGAAAGGCGCGGCACGCAGCGCGACGGCGCGCGCGACATGCCCAAAGGCGATGAAGCCTAGCGTCTGGCCGCGCAGCCGCTCGATCTTCGCCAGCATCGGGCGGCCCTCTCGCCACCGGCCCTCGCGCACGATGCGGTCCTGCTCGACCAGGCGGCGGAAACCCCCGAGGAGCAGCGCCATCGCATGGTCGGCCACCTCCTCGATGAAGGTGTCGGGGCAGTTGGTGACCGGAATCCCGCGTGCGGTCGCCGCTGCGACATCGACCGAGTCGACACCGACGGTGCCGAGTGAGATGACCCGGCATCGCTCGAGCCCATCGATGATCTTTTTGGTAATCCGCATGCCCTTCGCATACATCGCGTCGGCATCACGCGCGGCGGCGATGAAGGCGTCCTCGTCGAGCGGTCCTTCGACGATCTCGGCCTCGACGCTCTCGAGCGCCTCCATCTCGAGGTCATAGCCGGTGCTGGTCGTGAAACTCGCAGCGGCCGGCGTGATGATCTTGAATTTCGCCACGTCATTCTCCTGGCAAAGCCACCCGCGCTGTTGCGGGTGACGGCGGGGTGGTCCCATTATGCAGTTCTCATGCGACGCGCGAAACCGGGCCAGAGGTTGCGTCGGTCGTGCTAGGATGGCGCGCCGGGCGGCTCCGGCCCTCATGCCCACGGGTGGCTGGCGGTTGCCGCACCATTGAGCATGGAGCCGACCCATGCGCGGGCGAACCTTGCTGCGCGATGCGATTGCGATCGCGGTCGTACTTTGCGCCCTCGTGCCGCTGCGCACGATGGCGCAGGAGTGGCCGACTCGGCCGCTCACCATTGTCGTTCCCTTCGCCGCGGGCGGCGCGGCCGACGGCACCGCGCGGGTAGTGGCGATAGGATTGTCGGAGGTCCTGGGCCAAAACGTAATCGTCGAGAACTTCACCGGCGCGGGCAGCACGATCGGCGCCAACCGCGTGGCGAAGGGGCCGGCCGACGGCTATCAAATCCTGCTCGGCTCCACCGGCACCTTCGCGCAGAGCCAGTTTCTCTACAAGCGCCCGACCTACGATACCCTCAAAGACTTCGCGCCGGTCGCGCTCATCAGCCGGCAGGCGCTCGTGCTGGCGGTCCGCAAGGATTTGCCGGTGAACGACCTGCCGACGTTCATCGCCTATGCCAAAGCCAATCAAGCCAACATGCAGTTCGGTTCCGCCGGCGCCGGCTCGGGGATCCATCTCGCCTGTGCGGTGTTCAATGCGGCGATCGGGGTCCATACTACCCACGTGCCGTATCGCGGGGGAGCGCCGGCGCTGCAGGATTTGATCGGCGGCAGGATCGATTATCTGTGTCTGACCGACCTCACCTCGCGGGCGCAGATCGAAGGCGGCACGATCAAGGCCATCGCGGTGCTCGGGGCCGACCGCTCGCCGCACCTGCCGGACTTGGCGTCCGCGCGGGAACAGGGACTTGCCGATTTCGACGTAGGGATCTGGTATGCGCTCGCCGCCCCCAAGGCCGTGCCGGCGCCGATCATGCGCAAACTCCAGGCCGCCACCGTCGCGGCAATGGAGCTCCCCATCGTGCAGACTCAGACGCAAAAGATGGGAGCCGATCTGGTTCCAGCCAACGAGCGCTCGTCGGAATATTTGCAGAAGTTTCTGGAAAGCGAGATCGCGACGTGGGGGAAGACGATCAAGGCCAGCGGGATTACGCTCGATTGAAGGGACAATGCCCAAAACGAGCCCGCGCGGTCAGGATTGCGAGCCGGCGCCGAAGATGGGCGGGTTGCTCGACGATGCCCCGACGATGCCGGCGCCGCTGATCGGCGGAGTGGGCGCTCGCGGTCAATTTACCGCTAGAGCGCGATGACTTTTATTGGAATCGTCATCGCGCTCCGAGGGTCTCATCGACGCAGTCCGCATAGACTGGGGTGCGGGAAATATAGCCGCCCGAGAGCAGGCTTGCGCCCAACCGGGCGAACCCCTGCCGGGAGACGTCGGTCGATTGCGACCACAGGCCGCCCCGACGATACCGGTCCATCGCGCTCGTCAGAACGTCGCGTTCGACGTCGGGGTAGAACGGAGCGACGGACTCGGCGAGCTTTGCCGCGTCGTTTTCGCCGAGCCATTGCAGCATGTGCCCCATGGCGCGTGTCAGCGCGGCGAAGGCGCCATGATGCCGTGCTATCCCGGCGCGCGTGGCGAGAAATGTCGTGTACACCGTCGGTCCGCGCGAACTCGCCGCATAGAGAACCTTGGCGCCGTCCCGCACGGCGAGCGAGGCGTAGGGTTCGAACACCTGGATCGCATCGAGGCTTTTCTCGCGCAGCGCGGCGAGGTTCTCGCCGATGGTGCGGTCGGTGACGCGGGCGAGTTTCGTGGGATCAATGCCGCGTTCGCGCAAATCGTGCTGCAGGCATAGCCACGGCGTCGGCACCTCGGAAACGGTGGCGAACTTCAGCCGCGGCAAATCCTCGAGGCGGAAGCTCTCCGCATCGCGATTGCCGACGAGAAAGAACGGATCGCGCCCGACGACCTCGCAGAAAGAAACGAGCGGCGAGGCGGGGTCCTCGTCGTGCGCCTTCATCACCCGCAGCGGTCCGCCCCAGGTGAGATCGGCGCTGCCGTCGGCCATCGCCGTCGGCCCGCCGCCTGGCGCCGACGAGGTGATAAGTTCGACCTCGACGCCTTCGCGTGCGTAAAAGCCCAACGCCTGCGCGGCGTAGAACGGCGCGTAGAACACGGCGCGGAAATTTTCAGCCATCCTGATGCGCATCGTTTTCTCACTCGATGATTGCGCCGCTTTGTTTGATCGGGGCGGCCCACTTGGCGATCTCGCCGGCGACGAAAGTTTGCAGATACGCCGGCGTGCGCCGCTCAGGCGGAGGGAGTTCCGCGCCGATGTCGCGCATGCGTGCCTGCAGCGATGGCGTGTCCATGGAGGCGGAGATTGCCGCGCGCAGCTTCTCGACGACCCCCGCGGGCGTTCCTTTCGGACAAAAGATGGCGAACCAGTTCGATGCAACGACCTCGAGGCCTTGTTCGCGCGCCGTCGGGACGTCGGGGAGCCGCCCCGAGCGCTCGGCGGTCAGCACCGCGAGCGCCTTGACGTTCCCGCCCTCGATCTGCGCGACCGAGGTCGGGCTGTCCGGACATTGGTAATCGATGCGGCCGGCGATCAGGTCCTGCATGGCCGGCGCGGCGCCGCGATAGGGCACGTGCGTGACCTTGATCCCCATCGCGAGATTGACCAGCAGGCAGGCGAGGTGGCTCGCCGAGCCCGCGCCGCCCGAGCCGAACTGCATCTTCACCTGGTTCGCGCGCGCGTAACTGACAAACTGCGGCAGGGTATCGGCCGGAAACGCCTCGCGCGTGAGCAACAACAGCGGCGTCTCAGCGACCAGGGTCACCGGGGCAAAATCGCTCGCAGCGTTGTAGAGCGGAGTTTTGTAGAGTGTCTGGTTCGCCGCATGCGTTCCCATGTTGCCGAGCACGAACTGATAACCGTCGGGCGCAGCGCGTGCGACGCGGGCGCCACCCAGCATGCCGCCCCCGCCGCCGACGTTCTCGACCACGACTTCCTGGCCGAGCACGTCCGACAGATGCGAGGCGAGGATGCGGCCGACCGCATCGGCCGGCCCGCCGGCCGCAAACGGCACCACCATGGTGACCGGCCGCGTCGGCCAGTCTTCGGCCTCCGCAAGCGCGGCGCTTGCGAGGAGAGCGCCGACAGCCGCCGCTAGGCGCAATATTAAAAGCATTTGATGCAAAGGATTCCCGACCTGTTGACGCTGCTCACAATGCACCGCGGCGTGCGGCGAGTGCAGGTGTCGCGTTAAGGGGGCGATTACGCGTCCTCTTCAACATGCCCGCAATGATGCAAACGAGGGCCATGCAGATGCTGCGCGCACCAAATATCGCCGTCTTTGTCATTTCCGGATGTCTGGCGATGATCGGAGTTCTCTCCGCCCTGCCGATCGAGCTCCCAATCCCGGGTCTCAACCAATACAACGCCGGTTGGTACATTTTCCTCGGCTGGTTCATCTTGGCGGCAGGGTCCGTGCTGCCGGAACGCTCCGGCGAACAGGCGCAGACCCCGGCCAGTTAAGCTCGCCTGACGTTGGCGCTCTGCGCCGGAATACCGGTCTGCTCGTAACAGACCCGCGCGAGCGCCGCGATCCCGTCGCGGATCTCGTTCTTCGAGGGAAGTGCGAAGCACAGCCGCATGTGCGACGTGGCGGCTTCCGGCCGGCACGCCCACTCCGGTCCGGGATTGAACACGATTCCCGCAGCCGCCGCGGGCTCGATCAGTTTGCGCACGTCGATCGCATCGGGCAGCTTGATCCAAAGAAAGATGCCGCCCTGCGGCCGCCACGGCTCGACCGCCGTGCCGAACTCCTTTGCCAGCGCCTCGACCATGGTGTCGAGCTTCTCGCGCAGCACGCCCGAGAGCTCGCCGACGTGACGGGCGAAGTTGGGCGCGAAATATTCCGCGACCATCATCTGCTCGACCGCGCCGGTGCCGCTGTCGGCCTCGCGCTTGAGCGCGACGAGCCGGCTCATCGCTTCCCAGTCGGCCACCAGGTAGCCGAGGCGGAGCGCCGGCGCCAACGTCTTCGAGAACGAGCCGATGTGGAGGACCTGCTGCGGGTCGAGCGCGAACAGCGAATGCGGCGCCTCCGGATTCCACAGCAAGTCGGCGTAGCACTCGTCCTCGAAAATCGGCACGCCGTGCTTGCGCGCGAGCGCAAGTAACGCGCGCCGCCGCTCGAGCGGAAGGATCGAGCCGGTCGGATTCTGGATGGTCGGGATGGTGTAGATGAGTTTCGGCACGATACCGTTGCGGCCGAGGTCGTCGAGGATATTGGTAAGCGCGTCGATGCGGATGCCTTGATCGTCGAGCGGCACCGGGACGATTTTCGCGGCGAGCCGGCGCAGCTTGTTGATCGTTCCCTGATACGAGAACTCCTCGACGAGGACCGTGTCGCCCGGTTCGATCAACAGCCGATGCACCAGATCGAGCCCCTGGCCGGAACCGGACGTGATCAGCACGTCGTCGGCGGTGCATTTGATTCCGGCGCGGCCGGCGACCTTCGCCACGACGAAATCGCGCAACCCGCGGAAGCCTTGCGGACCATCGGAATTATAAAGCGCCAAGTTGGCGCCGCTGCGCTTGAGCACCGTGGCCGCCGCATCGGCCAGTGCGGACGCGGGAATGCGGGTCGGGTCGTTGTGGCCGCCGATGAAGTTGTATTTCGCAAAGCCCGCCCAGCGCGGCGCCGGCGGCGGCAGGTCGCGGGCGAAGCGACCCGCGTGAGCAAAACCCGTAGCGGTCATGATCGAACCCCATAACAATGGAAGGGGGCGAGGATAGGAAGCGGTGGCAAGCGCCGTCAATGCTAGTGCCGCGAACCCGAAGTTCGCCCAATATTGCCGCAAGCCCGGTTGCGAACTTCGGGTTCAAAGCGGCACTAGAATCATAACGTCGCTAGTGTCTTTCGATTCCGAAGTTCGCTTCCGAACGTGCGGCAAACTAAGGCGAACTTCGGAATCGGGACACTAGCTGGCAGGCGCGCCAGCCATACCTATATTACTCGGCGACGATAGGGATCGCCGCATAAGCGGCGGCCCGGAGGCGGGAGATTTCCCATGATCCTCGTTGAACTTCTGTTCGGGCTGATGCTCGCCGGCATGGTGCTGCTAGTGCTGCCGTTTCTACTGTTCATGGCCGGCGTTGCCGGCGCCGTGCTGCTGGCGATCCTCGCGCCGGCGGCGCTGGTCGCGCTGTTGATCTTCTGGCTGGTGTTCCCGGGCATGCACGGGCTCGCGCTGCTGCTCCTCGTTCTGGTGATCGGCTTGATGCTGGTCGAGCACCGCTCACGCCGCCGCACGGTGTGATCGGTAATTAGGCGCTCCATCGTCTCGCTACGTAATGGGGCGCGACATTTGTCCCGCGCCCAACAACGCAACGGATTAACGCAACTATCTGCGCCGATTGGCGTTTACTGCTGGGCCGTTCGTTCGGCGTGGCCCGCGGTCGCGATCGGGTGCGGGGTTGCTCATGCGGGAAATGCCTTCCGATTCGGTGCCGTCGGAGGAGACGGACGCCGCACATCAAACGGCGCCTGATCCGTCCCCAGCGGAGGAGGGCAGTCGGACTCTGGCCTCCGGCCGCGCCTTTGTTACAGCGCTCGGCGCCGATCTGGCGGTGGTCGGGCATCGCGTCGCGCGGTCGTTCCGAGCGTTCACCCGGAGAACACCGCGACCATCGCTGCCCCCGCGGCGCGTCGGCGCGTCACAGCGCGTCGCCACCGGCCTCCTGCGTGGAATTATTGCCGTCGTGGTAGCCGGGCTTGTGACTTTCGCCGGCATGATGGTTTGGGCGTTGCACGATCTGCCGCCGGAACGCCCGGTCGGGGATGGGAACGCGCCCTCTTTCATCCTCGAAGCATCGAACGGAACCTCGCTCGGCCGGGTCGGCGCGCTCAAGATGCCGGATGCGAAGCGCAAGGATTTTCCTGACGTACTGGTAAAAGCGGTGATCAGCATCGAGGATCGCCACTTCTACAGTCACTGGGGCTTCGATCCGCAGGGGATGGTTCGGGCGCTCCGTCGCAACTTCGCCGCCGGCACGATCGTTCAAGGCGGCAGCACGATCACCCAGCAGGTGGTGAAGCTGCGCATTCTTGGACATGAGCGCACGCTCACGCACAAACTTCGCGAAGCGCTGGTTGCGATGTGGCTCGACATGCATCGCTCGAAGGACGAAATCCTCACCGAATATCTCAACAGCGTTTATCTCGGGAACGGTGTCTATGGCATGGCCGCGGCCGCACGGCTCTATTTCGACAAAAGCCTTGCCGACCTGACGCTGCCGCAAGCCGCGATGCTCGCCGGCATGATCCAGTCGCCCTCGCGCACCAATCCGTTGCAGAATTTGCAAGGCGCGCAGGCGCGCGCCGCAATGGTGCTCGACGCGATGCGCGAGACCGGCGCGGTCGATGCCACGGCGGCCCAGGAAGCCAAGGCGCATCCGGCGGTGCCCCATTTGTCGGAAGCGGCGTTGCGCGCCGGCTCGTGGTTTGCCGACTGGATCGCCAGTGAAGCCGGCGGGGTGACCGGCTCGGATTCAACGAGCATGCGGCTGCGCACGACGCTTGATCCCGGTCTGCAGCAGATCGCCGAGCAGGCGGTCGCGCGCGTGCTCGATGCCGAAGGTGCGCGGCGCCACGTCTCACAAGCGGCGCTCGTCGCGATGCGGAAGGACGGCGCGGTCGTCGCGATGGTCGGGGGGCGCGACTATCAGGCGAGCCAATTCAACCGCGCGGTGAATGCCCAGCGCCAGCCGGGCTCTGCCTTCAAGTTGTTTGTTTATTTCGCGGCGCTGCGCAATGGATTGACGCTCGATGATACGGTCGACGCCCGGCCGCTCGAGATCAAGCACTGGGAACCGGAGAACTACGGGGGCCGGCACTACGGCCGCGTGCCGCTCACCGAAGCCTTCGCCGAATCGATCAACACCGCGGCGGTGCGCCTCGCCCAGCAGGTCGGATTGAACCAGGTGATCGCCGCCGCGCGCGATCTCGGCATCACCAGTCGGCTGCCGGCGGTGCCGAGCCTGCCGCTGGGCACTGCCGACATGAACCTGCTCGAGCTGACCTCGGCCTATGCCGCTGTCGCGGCCGGCAAGATGCCGGTCAAGCCGTGGGGCATTTCCGGGCTCGGTGTCGAAGGCCAACCCCGGCTGCAATCGATGGGCGCGCCGACCGTCGCCACGCGGCCGTTGCAGCCCTATCAGCAGCCGCTCGTTGAATTGTTGGAGGAGGTGGTGCGGCACGGCACCGGCCGCGCCGCCGCCCTCGACGGGATTGCCGCCGGCAAGACCGGCACCTCGCAGGATTATCGCGACGCCTGGTTCATCGGCTTCAACGATGAGCTGGTCGTCGGCGTCTGGGTCGGCAACGACGATCACAGCCCGATGAATCGCGTCACCGGCGGTTCGTTGCCGGCGGCGATCTGGAAGAATTTCATGACCGCCGCGACAAACGTGGTGGCGCGCGAGGAGCCGCCGGCCGAAGCGACCGCGCCGCAGCCGCAAGGACACGCCGAGCAGAATCCGCCGGCGAGCGCGCAGGCGCCTCAAGCTGCCGAGTGCGATTACCAAGCATGCGCGCGCACTTATCAATCGTTTCGCGGGTCGGACTGCACCTATCAGCCCTATGGCTCTTCGGAGCGGCGGGTATGCGACAAGGCTTCAAAGCGACGGACGGTCCAGTTCCCGTTCTCGCCGGATTCGCTGTTCGCGCCGCGGCGGGAACAGCAGGGGAGGGCGGGATGCAACGTCGCCGCCTGCGAGGCCACTTACCAGTCGTTTGATCCGAGCGATTGCACTTATCAGCCCTACGATGGCGGTCCGCGCCGCGTCTGCTCGAAGTAGTGCCTTCGGTCACAAGCCCCTTGCCGTGTCGGCCCGTTCGGCCCGATGCTGACCGACCGAGGGGAGTTCGTCGCATGCCGGCCATGGCCGCCCCGAGCGCGCGCAATGATTTTGTCGGCACCTTGCCGCAGAAGGTGCGGCGCGATTTCTCGTCCGTCGGCTACGACGAGGCGATGCGTCGCGCGCGCGAGATCGTGCCGGTCCTGCGCGAGCGCGCGCAAGCGGCCGAAGACGCGCGCATGCTCATCCGCGAGAACGAGCAGCTGCTGCACGAAACCGGGCTGTTTCGGTTTCACCAGCCGAAGGCGTTCGGCGGCATGGAGCTCGCCTTCGTGGCGCTCGTCGACATCGCGGCGGAGGTTGCCCGCGGATGCCCCTCAACCGCCTGGAACATCGGCAATCTCGCCTGCCATCACTGGATCCTCGGCTATTACGAACCCGAGACCCAGCATGAAGTCTGGGACGCCAATCCGGACGCGCTGATTGCTTCCTCGATTGCGCTTGCCGCCGGCCGCGCCCGAGAGGCGCCGGGCGGGTTCATCGTCAACGGCCGCTGGCCGTTCTCCTCGGGGGTCGACAACTGCGATTGGAACATGCTCGCCGTCACCGTTTATGACGACGATGGCAAGACCGCGGTCGATTGGCGGCTGTGTTTGGTTCCGAAGTCTGACTACGAAATTATCGATACCTGGTTCGCCATGGGGATGGCGGCGACGGGCAGCAAAGACATCAAGGCGTCCGAAGTCTTCGTGCCCGAGCGCCGGGCATTGGCGCTGGCGCGCTGCCGCGGCGGGCTCGAGCATCCCGGCGCGGCGCTCAATCCGGGCCCATTGTTTCGCATCCCGATCGTCGCTGCCTCCAGCCACCCGCTCGCGCCCGCGGCGGTGGGCGCGGCCGAAGGCGCCTACGAACTCTTTCTTGGCTCGATGGCCAAGCGCCTCGGCACCTACACGGGCGCGCGGGTGGCCGACTTCCAGGCGGTGCAGATCAAGCTCGCCCGCGCGCGCTGCCTCATCGACTCGGCGCGCCAGCTGCTGCGTGACTCGGCCATCGCATTCCAGGCGGCGGCCGAGCGCAACGAAGTTCCCGACCTCGCAACCAAGCTGCGGTTTCGCGCGCAGTCGGCATTCGCGGTCAATCAGGCGCGCGAGGCGGTGGAAACGCTGTGGTCATGCTACGGCGCGCAGGGACTCTACACGCGCGATCCGCTGCAGCGGCACCTGCGCGACGTGTTTGCCATGAGCCAGCACTTCTCGTTCAATTTCGACATCGCCGGTTCGGCCTTCGGCCTGCACGCGCTCGGCGGGCCCTATGCGAGTCCGACGATGTGAGCTCGGCTTATTGCAACTAGAACACTAAACAGTCCCCCTAAAGGTATTATAGAACCAGTTGACGCCTACGTTTATGTTTCATATGATGTGCTGCATGAAACTATAACGTAAGGACCTCCCATGGCAGCTCAAATTCTGCCGATGCCCGGCATAAAGGCGCCGAGCACCCCGATAGGGCACTTTGTTCGACTGGGCGAGACTGGACATCGTCAGTTGTCCGATCTGCACGCGCAGGGCCGCTTTTCCCCGAAACGCGTCGTGGTCGATGCGTCCCGCTTCCATCATCAAAAAGAGCTAATAGGTGCGTTGCGCTCAGCGGGCACTCAAATCGTATTGGATACCAAAGCGGCGGAGCTATCGGCCGCCTCAAAGTTCTCTGGATTTGCTCAAGGTGCCCCTTGGGCATCAGCAGCAAAAGATAAGCCGTTAAGCCCCGATCATTTTCGGCATGATGCCCCAGGCGATGTCATTGGTCAGATTGCGCGATTTGCAGTACAGAACAGGGTGCATGCGGTACTGTCACCGAGTCATTTTCTCAGCAAGGGTTCGGCGACAGACTGGTTTCGAATTGATCTTAGAGCTTGCTGTGCGCTACGAGAGGCATTGGACCGTGCCGGCGGACGGCACATCGGGATTGATTACCTAGTTCTAATTCCGCATGTGGCGCTTGACGATCTCGCCGAGCGTGGCCAGATCCTTGCGTCGGTGAAGAATTTGCCCTTCGACAATCTTTGGATTCGGGCTTCTGGTTTTGGGGCTGATTCCGGCCCACTCACAACGAGACGGTACATCAATTCGCTTTCAAGAATGAATAACTTGGGTAAGCCGATTGTCGCGGACTATCTGGGTGGGCTAGTCAGTCTAGCCGCGGAGGCGTTTGGCTCAATAAGCGGCTTCGCCGAGGGAGTTGGTGAACGCGAGCGATTCGATGCACGAGAATGGCACAAGTCGCCGAAACCGCGCGACGACGATGATGTATTCGGACATGCGAGACGTGTGACAATCGCTGGCTTCGGACGCACAGTTACGTGCGCTGAATTGGCGAAGCTCTGTGAAGCGAAGGGTGGTCGTCGGCTCGTGGCATGCACTAATAGATCGTGTTGCCCGCATGGGCTGTCTGACGTGTTAGTAAACCCCAAGAGACATAGTTTAAATTACCGCTCAATTCAGATTCGTAGTCTTGAGCAAACGCCAGACTTAAGCCGCCCGCAGCATTTTTTGGACGGCGAGATGACGCGCGCAGATCGCCTTTCACGACAGATAAAAGAGTTGAAAACCGGAGATGATCTGCTCACGAAGCGATTGACGGATCATAGCCATCGTATGGAAAAGCTTCGGGCAACTTTGGAGCATTTCCAAGAGACGAGAGGAGCCAATCATCCTCGTGCGCTGCCGATCGTCGAACGAGGGAACGTGGCGGAGCATCAGGGGGCAGACAGCGCATGAATGCGAAGCGAGATACTGTCGTTCGATATATTGATGAACTTGAGAAGGTTGGTGGCCTAAAGGGCACCGATATAGCCAACATCGCTCAAGTATCAAAAGCGACTGTGTCAAGGTGGGTGAACGGCGCAATGAAGCCGCGCCCGCACATGCAACTTATTTTGTCGGATTTGCACTACATCGTCGGCCGACTTCAGGAATATTATTCCGCTGATGAAATTCGTATCTGGTTATATGCGCGCCATCCGCAGCTTGAGGGCAAACGCGCAATTGATATCATCAACGAGGGTGAGTCAGAACGCGTGTTGAATGTCCTCGATCGCCTTGACGCAGAGGCATATCTCTAACATATGGTTGCACCACACCGAATTCGCGACAAGCTCCTAATCGATGCATTAGAGGGAATTACTCCAGTGCCATTCGATGGAATGGCGTGGCGCGTGGTCCGCCAAGGGCGCGACGTGCTGATGGGTAGTTCGGCGGGCGGGCGCTGGGACGATGGCACTTTCGATGTCCTTTACGCCTCCCAAAAAGCCGACGGTGCCGTTGCTGAAAGATATTTTCACCTCAGCCGGGGACTTCCAGTATTCCCGTCCCGACCAGTCTATCACCTGTTTCAGTTGCGAGTCTCGATGAAACGAGCTCTTCATCTCGCAGATATGACCGCCATTGCACGGCTAGGTGTGGACACGGCGCGATACGGCGCGCTTTCATATGCCGATCGAACGGATGAATATCCGCGCACACAGGATATCGGAGAAACAGCTCTGTTTGTCGGGTTTGATGGCCTGATCGTTCCAAGCGCAAGATGGGACTGCGCCAATATTGTCCTATTCTGTGACCGCGTTCCTCCCGATAAATATGAAGTCAGCCGAGATCACGGTCCGCTTGATTGGAGTGAATGGCAAACGAAGCCATTCGGGTTTTGACCCGTCGATCTTACACTTTGCTCGGCACTGTTCAATTTCGATATTGCGGGCCCGGCCTTCGGCCTGCACGCGCTCGGCGGGCCCTATGCGAGCCCGACGATGTGAGGGCAGGGCGGCCCGCGCCGGTCAACACGCGGAACAGGTGGCCGTGCCGTAAGGCGAACTCAAAGCGATCAGGCGACCTTGAGACTGGCCGGCACGGTGCCGCCGCCTTCAGCCAGTTTGGCCATGACTTGCTTGTGAAGCCAGACATTCATCTCCGCCGAGCCGTCGAGGGCACCGGTGTAACCGAGTTCCTGGGCCAGCTGTTTGCGCGCTGCCAGGCTGCTGTCCAACTTCAGCGCCTTCATGAGATCGACGATAGACTGCCTCCAATTCAGATCCTCGCCTTGTGCGCCGACCGCCTTCTCGATCATCGCGACGACTTCCGCCTGCGACATCGGCTTTGGGGCGGCGGCGCCAGTGGGCGTCGCCGGCGCAGCCGCGGAAGGTGCCGCTGCCGATGCTGTGGGCGATGACGTTGTTGCTGACGATGTTGCCGGCGCAGAAGTCGTTGCTGCCGATGCGCTCTTATGCCCGAAGATTGCCGATACGATGCTTCCGAAGATACTCATGGCCTACCTCCCTGAGTTTGGGAATGCCGCTCTGGCCTCCCAGATAACCTTGGAAACGCCGATCTTTGCCCGAACTCACTCCGCGGCCGCGGATGACTGACCTCCATCGACCGCCCTAGTCGGCGCGAACTCAATCTTGTGGTCCGGCCCTTTAGGGACCGCTGCCGGGATCCGGAATCTTCCGTGCCGCGACAAGTCTGTTCCAGATAAAGAGAACGACGATCGCCCCGATCGTTGCGGTGATAAATCCGGCTCCCTGGTCGGGGCCGTAATGGCCGACGGCCTGCCCGATGAACGTTGCGAGAAAGGCGCCCGCAATGCCGAGGATGGTCGTCAGAATAAATCCGGACGGGTTGTTCGCCCCAGGCGAGACCATCCGTGCAATGATACCCGCAACGAAGCCGACGACGATGATCCAGATAATGCCGCTCATTTCTGCCTCCGTTGATGACAAACCAACGCAACGCACGCAGAGTCGCTCTCCGCGCGCATGGGTTCGAGTTGATCGGCACGGGCACAAGTTCCCGTGCCTGCTCCGGACGTTAGACGAGACGAGCCGCTTCGTGCTCGTTCGGCACGCGCCCGTTCGGCGTCAGCTGGTCGACGACGTCGGGAAGTTGCTGGCTCAGGCCATCCAGCAGTTCCTCACGCGACATTCCCGACTGCGCCATCATCGTGTTGATCCGGTCCGCCCCGAGCGCATTCGCCAGATCGTTGGGAGCGATCGTCTTGTTCGGGCCTGAGCCGACCCAGGAATCAGCGGCCTCGCCGTGCCCACTTTGCTGGAGTTGCTTGAGCAGGTCGTTGAGGCCGCCGCTCAAAACGCTGCCGGCATCACGGCCGCCGAACAGGCCGCCTAGCCCGCCCGGCAGCAAGCTGCCGAGCCCACCGGCGCCGCCCGGCACGCCGGCATTGACGTTGCCCGGCGGCACGCCGGGGCTCGCTGGACCAGCCGTCTGGCCGCCGGTGAAGCTTTTGACCGCCTTGTAGGCAAGCAGGCCGAGGATCGCCATCGTCATCGGCGACATGCCTCCGCGGCCGCCGGCACTTGGCGTGCTGGGTCCGCGCGGGCCCTGCTGCATGCCGTTGAGGACATCAAGTAGTCCCATGTTCATCTCCCAGTTGTTCCTTCGTTGCGACCTGCGCCCGTCTGTCTTCAACGTTCTCGCTCCGAGGTGGTTCATCGAGGCGCATGGCCCACACTCGTTACCAGGTAGCGAATGGCAATAGACGGACCCGCAATCGCCAACCAAATATTGGAAAAGTAACTCTGCCCGTCCGAGCGGCTTCAATCGGGCAATTGCACCCGGCCGGTGAAGAATGCCGCTCGAGCAAGACCGACTGCACGGAAAAAAGTTCCCGTCCGCGCCGTCTGCCGCTGAAACCGATGGGTGAGCGTATCTCCGAATTTGCCTCGCAAGCCACTATCCTTAGGGATGAGTGACGGCAGGGCGGTTTAGCATCACGACCTTGTGAAATGGCGCGTAAATGGATGTCCTGGGCACCTTGCCGCTCAGCTGGAGGGCGCGGCTCGCCGGAAAGATGATCATTCCGGTCGCCGCCGGAATGAGCGGTGCGGCCGTATTCCGTGTCGTCAGCGGGCGGGGGATCGACCACTACCTCAAGATTGGGACCGGAACAGTCGCAGATATCCTGAAGCGGGAGATCGAGAGGACCAAGTGGCTGGCCACGGCCGGGATCCGTGTTCCCAGGATTCTCGAGCGTTTCGCCGACGAGAATGTTGTTGCCGTGGCAATGACCGCTCTCAGCGGACAAACTGGGGAAACCATCGAACGAGCCGATTGGCGATCCGCGGTTGTGGCGATTGCGCGGGCCTTCGCGCATTTGCATTCGCTCCCGCTCGCGACCTGTCCGTTCGATGAGAGGCTCGACATTCGTCTCGCCCGCGCACGCGAACTCGTGCGCGCAGGCGGCATCGATCCCGCCGATTTCGACGAGCGCAACGCCGGGATTGCGCCCGAACACCTTTATGACCGCTTGGCTGCCCGTCTGCCGTTGCCCGAAGATTGCGTGGTGACACACGGCGACGCAACTTTATCGAACCTGATTTTGGGCGACGACGGCCAAATCGGGTTCCTGGATTGCAGCCACTGCGGAAGAGCCGATCGCTACGTCGACTTGACGCTTGTGGTGGGCGAACTTGAAGATCGGCTCGGCCCGCAGGCACGCGAGACCTTCGCCGCGGCGTACGGCGGCCTGCCGTGGGACGAGAGGAAAGCGGAATACTACCGCGACCTTTATGAATTATTTTGACCGATCTAATTTGCTAAACTCCGCGCCAGATTTCCGCCTGTCGGGCGACCGTAGTCCTGATGCCGATCCAGCTTCAGTATCCGGCATTGTGATTTCTTCCGTTCTCATGCAACCGGTTGTTTGCCAGGTGCCTGCGAGCGTTGGGATAACGCTGCGAGCGTTGCCACCAAGTCGTCGATGAGCGCTTCCTGGTAACGATAGAACATTTCGTCACCCATCGGCGTGACAATTGACCTCGCGTAACGTTGGGAGCGTGCTCGCAAATCCGTGAGTTGGCGCACAATATCCCGGGCAGTTGCGCGGGAAACGGATTCTGTCAGCACATTTTCGGGTAAAGCGGCGTGTATTTGCTTACGCGTGAGACCCGAACCGGTCAGCTCGCCGAGTCGAGCCTCGAGCTTTTCACGCGCTGAATCAATGCGCCAAAGTTGAAAACGGCTGATGCCTCTCATCGCATTGAATAAGAGCGTCACTGCCATCAACAGGTAGACCCAGTACGCCGGCGACATCAGGTCGACCAGCCACGGGAAATACCGGTCGGCTATCGCGGGCTCCCCCGAAACAAAGAACTGTCGCGCCTCGGCCGCGAGCGGAATTGCGGACGAGGAGCCGGTCGACGTGGGCGGGTTGCCGCGTACGAAACCCGGAAGCTCTGCTGTGAGCAGTGTAAGCAACGCCACCCGTTCGGCTCGTCCCACGCAGGAGTTGGCCACTATCAGGGTATCGACAGAAGCGACGGGCTTGTCCGCGGGAGGCGCAGGACGCGTCAGTTCGTAGAGGCCGGCTGGGACGCGCCCGAGGCCCAGCCACCGATGCCGTTTCACCAAGCCCTCGATGCCTTTTGGCGCCGCAATGTCGAGATCGTGTTCTCTGACCGCGTTCTTCACAAGTTCTGCATCCGCGGCAATCACGATCGCGGCAAGATCCAGCCGGCCGGTTGCCAGCAGTTCAATCTGCTCCGGCAGTTCATGGTAGGAGAGGCGGACGTTCAGACCGGCGAGGTCCGGGTCCGTGAAAAGCTGCCGCACGAGATACGCCGTACCCGAATTTTCAGGACCTATCCCGATCGATGCTCCTCGCAAGTCAGCGAACGTGGCAAAGGCGCGGTCGCGTCGACCCAGCAGCAGAAGGGACTCGGATTCCGGCAGTCGACCTAATGCTTCAACCCCGGCCCCGGGAGGCGCGGGTATGCCATCCTGCACAAAGGCGAATGTCGCGGTGCAGCGCTCCTGTTTTGCCAAGCGATTAACGTTGTCGATTGAGCCCTCGGTCGGCACCACTGTAATGCGACCATGTCCGCTGCTCGCACGCGCAGCCAGGCTCGTCGCCAGCGCGTGATACTTGCCTGCAGGATCGCCTGACAAAAAGGTCGCATGAAGGTAGCTGTAATCCCGTGCAACACCGAAGAATGAGGCGAGCGCGGCAATCGCGACAGCCGTGCTAACAAACAACGAGATGCGCAACAAACCTTTGCCGCGCCAGTTGGTTGGTCGGATGGCAATGCGCTTTGGTAATTGCATCGCCAGTACTATCGCTTCAAGCTTCGCCCGAGGATCAGCCGGAGTACGGCCGTGACGGCGAGGGTACCGGACAAAGCCGAACGAGAGCCTTCTCGCAGGTTTGCGGTGATGAATCTTGCCGCCTGTTTGTTACGTGCCATGGCTTTGGCGTAGCTGTCCTGTCCGAGCACCGGCAACTCTATTATTCTAGTGCCGCTTTGAGCCCGACGTTCGCCATTGGAATCGCAACAATTGTGGTGCGAACTTCGGTTTCGCGGCAGTGATCACGTTTGAGTTTCGCTCAGCTCTCGCGAGCTCAACCGGATCGGCCGACGTTGAGGAGCGTAATCCGGCAGCGCATCCGGGTACAGGTGGTGGGGCGACAAGCGCGCCGGGCTTGTCGGTTTGCGTCCGGTTGGATTCCAACCGGCGAAGGCGCCGATCCTGTGACCATGTCATCTCTGCTCGGGTAATTCATCGATTTTTTTATGTAGATAATCCTTAAGGATAGTAGCGCCGAGATCCATGGGGCGTGAGGATGGCCGAGTAGTGCGACTGAGAGTTTGTATTTTATGGACCGGAAGGACGACGGATCCAGGATCGATGCCATGTTGCGGCATCTAGGCTGCGGTCGCGATCCTTGGGATTTCCCCGGAACGGCGTCGGAACGACTTGCGCTCGTTCGGACCGCGGACGCACGCGGGCTGATCGCATGGAGGAAGGCGCCGGCGCGTTATCAAGTGACCGCCGCTGGGTGGAGCAGACTCACGCCAAGACGGCATTTCGGCCTTCCGTCGCTGCTGGCCGGCACGGCCATCGGGGCAGTGGTCGGCGCTGCCTCACTGGCGATCGTTTGGCTACCGGACGGTAGATCGCACCGCCCTAGTCGCGCGCAATGGTCGGCATCGGTGTCGCGCCTGGACAAGCCCAGTGTGACGCAAACCCCAAGGCCTGAAGCCGGCCACCGAAACTCAGTGCTTCCATCGACGGACAGAGCGGTGGTCGTGGCTGATGCGACTCCCATGCTCGAACTTGTGAAAGCTGATCAGCCTGCCGCACGCGAGCCTAGCGCCGAGCCTGGGCCCACTGCCGTCAAGCAGGCCGCGACCAGAAAACCTCGGCACAAGACCGTCCATCGTCACAGGAGAGGGCAAATCGGCCCGGCCTGGGCCAACGCCAAGCCCTGGAGCACTCAGCCCTTCAGATATGCCGGCTATGGCGGTCAGGGCGCTTGGCTCGGCTATAGATGATGGCGGCTCGATAGGGGCAGACGGCTGAGCGGATGGCAGGTCGGAGGGGCGTTGATCGGATTGTTGTGCCCGCGGCGACTAGCGAGAGTCGTTTATCCGACAAAGTGCCGGACGCATGGCGTGGGTTATCACACAACGTTGAAAATGAACGATCCCAGCCAAGAATTCTGATTTAGAACATTCAGTTGGAGGCGCTTCTTTATCTGAACAGATGAAAATTGCTCGTGAGCTCGACAGAAATCTGTGTGCAAACGAATTGTTGCCACCTATGGGCCACGGGCTTGCCCCAGCCGGAGCGGACTATCGGCGCGCTCGGGTGACTTGAGCATCTCCCACCTCGACCAAGGCGGCCCCGATCAGCATTTTAAGGGGCAACTTGATGCTGATCGGGCCGTCTGGTTGAAGCCATCCGGTTCGCGGAGCCGTTCGGATTTTTTATGTTCGTTGCATGCCCGCGCCAGGACGCGACGCGATCTGCTGGCGTCAGGGTATCCTGCGCCGTCCTTTCTGTGAGAATTCCGGCGTGACCATCAGTGGTCGCCCCGCGCGCCATGAGGCCGGGCACGCGTATGTCATTTATCGAAAGAGCGTCGGGGCACCCTTGGCTCGTCTCGTAATTTCGCGCATGGCACTACCTTAATGTCGAGTTCGCGACACAAACCCCATGTCGCGCGGATATCCCTGGAGGTCCGAGTCGTGTCAGAAGGTTGCCTTCCGCACGACCGGAACCACTTTTGACTATACCTAAGGCCAATATCGCTCCAACCATCTGGAGGTTCAGCATCGCGGGGTCCCGGTCTTGAGTGGCGACGTCATAAGGCGCCTACCGTTAGTCTCTTTTCTCGCGCCACAGGGACTCGCTGCAGGCCCTTGGTACGTTGAGTAAGAGGTGCGTGTCGTGATTCAAACATTGATGTTTTTCTCACTTGGTTTTCTCACCGCAATCCTGCTAACGCTCGCGGTCATTCCGCTGGTTCACAATCGCGCCGAACGCCTCACTCTACGCCGGCTTGAAGCGTCAATCCCGCTGTCCATCGCGCAAGTTCATATCAGGAAAGACGAATTGCGCGCCGAGTTTGCAATGGCGACGCGACGTCAGGAAATGCGTATCGAGCAGCTTCGGGTGAGGACAGCGAGCCTCTCTGCGGAACTCGCCAAGAAGGACGCCGCCACGAATCGTCTCAAAGTCGAGCTTGCAGCCAAGAGGGCTGCTCTTTCCAAGGGAAACGAGCAGGAAATAACGTTCGCGCCTGGAACAAACAATGGATTTTTCGCGAACGCCAAGCCATCGATGGGCGCGTCCACTCTCGTCGGCCCGCAGGCGGAGATCGTCAGGCTCAATGCCGAACTTGACGAGCGGTCGCGCACCGCGGACAGCCAACGTATCGAGATCGTGGCACTGAAGATTCAGATCGAAGCGCTCAATGAACGGATTGCCAATCCTCGCAAGGCGGCCGATCAGCAGCGGATCGAGCTGGACGGCAGGCGCACGGGATTACGGTTGGCGAGCTAAACACCACCGCAGCGGCGACCAACAGCATCTCGTTAGTAGTGCGCCAAGGACGGCGCCGCCACACTTGCCCCCTAAACTCCCCATTTTCAGTCACGCTTGGGTCCAAAATCGATGCTACGCGCTATCGCGCGTCGTCCCTGGCACGATGGCCGAGTGCGGCGCGTTCTTAATGGGGTATCGGATGGTCGAGTGGCATCGCAGCGTCAGCTGGTGTCTGGAAAGAGCGGCCCACTACGAAAAAAAGGCCGAACGAGTCGTTGATCCCGCGGCACGACAGAGCTTTCTCGATGCAGCGAGTAGATGGCGGCAGTCGGCGGAAATCTACCAATCCATGCAATGGGGCAAGGGCGACCCTTCCGGTGCGAATGGCGTCCCCGAACAATCACATCAACAGGCGAGCTTCGCGCAGATTGTTTTGGGCAGGCTCGGCAATTGGTCAAAGCGGCTGCGATTAAATCGCGCCGCTTAGAGGGTATCCCTCACGTTATCGTGCCGCGACAACGGCCCTGTCCACCGACACCCTGAGCGGTACATCGCGATGCGGAGCGCGGTTGAGCACGTGCCTGCAGATCAAAGACAGTCGAGGGGCGCGCGAAGTCGCCCCCCGACTGAGAGATAGCCGCTATTCCGGTGACGTTATTCCGGACAAATCCTGAAGATCACGCCGGTACCGGGAATTTGCACCAGGGGAGCGTCGGCGGGAGTGACAAACTTGGTGTCACCGCCGCCCTGGCCGAAGTCGCGGACCGCGCCGTAATCGGTAACCCAGGCGCAGCCGTCGGGCCCGAATCTGAGTTGTGTCGGCCGATTCCACCCGTGCGAGCCGTCGATGAACGCCTGGTCGCCCGACTTGTTCTTGGCAAACCGCTGGATCTTCAGCGCGAGCGCGTCTCCCTGCTTGCTGAAGTTGATGAGCTTGACCTCATGCCCGATTTCGTCACTGGCGGAGTTCGGTGCGGAGAAGCCGAAATCGCCTTCCAGCGCGTAGAGCGCAGCCCCACGCCCAACCGGCCCGCGCGCAAACGAGTCGGGTACGAAGTCGATGCCGGTGAACGAGGAGTCAGCCGCCTCGATCGCCAGCGGCGAGGTGATCTGCTGCGGCGGATGATCCAGAACGTCACGGATCGGCACATCCTCGGACAGGATCTGAGCGAGGCTCCCCGGCGTGCAGTTGCTCGGCGGGTTGTTGGCACCGACGCACAGATCGTCGCCCGGTCCGCCAATCGGGTTGTAAACCGCCTGGCTGGTCGGCAGGAAGCCGTAGCGATCCGGCCAGCCGTGATAATCGGGGGTTCCGTCCGCGTTTTGCTGCGCCAGATGCAGCGCGTCGGGCGCATTATTCGAGGGCCGCGCACCACGTTCGTCCGGGCCGTCCTCGCCCACCAGCAACCCGCCCTGCAGCACGTGATCCTGGGGCGCGAAGCGAATGGCGTAGCCGTTGCGATATCCCCATGAGAACGGTTGGATCGTGGCACTCGGATCCCGCGCATTGAGCTGGGCGCGCAAGATCGCGCCGTCGCAAACGCCGTGATGACTGGCGCCTTCGAACGCAGGCACAGTGGCTCCGGGGCGCGTCGTGCCGAAGCGGGAGTAGCCGCTCGTAAACACTCCTCCACCGGAGTCGAACACGTTGTGGCTGAGCACGATGTCCTGGCAGGGGATGTCGGCTTGATTCTGTCCGCCTCCGTTGTCGCGACCGACGACGCCGCTGTTGGTCGTCGAGCCCTGTGACCAGTAGATCCAACCGTCCTTGAAAGCGAGTTGCTCGGTTGGATGATCGCCGGTCGGCAGATTGGTGATGAAGGGTGTGACCGTCCCGGTTCCAGCATCGACGGTGACGATGCGAGAACTGTTGTTTTGCCCATTATGAGCGTGGGTCGCCTGGTTCGAGTCGGTTGCGAACAGACGGCCTCCCTGCAGACCGTTCTCGAACGCGATGTCGACCGCCGGGCCGTGCGGTTGGAAGACACTGTTTCCGCCGGTCTCGGTCGACGCGGTCGTCGGCTTGCCCAGCGTGCGCTGCAGGACCGCATTCTGGTCGAACACGAGGATGTCGGGCGTGAACGGATTCGGTTTGCCCGGAAATTTCGTTTGAAACGCCGCTTCATCGTTGCACTGGCTGGGCAGCCCATGCCCGGATTCGAGGACGAAGACCTCAAATCGGCGCGGACCCCCGCCCTTGCCATCGTCGTTGCCTTGATTGCCAATCCGGCGAAAGGCAATACCAGTCGGGAAGTTCAGTCCGGACGCGAAAACCGAGACCTTAAACCCCCTCGGCACAACGATGTCTTGCCCTTGCCCGGGATCGAATTTGACCGTTTCAGTCGGGCACAGCGGGTTTGCAACGGTCGCCGCTCCGGCGGCACCCGGCAAAATCAATACAACGACGCCGCCGGCCAAGCACCCGAGAAGTCTGGCTTTGGTTTTTGACAAGGCAGAGAATTTACGCACGCTAACCTCCCTAGCTGTCGCCCATTGAACGTAGGCGGGTTGCACCTTGCATCGGCCGCAAGAGCGCAAGGAGGTCGTGCGTGATCGCCGCGTCGTCACACGCGTGGCGCACGTCAGATGGCAGCAAAGTATGTGTCGGCGAGAGAACCTTCCTCGCGCTCTCCGGCAATAGGAGCCTAAAGCAGGAAGCTGTCTGCATTAGGGCGCAATTGTGCAGGATAGCCGAAGAGATAATTGTTTGTTGGAATGTTAGCTGCTTGGAATTTTTTCGCCGCGCCGTGGACAGGAGCGACCAAACCATTCGCGGCCTTCGAAGGTGACGCAGAACGGTTCGACGTTTCCGCCCATTGATCGGTGCAACCGCGCCGAAAAAACTTTCATTCGGCTGCGGAGAGCGTATGCTCTCTCATTACGGTCGCACTGGCGGGTGGGTCATGACGGCGGATCGGCGGGCAGGGGGCTTTGCCGGCTGGCCGATTTGGCGCGTGAGTGCACTCCTGGCCGCGGCATTTTTAATTTTCGGCATTGCCCGGGCGGAGGCCGGTTCGCAGCCGGGCGAGGTCATGGCCGTCGCGCCGGATGCAAACCTCGATCGGCGACCCGCTGATCCGGTGCCGATAGCTCGTGCGGCAAGGACAGAAAGTTCATTGAGGGGCAACCCGTTGTGGGCGGTTCCTCTCGCGGCGCTGGCGGAAACGCGGGCGCGCCCGATATTCTCTCCGTCGCGCCGGCCGCCGTCGCCACCCGTCGTCGCCTCTCAACCGCCTCCGCCGCCGAAGCCGTCGCCTCCCAAAGAGCCGGACCGCCTGAGGCTTACGCTTCTCGGAACGGTCATCGCGGAAACCGAAAGCATCGGCGTCTTCCTCGACGAGACCTCAAAAGAAGTGATCCGCATCAGAACCGGCGCAAGCCATGAGGGTTGGAGGCTGAGTTCGCTCCAGCGCCGTGCAGCAAGCTTTGAAAAAAATAGTCAGGAGACGACGATTATGCTGTCGCCCCCGGGCTCCGAACAGCCGGCTTCGGGCGCCGGCGTCCTGGCCGCGCGATCAGGCGGCAGCAACGTTCCTGGAAATCACGGTGCTGCGGATTCGGCCGAGAATCGGGCGCGCCCGGTCGCGCTCACGCTTCCTGCGCCCGTGCCCCCCACGCCAAGCAGTCATAACCTACGACGTGAGATCCGGCAGGATATCTTGTCAATCGGCGCGCAAAATTAAGCCGCGCACATGGATCCGGCCGTGCAGCCTTATGGCCGGAACCGGGGATGCGTGGCTGCTTATTTTCAGCTGGAGTATTTGGTCGGAGTGGCAGGATTTGAACCTGCGACCCCCTCGTCCCGAACGAGGTGCGCTACCAGGCTGCGCTACACTCCGATGCGGCGCGCTTATAGCGGCGCGCGTAAGGCCCGGCAAGCGCGGGCGTTGATCGCGTGACGCGCCGCCGCTATCGTCCCGCGCGCTCGGTGGGGCGTAGCCAAGTGGTAAGGCAGCGGATTTTGATTCCGCCATTCCCAGGTTCGAATCCTGGCGCCCCAGCCAATTCGGAAGAATTCTCCCGTCCTAGGCCGCCGCGATCAGGAACTGGTTCAACGGCCGGCGCGGTCGATAGGCGAGGCGGGCATGGCCCGCGCAATAGGAAAAGCCGTCGAGCGAAGGATTGGCGCAGAAGGCGAAATCCGCCGCGTCGGGTTCGCTGATCGGCCAGCGGCACTGCGCTGGCCTTAGCTCGAGCAGCGAGCATTTGTGCGGACTCTCGATCGCCGTTTCATGGACCGCCGAGCCGGGGTAGGCGGCCCGCAGCGCTTCACGCTGCGCGCTGATGCTCAGCCCGCGCAATTTCGGGCGCAATGCTTTCGGCCGCCATGTGTCGCTCGGCGCGCGCCGCGGCTTGATCCGATCGGCAAACATATTCTTCGGTCGCGACAGTCCGAGGCGATGCATTTTGCCGATCACGGCATTGCGGGTCGTGCCGATTTCGCAGGCGATCTGGCTGCACGACAGCCCCGCGTCGAAGAATTTCTTGAGCAGTTCGACGCGGTCGGACGTCCAGCCCTGCTGGATATGACTCATGGTGATGGCCTCCTCATGGAAGCCGATCGCCGTCTTTCCTTTGCCGCCGGCAATCGGCTTCGATCACGGCTTGCGCTCGTGCGACAAGTCGATCGGCCGAGGCACAGGTACGCGTTCGCGCGCGCGCAAGCGGGCGCGTTCATCCCGGCTCGGCCGCGCGCATGTCGGCGCGAGGCGAGCACAGTTGTGGAACGGAAGACTGATGAGCGGTGCACACCGCCGCGTGTGCCTGAGGGAAGGGCTTGGAATCCCGTCCCCCGACTGCTCACCAGCACGGACGGCCCAAACGGGGCCGGTTCTTAACCGTAGCCCGAATTCGATTCGCCAATCAAGGGTTAAAATGCCATTATAACCTTGGCTAGTGTCCCGATTCCGAAGTTCGCCTGAATTTGCCGCACGCCCGGAAGCGAACTTCGGAATCGAAGGACACTAGCAACTCTATGATTCTAGTGCCGCTTTGAACCCGAAGTTCGCAATCGGACTTGCGGCAATGGGGTGCGAACTTCGGGTTCGCGGCACTAGGAGGTAATTAATGGCCAGACCTGAAAACCGGTCAGACGCGCGCGCCCTGAACCTGACCTTGCCCCGGGAGGCATTTGATTACCTCGTGCTGCTGGCAACCTTGGGCAAGCTCGGCCGCACCGAAAACGAGGTCGCCACACACATCCTGGTGCGGGAGGTCTACGGCATGTTCGAGCGCGGCTTCCACGAACAGCGGATTCCGGCTGCGGATCAGGAGTGAGCGTACTAACGAGCGAGGCTGGCCGCTGCGTGAGCCCGCTTGCTGGATTGTAGAAATGTCCTCACTATTGCGCCTAGCCCCTCATGGCCGAGGACATCGCATGATAACCGCCACCGTCAGATACAAACTGCCGCCGCACATCGATTACGTCGCGTGCCGCGAGCACTTTCATAAGATTGCACCGGGCTTTCGCGAGGCGAGGGGGCTGATCAGCAAACATTTCATCTGGAGCGAGAGCGGTTGGGCGGGCGGCGTATACCAATGGGAACGTATCGAGGACGCGAAAGCCTTCTACAGCGGCCCCTGGCTCGACGGCATCGTGGAACGCTACGGCATGAAGCCGCAAATCGAGTTTTATGAGGTTTTCGCGGTGACCGACAACGCGCGCGGCACGGTCGAGCTGTTCAAGGAAACCATGCCCGCCAAATAGTGGACGACAACTGAAGCAACGGCCGGATGCCAATGCCCCGTACCTCACGAAGGGGAGCTGTTATTTGTAGCTGCAGTAAGCTGTGGGACTAAGTCTCTCAACGCCCTTGGCAGGGCCTGGAGTTCTTGGCTGTCAAAGGAGAGCCGCAGATATTGGGTTGCGATCGTAGCAGCTGCTTTAGCCTGCTCTAAATCGCGTTTGACCTTCAAAGGCTCTCGATCTGGCCGCGCGGATAGCCAAGCTTTGTGGAGGGCAAAGCTGCGTGGATCAATAACGACCAGTCGAACTGGTGCGCCGCGCTCGTCTATCGCGACAGCGTCCAATTTTGGCGAATTAAGAAGCCATGACAGGCCAAAGATGGCCGCTCCCTCCAGATCATCCGGTAAGTCAGACAATGACGCCGGCAGTCGGTCGCGAAAAACGTCCTTCGCTTCCGGGCGAATCAAATCGACGAGATAACCATCTCGGTTGGTTGCTCGGTAGCCACGGCGGTGCGTGACAGTGAATGATTGATCTGCTTTCCGAAGGAGCCCTATCAGGCCGTCCGTTCGAATGCCTTTCAGGGCCAAGCTTAAATGCTGCCGCGCGTCATAGAGAAGGTCGATATCGCCGGTCGCAATCAGATCGCTTTGGGTTTGAACACCGGCTAAAGCCTCGTACGCAAAGAGCGCGTTGGTACCAACCACGATAAGATGTTCACCTAACAGATGATGTTCGTCACACTGGTGCAGGATGCGAGCCGCAATTCTTGGAACCCGGCCGAGCCCCATGGCGCGATTAACAGGCGCAAGCTTCTCTAACCGGACCTTAAGCCCTTCTAGTCGGTCTTGATTCTCCCTACGCTCCTCCATGAAAGCGTCGTAGGTGGCCTCAGTCTGTTCATTGCGAGACCCCAGCGAAATTTCGGAGCGACCTGTTTTTCGAAGCAGGTAGTCCGTTCCGTGCCGCGCTCCCCATCTCATGCTGCCGGCATAGCGATTGACGCTGGCTTCGTTCGCTGAGCGCCAAGCTTCATAGACCTGCTGGGTATCTATGAACTGGCGCCGCTGTTCTCCGGTTAAGTCTTTGAGAGACAATGCTTTTCCACCCTTTAGCTTCTGCGCCCTCAGTATAGTGGAAAACTGTGCATTTGCAATAACTTATACCTTGTCGAACGACGCTACCAGTTAACCCATTGATTTGGTTTTCCTTTCCACTACCGAGGACGGGGAGCGGTGCAGTAGTGGAAAGCGCCTTCGATTCAATACGTTGCAGCTCATTGATTTTGGCACCAGCTCCAATCCTGCCGCCTGCCGCAATCCTCACAGCGCCAGATATCCGCCGTCGACCGGCAAGGTGACGCCGGTTATGTAGCCCGCCAGATCTGAGGCGAGGAACACCGCCGGCCCGGCGATGTCGTCCGGCGTGCCGATGCGGCCCATCGGAATGCGGCCTTCGAAATTCTTCATGTAATCCGGGTTCTGGCGCGCCCTGGCGTTGAGCGGCGTCGCGATCATGCCGGGGCCGATCGCGTTGACGCGGATGCCGAGCGGGGAGAGTTCGATCGCCAGCGCCTTGGTGAGCGCGCGCACGCCGCCCTTCGAAGTCGTGTAGGCGGCGGAATTCGGCAGCGCCACGAAGGACTGGATCGAGCCGATGTTGATGACCGCGCCCTTGGTCTCGCGCAGATGGGCGAGGAACGCGGTCGTCACGTTGTAGGGGCCATCGAGGTTGACGGCGAGCGTCGCGTCCCAATCGGCGCGCGCGTTCGGATCACCGATCTTGCCGCGCCGGATGATGCCGGCGTTGTTGACCAGCACCGAGATCGATCCGACCTCGCGCGCGATCACGCCGGCAAGGGTGTCGCAGGCGGCGCGGTCCGTCACGTCGCAGGCGTGATGCGTCGCGTTACCCCCGATCGCTTCGGCCGTGCGCTTCGCCGCGATCCCGTCGATGTCGACGGCAATCACGCGCGCCCCCGCCTCGGCCATCGCGAGCGCGATGCCTTCACCGATGCCCGAACCGGCGCCGGTCACGAGGGCCACGCGGCCCCTCAGCAAGCCTTCCATGCTCCGCTCACTGCGCCCGATTGAGAGCGATGGTGAATTCCGGGATCCATGCGCCCGGCGATTCCATCGTGAAGGTCTGGCGGGTGCCTTGCGTCTTCACGTTCAGCAATGCCGTGAACGTCTGGCCGGACGCGCGGACATTGACTTCATCGCCCGCCGCTTTGCCGGAAATTTGTCCGCCGACGCGCCGCGTTCTTTCGAACCAATTTCCCGACAGCGACCCGCCGCTCTGAACGATGCTGCTTGTGAACTCGACCTTGTAACTGTCGGTCGCGCAGCGCAAATCGAGTTGCACGCCGTTGCCGGCCTTTTCCGAGACGTATTTGGCAAGGCACTTCACGCGCTCGTGCGTTCCGTCCGAGGTGTTGACCATGCCGCTGCCCGACCACGAGCCCGCCATGACTTCGAAAGGGCCGGCAGCCTGTGCCAAGTCGGCCGACGCCGCGAGCAGGAGCACCGCCAGCGCGGCCAGCGCGAGCCTTCCATAGGCGGCCGTGTTCGGTCGCAACCGCATGATCGTGACCTCGTGCCCCGGATCGGGCGATTCCTTATTATCGGCCGCTGCGGTGCGTCAAGCATGAGTCTTCGATCCTGGCCGGTCCGTGGTCCTCTCCTTTATTATCCCGGTTTAACAGGGGCATAACGCGCAATGGCGTGGCGGATCGGGGTCGATATCGGCGGAACCTTCACCGACGTGGCGCTGGTCGACGACGCCAGCGGCCGCATCGGCGTCGCCAAGGTGCCGACCACGCCGGCGGATCTGGCCGACGGCGTGTTGGCCGCGCTGGGCACCGCGATGGAGCGCTACGGCGTCGCGGCGGCCGACGTAGGTCTTTTGTCCCACGCCACCACCGTCGTCACCAACGCGATTCTCGAGGAACGCGGCGCGCGCGCGGCGCTGGTGACGACGCGCGGCTTTCGCGACGTGCTCGAGCTGCGGCGCTCGGCGCGCGCGGACCTTTACGACCTGTTTCAGGACGGGCCGTCGATCCTCATCCCCCGCCGCCGGCGGTTCGAGATCACCGAGCGGATCGGTGCCGACGGCGCGGTCGTCATCCCGCTCGCCGAGGAAGAAATCGACGACCTCATCCCCGCGCTGCGCGCCCAGCGGGTCGAGGCGATCGCGGTGTCGCTGCTGTTCAGCTTTCTTAATCCGCAGCATGAGCGCCGCCTCGGTGAACGGCTGCGCGCGGGGCTTCCTGAGGTGCCGGTTTATCTGTCGTGCGAAATTCTTCCCGAGATCAAGGAATTCGAACGGTCGAGCACCACATCGGTATGTGCCTACGTCGGGCCCATTCTCGCGTCCTACCTGCGCCGGCTCGAGGCGAGCACCAAAAACAAAGCGCTGCCGTCGCTTTATCTGATGGGCTCGAACGGCGGCGTGCTCGAAGCGGCCGAAGCGGTGGCCATGCCGGCGATGGCGGTCGAATCCGGGCCGGCGGCCGGCGTGGTCGCCGCGGCGCTGGTCGCGCGCCAGACCGGCCGCGGCGACATTATTTCCTTCGATATGGGCGGCACCACCGCCAAGGCGAGCCTGATCCGCGGCGGGAAGTACGAGACGACCCCGGACTACGAGGTGGGCGGCGGCTCGAGCCGTACGCGCTGGATGAACGGTACCGGCCATCCGATCCGCGTGCCGGTGATCGACTTGGCGGAAGTCTCCGCCGGCGGCGGCTCGATCGCCTGGGTCGACCGCGCTGGCGCGCTGCGCGTGGGTCCGCAAAGCGCGGGCGCCGATCCCGGTCCTGTTTGTTACGGGCGCGGCGGCACCGAGCCCACGGTGACCGACTGCAACCTGCTGCTCGGTTATCTGGACGCGCGCTCGCTGCTCGCCGGCGACCTGCCGATCGACCGCGCTGCCGCCGAAGTTGCGGTGCGGGCGAAGCTTGCGGGCCCGCTCGGGATCGACGTGCGCGCTGCGGCGGCCGCCGTCATCGATGTCGTCAACCACGCCATGGCCGAGGTGCTCAAGATCGTCTCTGTGCAACGCGGGCACGATCCGCGCGAGTTCGTGCTCGCCGCCTTTGGCGGCGCCGGGCCGCTGCATTGCGCTGCGCTCGCCGGCGAACTCGGCATCGGCGAAATTATCTGTCCGCCGATTCCCGGCGCCTTCTCGGCGCTCGGCCTCGTCGGCAGCGATCTCAAGCGCGATTACGTGCGCACGATCTATGTGACGACAGCAGATGCCGACCCCGCCGCTCTCGAGACGGCATTTGCGTCGTTGGAACAAGAAGGCGCGGCCATGCTCGCGCGCGCCAATGTGCCGGCCGCGCGCCGGCAGTTTGAGCGGTCGGTTGACGCGCGTTATGCCCGGCAATCCTACGAGCTTGCGGTGCCGGTTGCGCCGGGCGTGCTTGATCAGGCGCGCCTCAAACAGATCGCCGAGGCGTTCCACGATCTGCATCGGCGCACCTATGGGCACGACAACCGCAGCGAACCGGTGCAACTCGTCAACGTCCGCGTCACGGCGATCGGATCGATCCCTCCGCTTACGGTGCGCGATGCGCCCGCCGCGTCGGGCAGCAATGCCATCAAATCGCGCCGTCCGCTGTGGTTCCGCGCGACGGGAGAGGCCGATGCCGATGTGTTTGATCGCGCGCGCATGCCGGCGGGCCTCGTGGCCAAAGGACCGGCGGTGATCGAGTCGCTTGAATCGACCATTCTCGTGCCGCCCGGCTGGCAGGCGCTTATGAATGATGATGGTTTCGTGGTGATAACGAAACTCTAGCACATCGGAGAATTGCGCATGCGGAGCAGACGCAAGTCCGGGACATCTGCGAGCCGGCGGCGAAGCGCTGTTAAAACCAAGCGCCGTCCGGGCAAGACGGCGCGAAACGGGCAGCCCTCCGACGCCATTTTGGTCGACCTGAAGCATCGGCTCTCAGAGATTTACGATCTCAACGCGGCAGGTTCGGTGCTCTCCTGGGACGAGGCCACGTATATGCCCGTGGGCGGCGCCGCGGCGCGCGGGAGGCAATCGGCGCTCCTCGGCCGCCTTGCCCACGAGCGCTTCGTGGATCCGGCGCTCGGAAAACACATCGATTATTTGGAGGCGCGTGCCGGCGAGCTTGCGGCCGCTGACGCGAGCCTGATCCGCGTCCTGCGGCGCGATTACGAAAAGGCCATCAAGGTTCCGGCCGAATACGTCGCGCGCGCGTCGGCGCATGGTTCGGCATCCTACAATGCCTGGATACGGGCGCGGCCGGAGAACGACTTCGCCGGCATGATTCCGTTTCTCGAAAAGACGCTGGATTTGAGCCGCGAGTACGCTTCTTTTTTCGCGCCTTATGCCCACATCGCCGATCCGATGATCGACGATGCCGATGAGGGCATGACGACGGCCACCACGCAACGGCTGTTCGCGGAGCTGCGGCGCGAGCTTCTCCCGCTGGTGCGCGCCATCTGCGATCAGCAGCCGCCGGATGATGCATTTATGCGGGCCTCTTTCGATGAGGCCGAGCAACTCGCCTTCAGCCTGTCGGTCGCGACGCAGATGGGTTACGACGTCGCGCGTGGGCGGCTCGACAAGACCCACCATCCTTTCTGCACCAAGTTCGCCGCGGGCGATGTGCGGATCACGACGCGGGTGCGCCGGGACGACATCGGCGACGCGCTGTTCTCAACGGTGCACGAGGCCGGGCACGCCATGTACGAGCAGGGCGTGAGCGCGAGTTTCGAGGGGACACCGCTCGGCGCGGGAGTTTCGGCGGGCGTGCACGAGAGCCAGTCGCGCTTGTGGGAGAACGTGGTCGCACGCAGCCGGCCGTTTTGGGAGCATTATTATCCGGCGCTGCAAAAAACATTTGCCGGGCCGCTCGGATCGGTGCCGCTCGACAGCTTTTATCGCGCTATCAACAAAGTGACGCGCTCTCTCATCCGCACCGACGCCGACGAGGTGACCTACAACCTTCACATCATGCTGCGGTTCGATTTGGAGCTGAAGCTCCTGGAGGGACGGCTCCGGATCAAGGATCTGCCCGACGCCTGGCACGCCGGCATGCTCGCGGACGTCGGCGTCGCGCCGTCCGACGACCGCGACGGCTGTCTCCAGGACGTGCACTGGTATTCCGGACGCATCGGCGGAGCGTTTCAGAGCTATGCCATCGGCAATATCCTGAGCGCGCAGTTCTTCGCTGCCGCAACAGGGCCGCATCCGAACATCGGGAGCGAGATGGCCAGCGGGCGCTTCGACACGCTGCGCGGCTGGCTGACCGAGAATGTCTATCGCTATGGACGGACGCTCCCGCCGGACGAGATCGTCGCCCGCGCAACCGGAACCACGCTGACGACGGCGCCCTATCTCGCTTACCTACGCCGGAAATATGGTGAGCTTTATCGGCTGTCGCAGTGAGCCGGGCCATGAGCCGAGGGCCGTAACGAGACCGGCTTTCAAACAATTGACGGGGCGTGGCCGGGCATGCTTGCGTACCACCCCACGCCATAATCCAACCGGTGCCGCGCCCATGCCCAAGCTCTACGAAGCTCTCGCAGAAGCATTCCTTGCCGAGGGAGTCGATACGCAGTTCGTCCTCATGGGCGACGGTAACATGCACTGGTCCACCGCCTTCGCCAAACTGCCGGGGGTACATACCGTCCACGTCAGGCACGAGCACGCGACCGTCGCGGCGGCGACCGCCTATAACGTCGCAACCGGCAAACTCGCCGTCGCCTCGGTCACGTGCGGCCCCGGCGTGACGCAATTGATGACGGCGCTGCCGGCCGCGGTGCGCGCTCGCCTGCCGATGGTGGTGTTCGCCGGCGAATCTCCGATCAACGCCAAGTTCTACAACCAGTACATCGAGCAGGCGCCTTTGGTGCAGGCGACCGGCGCGCGTTACGTCGCCGCGCACAGCGTGCCGCGCATGATGGATTACGTGCGCGAGGCCTTTCACGTCGCCAAATACGAGCGGTGCCCGGTGGTGCTGGGCGTTCCCTACGACCTACAGAAGGTCGAATACATGGCCAACGCGCCCTACGAGTCGTCGGCGATGTATCAGCCCAAGGTCGGGCGCATGCAGCCGGATCCCGAAATCGTGGCCGAGGTCGTCGAGCGGCTGGCGGCGGCCAAGCGGCCGATCATCCTTGGTGGCCGCGGCGTGCTGTCGTCCGGCGCGCGCGATGCGGTGATCAAACTCGCCGATCGCTGCGGCGCCTTGCTCTCCAACACGCTGCCCGCGCGCGGCCTTTTCCACGATCACCCGTTCGGGCTCGGCACCACCGGCAGCTATTTCACGTCGTTGGGCAGAGAGATGTACGAGTCCGCGGACGTCGTGCTCGCGGTGGGCACGAGCCTGTCCTATTACGTCGGTGGCGGGCACTACTGGGGAAAGGCCGTCAAGATCCAGTTGGACGATTCGCCGCGCGGCTTGCGCGATGGGCAGAAGGCCGCCGACATCTATCTCAGATCGGATGCGCTCGTCGGTGTCGACGCAATCCTTGCCGGCCTCGACAAGAAATTAAACGGCAAACCGACGGCGGCGGCCATACGCTCGAAAGAACTCGCGCATCGCATCGCCACCGAGCCGGCGGACTCGATGCAATTCGACATCGCGCCGGGCGTGCTCGATCCACGTGCCGCGATCGAGGCCATCGACGCGGTCGTTCCCAAGGATTGGGACATCGTCGGCGGCAGCGGCCATCAGGCCTATTTCAACACCCAGATGCGCGGCAGGCCGGCGGAGCGCTACACGACGGTGCGTGAATTCGGCGCGGTCGGCAACGGCCTCTCATATGCGTTGGGCGTTGCGGCTGCGCGCCGGCAAGGCCGCGACGGCAAGATCGTGCTGTTCGAAGGAGACGGCGGGCTGTTGTTCCATATCCAGGAACTCGAGACGCTCAAGCGGCAAGGATATCGCATCCTGATCTGCGCGATGAACGACGGCGGATACGGCTCGGAGTTTCACAAGCTGCGCGCCGACGGCATCGACGACAGCTTCGCCGTGTTCGGCCGGCCTGCGTTCGAAAACATCGCGCGCGGCTTCGGCCTGCGCGGCAACGAGATACGCGACGTGTCGGTCATCCCGAAGCTGTTCGCCGACTTCGCCGCGCAGGGCGAAAGCGAAATCTGGAACATCCAGATCTCGGATCAGGTCACGGCACCGGCGATCCGCCAGACCATCAAGCGCGGGCATGGGAATATGTAGGTATGTTTCCGTAGGGTGGGCTGAGCGCGCCGATGGGCGCGCGTGCCCACCGTGCATCAATAAACAATCATCGTTGGTGGGCACGCCGTCGCTTCGCTCCGGCTTAGCTGTGAACTTTCAGGAGGTTGTCCATTCGGTCCCGACGAGGAACGCTGAGGTCGCCAGACAACAGCGATTCGCGGGGGAACCGAATGGACACGCACAAGAATGCCCCTCTCACGCCGAAAG